>Ga0214472_10000041_pt1 | contig 189165 bp, 183 predicted proteins | sample RVTome_6_FD_207662 | JGI IMG/M metagenome (GOLD analysis project Ga0214472, IMG submission 207662) | Soil microbial communities from uranium-contaminated site in the Upper Colorado River Basin, Wyoming, United States - RVT140D175 | ecosystem: Environmental > Terrestrial > Soil > Contaminated... | reverse complement strand
CAAAGAAGCCATCCGTTCGCTTCAGCGGCATCTCAGCAACGTCGTCTATCGCACTCTGGTGCAAGACGCCGAGAGGGTGAAATCGATGACTTGACGGAATAGAAGGTTGCTTATGCAGACCGGGATATCCCCGGGTCTGGTCGGGATAGGCGCGCGGGAAGCATCCTCCGGAATGCCGCGCGCATCCGTGGCCACCTGCGGCTTGGGCTCGATCACGTTCGTGCCCTCCGGTGTTATCCCGCGTGCCTGGTCAGTATAAGACGCGGGCTTGGATGGGAGACCCAACCCCAAGCACGGGATCCGGCGGGGGCCCGTCATCGGCTCGAAGATAAGTCTTCGCGTCTGCGATAGGGTCACGGCATGCCGCGCATCGCGATCGTTGGTTCGTTCTCGACCGGGAAGACCACACTGGCCGAAGCCGTTGCCGAGCCGTTGGAGTTGCCGCTCCTTCCTGAAGTAGCACGCGAGGTGGCAGCGGAGGGCTTCAAGCTCGACAAGGACGCCACGCCCGAGGTCGAGACGCTGATCTTCCTACGCCAGTACCGCAACGAGATGACCCACGAGCACTTCGTCGGCGACCGCTCGCTGATCGACGTCATGGCCTACGCGGGTTGGGTGCTGGACCACCAGGAGCGCCGGCGCGAGTTCGCCCTGTGGGACGCGTGCATCGAGATCGCCGAACACCGCTTGCGCAGCCAGTACACGCACGTGTTCTACTTGCCGATCGAGTTCGACATCGTGCCCGACGGCCTGCGTCCGATGGATCCCGAGTTCCAGCGCGACATCGACGCCCGCATAAGGACCTTGCTGGATCGCCACGCGATCCGCCACGACGTGCTCACGGGCTCGATCGACGAAAGGCTCGAAACGCTGGTGAAGCGGGTCCGCATGACCGTGGCCCTGGAGGCGTAACAAGGCCGTAACACCGGGGCCGTACCATGGCCGCCATGGCGGTGGCCTCACCCTTCTCAGACCTCATCGAGGCGCTGCGTGACGGGCGTGCCGCCTTGCGCGCGCGCCACGACACGGGCCTCGGCGGGCTGGCGTTGGCGCGCGCGCTGTGCGACACGATGGATCGCGCCATCCTGGGAGTCTGGGACCGGATCGCCGGGGACGAGCCGGGCATCGCGCTGGTCGCGCTCGGCGGGTACGGTCGCGGCGAGATGTCCCCGCACTCCGACATCGACTTGATGGTCCTGCACGCTGGGCCGAGCCGCGTGAACGAGCTATCGCAACAGCTCTTCTACGCGCTGTGGGACGCCGGCTTCACCGTCGGCAACGCCACGCGCACCGTCAAGGACTGCGTGCGCCTGGCGCGCGAGAACCTCGAAGCCGAGACCTCGTTCCTCGAGCCGCGCCTGCTGGCCGGCGACGACGCGCTGTTCCGCGCGTTCTCCGACGAGACCCTGCGCACAACGCGCAAGCGCCGCGACCGCTTCATCGCCGACGTGCGCGAGATGATGCGCGCGCGCCACGTGAGCGGCGGTTCGGCCACCTCGCAGCTCGAACCGAACATCAAGGAAGGCGTCGGCGGGCTGCGCGACCTGCACGTGCTGCGTTGGTTCGAGCGCGTCGAGGGCGATCTGGTCGAGCGCGGCCTCGTCGGGGCGCGCGAAGCCGAGCAGCTCGCGGCAGCGAACGAGCTGCTGCAGCGCGTCCGCAATCACCTGCACTATCTGACGGACCGTCCGCACGACGTGCTCGCGTTCCAGCACCAACGGCCGATCGCGATGTCGCTGGGGTACGCCGACGGCGAGCGCACCGCCGAGGACGAGTTCATGCGCGATCTGTTCGACGCGACGCGCGCGGTCGAGCACGTCGTGTCGGCGGTCGTGACCGAGCTCTCGGCCGGCTCGAAGCGCACGCGCACCGACGGCCCCTTCGCCGTCGTCGGTGGCCGAGTCGTGTTGGTGCACGAGCCGGACTTCGCGCGTGAGCCGGAGCGCGCGCTCGAATTGTTCTCGCAGGGGGCACCCCCGGGGGCTACCGTGCTCCGCTGGCTCGAGCAGACGCTGGAAGCGTTCGACGAGCTGCCCTGGACCGACGCGGTGCGGGTGGCGTTCTTCCGCTTGTTGCGGACCGGCCACCCCGCGGTGCTGGAGGCTACGGATCATGCGGGTGTCTTCGGCCGGTTGTTGCCCGAATGGGACGCCGTGCGATGTCAACCGCAGCGCAACGTCTACCACGCATTCACCGTCGATACGCACCTGTTCAACACCGTCGTCGCGCTGAACGAGCTCGAGCGGGACGACGACCCGCTGGTACGCGACGTCGTCGCCGACGTGGCGGATCGCGACTTGCTGGTGCTCGCGGCGCTGCTGCACGACGTCGGGAAGGGGACCGAGGAGGATCACTCCGAGCGCGGCGAGCGGATCGCAGCTCGCGTGGCCGACCGCATGGGGATCCGCGAACCACGCAGCGGCGCGCTCGCGTGGCTCGTCCTCAACCACCTGCTGCTGGTCGAAGCGGCCACCCGGCGTGATCTGAACGACGAGAACCTCGTGGTCGACATCGCCGAGCGCGTCGGCGACCTGCAGCGGCTCCGGATGCTGTTCCTGCTGTCGGTCGCCGACGGCCGAGCCACCGGCCCCAGCGCGTGGACCCCGTGGAAAGCCTCCCTGGTGGCCGAGCTGTTCGTGAAGGTGCTCCACGTCATGGAGCGCGGCGAGTTGGTGACGCGCGATGCCACCGAAGTTGCACGCCTGCGAACCAACGAGCTTCGCGAGGGGCTCGCGCGCTACCCGGCGAAAGTGGTCGAGGAGCACTTGACGAGCATCCCACGCGCCTACCTGCTGGCTTTTCCGACGACGGTGCTGATCCGCCACTTCGCGCTGATGGCAGACGAGCTCGCGGAGCCCGACGTTCGGACGCACATCGCGCGCACCGAGGAACCGGGCACCTACGAGCTGACGCTGGTGGCACGCGATCGCCCCGGCCTGTTCGCCAAGGCGTCGGGCGTGCTGGCGCTGAACGGGATCTCGATCGCCGACGCGCAGGGGTTCACCCGATCCGATGGGACGGCGATCGAAGTGTTCCGCTGTCACGGCGCATTCGAGCCCTCCGTCGACGATCATCGGTGGGATCGCGTGCGAGCCGACATGGAACGCGCGCTGCGCGGGCGGCTCGCCCTGGACATGCGCATCGCCGAGAAGCGTCAAGCGTACGCGTCGAAGGTGCGCAAGGGGAAGGGCGAGGGGCCGAAGGTCATCATCGACAATGGAGTGAGCGACTTCCTGACCGTGGTCGAGGTGCACGCGCCCGACCGGGTGGGGCTGCTGTACGACATCACCAGCGCGTTCGCCGAGCTGGCCCTCGACATCCGGCTCGCGAAGATCGCAACGTACGGCGAGGACGTCGTGGACGTGTTCTACGTCCGGGACCTCGAAGGGCAGAAGATCGCCGACGCCGAGCACCTCGCCGAGATCGAGCGCTCGCTGCTGCACCGGCTCGAGCGCTGAGAGATGTCCGTTCGGGCGACCCGAGAACCCCGACGTCCGACCCTATACTCCGAAGGGATGAGTCCCCGTGGGTTGATCTGCCTCGTCGCGCTGCTGGGGTTATCGTGCACCGCGGCGACCCCCGTCGTCCAAGATCCGCCTGATCTGAGCGGATCCCTTTCCCCGAGCCCGAGTCCCACCAAAGCCCGGAAGGGTTCGGCGCCAACGGCCCGGTTCGTCGTGTACTCGACCGGCGATCAGATCGTCGTCTACGACGCGAAGAAGGATGTCGAGCGCGTGGTCGCACGCGCCCAGAGCGGCGGCCTGACCCTGCCGCGGTGGATGGATGCCAAGACCGTGTCGTTCGTACAGGAGGACGCCGACAGCGCGGCCGCAGCGGTGACGCGGCTCGACCTGCAGAGCAGAGCCGTAACCCAGCTATTCGACGTGGCGGGAGGGATCCGCGCGTACGGCTGGTCGCCCGACCACGGAACCGTCGCCTACATCACGATGGACAGCCGGGGGTTCCCCTATCTGCAGTACTACTCGCTGCTGACGCAGGCGAAGACGAGTGCGGGCAGCTTGGCGCTCGCGCTCGGTCGGGAGGTGACCCCCGACGACGACGTCCGCATCGATTGGTCGGAAGACGGCACGATGGTGCTGGTCGTGTACACCCCGGCCGACGGCGAGCAGGGTGAACGCGTCCCGAGTCCCCAGAGCCAGTTGCAGGTCCGAGACGCCGGGGGCGGCCTGGTCTTCGGCGCGCGGCACACCGACCAGCCTACACACGCCGTGTGGTCGTCGAACCAGAAGCGCGTCTACTTCCGAACCGACCAAGGCGCCCGCGCATGGGTCGCGGCGACCGGTGCGATCGAGGGGGTGCCGGGCGGAACGCGGTGGTTCAACCCGTCGATCCGGGGACGGCGCATGGCCTACGACACCGGCCAGGACGATCCGGCGGCCCGGATCCGGGTCCTGAACCTCCGCGCGGGCTCGACCGAGACCGTCGGTGGATCCGGCCGATTCCATCCCCTGTTCGCGTCGGATCGCGCGGTGTGGGCGCAGGTGCTCGAACGATGCGTCGGCAGTTGTCTGTACCCGACGGTTCCGACGAACCAGGTGGTGCGGATCAACCTGCGGAACGACCGCGAAGCCACCCTGGCGCTGCAGCGCCTTCAGGGCGCCGACGTGCTCTACCGCTAGCTACGGCAGGTACGGCCGCGGGTCCCGGTGCTGGCCGTTGACGCGGATCTCGAAGTGCAAATGGTCCCCGGTCGAGTTCCCCGTCGTGCCGCACGCGCCGACCTTCTGGTGCTGCGACACGCTGGTGCCGCCGCCGACGTAGAGCCTGGACATGTGGGCGTACAATGTGGCGTAGCCGCCGCCGTGATCGATGATGACCATGTTTCCGTAGCCGCCGCCCCACCCGGCCTCGATCACGCGACCCGCCTTCGACGCACCGATCGGATCACCGGTCCGGCAGTCGATGTCCATCCCGGTGTGGACCCCGCCCCAACGCGGTCCGTACGGTGAGGTGATCAGACCGCGGATCGGCCACGCGAACCCATAGCTGCTGGACCCACCCGTGGTGACGCTGCCCAGCGTAGAGCGCTGGCGGATGATCGCTTCGATCCGAGACTGTTCACGCTCGAGCGCTTCGATCTCGCTCCGGAAGCCCTGGATCCTGGACGACAACTTCTCGTGGGCCGCGTGCTGGGTTGCAACCAGCTCTCGCACGAGTTCGACGCGCTCGGCGATCTCATCCCGCTTCTTGGCCGCCACATCGCGCTGCCGACGGAGGGCCTCCGCGGCCTTCAGCGACTCGTGGCGCAACATGGCGACGTCTTCGAGGAGCTGCTGGTCGAACTGAGCCACGTACTCGAGCACGCCGGCGCGACCGAGGTACACGTCGAGCGATTGGTCGGTGCCGACCGGCATGATCCCGTTCGTCGGTCCCGAGATGTACATCGCTCGAACCCGGGCATCGATGACGGCTTGGCGCGCGCGACGGCGCGCGGCGAGCGCGGCCAGCCGGCGCTCCTCTGCCTTGATCTGGAGGTTGATCTTGGCGAGCTCGGCCTGCGCGGCATTCAGCGTGGCCTGGTGCGTCTGGAGCTTGGCCGTGACCTCGTTGAGGACGGCAAGGACGGCCTGATCATCGGCCACGACGGACGCGAGGCGCGCGCGGGTCGCGCGCAGGTCGCTCCGCGTGCGGGCGAGGTCGTCGTGGGTCGCCGAGGCAGGCAGCGACGTCAGCAGCGACAGGGCTGCGACGAAAGCCACGATCCGTCCTGCTCGCGCGCGTGTTCCCAGTGCGATGCCCCCCTCTTGGGCTGCTTCATCGCCTCCGCGGGAAGCCGACCCCCACGTTGGTCCATGCCTTGTTACCAAACCAGCGGGCGGAGTTCAAAGACGCGTTCGACCCCAGACACTGTGACCTGCGAAGATGGGTCGGCGGGGGCTCTCATCGCCGATGGTGGGATCCCGCTCGAAGTATGGACACCACGGCACGGACCCAGGCGGTCGCCGAACTGGTCGGCGGCCTGTGTTACGCGTTGCTCCGCGTGTATCAGATCACCGCCGCCGCCACCACGTCGGCTCCATCGGTCAGCCTGGCCGAGCAGCAGGCGACCTTCGCCAACGAGGAATTCGCGCGACACCGGATGTTGCGCGCGCGGCTCGATCAGCTGACCGACGGCCCCGAAGCCGCCATGGGCCGCTTCCGCGAGATGGTGGACGGCTTCTACGAGGCGGCTCGGCCCGACGAATGGCTCGAGGCCCAGACCTTCCACTTCGTCGGCAATGCGATCACGAAGGACTTCGCCGAGCTCGCGGGGGATCGGTTCGACGACGACACGGCCCAGGCGATCAAGGAAGCCCTCACGACGCGCACCAAGCAGGAGTCGTTCTCGCTGGCGCAGATCCTCGGTGCGCTCGAGCACGGCGGCGCGGAGGCGCGCGAACGGGTGGCGCACTACGCGGCGCACATGATCGGGCAGGGGTTGAACCGCTTCCGCGAGGCGTTGCTGGCGTCGGACACACTCGAGGTTGCGCTTGGCGGACCCGATCAGGTCAAGGAGGTCGTGCTCGAGCTCCTCGGCCGTCACCGCGAGCGCCTCGAACGGCTCGGCGTCGAGACCGTGGAATAGGTCGTCAGGCTTCGTCCGCGCGCGCGGCGCGCGACCGGATCTCCTCGACGATGCCCGGATCGGCCAGCGTGGTGACGTCGCCGAGCGCGCGCTCCTCTGCGACATCGCGAAGGAGCCGCCGCATGATCTTGCCCGAGCGCGTCTTCGGTAGGTCGTGGGTGAACATGATCTGCTTGGGGCGAGCGATCTTGCCGATCTTGTGCGCGACGTGGTCGCGCAGCTCGTCGGCGAGCGCGTCGGACGGGTCGGTTCCGGCGCGCGTCGTCACGTACGCGAAGATCGCCTGTCCTGTGTCGGGGTCGCTCTTGCCGACGACGGCGGCTTCGGCGACGCCTGGGTGGTCCACGAGCGCGCTCTCGACCTCGGTGGTTGAGATGCGGTGGCCGGCTACGTTCATCACGTCGTCGACTCGCCCCATGAACCAGAAGTCGTTGTCGGCATCCTGCCGGCAGCCGTCACCGGCGAAATACCTGCCGGGGAACCGCGACCAGTACGTGTCCCTGTAGCGCTCCGGATCGCCCCAGATCCCACGGAGCATCGCGGGCCAGGGCCCGGTCAACGTTACGTAGCCGCCGCTGGTGCCGGGTGCGACTCGGTTGCCGTTGTCGTCGACGACCTCGGCCGAGATGCCCGGGAATGCCCGACCGGCCGACCCCGGCTTCAAGGTGGAGATCCCCGGAAGCGGCGTGATCATGATCGAGCCGGTCTCGGTCTGCCACCATGTGTCGACCACCGGACAGCGGTCGCCGCCGATGTGGTGGTAGTACCACATCCATGCCTCCGGGTTGATCGGTTCGCCCACGCTGCCCAGCAGGCGCAACGACGACAGATCGTGACGCTCGGGATACGTCGGGCCCCACTTCATGAACGCGCGGATCGCGGTCGGGGCCGTGTACAGGATCGTGACGCCGTAACGCGACACGACGTCCCAGATCCGGTCCTTGTCGGGATGATCGGGGGCGCCTTCGTACAGCACTCCGGTCGTGTGGTTCGCCAATGGCCCGTACACGATGTACGAGTGGCCCGTCACCCATCCGATGTCGGCCGCGCACCAGTACACGTCGGTCGGCTTGATGTCGAAGATGAGCCGGTGGGTCGTCGACACACCGACGAGGTAGCCGCCGGATGTGTGCACGATCCCTTTCGGCTTCGCCGTGGTCCCGCTGGTATAGAGGGTGAACAGGAGATCCTCCGACTCCATCTGTTCCGGCTCGCACTCGGCCGGTTGATCGGCGACCAGATCGTGGTACCAGTGGTCGCGCCCGTCAGTGAACGGCACGTCGTGCTTGGTTCGCTGCACCACTACGACGTGCTCGATCGACGGGCATGAAGCGACGGCCTCGTCGGCGTTGTCCTTCAGAGGAACGGTGTGTCCTCGGCGCCATCCTCCGTCGGCGGTGACCAGCATGCGCGCGCCGGCGTCGTTGATGCGATCGGCGAGCGCGTCGGCCGAGAACCCACCGAACACGACCGAGTGCGCCGCACCGATCCGGGCGCAGGCGAGCATCGCGATCGGCAGCTCGGGGACCATCGGAAGGTAGATCGCGACGCGGTCGCCCTTGCGGATCCCGAGTGCGCGCAGCGCGTTGGCGAAACGGGATACCTCGGCGAGCAGATCGGCATACGTGATCGTGCGCCGGTCGCCCGGCTCGCCTTCGAAATGGTAGGCGATCTTGTCGCCGCCGCCGGCACGGACGTGACGGTCGAGGCAGTTGACGCTGACGTTGAGCCGTCCACCGTCGAACCAGCGCGCGAAGGGCTCGTCCCAATGCAGGACGGCGTCCCAGGGGCGCGACCACTCAAGCGTCGCGGCCTGCTCGGCCCACCATCCCTTGGGGTCGGCGTCCGCGCGCTCATAGATCGCAGGATCGGTCGCATTGGCGTGAGCGGCGAAGGCCGGAGGTGGAGGGAAGGAGCGCCGCTCTTCCAGCAGGGCTTCGATCGTGCGCTCCTCGGGCATATCGGTCTCCCTCGACGGCAGCGGTACCCTGCCACTCCAGCATACGGCTCGCGACAAATAGACGGCTCAAGATGCTAGACGTGAGATCGGGAAGCCCCCGTGCCTCAGCCTCCGGCGTTCGCCATCCTTCAGGTCCGCACCGCGATGCAGTCCAGGATGCTCGCACGACCGATGCGACGGCCGAGCCATTCCAGCGAGCGCTCCACGGCCGGCGCGCGCCCCGCGCCGCGCCAGGACACCATCGGATAGTGCTCGGGGTCGCCCTTGCCGGTGACCTCGGTCCGCACCACGGTGAACCCACTCGTCCGCATCGCAGTCGTTAGCGCGGTGCGTGTGAACGAATAGAGATGATCCGGTGGGTACAGCCCACATGCGTACTTGTCCTTCGCGTACCGGCCTCGGAGGCGGTGGAACAGGTTGTAGGCATCGTGGACGAGCGCGCGCGGATGTGGGACCGCCACCGATACCACGCCGCCGGGCCGCACGATCCGCTGCAGTTCCCTGAGCAAGCCGATCGGGTCCGGGACGTGCTCGAGCACGTGAACCATCGTGACGGCGTCGAACGAGGAGTCGTCGAACGCGGCTTCGGCGAGGGTGCCGACGACGACCAGAACGTCGTGGCGCGAACGCGCGAACGCCGCGGCGGTCTCGCTCACCTCGACGCCCTGGACATCCCAGCCGAGCGCCTTCGCGCCTGCGAGCTGAAACCCCGTCCCGCTGCCGACGTCGAGCACCCTCCCCTTGCGTCCGAGCACGTGCTCGATCCGGCGCATCCTGCGCATCGAGACGTCGAGCGCGGCGCGTTCCCAGCGATCCTCGTCCGGTCGCGGTTCGGTCGAGGCGTAGTACACGTCGGTGTAGTGCTCGCCGGCCTCGGCGATCGCGGGACCGGCGGGCATGGGATCGACGAAGTGCACGCCGCATGCGTCGCATCGCAGGAACGTCCACGGCTGGGGGCGCGCGATGGGTGCGGTCCGGGCGGACGAGCAGATCGGGCAGCGCACGCGCTGATGATAGGCGCGCGGTGGCTCAGCAGGTGTCGTCCGCGCGGCACTCGGCGAGCTGGCGCGCGTTGCGCACCGCGAACTCGACCCAGAGCGCATCCGCTTTCCCCCGCGGATCCATCACCCAGAAGATGACGTGCCAGGGACCGGTCTGATGGGGTCCGGGCGTCCATGTGAAGACGCCGCGTTCGGCGTCGATCGTCATCCCGCTCACGGCGGCATGGGCGGATGCGGCGAGGTGGGGCGGCATGATCTGCAGGATCCCGAAGCGAAGTCGGTCTCGGTCGGGATCGTGCGCGCGCAGTTCGAGCCGGGTCTGCTCGGCGGGGTTGATGGTCAGGACGTCACGCAGTCGCCTGATGTTCGGTATCACGCGGTCGTCGCGGTCCAAGACGTCGGTCACGAGGCGACGCGGACCGAACCGTGGAGCCTCGTTGGGCAGGTGCGTCCTGCGATCGTGCCAGAAGATGTCCGAAACGCCGTTGGTGTCATCGGGGACGAGGTTCGATGCGGTCGACGCGAACACGACGTTGCGGGCCTCGTAGGACATCGACGGTCTGGTGCTGGGGCCGTTGGCCTGGACGCCCCGTGGACCCATCGACACCCGGCTCGTCGCGCGCTCATGACTGTCCCAAACGAAGATGTCTGTCGCACCGTTGGTGTCCCCGGAGACGACGTTCGTGGCGCTGGAGGCGAACGCAACCGCGTGCGCCTGCGAGGAGATCACCGGGGTGACGCTCGGACCATCCAGCGGCGGGTTCCCGTAGAAGTTGCGTGAGACACCGAACGGCGGGAAGCTCCCGACGGCGTCGTAGACGTAGATTCCCTGCTGATCGAAGGGGTCGTCCAGCGCTGGGGCGTCGCCGATGCCGTCGAAGATGCGATCCACGGTTCGTCCGACCGCGTCCGGGTCGACGACGCTGGAGGCGGTGAAGACCACGCGTCTGCCATCGGCCGAGATCACCGGATCTTCGGCCAGGTAGCGGAACTGATTCTCGCGGAGACCGAGCGACGCCCTCCTCGTGAAGGATCGCTTCCCACGGCGGTGCACGTACACGTCGGATCGGTGTGGCTGGAGACTTACGCCCGTTCCCCCCGCCATCACCTTGGCGACCGAGCGCAGGAACGACAGCGTCTTGCCGTCGTATGAGATCGACGCCCGGCTCGTCCATGCGACCTCTGCGCTCGGATCGAACGAGCCGGGAGGCGCGATGCGGCGAGTCCTTCCGGTCTTGCGGTCGTGATAGAAGGCGTCGGCGTGACCGTTGTCGTCTTTCGTGGCCAGGTTCGAGGCGGCCGAGTCGAACGTGACCCAACGACCGAACAGGGACAACGCCGGTGTGGTGCTCGGCCCGTCGGCCTGTTGCCGCGACGAGCCGACCGAGACCCGTCGCGTGGTCCTGCGCGTGAGGTTCCTGACGAAGATGTCGGCCGTGCCGTTGGTGTCGCCGGGGACGAGGTTGGTCGCTTCCGATACGAACGCCACGACCGTGCCGTCCACCGAGATCGCCGGCGAGTGACTCGGCCCGTTCGCCTGCGCGCCCGATGACGATATGGACACCCGGATCGTGCGGTGCCGTGCGAGATGGCGGACGAAGACGTCGGCAACGCCGTTGGAGTCATCGCGTACCAGGTTCGATGCGTCGGAGCTGAACGCGACCGACGCACCGTCGAGCGCGATCTGGGGGCTGGTGGTGTCGTTCACCGACGCCGCCGGGCTGGGGCCGTTGGCAGCGCCGCCTCCGAGCGCGGCCGAGACGAGCCCCTTGCGCGCGCGCGCACCGGCGGGCGCGGGCGCAAGCGAGGAGACCGCGACGGTGAGGGCCGTCGCGGCCAGCAGGAGGTGCATCCGCGGCCTGGCCATGCGCTGGTGAGGGCGGCTTCGCCCTCACCAGGCCTAACGACAGAGGTCCGCCGGGCTCGACGGTCCCGGTTCTGCTTCGTCCCCTAACGTCCCCATGCCGGGTCGCGTCCGGTGAAGGCGATGAGCTTCGAAGCCGGATCGGCCCCCTCGGCAACGGCGACCTCGGGCGCGAACGCGCCCATCCGGCCGCCCGAGAGCTTCGGCGCGAGGTCCCCGTAGGCCCACGCGGCTGTCTCATCGTCGATCGAGGTGTCCGCTCTGATGCCCTTCGCCAGGTCCCACCCGTGCACGATCAAGTCGGTCGTGACCTCGGCGACGTAGTAGTCGCCCGCCCGATCCCCGTAGGACAGGTGGACCGAGCCTTCGAGCGCCTGTGGTGCGCTGGCCGCCGCGATCGCCGCCGCCTGAGCCTCGGCCCACGTCACTTCCGGATCCTCACCCAGAAGGTCCTTGTTCTCGAACTGGTCGCCGACGTCGGCGATCGTCGTACCTTGCAGCAGCGGCACCGCCCAGCGCAGCTCGTAGACCAGGTGATTGACGAGGGCGCGCACGTTCCACTCGGTGCACGGCGTGGGGTCACCCCACTGGTCGTCCTTGATCTGACGCACCTTCTTTCCGAACTCCTCCGCGGCGCTCGTGAAGCGCTCCAGTGTCGTCGGCATGTCGACCTCCTTAGTCGTCGAGCCAGATCCGGTCGGGGTTCTCAGGATCGTCGATGGGCGACGAGATGAACAACACCTCGCATGGCCCTTCGAATTCCCCGGAGTGGGGGACGTTCTTCGGGATCACCCACACGTCGCCGGGCTTGACCGCTCGCGTGGCCTCGCCGACCGTGACCGAGCCGCTTCCGGCGAGCACGTAGCCGATCTCGTCGTGGGTGATGTGGATGTGCTTCTTGAACGGGCCCGCGTGCCCTTGGAACACGAACACACTCGACGCGTTGCCGTGCCCCAAGTACGTGCGCTTGAACGGGTCTGCCTCGGTCAGCTTGTCGGCCTCCACCGCCGCGCGCACCTCGACCACGTCGACCCTGGTCATCGGTAGCTGCTGCTGGCACGTCTCACAGATGTGCGGTCCCATCCATCCCCTCCTTGCGGCGCGCACGCACGCCCTCGAACAGCCAGTGGTAGACCTCGGCATGCCGTTTGGCCTCCCACACGTCATCTCCCCAGATGTATGCCCCGTGGTCGCGGACCAGGATGCAGTACGAACCGGTGAAGCGCTCGTCGCCGAGGGCCTTTCCGACCTGGTCGACCAACTCGGACTCGCGCGGGGTGTTGACGATCACCGGCACCTGATGGATGTCACGGTTGGACGCGTCCCGGATCCCCTTCAGCATCTCGAAGCCGGCGATCACGAGCGCGTCGCCCTCGGCTAGGTCGGCTGCCAGCACGGCGCTCAACGCGTGCGAGTGCACCACGCTGCGCGCGCCACGCTCGCGCGCGCAGGCGCAGAAGATCGCGTTGCACTCGCTGGGTCGCAGCCTCGGATCGACCGCCGGTGCGAGGACGCTGCCGTCCGAGGGCTCGACCACGAAGAAATCATCGGGCTCGATCCGTTCCTTGTGGACGCCGGTGGGGGCGAGGAACAGGTTGCCATCGTCGGTTGGCCCGCAGATCCCGCCACCGGTGCCCGAGACCCAGCCCTTGTCGTAGAAGGTGCGAAGCAGCTCGCACAGCAGCGCGCGGGTCTCTCGATCGCTCATGACCGGTGCACGGTGGTCGCGGTGGCCTGATCGCGCGGCAGCACGAGCATCGAGGCGATGTTCACGTGGCTCGGGCGCGTGACGGCGAACGCGATGCAGTCGGCGATGTCGTCGGCGGTCAGCGCCGTCATGCCCTCGTAGACCTTGGCGGCCTTGGACTCGTCCCCCTCGAAGCGCACCAGCGAGAACTCGGTCTCCACCAGCCCGGGCTGGACTTCGGTTACCCGGATCGGCTTGCCCAGCAACTCGAGCCGCAACGTCTGAGTGACCGCGCGCGCCGCGTGCTTCGCGGCGGTGTAGCCGGCGCCGCCGGCGTAGGTCTCGATGCCGGCGATCGAGCCGACGTTGACGACGTGCCCGTCGCCGGAGGCCTCGAGTTTCGGCAGCAGCGCGCGCGTCATGCGCATCAGGCCGAGCACGTTGACGTCGTACATCCACTCCCAGTTCTCGTCGACCGCCTCGGTGACCGGCTCGCGCCCCTTGGCGCCGCCGGCGTTGTTGACCAGAACGTGGCAGCGCTCGATCAGGCCACAGAAGGTGTCGATGCTGTCTTGGTCCGCGACGTCGAGCGCGGAGTAGCGCGCCCCGATCTGATCCGCGAGGTCCTTCAGGCGCTCGACACGGCGCGCCCCCACCCACACCTCGAACCCATCCGCCGCGAGCCGGCGCGCGGTCGCCTTGCCGATGCCCGAGGATGCGCCGGTCACGACCGCTGTCTTCGTCATGTGCGCAGTTCTAGCAGGAGGCGCAGCCTCACCGCATATGCTCCCGCCCCATGAGCGTGCGCATCGGCGTCGACGTCGGGGGAACGTTCACCGACATCGTTCTGCTCACAGACGATGGCGCCGTGCGCGTGCACAAGCTGCCGTCGACGCCGGACGATCAGAGCGAGGCGTTCGTCGCGGGCGTCGCCGCGATCGCCGATGGAGCCGACGTCGACTCGATCGCGCACGGCACGACGGTAGCGACCAACGCGGTGCTCGAGCGACGTGGCGCGCGCACCGGCTTGATCACGACCGAAGGGTTCCGCGACGTCCTGGTGATCGGCCGGCAGCAACGCCCCCGGCTCTACGACCTGTTCGTCGATCGGATCGAGCCGGTAGCGGAGCGGGCGCTCACCGCCGGCGTGCGCGAGCGCATCGGCCGCGACGGTGAGGTACTCGTTCCGCTCGACGAACAGGACGTGCGCGCGGTGATCGACCGGCTGATCGCGGCCGGCGCCGATTCGATAGCGGTGTGTCTGTTGTTCTCGTTCGCGAACGCTGCGCACGAGCGACGCATCGCCGAGATGATCGGCGACCGCGCGCGCGTCTCGCTGTCGAGCGAGGTGGTGCCCGAGTTCCGCGAGTACGAGCGCGCCTCGACGACCGCGCTCGACGCCTACGTCGGCCCCGTCGTCGAGCGCTACATCGAACGGCTGTCCGCCCGCATCGACGTTCCCATCGTGGTGATGCGTTCGGGTGGCGGGACGATGAGTGCGGAGACGGCCGCGCGCGAGCCCGTCCACACCCTCTTGAGCGGACCCGCCGGGGGAGTCGCCGGCGCGGCGCTGGTCGCGCGTGCAGCCGGGTTCGACGACATCGTCACGTTCGACATGGGCGGGACCTCGACCGACGTGTGCCTGGTCACCGGCGGCGAGCCCGCCGTGGCGACGGAGGCCGAGATCGGCGGGCTGCCCTTCCGGACGCCGTCGCTCGCGGTGCACACCGTCGGCGCGGGTGGGGGCTGCGTGCTGGGGGTTGACGACGGGGGCGCGCTGGGGGCCGGACCCCGCCGCGCGGGGGCGGTGCCGGGACCGGCCTGCTACGGGCGCGGCGGGACCGAGCCGGCCGTGACCGACGCGCACCTCGTGCTCGGACATCTCGATCCGGCGGGGTTCCTCGGTGGGCGGATGCGGCTCGATGCGGATGCCGCACGCGTTGGCATGCAGCGGGTCGCGTCACGTGTCGGCTCGAACATCGACGACGTTGCGCGCGCAGGACTGGATGCGGCGCGCGCGGCGATGGCGGCGGCGATCCGCGTCGTCACGGTCGAGCGCGGACGCGATCCGCGCGACTTCGCGCTCGTCGCGTTCGGCGGTGCCGGTCCGATGCACGCCACGGCGCTCGCCGCCCAGCTCGGGATGCGCACGGTGCTGATCCCGCCGGCCGCCGGGGTGCTGTCTGCCCTCGGGTTGCTCGGGGCGCCGCTGACGTCCGAGGCATCGCTGACGCGACCGATGATCGAGCCGGCGCCGGACGAGGTCGCCGCCGTCCTGTTCGACGTCGAGCGGCGCGCTGTGGAGGGTCTGCGAGCGCAGGGCGCCGAGCCGGCCGGGGTGTCTCGCTCGATCGACTGCCGCTACCGCGGGCAGGCGCACGAGGTGCCGGTGGATGGCGACGACCTCGATACGCTCCCCGCCCGCTTCGCCGACGAGCACCGGGCGCGCTTCGGCTGGGACGCGCCCGGCGAGCCCGTCGAGCACGTGACGTTCCGCGCGCGCGCGTCGGGCCCCATCCCGCAGGTGGATCTCCCGATGCTCGAGCCGGGCCGGGGCGGGGGTCGGGATGCGCGCGTCGCCTGGTTCGGCGACGCGCGCGGGGAGGTCGGGGTGTTCACGCGTGCTGCGCTCGGAGCAGGGGACCGGCTCGAAGGGCCGTGCATGGTCGACGGGAAAGAGTCCACGACGCTGATCGACCCCGGCTGGGACGCGTTCGTCGACGAGCATGGCACGATCGTGGCGGGGAAGCGCTGATGGATCCGCTGAGCCTCGAGGTCGTGCGGCATGCGCTCGCCGGCGTGTGCGACGAGATGGGCGCGGCGCTGCGTCGCACCGCGCACTCGCCCAACATCACCGAGCGTGAGGACTGCTCGTGCGCGCTCGCGACGCCGTGGGCCGAGATGTGCGCCCAGGCCGAGCACATCCCGGTGCACCTGGGTGCCATGCCGGCCTCCATCGAGGCGGTGCTCGCCGCGTTCGGCGATCTGCGCGACGGTGACGCGGTGATGGTGAACGACCCTTTCGCCGGCGGTACGCACCTGAACGACATCACGCTCGTGTCGCCCGTCTTCGCAGGCGCTCGGCTGCTGGGCTACGTCGCGAACCGCGCGCACCACGCCGACGTCGGCGGTGAGGCCCCCGGCTCGATGCCCGCGCGCGCGACCCGGCTCGAGCAGGAAGGTGTGATCGTGCCCCCGACGCTGGCCTGGCGCGCAGGAGAGCCGGTGGCCGACGTCATCGCTCGCGTCGTGGATGGTTCGCGGACGCCGCGCGAACGTCTGGGGGATCTGCGCGCGCAAGCCGGCGCGAACATGGTGGGCGCCGCGAGATTGCGCTCGCTCGCCGAGAGGATGGGCGCCGATGCGCTCGAAGACGCCATGCGCGCGCTGATCGACTACTCCGAACGTGCGGTACGAGCCGGGATCGGGCTGCTGCCCGATGGCACATGGTCGTTCGACGACGTGCTCGACTCGGTCGGCGAGGCAGGGGCCGGCGCGCGCATCGTGGTCACCGTGCGGGTCGACGGGGACCGGCTGAGCGTCGACTTCGATGGGACCGACCCGCAATGCGACGGCAACGTGAACTGCCCGCTCGCGGTGACGATGTCGTGCGTGACGTTCGTGGTGCGTGCGCTGACCGGACCCGATGTGCCGCCTACCGCGGGCGGGATGCGTCCGGTCGAGGTGCTCGCGCCGCTCGGGTGTCTCGTGAACGCTGAATCGCCGGTCGCGGTCGCCGCCGGCAACGTCGAGACGTCGCAGCGCATCGTGGACGTGTTGCTGGGCGCCTTCGCCCAGGCGGTTCCGGACCGGATCCCTGCCGCGTCCCAGGGGACGATGAACAACCTGTTGATCGGCAACGACGACTTCGCCTACTACGAAACGATCGGCGGTGGCGGGGGCGCGCGCCCGGATCGCGCCGGCATGTCCGGCGTGCACACCGGCATGACCAACACGAAGAACACGCCGGCGGAGGCCATCGAGTACGCGTACCCGCTGAGGGTCCGGCTCTACGAGCTGCGTGAGGGATCGGGCGGCTCGGGGGAGCATCGCGGCGGTGAAGGTATCCGCCGCGACGTCGAGGTCCTGGCCGAGCGCGCGACCGTGTCGCTGCAGACCGAGCGCCGCCGCAGCGCGCCGTGGGGCCTTTCGGGCGGCGAGCCGGGCGCGCGCGGCCGCAATCGGCTCGCGCGCGCGGACGGCTCGGAAGAGGAGTTGCCCGACAAGTGCACCGTGGAGGTTGCGCGCGGCGACGTCATCGTCATCGAGACCCCCGGCGGCGGAGGCTGGGGCGCGGCGGGCTGAACCTGCCGTTTGCCCCTTCTTGTGTCGATCTACTTACGCATATGACTGCCGGGTTACACGAGAAGCGGGTCTTCTACCGAATGCCGAGCGCGTAGCCGGGTGAGCCCGGACCGCCGAGCACCTTCTCGCCCGCGAAGCGCGCGGCTTCGGGATCCCACGGGAAGAAGATCGCGTTGCGCCAGGTGTGCCGTTCGCCGTCGGGCTCGAGCCCTATCCACGGGGCCTTCCACGTCCCGGTCACCTCGGGGAACTCGTAGACGCCCTGCGGGCCGATGACGATGTCGATGAGGTCGAAGTCGATGTCGGGGAACGCGCCGATCAGCTCGGTGTAGAAACGGCGCGCGCCCTCGTGGCCCTCCCAGCGATGATCGAGCCCGACGAGCTCGTACACGCAGTCGTCGGTCAACGTGGCGATGAGCCCGTCGAGGTCGCGCGCGTCCTCGGCTTTCGAGTGCGCGATCCACAGGTCGCGGATCTTCTCGTACGACTCGTCGGTCGGCCGCCAGCGCATGCGCTCGCGGATATCGATCTGGTCGACGCGCGGCATGACCGAAGCATACGAAGGAGTCGCGTGCGCGCGCGAGCCCGGTCAGGCCAGCTTCGACAGCGCGTGCTCGGCGACGGGCGTGGAAGCCCGCTCGAGGAGACGCTTGCCCTCGTCGCGACGACCGACGGCGACGTATGTACGTCCGATGTCTTCGAGCACCTTCGGATCATCCGGCTCCAGACGTAGCGCTTCCTCCAGGAACGGGAGGCCGTCCTCCCAGCGCGACCATTCCCGGCCGTAGAGGTTGTGGCCCATATTCCGCCGCGCGGTGACGAACCTCGGATGGTCCTCCGGCACGAGGAGGTAGCTCGCGAGCGCGTCCTCGATACGGCGCTCGTGGAAGTACAGCCGATTCGCCTCGTCGAACGCATCCATGGGGTCCTCGCTTCCCGAGCGATCCTCCGCGATCGCCCTGTGCAGTTGACCGAGCGCATCCCGAGCCGCTCGGACACGCTCCGTGATGCTCTCCCAGAAGCGATCCAGCCTCCGATGCGCTTCCGAGGGCTCGTCCGCGAGGCCTAGCCCTCCCGCGCATGGGTTCGCCACAACACGGACGGTCCATCCCCCGATACCTACCACCTTGCTAGCCTTCCGAACGGATGCAGGCTCCCGGGATCGTGATCCGCGTCGCGCGCGACGACGAGCTGGATGAGGTATCCGCCCTCATCGACGTCGCGTACGCGCAGTACGACGCGTTCGTCGAAGGCGCCTCCCCCGAGCGCATCGCCTCGTACGAGGCTTACCGCATCGACCGGCGCGACGTCCGGAGCCGACTCAACGACTCGGAGCTGCTCGTCGCCGAGGTGGACGACCGGCTGGTGGGGACGGTCACGTTCTATCCGCCTACCCCAGGGGCTACTGCCGGGGAGGGATGGCTGGAGGGCTGGGCCAGCATCCGGCTGCTCGCCGTTCATCCCGACGCGCGCGGACTCGGGATCGGACGTCGCCTGACCGAGATCTGTGTCGAGCGAGCGCGCGCGCTCGGCGCGCCCGTGCTCGGACTGCACACGACCGTATTGATGGAAGTCGCCAAGGCGATGTACGAGCGCATGGGCTTCGTGCGCGCGCCCGAGTTCGACTTCCGGCCGAGCCCCGATTTCGTTGTCGAGGGCTACCGGCTCGTCCTGTAGGAGCCGTTCGAGACGATCCTCCCGGACGTGACTACATAGCTGCTACGATGTAGTCACATGGACGTGGGCATCCGGGAGCTGAAGAGCAAGCTGTCCGAGTACGTCGCGCGCGCGGCGCGCGGGGAGACCATCCGCATCACCGAGCGAGGGAAGCCGAAGGCGGTGCTCGGACCTCTGACGGACGCCGATCGGCTCCACCAAGGGATCGAGGAAGGGTGGATCCGTCCCGGGTCCGGCGCGCCGATCGCGCGCGTGAAACGTGTTCGCGGCGAGCGCTCGATCGCCGATGTCCTTGCGGAGGACCGCGGCGAGTGACGCTCTACGTGGAACCCAGCGCTCTTCTGAAGCGGTACGTTGCAGAGTCCGACAGCCTAGACGCGGAGGCGATCCTGCGCAGCGACCCGGACTGGGTGTCGGCGCGCCACTCATACGTAGAGGTCCGGCGGAATCTCACCCGCGTGCTCAAAGGCAATGCTCTGACGGCGGCGCGAGGTAGCTTCGGCCTGGATTGGGAGCGGATGAACGTCATCGAGCTCGACGCGGCTGTATGTTCGAGCGCAGCCGGGATCGCGGAGGCGACGCAGGTTCGGACGCTCGACGCTCTTCACCTGGCTGCAGCGCAGAAGGTCGGCGGTGCCATCGCGACATTCGACGGGCGCCTGGCCGAAGCCGCGCGCTCGATGGGGATGCGGGTGCTCGGTGTCTGAGCGCGCATCGATCTCGTTCGAGTGCATCGCCGAGCGGTACGACGACACCCGCGGCGGTCTCGAGCGCGGCGCTCGCGTCGCGCTCGCCTTGGCACCCTACCTCGAACCGAACGCGCCGACCCTCGAGGTCGGTGTCGGTACCGGCTTGGTCGCGACCGCGATGATCGAAGGTGGGTACGACGTGGTCGGGCTCGACCTCGCCCAGGCCATGGCGATACGCGCGCGCGAGCGCATCGGTCCTCGGATCGTCGTCGGGGATGCGGCACGGCTGCCGATCCGGTCCGGCTCGATGACGCAGTCGTATTCGGTGTGGGTGTTGCACCTGGTCGCCGATCCCGTTGCGGTCCTCCGCGACGTGCGGCGCGCACTCCGACCCGGCGGATACCACGTCGATATGAGCGGCTCGATCACCGATCCGAACCCCATCGACGAAGTGATCGGCGACGTCCGGGATCTTCTGCAAACGCGTGCGTGGTCGACCGCACGTGAGCCGGACGGCGTGGCAGCGGCCGCACGTGCGGCGGGGTTCCGCGACATCGAGTTCCACGACGGGGGATCGTTCATCTGGAGCCGGTCGCCCCATGAGCTCGCGGATACGCTCGAACGTCGCACCTATTCGTGGACCTGGGGTGTCGACGACGAGACATGGCGCACCCTGGTCGAGCCTGGGCTCGCGCGTCTGCGGGAGCTTCCGGATCAACCCGTCGAGGGCAGCGCGAAGGACACGGTCATCGTGATGCGGATCTAGGCGCTACAGATACGCGCGCAGGTTGTCGAGCGCGAGGTCGGCGAGGTCGCCTTTGATATCCAACGACGGGCATCGATCCCGTGTGGTCCGCTGCACGCCGAGCATGCAGAACTCGATGGCGTCGCCGGTGATGACGTTGTCGGCGTCGTCGGGACCGATGCGCCAGAGCTCGTCGTCGTAGGTCAACTCCGCGCGCAGGGTCCCCGGAGGCTGCTGGACCTTCGACACCGTGAGCGCGTACGGCACCGCCTTCACAACCAGCAACGCGATGCTGCGGAGGCGAGGCGTGACGTTCGGGCCGGCGCCGAGGGCCATCCTGATGTCCAAGCCGTGCGCCCAGTGCTCCATCAAGCGCGCGGTGGCCATCATGCGCGCGCTCATCCCGAGCCCCCACGGCACCCGGTCGCGCGCGTCCTTCGCACGCAACGCCTCGCTCTGGCGTGCTGCGGTCTGTTGCCACCACGTCCGCACGTCCTCGGGGCTCATGACCCGTCCGCGCTCGACGCCTGAGGCGGTGAACGCATCCGGGCTCTCGGCAGCGAGCGCCTCGGCATTCAGATCGCGCGGTCCGCCGGTCAGCATGTCGAAGCAGATCTCGTTCGTGTCGGCCAGATGCGAGACCTGATCGCGCACGTCCCAGCCGCCGGCAGGCGTGGGCTGGAGCCACTGCTCGGATCGAAGGCCGTCGAGGAACCTTTCCAGCTCCTCGACCTCGGCCGAGAGCTCGGCGACTGCTTGGTCCATCCCACCCATTGTCCGGCGAGGGTACCCAGGCTGCGGAGCCCAGTCCAGCACGGGGCATCTGAAACGGCCGAAATCCCAGGTCAGAGCCGTAACTTCCGGGTTTGCACTATTTCCACCGGACAAACGGCTTGACTAGTGCCAACCCCTCCCATCATCATCAAGGGGAACAAACCGGGCCGCAAGCCTGGGGCGACCGGCCCGGTCGGGGTTGTCGCGGACAGGGGGGTACCCAGATGAACGTCAAGAGCATCATCCTTACCGGCGCGCTCGGGGCGGCGCTGCTCGCGCCCGGCCTGGCGGGCGCAGACCCCGGAGAGGTGGTCAAGGATCCTTTCGGCAACCTCACGATGAGCGTGCTCGCCGAGCCGAACGGGATCGAGCCCGGTAAGGCGCGCCTTACGATCGTGACTGCGAACGGTCAGGTCACCGCATCCGGCGATCGCGTCTTCTTCGGGCTACGGATCATGGGTAGCGAAGGGATGCGCATGACCGGCTTCCGGCTGACGGGCACCGGCAACTGCATCGTCAGCGATTTCGCGGGGGAGAACTCCGCCGGCGGCTGGCAGGGTGCGACCGCGTTCGGGACCGAGGCGCCGGGACTCGGCTCGGTCAACCAGCACATGCGCATGATCGGCGGAGCGATCCGCAAGTCGTGCGGAAACATCCAGATCGACGTGACGTTCCCGGCTCGACCCCTGGTCGCGTTCTACGGCGCGTTCTTCGGTAGCGAGCCGGCGCCGTGGCACGACAACTACGACGAGGCTCCGTGGGGCACGGTCCCCACCGGCGGCACCGCGTCGTACCAGAACTGGTGGGACCTGTGGGGTACGTTCGACACGCTCGGGTACTCCAACGCGTGCACGAGCATCAGCGGGACCGACGTCAGTTGCGGATGATCCGTCGCCGGCCCGCCGTCGCGCTCGCCGCCGGCGCGCTCCTGATGGTCGCGTGCGGCACGCGCGCCGACTTCAGCGCGCAACCGGTTGCGCGCTCGACCCAGGTGATCGAAGAGGTCGTCGAGGGCGGCCGTGTGGTGGGCACGAAGGCACTCGAGCCTGGAACGACCACGCGCACCATCACGACGAGGGCACTCCCTGACCTGAAGGAGGGCTCGGGGATCCAGAACGGCGTGATCAAGCTGGGCGGCCTGTTCCCGATGTCGGGCGGGTTGTCCGCGCTCGGCGTGCCGCCTGCGAAAGCCGCGCGCGCGTATTTCCAGTCGGTCAACGATGCCGGCGGCATCAACGGGTTGAAGATCGACTTCGAGATCTGCGACGACCGTGCGGACCCGAACCAATCCGCTGCGTGCACCGATCGGCTTGTCAACGGGGGCATCTTCGCGATGGGGCCGTCGTTCACACCTTTCTCGCCCAACGTGGTCCCGATCCTCGAGCGCAAGGGCGTACCGTGGCTCGGCTACGACGGGATCAACCTGGAGGGTTTCGAGTCCGATCTGGTCGTGACCGTCGGCGCGCCGATCCAGACCATGGCGCACGCGCTGCTGCCGTACTGGTACGAGCAGACCACCGAGCGGCTCGGGCGCGAGCCGACGAACATCGGTGCGGTTGTATTGGACGTGCCGCCGGCTCGGACCTACGTCGAGGAGGCGGAAGAGACCATCTGCCCGGCGCTGGGATGCCGTATCGCGCAGAAACACTTCGTCACCTACTTCACGCTCGCCGAGTATGGGCAGATCTGCGCGAGCATGCGCGCGGAAAGCGTGGACGCGGTGTGGGTGATCACCGACCCGGCATCGGCCGTGAAACTCCTCGTGCAATGCCGGGAATCGCGGTACGAACCGCCCGGGGGGTTCCTGGGCCAGCACGGGATCTACCTCGATCTCACCGTCGAGCAGTCCGGCGCGTACGTGGACGGCACCATCGCGAACTCGGCGTTGCTGCCTGCATCGGTCGACGCCGCGGCGATCCGCGAGATGAAGTCGACGGTCGCGCGCTACGAATCCGACGTGGACTGGGGCTACTTCACGGTGCTCGGCTACGCGAGTGCGCGCATGACGGTGGATGTATTGCGCGAGGCGCTGAAGATCGACCCGAAGCTGTCCCGCGCGAGCGTGCTGCAGGCGGCCGCGCGCATCACGAACTACCAGTGCCACGGCCTGTGTCGCGACGTGAACCTGGCGCCTCCGGCGGCGGTCGGCGGAGGAAACCACCACGTTTGGATGGTGCGCGCGCGGTTCGACCGCTCGTCGGAGGACCAGTGGGTGCTCGACGGTGGTCCGGTCGATGCGTGGCGTAGCGAAACGTGGCCGCGCCCGGGGAGACCGTAGCGTGCGCCTGCTCGTCGAGACCGTGGTGGGCGGGCTGTTCGGTGGCTGTGTCATCGCGCTGCTCGCAGCAGGGATCACGATCGTGCATCGCTCGACCAAGGTGTTGAACTTCGCGCAAGGCGGGCTTGCGACCTTGAACACGTACCTGTACTTCCAGGCGACCGTCGTCTGGGGATGGCCGATCGCGCTCGCGTGGCCCGCGGTATTGGTTGCGGCAGGTTTCATCGGCGTCGCCGCGGAAGCGCTGACGATCCGCCCGTTGCGTCGAGCTGACGCTCAGTCGCGGACCATCGCGACGGTGGGATTGCTGCTGGTGATCCAGTGGATCGTGATCACCGCCTGGGGCGCGCAGCAGCGGTTCCTGCCGTTGCTCGCGGGCGGCGGCGTCACGATCGCCGGCGTGCACCTGTCGTCCCAGAACCTCGTCACGGCCGTCGCGACGGTCGCGGTTGGAGCCGGCATCGGGATCGTGCTGGTTCGCACCCGGTTCGGGCTCGGCGTGAGCGCCGCGGCGCAGGACCCCGAAGCCGCACGGCTGTTGGGTGTCGGACCGGCGCGTGTGTCGCGCTCGACGTTCGCGCTCGCCAGCGTCGTCGGCGCGGTGGCGGGGATCCTCGCGACCCCGCTGCTGGTGCTCACACCGTCACAGTTGACGCTGGTCTTCGTCGTCGCGCTCGGCGCGGCGCTCGCCGGCGGCTTCGAGTCGTTGCCGCGCACCGTCGCGGCGGGCTTGGCACTCGGTGTCGTGCAGAGCCTCGTCGCCACCTACGCGCCGTTCTCGGGTCTGCCGCAAGCCGCGGGCTTCTTCGCGGTGCTGGTGGTGCTGGTCGTGGTACGCCGGCGGATCGATCTGGTCGAGCTGTTGCGGGGGACGGCGTGAGGCGCGCGCTTTGGCCGGTGGCCGGTGTCGCGCTCGTGGCTCTGGCGCTGGCGGGCGGACAACCGGCATCGATCGCCGCGCGCGCGGCGGGCTTCGCGCTCGGGATCGCGAGTGTCGTGGTGCTCACGGGCTGGAGCGGACAGCTCAACCTGCATGTCGCCGCGATCGGGCTCGGCTGGGGGGCTTACGCTGCGGCCGGCCTTGCCGCCAACGGCGTCCCGTCGCTCGTCGCGATCCTGGTGGCGCCGTTCGTCGTTGCGCCTGCCGCGCTGCTCGTCGGCGTTGCCGCCGTACGCTTCCGGGGGCTCGAGCTCGCGATCGCGACCCTGGCTGCCGGTCTGGCCTTCGAGCAGATGGCGTTCCAGAACCTCGGCAAGTGGCTCGCGCGCGCTACCTCCGGCACGCAGTTCCAGTCCTCGCTGATCGAGCTTGCGCGGCCGGCCGGGTTCGGTGGGGATCGCGCGTACGCGCTGCTGGCCGCGATCGTCGTCGCGTCGTGGCTCGCCGGTGCGGCGCTGCTCGGCCACGGACGGACCGGTCGGATCCTGCACGCGGTGCGAGGCCGCGAAGTGGTGGCCGAAGCGCGCGGCGTCCCGGTGTTCTGGTGGCGCGTCGCTGCTTTCGTCGCCTCGATCTCGCTCGCGGCGGCAGGCGGCGCGCTGCTGGCGGGACAGACCGGCGCGGTGACTCCGGATTCGTTCGGCCTGATCTTGTCATTGCAACTGCTCGCCGTCGCCGTGCTCGCCGGTGTGCGCCGGCTCGAGGCAGCGGTGCTGGGGGCCGGGCTCGTCGTGTTGGCACAGGAGGCCGGGGGCATCCCCGTCTTGAACGTTATCGCCGGCGATCGCATCGATCTGGTTTTCGGCGTGGGTCTCATCGTCGCCGTCTGGCTGCAGGCGCGCAGGCGCTTCGAGTCGGGCAACGTCACAGCCGAGGCGATCGCCGAAGTTCCGGGGGCTCCGGGCGCGCTCGAGCCGCGCGCGTTCGCACCAACCAGGCTGCGGGTCGAGCGCGTCACCGTTTCCTTCGGGACGGACCGCGTCCTCGACGCCGTGTCCATCCGGGTCGGTGAGGGCGAGGTGTGCGGGCTCGTCGGTGGCAACGGTGCCGGCAAGACCACGCTGTTCAACTGCATCACCGGCTTGGTCACACCGGCCGCCGGACGGGTGTTCTTCGCCGGGCAGGACATCACCGAGCTCGCTCCCCATCGTCGTGCGCGCCTCGGGATCGCGCGCACGTTTCAGGGCGTCGAGCTGTTCGGTGGCCTCACGATCGTGGACAGCCTGATGCTGATCGCCGGCTTGGGCGGGGATCACGACGAAGCTCTTCTCCGTACGCGCGCCCACGGTGCGCTCGAGCAAGTGGGGATCGGGCCGGCAGCAGCGTTCCACCCCAGCGATCTCCCGCTGGCGACGCTGCGACTGGCCGAGCTCGCGACCGCGCTCGTCGGCGACCCCTCGCTGGTGCTGCTGGACGAGCCGCTCGCCGGACTGGACGCGCGCGAACGAACCGTGGTGCTGGCCGCGATCGCGCGGCTGCGCGCCCAGGGACGGTCTATCGTGATCGTCGAGCACGATTGCGAGGCCGTGGCGACCATCGCCGATCGCATCTACGAGCTGCGCGCCGGGCGGGCCGTGCCGTACGGTCGTGAACGACGGACCGAGGAGGCGCGCGTTGCTGCGGGTGCGTGACCTTCAGGTCCGGTACGGCTCGGTCGCCGCGGTGCGCGGTGTGACGTTCGACGTCGAGCCTGGCCGGGCGATCGCGCTCACCGGCCCCAACGGCTCGGGCAAGACTTCGCTCCTGCGCGCGATCGCGGGCTTGGCCTCCGCGGACGGCGAGGTATGGGTCGGCGAGGGCCGGATCGACGGTCTCGCCTCCGAGGCGCGCGCGGCGGCGGGCGTGGCATTCGTCCCCGATGGACGCCGCGTCTTCGGCGACCTCACCGTCGAGCAGAACCTGCTGGTCGGGGCGACGACGCTCCCCCGTGCGCGGACGCGCGCGGCGATCGCGAACGCGCTCGAGCGCTTCCCTTCCCTCGCGACGCGCCGCCTCCAACGCGCCGCCACGCTTTCCGGGGGTGAAGGCCAGTTGCTGATGATCGCGCGCGCGCTCGTCGCGGGTCCGCAGGTGCTGCTCGTAGACGAGCCCTTCCAAGGGCTGTCCGACGAGGCCGTGGCACACGTCGATCAGGTGCTCGGCGTCATAGCAGCCGATGGCGCCGCAGTGGTCGTCGCGGTTCCCGAGCCGTTCGGCGATCTTCCGGAGATCCCGATGCGATTCGGTGAGATCGCGGAGGTTGTCGCTTGAGGCGGCTCGTGACCATCGCGTGCGCGGCGGCGCTCGTTGTTCTGCCGCTCGCTCCGGTCGCGCGCGCGGCGACGGCGCTCGAAGCCGAGGCACGCGCGTCGGTGCTGTTCTCGACCGTGGACGTGCAACCTTCGTTCGACCCCGCGCTCGCCGACAGTCGTTCGTCCTCCTCGACCATCGGCTCCTCGAGCCTGCAGAGCGTGGTGTGGCCGTCGTTCCTCGTGGATGCGTTCTTCTTCCTGTACGGCTTCCAGTCGGTCGAGCGCATCGGCCTCGGGATCGCCGAGGCGCGGTTCCCGCAGGGGCCTGAGGAGGTCGACGCGACGCAGTCGGATCTGTTGTTCATCAACGGCGGTGACCCAGACGCGGTCCCCGGCAAGGGGGGCAGATCGCACGCCGAGGCGCGTGATTCCCGCGCGTCCGGCGACGTGGCGGTCGCGACCGCGAGCTTGCCAGGTGGCCTGCTGATCGACACCGCGGCGTCGCGTTCGGCGGCCTCGACCTCCGACGACGTGTCGGTCGCGCGCGCGACCCAGGAAGTCGCGGGGCTCGTGCTTGGCCCGCTGGGGATCGAGACGATCCGCGGAACGGTCGAGGTGCGCGCGGGTCAGGTCGTAACGGCCGCGTCCCGTCTGGTCGTGGCGGGGGCAACGGTCGCGGGGACACCGGTCGAGCTCGACGACGAAGGCGTGCGCGCGGCAACCGGTCAAGCGCAATCGCAGGTGGACGACGCGCTCGCCGGCTCGGGGATATCGCTGCGGATCGTGCCCGGCGGCGAGGAACGCGATGGCCAAGCGGCCACCGCATCCAGCGGCGGCGTCCTGATCGAGGTCGTGGCCGAACAGACAGACCCGACCGGCGCCCCTCGGAACGTGAAGCTGACCTATCTGCTCGGCTCCGCGCACGCCGGCGCGCGCGCGACGTCGGCGGGGTCACCGCAGCCACCCGCCCCCAGCGATGATCACCGCGTCACCCCAGAGGTGCGTACGGTCGTCGTAACCCCCAGCGGGCCGGCTCGCGATGAGGCCCCGCCGACGGCGTTCGTGCGTCGCCGGACCATCATCACCACCGCCACCACCGCCCAACCGATCGGCGCGCGCGGCGCCTACGCCGCGATCCTGGTGATCGGCCTCGGCGTGCTCGGTATACGACCGTTGGTGCGCGCGGCCGCGCGCCCCTGAAGGAGGAACGAGATGAAGATCGAACGCAACCAGCTCAAGCGCAAGTGGCGCACGATCGCCGGGTGGACCCTCGCCGTCGCAGGCGGCGCCGTCTTGATCGCCGGATGGTTCGGCGTCAGCGGCGAGACCGTCGTCGCCAAGCAGCTGCCCTATCTGATCTCAGGCGGACTTGGCGGGCTCGCCTTTCTCGGGATCGGCGTTGGCCTTCTGGTCGCCGAGGACCTCCGCGCGGAGCGGGAGCGGATCGGTCGAGTCGAAGCCGGGCTCCTGGAGGTCCGGGATCTGCTGCAGACGTTGATCGACGGAAAGCGCCGCTCGCGCAGCGCTTGAGCCGTCGCGCGCGCCGGCCGTGCGGCGGAACTCGGCCCTGGTCAGCAAGGCGAGCACGGCGATCGCCGGGACGCACCAGAGCCAGAAACCCCAACCGAAGAGCGCAAGAGCGACGTGGAAGCCGATCGCCGCGATCGAGCCGAGCACCATCGGTCGTCCCCCGCTTAGGATCGCGATGCCGACGGCGAATTCGAACACGGCCAGCAGCGACCCGTACAGCAATGCGTGCGGGACGAAGACGGCTTCCCACTGGTCACGGATGAACGGGATCGGCGACGCCTCGGCGAACCCCTCGTACGCCTCGGGCTTCAGCGTCGCGAGCGCTGCGTGCGCGATCGAGCCGAGCGTGAAGCTCCAGCCGAGCACGAGCCGTCCGATCTGTTCGAGCCGAGGCTCTCTGGGCGGGTCGTACAGGGCGCGGATATGAAGCGAGCTTGGGTGGACATCGTGCGATACCTCCTCGACGCCAGGTTCGCCCCATCCGTGCCTCGGGGGCAGGGCCGGCCGGCCCGCTCGCGCTGGGACCGTCAGATCCGAGCCGGCTCGAGCGCGTCCGAGAGCGCCTGGAGGGCTTCGGGTACCACGCGGTAGAACGCCCAGGTTCCGCGCTTCTGGCGCGTGAGGAACCCGGCATCGTGGAGCACCTTCAGGTGGTGGCTGACCGTGGGCTGGGAGAGCCTGATGGGGTCCTGGAGATCGCACACGCACGCTTCGAGGTCCGGCTGCGTCGCGATCAGTGACAACAGCCGCAGGCGCGCAGGGTCGCCGAGGACCTTGAACATCGCAGCCACGCGCTCGGCCTCCTTGGGCTTCAGCGGCGCGGGCCCGGCGACCGGGCAGCAATCGAGGATATCCACTGCCATCTATATTGACAGACATCGATATGATGTGCAATATATCGATGGTCATCGATGGAAGGAAGGAGGTCGTCATGGCCGAGCGCGACGAGTGCTGTTGCTGTCCGGAGTGCTGTTGCTGTCCGGAGTGCTGTGGAGGACCCTGCTGCTGAGGAGGTACAGATGAGCCGCGTCCAGCTCGCGATCAACGTCACCGACCTCGATGAGGCGATCGGCTTCTACTCGAAGCTGTTCGGTGTCGAGCCGGCCAAGGTGCGCCCCGGGTACGCGAACTTCGCCGTGGACGATCCGGCACTGAAGCTGGTGCTGATCGAGGCCGCCGAAGGTGGGACGCTGAACCACCTGGGAGTGGAGGTGTCGTCGACGGCCGAGGTCGCCGATGCCAGCCGTCGCTTGGGCGGGCAAGGGCTACCGACGCTTCGCGAGCAGGGCGCGTGCTGTTACGCCGAGCAGGACAAGGTCTGGGTCACCGATCCGGACGGCGCGCGCTGGGAGGTCTACACCGTGCTCGCCGACGCGCCGCAGGTGCGCGCCTGCTGCTGAGGCGATCGTTGCGATTCGAGGGACCGCTTGGGGATGTCTTCCCGGGCCGTCAGGCGGTGAGCGCGCGCTCGGCGAGCGCGATGGGCAACGCGCCCGACCCCGCGATCGTGTCGTGGAAGTCCTTGAGCGATCGCCCGTTCGACAGCCAGTCCGCGCGCATCCGCTCGATCTCCATGCAACCGGTGAGGTACGACGATGCCTGCGTCGGCCAGGTGCAGTAACGGCCGACCTCCGCGCGCGCGGTCGGCTCGGCCATCCCGGTCTTGGACATCATGAAGCGCACGGCGTCGTCGAAGGTCATGTCGCCGAGGTGCAGGCTGGTGTCGACGATGATGCGCGCGGCGCGGAAGATGCGCGCGTCGAGCACGCCCAGCTCGTGCCGAGGGTCGTCGTAGAACCCTTCCTCCATCATCATCACTTCGGTATACAGCGCCCAGCCCTCGCCGAAGTAGCTCGACCAGAACACCTTCGGCAGGATGCGCTCGTTCTGCTTGAGCCATACCAGGTGCCAATGGTGGCCCGGGTACGCCTCGTGCACCGCGGTCGTGGGGATCGCGATCTCCGAGTTCGATTCGAGCCGCTTCTGGATCTCGTCCTCGGATGTGCCGTCGGGTGGGTAGGGGACGAAGAAGTGCCCGGTCAGGTCCGGCGTCAGCAGCGGTGGCGGGTTGTAAGACGCGACGGCAAGCACCGGACGTTGGAACGGTGGAGAGGGCTCCACCTTGCAGCGCTCGCCGTCGGGGATCGTCACGAGGTCGCGTGAGATCAGGAACGCCCGCGCTCGCTCGGTCCAGTCCTCGTAGGCTTCGCGCATCGCCTCCGGCGTCGGCGGGTGATCGCGGTTCAACTCCTCGACCACCGCGACGAAGTCGTCGGTCCCGCGCAGGTCGCGCGCGCGCCGCGCCATCTCTGCCGCGAGCCGGTCGTACTCGGCCTGCCCGCGCTCACGCAGCTCGCGCGCGTCGAACCCGAGCAGTTCCTTGTCGCGCAGGACGGCGCTGTACCGTGCTTCGCCGATGGCCCACTCGCCTACGGCATCGGCCTTCAGGCGTTGCAGCGATCCGGCGAACTCGTCGTAGGCGCGCGCGGCGATCGCGCCGGCCTCGGCAAGCACGTCGCGGTCTCCGCCGTCGGACACTTCGGCGGGAACGAGGTCGCGAACGTAGCGCGCGGCAGCCGCGCAGACGCCGAGCGAGCGCTCGACGAACAGGGGCGGCACGAGCGTGGGATCGAGGTTCCTCTTCCCTTCCTCGAGCGCACGCGGGATCAGCTTCATCCGAGCCGCCGCCGCGACCGCGAGGTCGTGCTCGGGCAACCGGCGGTGCAGGAACAGCTGGAAGACGCTCCCGAGCCCGGGGTTCAGGTACCGGTCCGGGTTCCGCTTCCAGACCTCCCAGTCGCGCATGATGACGCGCCCGCGCAACTGCGAGATGACCAGATCGCGGTCGGTCTTCTCGGCGTGGGTCAAGCCCTCGTCGTCGAGCGCTTCGAACCGACGCAACCATCCATCGGTCTGGGCGTCGCGCCGCGCATAGTCCTCCGCCGAATGTTCGCTGAGCTTGTCGTCGTAGCCGTCGACCCCGAGCGCAGAAGCGTCTTCCGGCCATTCCCGCCACTCATCGTCGAGGAACGACTCGATCAGCCCGTCAAGTGTGTGCTCCATGAGGCAGGGAGTGTAGCGCGTCCTCAGAACAACGCCGCAGCCAGCGATCGGCGCGCCCGCAGCGCCCGCTCGTCGTCCGGCGCCAACGTGTCGAGCAGCCGGACCAGATGCGCGCGCGCCTGCTCGCGGACATCGGGATCGCCGGTCCGCACGGCGGCGATCAGAAGCTCGGCGGCTCGGTCCACGTCGCCGCGCGCGAACGCCGCGTCGGCGAGGCCCTCGACGGCTTGGATGTCGGCCGGGTCGGCCTGCGCGCGCGCGTCCAGCGCAGCTTCGTCGACCGCGGCGAGCCGTTCTTGGAGCTCGAGCCGCTCGAGGCCCGCCTTCGCCTCGGCGCGGCCCGGCTGCTCGGTGAGCGCGCGCCGGTACGCCTCCATCGCCGCCGCAGCATCCCCACGGGCCTCGGCGACCTCCCCCTCCTCGACCGCCAGGTCGGCCGGTGTCGGCCCCAGTTGCTCGAGCCAGGCTCGAACCTGTTGCTCGGGCAGGGCGCCGACGAAACGGGACACTTCGCGACCGTCCTTGAACGCGTGCACCGCCGGGATGCCCTGCACCCCGAAAGCGGCGGCGAGTGACTGGTTCGCGTCTACGTCGACCTTTGCGAGCACCCACGAACCGGCTGCCTCACCGGCCAGGCGCTCGAGCACCGGCGAGAGCTGCCGGCACGGACCGCACCACTCCGCCCAGAAGTCGACCACGACCGGCACGTCCTGCGATCGACGCAGGACGTCGCTCTCGAACGTCGCATCGGAAACGTCGATCACGTTCGTGGAGGCCATCGCCGACAGCGTATCCAGCCGGAGCCCAGGCGGGGCGTGTTCGACTATCCGATTGTTCCGGTTTATCCTCTCGCAGATGGTGAGGAGCGCACGCCGGACCGCCGCCGCCCTACCCGCTTTGATCGTGCTGGCCTCGTTCCTGCTCCCCGCTTCGCCCGGTCGGGCCGACGCCTGTCTCGCCGGTGGGCGAGACGCATTCTTCGTGGGCGCCGTGTACGACGCGCAGCGACGCGAAGACTTCCAGCTCGACGTGGATCACTTCGAGGCGTTCCTTCAGACCTTGCGGGCAACCCACTGCATCCCCGACGAGCGCGCCACCATCTTCGCGTTCGACGACGGGTACGTGCGCAACGACATCGTGTACCCGGACGCATCAGAAGGTGCGGTCGTGGGGCGGCTCGAGGGCTTCGCAGCCGTGCACGAGCCGGGCGACATCCTGTTCTTCATGTTGAGCAGCCACGGGAGGTTCTATGCCGACGTGCAGCCGTGCGGCGCGGCGGCGGTGGGGTCGTTCGCGGCCCTCGGCGCGGACCCGGGAACCGACGGGGAGTTGCATGACTGCGAGCTCGGCGCTGCCCTTGCCGCGTTCCCCGAAGGAACTCCGATGGTCATCGTCATCGACTGCAGCTTTTGCGGCGGCTTCAGCGACAGCATCACCGCGATAAGCGGGACCGTCCCCGACGACATCGCGACGCACGCGAGCGGTGTCCCCGCGGACGGGAGGATCGTGATCACCGGCTGCGCCGTCACCACCGAGTGTTTCGGGAGCGCCACGGGAGGCGTCCTATTCTCGCACATGAGAGACTCGATCGAGACCGGGCCGAGCGCGTGCGACGGATACACGGCACCGCTGTTCCCCGTCGTCCAGGGATTCAACCTTCCACAGCGTACGCTCGAGCCGGACGGGATGTGCACAGCGAGCGAGTGGTTCTTCGCCACGATCCAGTCGGCGTACGCGCGGCGCGATCCCTTCGACATCCAGCAGCAGTTCCGGATCAAGTACGGGATGTCGAGCATCGAAGAAGACATCCGGATCCTCTAGCGCCCGGGGGTCAACTAGACTCGCTCCTCGAACGAGGAGGAGATCATGCGATTGCAGGACAAGACCGCGTTGGTAACCGGGGGCGCTTCCGGGCTCGGGCGAGGCGCTGCCGAGGCATTGCTGGCGGCGGGGGCGAACGTCGTGCTCGTCGACCTGCAGGACGAGCTCGGCGCGACGGCGGTGAAGGAGCTTGGCGAGCGCGCCCGGTTCGCCAAGGCCGATGTGACCAGCGAGGACGACGTGCGCGCGGCGATCGGAACGGCCCTCGACGCCTTCGGCGGCCTGCACATCGCCGTGAACTGCGCAGGGATCGGCTGGGCGCAGCGAACGGTCGATCGCAACGGGCCGCATCCCCTGGACATCTTCACCAAGGTGATCACGGTGAACCTGATCGGCACGTTCAACGTGACCCGCCTCGCGGCCGCGCAGATGCTCGATCAGGAACCCGACGGCGAGGAACGCGGTGTGATCGTCAACACCGCGAGCATCGCGGCGTTCGACGGTCAGATCGGTCAGGTCGCGTACTCGGCATCCAAGGGTGGAGTCGTGGCGATGACGTTGCCGGTGGCGCGCGACCTCGCGTCCCGGCTCGTGCGCGTGAACACGATCGCGCCGGGGACGATGAACACGCCGATGCTGGCCCTGCTGCCCGAGGAGGCACGGCAGGCGCTCGCCGATCAGATCCCGCATCCGAGGCGCATGGGCGAGCCCTCCGAGTTCGGCGCGCTGGTTCGCCACATCGCCGAGAACGCGTTCATCAACGGCGAGACGATCCGCCTGGACGGCGCGCTGCGCATGCCGCCGAAGTAGCGACCGCGAAAGATGCCTCAACCCATGGTCAGGAAGGCCGCGGCGCGCGCGGCGAAACGATCCAAGTCGTCGATGAACATCGCGAAGTCCTCGGTGTAGACGTCCAGCTCGGCGTTGGGCAGCAGCGCCGCGAGCCGACGCGAGACCTCGACGGGGTGCGCGGGGTCGTTGGCGTTGGCGGCGATCAGCACCGGAGCGCGCACGTGGCGCAACCGTTCCGCGTCGTCGAGGGGAGGCCTGCCGAACGCGTACGCGCGATACGCGCGCGGGACCCCGACGGGGTTCATCGCAAGCAGTTGTCCGCGGATCTGCGTGCGCCAGCCGGGATGGCGCTCGAGCAACCCGGCCAGGGCCGGCATCGCCAGCATCTCGTCGGCCATCTCCTCCAGCGGTTTGCGCTCGATCAGATCGGCCATCGCGAAGGTGCCTTCGACGTCGTCACACGGCTCGTCGATCCGGCTTGGGATGACGAACACGATGCGTTCGAATCGGTCGGGGTGGTCTCCGAGCAGGTTCATGATCGCGCCGGCGCCGAGCGACACGCCGAGCGCGTGTGTCGCGCCGCACCGGTTGGCGACGTGCTCGACGTCGGCCCGCATGGCGAGATGGTCGTACCCGACATCCTCCGACGGCGAGTCGCTGCGACCGTGACCTCGCAGATCGAGCAGCACCGTCGTTCCCGGAAGACGTTGGGCAAGCGGCAGCAGGTCGCGGCTCGAGGAGGCGAGCCCGTGCGCGACGACGGTCACCGGAGCGCCCTCGCCGACGGTCTCGATCCACAGGTCGCACGCCGGTCCGTCGATCAGGCTCACTGGCAGTCGCCCTGGAACAACGGCTGGCGGCCGCGCGGCCACTGGCCCAGACCGTACCGCCGCCCCTGATCGAGGTAGCAGAACGTGCCTCGACGCACGTTGGTCGTGTAACCCATCTCGGTCGGCGACCACCAGATCACCGCGGCGTCGTCCACCATCGTGTGATCGCCTGGCCCGAAGCCGCCGCCTGGATGCCACAGCGGAGGGCCGCCGGATCCCTTCGCGGGGAACCGCGCGCCGTACAACCCCCGCTGGAAGTTCTCGGGGGTCAGGGTGGGCCCTGCCATCTGGATACCGCTCGCGAGCACCAGCAGCTCGTAGTAGCGCTCGTACGCGGCCGACGCATAGCCGTCGTCTCCGGTCTCGTACTCGGGATCGGCCTCTTTGATCGCTTGGTACCACGGCATCTCTTTCTGCGGGAGCCACTTGTTGTGGAACGTCATCCCGAAGACATGCTCGGCGTGCTCGACCGGATACTCCTGGCCTACCGAGTCGAAATCAAGATAGTGGTAGCTGCTCGCGATCCATTCGGGGAGATACGCCTGCCGCGTCGCCTCCGGCATCAACTCGTCGAAGTAATGGCCTCCCTGACACAGGCAGATCACCGTCGTGACGCGAGCGGTCACGAACCGAGCGATCACTTGCTGCGCGGTGGTGATCTCGACCGGCTCGAGCCGGATGCCACAGCCTTGCCGCAGTGCCTGCACCAGGATGCCGCGCTCGGGCGCGCTGCCGGACGGCGACACGTGGTACGCGAGCCCGAACACGCGCTCGGCTCGATCCTGGGTGCCCGGCCCTGCGTGGGAGGGCGCGCGCCCTTCCAGCGTGTTGCAGATCCATTCCGCGAGGTTGCGCTGCATCGTGTCGAGCGCGGGAAGGTACCCCCATTCGTAGGGGGCATGCTGAGTGAAGTGCGCCTCGGTGCGTTGGGACGCGTGTGAATCGACGCTGACGATCCGATGTTCGGCGAGCCGGTCGTAGTAGTGGTGCTCGGCTCCGGCCTTTGGTGGGTAGGCGATCGACGCGAACGCGTCGAGCTCGTCGTTGACGAAGTCGGCCATCGCGCGCATGTCCGCCGCGCTCATCCCGCCGAACACGCCGCCCTTCGGTCCGTAGGGGATCAGGCGTAGCGTGCGTCCGTAGAACTCGAAGCGGAGGTTGACGTACCGCTCGAGCGCGCGCGTGTCGCGTTCCTTCTCGAGCGACATCGGCCAGGCCACCCGGATCTCGTCGGGCGTGACCCCCTGCCAGGTCGCGCCGCCGTTGTCCTGCGACGGGTTCCAGTATGGGACGCACGGCGGCGATTGGGGATCTTCGGTCTGGCGCGGCGGATCGCCGAAGCACCGCCGATGTCTGGGGATCTCGCTCGGCTGCACCGGTGGTTCCCCCGATCCGGTGGCCGAGGGCGTCGGTTCCGGCGCCGTCGGAGAGGTCGTGCCGTTCCCCGGCGTCGTCGCAGCTTGATCCTCCGGTGCGTCGGTGATCTGCTCGCGAGCTTGTGGGGCGAACTCCAGTACCTGCGGCGGCGGTTGCTGGCGCGCGTCGAACGCGATCGCACCGACGGCGACCACGACGATGACGGCGATCGCGAGGTGCAGAACACCGGGTGCGCGCGGACCGTTGGCCGTCATCGGTCTGCGCATGGTAGCGCGCGCGGTTGGAACGCACGTTCGAGCCACGAGTAGGATGCGTCGGTTTCTCTATCCCGCGGCGGAAGACGAGGTTTTGGAGCAGGTAGGTCGAGCGATCCGGCAGCGTGCGGATCTCTTCGCGCTCGTCGCCCTGGCCGGGGTCGCCCCGTTCCTGCCTGGAGGCATCGCCGGCATCGGTGTGGTCGCCGGCGCTTCGTTCGCATTGCAAGCGGCGGGCCTGATCTTGGTGCACCGCTCGGATCGCATCATCAACTTCGCCCAGGTGCAGGTCGGTGTGGTCGCGGCCGTCCTGTTCCGCCTCTTGGTCGAGCACGGAACCCTGCTCGGGGGGCTGAACGCTGTGTGCGATCCGTGTGTCGGCGCCGAGACGCAGGGGCTGCGGTGGTTCTCGTTCGTGGGTTCGCTCATCGTCGGCCTGGCCGCGGCCGTGGCGCTGTCGTGGATCATGCATGCCGGCATCGTTCGGCGGTTCAGGCGCGCGCCCCGACTCGTGCTGACGATCGCCACGATCGGCATCGCGCAAGTGCTCGGCTCGTTGCAGGAAGGTCTTCCGTTCCTGTTCGCGACCGACGAGCAGCGGCGACTCGACCGGATCCCGCGTGGCGACGCCGTCACGCTTCCGGTCGACGCGTCGTTCACATGGTCGCCGGTGAGGTTCCACGCGGCTGACGTCTTGACGGTCGTGGTCGCGGGGATCGCGCTGGTCGCGCTGGCGCTATACGTGCGACAGAGCCGCGGAGGGATCGCGATCCGGGCGGCCGCCGACGATCGCGCGCGCGCCGAAACCCTCGGGATCGACGCCGACCGGATGGGCGCGCGCGTCTGGATGATCGCAGGCGCGCTATCGGCGACCGCCGGACTGCTGGCAGCGATGACGACGCCTTCCCCAGAGGCTGGTGTCCTCGGGACCAACGTGATCGTGCGCATCGTGGCGGTCGCCGTGATCGCGCGCATGACGTCGATACCGATCGCGGCAGCGGCGGGTCTGGCGCTCGGCGTGTTCGACCAGGGGATGGTGTGGTTCTTCGGTCAGCGCGCCGTGCCCGACGCGCTGATGGCGGTCGTGATCGGCGCCATGCTGCTGGTGCAACCGCGGTCCACGTCGCGCGCGGAGCAGGCATCGGTGGACGCCTGGCGCGCGGTGGACGAGCCGCGCCGGGTCCCGGCCATCCTTCGCGATCTTCCAGAAGTGGTGCGCGCGCGCCGGCGCATCGTGGGTGCCGGGATCGTCGCGGCGCTCGGGCTCCCGTTCGTGCTGACCCCGACGCAGACGAACCTGACGACGATCGCGCTGACCTACGCGATCGTCGGTCTGTCGCTGCTGGTGTTGAGCGGGTGGGCCGGGCAGGTTTCGCTCGGTCAGTTCGCGCTCGCGGCCGTCGGCGCGGTGGTGGTGACGGCGCTACCGGTGTGGTTCCCCGTCGCGTTGGTGGCGGCGACTGCTGCCGGGGCGTTGACCGCCGTCCTGGTCGGGCTCCCCGCGCTGCGCCTGCGGGGGCTCCAGCTCGCGATCACGACGCTCGCGGTCGCCGTCGCGGTGTGGGCGTTGCTCGGTCAGGAGCTGCTCGGGGGACTGCTTCCGGCGCGGCTCGAACGTCCGGCATTCCTCGGCGTGGATCTGAACGAGACGCGCACGATGTTCTACGTGACGCTGGTCGCGCTCGCGGCCATCGCGGGGGTGGTCGTCGCGCTGCGCCGGAGCAGGATCGGGCGCGTCTTGATCGCTGCGCGCGACAACCCAGACGCAGCCCAGGCGTTCGGGATCAGCATCGTGCGAGCGCGCCTCGGCGCCTTCGCTCTGTCCGGCGCGCTCGCCGCCCTCGCCGGCGCCCTGTTCGCCACGCACCAGAACGGGGTGCTGCAAGCGTCGTTCACGCCGGAGATCTCGATCACGCTGTTCGTCATCGCCGTGTTGGGGGGGTTGGGATCGGTCGCCGGTCCAGTGCTCGGGGCCGCCGTCCTGGCGGTCCTGTCGATGACCGGAGCCGGCCCCGTCATCTCGTTCCTGGCCACCGGTGGTGGGTTGATCGCCTTGTTGCTGGTGGCTCCCGGCGGCTTGGCGGAAGCGGCGACGGCGGTTCGAGACGCGTATCTCCGTCGCGTGGCGCGCAAGCGCGGGATCGCCGTGCCGGCGTTGGGGGTCGCTTCGGTCGAGCGCGCGCCGCTGGCGCCGGCGTCCGAGCCGGGCTTCGTCCCAGAGCGGTACCGATTGACCGAGCAATGGGGAACGCGATGAGCGTCGAGCTCGACCGGCGCGCCCTGGTGCCCTCGGAGCGCGAAGAGGTCCAGGATCCGATCCGCGCGCGGCCTGCCGAACCGGAGCCGCGGCGCGCGCGTATACGACTGAGCGATCTCGATCCGCGCGCGATCGTGCGGGAAGGCCCGACGCTTCCGTTCGTCGCCATGGCCCTGTCCGGGCTCGTGACGCAGTGGGACGACCACGCCTTCGGCGTGCTGCTGCCCGAGATACGCGCGGACTTCCAGGCCGACGTTGCGTTCATCGTCGGCCTGCAGGTGTTCTTCGGGCTCGTCCGGCAGATGATCGCGCCGGCGTTCGGGTATCTGGCCGACCGGGTGAAGCGGGTGTGGCTGCTGCGGGCCGGCTCGATCGTGGCGAACGGCTCGTCTATCGCGACGGGGCTGGCCGGGGGCATCCCGATGCTGGCCGGCGCGCGCCTGGGCGTGCAGGCGGGCGATGCGATCGTGGCCCCTGCGGGCTTCCCGCTGCTGGTCGATCTGTATCCGTCGAAGGTGCGCGCGCGACTGTTCGCGTTCCTCGGCGTGGCGGGGAACATCGGAGCGGCCGTCGGCCCGGTCGTAGCGGGCACGATCGCGGTCGTGTGGGGATGGCGGGTCGCGATGGTCGGGCTCGGCGCGCTCGCGCTGGGTGTGTCGTTGCTGTTCTTCTTCGTGCGCGAGCCGGCGCGCGGCTACGTCGACCGGCTCGAGCAAGGGCTGGGCGAGACCGCAGCTCGCACCGAGCCGCCCCCCGTCGGGTGGCGTGAGGGGTGGCGCGCGGCTGCGCGCGTGCACACGATCCGCCGGCTGTGGTTCGCCGCTCCGTTCCTTGGCGCGATCTCGGTCGGCACGCTGTCACTCATGAGCTTCTACTACGCCGACGAGTTCGGCGTCGGTCCGCAAGGGCGGGGCTTGATCACGTCGCTGTCGTTCGGGATCGGAGTGGGCGCGCTGGTGCTCGGCGGGCCCGTCGCGGACCGCGCGATCCGCACGCGGCCCGGCTCGATCATGGTCGTGATGGGGGCGGCGCTCGTCCTGCAAGCGGTCGTGTTCGTCATGCTGTGGGTGTCACCGACGGTTGTGGTGTCGGCGGCGCTGAACATCGCGCTGGCCGCGGTGAGCGCGACGTTCCTCCCGGCGCTGTACGCGATGCTTTCGCTGACGATCCCACCGAGGATCCGCGGGCTCGGCCTTTCCTCGGCGCTGCCGTTCTACGCGATCGGCGGCCTGGCGATCCCGGTGGTGACCTCCATCGCCGATACCGGCGGATGGCGGCCGGCGATGCTGGTGTTCGTGCCGGTGGCCCTCGTCGCCGCGGCGATCCTCGGGACGGCCGGCCCCGGCGTCGCGCGAGACATCGCGAGCGCGCGCGCGGCGGCGGTCGCCGGCGAAGCGGCCGCGCGCGCGCGGACCACGCTGCTGGTCGCACGGGGCATCGAGGTACACCACGCCGGCGTGCAGGCCTTGTTCGGGGTCGACCTCGACGTCGTGGACGGCGAGGCCCTGGCGTTGTTGGGCGTCAACGGCGCCGGGAAGTCGACCCTGCTGCGCGCGATCGCCGGGGTCGAGCCGGCATCCAGCGGCGCCGTCGTCTTCGACGGCCGCGACGTCACCCACGTGCCCCCGTCGTCGCTGGCGCGCGACGGGATCGTGCTGCTCCCCGGCGGCCGCGCGGTCCTGCCGACGCTGACGGTCCGCGAGAACCTCCGAGCGGCGGCCTGGCTGCACGGCGCGCACATCGAGGACGCCTTGGAGTGGTTCCCCGAGCTCGGCGCGCGACTCGGCGTCCCCGCGGGCGCGCTGTCCGGCGGCGAGCAGCACATGCTCGGGCTCGCGATGGCGTTCCTGTCGCGCCCGCGGCTGTTGCTGCTCGACGAGCTGTCGCTGGGGCTCGCTCCGCCGGTGATCGAGCGCCTGCACGCCATCGTGCGAGAGATCCGCGCGCGCGGTACCACGCTGATCGTGGTCGAACAGGATCCGGCGGCGGCGCGCGCGCTCGCCGAGCGCGCGGTCTTCATGGAGAAGGGCGAGGTCGTCTTCGACGGTCCGCTCGACGAGCTCCTCGGACGCAGCGACCTGTTGCGCCCCGCGTTCCTGGCGCGCGCGGGCATCGGACCGCTCGCGGCGGCGCGCGCGGAGCCGAGCGGCCGGGTCGCGCTGGAGGCGCGCGCGCTCGTGGTGGACTACGGCGGTGTCCGCGCGCTCGACGGTGTGTCGCTGGAGGTGCGAGCCGGCGAGATCACCGCGATCGTGGGCTCGAACGGCGCCGGCAAGACGACGCTGTTCGATGCGCTCGCCGGGACGGTGCCCGCCACGGGAACGGTCGCGCTCCACGGCGAAGTCGTCGGCATGCTCGAGCCGGACGCACGCGCGCGCCGTGGTCTGGTTCGCTCGTTCCAGGCCGCGCGCTTGTTCCCGACCCTGACCGTACGCGAAACGATCGCGGTCGCGCTCGAGCGCCACCTGGGGCGCATGCGGGCCTCGCCCCGCGAGGAGCGTGGGATCACGCGTCGCGTTGGCGAACTCGTCGACACCTTCGGGCTCGGGCACGAGGCCGAGCGCCGGGTCGGTGAGCTGTCCACTGCCACGCGCCGGATCGTCGATCTTGCATGCGCGGCGGCCGCGCAGCCCAGTGTGGTATTGCTGGACGAGCCTTCCGCGGGACTTGCCGCGGCCGAGACGACGATGCTGCCGCCGATGCTACGACGGCTCGTGCGCGAGACCGGATGCGCGATGCTGCTGATCGAGCACGACCGGCAGGTCGTCGAGCAGACGGCCGATCTCGTGGTCACGATGGAACTCGGACGGATCGTGGGATGAGGTGACGATGCCACCGAAACGCAAGATGGATAGGGACACGTTCCGCCGAACGTTCGAGACGATGGTGGAGAACATCGAGCGTGTGATCAAGGGCAAGGACGAGGTGATCCGCCAGGCGCTCGTGGCGATGGTCGCCGGTGGACATGTCCTGTTCGAGGACGTGCCGGGGACCGGCAAGACGATGCTCGCTCGCTCGATCGCCCGCACGATCGACGCGACCGCTTCGCGGATCAGCTGCACGCCGGATCTGCTGCCCGCCGACATCACCGGCTCCCCGGTGCTCGACCGGAAGACGGGCACGTTCACGTTCCGTGAGGGTCCGATCTTCGGCAACATCGTGCTGGCCGACGAGATCAACCGCGCGACGCCGAAGACGCAATCGGCGTTCCTCGAGGCGATGCAGGAGCGCGCGATCACCGTCGACGGTGTCACCTACCCGTTGCCCGAGCCGTTCTTCGTGCTCGCGACGCAGAACCCGATCGAGCTCTCCGGTACGTTCCCATTGCCCGAGGCGCAGCTCGACCGGTTCATGTTCAAGCTGTCGCTCGGGTACCCGTCGCGCGCGGCCGAGGCAGAGGTGCTCGACGTCAACCGCGCGCGCGAACCGATCCGCGACCTCACGGCCGTGATCGCGCCGCGCGAACTGGTTGCCATGATGGAGTGGACGGCCGGCATCACCGTTGGCGAGGCGGTGCGGCTGTATATCGTCGACCTGGTCGCGGCGACGCGCGACGATCCGAGCGTGCAGCTCGGCGCGAGCACGCGCGCGTCGCTCGCGCTGATGGCCGCGTCGCGCGTCGTAGCCGCGTCGCAGGGGCGCGAGGATGTCCATCCGGACGACGTGCAGCAGATCGTGCCGGCGGTGTTGCGCCACCGCCTGATCCTGTCGCCCGACGCGGTATTGCGCGACGATACGGTCGAGTACGCGGTCGAGCGCGTGCTGGCGCGTGTGAAGGTACCGACCGGGGTGACTGGATGATCGAGTCGATCGAGCGCCGAACGGGCCTGACCGCGGTCGGGCTCTCGGTGCTCGGCGCGGTCGCGACCGTGGGTTCCGTCGGCTACGTGCTGCGCGCGCGCGTCCTGTTGCTGATGGCCTACGGCGTCGTGCTGCTCGTCGGCGCGATCGCGATGCTGGGTCGCCGGCGCATCCGCATCGAGGTCGAGCGATCGAGGCTTCCGGCTCGGATCCGCGAAGGTCAGGCGGTGGAGGTCGAGATCACCGTCTCTTCGCGCCGCCGCGTGCAGGCGCTGGTGCTCGAGGAGCAACAGCATCACCTCGTGGCGCCCCCAGTTCGCCTGCTGGTCCCGTCGTTGCAGCCCGGCTCGACCGAGACCCATGCCTACGTCATCGCCCCGTCGGTGCGTGGGGTCTATGACGTGGGGCCGCTGGTGGCGGTGTGGTCGGACCCGTTCGGGATGGTGCGCGCGCGCACGCGGTTGCTGCCCCCCGCGCAGATCTTCGTGCATCCCCGCGTCGAGCACGTGGTCGACCGCGTACTGTCGCGCGCGTGGGAGGATCCGCCGGTGCGTCCACCGGTCTCGAAGCCGTGGCCGCACGGGTTCGAGTTCTACGGGATGCGCGAGTACGTGTCGGGGGATGATCCGCGCCGGATGGTGTGGCGCGCGGTCGCGCGCACCGGCCGGTACCTCGTGCGCGAGGCCGAGCAGGGCATCACCGACCGCGTGACGATCGTGCTCGACACCGATTCGGCGGCGCACGCGGCGGGCGAGCCGAGCCCCACGCTGGAGACCGCGGTGCGCGCGGCCGCATCGCTCGGGATGCTCCACCTCGCCGACGGGTTCTCGATCACGGTCGAGACATCCAGCGGTCCGCTGGTCGGGCCGCTGCGCGGGCGCGGGGCCGGGGTTCGGTTCCTCGACGCGATGGCGATGATCCGGCTCGGGCGAGCGTCGCTGCCGGCGGCGCTGCTGAAGGTACTGGGCGATCCGCATCGCGACACGCACCACGTGCTGGTCGCGCCGCACCTCGACCACACCAGCGCCCGCCTGCTGCGCGTGCTGCTCGAGCGCGGCTCGTCGCTGACCTTCGTCCACGTGGTCGGCGACGAGCCGGACCCCGCGTCGGTCCAGCGCGCCGGCGCGCTCGGGTGTGAGATCGTCGAGCTCGGCGTCGGACGGCCGCTGGCCGGCCAGTTCCGGCGCGCGATCGGAGCGGGGCTGCGCCGATGACCGTGCTCGCGCCGGAACGCCCACCGCAGAGGACCGAGCCGGTCGCCGAGCCACCGCGACCGCGCGCCCAGATCGTGCGCCCCGCGCTCGCGGCGTGGTGCGGTGCCGCGGCTGCGGCATGGATGCTCGCCGGTCCGTTCGCGACGGCGCTAGCGCGTGCGCTCGCGCTGGCTGCGGTGACGATCGGGGTGGGGTTCGTCACCGCGGGAGCGCGCGCCGTCCGGCCCGCCGTGTGGCAGTACGCCGTGCTGGCGGCCGCCGTCGTTGCCGGCATCGGCGCTGCGCTCACCGCCGGCGCGGGCGCTTCGATCCCGGCTCTGGTCGTCGATGCGATGCGCGAAGACGGGCTGGCGCAGCCACCGGTCCCCTTCGAGCCCGGCTGGCGCTTCCTACTGGTCGCGGTCGGCGTGCTGATCGGTGCAGGCGCAACGTCGCTGGCCCTCGCGGCCGGCCGTGCGCCCGTCGGCGTGCTCGCACCGCTGCCGTTGCTCGTTGGGGGCGCGTTGCTGCAGCCGTCCGGCTCCGAGGCGGCCGCGTCGGCGGTGGCGCTCGGCCTGGTGCTCGCGGGGCTCGCCGTCGCGTCGGGCTCGGAGCTGCCCGTCGGCGAGGCGCGCGCGACCGTCGAGCGGCGTCGGATCCTACGGGGCCTCATCGGCGCGCTCGCGCTGGCCGGCGTTCTGGTCGCCCTATCACGCGCCGACGCGCTGTTCCCGGCTCGAGCCGACGAGCGCGTGATCCCGCCGCACCGTCCGCCCGCCGCCGGCCCGCAGCCCGATCGTGTGTTGTTCACGGTTCGCTCCGAGACGCCCGGTCCGTGGCGGCTCGGCGTCCTCGACGTGTACGACGGCCTGGGGTGGCTGCTTCCCCCGTTCGAGCCCGCGCGCCTGACCGATCCTCCGCCGCCCGCCGCAACGGTCACGGCGACGTTCACGATCGCCGACCTGCCCGGGCGCGTGCTGCCCGCGCCCGCATCACCCTCGAACGTGCGCGGCGTCGATGTCCTGTACGACCCACGCACGCAAACCCTCCGCGTCGCGCGCCGGATCGAGCCGGGGACGGCCTACACCCTGGACGCGCCGGCGACGCCCGGCGGGCGCGCGCTCGCGGAGACGCCGCCTCCGCCGCCGTCGATGCAGCCCTTCCTCGAGGCGCCCGCCCCGCCGAACGAGGTCGTGACCCTGTTGGCCGAAGCGCCGGAGAACCCCTGGGATCGGCTGGTGTTCGTACGGGAGCGTCTGTTCTCCAACGTCGTTGCCGCCGGCGCGGGCGACCCGGTCGACGTTCCACCCGAGCGCGTCGCGGCGCTGCTCGAAGGCACCGAGGCGACTCCGTACGAGATCACCGCCGCCGAGGCGCTGCTGGCGCGCTGGGCCGGGGTGCCGGCACGCATCGGGTTCGGGTTCTTCGGTGGCGAGAGCGTCGACGGCGGCTTCGAAGTGCGCCCGCGACACGGCCGGACCTGGCTCGAGGTGTACTTCGAAGGGCACGGCTGGGTGCCGGTCGTGGGCGTGCCGCCGCGCGCGCGCACGTCGTTGTCGCCGGCCGAGCAGCAGGATAACCCCAACGTGGTGCCGAGCGAGCGGCTCGCGCTGATCGTGCATGTGCCGATCCGGTTGCAGGGCATCGAGCTGCTGGCAGCGACCGTGCGATGGTGGCTCGTGCGTATCGTGCCGATCGTTGCTGTGGCGGCCTTGGCGTGGTGGGCGCTGCCGGGTGTGCTGAAGGTGGCGCGCGCGCGCCGGCGCCGTCGCTGGGCGCGCACCCCGCTCGCTCGCATCGCGGTGGCGTACGCATCCTTCCGCGATGCAGCCGCCGATCTCGGGTTGCACCGGCCCGGCTCGACCCCGGTCGCGTTCCTCGACGCTCTCGAGCCCGACGACGAGCACGCCGAGCTGGCGTGGCTGGTGACGCGCGCGCTCTGGGGCGACCTGCGTCGGGATGTCCGCGACGATGACGCGAGCGCGGCCGATGAGATGGCGCGCTCGCTGACGCGACGGCTACGCCGCGCGCAACCGGTGGTCGCGCGCATCGGCGCGTTCGGGGCGCGCACCTCGTTGCGCGATCCGTCCATGCCGGACCTGCCGCGCGCGCCCCGGCTGCGCCCCGCGACAGCGGCAACGTTGCTCGTGCTCGCGGGGTGCGCCGGCACCGCGCTGGTCGCCGGGCGGGACGCCGGCGTGCTGCCCCAGCGCATCGTCCCGTCGCGCCTCGCAGCGTTGCGGTTCGAGCGCGAGCCATCGGCCGAGCGCGCCTACGACGAGGCCGGCGACGCGTCGCTGCTGCACGACGGTCGCGTGTATACGATCCGCGACGGCACGACCGTCGAGGGGTACGTGCAAGCCGTGAGCTTCGTCGCCGGGATCGACGCGCGCGACCCCGAGGTGCGGACGAAGATCCTGCGCTCGATCGCGGCCGGGCGGTTCAGGCTCGAGCGCATCGGGGACGAGCGCGTCTGGGTGCAGCAGTTGCCGGAGCAGAAGATGTTCCTGTCCTTCTCCGCCGACGGCGGCGCGATGACGTTGCTGGTGGCGCGCAACGCGTTCGAGCGCGGTGCGGAGACGTTCGTCGACTTGCTCGCCCACCAGCGCGGAACGAGCGCCGGTGAGATCGTCGAGACCTACGATCCCCGACGGGGGGCGCCACGATGAGGCGGTTCGCGATGGTGGCGATCCTCGCGCTGCTCGCGTCGGCCTGTTCGGGGCCGCGCGCGCCCCTCGAGGTCGGCTCGAAAGAGATCGCCGCGGACATCTTGATCGGCGAGTCGCCCGACGCGCTGCCGTCACGCGTCCCCGGCTCGAATCCGGGCTCGTTCGCCTTCCCGGGATTCATCGAGCCGCCGATCCCGAGGCTCGAGCCGGGCGTAGTCCCGCTGCCGCTCCCCGTCCGGAAGTGCCCGATCGCCGATCCGCTCGATGCCGCGGTTCTGGTCGCGCGCGCGTCCGCGCCGTTGCCGCCGAAGGAGCGCGTCTACGCCTTCCGCCACACCGGATGGTTCCAGGCCGGTGACGGGCCTCGCGTGGACCATCCGCGCGTGACCGAGCGCGCGGTGGACGACGTGCGGGTCGACGGCGCGAACTTCGAGTACGACGTCGCGATCGAACTCGCCGGCGAGACGACGACCACCACCTACCGCGTCGTCAACGACGCTCCGACGCCCGAGCGCGGCATCTATATCGTCCGCGTCGTGACCGAGCGCTCGGACGGCTCGGACGTCTTCGTGCCGCAGACGCCGATCCTGTTGATGCCGTTCCCGCCCCCGGAGTTCGGGACGAACCTCGAGGACGAGCTCGCGGAATTGAGCGGCGAGGAGTACCGATCCAGCGGGACCGACCCGGTGACTCAGACCACGTTGGTGCTCGAGGCGCGCGTCGCCGGGAAGGCGCGCGTGGACGCGTGCGGCGAATGGGTGGACGCCTTCGATATCGAAGTGATCAGTGGCCGGATATTCGGTCCGTCCAAACAGATCGAATTCACCGGCTCGTACGCGATCGCGACGCAGTACGGCGGCCTGATCGTCGAGGACGACATCCATCTGAGCGGCCTGGATCGGTTCGAGCCGGTCGAGAGCCGCGATCGCGCGCGCATCAACCGGGCGCCGGCCGAGCCATGAGCCGCTGCACGCATGCGAGAAGTGGTGGGGATCCCGCTGTGAGTGGCGCCCGGTGGTTCGGCTTCCCGAGTTCGTGTGCGCCTCACGCACACGATGTGCGCGCATCGCATATGGCGCGCCCGGGCCGCGCATCGTCCTAGTCGAAGTGAACGATGTACAGCTCACGCAGGATCGGCTCAGCACTCGGGACCGATAGCACCCGTCCGGTCGCAGAGGCCACCCGGTCACCGAGCCGGAACGCGCGCTCATCCACCGTCAGCGGGATCATGGGCATCTGGTCGCACAGTACCTGCTCGACGGCGCGCCACTTCTCCGCGCGCTCGTCGTCCTCGACGGTTCGCCGTGCTTCGTCGAGGGCATCCGCGAACGTCAGCGAGTCGAAGCGCGACACGTTGTCCGCGCCGATGCCGGAATCGTCGAACAGCGGGACCAGCGCGTGCTCGGGTGACGGCACCGCCGGTTCCCACGACCACCGGAACGGCGCGTCGAACCCCGCCGTCGAGCGCCCCGCGCCCAGGAACTCCTCCCAGCGCATCGGCTCGAGCTCGACGCGGAGCCCGAGCGCGCGCCGCCACTGCCGCGCGACCTCGCGCACGACCGCACCGTTCCCGAACTCGTCGTTGAACGCGAACGTGGTCCGGTCGAGACCAGCGTCGGCGATCAGCGCGCGCGCCGCTCCAACGTCCGTGCGCACGGCATCGCAATCTTGCGCGAGGAAGCCGGTCGCGGGCTCGCTCGAGCCGCGAACCTCGGCGATCCGATCGCGGTCCAGCGCCAGCGACAGCGCGCGCCGGACCGCCGGATCGTCGAAGGGCGGTATTGAGGTCGGAAGGCCGACGAACTCAATGCGCGCGCCCGGCGCCGTCACGCTTCCCGTGCGCGCGCGCGCGACGTCGAACGGTCCGGTCGAGCCGAACACGATCTCGTCGGCCCAGCCCGCGCCGCCGCGCGTGTAGGCGGTGTTGATGCCTTCGTAGCCGTCGTTGCGCACGAGCCTCACCGCCTCGTCGCGCTCGAACGGCGCGGCGAAGCGGTACGGACCTGCGCAGATCGGTCGGCGCGCGAACGCGTCGGGGTCGGCTTCCACGACGCGCTGCGACACCGGTGTCAGGGCGGGGTGACCGAGCACGAGGAAGAAGTCCGCGCGCGGTTCCTTCAGCTCGATCTCGACGGTGCGCGTATCTGCCGCGCGCGCGCCGGCGAGCTCCTCGCGCATGCGTGCGCTGCGCGTCTCGACGTCGCCGTGGATCTCCTCGTAGCCCGCGACCGGTTGCACCAGATTCGCAGCCCGGCTCGCGAAGGCTTGGGATGCCACGCGCGACAGCGTGAAGGTCACGTCGCGCGCCGTGACCGGCGATCCGTCCGAGAACCGGGCGTCGTCTCGCAGCCGTACGAAGAGCTTGCGGCCGCCGGCCGCGATCGTCCAGGACTCGGCGAGCGCGGGACGCGGCTCGCCGGTAGCGGGATCGAACGAGATCAGCTGCTCGCACGCGGTCCGTACGACGAGTCGCGCCGCCGGATCGGCCGCGTCGCCGGGATCGACGGTGTCGAGCGCGGGGACCTCGACGCGGATGGTGCCACCGGCGCGCGCATCGGAGACCGGCGTCGGGGCAGCGACGTCTGCCGCGTCATCACCCAAGGTTGGGATGCACGCGACGGCGACGAGGGCGATCGCAGCGAGGAACGGTCTCACGACCGCGTCAGTCTATGGGCCTCAGAGCTTGCGGAACGAGACGTCGTCGAACCGGACCTGGCCGATCCAGGCGTCGTCGCTGTGACCGAGCATGACGTGCGCAGCGACCGCTCCGGCGGGAGCCTTCACGATGCCCTCGATGAAGGTGAACGGGATCGAGTCCGGGTCGATGGACCGTTGGCGGCGTGAAGGACCCGCGGATCCCGAGATCGTGAGACCGTTCGCGTCGAGCCAGCGCACCTGGGTGATGGCACCCTCGCCTTCCGTAACGATCTCGAGGCTCGTCCAGACCGAGAGCTCGTAGGTGGCGCCTTGTTGCACCGCAACCGGCTCGAGGGTACGCCAGAACGGTGTCATGGAGTAGACGGGACGTGCGGCGTCGCGCGCGGGGTTGACGGGACTGTCGATGCAACCGCCCGCCTGGTCGATGCAGTACTCCTGGGGTGTCGACGCGGGGATCGAGATCGCGATGGCGCGCGCGCCCGAGTGGTACGCGTTCGGCGTGTGATCGAACAAGCCTGCGATCCCTTCGAACGCCCACCCGGTCGGCAGCAGCGGTTGCGGCAGCTGGCCCTCCAGGGGCTCGGCCGGCTCGAGCACGGATTCCTCGAAGCTTGGGTTGGGCAGCAGGTTCGGCCCTGCTGCGCGCGCATCTCTGCCGGCCGCGAGCATGCCGACGGCGAGCGCGAGCAACAGCAAACGAGTGGATGTCTTCATCAGATGGTCCTCCCCCACGTCCCGGCTGGTTTCGCGGATGGAGGCGCGAAGTCCTTGCCGGCCTGGACCTAGGTCTGCTTCTTCCGTTTCGTATGGATACTTGGCCGCCTGCGCGGGCCCTGTCGCTTCTGCGTAGCTGTTCATCCGGGCTTGTAGAGATCGTCCGTACAGACATCGGCGGGCCTGAATAGGTAGCCGTCGCCGCGAGGCCACTCCGAGGGGTAGAACCTCAAGCCACCGAACGGCGCGCGCATGCAGCCGGAAGCTCTGACCTCCCCTGGCGGTCGCCCGGTCGGGTCCCACCACCATGCCATGCCGGTGTCGACGAAGGTGTGCTCCGAATCCGTCCCGTGCGGATCGGGGCCGAAGCCCCCGGTCGGAACCCACGGGTTCCTGCGATCCGTGTAGGAGAACGTGAACAACCCGCGCCGAAGGGTTTCCGGCGTGATGTTTGGACCCGCGCTCTGGACGCCCCGGAAAAGGGTGAGGAACGTCGTGTAGATGCCGAAGTTGTAGTACGGGTTCGGCTGGGTCCCGGGCTCCTCTTGCAGGTACGCCTGATAGTGGTACTGTTCGCGGAAGCCGGATTGGCGCCAAAGGTACGTCGTGCCGAATGAGGCGTGTTCCAAGGCTCCGTTCTCGGCTCGCATCGCGAACGCTCTGTCCATCAGCGTGCTCGCATCCCAATACCACTCCGGGAAATAGGCGAGCGACGTGGATGCTCGCAGGATCGGCCCGGCCATCCCACCCGGGTTGGCATCCGACGGCACGCAGTAGCAGATCACGGTGGTGATCTCCTCCAAGCGCAGGTTCCACGCGATCGTTGCCGCTTCCTCCGGGCGTTCGTAGGTCTCGACGGTGAGGTCCGGGTCGCACTCGTCCTCTAGGTACCGCTGGAACAACTCCGCTTCCTCGTATCGCTCCACATCAACCGCGGTCGGAGAACCCGGCCGAACGAAGGCGAACGTCCTGGTCCTCGAGCGCATGGTCGTGTCCTTGGCGAATCGTGCCGTCCCCCCGTCGAGCGCGCGGCAGACGAACGAGGCGCTCCATCGCGTCTGCAGTTCCTGCGTCGGCATGAATCCGTACGAGATCGATCCATCGTCCTCGTACAACGCGGAGGGCACGTCCTCGTTGAGGCCGAACGTTAGCACCCCCATCTTCGCCATCTGATCCGCGTAGCACCGGATGTTGCCGTTGGCGATCCACACCGCAGCGAACGGCTGATGCTCGAGGACGGCTGCCTGTGCGTCTGCGCGCCGGCTCGCGCAGGTCGGTTCGCCGGCGAGCCCCACTCGCGCCTTCTGGCCCACCAGGCGCACGAGCCGCCCGTAGGTTTGGAGTCGCTTCTGGAAGTACCGCAGGTGCGCTTTCACGGTGCGAACGATGTTTCCGCATCCGACGCATTCATCAGTGGGGTGCCAGGGCTTGGTGAGGTCTCCTTCGCAGCAGTGGTCCGAGTAGAACACGACCGAGATGTCGTCTTCGCTCACGCCACGGTGTGTCGAACCCCCATTGTCGCCCTCGAAGAAGGCGACGCACGGAGGAGACAGCGGATCCTCCGTTTGCCTGGGTGGGCTCCCGACACAGTGTATTTGCCGAGGGGTGAACTGCGGAAGGGGAGGCGATGCCTTGGAGGGCGATCCCGGGTCGGCCCCCTCGTCCTCGACGTCGGCGCCCAGCGCCGGCTCGCCTGAACGTGAAGGTGCGACCGGTCCGCCCGCCGCGCGTGGCCCTCCTGGGATCGGTTCGTAGATCTGCCCCTCCGGCGGTCGATGCTCCGGAACTTGCGAAGGCATGAGCAGCAGCAGGACCAGGACGCTGCCGAGCAACGCGGCTGCCAGGAGCCGCCAGCGTGCCGAGATCGGGCCTCTCATCTAACCCCCACAGATCGACGCACGTGAGGATTCGGCCCCGGCGGCTGGAACCCCTTCCCGCTAGCACGTAACTGGAGCACCGGCTATCGGAGGTCGGCCGGCGTGACCGCCGATCCCCCTCGGAGCGTTCTTAGCCCTTGAGCTTCTTGACCTCTTCGGTGAGCGCCGGCACGACCTTCAACGCGTCCCCGACGACGCCAAGGTCCGCGAGGTTGAAGATCGGCGCCTCGGCGTCCTTGTTCACCGCGATGATCCGGTCGGACGACTTCATGCCCACGATGTGCTGGGTCGCGCCCGAGATGCCGATCGCCAGGTACACCTTCGGCTTCACGGTCTTGCCGGTTTGGCCGATCTGCATCGCGTAGGGCACCCAGCCCGCGTCCACGACCGCGCGCGTCGCGCCCACCGCGGCGTTGCCGATCGCGGCGGCCAACTCGTCGAGCAGCTTGAAGTTGTCCGGCTGCTGCAACCCGCGCCCGCCCGACACGACGACGGTCGCGTCCTCGAGCTTGAGGCCCTCGGCCTCCTGCTCGTGGCGCTCGGTCACCTTGGCCTTCTTGGCCTCGTCGGGGATGTCGGCCGACACCGCGACGACCTCTGCGCTGCCGCCCGCAGGCTCGGGCTCGAACGACTTCGGCCGCACGATCACGATCTTCGGGTCGGGGCCTCCCAGGGCCACGTCGACGATCTTGGCACCGCCGAAGATGGCGGTCTGCGCGGTGCCCTCGCCGAACTCGCTCGCGTTGCTCATGATGGTCGAACCGGTCTTGGCGCTCAGACGGGATGCTACATCGCGCGCGTCGTAGGACAGGGGGAACAGGATCATGTTCGGCCGGTGCTCTTGCACCAGCGCGTGCAGCGCGTGCGCCGCTGCCGTCCCGATGTAGTCGCTGAACACCGGATCGTCGCCGGCGAACACCTTGGTCGCACCGTACTCGCCGCACGTCTTGGCCGCTTCGGTCGCGCCGGGACCGAGCACGACCGCTTCGACGTCGCCGCCGAGCGAGCGAGCCTTCGTCAGCAGCTCGAGCGTCGTCTTGTAGCCGGTCGAGCCCGGCGCCGGATCCCCGTACACCCATACCTTCATCAGATGACCTTCGCTTCCTTGAGGAACGCCGCGATCTTGGCCGCGCCGGTCCCGTCGTCTTCGACCTTCTCCCCGGCGCCGCGCGCGGGGGCCGGCTCGACCTTGGCGATGGTCTGCGTGGGGGCGGTGTCGTCGCCCGACAGGCCGAGGTCCGACAGCGACGGTTGGTCCACCGGCTTCTGCTTCGCCTGCATGATCCCCTTGAACGTCGGGTAGCGCGGCTCGTTCACGCCGGCGGTCACCGTCACGACCGCGGGCAGCGGGCACTCGACGTCGTCGTAGCCGTTCTCGGTCTGACGCTGGATGTGCAGCGTGCCGTCTTTGATGTCGAGCTCCTTGGCGAACGTCGCCTGGGGGAGCCCGAGGAGTTCGGCCAGCGTGCCCGGGACCGTGCCGGTGTAGCCGTCTGTCGACTCGACGCCGGCGATGATCAGATCGTAGGTCTGCGTGCCGATCGCTGCGGCCAGCACCTTCGCGGTCACGAGCGCGTCGGCTCCGACCAGCGAATCATCGGATACGAGCACGCCCTTGTGGGCGCCCATCGACAGCGCGCGCCGGATCGCCTCCATCGCCTGGGGTGGACCCATCGAGACGACGGTGACCTCACCGCCCGCCTCGGTGAGCTTCAGGGCGGCCTCCACCCCGAACTCGTCGCCGGGATCCAACACGTTCTGGCCGCCGTCGCGCTTCAGGCGGTGGTCCCCCGTCAGCTCGTAGGGGTTGTTGGGATCGGGAACCTGTTTGACACACACGATGACGTTCATAAGTGAACGGTTCTATCGCATCGCGCGCGCCAGGGAAAATCGGCCCAGAAACAGGGGTCGTGGTCAGAGGTAGGCGGACAGGCCGAGCGCCACGCCGAGGCCGCGATCCACCCCGAACATCGCCCGTGGCGAAAGACCGCCGGCGCGGCGTCCGAGCCTGGACTTCGGGATCACGACGACGTCGTCGCACAGGACGCGGCCCCGAACTGGTTCATCCACGCCGAGCTCGACGATCGTCGGCAGGGGTGGCTTCGGTGCGCTGGTGATGCGCGCGCCGAGAACGGACATGAGCGCCGCGTTGCGTTGGTTGTTGGAGACCACCACGATCGGCTTCCGTCCGACGCGCGGGAAGTCGACGAAGAAGACCTGGCCGCGTAGCGGTGGTGGGGGGTTCGGCTTCACGCGTGTGGCGAACCGGTCGCCGATGCTTCCTCGGCCAGCTCCATCGCGTCCTCGGCCCAGGCGGCGTCCTCCGGGGCGTACGCGGTGGCCAGCGCCTCGTACCCCTCGGCGAGCAGCTTTTCCTCGATCGCACGCTTGCCGACCAGGGCGAGCGCGCGCAGGGCGGAGCTCTCGCTCAGATACGGGGCGCGCTCCTCGCCGACCGACGCCGCGAGCTCTTCCTGCTGCCTGCTGCCGCGCTCGAGGAACGGCTTCAGGGCCGCGAGGTCGTCCTCGGAAAGGTTGACCGTCTTGCGTTCCACTGCAGCATCATATGCAGCACATGCTGCCGCGTCAATCGAGGCGTGCCCAGCGGAGCGCGTCGGGGGCCGCGTAGGACATGACGCGCTCGGGGCTGATGACGATGAAGGTGCCGATCCATGGCTTCAGGCTTCCGTCAGCGTCGCGGAAGGGCGCGCGCATCTCGAGCGGGGCCGTCTGTGGTGGCTCGATCAGGCGCGCGGTCCCCTCCAGCAGCACGGTCGCGTGCTCGTCGCCTTCGCCGCGCGAGATCACGATCGAGGCGTAGGGCTTGTTCTGCAGGTTGCGGACGCGCGCGGCGTCGGCGAGCGACGCGATCACGATCTTGCCGCCGACCAATGCGTACCCGACGGGCGCCGCTTGCGGCCGACCATCCGGGCGCGTCGTGGCCAGCACGGCATAGGTCGCCGACGACAGGAACGCGAGCAAGCCGGGACCGTCCATCCTGCGCTCGGGCGGGAACGCGTCCTGTGTTGCTTGGGACGCGCGCGCGAACGACGCCTCCTGGATGCGGGCGAGCGTGGCTGCCTGCGCAGTCGTCACGCCGGCTCGAGCGATAGCAATCGCTCGGTGCGCTCGATCGTGTATGGGGTCGAGCCGAACGTGCCCTCGGAGCGCTCCTCGCTGCGCACGACCATCCGGTGCTCGAGCGACAGCCACACGTCTTGATCGGTGGTCTGCGAAACCCCGTCGCCTTCAACGACGACGTGGTAGCGCACGACCATCGTGTCCACCGACCGGCCGTCGACGGTGCGGGTCGCATCGCGAAGGACGCGCGCGCGCAACCGCAGCGTCAGCGCATCGCACGAACCGGAGTCCTTCCAGGTCGAGCCGGGCTCGAGCGGCAGCCGCACCAGGACGATCGGTCGTTCGAACCGGCACGACGTCGCTTGCGAGCCGAACCGCGAGATCGTTTCGGACAGCAGGACCGCGTCGTCGCGGAAGATCAGCACGCGCTCCAGGCTCTGATCGCCGTAGTCGCGGATCTGTCGCTGCGTTCGTCCATCGGTGGGACGGACCTCGAGTGTGCCCTCAGGGTCCGGCTCGGACGAGAAGATCCCCGCGCGCATCGAGCCGGACTGGCGGTACCGATACGTGCCGGCAGCAGGCGGTCCCGTCGGCACGGGCCGATCGCCTTCGGTGGCAGAGCCGGTCGCCGGGGCGGTGGTGGGCGCGGTGGAAGGGACGGTCGATCCCGTGTTCGTCTCCGTGCCGTTCGATCTCGGTTCGCCCTGATCGCTCGTCGCGGACGAAGTGGCATCTGCCGACGTTGTCGGGGTGGCGACCGGTGCCGCGCTCGAGCATGCGACGGAACCGAGCGCACAGATCACGACGAGGAGTCGACGCATGACGTTGGACGCTACCTGCGGACCCCGGCAGCGGCAACCGCTCTGCGGAAGGTGCGGTTCGGGATCTCATGGCCGATCGAGACCGCTTCGACGTCGGAGGCGAAGAGTTCCGCGCGGGACCGAAGGCTGCCACCGGTCCTCCGTCCCGGTTTGCTGCCGGGCTTTCCAACGGGGCACTATCCGCGCATGACTCCACTCGAAGGGCACGGCGGCGACCGCATCGCCGAGACGCTGCGCGCGCATGGGATCGAGACCGTGTACACGCTGATCGGCGGCCACATCTTCCAGGTGCTCGACGGCCTCCAGAAGCGCGGCATGCGCATCGTGGACACGCGCCACGAGCAATCGGCGGCGTTCGCGGCGGAGGCTGCCGGCAAGCTGTCGCGCGCGCCCGGTGTGGCGATCCTGGACGCCGGCCCCGGCGTGATGAACAGCGTCAACGCGGTGACGGCCGCGCGCTTCAACGGATCGCCGCTTGCGGTGATCTCGGGCCGAGCCGGCCAGTCGCTGTTCGGGCGCGGCTCGTTCCAGGAGGTCGACCACCCCGCCGTGTTCGGCCCCATCACCAAGCAAGCCATGACCGCGTTCGAGCCGGACCAGATCGTGGGACTGGTGGCCGACACGCTGGCGGCCGCGGGCTCGCGCCCGCGGGGACCGGCGTTCCTAGACGTGTCGCTCGAGGCGATGTTCACGCCGGGACCGTTCGAGGTCGCCCCGCCCGTACCGGCGTCCGAGGGCGCGCTGACCGGCGACATCGAGGAAGCGGTGCGGTTGCTGGCCGGCGCCGAGCGCCCCATCGTCATGCTGGGCTCAGACGTGTGGCTCGACGGGGCCGAGAAGGCCGCGCGCGACTTCGTCGAGACGCAGCGCGTCCCGGTCGTGATGAACGGCCAGGGCCGCGGAGTGGTGCCTTCGGATCACGCGCTCGCGTTCAATGCCGCGCGCGGCGCCGCGCTCGCGCAAGCCGACGTCATCGTGATCGTCGGCACGCCGCTGGATTTCCGGTTGAAGTTCGGCGCGTTCGGTGAGGCCAAGGTCGTCCACGTCGTCGATCACCCGAGCCGCATCGGCGCGCACGCGAACCCCGCGGCCGCGATCGCTGGCCCACTGACCGCCGCGCTCGAAGCGCTCGCGTCGGCGACCGTGCGCGAGCGCGATGAGTGGGTCGCGACGTTGCGCGCCGTCGAGGACTCGAAGCGCGCGTCTTATGAGGCCGAGCTGCGCTCGGACCAGGTGCCGATCCATCCGGTTCGCGTCTACGGCGATCTGTTGCCGTTGCTCGAGCCCGACACGATCGTGGTGATCGACGCCGGTGACTTCGGCTCGTACGCGGGCAAGTACGTCGACGTCCTCGAGCCGGGCGGCTGGCTCGACCCGGGGCCGTACGGGTGTCTCGGGACGGCGTGCGGCTACGCGCTCGCGGCCGGGACCTTGTACCCGGACCGTCGCATCGTCGTGTTGCTGGGCGACGGAGCCGCCGGGTTCTCGATGGGGGATTGGGACTCGCTGATCCGCCACGGGATCGACGTGACCCTGGTGTGCGGGAACAACGCCGCGTGGGGGCTCGAGAAGCAGCCGATGCAGAACCTGTTCGGGTATGACGTCGTCGCCGACCTGCGTCCCGAGACGCGCTACGACGAGGTGATGCGCGCGCTCGGCGGCCACGGCGAGTTCGTACGCGCTCCCGACGAGTTGCGCCCGGCATTGGAGCGCGCGCTCGCGACGCGAGGGCCGAGCCTGGTGAACGTGATCACCGACCCGTCGATCTCGTATCCGCGCGGACAGGGGTAGATCGCTTCACATGCCGCTACCGCGCATACAAGCGACGGGTACGTCGATACGCGTGAGCCGCGCTCAGTCGAGGCCGACCCAGGCTTCGCCGTCGGCGAAGATCTCTTTCTTCCAGACCGCGACCTCGGCCTTGATCTGATCGATCAGCCACCGCGCGCCCTCGAACGCTTCGGCCCGGTGCGCGGCGACCACCGACACGACGACGCTGGGTTCACCTGGAGGCACGTCCCCGGTCCGGTGCATCGCGACGACGCCTCCGAGCGCCCAGCGGTCGAGCGCTTCGGCGGCGAGCGCGCGCAACTGTTGCTCCGCGCGCGTCTCCCACGCCTCGTACCACAGCCGCTGCACGGCCTTGCCTTCGTTGGGCGAGCGCGTCGTGCCTTCGAACGTCACGACGGCACCGCAGTCGTCGCGACGGATGCGCGCAACGAGCGCCGCGACTTCGATCGGCCCGGCCGACAAGCCCGTGACGATCATGCGCGTAGCATCTCGACGGCGTGGGGGAGTATGTCGATGACCGCGCCCAGGGATTCGGCCGCCGCCTTTGGGGAGCCGGGCAGGTTGATGATCAGCGTCCTGTCCCGCGTTCCGCACACCTGTCGCGACAGGGCAGCGTTCGGCGTGATGCGCATGCCCGCCGCGCGCATCGCTTCCGCTATCCCGGGCGCCTCGCGCTCGATCACGTCTCGCGTCGCTTCAGGCGTCACGTCGCGCGCGCCGAGGCCGGTACCGCCCGTGGTCACGATCAGGTCGATCTCGGGATCCTCGCTCATCGCCAGCAAGATGGAAGCGATCTGATCGCGCTCGTCGGGCACGAGCCCGATGGCAACCACGCGTCCGCCGTTCTCGACGATCACCCGTCGGACGAGCGGGCCGGCCTCGTCGGTGTAGACCCCGCGGCTCGCGCGATCGCTGACGGTCAGCACGGCGACGTTCACTCGTAGGTCACCGTCCCCGACTTCCCGCCCGACTTCGCCACGATCCGGAGGCCGTCGATGCGCGCGAGCGGGTCCTCGCCCTTGCCCATGTCGTACAGCGTCAGCGCCGCCACCGAGCACGAGGTGAGCGCTTCCATCTCGAACCCGGTGCGATCGCGGCCGCGCACGGTCGCGCGCACCTCGATCGCGTCGTCGCCTGCGGGCGCGATGGTCACCTCGACGAAGGTCGTGCGCACCGGGTGGCAGTGCGGGATCAGCTCGGGCGTGCGCTTGGCGGCGAGCATCCCAGCGGTCGTCGCGGGTCCGACGGCATCGCCCTTGGACACCTCACCGGTGAGCAACCGATCCCTCACGGCTGGCTCGCACACCAAGCGGCAGGCCGCCGTCGCTTCGCGCGTGGTCTCATCCTTGTCGCCGACGTCGACCATGCGCGCGCCGCCCGACACGGGCGGGAGGCACGCGATCACGTCGCCCGGCTCGAGCGCGCGCGCCCACCGCTCCTCGGGCGGGATGACCTCGTCGTTGTGGAGCACTGTGCAGATCGACAGGACGCGCTCGAAGCGGTCTCCGTAACGCTCGGTCGCCAGCTTGAGCGCCTCGCCCACGGTACCGGCGTCGAGCGCTGTCTCGCGCGCGCCGCCGGCCTCGCGGAGCGCGGCGAAGAACAGAAGCGTGGCCATCCCTCAACTCTACGCCGCGCAGGCCGCGGCGGGAAACGAAGAGCCGCCGGCCTCGTGCGCGCGTGGCGCACACCGTGTGCGACAGACGCACCTCTCGTGCGCAGGACGCACACGATGCCGGGGGGATCAAGATGTGCGCGCCGTTCAGGGAGGGACAGAGCCGCACGCGATGGGCGCCTCAGCCGAACAGCTCGACCGTGACCTCGGCGCCGGAGTCCATGCCTCCGGGCGCGACCAGCGCGTACCCGTCGGCCGGGATCAGGTTGGACAGCACCACGCTGGATTGCGCCGGCAACGGGTGCGCGACGTCCCCCACGAGCCGGACGCGGCAGAACAGCAGCCGGCCGCCGTTGCGAACCGCCGCGCCCAGGCGCGCGGGCACCCGCGGCGGGTCCGGCTCGCGCCCGGCCATGATCCGGATCGCCGGTTGAACGAACGCGTGCGTCCCGGTGAACGCCGAGCCGGGGTTGCCGGGCAGCCCCAGCACCGGTGTCCCGTCCACACGCGCGAACGCGATCGGCTTCCCAGGCTTCATCGCCACCCGCCACAACCGCAGTCCACCTTCTTCCTCCAGCAGCGCGCGCATCCAGTCGTGCTCGCCCACCGAGGCACCGCCGGTGGACACGATCAGGTCGGCGCGTGCCGCTTGGTCGTGCAGCCACGCGCGTAACGCCTCGGGATCGTCGGGCAGCAGATCGGCCGTGCTCACGGAAGCGCCCGCCGCGGTACACATCGCGCGCAGCAAGACGCGGTTCGCGTCGTACACCTGTCCGTGCCGCAACGGGCTGCCCGGCTCGACTACTTCGTCGCCGCTGGACAGCAACGACACGCGCGGGCGGCGGTGCGCGCGCGCGCTGGTCCGCCCGAGCGATGCGAGCACGCCCAGGTGCACCGCACGAAGCAGCGTGTGCGCGGGGACGACCTCGGTGCCGGCGGCCACATCCTCGCCCCGAGGGCGCACGTGCTGGCCGGCTCGGACCTCGCCGGTGATCGCGATGTGATCGCCGCGCGTGTCGGTGTCTTCCCACGGCACGATCGTGTCGGCGCCCGGCGGGATCGGTCCGCCGGTCATGATCTTGGCCGCCGTGCCTAGCTCGACCGCGGGCAGGTTCGCGGCGCCAGCCGGCACGTCGCCGATGACGTGGAGCGACCCGAGCGGCACGTCCTCGAAGCGCACGGCGTACCCGTCCATCGCCGATGACGCGAACGCAGGGACGTCGTCGTCCGCGATCACCGGCTCGGCGATGACCACGCCCAGCGCGTCGCGGAGCGCTACCTCCTCGGGCGGCAGCGGCGTGAACGCGCCTAGGATGGTCGCGCGCGCGTCCTCGTAGGGGATGGTCGGCCGCGCCAGCTCCTCGGCGGTGACCTTACGCTTCGCCGGCATGATCCTTCACCGCGGCGATCGCGTCGTCCAGGCTCGCGCCGCGCGCAACCGCCTGCCCGAGGGCGAAGCACAGCAGCGGCGCATTGGTCCGCTCGCCGCTGGTGTGCGCGGCGACGCGGGCCGCGTCCAACAGCGCGCCCTTCTGCGTCGGAGACGGCTCCATGTCGGCGGGGTCGAGCCCGGCTCGGGCAGCCACGGCTACGATCGTGTCGTGCAACCAGCTCATGTCGCGGGTCTCCTCCTCACGGGTGGTTCGTCGCATCGCATGGGTCGGGACAAGGCGTCGATCGAGGTCGGCGGCGTCCCGCTCGCTGTGCGCGCTGCGACCGTGCTTCGCGACGTAGCGTATCCGGTCCGGGTGGTCGGGCCCGAGGCCGGCACCGGGCTCGAGCCCGTCGGCGATCCACGCGAAGGTCCGCTGGTCGCGTTCGTGCACGGCGCACGCGCCCTGCGGACCGACCGCCCGATCCTGCTGCTGGCGTGCGACATGCCGCTGGTCGAGCCGGCCTTGCTTCGCCATCTGGTCGTCTCGCTGGGAGATGCCGATGCTGCGGTCCCGGTCACAGACGGCCGCGACCAGCCGCTGTGCGCGTGTTACGCACGTCGTGCGACCGAGGTCGGCGCGCAGCTGGTCGAGGACGGCGAGCGCTCGATGACTGCGTTGCTGCGCGCGCTCGAGGTCGCCCGGATCGACTGGGCTCAGCGCTCGGCGTTGCTCGACGTCGACACGCCGTCCGAGCTCGCGGCGGTCGAGGCGATCCTCGACGCGCCGGCGTAGATGTTGAGGCTCCCGTCGCGCACGAACCCCACCAGCGTCATCCCGAGCTCCTCCGCCAGCGACACCGCGAGCGACGACGGCGCCGAGACCGCGGATACCACGGGGAAGCCCGCCAATGCCGCCTTCTGGATGATCTCGAACGACGCGCGCCCCGACACCTGCAGGATGCGCCGGCGCGCGGGAACGGAGTCGTCGAGCACCAGCGTGCCGACGAGCTTGTCCACCGCGTTGTGGCGCCCGACGTCCTCGCGCACCGACAGGACCTCGCCGCGCGAGTCGAACGCGCCGGCCGCGTGCAGTCCGCCGGTGCGCTCGAACACCTTCTGCGCGCGGCGCAACCGATCGGGGAGCGCGAGCAGCACCGCCGGCTCGACCACGACATCGTCGGAGAGGGGGTCGCAGTGCACGCGCACGGATTCGAGTGAGGCCTTGCCGCACACGCCGCACGACGAGGTCGTGGTGAAGTTCCGTTGGATCGCTGCCGGGTCGAAGGTCGCGCGCGGCGCGAGCTCGACGGTGACCTGGTTGTAGAGCTGCTCGGGCGGCCCCGACGCGCAGTACGACACCTTCGCCACATCGTCGCGACCGCGGATCAGTCCCTCGGTGAACAGGAACCCGACGGCCAGTTCGAAGTCGTTGCCGGGCGTGCGCATGGTCACCGCGATCCGATGCTGCGCGCCGCTGTGCTCGACCAGGATCTCGCAGGGCTCCTCGGTCACGACGACGTCGTCACGCACGCCGCTCGAGCCGTCGGCGAGCCTGGTCACGCGCGCGCGCGTGGTCGGGCCGGGACGGGGGGTCTCGGGCGGCTTCCGGAAGCCGACCTCGACAGGTCTGCGCTCGCTCACGGGCTCACCCTAGCGCCGCGAGCGAGGTCCCGGCCGGTGTGATGAGATGGGACGGATGAGACGACTGGCCGCGCTCGTCTTCGCGGCGGGGATCGCCTGCACGAGCACGCAACCGTCGGTCGCGCCGAGCGCGCCGGAACGGGTGCCTTCGACGGGCGAGCCGACCGTCGAGCCGACCCCGACCAGAACGCCGAAGCCGACCTTCCGCGAGTTCGATGTTCCCGCGGGCGCGCATCCGCACGACGTTGCGCCGGGTGACGGTGGGATCGTCTGGTACACCGCGCAGGCGGCGGGCGCGCTCGGCCGCCTCAACCCACGCAACGGAAACGTCCGGCAGATCCCGTTGGGGTCCGGCTCGTCGCCTCACGGGGTCATCGTCGGCCCCGACGGCGCGCCCTGGGTGACCGACAGCGGCTTGAACGCGATCGTCCGTGTCGACCCGGACACGCTCGACGTCGAGCGCTTCCCGCTGCCGATCGACGCCTACGCCAACCTCAACACCGCGAGCTTCGACGGCGATGGCATCCTGTGGTTCACCGGTCAGAGCGGCTATTACGGCAGCGTGAACCCGCGCACCGGGCGCGTGCGCGTGTTCGACGCCCCGCGCGGAACCGGTCCGTACGGGATCGCGACAACGCCGGACGGAACCGTGTGGTACTCCTCGCTCGCCGGCTCGTACATCGCGCGCATCGACGGGACGGCTGCGCGCGTCGTCGACGTACCGACCGCGGGCGGCGGCGCCCGGCGCGTCTGGAGCGACTCGCGTGGGCGGCTGTGGGTGCCCGAATGGTACGCGGGGAAGCTCGCGCGCTACGAGCCTGCGCGCGACCGGTGGCGCGAGTGGGACATCCCTGGCGACAACCCGATGCCCTACGCCGTCTTCGTCGACGAGGACGACCTCGTGTGGGTCACCGACTTCGACGCGAACGCGCTGTGGCGGTTCGAGCCGGACCGCGAGCGCTTCCGACGCTTCCGATTCCCGAGCGTGGGCTCGGAGGTGCGGCAGCTGCTCGGTCGACCGGGTGAGGTCTGGGGCGCGGGCTCGGGGACCGACACCGTGATCGTTCTGCGCACGGCGTGATGTTCGCGTTCTTCGACCGGTGGTGCGGCCTGGGTAGGGAAGTCTTCCGAGCGCACAGGCCTACTCCACGCGTGCGATCTCCACGATCGCGTTGTAGTCGGGCACCCCGCATTGTGGATCGAGCACGCCGCGCTCGAGCAACACCTGCGCCTCGGGCCAGTGCACCTGGACGTTGCGGGGCTTGATGTCGCTGACGCGCGTGCGTCCGTGGAACTCGCCCACGGCCGACCGCACCAGGATCGGATCCCCTTCGGCGAGCCCGAGCGCGAGCGCATCGTCCTTCGACACGAAGACATGATCGCGCAGCGCCCCGGTCAAGGGATCCTTCGCCCGGTGCACCATCGAGTTGAACTGTTTCCCGCGCCGCGTCGAGAGCATGAACCGGTCGTCGGGGAGCGCGCGCTCGGGAGCGTGCACCGCCGTGAAGCGCGCGCGTCCGTCTGCGGTCGGGAAGGCACCGTCGCGGCACAGGATCCGGCCGCCCCACTGCACGTGGTCGCCCTTCTTCCGCAACCGCTGGATCCCGGCGTAGGCAGGCGTGGTGCGCGCGATCTCCTCGCGGATCTGCTGCCCCGAAGCGAACCGCATGAGCTGCGCGCGCTCGGGGTGCGCGCGCTGCGCGACCTGCATCCAGATCTCCCACTCGCTGCGCGCCTTGCCGGGGCGGGGACCGGGGATCTCGGGCGAGTAGATGATCTCGCGCTCGGTCGTGGTCTCGGTGCCGCCGCCGTGCTGCTCGTAGCGCGTCCGAGCCGGCAGCAGCAGGGACCACTCGCGCGGCTCGACCAGCATCTGCGAGGTCACCACGATGTCCTGGTGGATCCGATGCGGAACGCGCGCGATCGCGTCGCGCACGACGTCGGGCTCGGGCAGCGTCTCTAAGAAGTTGCCGCCCGCCGACCACAGCACATCGACGTCGCCGCTGTACGCGTGCTCGATCATCTCGGCCGCGGTCCACCCGGGCGTCGACGGCGGCTCGAAACCCCAGATATCCGCCAGCGCGCGCGCATTCGTCTCGTTCACGGCGAGCCCGCCGGGGTAGGAGTTGGGGACGCATCCGACCTCGGCGCCGCCCTGCACGCCCGAATGACCCCGGATCGGCATCACGCCGCTGAACTCGCGCCCGATCACACCGCGCGCGAGCGCGACGTTCATCAGCGCCTTCACGGTGTCCACGCCGTGGCGATGCTGGGTCACGCCCATCGACCACACGAAGATCGTGTTCGGGCTGTCCTCTAGCAGTGTGGCGAAGCGCTCCATGTCCGCCCGGCTCGAGCCGGAAGCTCGTTCGAGTCCATCCCAGTCCTGGGCCTCGAGCGCCGCGCACATCTCCTCGAACCCGGTGGTGTGCGCGTCGATGAAAGTCCGGTCGACGGCGCCGCGCGCGATCAGGTGTTTCAACACGCCGTTCAGGAACGCGAGGTCGCCGCCGGTGTGCACGCCGAAGAACTCGTCGCAGATCTTGGTGCCGAACAGCGCCGACTCCACGACCGAGGGCACCCAGTAGCGCATCATGCCCGGCTCGCGGTACGGGTTCACGACTGCGATCTTGGTGCCCTCGCGCTTGGCGTACACCAGGTACTTGGTGGTCACCGGCTGGTTGTTGGCGACGTCCGAGCCGATGAACACGATCAGGTCGGCGCCGATCCAGTCCTTGTACGAGCACGTGCTCGCCGACACCCCGAGTGTCTCCTTCATCGCGACCGTTGAAGCCGCGTGGCACAGGCGCGCGGCGTTGTCGATGTTGTTCGAACCCATGAAGCGCGCGGCTTTCTGCGCGACGTAGTAGCTCTCGTTGGTCATCCCGCGACTGGTCAGATAGAAGGCCATGCGCTCGGGCGCGGTGTCCCGTAACGCGCCGGCCGCGATGTCCAGCGCCTCGTCCCACGTGATCCTGCGGTATCCGGCTTCGCCCGCGCGCCGCAGCATCGGATGGCCGAGCCGTCCGAGATCCCGTAGTTCCTTCGACGTCAGGTGCGCGACGTTGCGCACGTCCGACAGGACGGCGGGGTCGAGCGCGTCCATCGTGTTCAGCGGCAGCAGGTTGAGGCGCACCGTGCACAGGTGCACACCCTTCATGGTGAAGTCGTGCAGGCCTGTGGTGCCGAGCGCGCACCCGTCGCACACGCCGTCGCGCAGGATGCGCCATGCGTACAGCGGATGACGGCGGTTCTCCCACGCCGTGCGCACCATCTCGGTGTAGTGGTTCGGCTTGATCTCACCGATCCCGTACGGGATCGGCCCGACCCAGTCTTTCCTGCGCTTGCGCCGCTTGGCCGCCACCGTGCGCAGGAGTGTATAGCGCGTGTGCTACCGCTGGATGAGTCCGATGATGTTGCCGTCGGGGTCCTTGAACCAGGAAGCCTTGAACGTTCCGTCGAGCATGACGCCGTTGGTGGTCTTCCACTCGCCGAAGTCGTACTCCTCGAACGTGACCCCGCGCGCGCGCAACTCCTCCATCTCGGCGTCCATGTTCGGGACGTCGAAGGTCGCCAAGGTGTGCGAGGCCTGCCCTGCGCTAGGGGTGCGATAGAGCGTGACCGAGGTTCCGCTTCCCGCCTCGAGGCTGATCGCCTCGCCTTCCATCTCCTCAACGACCTTGAGCCCCAGGGTGTCGGTGTAGAACGCGCGACCACGATCCATATCGTTGACCGGGATCATGGCGCCGACCGGTGCGTCTCCGAGCATCCGAACCACCTCCGGCTCGACCCTACGCCTGCGGAGCGACCCGCACAATGGGTGCGCGCCGGCTCATGGAACCAGCGTGATCGAGCCCTCACCGCGCGCGACGACGTCGAAGTCGCGCCGGTCGAGCGTGAGGATGGTGCCTCCATGGCGTTCAGCGCACGCAACCACCGCTGCATCGGCGAAGCTCAAGCCTAAATCGTCGTACTTGGACACCAGCGACACGATGCGCTCGAAGCGCGCCACGTGATCCACGAGTGGCTCGCCGTCGACGAGCCCCTCGAGGAACGCGCGTTCGACCATAGGTCCCAGTCGCCGACGAAGCATGAATGTCGTCTCGGCTAAGATCTCGGCCGGGATCACCATCGAGGGATACGCACGTATCGCTGCGGTGACCGCCTTGTAGAGCCTGTCCCGCTTATCGGCTGCGGCGAGGACGCCTGACGTGTCGAGTGTCAGCATGCATCACGAGCTGCGCCCGCGACGGAGCTTCTCGTCGAGATGCCCGCCCCATTCCACGTGGAGCTTGTCCTTCAGGTCGGTCCCCGAGAGGCCGTCACTCGCTCCGGCCCCAACGCCGACCCATCGCGGCCTCTTGCGCGGACGCTTCGCGAGGTATGCCGCCGACGCCTCGCGGACGATCTCTGCCACCGACCGCTTCTCTTGGCGCGCGCGCACCTGGAGCTCCATCAGAAGCTCCTCAGGCAGATACATGGTGGTCTTCTTCATGCCATATGCATGATACCATATCTGCCATGCACTCACAGTCCTGTGTATCTACGCCGTGATCCCGTCGATCGAGCCTTCGTGCGGAACCTGCGAACGGATCTGAGACACTTCCGGCCACAGTTCAGTGACTTTCTTACGTTGCCGTGGGTCCTCGAATGTCGCCCCTGCGTCCCGAAACCGCCCCCAACCCCTAGCCGCCGATCATCGACATCGAGCGCGCGGGCCTCACGAAGTCCGCGTCGTTGATGTGGTGGCCGGCCCACTTGCCGGCGACGTTGGCCTTGATCGCGCGCGCGATCTCATCGTCGCGCGCGCCGGCTCGAACCAGCGCGCGCAGATCCGTCTCCTCGAGCGCGAACAGGCAGTTGCGCAACTGACCGTCGGCCGTGATCCGGATCCGATTGCAGTTCGCACAGAACGGTTCCGTGACGCTGGGGATCACGCCGATCGAGCCGGGCGCGCCGTCGGCGAACCGGTACATCGTCGCCGGTTCGGGACCGTGCCCGATCGGTTCGATCGGGAACGATGCATCGATCGCGGTGAGCACCTCGCGCGACGGCACCACCTGGTCGCGGGTCCAGTGGCGGTCGGCATCCAGCGGCATGAACTCGATAAAGCGCACTTGGTAGCCGGTCGCGCGCGCGAACCGCGCGAAGTCGGTGACCTCGTCGTCGTTGGTCCCGCGGATCACGACGCAGTTCAGCTTGATCGGTCCGAGCCCTGCGTCTTCGGCGGCGCGCAGGCCGTCCATCACGCGGCCCAGCATGTCCCGTCGCGTCATCTCGGCGAACCGGCCCGGCATCAGCGAGTCGATGCTGACGTTGATGCGGCGCAGGCCTGCGCGCGCAAGCGCCTCCGCCTGCTCGGTCAGGAACACACCGTTGGTGGTGAGCGATAGATCCGGGACCCCACGTGCCGACAGCATCGACACGAGCCGGTCGAGGTCCTTGCGGACCAACGGCTCGCCACCGGTCAGGCGAATCGTGTGCACGCCGAGCGCCAGGAACACGCCGACCAGCCGGTCGATCTCCTCGAAGGACAGGATCTGCTCGCGCGGCATCCACGGAACGCCTTCGGGCGGCATGCAGTATGAGCACCGCAGGTTGCAGCGGTCGGTGACCGACACGCGGAGGTCGTCGGCGATGCGGCCGAACCCATCAGCGAGCACGTGGCGAGTATAGGCGCGCGGCGTCGCGAACGGCTCCTATACTCACCCTCAGATGTTCCCATCCCACGGAGGCGGCGGCGCCCGGACCTTGATGCGCCGGCACGACATCGAGAAGGGCCAGAAGCTTGGGCCCGGCACGATCAAGCGCGCGCTAAAGATGACCGGCCACTACAAGGGCCAGGTCATCGCCTACCTGGCGATCGTGATCGGCTCGGCGGCGCTGGCGGCGGTACCGCCGCAACTGCTCCGGATCCTGATCGATGACGCGATCATCCTGCGCAACCGCACCGTGCTGAACCGTGTCGCCCTGGCCGGGATCGCGGTCGCGGTCGCGGTTGCCGGTGCGGGCTTGTTGTCGCGCTGGCTGTCGTCGCGGATCGGCGAGGGGCTCATCTTCGATCTGCGGGTCCGGTTGTTCGACCACGTGCAGCGGATGCCGCTCGCGTTCTTCACGCGCACCCAGACGGGGTCGCTGATCAGCCGGCTCAACAACGACGTGATCGGCGCGCAGTCGGCGGTGACCGGCACGCTCGGCTCGATCGTGGATTCGGCGATACGCCTTGCGGTCGTCATCGCTGCGATGATGACGATCGAATGGCGCCTTACGTTGCTTGCGATGGTGTTGTTGCCGGTGTTCCTGATCCCGGGGAAGCGGGTCGGTCGCAAGCTGCAAGATCTGAGCCGGGAGCGCATGGGCCACAACGCCGAGATGAACTCGATGATGCAAGAGCGGTTCAACGTCTCGGGTGCCATGATCGCGAAGCTTTTCGGTCGTCACGATCGCGAGCGCTCGGCGTTCGAGGCTCGAGCCGGAACCGTCCGCGACTCCGGCGTGCGGATCGCGATCTACTCGCGCACGCTGTTCGTGCTCCTCGCGCTCGTATCCGCGACCGGGAGCGCGGTCATCTACTGGCTCGGCGGGAGCCTCGCGATCTCGGGCTCGCTCGAGGTCGGTGCGGTCGCCGCGCTGATCGCCTACGTCGGCCAGTTGTATGCGCCGATGACGATGCTGACGAACGCGCGCGTCGACCTGATGACCTCGTTCGTGTCCTTCGAGCGCGTCTTCGAGGTGCTCGATCTACAGCCCGCGATCGCGGATGCACCGGATGCGTTTCCGTTGGAAGCACCCCGCGGCCGCATCGAGTTCCGCGACGTCGTGTTCCGGTACCCGCGCGGCGAGGAGGTCTCGCTCGCATCTCTCGAGACCGTGGCGACCTTCGATGGCGAGAAGGTGACCGGGGACGTGCTGAAGGGTGTGTCGTTCGTGGCCGAGCCGGGCCAGACGGTTGCGCTCGTCGGTCCGTCGGGCTCGGGCAAGACCACGATCTCGATGCTGGTTCCGCGGATGTACGACGTGTCCGGCGGACGGGTGTTGATCGACGGTGCCGACGTGCGCGCGGTCACGCAAGAGAGCCTCCGCGCGGCGATCGGGGTCGTGACGCAAGATCCGCACCTGTTCCACGACACCATCGCGAACAACCTTCGTTTCGCGAGCCCTGATGCGACCGAAGCGCAACTGGTCGACGCGTGCACGGCCGCGCGCATCCATGCGCTCATCGCCTCGCTCCCCGACGGCTACAAGACCATGGTCGGCGAGCGCGGATACCGGTTCTCCGGCGGCGAGAAGCAACGCCTGGCGATCGCGCGCATGCTGTTGAAGGCGCCGCCGATCGTGATCCTGGACGAGGCCACCGCGCACCTCGACTCCGAGTCCGAGGTGCTGATCCAGGAGGCGCTGCGCGCGGCGCTGTCCGGGCGGACGAGCCTGGTCATCGCCCACCGCCTGTCGACCATCATCGCTGCCGATCTGATCCTGGTGGTCGAGGACGGTCGCGTCGTGCAGCGCGGCACCCACACCGAGCTGGTCGGCGCCGAGGGCACCTACCGCGACCTGTACCTGACCCAGTTCGAGCGCGCGACGACCTGAGCTATGTCGATCAAGGTCACGGCTCGCGAGGTGGGCGCATCGGTGGCCGACCTCGGCGTGCTGTTGCCGATCACCGCCGCGCTGGTGGTCATCAACGGCGTCGACCCCGTCGCCGCGTTCGGCCTCGCCGGCGCGCTGTTCGTCGTGTCGGGCCTCTTCTACCGCGTGCCCGTGCCGGTGCAACCGATCAAGGCCGCGGCAGCGATCGCGATCGCGACCGGAGCATCGCCGCGCGTGCTCGCGGCGGCGGGTCTGGTACTCGGGCTGATCTTGCTTGCGCTGGCGGTGACCGGCGCCTGGCGATTGCTCGTGCGTGTGTTCCCCAAGCCGATCATCCGCGGCAACCAGCTCGGCGTCGGTATCCTGCTCGTGCTGATCGCGTTGCCGCTCGCGCAACGCGGTACCGGTTCCCACGGCGTCGCGATCGCAGTCTTCGCCGGGCTCGTCGGCGTCCTGCTCGCCACGGCCGAGGGGCGCATCCCGATCGCCCTGGTGTTGGTCGCCGGTGGCATCGCATGGTCGATCGCGACGGGCGCGCGCGCGACCCTGGACGCGAACCCTGCGCTCCCGGGCTTCGGGCTGCCCACGTCCGATCAGATGCTGACCGCGCTCACGCTGCTGGTGATCCCGCAGCTCCCGCTGACGCTCGGCAACGCCATCGTCGGCACCGCCGACCTCGAGCGCGAGTACTTCGGGCAGCGCGCGCGCCGCGTCACCGAGCGCAACCTGCTGGTGACATGCGGGCTGGGCAACGTGGCCGTCGGCGCGCTCGGCGGGATGCCGCTGTGTCACGGCTCGAGCGGCGCGACGGCCTACCACCGGTTCGGTGCGAGCACCGGCGGCGTGAACCTGGTGATCGGCGGCGCGCTGCTGGCCGCGGGGCTGTTGTTCGGTCAGGCTGCGGTCTCGCTGTTCGCGCTGATCCCGTTTCCGGTGCTGGCCGCGCTTCTGGCCTCCACGGGCCTGAGCCACGCGCAGCTGGTCACCGACCAGCGTGGGACGGCGCTCGCGATCGCGGTCGCGATGGGGATCGTCGGCGGGCTGACACGCAATCTCACGTGGGCGATGGCGGTCGGGCTACCGGCGTACGTCGTGTTGATCGGAAGCCGCAAGGTGCTGGCGCGCGCGCGATGAGCGACGAGAACGAGAACGGCCGCGAGGAGAACGTCCCGGATCCTGCCGCGATCCTCCGCCAGACCTACGGCGACCGCCGCGGGATGATCGATGTGACGGTCCCGCCCGTGCTGTTCGTGATGGCGAACACGTTCACGAGCCTGACCGTCGCGGCCGTCGTGGCCGCGACGTACGGCGTGGGTACCGCGATCTACCGCATCGCGCGCAAGCACCAGGCTCGCCAAGCGCTCTTCGGTTTGCTGGGCCTCGGTTTCGCGCTCGGACTGGCGCTGCGGACGGGTCGCGCCTCCTCCTACTTCCTCCCCAACGTGATCGGAGGATTCGTGCTCGCCATCGTCGCGTGGGTCTCGGTCGCGCTGCGCAAGCCTGCATCGGGGTTCCTCGCGCGCGCGCTCGACCCGGACCGGCCCGAGCGCTACGAGCGACCGGCGGCCCGCAACGCCCACATGTTCGTCACCGCGGCCTGGGGAGGGTGGTTCCTGCTGCGCTCGACGGTGCGCACTGTATTCATCGTGCAGGATCGGCCGGAGGCGCTCGGCGTGACCGCGATCGCGCTCGGCGCTCCGGCGACCGTCGCCCTCCTTGCCGCAACCTTCGCGTTCTTGCGATGGCGTCTGGGGGAAACACAGGGGGAGGGATGATGGAGCACCTCAAGGCGGATCTCGTGCTCGAAGGCGGCGGCGTCAAAGGCATCGGCCTCGTCGGCGCCGCATCGGTGTTGCTCGACCGCGGCTACGAGCCGCAACGCATCGCCGGCACGTCGGCCGGCGCGATCGTCGGCGCGCTGCTCGCGGCCGGGATGCCGGTGAAGGAGCTGCAGCACGAGATGGAAACGATCGACTACCGACGCTTCCAAGACTCGTCGTTGCTGGACCGTGTGCCCTTCGTCGGCAAGCCATTGTCGCTGATCCTCGAACGCGGTATCTACGAGGGGAACTATCTGGTGGACTGGCTCGCGGAACGCCTCGCGCGCAACGGCGTCGAGACGTTCGCCGACCTGCGCCGCGACGATGCCGGCTCCGGTCTGCCACCGTGGCTCGAATACAAGCTCGTCGTGGTCGCGGCGGATCTGTCGCGCGGCGAGATGGTGCGGCTGCCGTGGGATTACGAGGAGCGCTACGGGCTGAACCCCGACGAGCAGCGCGTCGTCGATGCGGTGCGCGCGTCGATGTCCATCCCCTTCTTCTTCGAGCCGGCGCGGATCAAGCATGCCGATAGGCGCATCTCGACGCTGGTCGACGGAGGGATGGTGTCGAACTTCCCCGTCGCGCTGTTCGACCGCGATGACGGGAAGCGCCCGCGCTGGCCGACGTTCGGCTTGAAGCTGAGCGCGAAGCCGGACGCGACCCAGTTCCCGAACGAGACTGGGAACCCGTACTCGTTCCTGCGCGCGATGGTGGACACGATGGTGAGCGGCCACGACCGGATGTACATCGCCGACGACTGCGTCCAGCAACGGACGATGTTCATCGACACGTTCAAGATCCCGGCGACGAGGTTCGACGTCACAGAAGTGGAGCAATCGGCCTTGCTGTCGAGTGGGGTGCGCGCGGCCGAGGCGTTCCTCGAGGGCTGGGACTTCGAGGAGCATGTGCGCGCGTGCCGGCCTGGCTCTGGAAGTGGTTCGAGATCGGGTGTGACGCAGTAGCCCAACCATGAGGTTGAAGATGTCGGGGGAATTCGAACAGCCAAACGCGGGGCGCAAGTCAAACACGCCATTCAATGGGGCTCTGCTGGCCATAGGGATTATCGTAGCGGTGGCGTTGATCGGGACGGCTCTCGCCACATCAGGCTCATCGTCGAGTGGCACGAACCTCAGCCCGGCCGAAAATATGTCAGGGGCTGCCGTGTCGGCGACCGACCCACCCTCCGAGGAGGGCCTCGGAGGCCGCTACGATCACCTGTTCACCGAGGAAGCAGTAAGGGAAGAAAATGCAGCCCTGCGGAAAGAGGGCCCCGCCTTCCGAGGCCGAGTCAATGGGATCTACGTAGACCGGGACTATCACCCGCGATGCTTCAACTGGATCCAGATGCAACGCGCGGACTTTGAGAGGTACCCGGTCCCTGTCCCGACGGTGCTGCCCCCAGGAGCAGAAGTCGGCGATCCGCAAGGGTGGGTGTGCGGGAACGAGCCCTTGTTCGTGGAGCGAATCATCGAGATGCAATTTGCGGTTGCCATTGGGGTCGCGCGACGCTTCGAAACTGACACGCTGCGTGCCTCAGCAGGCAAGCGGCGGGTTGAGAAAGGAACCATCCAGGGGCGACCTGCGGTCTTTATCCGCCCACTCACACCTCGCGGAGCAGGCAACTCTTATATCGCCTTCAGGGATGGCGCGGATCTAATAGTCTTCTCCGGTCTCGAGGTTTCCTTTTCAGAACTTCGGGATGCGGCGGAGTCATTTCCACTTTGAGGTATGCTCGGCTGAGCCCTCATGGATGCGTAGACAGACGGCGACGTCATCGGGTTCAAGTCCAAGCACGTCAGGTTCTGCATCCTGCGGCGTGCAGCCAAGTCGCTTTCCCTTAGGCATGACCGCGGGCCCGGTGAGTGCACCTGGGAACCAGCAGGGAACACGAACGACGAAGTTGCAGGTAGATGCCCTGCGAACCGAATGTTCTGGTTCTGATTCCCCGGACGGGCTTGCCTCCCGGACATGATCTCTAAGGGATAAAATAAAAAGTATGCAAGAAGTACGGATCGAAGCGGTTGTGTCCGGCAAGACTTTCAGGCTCCGGCGCTCCGCGCTCGAGAAACTCGCGCGCTCGCTGGAGCCCGAGCCTATCCGCGCGCACTTCGTGGTCATCGGCGGCCTCCGCTACCCGCCGAAGCAGATCGTGGCGGCGGCAACGGGGATCGATCGCAACGACTTCACCACGAACCAGGCGCGCGCGATCCTGCGCCGCCTCGGTTTCACGATCGGACGCACCGGCGGCGGCCAGACCCGCCGCGCGGCCGAAGCAACGGTCCCGTACCGGAGCGCCGAGGCCGATGCGCTCCGACCGTACATCGGGCGGTGGGTTGCGGTTCGCGATAGCGAGGTGCTGTACGCGGCGGACTCCCCAGAAGATGTCTATGAGTGGCTCGTTCGGCACGACCAGCGGGCAGGCGCGCTGTTCAGGGTTCCCGTGGATCCCGAGGTGGACATCGGGGGATTCGCGCTGTGAAGGTGCCGTTCCGGGAACTCCCCGGACGTCGTGAGGACGTTCCGCGCCCGATGCTCGATGTGTGGGTCCAGGGGATCGAGCACACGCCACTGACGAGTTTGGCCGACACCGGCACCGTGCACAATCGATTCGCCACCTGGATCGCGCGTCATGCCGGGATCGATCTGTCCGATGTCCCACCCGAAAGCATCGGGGTGGGGGGTCGTCCCGTGATCGCGCGCACCGTCACCGTCGGCCTTGCGCTCGGTGACTACGCATGGGAAGCGCCGATCTCGTTCTGCGAGCCCTGGCCGTGGGACTTCCAGATCCTCGGTCAGGAAGGCTTCTTCCGCTACTTCCGCGTTGTTGTCGAAGCGGCGAACCGGACGATGGACATCCGTCCTCAGAAGTAGGTCAATCGGCGCGCGCGCGCCGCCGCGCGCCACCTGCCGTGCGCAGCACCCCACCCGGACGATGCGAGTCCTTCAGCGCGCGCCGCGCGGCGTTCCATCCGGCCATGCCGTGCACGCCGCCTCCGGGATGCGCCGAGGCCGAGCACAGGTACAGCCCCTTCACCGGCGTCCGATAGCGGAACCAGCCCGGCACCGGCCGGAACACCAGCTGCTGATGCAGCGACTGCGAGCCGCCGCCGATGTCACCGCCGACCAGGTTCGGGTTCTCGTGCTCGAGGTCGACTGGCGTGCGCACCGCCATCCCGCGGACGAGCGCGCGGAAACCCGGCGCGTGGGACTCGATGCGTTCGAGCACGCGCTCGCAGAACGCGTCGCGGGCGCCCGCCCACGACGGCGCCGTGATCTGATCGATCTCGTCGCCCGACGGATGCGAGGGGACGTGGGTCTCGATCCACAGCGTGTGCTTCCCGTCGGGCGCGCGGCTGGGATCGGCGAGCGATTGTTGTCCGATGATCAGCATCGGCTTGGCGGGCAGCCGGCCGCGTCGCGCCTCCAGGGCCGCGCGCGCCATGTCGTCGACGGTTCCGGTCAGGTGGACGACGCCGGTCGCGCGCAACCCCTCCGACGTCCACGGGACCGGCCCATCCAAAGCCAGATCGACCTTGAACATACCGGTGCCGTAGTGGAACCTCCGCACGCCGTCGAGGAAGCGGGGCGGGAAGTGCTCGTCGCCCGCCATCCGCACCAGCGGGACGGGACCGGTGTCGGCCAGCACGGCGTGGCGCGCGCGCACGACGTACCCGGCCTCGGTCTCGACCGCGTATGCGCGGCCGCGCTCGACGACGATCCGCGTCGCCGTGTCGCCGACCCGGATCGTGCCGCCGTGCTCGTCCAGCAGCCCGACGAGCGCCTCGGTCACCTTCCCGGCGCCGCCGACCGGCACCGGCATGCCGATCTCTTGCGCGATCATCGCAAGGATCAACGCCATCGGGGTCGAGCCGATCTCGTCGACCGACTGATCGGAATGCGAGATGCCGCTGACCACGAGCGCGCGCGCTTCGTCGGAGGTGAAGCGCTCGCGCGCGAGCTCTTCGACGGGCGCGAGCAGCATCCGGCCCGCCGGCAGCGCGCCGCGGATCCCGGCTGCGCGCGCGAACCGCAGGGTCGGCCGGATCGACGGCAGCGGCGCGAGCGTCACGGCGAAGAACCGCGCGCCCACCTTGCGCCACCAACTGTGGAGCTCGCGCCACGCTTCACCGTCGCCCGGCTCGATCTTGCCCAGCGACAGCTCGGTCTCGCGCGGGTCGCGGTGGATGTACGCCGCGCGCTCGGGCGACACCGCCGCCGCCATCGGCGTGTCGAAGTGCGCCCAGCGGATACGCGACGCGAGATCCAACACGCCGAATACCGGCGACGAGTGCAGGAGGCCGTAGAACGCGGAATAGGTGTCGTGCAGGAAGCCCGGCTCGGTCAAGGCTTCGGTGCGCACGGCGCCCCCGGGCACCGGCGCGCGCTCGAGGACGGTGACGTCCCAGCCCTTGCGCGCGAGCGCGATCGCGGCGACGAGCCCGTTGGGGCCCGAGCCGATCACCACGGCGTCGGCGACGTCTATCGAAGAGCTCACGGTGGCGTGAGCCTACCGTGGAAGCTCGATCACCGAGCCCTCGACGGCGGCCTCGATCCGGATCGAGCCGTTCTGCGACGCCGCCAGGATGCCGTCGATCTGCTCGTCGGTGCGGTCGGGATCGTGGTGGTACAGCAGCACGGTCCCGACGCCGCATTCCTTGCCGAGCCCGACCGCATAGTCGATCGCCGAATGCCCATAGTCCTTGCGGAGCGGGAACTCCTCGACGGTGTACTGCGAGTCGTGGATCATCAGGTCGACGCCCTCGCACAGGGTGCGCGCGGCGTCGTGGTACGGACCGAAGCCGTCGGGGCCAGGGCCGAGGTTGATCGGCGCGTGGTCGGAAAGGTAGGCGATCGAGGACTGGCCGTCCGAGACGCGGAACCCGAAGGTCCGGCTCGCCTTGTGCGGGATCTCGACCGCGGTGACGGTGAAGCCTTCGATCTTGTGCTCACCCTCGTCGATCGAGCCGACCGACCAGGCGCCCTTCAACTCCTCGAGCCGGACCGGGAAGTGCGGCGGCGAGCACACACGCGCCATCACCTCGGATGCGTCCCCCTGCTCGGGGATCAGGACGCGCACCGACGCGTCGGGGTGATCGCCGGACCGGAAGAACGGCAGGCCGTGGGTGTGGTCCCAATGCAGGTGCCCGATCAGGATCGAGCCGTTGAACGGGGCGCCCCCCAAGAGCTTGGTTAGGCGGCGAAGCCCTGTTCCGCCGTCCAGCACGAGTCGTGGCGCCTCGTCACCGTCATGGGCGACGGCGACACAGGAGGTCTGGCCTCCGTACCGGATGAAGTCTGGTCCTGGGGCCGGCGTCGAGCCCCGCGCACCGCAGATGGATACACGCAATAGCGACCTCTTACCTCGTCGGTTCCTTCCTAAACAGGCCGCAGGGTATTCATCATCTGGGGGCCAGGACTATACCTGTTCGCCGGTACCCGCCGCACTTCCTGTCTCTTCGACATCGTTCTCGCGCCGGTGACCCTTTGCCAGCTCGGCGAGGGCCTCGCGATCGACCGCATCGCCCGGAACCGCAGCGACCTTGCACGTGGTCAGCGCGCGCAGCGTGGACGTCCGCTTCCCGCCCTCCAGCAGGGCGCGCTCGCCCAGGATCGCGCCGGGCCCGAGCTCGGCCACCGATTCGCCTTCCACCTCGACCCCAAGGACGCCGTCCAGAAGCAGGAACAGCTCGTCGCCCTCGTCGCCCTGCTCGACCAGCGTCTTGCCCTGCTTGATCTTGCGTTTCTCGGGCTTTCGTCCGCCGCGCATGATCTGCAGCGAGAGCTGTCGTTCGAGCTCGGACTCGACCGCGGTCACCAGCGCCGGCGAGTCTTCGTCGCCCCACGGCGTCTTGGTGCCGAAGGCCTTCTTCGACCATTCCTTGAAATCGATCAGCCCGGACTTCTGCGCGAGCTTCCCTTCGTTGTCGTAGATCCAATGCCGCGGGAACGGGGACGCACCCGTCACCTCGAACTCCGAGCGTCCGTCGGCATGGATCGTCAATGTCAGGGTGGTCCACGCCGTCGGCGCGGCCAGTTGGAAGAACGGCGGCCGTGACACCGGGCGCGGTGCCGGGGCGCCGGTGCGTCCCCCGGCGGTCTGGACGAAGCGCACGTAGTCCGGTCCGACCTCCGGCTCGGGACGAAGGGTCGGGAACGGAACGGCTGCGAAGGTCATCTCCTTTGACCCCAGCCGCAGCGTGGTCGAGCCGATCATCCCGTCACCCTCGTGGCCCCACTCCGTGATGCGTGGTCCAGGCTTCGAGCCGGGCAGCGCGCGGCCGCCCCAGTGCTCGGTCGAGTCGTCGACTTCGATCCACGCCTTCAGCTTGTTCGCGAACCGGAAGCGGTCCGCGTCCCGAAGGACGGCGATGTCGTCGATGACCTCCGGCGGCGGATCGTCGTAGTGCGCCATGCCCACCGAGAACGGCACCTTCAGCGCGCCGGTGATCGCCTCCGACGGGATCCACGAGATGGACGTTACCGAGGACGAGATGCGCATGACTGGCTCCTTTCGCCCGGCTCCGAGGGTACCCATCAGAAGAGTAGGACGCCGGTGGGGGCTTCGGAAGGTTGCTTCCCTGCATCCGGCGGTGAAGCAGCCTTCCACCTTTTCGGGGGGTGACACCACGCCTATTCGGGTGGATACTCCCTGGCTACCGCCTTCGGGAACGGTTCAACTAGGGGCTGCCGTGGGGATCGATCGCATCACCATCTTCCTTGCCGACGACAACGTGATCGTCCGTGAGGGCGTGCGCGCGCTGTTGGGGACGGTGCCCGACCTCGAGGTCGTCGGCGTCGGCGAGGACTATGACAGCCTGGTCGCGGGTGCCACCGAACACGAGCCTCAGGTCGTCGTCACCGACATCCGCATGCCTCCGAACTTCCAGTCCGAGGGGATCGACGCGGCCAAGGAGATCCGCAAACGTAACCCCGGCACCGGCGTGGTCATCCTGTCGCAGTTCGACGACCCCGAGTACGCGATCTCCCTGCTCAGCGAGGGTTCGGAAGGCTATGCCTACCTGCTGAAGGACCGTGTGGCCGAGGGCGACCAACTGGCGAATGCGATCCGCGCGGTTGCCGCCGGGGGCAGCGTCCTCGATCCGAAGATCGTCGAAGCCATCGTGAAGCCGGTGACCGGCGACGGGGGACTGAGCGCGCGCGAAGAGGAACTGCTGCGCCTGATCGCCGAGGGCAAGCCCATCAAGCGCATCGCCGCGGTACTGGACATCACTCCGGCCGCCGCTTCCCAGGAAGTGGAACACGTGCTCCTGAATGTGGCTCAAAGCGCGTCGGCAGGGGGCTCGACCGCCCTCAAGCGCTTGCAGACGTTGCACAGAGCGCTCGTCGATCGGGACCAGGTCGAAGAAACGCTGGGGAAGCTGCTCCCCGGCGGGCTCGCCGAGAAGTTGCGCGCCGAGGGCCGGCGCATCGGCGAGACCGAACGCATGACGGTGACCGTGCTCATGACAGACGTTCGGGGCTATTCGGGCATCGCGGAGACCTCCGATCCTTCGCAACTCGCATCGCAGCTGAACAAACATCGCGCTTTGCTCAACGACGGGATACTGTCCCAGGGTGGAACGGTGATGCAGTTCACCGGCGACGGCGTCATGGCCGTGTTCGGCGCGCCGTTCCCGCAACAGGACCACGCCGACCGCGCGCTCGCAGCCTCCCTCGACATCCTCGCGAAGCAGGCGGTCCTGAACGATGAGTGGACGACGGAGGCTCTGTTCCCGTTCCATCTTGGGATCGGGCTTTCCACCGGGGAGGTCGCGGCCGCGCTGTTGGGCTCCGAGGAACGGCTCGAGTACACGCTGGTCGGCGACACCGTCAATCTGTCGGCGAGGCTGCAAGACCTGGCGCGACCCGGCGGCTCGATCGTGTTGAGCGACGCGACCATGCTGGCGTTGTCCGAGCCGGTCGAGGCCGAGCGGCTCGATCCCACGTTGGTCAAAGGCCGGTCGACGCCGGTGCAGGCACACAAGATCCAGGTAGAGGCGGCGCCCGTCGCCGCGGGAGAAGGAGGACACGCATGAGCGTGGTTGAGACGCGCGACCTGCGCAAGACCTACGAGTCCGAGGGCGTGCCCGTGCGCGCGCTCCGCGGTGTGACCATGACGATCGGCGACGGCGAGTTCGTGGCGGTGATGGGCCCGTCGGGCTGCGGCAAGTCGACGTTGCTGAACCTGATCGCCGGGCTCGACACACCGTCGGACGGCGCGATCTCGCTGGCCGACGAGTCGCTGGTGGACAAGGACGAGAACGACCTTGCGATCATGCGCCGCAAGCACATCGGGATCGTGTTCCAGTTCTTCAACCTGCTCGAGGGCATGAGCGTATTGGAGAACGTGACCTTGCCGGCGGTGATAGCGGGCATGAAGCGCAAGCAGGCCGAGACGCGCGCGCGCGACCTACTCGACCTGCTCGGGCTGGCCGACAAGGCGAAGAACGCACCGGGCGTGCTGTCGGGTGGGCAGCGGCAGCGCCTGGCGATCGCGCGCGCGCTCGCGAACTCGCCGACGCTCGTGCTCGCCGACGAGCCGACCGGCGCTTTGGATTCGGCCGGGGGCGCAGAGGTGCTCGAGCTGTTCAAGCGCCTGCACGCCGATGGTCAGACGATCATGCTGGTGACCCACGACCACAAGGTCGCCGCCGCCGCCGACCGGATCATCCACATGAAGGATGGTCGCCTGGTCGAGTCGCTCAATGCAGAGCCGGCCGACGCGGTACCGGCCTTCTAGGGATCCAGCGATGACGGGGCGAGCGGCCGGAGAGGTCGCTGGGTCGGGGGTGTCGTCGTGACGGCGGTGTGGATGCGGTTGCGCGCGCAGGCGCGCGCGCACTGGCGCGCGTGGCTCGGCCTCGCGCTCGCGTTCGGTATCGCCGGTGGCGCGGCGACCGCCGCCGCGGCAGGCGCGCGACGCACTGCGTCGGCGTACCCGCGATTCGTCGAGGTGTACGAGGCCGACCACGTCATCTTCGGCGGGCTCGGCGAAGACGACCCCGACGAGATCGCGCGTATGCAGCGGGAGATCGCGGCCCTGCCGATGGTCGAGCGCGCAACATTCAGCCAGTTCGTCACCTTCAGCTACCTTCTCCCCAACGGCGCAGAAGTCTCGTTCCCCGAGACCCTCGCGACGGGGGATGCATCGGGGACGGCCTTACCGGCGAAGATCCTGCGGGGCCGGATGTTCGACCGTGATTCTCCCGTTGAAGCCGTCGTCGACTTCATCTCCGCCGAGCGCTTCGACCTGGACGTCGGCGACACCGTCACCATGTTGCTGTTCGATCCCGAAACGTTCGAGCTAACCGTGCGTCGCCCCGTCACGATCGTGGGCGTCGTGGTCGTGCCCGGCACGATGCCGGCAGTCGGGCAGACCCCCTTCGCCGGGATCGCGGTGTCCCCGGGGTTCATCCGTGACAATGCCGCCAACATTCCCCCCAACGAGGACGCGCCGGCGGTCCGCTTGGTCGGCGGAGTGGAGCAGATCCCCGAGCTCCTCGCTGCTGTGAACCGGATCGCTCCCGATGTCGACGTGCCGTTCACGCTTCCGCGACACGCCGCAGGGGTGCAGAAGACCCTACGGTTCGACGTGGCGGCGTTGTGGATCCTGACGGCGCTCCTGGGAGTCTCCACTTTCTTCATCCTCGGCCAAGCGATCGGTCGCCAGGTCCAGGCAGAAGCAGGCGGCCACTCCTCCTTGCGGGCCGTCGGGATGGGTCGTGGCCAGTTCGTGGGCGTCGATCTGTTGCGCGCTTTAGCTGTCGGTGGCGTCGCATCCGCCGTGTCGGGCGGCGTCGCGCTGGCTGCGAGCCCGCTGACGCCGCGAGGGCTCGCGCGCGTGGTCGAGCCGGACCCTGGTTTCTACGCCGACTGGACCATCATCGGGATCGGCGCCGCCGCGACGCTGTTTGTGCCCATCTTCCTATCCGTAGTCCCTGCGATCCGCGCTGCGCGCCATCGTGCCGAACGTGTCACTCAGCCCTCAAGGATCGCGACCGCGCTCGCGGTGGGCGGTGCGGGGCCGAGCGTTGTTGCAGGGACACGGCTCGCGCTCGAGCCGGGCCGCGGGTCGCGGTCGGTGCCGGTGGGCGCGACGATCGGCGGCATCGCCCTCGCACTCGCCGCCTTCACCGCGGCCGGATCGTTCACCGACAGCCTGCACGTCCTGATATCGCGTCCCGAACTGTCCGGCTTCGGATGGGATATGTACGGGGGCAGCGGCGACTCGGTCGCGGATGCCCAGGTTTTGGCGGCCGATCCGGATGTCGAGACGTTCTCGATCGGGGGCTACGACAACATCACGATCGCCGGCCGGCAGCTCATCCCGTTGGTTTATGAACCCGGCTCTGGGATCGGACCAACGATCCTCGAGGGGCGCGCGCCGGCGCAGGACGACGAGATCTCGCTCGGCTCGACCCTGATGCGGTCGCTCGGGCTCGGCATCGGCGACACCGTCATGATCGGGCCCTCCGAGCAACCGAAGATGAAGAAGGATGGGATCCCGGCGCAGCCCTACACGATCGTCGGTCGCACGGTCGTTCCGCCGGTCTTCTTCCTGCAGGTGGGGCCCGGCGAGAGCGCGGCGATCACGCTCGATGGGGTGTTCCGGCTCGACCCTGAGGAGGCGAGGCACCGTGATGAGATCCCGCACCTGATCAAGTTCCGCGACGGCGTCGACATCCGAGCGAAGGTCAACGAGCTGCGCGCGAAGCTCCCCGGCTTGTTCGTCGGGCAGATCCGACAACCAGGTGCCGAGCTTTCCGCCCTCTCGCGCTCAGCAGGCCTTCCGATGCTGCTGACCGTGGTGTTGCTGCTGATGGCGGTCGCCACGCTCGTGCATGCACTGGTGACGTCGTTCCGCAAGCGTCGTCACGACCTTGCGATCCTGAAGACGCTCGGCTTCGTCCGGCGACAGGTGCGCGCGGCGGTGGCCTGGCAGGCGGGCGCGCTCGCCGTTTTCGGCCTCGTCATCGGCATCCCGGCCGGAGTGGCGCTCGGGCGCTGGTCCTGGCGCTGGTTCGCGAACAGCCTCGGGGTCATCCCCGACCCCGCGCCGCCGCCGGTGCTGTTCCTGCTCTTGGTCGGCGCCGCGACGGTGGCGCTGGCGAACCTCATCGCGCTTCTGCCCGCGCGCGCGGCAGCACGCACGCAAGCCGCGGTGGTATTGAGGACCGAATAGGTGGCGGCCGTCTGGATGCGGGCGCGCGCGGAGCTGCGCGCGCGCTGGCGTGCCTGGCTGGCGCTCGCCGTGCTCACCGGCGTATTCGCCGGTGGCGTGATGGCTTTGGCCGGGGGCGCGCGCCGGACGCAGAGCGCGTACCCGCGGTTCCTGGAGACCACGAACGCCGCCGACATCTGGGTGCCCAACTTGCCCTTCGGCCAGATCTGGGCGCAGTTCGACTTCGACGAGCTCGCGCGCCATCCGCTGGTGGCCGAGAGCGCGCGCGCTCGTCTCGCGTTCGGCGAGGAGGACGGAGCCGAGATCGGCATCGTGGGCGCGGATCCCGCGCTGTGGCGCTCGCTCAACGCCGCCACGGTCCTTGAAGGACGGCTGCCCAGCGAGGGGGAGCCGCATGAGATCTCGCTGCCCTTCCCCATGGCGCAGGAGTTCGCCGTAGACGTCGGCGACCGGGTCACCTGGCCGTTCGCTTCGAACGGGCCCCCGGTGGAGGTCACGCTCGACGTCGTGGGGATCCACGCGGCGGCGGGGGACTTCCCTCCGGTGGGAGACACGCTCAACGCCGTCGGAACGCAGGCGTTCTTCGAGCGGTACGGGGACTCGGTCTTCGGCTTCGACGTGCTTGTCGTGCGCTTGGTGGAGGGTCCGGCGGGCGTTCCGGAGTTTCGATCGCTCCTCGGTCAGCTTGGCGGGGGCAAGGTCGTCTTCACGACCAACATCGCCGAGCAGACCGAGGACGTCCAGGGATCGATCGGCCTTCAGGTGACCGCCCTGTGGCTGCTCGCGCTGATCGCCGGCGTCTCGGTCACCCTCGTGCTCGGTCAGGCGATCGCTCGCCAGTCGTTCCTCGACGCCGACGACGATCCGAGGTTGCGCGCGCTCGGCATGTCGGGGGCAGACCTGTTCGCGGTCGCGATCGCGCGCGGCGCGCTGGTCGCGCTCGCATCCATGGCGATCGCCGTTGCCCTCGCGGTCGGGCTGTCGCCCCTGACCCCACGGGGCAGCGCGCGGATCGCCGAGCCGCACCCGGGGGTGGCGTTCGACGCCACGGTGATCGGGATCGGGGTCGCCGCGCTGCTCGTGGTCATCGTGTCGATCACGGTCGCGGCGGGGCTGCGGCGGGTGCGCAGGCCGGTCCTGGCCGAGGGGCGGCAGCGTCCGTCGGCCGTGGCGCGCGCGTTCGCCCGCGCGCGGCCCGCGACGGTAACCGGCGTGCGCTTCGCGCTCGAGCCGGGCGGGGGGACCTCGGCCGTCCCCGTCCGCACGACGATCCTGAGCGTCGCGCTCGGGATTGCCACGCTGATCGGCACACTGGTCTTCGCCGGGAACGTCGATCACCTGCTGGCGACGCCACGCCTGTACGGCGAGGTGTGGGATCACGCGTTCGGAGTCGCTCAGGCCATCGATGAGGACTTCCCCGATGCGACACCGATCGCCGAGGACATGCGCGCGCGCGACGATCTCGCCGCGGTCGCGGTGGGCTCGCGGGGTGTACCAATCGAGCTCGACTCCATCGCCGCCCACGGCCTCGCGATCGACCAGCTCAAGGACACGATCGGTCCGCCCATCCTCGAGGGGCGGTTGCCGGTCAACGAGCGAGAGATCGTGGCCGGCCCGGCCACGCTCCGACGGATCGGCAAGGACGTGGGCGATACCGTCTCGCTCTCGATCCAGGGTTCCGAGGGTGTGTCCGAGGGTGTGGAGGTGACGATCGTCGGCGTCGGGGTCCTGCTGCCGCTGGGAGCGAGTGCGCGGTTCGGGGACGGCGTGTTCCTCACCTACCGCCTTCTCAACACGGTCGGCGAGAAGAGCCCACAGTTGCGCGGTATCGTCCCACCGCCCGATGAGGTCTACGTCGTATACGCCGAGGGGGTCGATCCAGCGGAGGTGGAGGCCGACATCCGGTCGACCTACCGACCCGGATCGCGCCGAGGTCTCGAGACGAGCTTGGGTCCGGACTTCCCCGGGATCGACGCGGCCGACATCGTGAGCTTCGGACGGGTGCGCGCGATGCCGTTCGTGCTCGCCGGGATGCTCGCGGCGCTCGCGGTCGCGACGATGGTGCATGCGTTGGTGTCGGGCGTGCGCCGCCGGCGCCACGAGCTGGCGGTACTGCGCACGCTCGGGTTCGTGCGCCGGCAGGTGCGCGCGACGGTACGGTGGCAGTCCACGACGCTCGCCGTCGCCACCTTCGCGCTCGCGCTACCCGCCGGGATCGCGCTCGGGCGCTGGGGCTGGCTTCTGTTTGCGCGCGCCAATGGTGTCGTCGGCGAGGTCGTCGTGCCGGCCCACGTGTTGCTCGTCGGCCCGGCGGCTCTCGTGGTGGCCCTCCTCGCCGCCATGCTGCCTGCGTGCGTGGCCGCGCGCGTCCGGCCCGCTGTCGTGCTGAGGAGCGAATAGATGGGCGCAGTGTGGATGCGCGCGCGCGCGGAGCTGCGCGCCCGCTGGCGCTCGTGGTTGGTCCTGGCGGTCTTGCTCGGGGTGTTCGGTGGCGCGGTCACCGCCGTGGCGGCCGGCGCGCGCCGCACGCACTCGGCCTACCCTCGCTTCCTGGTCGAGCACAACGCGTTCGACATCGCGATCGCCGACTTCAGCGTGTTCGCCCCGATCTTCTGGACGCCGGACTTCGAGGCGCTGGAGGAACTGCCATACGTCGTCGATAGCGCGCGCGTCCACTACTTCGTCGGGGACGCCGAGCGCGAACTGTTCGGCAGCGCCGACCCGCGCTGGGGAACCGAGTTCAACCGGGCAAGGATCCTGGAGGGGCACCGGCCCGAGGCTGCCGACGAGGTGCTCGTGCCGTTCGCGAGCACGTCGCTGTCCGACGTCCAGGTGGGCGATGTGGTGACCGTCACGACCATCTCCGCTGAGGACGAGCCGATCCAGCACTACCTCACCGTCGTCGGACGCTCGGCGGCGCCTGGAGATTTTCCGCCGGTGGACTTCATCGGCGACATGCTCGTCGTGCACCCATCGTTCGTCGAGCAGAACGTGGCAACGAGCTTCAACGCGCCGGCGATCATGTTGAAGTTCCGTGCCGGTGACGCCGACATGGAACGATTCGGCGTGGACGTCCGTCAACTCACCGGCGGCAAGACGTTCTCGCCGTTCCGGCTGCCCGACCAATCACGCTCAGTCCAACGCTCGCTCGACATGCAGGCGGTCGCGCTGTGGGCCCTCGCGGGCATGCTCGCGCTCGCGGGGGTGTTGGTGCTCGGCCAGGCGCTGGGGCGTCAGGTCTGGCTCGGCTCGCAGGACGAGGATACGCTAGCCGCGCTCGGCATGAGCGCGCGCGCCCGGGCTCTGAGCCACGTCATCGTCGCTGGGGCAGCGGCCGCGGTGGCCGCGGGGATCGCCAGTGTTGTCGCGGCCGCACTGTCGTCGCTGTTCCCGGTGGGCAGTGCGCGTGTCGCAGAGCCGCATCCCGGGGTAGCGTTCGACGCGGTCGCGATCGGGCTGGGCGTCGCCGCCGTGCTCGCGCTTGGCGTGCTGGCTCCCTTGCCGGCTGCCATCGCGCGCGTTCGACGCGGCCAGCGGCCTGCCGGCTCGGCGCGACCCTCCTTCGCTGCGAGCCTCGCGACCAAGCTGGGCATGTCACCCTCAGCCGTCACGGGGATACGTCTCGGGCTCGAGCCGGGGCGGGGAGCGAGTGCGGTTCCGGTCCGCTCGACCCTGATCACGATCGCGCTCGGTCTCGCCGCGCTCATCGCGGCGTTCACGTTCGGCGAGAGCCTCGAGCACCTGCTCGAAACGCCCCGCCTGTATGGGAAGAACTGGCACCACGTGTACGGGTTCAACCTCGCACGCGAGGCCGACGCCAGCGCCGAGGTGGCCGCGCGCGACCCCGATGTGGAGGCCGTGGCCCTGGGCAGCTCGGGGTTCCGGGTGGAGATCGGCGGCGTGCGCTTGGAAGGCATGACGATCGAGCCGATCGCGGGAGACATCCTAACGACGCCGTTCCTGGAGGGGTCGTTCCCCGAGGGGGATCAGATCCTGATCGGACCCTGGACGCGGGATCGACTCGGCGTGCGCACGGGCGATCGGGTCCCGTTCCGCGTCGAGGGGCTCGATGACGTCGAGCTGACCGTTGCAGGCGTCGCGGTTCTGCCGCCGATCGCCGAAGGCGCGCAGTTCGGCGAGGGTGCTCTGCTGCGCGGTGAGACGCTGGCGTGCATCGTGACGGGACGGGCGCCGGGATGCGTCGTCCAGGATCCCGACCCGGGCGGCGTCGACCTGCTCGTGCGGTTCCGCGATGGGCTCGATGTACCGGCCGAGATCGAGGAGCTGCGGGCCACACTGGTGAAGCCGGACCTCGACCAGGGCTTCTTCACGGTCGAGGGCGGGGACCTGCTCAACTTCGGCCGCATCGACGACCTGCCGGCGATCCTCGCCGCGATCCTCGCTGTGCTCGCCAGCGCCGTGCTCGCGCATGCGCTCGTCACTTCGATCGTCCGGCGGCGACGCGATCACGCGATCTTGCGCGCGCTTGGGTTCGTCCGGCGCCAGGTCCGTAGGAGCGTCGCGTGGCAGGCAACGTCGGTCGTGCTTGCTTCTGTCGCGATCGCCGTTCCCGTGGGCGTGATGGCCGGTCGATGGGTGTGGGTCGTGTTGGCCAACAGGCTCGGAGTCATCGTCGAGCCGAGGGTCGCGTGGCTCGCGGTCGTCATCGCGCCGATCGCGGCGCTGCTCGCCGGCAACCTGCTCGCGCTGTTGCCCGCGCGCGCGGCCGCGCGTTCCCGACCCGCCGTCGTACTGAGGGCCGAATAGATGGCTGCCGTGTGGATGCGCGCGCGTGCCGAAATGCGGCGAGGGTGGCGTGCGCTCCTGGGGCTGGCTCTCCTCGTGGGCCTGGCCGGCGGCGCGGTGCTCGGCGCCGCGATGGGGGCGCGCCGCACCCAGACCGCGTATCCGCGGTTCGTGGAGGCGTCGAATGCGCACGACGTGCTGCTTTCTGGTGGGTCGTCAGAGTCGCTCCGCAGCGGGTTCTATGAGGCCGCCGCCGCCCTCCTGGAGGTTGAGGCTAGCGGGCTCGGCGCGGGCATCGGTCTGGTGGCGCCGGGAGGCGAGGACCTGTCGCGGGCCTTCGCGGTGGGGTTCACGTTCGCGGCGCTGGACGAAGACGTCGGTACGCGCATCGACCGTCCGAAGGTCCTGGAGGGGCGGCTCCCCGATCCCACCGCGACGGACGAGGCCGTGGTCAACAAAGTGTTCGCCGATGCGACCGGGATCGGCCCCGGAGACCGGTTCGAGGTGCGACAAGGCACCGATCGCGGCCCGATCGGCCCGAAGTTCACGATCGAGGTCGTCGGAGTCGCAGTGACGGCGACGGAAGTGATCCCCGTCGCGAACCTCGACGAGCTGCCGTTGATGAGCGTTCCGGAGGGGGTCACGCGCGCGCACATCGTCCTCGACGAGCGCGGGTTCGAGGGGATGTTCCTCACCCTTCATCCCGGGATCGACGTGGCCGCGTTCGAGCGCAGGATCCGCGCGCTCGCCGATGACTACCCGCGGTTCGGCGAACTGTTCTTCGCCAGCGAGGCCGGGCGGCCTGCCGTGGTTGCGCGCGCGCTCCGGCCCCAGGTCCTCGCCCTCGCTGCGTTCGCGATCTTCGCCGGGATCACGATGCTGCTCGTCAGCGGACAGACCCTGGCACGGCAGGTCCGGCTCGACGCCGTTGAGAACCCGACCCTCTCGGCGCTCGGCATGTCGCGCGTTCAGCTGTTCGTAGCCGGACTGGTGCGCGCTACCGCCGTCGCGGTCGTGGGCGGGCTGATAGCGGTCGCTCTGGCCGTGGCAGCGTCTCCTCTGACGCCGATCGGGCCGGCCCGGCTGGCGGAACCCAGTCCCGGGCTCGCCGCGAACGCCGCGATGCTTGCCATCGGGTTCGGCATCATCGTTCTGGCGCTCGTCGCGGCGACCGCATATCCCGCGTGGCGCGCCGCACGCACGGCACAGGCACCGGCACCGAACCGTCCGTCGGCGATCGCAGCTTTCTTCGCCCGAGCCGGGACGCGGCCCTCGGCGACGGTCGGCGTGCGGATGGCGCTCGAGCCGGGGCGCGGCCGCACGGCGGTCCCGGTACGCACCACACTGGCAGGGTCGGTCATCGCGCTCGCGACCGTCGCCGCCGCATTCACCTTCGGCGCGAGCCTTCACCGGCTGGTCGCGACCCCCCGGCTGTACGGACAGGACTGGAACATCCTGAGCGACACGCAGTTCGGGGCCGTCCCGCCTTCGCTGGTCCGGCTGGTGCGAACCGATCCGTCAGTAGAGGCTGCGGCCGGCGGGGTGTACGGGCTCATCAACTTGGGGGGTGAGGTGGTCCCGGCGATCGGCCTGGACCTGCTCCGCGGAACCGCGTTCCCCACCCTCCTGCAGGGGCGACCCCCCCAGACGCCCGACGAGATCGTGCTGGGCGCGTCCAGCCTCCGCAGGCTGGGCGCGCGTATCGGTGACCAGGTCGACGCCGGGGGGCGAAGGATGCGGGTCGTCGGCACGGCGGTGTTCCCCCGGCTCGGTCAGGGATCGTTCACACCCACCGCGCTCGGCGAGGGCGCGGCCGTTATCACCGAGGCGATGCCTGGCACGGGAGTGCCACCGGGCCGCTACACGTACCTGCTGATCCGCACGAACGGAGAACCTTCGGCCGCGCTCGCGAAAGGACTCGCGGACTTGTGCGCGCTCGTGTCGGCACAGCAGAACGTCTGCGCGCCGAGCCAGCGGCCGGCCGACATCGAGAACTACGCAAAGATGCGCGCCACCCCGTACGTGCTGTCCGGGCTTCTCGCCGCGCTGGCGCTCGCGACGCTCGCGCATGGGCTGGTCACCTCGGTCGCGCGGCGTCGCCGCGACCTCGCGGTGTTGAAGACGCTCGGGTTCGAGCGCGGACAGGTGTCCGGCGCAGTGGCGTGGCAGGCGACGACGCTCACGGGGCTCGCGCTCGTGGTCGGCATGCCCCTTGGGATCGCAGCGGGTCACTGGGGATGGAAGGCGTTCGCCGGCCAGCTCGGTGTGTTCCCGGAGTCCGTCACCCCGCTCGCGACGATCCTGGTCGCCGGGGGCGTCGCCCTCCTGCTGGCGAACCTGATCGCCGCGCTCCCGGCCCGATCTGCCGCGCGCACCCAGCCCGCCGTCGTGCTGAGGAGCGAGTGATGTCGGGGTTCTTCGATAGATCAGACGGGGCGATGACCACCGCGGTGGCCATCGAAGAACCCTGATGGCCTCCGTCTGGATGCGGCTGCGCGCGGAGTTGCGCGCGCGCTGGCGCGCGACCGTGATGCTCGCTTTGCTGCTCGGACTCGTCGGCGGCGGCACGCTGGCGGCTGTTGCAGGCGCACGCAGGACTCAGTCGGCGTATCCACGGTTCGTGGAGCGCTACCGAGGGTTCGACGTCGCCGTATCGACCGGTGGACACGAACAGACACCGGAGATCTTCGAGCGGATCGCGGGCCTGCCCATGGTCATTCGCGCGGAACAGACGGAGCTGCTGAACGGGGAGGTGCTCACGCCCACGGGCCGCCGGGTCGGGTTCCCGGACGTGTTCCTGCTCGGTGAGCCGGATGAAGTCCTGTATCGCACGGGCTTGAAGGTCCTCGATGGACGCGCGAGCGATCCCGACGATCCAGCCGAGGCGATGGTTGCGTACGGGCTCGCCGAGCGACCGAACTTGCGACCGGGCGACCGCATCGACGTCGAGCTCGTCGCCGGGTTCGGGCCGGATATCGTCAAGGAGACCGTGCGGTCCATCCTGATCACCGGTACGTATGCCGCCGTGTCGCAATTCGAGACCGTCACCGGGACCGGGTTCCCGACCGTCCTGATGGTCACGCCGGCGTTCGTCGACCGACATCGGGCGTTCGTAACACCGAACGAAGGGCAACTCGGTGTGGTCCTCGAGCACGGAGAGGCCGACCTGCCCGCGTTCCGGCGCGCGCTCGAAGCGGAGGAGATCCCGTACGACTCCATCACGCCGGCGTCGCTCTTCACGCCCGGTGTGCAACGCCTCAACCGGATCCCGCAGGTCGCGTTGTGGATCCTGGCCGCCGCGCTCGCGATCACAGGTCTTGCCGTCGTCGGGCAGGCGCTGGCGCGCGAGGCGCACACCGGTCTCGACGATGATCGGTCCGCGCTCGCCGCACTCGGCATGTCGCGCGTGCAGATCTCGGGCGTCGGGGCCCTTCGCGTCGTGGTCGTCGCCGTCGCCGGGGCTGCCCTCAGCGTGCCGCTCGCGATCGCGCTGTCTCCGCTCATGCCGATCGGTCTCGCGCGGATCGCCGAGCCCGACCCCGGCATCGCGGTCGATCCGCTCGTGGTGGGACTGGGTGCTGTCGGGATCTGCTTTGCCGTCCTGGGTGCCCTGACGCCATCGATGCTCGCCATGTCTTCCTCGCGCCGGGGGTCGTTCCGCCGACCATCGGTGGTCACTGCTGCCGTTGCCCGATCGGGTGCGCCGGTCAGCTCGGTGGCCGGGGTCGGCATGGCGCTCGAGCCGGGCCGGGGCGCACGTGCGATCCCTTCGCGTAGCGCGATGCTCGGCGCGGCCCTCGCCATCGCCGCACTCGTTGCGGCTTTTGGCTTCGATCGGAGCTTCGCGCGCCTGCAGGCCGACCCCTCACTCGCCGGGTACGTGTGGGATGCCGCCGTTATCACGCTCGATCCGGAAACGTACGACGAGCTGATCGCGACGATCGAGGACGTGCCGGGCGTAGACGACGCCTTCCGCGGCACCATCTTCGGCGCCGTGTCGATCGACGGGGTCACGATCTCCGCTGTCGCCTACGATGGGTACTCGGCATCGGTGGTCACCGGGCGCGCGCCTGCAGCGAACGATGAGGTGATGCTCGACGGACGCACGATGCGCGCGCTCGGGATCGGGATCGGGGATACCGTCACGGCCGCTCCCCCTTCGTTCGACGACGATGCCGGCGCACCCGGGGTCCCCATGACAGTCGTCGGTCGTTTTATCTTCCCGCGGCTTCCGTTCCAGGCGTCGGAGAACCCGGAGCAAGGCGCCTTCCTCACCTTCGACGGCCTCGCCCGCACCGACGCCGACACGCTGTACGAGGCGGTCTACGTCCGGTTCGGCTCTGATTCCGGCCCCGATCCGGTTGCGAGCCTTCGGGCTGCGGTCGAGGACGTAGCATTCGCGGTTCTCTCTCGAAGCAGCGCCGCGACCGTCCGCAACGTCGCGCGCCTGAGCGATCTGCCATTGATCATCGCTGCGATCCTCGGTGCGCTCGGCGCGGCCGCACTGGTGCATGCGCTCGGTACGGCGATCCGTCGCCGGCGCAAGGACCTGGCGATCCTCAAGACGCTCGGCTTCACCGGCGGTCAGGTGCGAGCGACCGTGGCGTGGCAATCGACTTCGCTGGTCCTCGTGGGGCTCGCGGTCGGAACCCCCGTCGGGGTCGTGCTCGGGCGTTGGGGATGGCGGATGTTCGCCGACGAGCTCGACGTCGTGCCCGCACCGGTCACGTCGATCCCCCTCGTTCTCGTGGTGGTGGTGGGGGCGATCGTGCTCGCGAACTTCGTCGCTGCGCTACCCGCGCGCGCGGCCGCGCGCACCCAACCCGCCGGCGTGCTGAGGAGCGAATGACGTGACCGCCGTGTGGATGCAGGTGCGATCGGTCAGCCGCCGGCAGTGGCGCGCGTCGGTCTCGCTCGCGATGTTGATCGCGTTGGGCGGGGGAGCCGTGACCGCGGCTGCTGCCGGCGCGCGGCGCACCGAGAGCGTGTACGGCCGTTTGGTAACGGCGACGTTTGCGTCCCATGCTGTCGTGGCAGCCGAGTTCGGAGCCGACGGGTACACGGTCGAGGAGCTCATTGCCATGCCCGAGGTCGCAGCCGTTCGCCGCGTGGGCCTTTACCTCATGACCCGTGGCCCCTTGGAAACCTGTGGCGAGGAGTGTCTGATCGTCGGCGCCGCTTATGGCCCAGAGGTCGGCGGGGCAGTCGATGTCGGCAAGGTCGTCCGCGGCCGGCGCCCCGACCCGTCCGATCCTACCGAGGTCGCTCTGACCGTCATCGGGGATCAGGACACACCGTTGCGCGTTGGGGACCGCTTCCCACTCGCCGGCGTTCCGTTCCCGGAGCCATTCTTCGAGCCGTTCGCGCGCGCGGCGACCGAGCGACCGCTCGAGCTCGAGGTCGTCGGCGTGGTCGCCCTGTCGCAAGACTTCCCACCGCAACTCGGCGATGAGACGATCCACCTGCAGCTGACGCCGGCGTTCCTCGAGCGCTACGACGTGCCGGCGTTCGGTGTGGATGATGCGGCCACGGTCCGGTTGCGCGCTGCCGACTTGCTCGGTTCCTTCCGCACGCGCATCCTGCGTGAGGGGCGTGAGGGGTCGTTCGTGTTCGATCGCGTATCGCACGGTGCGAACGTTCAACGCTCGATGCATCTGCAGGCGCTGGCGCTGTGGCTGCTCGCCGCGTTCGCCGGGTTGGCGTTCGCGCTGATCCTCACCCAGGCGATCGCGCGCGAGGTCTGGAGGAGCGCGGGTGATCACGCGCTCCTCGCGGCGCTCGGGATGTCGCGGTCGGCTCTGGCTCTCATCTCGATCCTGCGCGCGGCGACGATCGGCACGCTCGGAGCGGCTCTCGGTGCCGGCGTGGCCATCGCTCTGTCGCCGCTGATGCCGATCGGTCTGGCCCGTGTTGCCGAGCCCTCTCCGGGGTTCGCGACCGACAGGGCCGTGCTCGCGCTCGGAGCGGCCGCTGCGCTCGGGGTCCCGATGCTGGCGGCGATCGTTCCTTCCGTGCGCGCGGCGCACGCCTCGATGCGCGCTGGGGACGCAGGGACGCGCCGTGTGTCGTCGGCCGGGGTCCTCGCCGCGCGCGCCGGTCGGAGCGTTCCCGTCACCGTGGGGGTGCAGATGGCACTCGAGCCCGGTCACGGTCGTAGCGCTGTGCCGGTGCGCTCGACGATCGCCGCGGTGGCCGTGGGCGTGGGGGCACTCGTCGTCGCGTTGACGTTCGGCGGCAGCCTGCACCGCCTGGTGACCGAGCCGGAGCTGCACGGTGTTCCGTGGGACCTCTCCATCGTGAGCGAGCAGGCGATCGACTTCGCGACCGAGGCTGATCGGCTCGTGGCCATGCCGGAGGTCGCGGGGCTGTCGTACGGTGCCTCCTTCGACCTGTCGCTGTTCGTCGGCGATCAAGAGGTCGAGGGGATCGCGCTCGACCCGTTCGCCGGGAACGTCGTTCCTCCTGTCGTTGAGGGTCGCGCGCCCGCGCCCGCGGATGCCACGCTGGAGGTGGTGTTCGGGACCGCGACCTTGCGACGATTGGGGGTCGACGTCGGCGACCGGCTCGAGGTGGAGCTGCCGGAGATCGGATCGCTGGATGCGACGGTCGTCGGCCGAGGCGTCGTTCCCACGGGCGACGACGTCAGCGCGATCGGTGACGCGGCGTGGGTCTCCTTCGAAGGCTTGCTCAGCGCGGCCGGCGTTCCCGCCGACGCGCCCGAGGCCCGCGCGAGCCGGGTCTACATCGAACTCGCCCCCGGCGCCGACCCCGACGTTGTCATCGCCGACCTCGCGAACCGCTACGGGGTGACGACCGACGACGACCTCTATCTCCCACCGGTGGGCACGCCCGGAGACCTCGTCAGCTTCGGCCGCGTGCGCGGACTGCCCTTCATCGTCGCCGGCTTGGTGGCCCTGGTCGCCGCCGGAGCGCTCGCGCACACTCTCATCACCGCGATCCGACGCCGTCGCGGCGAGGTGGCTGTGCTGAAGACGCTCGGCTTCACGCGCGGCCAGGCGCGGCGCACCATCGCCGTCCAAGCGACCGTGGTGGCGTTTATCGGCTCGGCCGTTGGGATCCCCCTCGGCGTGGCCGCAGGCAGGTGGGCCTGGGTCGCCTTCGCGGAAGGCCAAGGTGTCATCCCTGCGCCCGTCACGCCTGTGGTCGCGATCGCCATCGTCGCTCCGGCCGCGCTCGTGCTGGCGAACCTGATCGCCGCGCTCCCGGCTCGAAGCGCCGCGCGCACCCAGCCGGCGGTGGTGCTGCGGACGGAGTGATGGCTGGTGGGGCGGCCATGAACGCTCAGATGGGTGGAAGCACCCTTCCGGCTCCACTCGGCGCGTGCTACGAACAGGGGTGACGATGGACACGACCTTGGAACGAACGCCCGTGGCGATGGGGACGAACGAACGCGCGCAGGGGATGCGGGCGTTCGTGGCGGTGGTGCTCGCCGTCGCCGGGATCGGGGCGGCAGGGCTCGGCCTCGCGATGACGGACCGGATCGGGAGCGGCGACGTGGTTCGCCTGCTCCTCCTCGGGATCTGGGGGATCGCGGGTCTGAGCCTTGCGATGCGCCGCCCTGCCGAGCCGATGGGGTTCGTGGTGTTGGCGGCTGTCGTGGCCGGTGGGGTCGGGAGCGTGGGGGCCTCGGCCGGCGGGACATGGGGCGCGCTGGTGCGGTGGCTCGCGCTCGGGCTGGTGTCCGGCTTCGGGATGCAAATCGTGACCGGTCTGCCCGACGGTCGGTTGGTGAAGCGCGCGCATCGCACCTGGCTCTGGATCTTCTATGCCGGCGGGATCGTTCTCGCGCTCGCGTCGTGGATCGCACGCCCGTCGCCGGTGTGGCCGGTCGCCGTGTACGCGGCCGTGGTCGCCCTCGCGGCGGCAAGCATCTCGTCGACGCGTTACCGGAAGGCGCGCGGGCTCGCTCGCCAGCGCATGCAGTGGTTCGGGTGGGCGGTCACCGTGGGCGCGGTGCTCGCGGTGGTTTCGGGCGCGCTGCGACTGCTGCTCGACTGGCCCGACGACCCCGCGGTCGTCGTCGCAGTCGCCACGATCGCGATCCCGATCGCGCTCGCGTTCGGGGCCTCGGCCTACACCGCGCGCATCGACCGGTTGCTCGAGTTCACGATCTCGATCGCCGGTCTGGTGGGACTGGTCGCGGTGATCTACTTGCTCGTTGTGCTCGGCTTCGGCGAGATCCCCGAGCCGGGCGACGAGCGCCAGTTGCTCGCCCTCGCGATGGTCGCCGCCGCGGTGACCGCATTGCTGTACATGCCGACGCGCGCGCGCCTGCAGGATGTCGCCGCGCGCGTCGTCTACGGCGAGCGTCACGCGCCCGACGAGGTGCTTCGCACGTTCGGCTCGCGCATGACGCGCGCGGTGCCGATGGACGAGCTGCTGCTGCAGGCGGCCGAGTCCCTGCGCAAGACCTTCGCGCTCGACGCCGTCGAGGTCTGGACGGGGCAGGCCGGCTCGTTCGAGCGCACGGTGTCCGACCCCGAGCGCGGCCACGCGCGCATGACGATCGGCGCGAAGGAGCTGCCCGTCATGGCTCGAGCCGGCGTCACGGGCCCGGCGTGGATGCGGATCTGGCTGCCGACGCTGCTCGAGGGCCGCGAGGATTCGATGCTCCGGCTCGCTCCGGTGTCGCACCAGGGCGAGGTGCTGGGCTTCGTGATCGTCGAGCGCTTCAGCGCCGCCGACGTCTTCGGCGAAGAGGAGGAGCGGGTGCTGACCGAGCTCGCGCGTACGATCGGGATCGCGCTGCACAACGTGCAGCTCGACTCTGCGTTGCAGCAGACCCTCGACGAGGTGCGCCGGCAGGCCGAGGACCTCCGCGCCTCACGCGAACGTATCGTGAAGTCCGCCGACGCCGCGCGCCGCAAGCTCGAGCGCGACCTGCACGACGGCGCGCAGCAGCACGTGGTCGCGCTGGCAGTGAAGGCGAAGCTGATCAAGAACCTGCTCGACACGAGCCCCGATACGTCCAAGCAGATGCTCGACGAACTCAGTGGCGACATCCAGGGAGCCGTGCAGCAGTTGCGAGACCTGGCGCACGGTATCTTCCCGCCACTGTTGGTCGACCGGGGGCTCGAGGCGGCGTTGTCGAGCGTCGCCGATAGGGCCGCGATCCCGACCGAGGTGCGCGCGGAGAACCTCAACCGCTACAAGCCCGAGATCGAGACCGCGGTGTACTTCTGCGCGATGGAGGCCTTGCAGAACGCCGGCAAGCATGCCGGCGAGGGATCGAGCGCCGTGATCACCCTGCGCGAAGAGGAAGGCGCGCTGCTGTTCAGCGTGGCCGACGATGGTGCCGGCTTCGATGCGGCGGGTAAGGGTCTGGGTGCGGGCTTCGTGAACATGCAGGACCGCGTCGGCGCGGTCGGCGGAACGCTGAAGGTCGACAGCGCGCCCGGCAAAGGCACGAAGGTCTACGCGCGCGTCCCTCTCGTCTGATCAGTTGTCGCTCGGCCAGGCGGGGTCGCCGCCGGCGGCCCACAGGTTCATCAGGATGCCCGGCTCGAAGTCTTCCTTGTTGATGTAGGCGACGGCGCCACACGAGCGCGCGCCGCTCGGCAGGTCGCCGACGGCGTAGGTGGACAGCAGAAACGCGGTGGTTCCGTTGCGCGCGGCCTTGATCTGCCGCACGGCCTCGATCCCGTTGATGCCCGGGAGGTTGATGTCCATCAGGACGAGGTCCGGCTCGAGGGACGCCGCCATCTCGACGGCCTCCTCACCGGACTCGGCCTCGCCGACGACCTCGAAGCCTGGGGTGAGTCCGACCACCGTGCGCGCGGCATTGCGGAACGGGGCCTGGTCGTCGACGATCAGGACCCGCACGGCGGCCTCATCTGTCATAGCTCCTCGATCGCTATCTAGAGCCCCATCGTCGCGCCGGTGCGACTGGCAACCCAACCCTGCTGCCCGGTATTTGCGGGGGGAGGTTAGCCACCCCTATGAGCCAGGAACAGCAGCACCGCCTTCACCCGCCGATGGACGTCCTTCTCCTCGGACAGCGTCAGCTTCGAGAAGATCGAGTTGATGTGTTTCTCGACGGCGCGCTCGGTGAGCACCAGGGACGCGGCGATGCCGGCGTTGTTCTTCCCCGAGGCCATCTCGGACAGGATCTCGGTCTCACGCGGGGTCAGGCGCTCGAGCGGGGACTCCTTGAACTTCATGCGCGCCGCGACGAGGACCTCCACGACCTTGGGGTCGATGACCGAGCCGCCGCGCGCGACCTCGCGGATGGCGTTGGCCAACTGGTCCAGGTCGCTGATCCGCTCTTTCAGCAGGTACGCGCGTCGGGCGGCTCCGCGCTCGAGCAGCGCGAGGGCGTATTCGGGCTCCGCGTACTGACTGAGCACCACGACGCCGATCTCGGGGTTCGAGTCGCGGAGCTCCTCGGACGCTCTGATGCCTTCGTCGGTCGAGGAGGGCGGCATGCGGATGTCGGTGAGGACGACGTCGGGCTGGTGCTCCTTCACTGCCGCCATCAGGCCGTCGAAGTCCTCGCACGCGGCTGCGACCTCTATATCGTCGACCGGCTCGAGCATGCGGAAGATGCCCTCGCGTACGAGGTAGTTGTCCTCGGCGAGTACCAGCTTGATCGTCACCGCCCAGAGCCTACCGGGTCTGCATCGGCACGCCCCATCGGCCGTGGTGGACCACGACCTCGAGCCCCTTGCGACCCCGCTTCAACGACGGTGACGGTTCGTCCGGCGCCGGGTACCCGATCGTCATCGCGCCGATAGGTGTGTAGTCGTCGGATACGCCGAACGCCCGGCGGAGGTCATCGGCGTTCCAGATCCCGAAGAACAGCGCGCCCAGTCCTTCGTCGACCGCGGTGAGCAGGATCAGCATCGCCGCGAAGCCGGTGTCGATGTGCCAGTAGGGGACGGGCCAGTGCGCCTCGTCGCGATCGGCCCATCCCTTGTCGGGCTCGGCGTAGCGGTCGAGGTAGACATCCTTGTTCGATAGCGGCACAACGATCACGGGCGCGCGCAACAGTCCTTCCGAGGTCGGTCCTGCTCGCTGTTCCTCGGGCCACTGGGTCTTCCAGAACAGCGCGCGGTCGTCGGGTGCGGTGAGAACGAGGAATCCCCAGCCTTGGCTGAACCCGGCGGACGGAGCGTGCAGAGCGTTCGACATGATGCGTTCGAGCGCCGGCGCGGGGACCGGTCGCTCGTCGAAGTTGCGCCACATCCGTCGTCGCTCGACCACCCGCTGTAGCTCCATGCCGGCCTCCTCTCGTTGCATGACGGGAATCACTGCCCGTGGATCCATGCCCATGGTCTTCCTTGACGAGCCGTTCCCCGGCGAGATGGGCATTGTGGCACGGGGAAGACATCCCCGGCATAGCGGTCACGCGCTCGAGGGGAGGGTGCGCCTGGAGGCCACTCGGATGGGGCCTCATAGGTCGTCCGGGCCATGCGCCGGGCCCGGGTCCGTGCCGATGCATGAGGCGTACCGCACAGGAGGTCTCGATGGATCGCTGCGACATGTGCGGGGTAGAAGAGGGACACACACGCGGCTGTCATGGACCGCTTATCCACCCGTCGGGTGCTGCAGATGCGGCTCTTCTCGAGGAGTTCTACACGATGGCAGATGACACGACTTCCAAGCGACAGACCCTGACTCTCGTGCGTGATCGTACGAATGACGGCGCCGTTCAACCTGCGGGTGCGCTCCCTGTGCCATCCGAGGTTGCGGGCGGACTCGTGCAGCCGGAGCCCGGATCGGTGCGGCGCGAACCGCCCGGGCATGAACCCACCCCGGCGCCTACCTCACCGTTAGTCCAGCCGGCCGACCCCTTGGCGGCCGCACCGGTCGAGGTGGAGCAGGTTGTGGTCGAGCCCGTGAAGCCCGAAGGAGCGGAACCGACCACGGCGGCCGTGGCCGAGCCGACATCCTTCATCGACGTCCTCGGGTCTGATCACCACGAACCCGTGGCCGATCCAGAGCCGGCGGTCGGCTCGGCTCCGGGCCCGGCGCCGGCGGAACCGGTCCAGGTGGGTCCCCTCGAGTTCTTCGGCCGCGCCAAGCGCGGACGCGTGTTCCGTCGCTGAGTCGGCGCGGCGAAGCCGCGGGAGCCGTAGCATGGCTCTGGATAATGGTCGAGACGGGATCGTCGTGACGGTGCGCCCTGCGGGCCTCGTTCTGACCGGCGCGCGCCCCGACCGCGCGGACAAGACCACGTTGCAGTTCGACGGTGTCCCCGTCCCGGTTCGGGTCGCTCGCGTCGTCGCGCAGGTCGCCCACCCCGTTCTTGTCGTCGGCCCGGAATCTCGGACCGGGCTCGCGTCGGTGGACGATCCGCGAGAGGGACCCCTGGCGGCGTTCGCGGCCGGGATCGGTGCGCTCGCCGTCCGCGGCCACGGCGGACCCTTCCTCCTGGTGGCGGGAGACCTCCCGCTGATCGAGGCGCCGCTGCTTCGGTTCATCGTCGATGCGCTCGACGGCTACGACGCGGCGGTGCCGGTCATCGGCCATCACGACCAACCGTTGTGTGCCTGCTACGCATCCAGCGCGGGCGGGGTCGCCGCCCGCCTCGCCGCACGCGGGGAGACCTCGCTCGCGACGGTGCTGCCCGAGCTCCGGGTCCGTCGTCTGCCGTCCAGCGAGTGGGATCACCTGGCCCCGCCGTCGGCTCTCCTGGACGTGGATACCCCTGAGGACGTTGCGTTCGTGAAACGGATGCTGGAGGGTACGAACTGAGGGAGGTCACCGCCGCGCGCGCGGCGTACCCTTGAAGGATGGGCGACGAGGGGTTCCGGCGGATGGGCGACGAGAGCCTGGCGCTCGCCTACATCATGGGGACCTTGGAGGGGGCCGAACGTGAACGCGTCGAGCGCAGGCTGGCAGGCGACCCGCTGTTCGCCGATGCCGTGGCGCGCGCGCGGCGCGAGATGGGTGACCTCAGCCGCGGGCTCCAGCGAGCAGAGACCCGGGCTCGCCGGGCGATGCGCTGGGGTTCGATGCGTCGGACCCGCCTCATCGTGGCGACGTCGCTCGTTCTCGTGGCGTCGATGACCCTCGGCACCGTCCTGTTGCTGCGCAGCGCGGCATCCCAGTTCCGGCCCACTCGCACCCTGCCCGCCGACGACCCGGAACGCCTCCTCGTCGATCAGGTCGACGGCGCCGAGATCGTCGCCATCGGCTCGGTCACCGATGTGCTTCACACCGCGATCGGCGGGCGCGCGAGCGTCGTCGCGACCGTGCGCGTCGAGGAGACGCTGAAGGGCACGGCGTGGACGTTCATCGCCGCCGTCGACGACGGAGCCGTCTCACCGGGCGCCGCATGGGCACGCACCGGAGATCGCTTCCTGTTGTTCCTCGAGCCGGTGACGGCCATGCTGCCGGGCGTCGGCGCGCGGCCGATGCGCGTCCGGCTCGGTTCGTGGGGACGCTACCTGATCCGCGCCGACACCCTCGTCGGTGCGCCGTTCACGCTCGAGAGCGTGCGTGCGCACGCCGACGCGGACCACGCGGCTTCGCCTTCGTAGCCGTTCAACCATCGGGCGCCAGAAGCGCGACCGAGGCCGCGACAGAACCGAACACGACGATGTATGCCGCCGCGACGAGGCCCCGCTCGTCGGTGAGCACGGACAGGACGGCAGCGACACCGGCTGCGATGAGCGCGGCCCGCAACGCCGGTTGTCCCCACATCGCGCGATCGAAGACTCCAGGTCTGAGCTTCGCGACGAGCACGAGTGCCCCCGGCACGACGACGATCACCACGGGCCAGATCGTCCCGAGCATCAGATCGAGGGCGGTGTCGAGGCGCTCGGCGATCCCGAGGCCCGGGTGCCCGGCGTCAGCGCCGGCGATGCCTGCGACGGCGATCGAACCGGTGACTGCAGCCGTCACGACGACGATGATGGCCACGGTGGGAGCGGTGATCCGGCGGCCGCTCGCGATCATGCCGAAGACGCCGAAGGAGGGAACGGCGACCACCGCCGCGCTCGTCATCCCGCCGAGCGCCGGGGCCACGAGCGCCGTGGCTACGGCGGCCAGCGCCGTGACGACCCCGACGCGCGCGCGCCGATCGGACGTCACGTCCAGCACGATCCCGGCGGCGACCAACGCGGCCCCGATCGTGATCCCCTCGAGTCCGTCGCCGAACGCGATGGATGCATCGGATGCCCGCGCCGATCGGTGGATCAGATCGACCACCACGACTAGCGTCGTGACGCCGGTCACCACGGCCAGTCCGCGCACGGGGCCGACGAAGGCCCGAGCCCCCACCCCGAGGACGAGCGCGGCTCCTGCGCCGACCACGGTCACGTCGCTCGCGGAGAGCGCGCTCGCGAGCCGGAACGCGGCGGGCGCAGCGGCCGTGCACAGCAGGGCGGTAGCGATCACGTCGCGGCTGGTCCGTGGCCACGAGCGTGTGCCCGCCGCCCGTCCGCGGCCGGCCAGCACCAGGATCGACGTGACGACGACGGCGAACGCAGCCGCGATGAGCATTCCGCACGCGACGGCGCGAGGATCTGCAGCAGCGAACGCAGCGAACGGGGGAGGTGGCACCGAAGCGGAGTCTATCGGCGCCGACTACGCCAGCGCGCACAGGAGCGCGCGATGATCCATGCCTCCGCCGGGTCCGCCGTCGAGCCGCGTCGTGCCTTCGGCTTCCCCGAGCGTCGCGCACGTGCCGAAGAACGAGTCGCTCACGACGTGGTCGAGCGTCTGGCGCGCGAACACGCCGGAAGGATCCTCGACGGTCGGCAGGAGTGCGCCGGTCGGCAGCAGGTTGGACGACTCGCCCATGAAGTAGGTGGGGAACGGGTCGGCGGCGTTCTCGGCGATCCCAGAGTGGTACCGGAACCGTGCGCCTTCCCCCACGTTCGCATCCCACAGGGCGACGTCGGAGCCGCTCGCGCGATACGGGTCCATGTTCATGTCACCCACCAACAGCGTCGGCCCTTCGGCGAGCACGAACGCTTGCTCGAGCTGCGCGACGCGGCACGCCGTGCCGGCCTCCCCGCTCGTGAACCCCGAGTCGGGATGCGCGAGCACGACCCGGAAGGCGCCGACGCCGGTGACGTTGGCGATCGCGACGTTCACCGTGAAGCCGGGATCGCATCCCTCGATCGCCTCGGCGGTCGCGAGTCCGTTCGGCTCGACGGTGCCCGGCGCAGCCTCGTCGAGCAGCACCGTCGCGTCCTTCGCGGCGACGCAGTCCCAGCCGAAGCGCGCGTCGCATGCGATCGCGTACCCGGGCCCGACCAGACGGCGCGCCTGGTGCTCGACTTCGTGGGTCTGCGCGCACACCTTCTGGGGGTCCGGCTCGGGCAGCCCCGCGTACGCGGTGGCGCAGCGCTCGACCGGGAGCACCTCGATCAAAGCCACGATGTCCGGCCCGTGCGCCTGGATGTTCGCAGCGATGCGATCTTCGACCTGTTGGTAGCAGAGTTTGAAGGCGTACGGCTGACAGGACACGTTCGAGTTCCCGACGTTGGCGAGCAGGACCGTGAACGTGGCCACGTCCGCGCGCGCGGGCGCCAGCGCGGCAACGAGCGCGAGCATTGCTACCGGAACCGATAGGGGACGCATCGCAGAACCCGTTCGACGCAACGGGTCGACGTTCCTCTATCCCCCGGGACGCTTCAGCCGCGACACCGGGTGCCGGATCGACACCGTGACTTCGCGCGCGGCCTCGCGGAACCAGCGGTACAGGGTCGAAGCACCCAACTCTTCGTCCGAGGGCAGTTCCACCTCGAAGACGAACTCACCGCCGTGGCTCGCGGTCACGCTCGCCCCGATCGCGGTCATGAGGTCGATGATCCTGCGGTTCGTCGCGAGGCCGATCCCGCGGAAGTGCTTGATCCCGTGCTTGCGCGCGATCGAGGACAGCTCGCGCAGCAGGATCGTCCCGACACCGCGCCCCTGCCAATCGTCGACGACGGCGATCGCCGGCTCGGCCACCTCGGGATCGGCAGTGTCCCGGATGTAACGCGCGACCCCGATCCCGGGCTCGCCCGGCTCGTCGTCGGCGAGCGCGGCGAGCGCGAAGTGGTTCTCGTAGTCGATCTCCGTCAGGTAACGGAGCTGGTCGTCGGTGAGCTCGTCGGTCGAGGTCATGAAGCGGAAGTAGCGCGATTCCGGCGACATCCGATGGAAGCCCTCGAGCAGCTTCTGCTTATCGTCGGGGACGATCGGGCGCAACAGGATCGTCGTACCGTCGTCGAGGGTGACGCGCTTCCGGTAGCGCTCGAGCACGGTGGTGTCGATCGTCATCCGTCCTCCAGCACCGCGCGCGCCGCGTTCCATCCGGGCGCGCCGCAGACCCCGCCGCCCGGATGCGCGCCCGAGCCGCACAGATACAGCCCCGGGATCGGTGAGCGCGCGCCGAAGCGTTCGCCGAAGATCTGTCCGGGCAGGATCTCGCCGTGGAAGATGTTCCCCCCGGTGAGGCCGAACCGCGCCTCGAGGTCCGGTGGCCCCAACACCTGGCGATGCGCGACGGCGCGCTCGATGTTCGGCGCGTATCGCGCCAGCGTCCGCACCACCGCGTCGCCGGCCGTCTCGCGCATGCCCTCCCACGTGTCGGCGTCCACGTCGGGAGCGTATTGCGCGAAGCAGCTCGCGACGTGCTTGCCCTGCGGGGCCAGCGAGTCGTCGGTGACCGATTGGATGAACACCTCCATGAACGGCTCCGCGCTCGGACCTCCAGCATCGGCCTCCGCCCACGCGCGCTCGAGCGCGTCGATCGACGGTGAGATCTCGATCGTGCCGGCATGCTGGGGGCCCGGCTCGAACCCGGGGACGCCGCACGATGCGAAGTCCGGGAGCTCGTCGAGCGCAAGGTTTACCTTCACGACCGAGCCGGGCGTCGGCAGCGCGTGCACGCGCTCGATGAAGCTGTCGGGGAGCGCCCCGGGATCGACCAGCGACAGGTAGGTGCGCTTGGGGTCGGCGTTGGAAAGAACGGTGCGCGCGCGCACGTCCTCGCCGCCCGCGAGCGCGACGCCGACCGCGCGCCCATCCTCGACCAGCACGGCTTCGACGCTCGAGCCGGTCCGCACTTCGACGCCCAGGTCGCGCGCGCACGCCGCCAGCGCCTGGGTGACCGACCCCATTCCCCCGCGCACGTATGCCCACGTCCCGGCGCCGTCCACCAGGTCGCCGCCGAACGCGTGATAGGTCATCACGAACGCGGTGCCGGGCGTCCTGGGTCCGGCGGCGGTGCCGATGATGCCCTGGCCGACGAACGCGCCCCGGACCTCGTCGCTGTCGAAGAAGGTCTCCACCGTCTCGGCCGCCGAGGCGGCGATCGCGAGCCGGAACAGCTCGCCCTTGCCCTGACGCTCGAGCCGGTCTTCGAGCACCCGAAGTGCGGGGGGCTCGTCCAGGATCAGTGGACGCACCACGTCGGCGACCTCGTCCCAGAACGCGTTCCACCGGCCGTACGCGTCGGCGTCCCCAGGATGGATGCGCGCGATCTGTTCGGTGGTGCGCGCGGCGTCGCGCCACACGAAGAAGTGCCTGCCGTCGCCGAGCGGCACGAACATGCGCGGTTCCTTCGGGTACCAGGACAGGCCGTAGCGGGGGAGGTCGAGCGCGGCGAGGATCTCGGGGCGGAACAAGCTGAAGGAGTACGCCGCCGTCGACACCCGGTAGCCTGGGATCAGCTCCTCGGTGACGCACGCGCCACCCACGATGTCTGCGCGTTCCAGCATCACCACCCGGCGCCCACGCTGCGCGAGCAGGCATGCGGCGACCAGACCGTTGTGTCCCGCACCGACGACGACGGCATCCGCATCCATGCAGGGCCAAGGCTACTCCCGCGACGTTTGCCGGCTCATCCCACCGGGCATCTGTTGTGGGAGAGCACACAAGGAGGACGGGCATGGCTGAGGAGATCGACACGAGCAAGGGATGGTGCTGCGACGGCAGGACCTGGGTCGAGCACGCATCAGAGGATGGCGACTGCTGCCAGGCGGAGGGCACCCAGATCGAGGACCTTCCGCAGTCCGGTCAGGACCAGGCGAAGGCTCGCATCGGCGAAGAGTAAGCACGGCGCTTCGTTCGGCCCCGGCCCCTGCGGCCGGGGCCGAAACCTAGCCGTGAAGGTGCCGGGGATCGTTCGGATGTGGTCGGATAGGGCCATGACGACGATCCCGTGGCTCGTGGGTCCGGTCACCCTCGAGGAGCTGGTTGCCGAGCGGTTGCGCGCGCTCGAACGAGATGACGTGATCGGCCGGATCTGGCGCTACGACCACACGGTCTGGAAGCCCGATCCGATCGAGATCGCGGATCGCCTGGGATGGCTCACCGTGGGCGAGGCGATGCGCGGCCGGCTCGAGGAGTTGGAAGCGTTCGCCGCGCGGGTCGCCGAGGACGGGCTTACCCACGTGGTGCTGTGTGGTATGGGAGGTTCTTCGCTCGCGCCTGAGGTCCTGGCGCGAACGTTCGGCGTCTCGCGGTTGCCCCTTACGGTGCTCGACACGACCCATCCGGCGGCGATCGCGGGCGTGGAACGCGAACTCGATCTTCCTCGCACGCTGTTCGTGATCGCGAGCAAGTCGGGCTCGACCGTTGAGACGATGTCCCAGTTCCGGCGCTTCCACTCGATGGTCGGGACCGGCGACAACTTCGTCGCGATCACCGACCCCGGCAGTCCGCTCGAGACGCTCGCGCTCGACGCCGGGTTCCGGTCGGTGTTCGTGAATCCCCCCGACATCGGCGGCCGGTACTCGGCGCTGTCGCTGTTCGGGCTCGTTCCCGCTGCGCTGCTCGGCGTGGACCTCACGGCGCTGCTGGACGGCGCCGATCGGATGGCGCGCGCGTGCAGGATGGAGCCCAACCAGAACCCCGGCGCGTGGTTGGGGGTGGTGATCGCTGAGGCGGCGAGCGCCGGTCGCGACAAGCTGACCTTCCTGCTGCCCGAGGGTCTCGCGTCGTTCGGCGATTGGGCCGAGCAGCTCATCGCGGAATCCACCGGGAAAGAGGGCACGGGGATCGTGCCAGTGGTGGGTGAGCCGACGGGAGACGCGGCGTCGTTCGGCGAGGACCGGCTCTTCGTCGTGCTGGGGGACCGCGATGGACCGGAGGGCCAGCCGGTGGTGCGGATCACCGACGCGTCGCCGGCCGGGCTGGGGGCCGAGTTCTTCCGCTTCGAGTTCGCGACGGCCGTGGCCGGCGCCTTGCTCGGCATCCAGCCGTTCGATCAACCCGACGTGGCCGAAGCGAAGGACGCGACCAACCGCGCGCTCGACGGCGCGCTCGAGCCGGCGGGGTTCGACGATCCGTCCGAGGTCTTCGATGCGGTGAGGCCCGGCGACTACATCGCGATCCAGGCGTTCCTCGAGCCGACCCCGGACAACCACGCGGTGCTCCAGCTCGCGCGCACCGTGCTGCGAGACCGGTTCGGCGTCGCAACGACCGTCGGCTTCGGTCCCCGGTACCTGCATTCGACCGGACAGCTCCACAAGGGCGGTCCCGACACGGGGGTGTTCCTCCAGGTCGTCGATCGCGAGCGCGCGGTGGATCTGGAGATCCCCGGAGCTCCGTACACCTTCGGCCGCCTGATCGACGCGCAGGCCGAGGGCGACCTTCGATCGTTGCGCGCGCGCGGCAGACGGGTCGCACGGGTCCGGCTCGAGGACCTGCGGTAGGTCAAGCCGCCGAGTGCTGCGACGATATCGATCGAGGTCTCAGGACACGCCGACAGCGTGTTGTGCACGCTGCACTTCGAGACGACCCGCTGCAGCGCCACCTCGCACGGGTCGGGGCAGTCGGGGAGGGTCGCCCGCCCCGTCACGGGCGGGCCTATCCGCCATCATCCCGGACCGCCCGACCCCCTACGGTCGGGGTGTGCGAAGCGCTACGGTTCCAGACGTGGCCCGTTCGCGTGCGGGGCTCGAACCCGCGGAGGCACAGAGGCGCTTACGTGCCGATGGTCCCAACGAGGTGCCTCCGCCACCGCGCGAGCGGCTCATCGCGCGCGCGCTCCGCCAGATCCGGGATCCCATGGCGCTGCTGCTGATCGCTGCGGCCGGGGTGTCGGGGTTCGCGCTCGGCGAGGTGCGAGACGCGGCGGCGATCCTGACCATCGTCGTCCTGAACACGGCGGTCGGCCTGGTCGAAGAGGGACGCGCGAGCCGCGCGCTCGAGGCGCTGCGCGCGATCGAGGCTCGTACCGCGCGCGTCAAGCGCGGCGGGAGGACCGTCGTCATCCCCGCGGCCGAGGTGGTCCGCGACGACCTGGTCCTGGTTTCGGCCGGCGACCGCGTCCCTGCCGATCTCGTCCTGGGCTCCGGCCCGGCGTTGGAGGTGGACGAATCGCTGCTCACCGGAGAGTCGCTGCCGGTGACTAAGGGTGAGAGCGACGGCGTGTTCTCGGGCACGCTGATCACGCGGGGGGATTCCTCAGGGGTCGTGGTCGCAACAGGCGCGGCCACCGAACTCGGCATGATCGCTGCGCACCTTCGCGAGCCGAGCCCGACCACCCCGCTCCAGCGCGAGCTCGGGCGGCTCGCCGCGCGTCTGGGTGTCGCGGCCGTCTGGATCGCGGCAGCGCTGTTCGGCGTGGTCCTGCTTCGCGCCGGCGCCTTGAGCGACGGGTTCCTGTTCGCCGTGGCGCTCGCGGTCGCCGCGGTTCCCGAGGGCCTCGCCACCGTGGTCACGGTGGGGCTCGCGCTCGGCGTGCGCCGCATGGCCGGTCGCGGGGCGCTCGTGCGGAGGCTCCCGGCGGTCGAGACGCTCGGCTCCACCACCGTGATCGCGACCGACAAGACCGGAACGCTGACGGCGAACGAGCTCAGACTCGACGGCGTGGCGCTCGCCGGCGGCGAGCCGGTCGAGGTGCGCGCGCTCGCCCAGGGCGCGCGCGCCCGGGTCGTGGCGTGCTTGGTGCTGTGCAACGAAGCCACGCTCGAGCCGCCGAGCGGCGATCCGCTCGAGGTCGGGTTGCTCCAGGGTGCGGCCGCCGCCGCGGTCCAACAGATGCGCTCGGCGTGGACCCGGGTGGACGCGTCGCCGTTCGATCCACGCACGCGGCAGATGGCGGTGCAAGTGACCGACGGTTCGGCGACGTGGGCGCACCTGAAGGGGGCGCCCGAGGCCGTGGTCGATCGTTGCGCTTCGCTCTTGCGCGCGGATGGCTCCGAGGCGCCCCTGGACGACGATGCGCGCGCGGAGATCGCGCGCGATGCCGCGACGCTGGCGGACCGTGGCATCCGTGTGCTGGCCCTGGCGTCGCGCCGGGTCGGTGATGGTGCCGCCCTCGATCCCGCCCTGCGCGACATGACGTTCCTCGCGCTGGCCGCCCTGCGCGACCCGCCGCGCGCTGAGGCCGGCGCAGCGGTGGCTCAGGCGCGCGCGGCCGGGATCCGGATCGTGATGGTCACCGGGGATCATCCGGGGACGGCCGCGGCGATCGCGCGCGAGATCGGGCTCGCCGACGAAGGGGATCGAGCCTTGACCGGTGCCGACATCGAGGCCGGCGATCTGCCTGCCGATCCCGCATCGGCCGCGGTGTACGCGCGCGTTTCCCCCGAGCAGAAGCTGCGGCTGGTCGAGGCCCTCCGGGCGGTGGGCCACGTGGTCGCCGTCACGGGCGACGGCGTCAACGACGCCCCGGCTCTCAAGCGCGCCGACATCGGCGTGGCGATGGGCCGCGCCGGCAGCGACGTCGCGCGCGAGGCATCCGCGATGGTGATCACCGACGACAACCTGGCGACCATCGTGGCGGCGGTGCGCGAGGGCAGGGGCATCTACGACAACATCCGCAAGGTCGTGGATTACCTCATCGCCGGGAACCTGTCCGAGATCACCGTGGTCGTCGCCGCGCTGGTCGTGTTCCCCGGGATCGGCGTGCCCCTGCTGCCGTTGCAGCTGCTGTGGCTCAACCTGCTGACCGATGGGCTCCCCGCGATCGCACTCGGTGTCGATACCATCGGGTCGGGGGTGATGGACCGACCGCCTCGTCCACGCGCGCAGCGGCTGCTCGATCTGCGCCGAGCCGTACGCCTGCTGGGTCGCGGCGTGGTGATCGCTGCGGCGCCCCTGGCGGCGCTGGCGTTGATGCGTTGGGCGTGGAGCGCACCCTGGGATCGCGCGCGCGGCGTGATGTTCACCGTGCTGGTCGTGGCGCACCTGCTGTACGCGTTCGTCGCGCGCTTCCCCGATGCGGGCGCACGCGTTACCCGTGCCGATCTGAAGCCGTGGCGGAACAAGGCGCTGCTCGCGGCGGTCGGCGGCGGTATCGTGCTGCAGATCGCGGCGATGGCCGTGCCGCCGGTCGCGAGCCTTCTGCACTTCGTCGTGCCGAACGCGCGCGAACTATTCGTGATCGTCGCGCTCGGCGTCCTTCCGGTTCTGGTGCTGGCGGCGTTGCGGGTCGAGGCGGGACGCCGAGCGAACTAATTCCCGTCGGAGTGCTGGTGGCGAGCCAGGTACGCAGCCGCTTCCGCTCGCCGCGCGACGTCCAGCTTCATCAGGATGCTCGAGACGTAGTTCTTGACGGTCTTCTCCGCCAGCCCGAGCGAGTCGCCGATCTCGCGGTTGGTCTTCCCGTCGGCGACCAGCGCCAGGATGCGCTCCTCCTGGGGTGACAGGCGCGCCAGCTTCTCGTCCTTCAGCAGATCCTTCGACTTCCGCAACCGTTCGAGCACGGGACCGGTCATCGTCGGGTCCAGCAGTGACTGACCGTCGGCCACGGCGCGGATCGAGCGCACGATGTCGTCGCCGCGCACCTGCTTGAGCACGAACCCCGAAGCGCCTGCCATGATCGACGCGAACAACGCTTCCTCGTCGGCGAAGGACGTGAGCATGATCACCTTCGTCTCGGGGCGGCGCGCGCGGATGTCCCGGCAGGCTTCGATCCCGCTGCCCTCGCCCAGCCGCACGTCCATCACGACGACGTCGGGGAACGTGGCGTTGGCTCGATCGACGGCCTCGTGAGCATTCCCTGCCTCGGCAACGACGGCGATGTCGTCGTTGGCTTCCAGCATCGCCTTGACGCCCTGGCGAACGACCTCGTGGTCATCCACGACCATCACTCGGATCCGTTCGTCGGGCATCTCCGGCTCACCCTACACCGGGATGGTGATGGTAACCGCCGTCCCGCTGCCCGTCCGGCTGTCGATCGCCAGGTCTCCGCCGAGCCGGGTCGTCCGTTCCTGCAGGTTCCGCAGCCCGAACCCCGAGCTCGCCTGGACGGGATCGAACCCCTTGCCGTCGTCGGTGATGGTCAACACGACTCGCGAACCGTCGCGCGCCAGCCGAAGCTCGACGGTGTGCGCCTGCGCGTGACGGACGGCGTTGGACAGCGCCTCGCGCGCGAGCTGGACGACGTCGGCGGCCTTGCCGCTCACGTCGGCCGCCGCATCCGGATCGACGCGCACCGCGATGGCCGCGTCGCCGAACTCTTTCGCAAGATCGCCGAGCGCGCGCCCGAGCTGACGATCGGCCACCAGTTCGGGGCCGAGCCCGAAGATGTAGTTGCGCAGGTCTCGGATCACGCGGTCGATGTCCCCGACCGCCGCCTCGACGCGCCCACGGATGGTGTCCACGTCGCCCAACGACTCGGCTGCCTGCAGGCCCATCCCCACCGCGAACAGCGCCTGGATCACGCCGTCGTGCAGTTCCTTCGCGATGCGCTCGCGGTCTTCGACGACCGCGAGACGCTTCAGTTCCTGTTGCACGCGCGCGTACTCGATCGCGACGGCCGTCTGGGCGGCGAATACCTCGAGCACGGCGACGTCCTCGACGCCGAACGAGCGCTCGCCGGGCGCATTCCCGACCGCCAGCGTGCCGATCCCCGACGTCCCCAACGGTACGAACAGGGCGGCTCTCACGTTCCCCAGCGCGACCACGGGCTGGGCCGCGCGCGGATCGCTCGCCGCGTCCGGGATGATCAGTGGATGACGGGAACGCATCACCTCGCCGGAGATCGAACCGGCGATCGGGAAGCGCTGGCCGATGATGTCCGCCGCGCGATCGCCGTCGGCCGCTTGGATCCGAAGCATCGACGGATCGTCTGACGGGGGCATCGCGATCGACGCGAGCGAGGCTCCCACCAAGGCTCTGGCTCGTTGGGTGACCAGATGCAGCAGGGCGTCGAGGTCACGCTCGCCCTGCAGGATTGCGCGGATCACCGCGTTGATGGCCTCGAGGTGCTCGCGTTCGCGGCGCTGGGCCTCCTGGACGGTCTTCTCCGCGCGCTTGCGCTCGGTTGCGTCCCGCACGGAGGCAACGATGTAGCGCTCTCGCGCGCGCCGGAGGGGCCGCAGGGCGATGTCGACGGGAAGCTCCGCCCCGTCCTTGCGTCGCATCACGATGTCCAGGCCGGTCCCCATCGGACGGCGTGGCATGCCGGACGAAACGTACTCATCCCGGTAGTCCGAGTGGAATGGACGCAGTCCCTCTGGGACGAGGAGCTCGACGGTCTCCCCTACCAGATCGTCGGCGCGGTACCCCGACAGCTCCTCGAACGTCCGGTTGGCGTGGACGATACGACCGTCCCCGTCGACGATCAGGAGGCCGTCGGGCAGTTCATCGAGGACATCCTCGAAGCGCTCGATCGATGTGTGGCGGACCACATCACCATGATACGAGCGCCTCGAGGCTCCGTCCCCCCGAGCGTGTGTCTACGCCCGCTCCTCCGACAGAAGGTCCCGGGCTGAGAGCATGCCGACGATCCTGCCGTGATCGTCGATCACGGGCAGATGCCGGGCGCCGTGACGCGACATCAAACGGCGGGCCTCGTCGAGTTCGGTATCGGGAGAGACCGCGATCGGCCCGGGCGTCATGTACTCGCCGACGGTGACCGTGCGCACGTCGGCTTCTTCGGCGATCGCGCGCACGATGTCTCGTTCGGTGATGATCCCGACGATGGTGCCGTCGTCGAAGACGGGAAGGGCACCGACCTCGTGGAACGTCATCGTGCCCGCGGCGTCTGCGAGCGTTTCCTGGACGTTCGCGGTGCGGAGCGGCGCCTTGTACAGACCGAGTACCTTCATCGCACGTCCTTCCTTCCCACAGCCGTCCCTTCGGCGGCGATCGCCGCTTCGGCCGCTTGAGCCACCGCTTGCGGGTCGCTCGTCACGTGGTACGCCATCCGCTTGAAGGGGTCGTGATCCTTGCCGACGACGATCATGGTCTTGGCGGCGTCGGCGCACACCTCGAGCTCGGCCAGCCCTTCGGGCGGCACGCCGGGCAGGATCGCCACGACGGCCGCCTGCTCGAGCAGCACGCAGTGATCGTCGACCGTCAGCCTGCATCCGGGCGGCCCCGAGCACAGCACGACCTGCATCCCGTGCTCGATCAACGCCCGGGACGTTCCCGTGCGTAAGGAAGAATCCGGTCCGACCAGCAGGACGAGCGACCCTGGAGGGTGTCGGTCGATCACGAGGGGGACGTCCATCGGTTCATCCCCTCCCTCAGACGGCATCCGGCTCGCGATACCGGAGCTTGTTGTCGACCCCGACCACGCCGTCCGCCGCGCCCACGATCGCACCGAGGACGTCGACGTCGCTCTGGAAGCGGACGACACCCTCCAGTGTCACGATGCCGTCGTCAACGGAGACCTCGACGGCGTACTCCGGCTCGACGTACATGCACCGCCGGACGAGCGTGCGGATCGATGCGGCGAGTGAGTCGTCCTGACGTGAGAAGACGCTCAGCAGGTCGGGGCGCGACACGATGCCCACGAGGCGGCCATCGGAAACGACGGGGAGCCGTTTGACCCCCTCTTCGATCATGCGCCGAGCGGCCACACGAACGTTCTCCTCTGGCGCGACGGTGACGACGTTGGTGCTCATGACGTCACGGGCGACCAGCCCCCTCGCTTTCTCGATCCACACGCTCTCCCGGCCGAGCAATACATCGGCGACCAAGCTCAACGCCTTCTTGCGCCTGCGGTTGCCGTAGGCTTCCTTCGGCAGTAGATCGGCCTCGGTCACCATCCCGATCAGCGTGTCGGAGTCATCGACGACGGGCACACCGCTGACGCTGGACGTCAGCAGGGTCTCGACGATCTCCTTGAACGGCGTGTCGGCGCGCGCGGTTACGACCGCCGACGACATCACATCTTGGACTTTCATGGCGTGCTCCTTGTCGTCTGTCCTGCCTTGAAAGACAACCATCCGGGCGAGCCGGCCCCTAGTGCCGACAGGCCCGTTCCGGCAGGGACCACCCGTCCGAACGGCCCTCCGGCGGGGGTCCAACGGCCCTGGGTCTCGCGCGCGCGCCCGTCGTACGGTTGTTCCAAGGAGGCAGCGATGCAGGTCGCCGGACCGATGGGCCGTTCGGCCGTGACTGAGCCGTGACGTCGCTGCCGTCCGGGCTGAAGGGAGAAGAGTGCGATGACGACCGTTACCCACTACTTGGATGACCGAGGGATCGTGTACGAGCGATTGGAGCATGCACGTGCATCCACGGCGATGGACGAGGCCCTGTCGTTGGACGTGGCGATGGACGAGGTGGCGAAGGCCATCGTCCTGGACGCCGAACGCGGGCACGCGCTCGCCGTCGTGCCGGGCCGCCGGCATCTCGACATGCACAAGATCCGCGTAGCCCTCGAGGATCCCCACGCCAAGCTCGCCACCGAAGCCGAGATCGCGCGCGATTTCCCCGAGTTCGAGCTTGGTGCGGTGCCTGCGCTCGGCTCGTTTTTGCACGTGCCCGCCTACGTCGATCCCGAGGTCATCGGGAACGACTTCGTCGTCTTCGCCGCCGGCACGCAGACCGAATCGGTGCGCATATCGATCGCCGACCTGCTCGCCGATGAGTCGGTGATCGTCGCTCCTTTGACGAAACGTGAGCAACTGGTCGGGTGAGGGAAGGGAACGAGGTCGAGTGAGCCGGCTGAGCCGGTCCGCTCGTTGCCTGCGACCCGCGCTCCCGCGACCCGATGAGCGCGTGACGCTGCGTCCACTCTCGCGCCGCGGGGGATGGATCAGGGAGGGCCGTAGGGCAGGGCCTCGCCGGGCACGTCGGCCCGAGGGCCGTTCGGCCCGTCGGCGGCGGACGGGATGGCCCTGCCCGTAGCGGGTTGGTCCGTCCCATCCTGGGTCGTCGTGAACGTCCGAAGCATGACCCTGTTCTTCGCGCTCCTGACCGTGGTCGCCAACGGTGCGGTCATTGCCGCGCTGGTCCTGTACGTCGGCCTGCGCCTGCCGCCGCTCGAACGCGCCGGCCGCTCGCTGGTGTCCTACCTACGGCCGTACGCCTTGGGGACCGCCTGGATCGTCGCCACGATCTCGACTGCGGGGAGCCTTTACCTCTCCGAGGTCGCGCACCTGCCCCCGTGCACGCTGTGCTGGTACCAGCGCATCGCAATGTATCCGCTCGGAGTGATCCTGGCGATCGCGGCGCTGCGCCGCGACGGGGCCGTCCGCCGGTACGTGCTCCCGCTGATCGCCGGCGGCGCGCTCATCTCCATCTACCACTATCAGCTGCAGCGGTTCCCGAAGCAATCCACGCTCGCGTGCGCGCTGGATACTCCTTGCACCGCCACGTGGGTGTGGCGGTTCCACTACATCTCGATCCCGTTCATGGCGCTGAGCGCTTTCGCCCTGATCGCCCTCCTGGTGCTGATCGCGGGGTGGCGCGGCGCGCGCGCGACCGAGGAGGCATCGACGACGATGCTCGAGCCCATTGGAGGCACACGATGACGACCCTGAAGGCCAAGCCGAGCGCGCATCCCAAGCGGCGCGCGCTTCACAAGCGACGACGAACCGCTCCATCGGTCTGGGTGATCCTGATCGTGATGGGCGTGCTCCTCGGGGGCACGGCATTGCTGCTGGGGGGAGGGGGGGAACCCGCGGGAACCATCGTCGCCGATGTCGAGATCGTGGGCGACGCCTTGCCGTCGTACGCACGAGTGGGATCCGATCCCGCGCTGGGCACCATGATCCCAGAGGTGCACGGCAGCTCGTTCGAAGGCACCGCGAGCACGATCGCCCATGACGGTCGTGCCAAGGCCATCGTGTTCCTTGCGCACTGGTGCTCGCACTGTCGTGCGGAGGTCCCGGCCATCCAGGGGTGGTTGGCCGATGGTGGACGGATCCCTCGAGGGGTGGACCTGATCTCGGTCAGCACCTTCGTCGACGATCGTCGCGAGAACTACCCTCCGGACGCCTGGCTCGAGCGCGAGGGGTGGACGGCCCCCGTTCTGGTGGATGACGCCGATTCGTCGGTGGCCACCGCGTTCGGCTTGGACGGAACCCCGTTCTGGGTGTTCGTGGATGCCGAAGGCCGGGTCGTGCTGCGCGCGTCGGGCGAGATCGGTGTGTCCGCGCTCGAACAGGTGCTGGCGACCCTGTGACTCACCTGGCGACCCTGTGACTCGCGACGTGTGACTCGCGACCGGTGTGTCGAATGCTCGGACCACGCGTGTGCGGAGGATGGTGGGTGATGGTTCAGCGGGCCGCGCGCACGATGGGATAGCGGATCACGACGTCGCCCCGGCGGGTCCAGGGGCCTTGGTACTCTTCTTCGTACCAGCCGGCGATCCGGTAGCCCTCGCGATGGATGAACTCGTGGAGCCAGCGGACCGAAGCCGGCTTCGTCGCCTCTGGGCCCTTGTGTGTGATCTCTGCCACCTGCCCGTAGGCCCACACCTCGATCCGAGCCGGATGCTTCGAATGAGTTACCGGCAGCGCTGCGGTATCCGCCGGGATCGGGACGGCCCACGTGCTGTGCCACGCGTGCCGGGGCCCGATCTGGGCCTCCGGCCAGCGCGCGCGCAACGGTGCGGGCACGAACCCGCGCCCCTGCTGTTGAAGCCGGACGCGCAACGTCTCGGTGGTGCCGTAGAGCGCCTGCAGCGCGCGGATGCGTGCCACGCGCGGATCGCCGATGACGTCCACGACCGCGAGCTTCTGTGGCGGCAGCTCGCGGATCCGCGGGCCGAGGTCTGTATCGGCGCGCGTACGTATCGAGCCGGGCTGCAACATGGTGAGCTCCATCACGTTGATGGTGCTCGACCACCGCGACCGACGGAAGTGCTGAACGGCCCATCCGACGTGGGACCGTCGGGTGCGTGACGTATGCCGGGGAATTCGAGGCCTGATGAACCTATCGAGCGCCTCGTTCGCGGGTATAAGGTCCAGGAGACCGGCCAGAGAGGTGATCCGTGCCCTTCGGTGATCGCAGGGAAGCGGGACGACGTCTCGCGTCGGCGCTCGAGCATCTGCGCGACGGATCACCGGTCGTGCTGGGGCTTCCCCGCGGCGGCGTCCTGGTCGCGGCTGAGGTGGCGCGCGCGCTCGGCGCGCAGCTCGATGTCCTGGTGGTCCGCAAGCTGGGGGCGCCGGGACGCCGCGAGCTGGCGATGGGGGCGATCGCCGAGGGCGACGGGCTCGTCCTCAACCGCGAGGTGATCGACCGGCTCGGCATCGCCGAGGACCAGATCGCCGCGACGCTGGACGCCGAGCGTGCCGAGCTCGAGCGGCGGGTCGAGCGGTACCGGGGTGGTCGCGATCCCATCCCGGTCGAAGGGCGGATCGTGATCGTGGTAGACGACGGACTGGCGACCGGCGCGTCCGCGGCCGCCGCGGTCAGGGCGGCACGCGCGCGCGGCGCGGCGCGCGTGATCCTGGCCGTGCCGGTTGCTTCCCCCGAGGGCATGCATTCCCTATCGCAGGAGGCCGACGAGGTCGTTGCCGTCGAGGTCCCGGACGAGCTGTGGGCCATCGGAGCGTGGTATCGCGACTTCTCGCAGACCTCGGATGAAGAGGTGATCGATGCGCTCGGAGGAACCACCGGATCGACCGAGCATCGCGCCGCCGCGATACGAGCCGGCGAGGTGACCCTGCCGGGCGATCTCACGGTCCCCGCCGGCGCGACCGGCATCGTCATCTTCGCGCATGGGTCCGGCAGTAGCCACCTGAGTCCGCGCAACATCGAGGTCGCTCGCGTGCTGCACGAGGGAGGTTTCGCCACCCTGCTGTTCGATCTGCTAACACCGTCTGAAGAGCAGATCCGGCTCAACGTGTTCGATGTGCCCCTGCTCGCCGAGCGGCTTGAGGCCGCCACCGAGTGGGCGCGGGCACACGCTCCGGGCATGCCGGTCGGTTATTTCGGCGCGAGCACGGGCGCGGCCGCGGCCCTGTGGGCCGCGGCCGGCACGCCGGACGTCGCGGCGGTCGTCTCCCGCGGTGGACGCCCGGACTTGGCCATGACACGGCTCGACCGCGTGCGGGCGCCGACCCTGCTGATCGTCGGCGGCCTCGACACCGAGGTGTTGGTGCTGAACGAGAAGGCGCGAGCGGCGATGAATTGCCCCACCGCGCTCGAGGTGATCCCGGGCGCCACGCATCTGTTCCAGGAGCCGGGCGCTCTGGAGAATGTCGCGACGCGCGCGCGCGCCTGGTTCGGACGCTGGCTCGCCGGGGACGGCCTTCGGCGGAGCGGTTCAGACCGGCCATAGGCGACCTTCCGACCAACTGGGGCCGGACGGACCCCTCCGGCAGGGGCGAGCGGCCCTCGTCTCCCCCGCGTGCTTGAACGACCATGTCTGCGAGGGAAGGAGCGTCATGGGACAGACGGTTGCGGTCGACCGGCACGAGGTCGAGGCGCTGCCGTGGCACCGTTTCGCTCAGAGGACGGACATCCTGTACCGGATCGTCTGGAAGGATCCCTGGGGCGAGTCCTACGCGGGTGTGTTGCAGCTCGAGCCGGGCGCCGAGATCGACCGGCACCGGCATCGCAGCGGCGCTCATCACGTCTGGGTTGCCACCGGGACCTGCGTCGTGGACGGTCGGAACCTCGCCGAGGGTTCCTACGCGTTCGTCTCGCCGGGCGAGATGCACGGCGTCGAGGCCGGACCCGAGGGATGCACGCTGTTCTACCTGTTCCTGCAACCCGACGTCTCTCGGGAGGCGTGATGGAGTGGGACGCAACCGTCATCCGGTTCCCCATCGAGCGTCGCCTGCGCGCCGAGCGCGAGCGGCAAGCCGCGCGCATCGCTTCGATGTTGCGGCACCCCTCGAACGTGGGCGCGCCCCTGAGGGTGGCCCCGATCCCCGGTCCACTTCCCGTGGGGCTGGTCACAGGCGATCAGACGCGTGCGGTCAAGCGCTCCACATGATCGATCACGGCGCCCGGCGCAGAGAACTTGTCGATCACCGCGACCGGACCGGTTCCTTCGAGCGGGCCGGGGTCGCCGACGCTGACGATCAGGCACGGTAGCCGGCTGTACAGCGGATGCGCGCGGTACGCGCGCAACAGGTCGATGCCGCGGTACATCCGGCCTCGCAGGCGTCCGAACAGCGGAACCGAGAACACGATCAGGTCGGCGCTGGATGGAAGCGGGCAGTCCCCGTGCCCCAGCAGCGTGCATCGACCGAACGCGCCGGGCCCGCCGCCGCAACGGATGACACGGTGGCCACGCTCTTCGAGCCGGGGCGCTTCGACCAGGCCGAGATCCGGCTGGTCCTCGACCAACAGGAGGGTGGCCATGCCCTCACGCCACTCCCGCGCGGGCCGTCCGGCCCCATCCCTTGGCCGGAGCGACGGTTCCGCCTCCAACCAGGACGGGGATCGGCGAGCCCGCGGTCAGGGCGGCCGCGCCGCTGCCCATCACCATCTTCGTGGCGCCGCGACCACGGCGACCGATCACGATGGCGTGGAAGTCGTCGGAGCGCGCCAGCGACTTCAGGCGCTCCGCGGGATCTCCCAGCAGTGCAACCAGCTCCGGCGCGCGTTCAGTGGCGGCGATTACGTCGTCTCGCAGCTCGTGACCGGGGTGTGTCGTCTCATCGATCTCCCTTTCGAAATCCAGGATCTCAACCATGGTCACCCTTGGCCCCGCGCCCGCGAACAGATGCAACGCCTGAGCGAGCGCTGCGCGCGACTCGGCCCATCCATCCAAGCCGACGAGCAGGGATAGACGACCCTGTTTGCGCGTCGTCGGGCGGCTTTCACTGGCTCCGGACTCAGACCCGATCGCTTCGAGCGCGGGGACGACTACGAGCGGACCCAGGAACGCGCCCAGCAACACCCAGGTATACGGGCGATGGCCGCGCCGGCCCATCACGATCGCCGTTGCGATCCCGATCACGATCCAGATCCCGATGATGATCGCCAAGAACGTCGTCGCACTCATGTTGACCTCCGCCGTCACCGTAGAGGTGCCGGGGGGGCGTTGTGAGGGCCGACGGACCCGTCCGCGACCTGCCGGGAGTCCCTGAGACGATCGCACGGACATTTCGGTCCACTCGACTCGTCCGAGCAGGGACCTTCGCCCCTTGGTGCCGCCCGGGATCGGAGGCACCGTTGATGCATGTTCCTGCGCTACTTCCTGGATGTTCCCCTCGCGTACGAGGAAGCGCGCAGCGCGCTGCTGTATGAGCCTGGTCGCTGGGTGCCGAGACTCGTGCGCGAAGCCGAAGACCAGGCGGAACGGCTCTTGATCGAGGTCGGGTTCGATGTTCGGGCGATGCGCGTATCCCGGCAGGTTGAGATCGCGATCGGTGAGCCGCTCCATGCGAACGGGAAGACGACCCTTCCCGTGACCTGGAGGTCGACATCCCACGAGTCGCTCTTCCCTCGCTTCGATGCCGACATCGAGGTCGCCCCGCTGGGGCCCGGGCGCGTGCAGCTGGCTCTCAGCGGCCGCTACGAGCCGCCGTTGGGCCCGGTCGGCCGGGTGGCTGATCGAGCATTGCTGCACCGCGTCGCCGAGGCGACGATCAAGGACTTCGTCGAACGGGTCGCCGCGACGCTCGCCGACAGCGCGCGAACGACCGCGGGCGACTGAGGGCGGTCTACCCGCGTCGTGCGGGCCCAACGGCCCTATCCGGACACCCCCTGCCACCCCATGCTGGCACGAGGAGGTGCGTCATGGGATTTCTGAAGAGGTTGACCATGGCCGCCGAGCCTGCGCCGGCATTCCGACAGTGCCCCGGGTGCTCCTACGACTTCGTCTCCGGCGAGGGGATCAGGTCGTGCGGCTGGTACGACTGCCCGTACCTGCCCGAGGAGTACAAGGTCTTCTGCCCCGAGTGCAACTACAACTTCGCCACGCGCGAAGGGAACCCCCGATGCAGCGATCCCCCGAGCTGTCAGTGGGCCAAAGAGGGATACGCACACGCACGGGCGGCGCGTAAGGCGTTCGGCGCTCACTGATCGGTTCCCGCGGCGCGAAGCGGACCTGTCGTAGAGGTCTCCCTTGAGTCGGTGAGTACATCCGCTGTAGGAATGGGTGTGCAGACCGGCAGGAGGGAGAGCCATGCGAGTGGGCGTGCTCACGGGCGGCGGTGACTGCCCGGGCCTGAACGCGGTCATCCGCGCGATCGTGCGCAAGGGCGAGAAGATCTACGGCGACAACTTCGTGGGCTTCATGGACGGATGGAAGGGCGTGATCGAAGGCGTCACGACACCGCTGGACGTCGAGCGCTGCCGGGGGATCCTGCCGCGGGGCGGGACGATCCTGGGTTCGTCCCGGACCAACCCCTACAAGGTCGACGGCGGCCCCGAGAAGCTGAAGCAGACGCTCGAGCGGATGAGCATCGACGCGTTGATCGCGATCGGCGGAGAGGACACGCTCGGGGTGGCGAACAAGTTGTTCGACGAGGGCGTGCCCGTCGTAGGAGTGCCGAAGACGATCGACAACGACCTGTCGGGGACCGAGGTGACGTTCGGGTTCTGGACGGCGGTCCAGATCGCCGTCGACGCGATCGACCGGCTGCACACGACTGCCGAGTCACACGACCGCGTGCTGGTCTGCGAGGTGATGGGTCGCCATGCCGGATGGATCGCGGCGATGGCCGGTATCGCCGGCGGCGCCGCGCAGGTGCTGGTGCCCGAGCGCGAGATCGACATCGACCGCGTGTGCGAGGATCTGGCACGCCGGCACCAGAAGGGCCGCTATGCATCGATCGTCGTCGTGGCCGAGGGCGCGCAGCCGAAGGAGGGTTCGTTCGTGCTGCAGTCGGGCCAGAAGGATGAGTTCGGTCACGTCCGGCTCGGCGGGATCGGTGAGGTGCTCGCGCGCGAGATCCGCGAGCGCACCGGCTTCGACACGAGAGTGACCGTGCTCGGCCATGTGCAACGAGGAGGAACGCCCAACGCGTACGACCGCGTGCTCGCAACGCGCTTCGGCGTCGCTGCGATCGACGCCGCCCACGACCAGGACTACGGGAAGATGGTCGCCCTCCAGGCGAATAAGATCGTTCGCGTTCCGCTGAGCGAGGCGGTTGAAGAGCTCAAGACCCTTGATCCCGAGATCATGGAGGTCGCGGAGGTCTTCTTCGGCTGAGTTTCCCTCCACCAGGCCGTCCAGGACCCTCCCCACTTTGCGGGTCGCTTGGTGATCCGAGGCCTCAGTCGAGCGCGCCCAGATCGACCACGAACCCTTCGTGCACAAGATCCGACCCGTGTTGACGGTGTCGCACCAACGCGCGCAGCAGATCGGCGATCTCGGTTCGCATATCGCTCGGCTCCACCGCCCCGAGATGCTCGATCGCCGCCGAGATCTGTTCACGCAACGCGACATGCTCGTCCGGCAGAAAGGCGATCGCGTGGACCAGTCTGGGGGCTTCCCCGGCCACCTGATCGACCAAGCCGCCGCTCGATTCGTTTCGCTCTGCCGAGTCGACGGGCAGGAGGGCCGTCCGGCCCGGTCCGGCCGGGCCCGGTGGGAAGTGGCGGCTCCGGTCCGCGACCCGCCGGGTACGCTGACTCGACCATGATCACGATCAGCGGGCTCGAGAAGGGGTTCGGCGCGCGCGACCTGTTCCGCGACACCGGTCTGCGCATCGGCGCGCGCGACCGCCTCGCGCTCGTCGGTCCGAACGGAAGCGGCAAGACCACGCTGTTCGAGATGATGATGGGCCTGCAGGTTCCCGACGGAGGCCGCATCGACGTCGCGCGCGGGGTCACGCTCGGGTACCTGGCGCAGGAGACCGACGCGCTGCGCGGGCGCTCGATCATCGAAGAGGTCCTGTCGGCGGCGACCGCGATGGCCGAGGCAGGTCATCGGCTCGAGGTGCTGACCGACGAGCTGGCGGGGGCCGATGGCGCCGAACGCGACCGGCTGCTCGCGGAGTACGCCCGGCTGCAGGAGCGCTTCGAGGCGCTCGACGGCTACGCGGTCGAGGCGCGCGCGCGCGAGATCTGCGCCGGCCTCGGCTTCCGCGATCAGGACCTCGAGCGGCGCACCGAGACCCTGTCGGGCGGGTGGCTGATGCGCGTCGCGCTCGCGAAGCTGTTGCTTGCGGCGCCCGACGCGTTGCTGCTCGACGAGCCGACGAACCACCTCGACCTCCAGAGCGTGCGCTGGCTCGAGGGATTCCTGCGCTCGTTCGAGGGCGCGGTGCTGCTGATCAGCCACGACCGCGACTTCATGAACGGCTTCGCCACACGGGTGGTCGAGATCGAGAACCAAGCGTTGGTGCCGTACACGGGGAACTACGCGTCGTTCGTCGACCAGCGCGAGATGCGCGCGCGTCAAGCCGAAGCGGCGGCAGCCAACCAGCAGCGCCGCCGCGAGCAGCTCGAGCTGTTCATCAACCGTTTCCGCTACAAGCGCTCGCTCGCGAGCCGCGTGCAATCGAAGGTCAAGATGCTCGAGAAGATGGACCGCATCGACGTGCCGGAGCTTCGTCGCAAGGCGATGAAGGCGACCTTCCCGCCGGCGCCGCGCGCCGGCCGCGTCGTGATCGAGCTAGAGGACGTCGATTTCAGCTACGACGGCGTGCCGGTGTACCGGGACCTGAACCTCGCGATCGAGCGCGGACAGCGAGTCGCGCTCGTCGGCCCGAACGGCGCAGGCAAGTCCACGCTGCTGAAGCTGCTCGCCGGCGCGCTCGAGCCCAACGGCGGCGAACGCCGGCTCGGCCACAACGTGACCCTGGGGTACTTCGCGCAACACCAGATCGAGGCGCTCGACCCGAGCCTGCGGGTGATCGAGGAGCTCGAGCGCGCGGTGCCGCCGGGGGTGCTGGTGCGCGCGCGGGATGTGCTCGGTCGTTTCCTGTTCTCCGGCGACGACGTGAACAAGGGCGTCTCGGTGCTCTCGGGTGGGGAGCGCAGCAGGCTCGCGATGGCCAAGCTCCTCGTGCAGGCACCGAACCTCCTGTGCCTGGACGAGCCGACGAACCACCTCGACATCTGGAGCCGCGACGCGCTCGAGGATGCGCTGGAGGAGTACGACGGCGCGCTCGTGCTGATCACCCACGACCGGCACCTGATCCGCCAGATCGCCGACGTGATCGTCGAAGTGGTGTCGGGACACGTGCGCGTTATCCCGGGCTCGTACGAGGACTACCTGGCAAAGATCGAAGCCGAGGAGGCGGCGGGGCAGCCGCCCCGTGCGACCGCGCAGGCGGCGGCGACCCCGGCGAAGGATCGGCGGCGGGCCGCGGCCGCCGAACGCGCGAAGACCAAGACGCACCGCGATGCCGTGCGCCGGGTGGAGACCGAGATCGAGCGCGTCAGCAGCGAGGTGCGCGCGATGGAGGAGCGGATGGGCGCCCCTGACTTCTACTCCAGCGAGGAAGACGTCGGCGCATTCGTGCGTGACTACGAGGGCAAGCGCGCGCGCATCAGCGAACTGGAAAGGGAATGGGATCGACTAACCGATGAGGCACCCGTGACGGGATGACGTCCCGGAGGGTGTCTTCGTCGGACTCCGGCCCCGGCCCCGTATGTCCGGTGCGTCGGTTCGCACATAAGGAAGGAGCCACAGGGCGTGGCTCCTTCGCGCGACGGATCCCGCTACGTGATCTCGGGGATCTCCCTGCACACCTGCAGGCAGTTCTGCCCCGGCAGGCATGGTGTGTAGCAGCGCGCGAATGCCTGGCCGGCACCTAGGACCATCAGTAGCAACGCCACGATCGCGGCGAGCATCAGTCGGAAACGCATGAACTCCCCCTTGGACGGTCCGTCCTTGTCGGCGCGAGGGTATCCGGCGCGGAAGCGGGTCCGCAAGGAGAGCCCCCCGGTCGACCCTACGACGTCTGGTCGTGCGCCCTCCCGAGGAGCCCTCGCGATATGCGAGGCTCCTTCGTTGGACCAGCCTACGGCTTGGTCACGACGATCGTGGTGCCATTGCTCGAGCCGTCGGGGTCGTGGTTCTGCCCTGCAACGTATGGATCGCCCCCCGTGATGTCGATGACCGTCAGCGAGATCGACCCGTCTCGCTTGCGCAACGTCTTGGACGCCACGCAGGTTCCTTCGGCACTGGTCGTGCACGAACCGCTCGATCCGTCGCTCCAGCTGAACGAAACCGTTACGCCGGACACGGCCGCCTCGGCCTCGTCGTGGATCGTGATCGTCACGTCGGCGATCCATTCGCCCTTCACTCCGGTGGAGGTCGAATCGAGGTCCCCGACGTGGACGCTCGGATCGCCGCCCGGAGGCGGTGGTGATGCGGGATCGACCGTGAGCGTCGCGGTCGCGACGTTCGAGAGCGCTTGACCGTCGGATGCGACGTAGGTGAAGGAGTCTGTTCCGCTGAACCCGCTGTCGGGTGTGTAGTGGAACGATCCGTCCGGGTTCAAGATGAGGGTGCCGTCGGACGGACCGGTTTGCAGCGATGCGGACAGCGAGTCGCCGTTCACATCCGAGTCGTTGCCGAGCACGCCCGGCGCGGCGACGTTCAGTGTCGTGTCTTCGCTCGTACCGTAGGCGTCATCTGTGGCCACCGGCGGCTCGTTCGACGGCGGTGGCGGCGTCGCGGTCGTCGCCACCGGGCCGTGAGACAGATCCATCACGAACGAGCCGGTGCCCTCGAAGCTGTAGACGCGCACGGTGTAGCGGCCGGGGTCGGTGGGGGTCGCCGCCAGCGTCTCTTGACGGCCGACGCTGTAGTAGTAGCAGCCCAGCGGACACGTGCTCTCGTCGAGCACGGACCCGTCGGGCGCGATCAGCTCCGCATCGAGGTCAGGGCTGTACTCGTACGCGAAGCAGTACGGACCGGATCGGAACACGCACTTCAACTGTTGGTTCTGGATCAAGATGGTCGCGGCGACGGGAGCGTCCAGGTCGTCGGGACCGAGGTCGAAGCTGTAGGACCATGACCCGCCGTTGGACACACTGCCCGTGACGAGCTCCCAGCTCGGGAACGCGTTGGGTTCGTACGACGAGTCGCCGCTCGCTTGGGCGACGACCGCGTACCCATCCAACAGGCCCGCGCCGTATTCGTTGTCGGTACCGACCTCGCCCCGGTCCTGCGCCGTACCCATCACGATCGCCTTCACTTGCGCGACCGACAGCGCCGGGTTGGAGTTGAGCGCGAGCGCGACCGTACCGGCGGCGAACGGGGTGGCCATGGACGTCCCGGTGTTCTCGACGTAGGTCATTGTGGTGCCGGCCTTCGCAGCCACCGTGCGCTCGCCGGGCGCCGCGACGTCGGGCTTCGTTCGCCCGTCCAACGTCGGCCCGCGCGATGAGAACTCGGATAGATAGATACCGTCGGTGTGGTAGCCGGACTCTGCCGAGTACTTGGACACAGACGCGACCGTGATCGCTTGCGCGGCGGCCCCGGGGCTGCCGATCGTGGTCGCGTCGTCCCCGGTGTTCCCCGACGCGGCGACGGTGACCTTGCCCTGGTTCGCCGCGTTGTTCACCGCCTGGCTGATCGCGTCGCTCCCGTCGGAGCTGCCGAGCGAGCCGATGCTCATGTTGATCACGTCGACGCCGCCGTGGTTCGCGCACCACTGCACGGCGGAGACCACATCGGCATCCTCGCCGTACCCGTCAGAGGCCAGCACCTTCGCCACGAACGCGCTCGCGGCGGGCGCGACGCCTTTGAAGCGGGCGGCCAGCGATCCGCCGATGCCGTCGCCGACCGCGGTCGACAGCACGTGGGTCCCGTGCCCGTGATCGTCGTACGCCGTGGCCCGGCCGTTGACGTAGTCGATCCAGTCGACGATCTTCGAGCCGTCCAGCTGCTCGTGGTTCGGGTCGGCGCCGGTGTCGATCAAGCACACGCCCACGCCCGCGCCGTCCGGGCCGTAGTCCGCGCGCGCAGCCGCCGTGCCGAAGTCGGCCTGCGACGCGTCGAGCGCGGCCTGGACCTTGAAGTTCTCCTCGATGCGGATGACCTTGGGCGAGTGTGCCAAGCCTTGGATCTGCGCTTTCGTCATAGTGGCGTGGAACCCGGCGATGATCGAGTATTCGCGATGGATCGCGAAGCGTCCGACGCGCGCGCGCGCGAACGCAGCGGGGTCGTCGGCCGTCGTGTTCGCGACGACCTCGAAGCGCTCGTTCGAGGCGGCTCCGTTGAGTGAAGCCTGCAGCCCGTCGGAGATTCGGTCGCCGTCGCGGTCCACCAGTGCGGCTTCCGGGACCGCGGTGGTCTGTGTCACCGGCGCGGCGAGCGCGGCGAGCGGGTTCGACAACAGCAGGACGCATGTGGAAACGAATGTGGCGATCGTGCGCATCACTTCCCCCTTCCCCGCGTCGAGTCTCACACGGCCACCCGGAGCGGTCAACCCGCCGCGCCGGACGAAGGACGGAGGTCCTACGGACAAGTGCTCACGAGCTCCGGCGCCGTTAGGCTCCCGACCGTGGACTTCAACGGCAGGGTTGCGCTGGTCACCGGCGCCTCGAAGGGGATCGGGCGAGGGTTCGCGCTCGAGCTGGCGCGCGCGGGCACCACGGTGGTCGGCGTCGCGCGCGGACCGGAGGACCTCGCGGCGCTCGACACCGACCTGACGGGACTCGACGAGCGCTCATGGACCCGTCCGGTGGACGTCGCCGACGACGCCGCGGTGCGCTCGCTGATCGACGACATCATCGAGCGCAACGGCCGGCTCGACATCCTGGTCAACAATGCCGCCGTCGAGGGGCGACGCTCGGTGCTCGAGATGGACATCGACTATGCGCGGCGCATCATGGACGTGAACTACTTGGGGACTGTCCGATGCACGCTCGCGGCGATCCCGCACATGGTCGAGCGCGGCGAAGGGTGGATCGTCGGGGTCACCAGCGGCGCCGCGCGCGCGCCCGTCCCGCTGGAGTCCGCCTACGCCGCGTCGAAGGCGGCGATCATCGCGTTCTGCGATGCGATCTCCTACGAACTTCAGCCGAGGGGGGTGCGCGTGAAGATCCTGTCGCCCGGGTTCGTCGGCGAGACGCCGATGGCGCAAGGCTCGGTCGCGCGCGGACTGCCCGTCCCACCGAAGTACGTGCATCGCACGGTGTCGGGCGTGGCGCGTGCGCTCGTCCGCAAGCTCGACGAGCCGGGCCTGGAGATCAACCTCGTGAAGCTCGAGCTCGCGGCGGTGGTCACGCGCGCGCTGATGCCGCGGATCTACCGGCGCAGCATGCGCAAGATGAACCCCATCTGACGGGTCGACTCAGGCCATCGCGAGCCTGTCGGCACCGTCCGGCAACCGTTCGTGCTCGGCCAGTCGCAGGAACGCAGCCACGACATCGGGGTCGAACTGGCTGCCTTCGTTCGCCGCGATCTCTTTGATCGCTTGTTCGGCCGGCCATGCGGGCTTGTAGTGGCGCTTGCGCGTCAGCGCGTCGAACACGTCGGCGACCGCGGCGATCCGACCCGTGAGCGGGATGCCGTCACCGCGGAGACCCGACGGGTACCCGTTCCCGTCCCATCGCTCGTGATGTGTCAGCGCGATCTGGCGCGCGACCTCCAACAGCGGGGTCTGCGTCCCCTCGAGGATCTGGGCGCCGAGCCTGGAGTGCGCGCGCATGATCGAGATCTCCTGCGGGGTCAGGGTCGACGGCTTGGTCAGGATGGAATCCGGCAGCGCGATCTTGCCGATGTCGTGCAGCGGTGCGGCCCGCTCGACCAACTCCGCGAGGTCGGCTCGCAGGCCGAGCTCAGTCGCCACGAGACCCGCGATCCGCCCGACCGACCGGATGTGGTCTCCCGTCTCGTCGTCGCGGTACTCGGCCGCGAGCGCGAGCCGCTCGACCGTTTCGATCTGTGCGGACTGCAGCGCTTCCGTGCGCTCCCGAACGCGCTCTTCGAGCACGACGTTGTGATCGCGGAGACGAGTGGTCAAGCATCGCGTGTAGAGCAGGTTCCGCACACGCAGCAAGACCTCGGTGGCATCGAACGGTTTCGTCACGAAGTCGCGCGCACCGAGAGAGAGAGCGCGCTGCCGCGCCTCGGCGGTGACGTCGGCGGTCAGCACCAGGACCGGCAGGTACAGGTCGTCGGTGGAACCGTCTTCGAGCCCCGCGAGGATCTCGAGCCCGTCCACGAAGGGCATGTGGAGATCCAGCATGATCAGGTCGGGCTCGACGGATGCGAAGGTGTCGAAGAACCGGCGCGGATCGGTGAGGGTCTTGCAGTTCCGGTAGCCCGCCTGCTTGAGCATGCGTTCCAACAGGACGACATTGGCCTCCTCGTCGTCGACGATCAGGATCGAGGCGTTGTCGTTCATCGTGAACCGCTCGCCGCGGACTCGAGCTCGTCATCCCCATCCGGCGCCAGCACCTCGTCGAAGACCGTGAGCAACCGCTCCACGTCGAAGGGCTTGGTGAGGTAGGCGTGGATGCCATCCGCCTCGAGCCGCTCGATGCGCCGTCTGGTCGCATCCGCGCTGATCACCACGACCGGGATCGCGGCGGTGCGCGGATCCAGGCGCAGCCGCTCCAGGACCTCCTCCCCGGAAAGGTCGGGGAGGTGCAGGTCCAACAGCACCAGATCGGGACGATGCTGGCGCGCGAGCTCGAGCCCGAGACGGCCCTGCATCGCCGACAGCAGTCGGATCCAGGGACGCCTGGCGACGACACGCTCGATCAGCTTGAGGTTGGCGAGGTTGTCCTCGATGTACAGGATCGTCGAGCCGTCGCCGGTTCGAGCCGGCACCGGGATCGTCGGTGCCTCGTCCGCGAGGCCCGCGGGACGCTCGGCCGTAGGCAACACGACCGTGAACGTGCTCCCCGCGCCCGGCACGCTCTCGACGCCGATGGTGCCGTACATCGCTTCGACGAGCCGCTTGCTCAGGGCGAGGCCGAGACCGGTGCCCTGGATACCGGCGCGCTCGGCGCCGAGGCGCTCGAAGGGGATGAACAAGCGCGAGATCTGCTCGGCGCTCATCCCGTTTCCCGTGTCGGAGACGTGGATCTTGGTGGTCGCTTCGCCCGCGTCGATGCTGACGGTCACGGTGCCATCGGGCGCGTTGTACTTCACCGCGTTCGACAGCAGGTTGAGCAGCACCTGACTGAACCGCCGCGCATCGGCCATCACGTACCGGCCGTCGGTCGCCGAGCGGTCCCACTCGACATGCACCGGACGGTCGGCTGCGAGGGGTCGAACGAGGTCGAGCGCGCTGCGGATCGATGCTTCGAGGTCCACCGGCTCGATCGATAGTTCGATCGCGCCGACTTCGATGCGCGACACATCCAGGACATCGTCGATCAGCGCCAGCAGGTGCCGGCCGCCGGTGAGGATCTTGTCCACGGCATCGTGATCTTCGGTGCTGAGCTCATCGCTCATGTTGAGAAGCTGGCCGAAGCCGATCACCGAGTTCATGGGCGTGCGCAGCTCGTGGCTCATCCGCGAGAGGAACTCGCTCTTGGCGCGGTTGGCGCGCTCGGCGCCATCCTTCGCTTCGCGCAGATCCCGCTCGCGCGCCGCCAGCAGGTACGCAGCCTCTTCCAAGGCGCGCGCCAAGCTGCCCACCTCGTCTGCACTTTGTGGAACGGGCTCGAGCGGGCTGCCTTCGGCGAGCAAGCGCGCGTTGCGCTCGACCTGTTCGACGCGTCGTCCGAGTTTGCGCCCGGCCGCGATCGTCAGCACGAGGCTGGCGAGCAATCCGAACCCGACGAGGATCGGCACGGCGAGGCTGAGTTGCTGGCGTCCGCGCTCCGCGGTAGCCGTCTGCTGCTCGAGGATCTGCTCCGAGCGCTTCTCCATCGCCTTGAGGGTCTGCGCCGGCGCCTCCCACGCGAGCCACGCCGTCGGATCGGACTGGAAGGCGCTGAGATCGAGTTTGCCGTCCTTGATCAACGACGTGCCGACCGACTCGGTGAGGTCGACCTTATGCCGGACCTGCTCCTCCAGCTCGTCGAGGAGGGCGACCTGGGTCGGGTCGGTACCGTTCAACTTCCTCAGCGACGCAAGGCTCTCGTCCCACGCCCTCATCGCCTGATCGAGGGGAGGTGACACAACGCCGGGCATGGTGAAGACGTCGCCGAACAGTGCGGTCCACTGTGCGCTGTCGACCTCGTCGAGCACGTTCGCGGCGGCTTGCGTCGCCGCTCGTTCGCGCAGGGTTTGGCGCACCGCATCTTCGGCTCGACCCTGTTCGGCGGCGACGACCAGGAACGCACCGACACCGCTGAGGCCGGCGAACACGGGGACCATCACCAGCAGAAGCAGGCGCGCGCGCATGGAGCCCCTCCACGGGAGGCGCTCCGCTTTGCCGTCGGTCGGGTCCTTCCTCATCTGATCCCTCCAAGCGGCCTCGCACGGATCGGTCGGATCGGTGCCATCAGATGAAAGGTCGGCATCCGTGAGGGGTGGGATAGATACCCAAAACTGGGTGCATCTTGGATAGTCAGTTGGAGATATGCAGCCGGCGAGCCGGCGGGCTCCGGCGCTTACTCCGTGGCCAGGACGAGGAGCGCGACCGGCTCGGAGACCCCGATGTTGCCGGCTCGATCTTTCGCGCGCGCGCTTATCTCGTACGAGCCTGGTTCCAACCGGGGACCGCGTGCGACCCAGCCCTCATCTCCCTTGGCAGCGAGCACGGATGAGCATCCACTGTCGTCGATGGCGCAGATGACGAAGCGGACGGCGCGGACCTTGGACGCCCCGGCCGGCGTTCCCGCGTCGGGATCCTTCGTCCAGGCTCGCAGCCGCAGATCGTCGCTCTGGATCAAGACACCCGAGGACGGCTCGTCGACCCCGACGCGCGGGGCCGTGCGGTCGATCCCGAAGACACGCCGCCGCCAGTCTCCTCGGTTGCCTCGCTCGTCGATCGACCTGAAGCGAAGCACGTGCCTGCCCTCGCTGTTGATCGTGAGTCGCTTCCCGGTTCGGATCTGGCCGTCATCGAGCCGCCGCACGGTGCGCGCGCATCCAGACAGGTCGTCCTTGCATCGGAGCTGCACCGACCATTCACCGCGCGTCCACCTATCTCGTACCCGTTCCGTCGAGGATGCCGCTGCGCGCGTCCGCGGCGGAGTCACGTCCATGTGCACTCGCACGTACTTCGTCGGGTCGACGACCTTCGCCGGGAAAGCGGGATCGCCCCCACAGTCCGTTCGAGGGAGCGCACCGCGCCACGCCCACGGCGTGTACCGTCCCGCATGGATGCCGAAGGACAGATGCGTCGGTGATCCCTGGTCGTACACGGTGGCGACGCGCTCCCCCCTCGACACGATCCGTCCGGCGCCGTAACCGGCGCGCGGCTTGACGTGACCGTAGCGGCTGATCACCGTTCCCTCGCCGGGTACCGAGTGCTCGATCAACAGGATGTGTCCCGAGGAGCCCTCGGAGTTGGAGCCGTAGATGCGGCCGTTGGCCGTCGCCTTGACCGGGTCGCCGGCGCGCGCGGCCACGTCGATGCCCGTGTGACGTTTCGTCGTGCCGCCGCATGAGGCGAGCGGCCAGGACTCGCCGTAGCCGTAGCCCCACTGGTTCCACGAAGGCAACGGGAAGCGGAACGTTGTCGCCTTGGCCATGGCCGGCGCCGGCTCGATCCCGGACGCGAGGAACAGGACGAGCCCGCAGGCGACCAGCGCACCACGGGCTGGACGTGATGGGCGCGCGGATGCGCGCGCGAGCGACCAGCTCCCCACGGCCGCCCAGGCTACCGACCCGGACCCGCGATGGCGAGGACCGGTCCTCCACATGCAGGCAGCGTGCTACGGGCAGGACTGGCCGAAGAACGAGCAGATCGTGCCGAAGGGATCCTCCGCGAAGCTCGCGCCGGACGGCGGCGCGCCCTCGGGCGGAACCCGATCGACGGGAACGGTCGGAACGACCACGCTCGACGGATGATCTGTGTCGTGGTGGATGAACAACGAGTCCGCGCTCCAGGCCGGCAACGACACAGCCGCATCGCCGGAGGTGATCGCCACCATCAGACGGTTGCCCGGCTCGATCCTGATCGCGGTCGCGTTGAACATGAGCGTGAGCTCGGTGGGCTCCGAGCCGAGCCCGGTCACACCCCTGCGCGCGCGCGCGAACTCGTGCACTTGACCATCCGGGGTGAGTTCGGCGAGGGAGACATGCACCTGCGCGCGACCTTGATCGTCGTCGTTTGACGACGACAACCAAAGCGATGCGCTCGGGACGCCTGTGATCTCGACCGTCTCGGTTGTCGGCGCCCCGAGGAACACGACGCGCGCGCCTGGGACCTCGGTGGCACCGCCGACGCGCACGCCGCCGACGAACGGCGCTTCGGGCGGCGAATCGACGTATGGAACGTTGCGCAGCTCGTCGGGCGCTTCACCCGCGCGCGGCGCCGTAACCAGTTCGCCTACCCCGCCCGCTGCGCGCGCGAGGAACGCGCTCGACACCATCGTCCCCGGGATCGGCCATGCCTCCTCGAGCCGGAACGCATCGCCGTCCCATTCCTGCGCGATCGCGACCGGCGCGGTGCGCAGCTCGTTTGGCGCGGCGTCCAAGACGACGGCGAGCCACGCGAACACATCGTCGAGCACGGCGAAGTTCGCCCCGACGTCGCCGTGGCCGTCGTTCGACACGATCAGCCGCAGGTCCTCGGTGTAGTCCGCGCGCGCATCCAATAGTTCGTACATCTGCACGATGTCCTGCGGCGGGACGAGCCGGTCGTTGAAGCTGGTCCCGACGTAGGCCGGGACGTCGATCGAGCCGGCGTGCGGCAGGAGATCGCGGAACGCGAGATCGAAGGGCATCTCTTCTGTCGCCGCGCGCCCCAGGTCCTCGGCGACGGGGAGGCCGTCGGTCATGCACGCCAGGTCGTGTGCGGCGATCGCCGGGTTGCCGCGCGAATACGGCACCGCTTCCGCCGCGAACACCAGACAGGTCCCGTCAACGAACGAGTTCAGCGAAACCGGCCCCTGCAGCGGCGCGATCGCGTCGACCCACCGGCCGCCCTCGTCGCAGCCGATGGCGGGGTCGAGCGCGGCCGCGCGCGCCGATCCGCAGTTGTAGATCCCCGCCATCCACGCGAGCGCGCCTCCCTGTGACAGCCCGTAGACGCCGAGCTTGGTCGGCTGCACCTCGGCGTGCATCCACTGCAGGAGCGCCGCTTGATCGGCCACGTCGTCGGGTCCGAGCAGGGCGGCCTGCCCGCCGGAAGCACCCTGTCCGCGCACGTCGTAGCTCAGGACGAACATGCCGCGCTGCGCCGCGTTCAACATGTCGCCCATCGTGATCTCTTTGTTGAAGCCGAACCCGTGCGCGATCAGGACTCCGGGACAACCGCCGACGCCGGGACACGACGACGGCACCCAGAGGCGCGCGGCGATGTGCACCGGCTCGGTAGCTCCGGGCGAGCACAGGACGAGCTCTTCGTCGTGGAAGCCGAATGCTTGCCGCTGGAACTCCAGGAACGGGTTGGCGGGATCGGGCCGCGGGGTGGACTCGCAGACGGGGAGCGCGCGCGCCGGTGCGAGGGTCGCGAGCAGCCCCAGGAGGAGCGAGAGAACGGATACGCGCCGCACGGCGGGGTCTTCGACGTATCCGCGCCAGTTCCTTCATGCGCCGTTGTGTTTCGGGGCCTGCTTTCGTCCATCGGGGGGGCCGTCGCTCGTGTTCCCTTGTGACATCACCAACGTGACTGCGCACATCTTGTCGTGACGGGGAAGGGGACCTGGGATCCCGATGACGAACCTGCACGTTGAGAACGCACACTTCGGGAGGTTGGACATGCGGAAAGCCTTGATGCTCGTGCTCGCGATGGCGCTCGCCGCTGCCGTCGCTCCTGCGGTAGCGGATCCGTACCCAGTGATCGAGGAGCCGGTTCTCAACTCGGACACCAGCTGGATCAAGACCGGGTGGGGTTATCAGCACGAGGACCTATCGTTCCCGCCCCTGAACGGCGAAGGACGGTCGTGGCCAACCCTGATGGAGACCGAAGGCTACGGGGGCGCCGGCACACCGAACGCCTACGTGCGCATGGACGACGGCGAGTTGATGGCGTTGCGGATCGAGTTCGGTCGGGGCCCGCGAGCCGACTATGCATATGTGAAGGCATCGGTGCGAGGTACGGAGTGCTCTGGTGGCTCGTTCAACCTCTACGACCGGCGGCACGCGTGGGACGGGCATCACATCGTCGAGTGGATCGCCGCCCAGTCGTGGTCGAACGGCCGCGTGGGGCTGCACGGCTCGTCCCTATCGGGTCAGACGGCATACTGGATCGCGACGACCCAGCCGCCGCATCTGACCGCGGTCAGCGCGAACGCCCTGCACTCCGACATCTACCGCGACATCTTCATGGTCGGTGGGATCCAGAACAACCTGTTCCCTGTCATCTGGACCTACGGCACCGGTCCGCACCGCTTGCCGACGACCGCGCAGGAGAACGGCACGTTGCAGAGCGACGAGATCTGCCAGCAGAACCAGGCGACGCGCTACGGAGCCGGCGATCCGCCGCAGCCGCAGAACGAACCGGCCTGGGCGGCGCTGCGCTCGGTCGATGACGACTGGTACACCTCGCACGCGGCGATCACCTACGCGCCGAGTATCCGCATCCCGTACTACCAGCAGGTGAACTGGCAGGACGAGCAGGTCGGCCCGCGCGCGGTGGCGCTGTTCAACCACATCCATCCTGACGCGCGCGAGATCGTCGACGCATCGGGCGCGCGCGAAACGATCGTGCCAAAGACCTTCTCGACAGGCTCGGGCGACCATGGATGGGGACGGTTCCACGACCGAGACCTTTGGTCGTTCCTCGACATATGGCTGCTCGACATGCCGGACGCCGGTGGTCTGTACGAGCATCAGATCCGCAACTTCTTCGAGACCCGGGACGACAACTGGGTGCAAGGGTTCACCGCCGTGAAGTCGGGGGACACCTGGCCGTTCCAGGGGACCGAGTGGCGTCGCTTCTTCCTCCATGAGAACAGGGGCCTCGACAACTCGCCCCCCACCGGGACAGAGGCGACCGACACATATGTCTCCGCGGCCTCCCGCCAGAACTGGTTCTGGTACACGCGCGATAGCGATCCGACGAGTGATGTCTCAACCGCGCGGGGCTATCCCGATGCAGTTGCGTATGAGAGCGATCCCTTGACCGAGGACATGGTGGTCGCGGGGCCGGTGATGATGCAGTTACAGGCCTCGCTGACCGGCGTGGATACCGACTTCTTCGTGTCCATCCAAGATGTCTATCCGGATGGGAGCGTTTCGCACATCCAGCGTGGTTTGCTGAAGGCGTCGCACCGCCGGGTGGATCCGCTCCGGTCCTACTACGACTCGGACGACAACGGGATCATGGTGCAGCCCTACCATCCCCACACCAACCCGCAGCCGGTCATGCCCGGCGAGGTCGTCACGTACGACATCGAGATCTTTCCGATCGGCCACATCTTCCGCGCCGAACACCGGCTGCTCGTGCAGATCCACACACCGCCGGCCGTCGACGGACTGTGGGGTTACACCCCTACTCATCACGCGCCGAGCCTGGTCACCGTCCACCACGACGCCGACGCTCCGAGCTGGCTCCAGCTTCCCATCGTCGCGCTCGACGATCTGCAGCCGCCCGAGGCGCTCGGTGTGGCACCGGAGAGCTGCAAGGTGCCCGGTGGGTTCCCGTGCACGGCGCCGTCGAGCCTGAACAACTGAGTCCGAAGAGGCGCAGCTCACCGCAGCGACGCTCCCGAAGTCTTTGCCTGGCATCGCGCTCCTTTCGAGAGCCTGCGGTCAACGCCGGGCTCGTGGCCCGGCGGCTTCATCGTGCCACTGGCTCCGGATCGGCCTAAGGCGAGGTGGATGCGCCACGCAGTGAACTGGTGCCACTGATCGGATGGCTTTCAACCCGGAGACTGCCCAAGGTTACGTGGACTCTCCGGGACAGGTGAGGGTCGTCGGGGTCGAACGCGGTCGGGCGGTCGGCCAGGCACAAGGTTGCGGAGGATCAACGAGACAGAACTATCAGCTATCAGCCGCCGCCCTCATCAGAGGGTTTCGACGACTGACTCCGCGAACGGGACGAGATCTTCAGGTGTGAGTGGTCGGTTCGGTTCATTCACCAGCAGGCTGACCTTGACCCCTTGATCGCCGACGAGCAGGTAGATCTTCCGCTGGGGGTCCGGCGGACACGTCACTCCGGCGGAGTCGACATCTTCTTCCGTGTCGACGGCGGAGACCGAGCAATCCGGGTCGACAAAGGCCGCGATGTCGCCTCCGTAGCGGGAGATGCTCAGCTCAACGTATGCAGGAACACCCGGCTGGTTCGCGCCCCAGAAGCACGCGGAGGTACTCGGATCGGCGCGCCCGCTGTCGACGAAGACTTCATCCTCGCCGGTTACCTTCTGGATCGTCGCCACGTCGAAGAAGGAACATGCGTCGATACTCGCGAGATCGATGTCCTCGCCCCCATCCGAGCCGGAGTCGGGGGCTCCGTCGTCTCCGCAGCCAGACAACAGGGCCATGGAGATGGTGAGAAACAGAGTAAGACGGATGCGCAACATCCTTTCCATCCTAGGTGACGGGAGGGACGTCGTCTAAGAGCGAGATGACCTCTCCACTCTACCGGAGTAGATCCACCAGTCGAGCAGCAGGTTCGCGGATCGAGACCCGAGTGGTGCCCATCATGAAGTGCCCCCAACAGGACGGTATCCGAAAAACCCTCCCCGGCTCTCCGGCGAGTCTTTCGGTTTGCGGGGTCGCCGAAGATCGAGCTCTCGGGCACGGACGCCACGCACGTAAACTCGGCGCCGTGCGCGCCATCGAGATCCGAGGGTTCGAAGCGGCGATGGTCGGCGATGCGGCCGCCCTGTTGGCGGAGTCGTGGGTCGGGCCAGTCCCGGCGCTGCCGGCTGACGGCAAAGGCTTCGCAGCCATTGGCGGCGGTCGGCTCGTGGGATATCTGCTGTCGCCTGAAGGGTCGGCGCGCATCCGGCTCCACGAGCACGCCGCACGCGGGGACCGGCGCGAGGTCTATCGGCGGCTCTACGCGGCGCACTCGCTAGGTGCCGCAGCGGAAAGCCATCAGATCGACATGCTCGTGAGCGACACAGTTGCCGTGCAGACGTGGTTCGAGCTCGGTTTCGGCGTCGACCAGATCAAAGGCGTGCGGTCGCTCGACACGATCGACGTACAGCGCTTTGACATCCGACGCGCCGATCCTACGGATGTCGAGCCGCTCATCCGCCTCATGATCGAGCTGAATGAGTTCCACGCACGCGCGCCGATGTCGAACCCGGACGCACTTTCGGAAGAAGAGGCGCGCAGGCTGGTCGTCGACGACGTCGCCCGCGACGGCGGCGCGGTGTGGGTCGCGGTCGATGGACCGTGGCTCGTCGGGTTCATGACGAGTCATGCCGACGGCACGCTGCCGCGCGTCGCGACGATCGGCGCCGCGATGGTCGAGGAGGCGCGCCAGGGGCAGGGGCTCGGGACGGCGTTGCTCGCGCGCACCGTCGACTGGGCACGTGAAACAGGCTACGAGCGGTGTGCCGTTGGATGGACGTCGCAGAGCCCGACCAGCGATCGGTTCTGGCGTGGACACGGCTTCGAGCCGTACCGATACACACTGAGACGCGTGATTCAGTCCCGCCGCGTTCCTCCACGCGTGTGATTCATGAAGGCGAGCCGATGTGCCCCCGCCAGGAATCGAACCTAGATCTACGGTTTAGGAACTCGAATCAACGCCGCTGGTCAGCAGGTTGCAAGCCCGATGACGTGCGTTTTCGTTGACCCGGGCTGAACGCGAGTGACCGATGTTGATCGCGGTTAGCGGCACGGATGTGGCACGAGCGGATGAGACAACCTGGGGACGTGTCCCTATTTTTCGCGAGTCGCTGAGGATGAACCCGAGTAGGTATACGGGGCTCCCTCCAGTGCCACCGTAGACTTTGCTGGGAGGTTGGTAGCCACCGCGATCGAGGACTCGTACCGACAGGTCGCGTTGAAACGGATGGTGCCGCGCGCTCGAGGAGCGATGAGTCATACCTCAGGTGCCGAGGGAGTCAGACGTTGTTGACTGCAGTCTTCGCAAGGGTGACCACAGCTTCGAACAACCTAGCTTCTCGGGGACGGGAGTTGGCAGATCGGTCGTCGAAAAAGGTCATCGATAGGAAGACATCGCCCGTGCGAATCGCAAGCTCAGCCTGGGCTTTCCCAATTTCCACTCCCGGTTCTGTCCCAGGAAACACGGTTTTCGTCATATACGCCTCATCCCCGACCCCCTCCACAGGCTCCATTGGCACTGCTACACCGTCGACCTTTGGGCCTGCCTCTCCTGACTTGAGGCCTTCAAAGTGCTCGCGGTTGATGATCGATATCCTGAGAGAGCCGTAGCCGGGGCCGACATTTCGTAGTCGGTCGTCAGGGCTCCCCGGCCCCCAACGAAATTCACACGAGCTAGAAATGGGATCGGGAGACTGGGAAACCTCCGCCTTTAGCGCAGCTTCCACCTCCGAATCAGCAACCAGATCGCAGGCCACCAATTCCCCGGCAGATTCTGGACTGTTAGTCGCCACAGGCCCGGCCGACTGGCTGCACGCTGCCAACATCGCAACTGTGATAACTCCAGCCGCCACGATGACGATCAACCGCTTGATGGCGAGAGTTCTGACCGTTGCTCCCACCTCCTCCATAAGCCGAGTCAGCCTAGCCACATGGACTTGATCGAGGCAATACCCGAATTCAGCCGAGACCTCGCACTCGATCCGCTGGGTCGAACATCCGTAAAGGATCAGCTGAAGCCAAAGTGGAAAGGGGCTCAGCCGGAGTACGACAAACTCTGTAGTGCCCCCAGGAGGAGTCGAACCTCCGCGCCGGGTTTAGGAAACCCGCGCTCTATCCACTGAGCTATGGGGGCGTCCGCCCCAGGATATCGCGATGGGGCATGGGGCAAGGGGGCAGGGGCTACCCTGCGACTGCCAGATGCCGAACCTTGCGTCTTGGCCGCGCCCGAACGAGATCATGTTGCGACTGCAGATTGATCCAGAACTCCGGAGTCGTGCCTAGTGCTCCCGCCAAGAGCCACGCAGTCTCCGGCGTGACGCCGCGCTTACCTCGAACGAGTTCGTTGATCCGCTGCACCGGGATCTCGAGATGCTCGGCAAGTGCTACCTGGCTAACGCCAAGCGGCTTCAAGAACTCCTCGAGCAGAATCTCCCCAGGATGAGTCGGCACGCGATGTCGCGGCAGCATCAGAACCTCCTTTCAGTGATAGTCATCGATCGCAACATCGTACGCGTCTCCGGCGCCCCATCGGAAGACGACCCTCCACTGGTCGTTGATGCGGATACTGTGTTTGCCTTTAAGGTTCCCCTTCAAGGCCTCCAAACGATTACCTGGTGGCGAGCGAAGGTCTGAGAGTTGGCTTGCGGCGTTCATCATGTCTAGCTTCCTCGCGGCACCGCCGCGGATGTTCGCTGGGATCCTTCGTAGAACTTTTCCGCCCTCGCCATGGAAGAGTGCCTCGGTCGCGGCGTCACCGAACGAAACGATCACGGGACGAAGTTCTCCACGGCCCCGATATTAACGCTTACACGGAAGCCATGCAAGAAGCGTTCTGGGGAGAACTGCACTGTTCGGCTATAACTCGGTCATGGCAGCCACGTGGTTATCGGTTCGGGTCGAGCTCATCGGTGGCCGAGGTCAGCGATTCTGGCCCCGCCCAGGCCGGCTCTTCGCTGCGGCTCGGAGCCATTCTTTCGCCGCTCTCGCCTCGGCGATCGATGGCGCATTCGCTCGGTGGGATCGCGCGCATCTTCACGCTTTCACCTTCAGCGACGGGGGCCGGATCGGTGGGCCTTTCGAACTGTGGGACGAAGTGGGCGACATGCGCGACAGCAGCGAAACGAAGCTCTCCATGCTTCAGACGGGATCGCTGTTCTCATATGTCTTCGATCTCGGCGACGACTGGACGCATCTCTGCTCCGTCGCCCTCAAGAAGATCGATCCTCTGGAGGTGTTGGGAGTCACTCCGCAGCTGCCCACGCCGTATTTCGGTTGGGGCGATGTCCCTGCTGGGCGTGGGAGCTTGTGCACGCCCTCGCATCTCCACCGTATCGATCTAGTAGCAGAACGCTGGGTTCGGCCGTCGCTCGATCATCGCGCCGCCGGTTGGGCTCGATGAGCCGCCCCGCCGTTCGATCATGTCCCATCAGCGGGTCCTGGTCGGTTGAGCGCTGGCCGGACCGATCCCCCAGCACGCGCACTTCCCATCGGGTTCCCGCGTAAGGAGCGGTTCAAGGGTCTCGATGTAGGTAGCGAGCCGTTCGGCCGCTTCGATGACCGTGCCGTTGTCCGGGCGTGCATCGTCCCAGACCTCGCTGATGCGACGCCAGCGCGCGGAATGCTCCTTCCGGCCGAGGAACGGACCCGCCACGGCGTCGCGCCCGAGCGCGCGACGCCATCTGCCTTCGTCCAGCAGGCCGAGCACCGCGTCGTTGTCGTGCGAGCGCGGGTGTTCGAGGTGCATGCCCACTTCGATGCGAGCCTTGGAGAGGACCTGGACCTCATAGTGCTCGTGCCAGGACCGATACCAGATCTTGAGGTTGAAGCCACCGGCGCGGTGATGGAACTCGCGCAGCGCGCGCGGCAAGAAACCCCGGAGGGCCTCGGCCATGTCTTCGAAGTCCGCGCGCGCCATCCCCGGGGAGGGTAGCGGGCTGCCGACTGGACTTGAAGCGTCGGCCGGACGCCCGTCGAGTGACCTAGCATTGATCCCCACGCGGAGTGTCACCATACGTATGGCGTCGGCGCGCCGGGCGGGGCAACGCGCGCCGAGGCCGTAGGCGAGCAGGTGCGTCGTGGAGCTCGTCTCGTGGGCCTTTCCTTAGACCGTGGCTGCCCGCGAGTTAGTCAAGCGCAGCCACGGCCAGACCCGCGCTCCAGCCCGGCGCGCGACCATCCGCAGGCGGTCGGATCCCATGCGTCGGCACGCCGCTGCGCGCAAGCAACCACGCAACAACCGAGTTCGAGTTCCACATCTCGCCGGCGTTCATCTCGTCTCGACCCCAGACGAGCACGGGTACAGCATCGACGAGTTCGAGGACGCGATGGGCGCTGGCTAGGTCCGTCGATACGCGTTGCGGGCTTTCCACGGCCCAGCGAGCGTCGGCGATGACGCCGTCACGCCATCGCCGGATCTCGTACCGTAGTGCGCGCGCTTGCCCGAAGTAGCGACTGCCGACCGGACCCTCGACGGCCACGCCGCGCCTGGCGCCGTCGGCGTCGGGGATCGGCCAAGAATTCTCGATGATGTACCGCCCATCGGGCACGAAGACCTCCAGGGCGGTGTGGTACAGGTCTTGTGGCGGCCTCCTCTCGCGCCTCGCCTTGATGGCCTCGTAGATACGGCCGTTCAACCGGACGAAGTTCGCGCCCGCGCCCAGAGGGAGCCACCACAGGTCGATGGCGCTCCGAGCGACGTTCGGCTCGTAGACCGAGGGACGCCCCACGACGTCACGGTAGGGATCCGCGAGCCGGGCGGGAAGGGCCGGACGACCCGATGGACACAGGGCCGGTGGCTACTGGAGGCTGAAGGGGGGATAAACGTCGGTGAGGAGGCCCACGTAGGTTCGGACGCGGAACGACCACCGGCTCACGCCGACCAGGAACTCGCGGAGGCCCTTTGGGTATCGACCGGTGAACAGCACGGCGAAGAACGCCATGATCGCCACGACCGCGGCTGCGACCCCCAGGAAGGCGAGGACGATGTAGTGGGGGATCGCGAGGAGCCACTTCACGAGCGGCAGCCAGCGGTTGAGCTCGGCCGGGTAGTCCACCGAGATGGATGCGGGGTCGGCGTTGTCGTCCTGCGCGGTCGGCGTGAAGCTGAACGGGGGGTATGACTCTCGCATCCAGAGGGCATACGAAGTGACTCGCCACTCGTACCGGTAGGCCATCACGATCACGTCGAAGATCTGTGGCGGGATCTTCTTCGTGAAAAGGATCGCGAAGAACGAGATGAATTGAAGGACCTGTCGTACAGGCTGGAGGGCCTGCGCCACGAGGACCTGCGGGATCGCCAGCAACCAGTGCACGAGCGGTCGCCAGTTCGCGACCTTCTCGGGTGCTTCCAAGCCCAAGCGAGCTGGGTAGCGAGGCGCCGTGGTTGCCACGTGTTCCCTCCCTTAGTGCGTTCTCGGCGATCATACGGGAGAGGAGCCGGAACACTTCTGGGCGACACGCTCACATGGGGAGCACCATCGAGGCCCGTGCGGATCGTCGCGCTCGACGGGCGCGCTGACTGACTGGTCCCCCCGCCGCCTTGAACGTCCCGGGAGGAATCTCCTCCTCCGAGCGCGAACCCCGGACGAACGGGACGAATCGAACGCCAAGGAGATCGCCGTGGGCCGTCCGACCTTTCTATCCATCCTCGTCCTTTTCGCCGCGCTCACGGGCGCGAGCGTGTCGACCCAAGCCGACGAGGGCCCTTGCACCGGCGACGGCGGGCCCGGCGGCGACTGGCCGATGTACGGTCAGGACCTGGCCGGGACGCGGAACCAGGAAGATCCCGGGCTGCTGATCGGGCCCTCGAACGCCGGCGATCTGACGTTGGCGTGGACGACGGGTGGCACGGTCAACGCCGGCCGCTCGACCGCGGTGATCGCCGGTCGATGCGTCTACGTCGCGGCCGACGGCGAGGGCTTCATCTCCGCGCTCGACATCACCGACGGCAGCATCGTGTGGCAGGTGCCCGCCGCGCCGAGCTATCCCGCGAAGACCCAGATCGCGGGCGTGTCGGTCGTGGGAGACAGGCTGTACGCGAACGTCTCGGAAGGCGACGGCGCGCAGGTCCCTGACGCGAGCCCGATCGGCGTGGCGCTCGACGCCGATACCGGCGACTTGATCTACGAAGGCGAGCCGATCCAGTTCGGCGAGCCCACGACGGCATTCTCGAGCGCGGTCGTGTTCGACGGCCGGCAGCTGGTCGTGACCAACGGCGGGGACGGGATCCCGAACGCGCGCCCCGGCTACGCCATCCTGGATGCCTCCAGCGGCGCGACGCTGCACGAGCAGACCACCATCCCCGTCGCGGACCTCGATCGGGGATACGCCGGTGGCGGGCAGTGGGCGACGCCGGTCGTGGACGTCGAGAGCGGATACGCATTCAACGGCACCGCCAACCCGTATAGCAAGAAGGTCGAGCACCGCTACGACAACGCCATCATCAAGATCGACATCGATCCGAGCCGTCCGACGTTCGGGACGATCGTCGACGCGTACAAGGGCAACGTCGATCAGTATTTCCCCGGACTCGACCGGCAGCCGCTGTGCGACGAGTTCGGCGATCAGATCGGCTACCACCCCTGCTGCAACTTCAGCGTGACGTGCGTGCAACTCGACATCGACTTCGGCGCGTCGCCGACGATGTGGCGCAACGCGGACGGCGAGCTGATGGTGGGTGATCTACAGAAGTCCGGCGTGTTCCACGCCGTGTACGCGGACACGATGCAATCCGCCTGGACGGCGATGGTATCCACCATCCCGCCGGGGACGGCCGGGAATTCCTCGAGCGCCGCCAACGACGGGGAGCGCATCTACGTCCTGGCGAACCCCGGTGTGCTCCACGCGCTCGACCCCGAGAACGGTCGGACGATGTGGGTGGCACCGGTGGGAGATCTCGCGGACTACCATCCGGTCTCGGTCGCCAACGGCGTCGTGTACGTGCTTGGGAACCACGGAATGCTGCTCGGCTTCGACGCCACGAACGGCCGCCCGGTCCTGGCGACCTCGTTGAACGTCGACGGTCAGAGCTCGTGCTTCGGGTTGGCCGGCGGCGTCTCCATCGCCCAGAACATGGTCTTCGCCAACTGCGACGGGACGCTGTTCGCGTACCGGTTGCCCTAGGGGGAACGCATGATCACCAAGACGATCCGACGTTTCGCGCTCGTCCCGCTGGTAGCGGTCGTGGTTGGGGTCGCCGCGGGCGGCGGCGCGCGCGCGACCGAGCACGTCCCGCACATCCTCGTGTTCAGCGGCACGTTCGGCTACAGGCACGCCGGCATCGCCCACATGGCGGACACGATCGAGCACCTAGCCGCGCTCACCGGCGACTTCACCGTCGAACACACCGAGGACCCGGCCGTGTTCGCCGACGACCTGTACGAACGCGTCGACGCGATCATGTTCGTGCAGACGACGGGCTCGCCGCCGTTCGGCGACGACCAGAAGGCACGGTTCCTCAGCTTCTTCGAGTGCGGCGGCGCGTTCATCGGTGTGCACGCGGCGTCGGACTCGGGCGACTGGGATGGGTACACCGATCTGATCGGCGCGAAGTTCGCCGGACACCCGCACTTCGGCGCGTTCGACTCGTATCAGGAAACGGGGTGGGAAGGCTTCGGCCGGCCCGGCACGATGACGATCGACGTTGACCCGCACTTCCTGACCGACATGACGCTCAACGTCGAGGACCAGCAGCACTCCGCGACCGCGCCATGGCACGGGCAGGACACGTTCAGATGGGGTGACGAGTTCTACCAGTACCAAGAGGACCCCCGGCCGAACGTGAACGTCCTCCTGTCCCTGGACGAGGAGTCCGACTACTGGCCGCTCGCCGGGACGGCGCCGAATCCGCGGGTCGTGGCCGGTCAACTCAACCCCTGGCTCGGCTACACCGACTCCGAGCCGGTCGCGTGGACCAAGACCTACGGCGAAGGTCGCGTCTTCTACACCAACCTCGGCCACAACCCGAGCACGTGGGACACACCGGAGTTCCAGGACCATCTGCTGGGTGGTCTGGGATGGACGACCGAGGTATCGCCCGACCCCGCCTGCGCCGCCGGCTGATCCCGACGTAGCATCGTGGTCGAGCCGGGCGCGCCCGGCGACGACGACGGAGGGAACCATGAGCGACGTTGCCTGGACGGGGACACCGGTGCGCGCGCACCAAGCGGCGCGCGACAACGGCGCGGAGCGCTTGGCGTGGGGCGGGCGACGCGAACGATTGCCGCTGCGATGGCCCTTCACCGAAGCGGTCGACGGTTTCCGCGCCAAGGCGCTCGCGAACCCGCAGTACGACCCCGCATCGACCTTCGTCTGGGGCCAGATGATGGCCGTCGGCCTGATCGAGATGCTGAAAGGAGTCGAGGCCGCGTTCGGCGCCGACGGACACGACATCGCGCGCGCGGCCCTGCGCGAGGTCGGACGCAAGATCATGGCCGAGATGCTCGACGGCGTCGAGGTGCCGGCCGACATGCCCGCGCAAGAAGCGGTAAGCCTCATGGCGTCGTGGATCAACGAGGTCTGCTACGCCTCGATCGAGGCACCGAACGTCGGCGACGACGGCGCCGACTTCGACATCCATTACTGCCCGCACGAGGATGTGTACGGCGCGTTCGATTGCCGCGTGCAGCGGTATCTGGTCGAGGGGATGCTCGATGCTGCGCGCGCGATCTTCGGCGATCGCGACTTCGATGTCGCCTTCGCCACCACGATCCCGTCCGGCTCGAACACTTGTCACTTCGACATCTTCCGAAAGCCCGAGCCGGGCACCGACGCGTGGAACGAGTACTCGGACAGGCTGCGCGACCGGGCGCTAAGGATCGTCCAGGTCACCCAAGGCGAGGGCTGAACACGATATGTACGTTTGCCTGTGCCTCGGTGTTGGGGACAAGAAAGTGCGTGAGGCGGTGGAGGCAGGCGCGCGGAACGTGAGCGCGCTCGGGCGGGAGACCGGCGCAGGCACGGACTGCGGGCAGTGTCGGCCGATATTGGAACGGATGATCGATCAGCACACGACAGGAGGGCCGGATGAAGGGGAACGCTCGGATCGTTGAGTCCCTGAACGAGTTGTTGACGCTGGAGCTCACCGCCGTGAATCAGTACTTCGTCCACTCGAAGATGTGTGAGAACTGGGGCTTCACGAAACTGGCGGCCAAGTTCCGTGAGGACTCGATGGCCGAGATGAAAGACGCTGAAGACCTGATCGAGCGCGTCCTGTTGCTCGAGGGTGTGCCGAACGTGCAGCGCCTCGGTTCGGTTGTCATCGGCGAGAACGTGCCCGAGCAACTGCAGCTCGCAGCCGAGACCGAGCGCAGCGCGCTCAAATTGCTGCAGGACATCATCGCGGCGTGTGAAGAAGAGGACGACGACAACACGCGCGTCTTCCTCGAACCCAGCCTCCGCGAGGAGGAGAGCCATCTCGATTGGCTCGAGACGCAGATCGAGCTGATCCGTCAGGTGGGCGAGCAGAACTACCTCGCGCAACAGATCTGACGTGCGTCCGCTGCAGGCGCAGCTGCGCGAGCTCGAGACCTACTGGTCGGGTGTCGCGCGCAGCCTGCTCGCACGGCGCTGGGCCGACCCCGGGCTCGACCTCACCCACCCGCAGTACTTCGCGCTGCACCACGTCTGCGAGCGCAAGACGATCCCGCTGCCCGAGCTCGCGCAGGTGCTGCGGATGCCCGAGCAGAACGCCGCGCGCGTGGTCGATCGGATGGCGCGCGCGGGACTGGTCGGGACGAGCCTCGACCCGGCCGACCGGCGAACCGTGGTGGTCGGGCCGACCAGCGCCGGCCGCGAGATGCTCGCGCGCGTCCGCCGCGCGCGCTTCAAGGAGCTGGGGGACATGCTTCGCCGGCTCGAGCCGGACGAGCGCGAGGAGCTGATCCGGCTGTTCAGGAAGATGGCCGAGGACGAACCGCCGCGCGTGGAGTGAGCAGGAACAAACTCTGATCGCGGCGAAATTGGGGTGCGACCACCCTGGAGGATCCCTTGCGCCGTTCCGTTTCGTTCGTTCTTGCCGTCGTCGTGTGCGCGGGGTTCGCCGCGCGCGCTGAGGATGGCCCATGCGTGGGCAACCCGCCGCGCCAGACCGAGGATCCGCTCTCGCCTCCGTGCGTTCCCTTCTTCGACGGGGACAACGGAGGATCGACGGCCCCAGGAGTAACGGGCGACGAGATCCGGGTGGTTTTCTACAACGACATCGGACTGCTGGGTGAGCTCTCCGAACCATGGACGTCGCCAGACGCTCCAGGCGGCTCCGGTGACGGGGCCAACCTGTTCCGTACCGCGAAGGCCCTCGTGCGCTATTTCAACAGCAGGTACCAGACCTATGACCGTACGGTGCGGGTGTTCGCGTGGCCGAGCGTGGGAGGACCGAACGCCCCATGTGGGTCGCGGCGCGCGGATGCCCATGTCGTGGTGGAGCAGCTCCAACCCTTCGCGGCCATGGCCTTCGGACCCAACATGCGCTGCTTCGTCGAGCAGCTTGCATCCGAGCTGGCCATCCCCACGCTCGGGGCCATGACGGACCTCTCCCGTTCAACCTACGAGACCGCAGCCCCCTACGTGTGGTCGTTCATGCCCGACCTGACGACGATCGCGTCCCTCAGCGCCGGATTCATATGCCGGACCCTCGCTGGCGCTCCCGCCCGGTTCTCGACCGATCCGCTCCTTGCGTCGAGGAACCGGTCCTTCGGACTCGTCTATCGCGTCGGCGACACGCTTCGATCGCCGTCGATGGCGTCGAGCGAGCTCTTGCAGGCCGCGCTCTCGGAGACCTGCGGCGACACGTTCACCTCCGTCGATGCTCTTGTCGGTGACGGAATCGGCGAACTACCGCTGATCATGGCCAAGTACCGGCTGCTGGGCATCACGACCCTGGTCTGTTATTGCTCGACGAGCGCAGAGGACCTGATGCCACAGCGTGCTCAGGCGGCGGCCACGGCCGTGGGTTACTTCCCGGAGTGGTACTGGGACGCGTCCACCGGGATGGATCGCGCCGGTGCGCAACGCTCGCTCGGCGAGCCGCACCACGTTTCGTTCGGTACGTCGTCATGGTGGCGACAGCCCCCGTTCGAACAGACCTTCGCGTATCAGGCGTACCTGTCGGAAGAGCCGGGAACCGTGCCGGAGGGACGGCACCTGTTCTGGATCTACCACGCCCTGCTCGTGCTGTTCCAGGGGGTACAGGCGGCCGGGCCGAACCTGAACCTTCACACGCTGGAACGAGGGCTCAACACATTTAACTACTTGGATCGCTCTGACCCGTTCGTACCCATAGGCGGGTTCGGCGCATACAACTCCGGTGCCGTCGGAAACCACACATTCGTGGACACGGGGATGGGATGGTGGTGGGATCCCGCTGCGCTCGCCGACGGCGTTGCGGCGCCCGGCTGCGTCAGGGTGATGCGCAAGGGACTGCGGCTCTATGCTGACGAGTGGCCTCCGAACGACGGGGACCTGTTCGTTGGCGTCGCACCGTGTGCAGGAGATATCGAACGGGCCTTTCCATAGGTCATCGACGCGGTGTCGCGTCGGCTAGAATGCCCATCCGGCTCGCGACCGCGGGCCCTTCAAGGTCAGCACAGGAGTCCGGTTTGTCCCCCGAGCCGCGCGCGCGCGCGATCCGCAACGTCGGTCTGGTCGCTCACGTCGACCACGGCAAGACGACGATGGTCGACGCCCTGTTGCGTCGGACCGGCGTCGTGCGGCAGGACTCGACCGATCGGGTCCTTGATTCGGGCGATCTCGAGCGCGAGAAGGGCATCACGATCCTGGCGAAGGCCGCCTCGATCGAGTGGAAGGGCGTCAAGATCAACCTCGTCGACACGCCCGGACACGCCGACTTCGGCGGGGAGGTCGAGCGCGGCCTCGCGATGGTGGACGGCGTCCTGTTGCTTGTCGATGCGGCCGAGGGCCCGCTGCCGCAGACGCGGTACGTGCTGTCGAAGGCGCTCGAGCAGCACCTGCCGGTCGTGGTCGTGCTGAACAAGGTGGACCGCAAGGACGCGCGCACCGCCGAAGTGCTCGACCTGATCTACGAGTTGTTCTTGGACCTCGACGCGCAGGACCACCACATCGACTTCCCCGCGTTCAGCTGCATCGCGCGCGAGGGCCGCGCCATCCCGGGCGTGGGCGTCCCCGGTCCGGACGACGACCTGTCGCCGTTGCTCGACGCGATCCTGTCGACGATCCCAGCGCCGTCGGGCGATCCCTCGGCGCCGTTGCGCGCGCTGGTCACCAACCTCGACGCGAGCGACTACCTCGGGCGGCTCGGGGTCGGGCGCGTAGTGTCGGGGACGTTGCGCGCGGGCTCGCCGCTGGTCTACCTGCCCGACGGACGGGATCCGCAGCCGGCCAAGCTGACCTCGCTGCTGGGCTTCACCGGGCTCGGGCGCGAGCCGGTCGAGGGGGTGGAAGCCGGCGACCTGTTCGTGTGTGCCGGCATCGGCGACATCATGATCGGCGACACCATCGCCGACCCCGCCGACCCGCAAGCATTGCCACGCCTCACGGTCGACGAGCCGGTCCTGAAGATGACCTTCGGACCGAGCACGTCGCCCCTGGCCGGCACCGGAACGTTCCTTACCGCGCGCCACATCGCCGAGCGCCTGCAACGCGAGATCCTTGGCAACGTCTCGATCCGGCTGCGCCCGACGCATTCGCCGGACATCCTCGAGGTCGCCGGGCGTGGCGAGCTGCAGCTCGCGGTGCTGATCGAGACGATGCGCCGCGAGGGGTACGAGATGGAGGTCAGCCGTCCCGAGGTCATCACGCGCGAGATCGACGGACGGCGCCACGAGCCGCGCGAGCGCGTGACCGTCGACGTCCCAGACGAGCACGTCGGCACCGTGAGCCAGATCGTCGCGCCGCGCAAGGGCGTCGTCACCGAGATCGTTTCGGGGCGCACCGGACGCACGATCGTGGTGTTCGAGGCGCCGGCGCGCGCGCTGCTCGGCTTCCGCACGCTACTGCTGACGATGACGCGCGGCACCGCGCTCGCCCACACCGAGAGCGCGGGCTTCATGCCGTGGGCCGGCGATCTGCCGCACCGAACCGGCGGCGCGATGATCGCGGATCGAACCGGGAAAGTGACAGGATACGCGCTCGACAACCTGCAGCAGCGCGGCACGCTGTTCGTGTCGCCCGGCGCCCCGGTCTACGAAGGCATGGTGATCGGCGAGAACGCGCGCGCCGAGGACATGGTGGTCAACCCCACCAAAGAGAAGCAGAAGACCAACATGCGCGCGGCCGGCTCGGATGATTCCATCAAACTCGAGCCGCCGCGCGAGCTGACCGTCGAGACCTCGATCGAGTTCATCGCCGACGACGAGCTGGTAGAGGTGACGCCGACGTCGCTTCGTATCCGCAAGCGCGTGCGCGACCGGCGCGCGCGCGAACGCGCGAAGGTCGGCTGATCCGGCCCCCGAAGGAACCTGCGCCGCCGACGGCGAAGGAGAACCGTGTGGGGGCCCGCCCGTCCAGGGGGAAGCGATGCTTCGTCGTCGCCGTGCTCGTGCTGGCCGCGGGGCAGGTGACGGGGGCGTCGGCCGCCGGCGACGCCGGCAGCGGAGCCGACGCCGGTGACACCTTCGAGACCGCGACGCCCGTCGACCCGTCTGGTCGTTACAGTGGCAGGCTGAACCGGGCCCAGGGCGATACAGATGACTTCTACAGGTTCTTCCTCGCCGAGGGGGCTTCGGTGTCGGTCGTGGTCACCTCGACGAGGCCGGACATCGATCCGGTCATGCTCCTCGACCCCAACGGCCTACCCATCGACGCCGGTACGCGCGCGGCATCACTCGGCCTGAGCATCAGTCCCGCCTTCGGCGCGAGCCCGTACGGGCACGAGCTGGGCACGATCCGCTTGGCCGTGCATCGCGCTCACGTCGCTGGAGAGTACCGGCTGCACCTCCGTGCGGATCGGTTCGATCTGCGCTCGTATTCGCTGTGCTTCATGAACTGCGAAGGTCACGTGTGGGCGCCCGTCGATATGATATTCGGCGGTTCGCTCAAACAAGCCGACACGCGAGTGCTCCTGGTGCCGCCGACCCACGGCGACCTGAGCAACCCACTCGGTCCGACCGTGCTTGACTACGTGGATGCGACGTTGCGCGGCATCAACAGATGGATCGATGCGATGGCGGCATTCACCGAGGACTATCCAACGTTCTCCTACCTTCGCGACATCCGCTTCCACATCGAGGTCTTCGACGGAGTCTCGCCCGTGGACCCCGCCGGTTACGACGTGGTGCTGGGCTACGTCGCGGCGGGTCCCTCTTTCCGTGGGGTCGCGGCGCAACTGCCCTTCAGCCTTCGCGATCCTCGCTTCAGCGGGCGCGCCATCTTGTTGAGCCTGTACGGTTCGGCGCCGCGCGCGGGTCAAGTCGCGTACGACTCGCCCGAGATCGTCGATCTGGAGATGGTCACGATGCACGAGTTCGGGCACACGTTCGGGCTGGGCCACACGCTCACGAATCACCCCGAGCTTGGATTCGATCTGATGAACAGTCCCGCCCCGTTCGTCTACGGCGACGGCTCGCCGGTGGGTGACGGGGGCGAGCGCACGCCGTTCACGTGCCTGTCGAGCCTGGACCTGTACGGCATGGCGCACCTCTACCGCTGGCTGCCCGGCGGCGTCTGGCAGCCTTCGATCGGATCGGTCTCGCTGCCCGCCTCGATGCCGTATCGCTGGTACTGCGGCGAGTAGGGCGCGCGTGTAGGCTCCGTGCGAAATGGACCACACCACGTTCCGAGCCGCCGTCGAAGCGCGCGACCTCGAACGGATGGTCGCGCACCTCGCGCCCGACGCGGTGTTGCACAGCCCGGTGACCTTCAAGCCGTTCGAGGGCCGGGATGCGATCCGAACGTTGTTGGCCATCCTGCTCGAAGTCTTCGAGGACTTCGCGTACACCGACGAGCTCGTCGGTCCCGATGCGCAGGCCTTGATCTTCCACGCGATCGTCGGTGACCGCCAGCTTGAAGGCATCGACATCCTTCGCTTCGGCGGTGACGGGCTGATCGCGGACTTCACCGTGATGGTGCGCCCGATGTCCGCGGTGAACGCGCTCGCCGAGGCCGTCGGCGCGCACCTCGCCGCGCAGGCCTAGCACGCAGTCGACAGGCCCGTCTCGATTTCTGTGTCAGATAGCTTTCGCATGTGACCGCAGGATTGCACGAGAAGCCGTCGGTGGTCGCCCGGGCACGCGGCGCGCCCTCGTTAGCGCGCGCGCACCACGAACAACGGCGTCACACCGAGCGCGCGCTCGGGGATCGGAAGCGCCAGCCGGCGCGCCCATTCGACGTTGCGCAGGCGCTCGATCGTGACGTTGCGCCACCCGGCTTCTTCGACCAGTTCGATCACGTGACCGGGGTGCGTGCCGGCGCCGAGCGGCAGGCGCTCGCGCATCCCCGGGTCGTACGGCGCGTGATGATCGTCGGCGTGACCGCGGACCCTCCGCAGGGCGTCGCGCGCACGCTGGCGCGCGCGCTCGAGGGGATCGGCCGCGCCCCATAGGCCCTCGAACAGCGCGAGCCGTCCTTCGGGGGCTGCCGCACGCCACGACTTCAGCGCGCCGAGCGGATCGGGGAGCGTCCACAGCAGATGGCGCTCCACGATCGCGTCGAACGGTCCAGGCGGCGGTTCCTCGGCCGGTCCGTGGGCGATCTCGACGTCGAGCCCGTCGCGCGCGGCCGCCGCGCGCAACTTGCCCAGCATTCCGTCGGACAGGTCCAGCGCCGCCGCCCGATGGCCGAGCCGCGCGCACACCAGGCTCAAGAACCCGGTTCCGGCGCCGGCGTCGAGCACCCGCGCGGGCGGCTCGGGGAGCGAGCGCTCGATCGCGGCGGTCCATGCCGCGCGCTCGGCCGGCGATCGCATCACGTGGGTCGGCGCGCGGTCGTAGGTGCGCGCGTCGGTGTCCCACCACCGGCGCAGCTCATCGTGCAGGTCGGTCATCGTTCGGCGGCCAGCCGGAACGGTTCCTCGATCATCGATTCTCGCCAACCTTCGGCACCGAACGTCGCGATCAAGCCTTCGACTTGACTGATGTGCTCGGTGATCGCGCGCACCTTGAGGTGGAGGATCTCACCCTCGCAGTGGAAGTCGATGCCGAGCTCGTCGCGCGGCGTCCGCGGCGGCGTCCCCGGCACCATGAACACGTTGTGCGGTTCGAACGCAGGTGCCCAGCGCTCGACCCATTCCGGAGTCTTGGTCGCGTGGTACAGGCGCGAGCCGGCTGGTGCGACGTCGTGGAAGGCCTTCATCGTCCACTCGCACGTTGCCACGTGGTCGGGATGACCGGTCATTCCGTCGAGCCCGAACGAGAGGACCGTCCGCGGTTGGACTTCGTCCATGATCGCGCGCACGCGGGCTGTCGCCATCTCTTGATCGACGTCGGCACATCCGCCGTCGGCGTGGTCCAGCCAGATGTGCTCGGTGACGCCGAGCACTTCGAGCGAGCGCAGCAGCTCCTTCTCGCGAACCTTGGCCATCGTCTCGGGCGGCCAGCGCACATGATCGAGCGAGCCTTGTTCCCCGCGGGTGGCGGTCACGCAGACGACGCGGTTGCCGGCGGCGACCGCGCCGGCCATCAAGCCTGCGGACAGGTAGGCCTCGTCGTCGGGATGCGCCCACACCCCGAGGATCGTGCCGAGTTCGCCCGCGTCCATCCGTCCAGGCTATCCAACGCGGGCACGTGCATGCACGGCGGGCTCGATGAAGCGGAATCTTGGTGGGATCAAGCTGTGGCCTGATCGAAGCGCCGCGAGCCCAACGCGCATCGCCGCCTCGCGCGCGCCGTTCCAGCGCACGCCGTAGCCCTCGCGCAACGAAGGCGGCAGCGTTCCGAAGGCCAGGCGCGCGACCAACCGCAGGATCGGTCGCCAGTTCGCCTCCGGGGGCGGATGTAGGAACAGGCGCGCGACCGCGCGCGCCGAGTCGGTCACCAACAGATCCCCCGACGCCACGACCGAGTCGATGTACGCGCGCAGGTCGGCCACAGAAGAGGGGATCATCGCGCGCGGCACGCCCAGCAGCTCCGCAACGATCATCTGCTCGGCGTGGAAGGTCTCGCGCTCGGCCGCGGTCAACCGCCCAACGGTCAGCTCCTCGAACAGCAGCGCCGAGTCCACCAACACCGCGTGCACCCACAGCAACAACGCAGGATCGAGCGCGTCGTACGGCTTGCCGGTGATCTCGTCGATGCCCGAGATCCGGGCATGCACCTCGTTGATGCGGTCGGCGGCTGCCATCGCCTCGTCGCGCGAGCCGAACGTGATCGTGTAGGTCAGCTGCAGGGTGCGCTCGAGCCGCTTCCAGGGGTTGCGCTCGTAGAAGCCGCTCGCTCGCGCACCGGCGATCACCAACGGGTGGGCGGCCTGAAGCAGGATGGCGCGCGCGCCGCCGAACAGCACGGTCGTCTCGGCGTGCACCCGCCACGACACGCTGTCGGGACCGAACAGCCCCACATCCTGCATGGATGCAGCGTACCGTCGGCCTGGCTCGCGCGGGTCCTTCGGCCCTGGAACGGGTCTCCGAGTCGTGCGAGGATCGGGTCGTGGAGAACGTGTTGTGGGCGATCGTCGCGATCCTCGGAGTCGCGGGATGGGCTGCCGTGGTTATCCTCGTGCGCCGCGTTCGACGCGGGACCGCCTACACCGTGCCGGGCGTGGCTCGCGGACATAGCGTACGGATCGCGCTCGAGATGGACGTTCGGGACCCCGACGCTCCTGAAGTGCAGCGTCTCGTGCGCGACGCTGCGACCCAGGTGTTCGCCTCGAACCCCGATGTCGACGAGATCATGGTCACGAGCCGTTCGGGCTTGGCGCTCGGCGCTCGCGAACGCCGGACGACTCTGCCCGAGCATCTGGTTCCCCCGGCGACGATCCCGCCCCCGCACCGAGCGGCCGCCCGAGCGCGGATATCGGAGCCGACGGTCACACCGCTGCAACCGGGGGACTTCCCGGTGTCCCACTTCCTCTATGCGCAGCGCGGCGTTCACCCTGAGGATCAGCGGCGTCCGGTGGCCGAGCGCTTCGAGCTCAACGACGACGTGCGCGGCCGCATCCGGGACCCCGGCGACCCTGCGGATGTGGTGCGCGCGATCCTGGAGTCGGCCGGCCTGGGTCCGCGGGTGGACGGGGACCTCTTGGTCCTGGGGGACGAAGCGATCGTCGTGCTGAACGACCCGATGGGCCACCCGATCCTGCCCGGCCGCCTCACGCACGCGTTCGTGCGGTTCCGCGACAGCGGTGCGCGCCACGGGTTCGTCATCGGGCTGGGCTTCATGGAGCCTCGCGACGTGAAGCGCCGCGAGATGATGGAGCCGTCATTCGTCCACCTCGGTCAAGACGCGATCCAGCGCATGGCCGATGCGGCCGCGCTCGGGGCGAACCCGATGCGATTCGCGCGCGGTCCGGCGCTTCTCAGCGCCTGAGGGTCGGCGGCGCTCACCCGCATGTCGCGCGGACGGCTTCGCACCGATAGCATCGCGCGCACCATGACGACGACAGCATCCGAACTGATCGAGGCCGGCCGCAAGCGCCTGCTCCGCGACGTCGAGCGGTTCAACCGCCGGGGCGACGAACGCATCCAAGCCGAAGAGTTGCTCGAGCACGCCGCCGGGCAGGAGCTGGACGACGACGACGAGGTCGATGCCGCGACCCGCCGCAAGTACGAGCGCCTCCTGGAGCGGCGCGCGAAAGGCGAGCCCATCGGCTACATCCGCGGCTACGAGATGTTCCGCGGGATGCGCTTGGCCGTGAAGCCAGGCGCTTTCATCCCGCGCGAGACCACCGAGTTCTTGGCCCAGCAGGCCATCCGACGGATCCGCCGGCGCAAGGACCCGATCGCCGCAGACCTTGCGACAGGGGTCGGGGGCGTGGCGCTGGCCATCGCGCACGAGGTGCCGCACGCCGATGTCTACGGGACCGACATCGCGACCACCGCGCTCGCGCTGGCGCGCGCCAACGCCAAGATCAACCGCCTGCCGAACGCGCGCTTCCTGACCGGCAGCATGTACGAGCCGTTGCCGAAGCGGCTGAAGGGCACCCTCGACGTGATCGCGAGCCATCCCCCCTACGTGGCGAGCCACGAGCTGAAGGGCCTGCCGGCCGAGCTGATCGACTTCGAGCCGGTCGAGTCGCTGACCGACGCGTCGCGAGACGGGCTCGGGCTGGTGCGCGTACTCGTGGGAGGCGCGCGCGAGTGGCTGAAGCCCGACGGGTGGCTGTGCGTCGAGGTCGCGAGCGACCTGGCGCGCACGCTGCGCTCGATGCTGGTTCGAGCCAGCTTCCGGGAGGTCCAGAGCACCAGGGGTGAGTACGCCTACACCCGCGTGCTCGTCGGGAAGCGGTAGCCTCGGAGGCCATGGCCGACGAGCACGTCGCGATCCGCGCGCTCGAGCACATGGTCGGGGACGCCGACCGGCCGCGTCTGCGCTACGCGATCGAGGCACGCGATCGACCGGGTCCTGCGTACAAGGAAGGCGTGTTCTCGGACGATACCGTCTGGATCCAGCTGCGCGGCGGGTTGTTCGTCGCGAAGGCGACGGTGAAGATGGCCTGGCGCGGCGAGTTCTCGCGCATCGACGAGATCCGCGCGCGCGCAGCCGGGCTGGACGTGCCCGAAGACTTCTGGCAGGGACGCCCCCGGTCGGGCTACGCGATCGTGGCGGAACTGCAGGCCGAGCGCTGGATCGAGCCGTTCTGGGGCGGGCCGCGCACCTACGGGTACGAGTGGGTCGTGCTCGAGAGCGATAAGAAGCGCGCGTCTTGGCTCGAGCCCAAGGAGGCGCCCCGCACCGGCGAGGGGTTGAAGGGTGACTTCGAGCGTGCGCGCGCGGCGGGGTTCAGTCGTCTTCCGTGACCGGCCGAAGTACGCCGGTCACGCGCACGACACCTTCGCCGTACCTTCCGTCGAGCTCGGCCTGTGTATCGGGGAACACGACGGCGACCTCGAGGCTCAAGACGTTGTCGACCGTGTCCGGGCCGATCGACAGGACCTCGAGGCCGAGCTCGTCCGCGAGCCCGTTCATGAGTTCGTCCTGGATGGCTCGCAGCGAGGCCTCGGTTCGCTCGAACCGGATGACGCATAGCGACCCGCCCCACACGGCGCGGAGCTCCGCTTCGTGGGCCTCGAGATTCCCCGTGTACGCGACGTTGAGGATGATCTCCTGCGGGTCCTGGTACTCGCCCCGTCGGTTCTGGTCGTCGATCCAGAAGCCGGCGACGTCCGGGGCTGCGTCGGCCACATCTGCCGCGCGCCCCATGGTGTTCTCGGTTGCACGCGCCGGGTCGGGAGGGACCCATCCTCCTTCAGGTGGGTCGCACGGGGTCGCGAAGCGGTCTGACAACTCTTCCCGCGGCTGGCGCTGCGGGGAGCCTGGTGGTTCGGTGAGCGTGAATACGTCCCCGTCCAACGCACCGACGATGTGGTAGACACCCCAGGTCGTCCCGCCGGAAGAGGTCTCACCTGCCACGCGCTCCCAGTCCCAGTTGGGGATCGGGTACGTGCCACACTGCGGCGGGAACGAGGTGGCGACGGCTCCGAGACACAGCATGGCAGGCTCGCCCGGCGCTTGTAACACCATCGTGCTCACCTCGTAGAGCGTTGCCTGGTCATCCTGAAGGCTCCCGCTCGAGCCGGCGCATGCCGCCAGGGCGGCCGAGGCCCCGATCATCATGCCCAGCACCCGCACGATCATGAGACGGACCAGGCATCCAGACGGTTCCACGTCATCCCTTCACCACCCCCAGCGGGCGCAGGCGCGCGACCCGCGCGCACAGCCCCGCGCGCTCGCACGTCTGGACCACCTCGTCGACATCTTTGTAGGCGAAGGGCGCGCCTCCTCGGGTAGTTCGCGGATCGAGCGCGCGCGTACCCGGATCCCCGCGGCTTCCAGTTCGTTGCGCAGCTGGTCGCCGCGCACCTTCTTTTTCGCCGCCGTCCGGCTCATCGTGCGCCCCGCGCCGTGGCAGGTGGACCAGAACGCGCCGCCGCCGGGAACACCGGACAGTACGTAGGACGACGTCCCCATCGAGCCGGGGATCAGCACCGGCTGGCCGTGCGCGCGCAGGTCGTCGGACAGCTCGTCGTGGCCGGGCGGCAGCGCGCGCGTCGCGCCCTTGCGGTGCACGCACAGCAGGCGCCGCTCGCCGGAGACCTCGTGGTGCTCGAGCTTGGCCATGTTGTGGCTGACGTCGTAAACCAGCGACAGGGCGCGCACGCCGGTCGCGGCTTCGAACGCGTCGCGCACGGCTTCGGCGAGCATGTGGCGGTTCGCGCGACCGTAGTTGGCCGCGGCTGCCATCGCGCCCAGGTACGCTTCGCCGTCCGGGGAGCGCACCGGCGCGCACGCGAGCTGCTTGTCGGGCACCGCGATGCCGTACGAGGGCATCGCCTGAAGCATCGTGCGCACATGATCCTGGCAGACCTGGTGTCCCAGCCCGCGTGAGCCACAGTGCAGCATGATGCACACCTGATCTTGGAACAGACCGAACGCCTCGGCGCGCGCGGAGTCGTCGATTCGCTCCACGTACTGCACCTCGAGGAAGTGGTTCCCCGATCCCAGCGAGCCGATCTGGCCGAGCCCGCGTTCGCGCGCGCGCCGGCTCACCTGCGCCGCATCGGCGGCGGCCAGCGATCCGTGATCCTCGCAGCGGTCGAGGTCCCGGCTCGAGCCGAAGCCGCATTCGACGGGGAAGCGCGCGCCGCCGGAGAGCACGCGATCGAGGTCGCCCGGGTCGCCCAACGTCCAGACGCCACCCTTGCCCATGCCGCGCGGGGTCCCGCGGTCGAGCGCGTCCATCAGCGGCCCGATCCGGTCGTCCAGATCCGCGCGCGTGACGGTCGAGGCCAGCAGGCGCACGCCGCACGAGATGTCGAAGCCGACGCCGCCGGGGGAGACCACGCCACCGCGCTCGACGTCGGTCGCGGCGACCCCGCCGATCGGGAAGCCGTAGCCCCAGTGGATGTCGGGCATCGCGTACGAAGCGCCGACGATGCCCGGCAACGTCGCCACGTTCACGACTTGCTGCAGCGACTGGTCCGACATGACGTCCGGCAGCAAGGCGTCGGACGCGAACACGATACCCGGCACCTTCATGTCGCCGTGCATCTCGATCCGCCAGCGGACCGGCGTTTCCTGCGTCAGCGGGATGCTCATGAAGGCTCAGTATCCGAGTGCGGGGTCGACGAGTCCTTCCAGCGGCTCGCCGCGCGCGAACGCGGCGACGTTGCGCCCCACCATGCCCTGCAGCTCGGGGATCGCCATTCCTACGGTGTTGGCCACGTGCGGAGTGACGATGACGTCGTCGAACGACCACAGCGGATGATCGTCTGGCAACGGCTCGGGGTCGGTGACGTCGAGCGCCGCACCACCGATCCGACCCGCGCGCAGCGCATCGACGAGCGCATCGGTGTCCACGAGCCCGCCGCGCGCGACGTTGATCACCCACGCGTCCGGCTTCATGCGCGCGAGCACGTCGCGACCGAGCAAGCCGCGCGTGGCCGGCGTCAGCGCGGCGGCAACGACGACGAAGTCGGCCTCGCCGACGAGTTCCCCGAGCCCAGCGACCGGCTTGGTCCGCTCCGCACCGGACACCTTCGCGCCGGTGCGACTGACGGCCAGGATGCGCGCGCGCAACGGCTCGAGCATCTCGGCGAGCGCGCGCCCTACGCCACCGGTGCCGACGATCAGTACCGTCGATCCGGCGAGGCGGCGAGTACCCGGGTGGCGTGTCCACCCCCGGTCGCGCGCGTGCCGGTGCAGCTTGCGCGAGGTCATCAGTATCAGCGCAAGCGCGTGCTCGGCGGTTGCGTGACCGTAGACGCCTTTGGCGCAGGTCCAGGTCCGAGCCGGGTCGATCGCGCCCGCCTCGAAGAACGACTCGATCCCTGCGAAGGGCAGTTGCACCCATCGCGCCCGCGACGCCGCGAGTAGGTCCTTCAGTCCGCCGGGATCGCGCGGATCGGTCCACACGATCGCATCCGCGGCCGTCGGCTCGACCAGGATCCCACCCGCTCCGACGACCGCCTCTTCGATCGGGGGGCTCGGCGGCGCGACGCACACACGTGGGACCATCATCGTCGAACCGTACTGGAAAGCCGATCGCGCTTGGAGGAATATCACCCCGTGGAAACCGGCCATCGGATCCTCGAGCACACTGCCGACATCCGCATCGAGGCCTGGGCGCCGACCTTCGCGGACTGCGTGGCCGAGGCGGTGCGCGCGCTCATTGCATCCTTCGCGGACATCCCCGGCGATATCGTCCCGTCCGGGACACACCCGATCCGACTCGAGCCGGGCCCGGCCGACGAGCGCCTCGTCGGGGTGCTCGAAGAGGTGCTGTACTTGCTGGATGCACGCGACGAGGTTCCCATCCGGGTCGACGTGGTCGAGGCGGACGACGGAGGGCTCACGAGCGTATTCGAGACTGTGCCGCTGGCTGCGGTGACGGCCTCCGGCGCGGGCCCGAAGGCGATCTCGTACGGGGACCTTGCGATCGAACGCACGGCGAACGGTTGGCGCTGCGTGGTGACCGTGGACGTCTGAGGCACCGGATAGCGCCTCGGGCCACGGCTGTGGGTCTCGGCGATCCTTGCGGTGGCGCCCATCCAAGATCCTCGCTCACGTACGGATGTACCCGAGGGGCCCAGGACTTGACCGGCCTCCCGGCCCCGGTCCTGGGGGTCCAACGGCACTAGGCTCGCGTTCCGGGAAGGTCGATGCTTTGAGCATGTTCGTGCATCACTTCCTCCAGGTGGCACTCCCGTTCGTGGAGGCGGAACGGCTCGTGCTTTCCCACCTGGGGGATCTGCCGGAGGTCGCTGTGGCCGCCCACGCTCGGGCGCTCGAGGCGAGCGCAGCAGAGCGCTCACCTGTGGTGTCCGAGCTAGTCGTGGGCGAGCCGCATCCAGCCACCTGGCAAACGATCGTCCCGATGATGTGGCGCCTGGAAGGCCCGAGCCGCCTGTTCGCGGACATGGAAGCCGATCTGGTCGTCGTCGCGGTCGGTCCCTCGCGGACCAGGCTCGCGTTCTTCGGCTCGTACCGGATGCCGGCCGAAACCCACGACGAGGACGAGCGGCAGCAGTGCCACCGCTTCGTCGAGGTGGCGGCGCGTGCGTTCCTGCAGGAGGTCGCGCGCTGGGTGACGGTGCTCGCGCCGCGTCTCACGGCTTGAAGGTCTGAGAGGAGGGGACGTTGGGATCTGTGTTGTTGGTGAGTTCCTCGGGCGACGCCGCGGCCGCGTTGTCCATCGCCCTGGACGATTCCGGACACGATCTGATGATCTGTCCGGGCCCTCACGTGCCGGCCTACTCGTGCGTCTACGACAAGGTCGGTCGTTGCCCCCTGCCCGAAGCGGTCGACGTCATCGTGCTCGACGCCGACCTGGAGAGCGACGCGGCGGGCCAGGGAACGAGTTCGCACGAGCTGTTCGGCTACTACCGCACCGTGGGTTGTCCCGTGATCGTGCTCGCCGACGCGGGGCGCGCGGCCGATCTGTACGCGGGCGAGGCCGCGGTCGTGCTACCGCGTGACTCGGCGCCCGCCCGCATCGTGGATCAGATCGAAGACCTGATCGGGGTGGAGCCGGAAGTCATCGACCTCAGGCTCGGCGAGATCACCTCGATGATGCCGTCAGCGGCTCGTCCCGGAACGCGACACTGAGAACCCCCGGCACGCATCGGGCGATGCGCTCGGCGAGCCTACGCGCGCCGGCATCGCGGGCATCGCGCTGACCGTCCAGGATCGCGACGCCATCCCGCACGGTCGCGTCGAAACGCCCGATCAGCGGCGCGACGTCGGCAAGCATCGTCGTCAGTTCGGTCTGGACCTCGGCGTCGGGTCGGGCGAGCGCGCGCAATGTGTCCCGGCGCGCGATCACGCCGACGACCTGGTCGTGCTCGACCACCGGGGCCTGTTTGATCCCCTCGCGGTACAGCATGCGAGCCAGCTCTGCGACGTCGGCGTCGGGGTAGGTGGTGTGGACCCGGCGTGTCATGACTTCGCCGACCGCATGGGGGATCGCCCCCCTCGCGGGGCGGACCATGACGTGCAACCGCGGGTCGGGGACCGCCTCGAGCAAGACCAGATCCTCCTCGGTGACGATCCCGACCAAGCGGCCGTCGGCGATCACCGGCAAAGCGTTGATCCCCCGCTCGACCAGGATGCGCGCGGCATCCTTGATGGGCGTCTCGGGGGTGACCGTGATCGCCGGACTAGACATGACGTCGCGAGCCCGCATGGCCCCTTCGAGGCTACGGGCGCGCTGGTGCCCGGGAGAGGGCCGAACGGGTCGGTTCCGGGGGGCCGTCAGGCCGGTCGGCGCGCCGACAGGGGCAGTGGGACCGGCGGGGCCTCGATCCGGACCCGGGCATCAACGGCGATCGCGCCCGAGGGCGACACGATGACCGGGTTGAGGTCCATCTCGGCGATCTCGGGGTGCGCCTCGACCATCGCGCTCACGCGCAGCAGGATGTCCTCGAGCCCCGCCACGTCGGTCTTGGGCGCGCCCCGGTAGCCGATGAGCAACGGGTAGGTCGCAAGCCCGCGCACCATGTCGGCCGCGTCGAGGTCGGTCAGCGGAGTGAGGCGGACCTGCACGTCCTTCAGCAGTTCCACCGCGGTCCCGCCGGCGCCGCACGCGATCACGGGACCGAAGCTGCGATCGTGCACCACCCCCACCAGCATCTCGACGCCCGGCTCGGCCATGCGCTGCACCAGGAATCCCTGCAGATCGTCGATCGTCTGCTGCATGCCGTGCGCAACGTCGGCGACCGCGGACGGCTCGAGGTTCAAGCGGACGCCTCCGACGTCGCTCTTGTGGACCAGCGTCGGCGCGATCGCCTTGAGTGCGACCCGTCCACCGACCTCCTCGGCTGCGCGCGCGGCCGCTTCGGGATCGGCCGCGACCGTCGAGCCTGCGACCGGCACGCCGTACCACTGCAACAGCTGCTCCACCTGCTGGGCCTCGAGCCAGGTCGCGCCTGCGGCGAGCGCGCTCGACAGGAGCGCGGCCGCGTCGTGGCGCTTCACGTCGGGGAGGTCCACGAGGGTGCCGGCGGGACGCGCGCGCCACTCCCCGTACCCGACCACGTGCGCGAGGGCGCGCGCGGCGTCTTCGGGGAAGCTGTACGAGGGGATCTGTCGACCTACTCCCCGGAGCTCGGCGGGAACGCCGTGCGCCGACATGAAGACGGCCAGCAGCGGGACGTCACGCGGGAGGGTGTCGACCGCCTCGCGGATCGCGCGCGCGACGTCCTCGGTGCGCGTCACGATCGGGCGGATGAAGATGACGATGATGGCGTCGACGTCCTCGGATCCCGCCACCTCCACGATCGTGCGCCGGTACTCATCGGCGCCGGCCGAGGCGATCATGTCGACGGGGTTGGCGGCGGAGGCCTCGGCGGCGAGGAACGAACGCAATCGCTGCTGCAGGTCGTCGGCGAGCGGTGAGACCTCGAGCCCGGCAGCCTCGCACGCGTCCGCGCACATGATCCCCGGCCCGCCCGCGTTGGTGACGATCGCGACCCGGCGGCCCGCGGGAACCGGCTGGTTCGCGAGCAGCGCGGCAACGTCGAAGAGTTCGGCCAGGGTGTCGGTGCGGACCACACCGGTCTGGCGGAACAGGGCCTCGACCGTCACGTCGGAAGCGGCGATCAGCGCGCCGGTGTGCGAGCTGGTCGCGCGCGCGCCTGCCGTCGATCGGCCGCTCTTCACCGCGATGATGGGTTTGGTCTTGCCCACCGAGCGCGCGATCCGCGAGAACGTCCGGGGGTTCCCGAACGACTCGAGGTACAACAAGATCAGGTCGGTATCGGGATCGTCCGACCAGTAGCGGATCAGGTCGTTGCCCGAGATATCGGCCTTGTTCCCGACCGAGACGAACGACGAGAGGCCCAGACCCAGCGTGGCGGCGTTCTCGATCACGGCCAGGCCGAGCGCGCCGCTCTGGGTCATGAACCCCGCCCGCCCGCGGATCGGCATCGCCGGCGCGAAGGTCGCGTTCATCGACACGTCCTCGGCTGTGTTGATGATCCCCATGCAGTTCGGACCGATCAGGCGCATGCCTGTTTCGCGGCACACGGTCACCAGCTCCCGCTGTCGATCGATGCCAGGCCCCCCGACCTCCGCGAATCCCGACGAGATCACCACGAGCCCGCGGACCCCTTTGGTCGCGCACTCGCGCGCGACGGACACGACCGCCTCGGCGGGAACCACGACGACGCCCAGGTCGACGGGGCCCGGGATGTCGAGCACCGTCGGGTACGCGCTGACCGATTGCACGACCGGGGCGCTGGGGTTCACCGGATAGACCGGGCCCTCGAACCCGCCGGTGACCAGGTTGTGGAACACCTCGCCCCCGATGGTCCCGCGGCGACGGGACGCTCCGAGCACGGCGATGCTCCGTGGCGCGAGCAAGGCCTTGCCGGCTGCGATCGCCGCGTGGTGCTCGCGCTCCTCGAAGCGCTCGAGCACCCCGGGTGAGAGCGAGGCGGGCATCTCGACGCTGACCTCGCCGTCGGCGATGCGGGTTCGGATCGGGAACCCACTGTCGCGGAACACCTGGATCATGCGGCGGTTGTCCGGCAACACGACACCGCGCAGCACCTCGATGCCGGCGTCGGCGGCCGCTTCCGCGAGGTGACCGAGCAGCACGGTTCCGACCCCGAGCCCCTGCATCTCGTCGGCCACCTCGAACGCGATCTCGGCTTCGCCGGCCCCGGTGCGGATCATCGAGGCGTGCGCCACGATGCGGTCTCCCTTCGTGGCGACCAGCCCGAACCGATCGCGGGAGTCGACGTCCACTGCCCACGTGGCGGCACGCTCCAGGTTGGGGCCGCCGGCGAAGAACCGCAGGTACCGCGAACGATCCGATAGCGCGCGCAGGAACTCAAGCACGCGGTGCTCCTCGCCCGGATCGACCGGCCTGATGTGGATCGTCGAGCCATCACGCAGGACGACATCGGCTTGGCGCTCGCTCACGCAGGGACGTTACCCCCAGGAAGAGGTGTGAGCGCAAGCGGGATCCCCGGTCGGGACGCCGGATCGCGGGTCTGCGCATCGAGAACCGCTTTGCCTGAAGGACGCGGACCTCCCTTTCCCGCCCTTCGGTTCCTGTTTCCGGTCCATTCGATCGGGTACCCATGGAACGGATGGGGTGTTCCCGGCGGGGCGGGGTTCGGGCGGTGCTCCCGGCTTCGGAGGGCTGGACGGGAGGAGGTTCCCGGTGAGGACGCAGACGATGAGCATAGGGCCGTTCAGGCAGAGGTTTCCAAGCCCTTCCTGTGCAAAGTGACGAAGCCAACCCATCCGAGAGGAGGTTCATGCCGAAGGCTGTGATGCGTGCCGGCAGGGGCTCGAGCGGCGAGGTGGATGCGCTCCACGCGTACCTCGAATCCATCGCGCAGGAGCCGTTGCTGACGAAGGAAGAAGAGATCGAGCTGGCGCAGGCGATCGAGCACTGCCACGATGCCGAGGACGTGCTGCGCTCGGATCGTCGGATCTCCGTCTCGCGGCGGCATCAGCTCGAGCAGGTCATGGCGGACGGCGAGCACGCACGCCAGCGCTTCATCCGCGCCAACCTGCGCCTCGTCGTCAGCATCGCGAAGCGATACCAGAACCAAGGCCTCCCGCTGATGGATCTGATCCAGGAGGGCAACCTGGGACTGATGCACGCGGTCGAAAAGTTCGACTGGCGCAAGGGGTTCAAGTTCTCCACCTACGCGACCTGGTGGATCCGCCAGGCATTGCAGCGTGGGATCGCCAACAAGTCGCGCTCGATCCGGATGCCGGTCCACGTCCAAGAGCAGTACAAGCGCATGCGCCGGAAGTTCAACGAGCTCTCGCAGCGTCTCGGGCGCGATCCCACCGAAGCCGAGCTCGCGAAGGCGCTCCGCCTGCCGCGCGACCGCATCGCCGAGCTCCTCGAGCTCGCCTCGCTGGACCAAACCGTCTCGCTGCACCGCGAGGTGGGCGAGGACACCGAACTGCTGGAGCTCCTCGAGGACGTGACCATCGAGGGGCCACACTCGGTCGTCGAGGACACCTTGTTGCGGGAGGACATCGACGAGGCGATCGAGGACCTTCTGGACCGGCGCGAGGCAGAGATCCTGACCAAGCGCTTCGGCCTGAACGACGGGAAGCAGCTGTCCCTTCAGAAGATCGGGGATCTGATGGGCCTCTCGCGCGAGCGCGTCCGTCAGATCGAGCGCAGCGCGCTGTCGAAACTCCGCAACCACGGACGGCTCTCGGCATAGCCGTAGCCCTCTGCCCGGGCCGAAAGACCCTAGCCGCAGAGTGCCCGCCGCCCCTGCCGGACGAGGATCGCCCGGGCGGGGGCGATGATCACGCATCGCAACGCGGTCTGGACCATCGGCTCGGCTAAGAAGGTCATCATCCTGCGCGAAGGGCAGGACGTCGAGGCGTTGACGACCTGGGCGCGCGAGCAAGGGATCGGGTTCTCGATGCCGGCGGAACTGGTCGGCAACGACTCGGTGCTCGCCGAGATCGCACGCGGTGTCGAGGAGGTCAACAAGATCGTCTCCAGCGTCGAACAAGTGAACGGTGGACGCTGCTGGACCACGACTTCCTGCAGGAGGCCGACGAGCTGACGCCGACGATCAAGGTGAAGCGGGCCAACGTCTCGCAGCGCGATGCTGGTGACCTACCGACTCGGAGGCGAGGAACGCAGAGCGGCGTAGGCGCGTGCGGATGGACCGGAACGGGCGTGCGCGTCGCCTGACGATCACCCGGCGCGCGCCCGCTTCTTATGGCGCTGGAAGTGCTGGACCGTTGCGTCGGATCCCGGGATGAACAGGACGGTCTCACCCGTCTCCTCCCACCGCACTCGATACGGCGGTTCGCCTTTGGGCCCGAGGACTTCCAGGATCTCACCGTCGCGCGCCGGCTCGCCCACGTGATGCCCCATGATGATGATGCGGTCTCCCACGCTGGCCTTCATGAGGTCTCCCTTCCCCTGCCTACCGTCGCACGGCGCGCGCCGCAGGGGATGTGCCGAACGGCTCGGGACCGGAGAGTCCAGCGGTCCCCGCCCCGCGAACGCGGTGGCTGGTAGGGTCGCCGGTCATCGCAGGGAGGGGCATGGACGTCTCGTTGATGATCGAAGGCCAGATGGGGCTGACCTGGTCACGATGGAAGCGCCTTGTGGCCGACGCGGAGGAGCTCGGATTCGCCGGTTTGTACCGGTCGGATCACTTCCAGAACCCGCGCCCGCCCGATCAGGAAGCGCTCGAGCTGGTTACGTCCCTGACCTACGTTGCGACGACGACCTCGCGTATCCGATTCGGGCCGTTGGTCGCGCCGGTGTCCTTCCGAGATCCGGTTCAGCTCGCGCGCCAGGCGGCGGCGATCGATGATCTGTCCGGCGGACGGTTCATCCTGGGGATGGGCGCGGGATGGATGGAGCGCGAGCACGTGACATTCGGCTACGACCTGCTCGGCGTCGCCGACCGTTTCCGCCGTCTCGAAGAAGCGCTGCAGGTGGTGCGAGGGCTGCTGGGTGCCGACCGGCCGTTCTCGTTCGAGGGCAGCTTCTATCGGCTGTACGAGGCGCCGCTGCTTCCGCGCCCCGAGCGCGCTGGTGGCCCGCCGATCCTGGTCGGCGGCAATGGACCACGTCGCTCGCTGCCGCTGGCGGCTCGATACGCGGACGTGTGGAACGGCATCGGATCACTAGAGGGATTGCGCGCGCGGAACGACACGCTGGACCGTCTGTTGGAGGCGGAGGGACGGGCGCCGACCGAGGTGAAGCGGACCGTGATGATGAGCGCGCACGGCGAGGATGTCGGCGACCGGATCCGGTCCGCCGAGGACGCGGGTACGGGCGAGGTGATGCTGCAATGGCTCACGATCGACGATGACGAGGGATTGCGCGCGCTTGCGAGGTCCGTGCTCAGCTGAAGCGCGCGCGCATCTGGTCCGGGTACTCCGGGAAGTAGCTTTCGATCATCGGGAGGTCGAACGCGGCCAGGATCTGTTCCATCGGTTCGCGCTCGAGCAGGAACCTGAACGATTCTTCGATCGCGCGCTCAGGCTCTGACTCGATGCCGAGTGATTCGAGGTATCCCTCGGGGATCGTGACGGAATGCTCGCTCCGGGTGTCGCCGTCGGCGACCTGCACGAGCCAGCCCCGTTCGCCCTCCTTTCGGATGGTGATATCCGCCATCCAGGCAAGGGTATCCAGGAAGCGGCGACCGGGCTCCGGCACGATGGAGCGGAACGGGTTCACGGTTCTCCACCAACAGCTGAGGCGTGTGCGAAGAGTGTGGTCATGCGTCCGGTCTTTACTCACGCGCGCGACAGATGATGCATCGCACGGCGCGTTTACGGCACAGCGTGGAAGGGGAAAAATAGAGCCATCGAGCAAGGAGGTCAGACATGGGTCTCGTTCTAGCGCTACTGCTCCTGGCTCTTCTGTTCGGCGGATTCGGTTTGTTCGTGGAAGGGCTGAAGTGGCTGTTGATCATCGGGATCGTCCTGGTGGTCGCATCGATGTTCAGCGGGTATCGGAGCTACTACTCGAGCCATCATCACTGACGGGTCGATAGGGCCTTCCTGCGGCGGGTTTCCTTCGGGAGCCCGCCGCTCGAGGCTGGTCGTGCGGCGGTGGCCTGATGACCCGTTAGCCTGATGACCCGTTAGGCTGGCGCGCGGGATGGAGACGCGCCGAACGTTGACCGTTCCGGCCAAGGCCGGGGACGCGCGCGCGCCGGGCGGCATGGCAGGGATCGTCGCAATCGATCTCGTCGGGCTCGAGCGCGATCTCGCAGAGGCCGTCGAAGGCGAGGTCCGGTTCGATACGGCGAGCCGCGCAGTGTATGCGACCGACGCCTCCAACTTCCGTCAGGACCCGATCGGTGTGGTGATCCCCCGCACGCTCGAAGACGTGATCGCCGTTCATCGGGTGTGCGCGCGGTACGGGGCGCCGATCCTTTCCCGTGGCGGCGGCACGAGCCTGGCGGGCCAGACCGTCAACCACGCCGTGGTGATGGATCACAAGAAGTACCTGGACCGCGTGCTCGACATCGACCCCGAGCGCCGTCTCGTCACTGTGCAGAACGGTGTCATCAACCAGAAGGTGAACGAAAACGTCGCCGAGCACCGGCTGGTGTTCGCACCCGATCCGGCCACCCACCGTTCCTGCACCATCGGTGGCAACGTGGGGAACAACTCGTGCGGCATCCATTCGGTGCACGCCCAGTTCGCCGGCGACGGCGCGCGCACCTCGGACAACGTGCACTCCCTTGACGTTGTCACCTACGACGGGCTGCGCACGACCGTCGGGCCGACCTCCGATGAGGAGCTCGACGCCATCGTCCGAGCCGGGGGACGCCGCGGACAGATCTACTCCGACCTGCGGGAGCTCCGAGACAGGTACGCCGACCTGATCCGCGCGCGCTTCCCGCAGGTCCCGCGCCGCGTGTCCGGCTACAACCTGGACGACCTGCTGCCCGAGAAGGGATTCAACGTCGCCGCCGCGCTGTGCGGGACGGAGGGGACGTGCGTCACCGTCCTGACCGCGACGCTCAAGCTGATCCCGGATCCTGCATGCCGCAGGCTCGTGGTCGTCGGGTTCGACGACATCGCCGCCGCCGGCGATCACGTGCCCGGCATCCTCGAGCACCGGCCGATGGCGCTGGAGGGGCTCGATCATCGCCTGTTCACCAGCGAGCAGCGGTCGCAGTTGCATCCGCAACAGCTCCCCCAGATGCCCGGGGGTGACGCGTGGCTTCTGGTCGAGTTCGGGGGCGCGACCGTCGAGGAAGCGCATACGCGCGCCCAAGCCCTTATCGCCGCGCTCGGCAGCGTGCCCGAAGGGACCAGCATCTTCGACGATCCCGAACAGGAGCGGCAGCTCTGGAAGATCCGGGAGGCCGGACTTGCCGCGACGGCGTTCCCTCCCGGCGGCGGCGATCACTGGCCGGGCTGGGAGGACTCCGCCGTTCCACCCGAACGGGTCGGTGCCTATATCCGCGACCTACGGGACCTCTACGACCGCTACGACTACTCCGGGGCCATGTACGGCCACCTCGGTCAGGGCTGTATCCATTCTCGGAGCGACTTCGATCTGCAGACCGCCGAGGGCATCGCGAAGTACCGCGCCTTCATGGAGGAGGCTGCGGATCTGTGTGTCTCGTACGGCGGATCGCTGTCTGGCGAACACGGAGACGGTCAGCAGCGCGCGGAGCTGCTCGAGAAGATGTACGGGCTCGAGCTCGTGCAAGCGTTCCGTGAGTTCAAGGCGATCTGGGATCCGGAGTGGAAGATGAACCCCGGCAAGGTCGTGGACGCCTACCGGCTCGACGAGAACCTGAAGCTCGGCGCCGACTACAAGCCGTGGCGGCCCCCCGTCCGGTTCGCCTACGCCGAAGACGGTGGCGAGTTCGCGCATGCGACCTTGCGTTGCGTCGGGGTGGGGAAGTGCATCATCCCCACAGGCGTGGACGTGATGTGCCCGAGTTACATGGTCACGCGGGACGAGAAGCACACCACGCGCGGTCGCGCGCGCCTGTTGTTCGAGATGCTCCAGGGCGACATAGTGACCGACGGCTGGCGAAGCGAAGAGGTCAAGGATGCGCTCGACCTGTGCCTAGCATGCAAGGGATGCACGAACGACTGCCCCGTGAACGTCGACATGCCGACCTACAAGGCCGAGTTCCTCCATCACCACTGGAGAGGGCGGGTTCGGCCGCGACACGCCTATGCGTTCGGGTTCATCGACAAGGCAGCACGGTTGGGCTCGAGGGCGCCGAGGTTGTTCAACGCCTTGACCAAGGCGCGCCCGATCGCCGCCGCGATCAAGGCGGCCGGTGGCATGACGCAGCGGCGCGCGATCCCACGCCTGGCAGAGCAGAGCTTGCGCGACTGGTTCAACGCGCGCGGCGAGCGCAACGTGGGCGGCCCGCGCGTCGTGCTATGGCCGGACACCTTCACCGACTACTTCCACGCCCAGGTTGGCATCGCCGGGGTCGAGGGGCTCGAAGCCGGCGGCTGGCAGGTGCTGATGCCTCGGAACCACGTTTGCTGCGGACGTCCGTTGTACGACTACGGCTTTCTGGCCACGGCCGAGCGCTACCTCCGCCGGTCGCTCGATGTGCTGCGGCCCTTCATCCGCGAGGGTCTCCCCCTCGTTGGGATCGAGCCGAGTTGCGTGGCCACCTTCAAGGATGAGCTGACCAAGATGCTGCCTCATGACGAGGACGCCCAGCGTCTCCAGGGCCTGGCGAGCCATTTCCCTGAATTCATCCTCGAGCACGACCTCGAGGTCCCGCGCCTACAGGGAACCGCGCTCGTCTGGGGACACTGTCACCACAAAGCAACCGGCGGGATCGAGCCGGAACACGAGGTGCTTCGACGCATGGGGTTGGACGTGCAACCGATCACCGGCGGATGTTGCGGCCTCGCCGGTTCCTGGGGCTTCGAGGATGGGCACTACGAGATCTCGATCGCGGCGGCGGAACAGGCGCTCCTGCCCGCCGTGCGCGATGCGCCGCGCAACGCGGTGATCGTGGCCGATGGGTTCAGTTGCAAGACCCAGATCGAGCACGGCTCCGATCGACGGGCGCTGCACCTGGCCGAGGTGATGAAGCTCGCACGCTCCGACGGGCCGGATGCGCTCCGTCACGGCTCCTCCGAAGCCAGCGCGCGCTGAGGTTTGTCCCGTCCCGATCGGCGGCCGAAGCCATCGAAGTGTTGCGCGCGCGTAGCCTAAGCCGCGATATCCGGATCTACCGATATCTTTCGGGGAAATACGTTGGTTCTGGCATCTCGGAAGTAAGGCGCGTATCATCCCGCGGACGCGTCCAGCGGCTGATCAGTAGTAACCATCCATCCCTTCCCCTCGTTGGGCTCGTCGGGAGCCAGGTTCGACCGGAGGGGAGAGGATGGTTCGCAAGTTCGTCTCGAGCGCCACCGCCTTCGCACTCATCATGCTCTTCGCATCTCCATCCGCGCGCGCCGCGAGCGAGGAGGCCGAGTTCGTCAGCCTCATCAATCAGGAGCGCGCCTCGCGGGGGATCAGCACCCTCGTCGTTCGATCCGACCTGGTCGCGGTTGCCCGCCGTCACAGCGAGCGCATGGCGGCCGCCGACTCGCTCTGGCACAACCCGAACCTCGGCAGCGAGGTTCAGGATTGGCGCAACGTCGCCGAGAACGTCGGACGGGGCGCACATGTCGCCGAGATCCACGACGCGTTCATGGGGTCGTCCGAGCATCGGATCAACGTCGTGTGGACCGAGGTCACAGAGGTCGGCATCGGCGTCGCACATGGCGGCGGCAGACTGTACGTAACGCAGATATATCGGCTCCCGTCCGGCTCGACGGCGCGACAACCCACGGCGCCCGCACGGTCGTCCGAGCCGACCACGGCCGCATCCAGGGTTCCCCCTCCCGTCCTTGCACCCAAACCGAAGCCGCGTGCCGTAGCGATCCTGGTCGCGCTCACGGCGATCGACGACTCGCGGCCGTAGTCGATTCGCGCTCCCCTCCTGCGTTTGGTGTGATTGCGCCTCTCACGGGGAAGGAAGGGATCGACATGCCGAGAGGAGAAGGGGCGGTACCGGATCGTAACCTCGCATTCGATCTGGTCCGAACCACCGAAGCCGCGGCGCTGGCAGCTGCTCGTTGGGTGGGCAGAGCCGACAAGAACGCGGCGGATCAAGCCGCGGTGGACGCCATGCGATTGATGTTCAACACAGTGCCGATCGACGGCGTCGTCGTCATCGGTGAGGGCGAGAAGGACGAGGCCCCCATGCTCTACAACGGGGAGCATGTCGGAACGGCCGACGGTCCTGCGATCGATATCGCCGTAGATCCGATCGACGGCACGACGCTGATGAGCCGCGGGCAGCCCGACGCCCTGGCCGTCGTGGCCGCCGCGCCGCGCGGCACCATGTTCGATCCCGGACCGTGCGTCTACATGGAGAAGATCGCTGCCGGCCCCGAAGGGGGTGCCTCGCTCGATATCACGGCGCCGATCGAAGACAACGTGCGCAACGTCGCGCGCGCGCGCGGCATGGAGGTGCGTGACATCACCGTCACCGTGCTCGACCGGCCGCGGAACCAGGACGCCATCGACCGGATCCGGACCATCGGCGCGCGCATCCGCCTGATCGAGCACGGCGACATCGCTGCCGCGATCACGGCCGCGACGGAGGGGACCGGTGTCGACATGCTCTACGGGATCGGCGGAACTCCCGAGGGAGTCACGACGGCGGCAGCGCTGAAATGCCTCGGCGGTTCGATCCAAGGTCGGTTGTGGCCACGCAACGACGAGGAGCGCGACGCCGCGATCGCCGCAGGGTACGACCTCGAGCGCGTGTTGACCACCGACGACCTTGTGCAGGGCGGGGACGTCTACTTCGCCTGTACGGGCGTCACCGACGGTGTGCTCTGCGAGGGCATCCGATATTCGGCGCAAGGCGCGTCGAGCGAGTCGATCGTGATGCGCGCGCGCACAGGAACCATCCGGCGCGTCCATTCGCAGCACCGCTGGGGCAGCCTCCAGAAGATGCAGATCGACTACAGCGGCGGCCCGCGGGGTTGAGGCTCAGGCAGACGTGGACCGGCGGCGCGCGAGCGCCGCGCCGATGAACGCGCCGATCCCGACGAGTCCGACTGCCGCCAAGGTCGAGGGGACCCCGATCAGCAGCAGGCGCCTCCGCGTACGCAACTCGTGCAGCGGCCAGCCGCGGGCGCGCGCGATCCTCCGCAGCTCGGCGTCCGGATTCACCGCGTGCGCTTGCCCGACGGACTCCAGCAGCGGAAGATCGTTCTTCGAGTCGCTGAAGGCGTGGCACTCGGCCATGTCGAATCCGCGCTCGGACGCCAGCCGCTCGACCGCCTTCTTCTTCTCCTCGCCGTGCAGGAGCGGGCCTGCGAGGCGTCCGGTGTAGAAGCCTGCGTCGTCGACCTCGGACACGGTGCCGAGCGCGCCGGTCATGCCGAGCCCCTGAGCGATCACGCCGGCGAGCTCTTGCGGCGCCGCGGTGAGGAGCCAGGTCTCGTAGCCCAGGCCCTTGAGCTGATCGATCGTGTGCGCGATATCGGCGTACACGCGCGGCATGATCTGCTCCTCGGCGATCTCCTGCCCGAGCGCGCGCAGCTCGTCCTGATGTCGTCCCTTCACGAACTCGAGCGCGCCTGCCTGGATGTCGTCGACCTGGTTCATCAGTTCCTTGCCGAACAGCTGGTAGCGCATCTGGGTCCACGCGAACCCGGCGATCTGGCGCACGCGGATGAAGTCGCGCTCGTACATCCCGCGTGCGAGCAGGTACAGCGACGACCCCGGGATCAGGGTCTTGTCGAGGTCGAAGAACGCCGCCCGTGTCATCGGAGGGCAGTCTACGGTGGTGGTTCGGTCGAGTCGAGCGCGTCGAACAGCGGACAGCGGAGCTGCGGCCTGAACATCGAGGTGGGGAAGCCGACCTCTCCGGCCAACCGTATCTGCGTGCACGCGACGTGGTCGCCGATCGTGGGTGACACGTTGAACAGCGCGTTGTCATTGACGGCGATCTGCGACGCGATCGCGGGATACGCCTCCGATGGGGCGATGAGGTAGCCCAGCTGGTCGTCGGCAAGGCCGAGCGTCCAGGTCCGTTGCAACGGCAGGTTGGTTGCTTCTGCCACGGCCGCCGGGATGTTGGGATAGGCCTCCCCGGGCGCACCAAGTATCAGCTGGCTCCCAACGCGGGTGGCGCTCACGACCGTCAGCACCGTGGTGCCCGTCGTCCACGGCGCATCCAAGGAGCGAGCGATCGGGGCGCCGACCGTTGCCCCGTTGGTGACGAGACCGAACAGGATCGGGTTCTCAACCGAGTGCCGGATGAACGCCTTCGACGCGATCACGGGACCCGAAACGGCAGGCGCGCCGAGCAGCGATCGTCGCACGTGGTATAGCAGGTAGGTCGTGTACGCGGTCTTTCGATCGGGCGCCTCGTACCCCGGACGGGATCGGTCTGTGTAGCCGCACCGCGGGCGGCAGGGCTGCGTGCGGCCGACCGCTCCCTGGAATGCGAGGCCGACGCCGCCGAACTCCTGCGTCAGTGCATCGGACAGGAACTGCGGCCAGTCGCCGTGCAGACCCGCTCCGCCTCCGAGCGTCGCGTGCGCGGCGAAAGCGACCATCGTTGCGATGACGTTTCCGTCCTCCACGGCTCGAGCCTGTAGGACGCGCACCCATGCGTCTTTGCTCTCGCTGAACGGATCGCAGACGTTGTTCGGATACTCGGCGTCGTCGGCCTGATTGAGCGCCTCGGTGCATGTCTGGTTGTAGATGATGTCGGGTGCGTTGTCGGCACCGGCCGTCAGGGTCGCCTCCTCGCGCGACTGGAACGCTTCGACGATCGCGTCCCGGGTCTGGTGGGCGATGAAGGTCGCGTACTCGTCGGGGACGAACCCCCATGCGCCGATCAGGTCGGGACCGGAGTGCGTATGGTCGTTCGAGATCACGACGTTGTCCGCCGGCAGGCTGCCATCCGTCGCCTCTTCCACCATCAGCGCGATGTCGCGCAGCCCCGGGATCCCTCGCTGGTAGGCGGCGAACATCCCTTGGGTCTCCACGGTCGCGAATGCTACGGCCGTGGCGCCGTCGTCGACCACGATCGCGCGCGCCGCGATCTCCTCGCCCTGGAAGCGAGCGGCGCCGCCGGGACCAACGAGCTCCGGCGGGAAGACGCTTCCGTCGCCGAGCCCCGAGCCGCCTTTCTGGACGGCCGTTCCCGGCTCGAGCGGGGATCCCTGCGCGTCGGGGTGGATGGCCCGCAAGGCGGCCCCGACCTTGTAGACCTGGACCTCGGCGCGCGCGGGGACCGATGCGCCGAGCGCGAGAGCGCTGAGCGCGACGAGAGCTGCGATGGATCGACGCATCGTTCCTCCTAGTCGACGAGCGGCAGACGAAGCACGGGGTTGGGGAAGATCTCATTGAGCGTGGGCTCGAGGATCGTGAGGTGGCTGGGTGTATCGGCGGAATAGAGATCCACTCGCAGCTGATGACCGGCTTCGAACGTCTTGGCGATGGGCCAGATCTCGAGCTCGTAGTCGCGCGCGTCTCCCGTCGCCGGAGGATCGAGCGCGTCGGCCGTGTGGATGTGGAACGGTGCCATGAGCTCGCCGTCGAGGTACACGCTCCGCTCGGGGTCGTACGCACGATGCGACGCGCGCAGGTATCCCTGAGTGACCAACGTCGCGGTGCCGTCGGGCGCGACGTCGGAGATCTTCACGACGAGATCGGTGTCGAGGTAGGAAAGCGTCAGCTGTGCGAGCCCCGCCAGCCCTTCGGGGTAGCCGGCCCCGCCGTCGAGCCCGGTGACGGCAGCGCGCATGGACAGCCCGATCGGGCCGGCGAGCGACAATGGTTCCTCGAGCGCGGGCGTCGTCCAGGTCAGGCCCTTGCCGTCCTCGGTCCGCTGATCCCATCCAGGCTGAGGCGTGCCGGCGGCGTTGTCCCACCTCGACAGGATCTCGGCGGTGCCGGCCGTGGGGTTGGACACGTAGGACATGATCGGCGGTGCCATGCCCGGCTGACAGTCTTCGGTGCACCGGCGGATGTTTCCATCCGCTTCGAGGGCGAACCGTCCGACGCTCACATCGCTCGGCGGCCACCGGGTATCGGCCTTCCACGAACCGTCGGTCTCGCTCTGACCGTTGACGGCGCCGGTGATCGTGTGGAAGTAGCGCACCCGCGGGCCGGCGAACCATGCCGGCTCCGGCGCGCCGTTCCCTTCCCCTTCGAGCCAGTACAGGTACCAATCAGCGAGTTCCTGGCGGAAGCCCTGATCGGGCGAGATGAAATGGGTTCCCGAATGGTTCCACGGCCCTGCGATCAGGAAATTCGGGCCGCGATCGCCGTGCGCTTGTTCGAGCGCGTGTGCTTCGCTGAACGTGAGCAACTGTCCCCGGGTGAACGCATCGAAGAACCCGGCGAGGTGCAAGGTCGGAACCTTCAGGTTCTCGATCCGTGGAAGCGCGCTCGAGTCTTCGTAGAGCTTCTGGGTATAGGCGGGGTTGGAGTCGTCGCTGGTGTAGATGTCGTCGGCGAACGGGCTCGAAAGGTAGGGAACGATCATGGGGTCGTTGCTCGTCACGTGATCGAGCCACGCAGCCTGGCCGTCGGTCGTGTCGATATCGGTCGGCGGCTGCGTGTAGTAGGCGGTCGTGCCTCCCGACCAGATAAGCCCGAACGATCCGATCACCATGCCGCCGTGGTAGACGATGTCTCGGTACAGGTCGCCGTACGCGCGCTGCGGCGCGATCGCCGCGAGGTGCGGCGGCGCGGCCGGCACGTCTCCTTGCCCTTCGGCCGGGAGCGTGGCGACGAGGTATTGGATGATGCCGGAGTACGACCCGCCGTACATTCCAACGGTGTCTTCGCACAGGGGCTCGTCGCTCTGGTTCACCGCCTGGGTCGCCGCCCATTCGACCCATGCGGCGGCGTCGGCCTGCTCGCGGACGCTGAACACCACGTCGTACTCGCCCTCGCTGCCGCCGGTGCCGCGGGCGTCCACCTCGATCAGCGCGATCCCCTGCGCCGGCAGGAACGACGCGCCCTCGGAGTACCGCGATTCCTTTCGATACGGGGTCAGCTCCACGACGCAGGGGTACAGCCCGTCGCCGTCGGCGTCTGGGATCGTCGGGATATAGACGTCGGCCGCCATACGCACGCCGTCGTCCATCACGACGCGGACGTCCGTCATGACCGTGTAGTGGCCGTCGGCCGAGCCGGGCTGAACGGCCGCGGCACAGGTCAGGACAACGAGAACGAACGCGGTACGGCGCACGAGACCTCCCCCTTGGGCGTTTCCACGAGGATTCGCCGGGCTCCGCCGCCGCTCCTCCTGGTTGACAGATTGACACTTCGCGTCATAGTGTCACGTCGATGGTCGCCGCCCTCGACACCGATACGCGCGCGCGCATCCTGGACGCCGCGTTCGCTTGCGCCGAGCGCTACGGCCTCGCGCGCACGACCATGGCCGACGTCGCGCGCGAGGCGCGCCTGAGTCGCCAGACCGTCTACCGTTACTTCGAGAGCAAGCACGACCTTGTCTTCGCGCTCGTGTTGCGGGAAGAGGAGCGCATCATCGCCGCCGTGCACGTGGCCATCGCACCACACCCGGACCTGCGGCCGGCGCTCGAAGCGGCCTTCGTCACGGCGCTGCGCTGGCTGCGCGAGCACCCGTTGCTCGACAAAGTGATGGCCACCGAGCCGAGCGAGCTGTTGCCCTTCCTAACCGTCGAAGCGAACCCCGTCCTGGGCCTCGGCATGCGCCTGATGGAAGAGGTCTTTGACGCACGAGCCGGCAACGTATCCCCGATCCTGACCGCGCGCGCCGCCGAGACATGCGCGCGGCTGTTCATCTCGTATGCGGTGACACCGCCGGCCGAAGATCACGAGGTCGTCGCCGAAACGCTCGCCGAGTTGCTGTGCAGAGGGCTGGTGAAGAAGCGATGAGCACGGACTATTACGCGTTGCCGTTGAAGGATGGGAAGACGTCGTGGGAGATCCCCACGGGGTTCGGCACGACCTTCCAATGGGAGTACGACCAGCGTCGCGCGCAACTGCTGACGCTGTACCAGAAGGGGAAGTCCCGGCAGTGGGATGCCGAGCACCGGATCGACTGGTCGATCGACGTCGACCCGTCGGCCCCGGACATGCCCGAGTACTACATCCCGATCTACGGATCGGACATCTATGAGCGTCTGGACGATCATGCGCGCGCCGAGTTGCGCCACCACATGACGGCGTGGTTGAACTCGCAGTTCCTGCACGGCGAGCAAGGCGCGCTGGTATGCACGTCCAAGATCGTGATGTCGGTGCCCGACATCGACTCGAAGTTCTACGCGGCGACCCAGGTGATGGACGAGGCGCGCCACGTCGAGATCTACGACCGGTACCTGCGGACCAAGATCGAGCTCGCCTACCCGATCAACCCCTTCCTGAAGACACTGCTCGATCAGGTGCTGCAGGACCCACGCTGGGACTTCACCTACCTCGGCATGCAGATCATGATCGAGGGGCTCGCGCTGGCGGCGTTCGGGTTGATCCGCGACTTCTCGAACGAGGGACTCGCGAAGCAGTTGAACACGTATGTGATGCAGGACGAGGCGCGCCATGTGGCGTTCGGGCGGCTGGCATTGCGCGACTACTACCCGCAGCTGACCCAGGCCGAGCGCGACGAGCGCGAGGAGTTCGTCGCCGAGGCGTCCGAGCTGATGTACGGCCGGCTCATGGCGCGCGAGGTGTGGGAGAACCTGGGCTTCGACGTCGAGGAATGTATGCGCTACGTCGAGAACGCCGAGATGATGCGCGAGTTCCGTCGGCTGCTGTTCACGCGCATCGTTCCGACCGTGAAGGACATCGGGCTGTGGGGTCCGAAGGTGCAGCGCTGCTTCGAGCAGCTGGGGGTGCTCGAGTACCAGAGCGTGGTCCCAGACGACTTGTCGGCCGCCGACGAGCAGATCGCCGCCGAGATGGATGGGCGCCGCGCCGAGGTCGACGGCGCGATCGCGCGCGGCACCGACCACTAGCGGGATCCAGGAAGTGCCCTCCCGTGAAGATGCTTCCGGGAGGAACGAGCGTGAAGTGGCACGGTGTTGGACGGCCGACGCTGTCAGACCCCACATGTACCGTGGCGTCGTGTGCGCGTGGCGCACACGGTGTGCGATGACCGCACCTCTGGCGCGCATCGCGCACATGCCCTTCCCGGACACCCATCCTTCCCGAGTGGAGGAAAGTCACCGTGAACGAATGGGTATTCTTCGAGGATCAGCTTCTGAGAGCAGGAGATGAGGAGGCTCTTGCCGAGTGGCATGCCATAAAGATCCCTGAGGGACACCAGGACGATTGGCTCGCGCGGATGGACTTCGTCGACCGCTACAACTCCGGTCGGTACTTCGAGGATCGAAAGCGCGCGCGCCGTGAAGCAGAACGGGAGGAAAGAACGCGCGCGCGCCGGTTCCGCGCGTTGGACGAAGGCGCAACCACTACGTTCCCGACTGGGCGACAGGTCGCCGCCGAGCGCACCCGCCAGTCGATGCGCCAGGAAGACCTCGCGCGCGCGACGGGCATCCCACGAGACATCATCGCGAAGATCGAGCGGAACAGCCGGCGCCTGTGGTTCGACGAGGCCTGCCTCGTCGCAGACGCGCTCGGTGTCCCGCTCGATCAGTTGCGGCCGAGCTAGGCGTCGTTGGGCACGATGAACCGCACTTCCAGTCCATCGCCCCCGGCTCCGATCCCGATCGTCTCGGTCATCGTCACCGGGTTGCCGTCGACATCCACCGTCTCGAGCGTCACCGTGAACTCGCTCGAGTTGGCATCCGCCTCCGCGCGCTCGGTCGCCACGTAGCTCTGCCAGAGCTGGAACGGGTCACCCGTTCCGTTGAGCTTGTAACCCTTCAGTTCTTTGCGAGCGAACTCCGACAGCATGGCACCTGCTCCGGATCCCCAGACCCTGGCCTCCATGAACCGAACCAGGTGGGCAGTGCGCTCGTCGTAGGTAACGTCGTCGGCGACCATGCCTCGGGGCGTCCGAACCTCGCCTTCGGGGAGCCCGGCCGTCGTCTCGATGCTCTCGACCACATCAACACCGTCGGCGATGAAACTATCCCACAGCGTCGCGTTGGATGCGAAGACCTGGATCTGAAGGGTCGCGGCGTCATCGCAGTAACCGCACACGTCGGTCCAGTCCACCCGGTAGAAGACCTGGTAGTCGCCGGCCTCGCGACGGATCGCTGGGAGGCCCGCGACCGTCACGCTCTCGCCTGCCCGGGCGTCGTACCGCTCGCCGGGGAACACGAACAGCTCGACGGCGAAGGTGTCCTCGCCGGCGGTCAGACCGATCTGGCCGGGCGGCAGAAGCTCCGTTGAGCCTTCGAACCCTGCGATCCGCCAGTCGGCCGGCATCTTCAGTTGGTAGCCGTCCATCTCGTGACGGAACGTCACGCGATCGTCGATCGGGACGGTTGGCCCCGGCGAATCGCCCGGCCCGGCGAAGCCCCCGGGCCGCGTGTCGTCCGACAGCAACCGCGGGACCGTCACGCCGGCGGCGGCGACCAGCGCGACCACCAGTGCGGTGACCCCGACCATCCGGCGCTGGTGCACCTTGCGCACCTTGCCCTCGACCTCGCCCCAGGACTCGGTGCGCGGCTTCACATCATCCGCGTGCTTCATCAGAGCCTCCTTGATCTCGTTCTCGAAACTCATGGCTGCCTCCCTTCACCGAGTCGCACGCGCAGCCGGCCGAGCGCGCGATCGGTGTGCTTCTTCACACTGCCGGCGCTCATCCCGAGCGCCTCCGCGATGTCCCGCTCACTCATGTCCTCGTAGAACTTCAGCGCCACGACCGCCCGCTGCCGTGGCGACAGCTCCTGGATCGCGCGCCACATCTCATCGCGCGCGACCACGTCGGACGGCTGGGCGTCGGACGGCTGGGCGTCGGCTCGACCATCGAGTTGGTGCAGGGCGCGCGCTTCGCGACCCGCGCGGCGGAACCCGGAGCGCGACAGGTTCATGATCGTGCGCCGCGCGTAGGCGCCGATGCCCTGCTCCTCGACGCGTGCGCCCGCCTTGTACATGCGGACGAACGCGTCTTGGACCAGGTCCTCGGCCCGCGCGCGGTCGCCGCAGACGAAGTACGCGAACCGGAGCAGCCTGGGATACTCGGTCTGGAACCACGACCCCAGCTCCTCGAGCCGCGCGCGCGATGGCTGGAAGATTCCGATCTGTGCCCTCCACGTGGTGGCCTCAACGGTGCCGTTCATGCCCGGTATACGCCCGGGCCGTGAGAACGGTTGACAGGCTAGCCGCGCGCGAGCGCGGTCAGCAGACCCGCGACCATCATCAGCACGAGGTAGGTCCCGAACGGCTTCATGTCCCGGCGCGCGACCAGTCGCAGGAACCACCGGATCGCGATGAACCCCGAGCCGGCCGAGGTGACCAGCCCGATCACGAAGGCGGGGCCGCTGCCGGACAGCCCTTGGTCCACGATGTCGGGCAGCGACAGGATTGTCGCGCCGAGGATGGCCGGGATCGCCAGTAGGAACGAGAAGCGAGCCGCGGCATCGCGCGCGAAGCCCAGTCGCATCCCGGCCGCGATGGTCGCTCCCGATCGTGAGATGCCGGGCAGGATCGCGACCGCTTGGGCCACGCCGATCCAGCCCGCGTCGGCCGGAAGCATGTCCCGTGCGATCCGGCCGGGGACCTCCCGGTGCGCGACGTTGGCCTCCGTCGACATCAGCCACCACGCGGTCACGCCCAGCAAGAACGACGCGAGCACGGGGCGCTCGAACGTCATCTCGATCTTGTCCCGGTAGATCAGCTCGAACACCACGCCGACGACCACCGCGGGCACCGTGCCGATCGCCAGAAAGCGCACGACCGCGCGCTCGACCTCGAGGGCGTGCTTCCACTTCAACACCGTCTGGACGACCAGCTTCACCTCGTCCCAGAAGACCACGATCACCGCTATCAGCGTGCCGATATGGGCTGCGACGACGAAGGCAAGGGTCGGCTCGTCCCACCCGAACAGGAACGGCACCAGCACCAGGTGCCCGCTGGACGAGATGGGCAGGAATTCGGTGAGCCCTTGGACGATGCCCAGGACGAAGGCTTGGAGGAGTCCCACGCGGAGGAGGTTAGTGGCCCCCGACGCGCGCGCCGCGCATCGCGGTCGAGCACGGACATGCGCGCTCGGTTGGGATGAGGGGGACGATGGTGGCCAGCAGCTCTCGGAGCCGGTCGTTGTTCTGGGTGAAGGCGCGGACGACCTCCTCGACCGTGACGGCGGGAACGCCCTCGACGCCGGCATCGTAGTCGGTGACCAGCGAGATGTTGCAGTAGCACAATTCAAGCTCACGGGCGAGCGCGGCTTCGGGATACTGGGTCATGTTGATGACCTCCCAGCCCATCATCGCGTACCCCTTCGATTCGGCGCGGCTCGAGAACCGCGGCCCTTCGATGACCACGACGGTGCCCGTCTCGTGCATCGGCAGCGCCCGAGCGCGTCCGGCTTCGAGGGTCGCCGTGCGGAGCTCGGGGCAGTACGGATCGGCAAGGGAGACGTGGTAGGTCTCGGGGCCGTCGTGGAAGGTGGCGGCGCGCCCCGAGGTCCGGTCCACCAACTGATCGCACACCACGAGATCGCCGCGCTTGACGTGGGGTTGCAGCGAGCCGGCAGCGGTTGGCGCTATCACGCGGGTGACGCCGAGCTCGCGCATCGCCCATAGGTTTGCGCGGTAGGGGATGCGGTGCGGGGGGTACTCGTGCTTGAGCCCGTGCCGGGGCAGGAAGGCAACCCGCCTCCCGCCGACCCGGCCGGTCACGACCGGCGCGGACGGGTCGCCGAAGGGGGTCGCGACCGCGTGCTCGGTGACGTCGTCGAGGAAGGAGTAGAAGCCCGAGCCGCCGAAGATCCCGATCTCGGCCTTCACGTGGCCTCCCCGCCGGTGTCGGTCTTCTTGGGCGTCGAGCTCGATGAGTCCGAGCTCGACGATGTGGTCCCGGCCCCGGTCGAGGAGTCGCTCGTGGAGTCCTTCGTCTCCTTGGCCGGGGTGAACTTCTTCCCGCCCCGGTTGTCGGTCGAGTAGAACCCTGACCCCTTCAACACGATCCCGACGGGGTGGAAGACCCTGCGGAGGTTGCCACCGCAGACCTCGCAGGTCTCGAGCGGGGCCTCGCTGAAGGACTGGACGGCTTCGAAGTGCCTTTTGCACTCCGTGCATGCGTATTCGTAGGTAGGCATGGCGTCGGATGATTGTAGCGACTACGTGTGGGCTTCGATGACCCGCTCCTCGGTGACGACCAGGTCGACGCCCTGGTCGTGAGGCTCCATCGGGACCTCGTCCACCACCTGGAGCTCGAAGCAGACGCCGACCCGGAGGACGCCGCGCGCGTGGGCGAGGTAGACGTCGTAGAAGCCGCCCCCATAGCCAAGGCGGCCGCCGCGCGCGTCGAAGGCGACGCCGGGGAGCAGGATCACCTGGGCCGTGCCCGGCTCGACGGGGAAGCGGTGGACCGGCTCATGGATCCCTCGATAGCCGGGCTCGAGCTCACCGAGCGTCGGGATCTCGGTTGCGCGCATCGCTCCGTCGCCGGCGACGTAGGGCACGAGCAGCCGGGTACCGCGCTCGAGCAGGGCGGAGAGCAGACCGCGGGTCGGCACCTCCGATGCGTGCGAGACGTACGCCAGAACGGTCGAGGCCGACCGGACCGGCTCGAGATCGAGCACGCGGGTGGCGATCGCGCGCGCCTTCAGCTCGCGCTCGGGCGTCGCCAGGCGGGAACGCCGGCTGAGCACGAGCCGTCGGGTCGCGGCCTTGCGCGCGCGGACATCCACGATGACCCCATCTTCGCCCTCTTCGTGCGGGAGTACAGTTTGGCGGGCAAGGGGACGATAACCACGTGAAGGGGACACCCCGGACGGAGGATCGCTGGAGGCGATGAAGTGACGCTTCGGTTGCGGCTGTTGGCCGCCCTCGTCGGCGTGCTCGCGGTGTCGGTCGCGGTCGCGTTGCTGATCGCGGACGCTACGCTTGGCCAGGAGCTGATCGTTTTCGGCGTCGCCGTCCTGCTCGGCATCGGGATCGGCCTGGTGGTGGTGACGCCGCTCGCTCGCTCGCTGCAGGGCGCGCCCGCCGTGGAAGAGCCGCTGCCCGGTGAGGGCGGCGGCGAGATGAGGGATTCCGTTCGGCGGCTCGGGGAGGCGCTTCGGTCGACCCACGACCTCGTGAAGTTGCTGTCGGTCGTGCTCGAGTCGGCGCTGGCGGCGGTGGACGGGAAAGCCGGGGCCGTCTATCTGATGTCCGCCCGCCACGGCGAGTTGCTGATGAAGGTGGGTCGCCACGTCGATCCGGCGGTTGCGCAGCGACGCATCCCCGTCGGGCACGGGCTCGCGGGCTGGGTGGCGCAGGCTCGAACCGCCGTGCTGCTGCCGAGCACCCCGGAGGTTTCGCCCGCCGACCCCGAGCCGTCGGAAGCCACCGCGATGGCGGTTCCACTCGAGAGCCAGAACCACCTGCTGGGTGTGCTCGCGATCTACGGACGGAAACGGCCCGGCTCGTTCCGGGAAGACGATCTGGGCACGATCGAGTTCCTGGCCCGGCAGGCGGGCGTCGGCATCGACAACATCATCCTGCACGAGGAGGCCGAGCGGCACGCGATCACCGACGGCCTCACGAGCGTGTGGAACCGTCGCTACTTCCAGATGCGCCTGCCCGAATATTTCGCGCGCGCGCAGCGTCACAGCCGTCCGCTTTCCATCCTGATGATCGACATCGACGACTTCAAGCTCATGAACGATCGCTACGGACATCAGCGGGGCGACGCCACCTTGATCGAGCTCGCGTCGCGCGTCACCAGCCAGGTCCGCGGCAAGCTCGACATGTTCGCGCGCTACGGCGGCGAGGAGTTCGTCTTGATCCTCGACGAGATCGATGCCGAGGGCGCGCGCGTCGCCGCCGAGCGCATCCGCAAGGAAGTGACCGCGCATCCCTTCGGCACCGAGGAGGAGACGCCGGTCGATGTGTCGGTGTCCGTCGGCTTCGCCACCTACCCCCACGACGGAACGACCGAGGAGTCCCTGGTCGCTGCCGCAGACCGCGCACTGTACGCGGCGAAGGCTCGGGGGAAGGACCGCATCGTCGGTGCAGCGGAACTGAGCGACGAGCCGTCTCTTGCCCGCAAGCCGAGGCGTCCGTAGACTCGCCGCGCGATGGCAGTGACGAAGGCGGTCATCCCCGCCGCCGGTCTCGGCACCCGTTTCCTTCCTGCAACCAAGGCGCAGCCGAAGGAGATGCTCCCCGTCGTCGACAAGCCGACGATCCAGTACGTGATCGAAGAAGCGGTTCGAGCCGGGCTCACCGACATCCTGATCGTGACCGGGCGCGGCAAGCGCTCGATCGAGGATCACTTCGACCGGTCGTTCGAGCTCGAACAGCAACTGGAGCAGCGTGGCGACACCGAGCAGCTCGAGGCGATCCTCGCGATCTCGCAGATGGCCGACATCCACTACATCCGGCAGAAGCAGCCGCTGGGGCTCGGGCACGCCGTGCTGGTGGCCGAGCGCCACGTCGGCCACGAGCCCTTCGCGGTGCTGCTGGGCGACAACATCATGATCGACCCGTTGCTCGAGCCGATGATCAAGGTGTACGAGGAGTTCGGGCGGAGCGTGATCGCCCTGCAGGAGGTCCCCCTCCAGCAGATCTCGTCGTACGGCGCGGCAGCGTCCGAGCCGTTCTCGAACGGCTTGCTGCGGGTGACCGACATCGTCGAGAAGCCCGCCCCCGACAAAGCGCCCTCGAATCTCGCCGTGCTCGGTCGGTACGTGTTCACGCCCGAGATCTTCCAGGCGTTGAAGAAGACCGCGCCGGGCTACGGCGGCGAGATCCAGCTGACCGACGCTATCCGCAGCCTGGCCCACGAGCAGGCCGTGTACGGCTACGCCTACGACGGCCGGTACTACGACATCGGCCGCAAGCTCGACTACCTGCGCGCGACCGTTGAACTCGCCGCCGAGCGCGACGACATGTCCGGCGACTTCCGAGATTTCTTGGCTGATTTCGCCATCCGCCACAAGTTGGTGTAGACAGACCTGGACGGGCGCGCTGCCCGGGACCCCGGGGCCTCCCCCAGCGCCTCGGTGTGATCGACACGGACGGTGGGTTCCAGGGTGCTTGAAACTAGATATGGCGGTGTTACCCTCGCGCACGGACCACATGTCGTGGTTGAAGTGAGTATCGAGCGGGGAGGGGGCGCGCCTGGGCGTCCTGGTGATCGTGCTTCTCGTCCTTGCATGGGCGGTCGTACTGGTCCCCTCGTTCCTGCGTCCCCGATTCGAGTCATCGGCCGCCACCGGGATCCGTGAGTTCGAGCGGTCGATGGGAATCCTCGCGAGCACCCGCCACACCCCGCAGCCCCCGGGGCGATGGGTCATGGTCCCGAAGGACATGGCCAGCCCCAAGCGCCGCCGCGAACGGGTGATGCTGCGAAGGCGCCGGATCTTCGCGCGCATGCTGCTGGTGGCCGGCGTCACCCTGGTGCTCGGCCTGATCCCGCCACTGCGGCCCGTCCTCCTTGCGCACCTGGGCCTGGATCTGGCGCTCGTCGCCTACGTCTTCCAGCTCCGGCGCTGGCGCAAGGCCGAACGTGAGCGCGCCCGCGTCGTGCACGAGCTGGCGCCGGCCGGCGTCGGGGATGTTCCTCCCGACGAAGCAGCCTTCCGTTCCGGCTGAGGATGTAGTATCCGCGCGTGGACCTCAACGGCATCGCTTCTGAAATCCGTGCTCGCTACGACGCCAAGATGGGCGCGCGCGAGAAGGGGCTGCACGGTTCGCGCGCGGCGATCAGGCTGTGCGCCAACTCGATCCGAGCGGTGCACCGCGGCGAGATGGACCTCGCAAGGGACCTGCAGAAGCAGGCGCGCACGGAGTTGGACGAGGCGCGCGCTGCGATGGAGTCCTACCCCCAGATCTACTTCGCCGGCTTCCTGCAAGATGCCGAGAAGGAATACGCCGAGGCGCTCGCGACCTACGCGATCATCAACCACGACGAGATCCCCTCGCCCGAGGACGTCGGTGTCGGCGACTCGCCCTACCTGAACGGGCTCAGCGAGGTGATCGGCGAGCTGCGCCGGCACCTGCTCGACATCATCCGCCACGGGGACATCGCGCGCGGCGAAGAGCTGCTGCAGGCCATGGACGACATCTACTTCGTGCTCGTGTCGATGGATTACCCCGACGCGCTCACGTCGGGTCTCCGTCGTTCCACCGACGTGGCGCGCTCGATCATGGAGCGCTCTCGCGGGGACCTGTCCATCACGATCGTGCAACGCGGCGTACAGGAAGCGATCGAGCGCGCGCAGCGCGAGATCAGCTCCTAGAGGTTCCAGGAATTCCCTGCCCTTCTTCCGAAGGTTCGTCCGTGTTCGTGCCGAACGGGTATGAAGGAGGGAGACATGGGGATCCGTTCGGTGCTCGGGGTCACCGTTGCACTGGCACTCGCGGTAGGGTCGTTCGCGCGCGCGTCCGATCCCTCTGCGCTCCGCCCGACGACCGATGATGCGCGCGCCGTTGCCGTCGGGTCGTTGTTCGACATCGGTTCGGTCGAGCCGGACGATGCGTTCGCAACCCTGTTCCCGACGCAGGCCGAGGCGAAGCAGGGCAAGCATCCGGCCTCGAAGCGCTGGGCTCTGCTGATCGGGATCAACGAGTACCGGTCGCCGACGGGGAACAACGTCGGCTCGCGACAGGACGCGGTGAAGCTCAAGAAGGTGTTGGTGAAGAAGGGGTGGCGGAAGTCGCACATCATGGTGCTGACGGATGGGAAGGCGACCGCGGAGCGCATCACGAAGGGCCTGAAGTGGCTGGCGAACAAGACCAACCGGAAGTCCGTCGCGATCTTCCATTACGCGGGCCACGAGTTTCCCTTCTACAACGATCCCGACGGTGACGGGGAAGGGCGCGACGTGGCGATCCACGCGACGGACAACCGCTACATCCTTGATCGGGACGTCGGCCGGCTGCTGGGCAGGGTGCGCGCCAAGAAGATGTGGATCCAGTTCTCGACGTGCCGCGCGCGCGGCTTCGACGATCCGGGGATCCGCAAGAAGAACCGGGTCGTGACGTACTCGTCGCGCGAACCCGAGTACTCGTACGAGGACCCCGAGGTCGGGCATTCGGTGTTCGGTTACTACTCGGTCGTGCAGGCATTGATGAAGCGGAAGGGTGACCGCAACGGCGATGGCAGGATCAGCGTCGAGGAAGCGTTCCGGTATGCGCGCGCGCGCGTCCACCAGCGAACCCTCGATCGCCAGCACCCCCAGATCAGCGACAGGCTGGATGGACCCTTCCGCCTGAACGTCCCCAAGCCGACGCGATCGAAGGGCGGGGGCGGGGGCACGAGCCAGACCTGCTTGTACGGGGTCTGCCTGCCCTGATCCCGGCACGAGCCGGCGCGCGCGCGTGCTAGCATCTCGGTCCCGTCGGGGGTGTAGCTCAGTTGGTAGAGCGCTGCGTTCGCAACGCAGAGGTCGGCGGTTCGAATCCGCTCACCTCCACTGGAATTTGTCGTGTTCCGGGTGATGCTGTCCACAACGGCCTCACCTGAGTCTTTCCAGAGCTTCAGTTGATCCTTTCCATCGGCTCCGGCTGATCCTTTCCATGACTCCGGCTGATGCTTGACACCATCTCCT
>Ga0214472_10000040_pt1 | contig 190373 bp, 170 predicted proteins | sample RVTome_6_FD_207662 | JGI IMG/M metagenome (GOLD analysis project Ga0214472, IMG submission 207662) | Soil microbial communities from uranium-contaminated site in the Upper Colorado River Basin, Wyoming, United States - RVT140D175 | ecosystem: Environmental > Terrestrial > Soil > Contaminated... | reverse complement strand
CCGCAAATCATCAGAATAAGGCTTGGCCATAGCTGCTGGCCTCCTTCACCAGCCAGCAGCTTGAATCACAAATCAACGCAGTTGGGAATCCCTAATCGATTCAGTCAATGTCGGACAGACTCTAGAGGAAGAGCGCCACGCCCTGCATGCCGGTGACGACCTGTTCGCCGCGCGTGTTCCACACGCTCATCACCTGGCTCGACGCGCCGTGCCGCGCATAGTCCGAGCGTGACCGGAGCAGCCACCAGCCGTCTTCGGTTTCGGGCCTCGTGGTGAGGATGTTGACCTGCCAGGTGATCGAGCTGATCGGGCCGAAACCGTCGACAAGCCGCATCGCGGAGGGCGGCAGGGCATCGGCGATCAGCATCAGCTCGACCATCGGATCGATGCCCTCGCGGTCCCGCAGGCGGATCCAGCGCAGATAGTCGGCCGGGCCCTGCCCCTCGACATCCTTCACATCGGCAAATTCGAAATGCTGGAGGAAAGACAGGGACGCTGCGCGCGTCGTCGCCTTGCCGATATCGGGCGGCGGCACTGGCGGATAATCGGCCTGGACGTGATCGATCACCGATTCCCGCTCGTCCATGCACACGAACAATGTCTTCAGGCCCAGGGTCCAGTCGCCATCCTTGTCGAAATGAATGTCGCTCTGGACGAAGCTCGCGGTCCGCCCGATCCTGAGCGGCAGGGGTTCGACGCGGATATCACCCGCGATCGGCCCGACAAAAGCGACCTGAGCGGAACGGAGTGGCGGCATTGTCTCCAGTTTTTGCTGGGCCGCGTGCAGCGCGACCGCGGCGCTGAGGCCCCCATAGGCCGTGCGCCCCTGCAGCCAGGCCTGCGGGACGTGCCCGTCAAAACCGGTTTCGGTCTCGCGCATCGCGGCCAGGAGTTCGGGGAAATTCATCAGCGTCTCAATTCTTCGGGCGTGGGATCGCCGCTGCGATTGCCTCGGCCTGCTCGAAAAGGATGGGCGCGATCTCGAGATCGACCGCCGCCGCATTATCGTCGAGCTGCTCAGGCCGGCTCGCGCCGACGATCGCGGAAGCGATATTGGGCTCGCGCAGCACCCAGGCGAGCGCGAACTGCGCCATCGTACAGCCCGCCTCTCCGGCGAGCGGCTTCATCCGGTCGACCGCGGCTATCACCTCGGGCTGCATGAGCCTGTCCATGAAGCCGCCCATCTCGTCGCTCGCGGCGCGGCTGTCGGCTGGAGGCGGAGCGTCCGCGCTATATTTGCCGGTCAGCATGCCCTGGGCGAGCGGCGACCAGACGATCTGCGAAATCCCGTTTTCCACGCAGAGCGGGATGATTTCCTTTTCCGGCCGCCGCCAGAGCAACGAATATTGCGGCTGGCTGGAAACAAATTTTTCCATCTCCGGCACCATCGCCAAAGCATCGCGAATATTCTGCGGCGACCATTCGGAAAAGCCGATATAGCGCGCCTTGCCCTCTTGCACGACGCGGGTCAGCGCCTCCATCGTCTCATCGAGCGGCGTATTTTCATCGTAGCGGTGGCATTGATAGAGATCGACATAGTCGGTCCGCAAACGCCCGAGCGATGCTTCCATCTGCCTGGCAATCTGTTCGCGCGAAAGGCCGCTGTCTTCCTCCGACATCGGGAAATAGACCTTGGTCGCCAACACATAGCTGTCGCGTGGCCGGTCTTTCAACGCCTCGCCGAGCACCGACTCCGATGCGCCCCGGCCATAGGCGTTCGCCGTATCGACGAAGTTGATACCGAGCTCGAAGGCCCGGTTCACACAGGCGATCGCTATGTCCTTCTCGATCCCGCCGGCGGTGGTGAGCCAGGTGCCAAGCGAGATTGCCGAGACTTCAAGATCGCTCGATCCGAGCTTGCGATATTTCATGCCGATTTCCCCGATCAGAGTTCCTTGCCGGGCCGCCGCGACAGCCCGACATCGAGATGCGCGCCGGCGTCTACCAGCAATGTTTCGCCGGTCACCATCCGGCTGCCCTTGTCGAGCAGCAGCAGAACGGCGTCGGCTACGTCCTCTGCCTGGGTCGCATGGGCCAGCGGCACACTGGCGGCGATCCTGGCGTTCAGCGCCACCATGCCTTCATCGCCAATCATGTCGCGGAACCAGCCGGTACCGACATATCCCGGGCTGATCGCATTGACGCGGATATCGGGCGCCAGCGCGCGGGCGAGCGATTTCGTCATCGTGATCAGCGCGCCCTTGGTGGCGGCATAGGCGACCGAAGACCCGATGCCGAAATGCCCGGCGACCGAGGTGATATTGACGATCGCGCCGCCGCCCGCCTCCCGCATCGCCGGGGCGCAGGCGCGCACCATTTCGAAGGCGGCGGCGACGTTGAGCCGGTAGAGATCGAGAAAATCCTCGGCCGAAAGCCCGTCGAGATCCTCATGATTGACCATCTTGGTCTTGCCGGCATTGTTCACGAGCAGGTCGATCCGCCCCCATTTGGCGAGTGTCTCCGCGGCCAGCTTGTCCGCCTCTCCTGCGGCCAGATCCGCTTGGAACGCGGCCGCATTCTCGCCGATCTCGGCGGCAAGCGCCTCGGCCTCGTCCTTGCTCTTCGAATAGTTGATCGCGACCTTCGCGCCGCGGGCGGCAAGCGCCTGCGCCGTCGCGGCTCCGATACCGCGCCCGCCGCCGGTGACGATCGCCACTTTTCCGGCGAAGAAATCCCCCGCCATCAATGCGCCGCCTGTTTCGGCAATTGCCGGGTAACCGGATGCGAGGAGGAAAGCCCGCCATCGACCGCCACCGCCTGGCCGTTCACATAGCTGGCATCGTCGGAGGCGAGGAAGGTGACGACCCCGGCCAGTTCCTCGGGCTGGCCGCCGCGTTTGAGCGGGTTGAGCTGGCCGATCTTTTCCAGCTTCCCGGCATCGCGCGCATAATCGAACACCGGCTTCGTCATCCCGGTTTCGATAATGCCGGGGCAGACCGCGTTGATGCGGACATTGCTGCCGGTCATCTGCTGCGCGGCGGTTTTCACGAGATTGATGACGCCCGCCTTGGACGCCGAATAGGAACTCGGCCCCGCGCCCGAACGGATGCCCGCGACCGACGCGGTACAGACAATCGCCCCGCCGCCGCGCTTTTCGATTTCCGGCGCGCCATATTTGATTGCGAGGAACGGGCCTATGAGATTCACACGCAGCACCTCGGCCCAGTTCTCGGCATCGCTGTCGAACAATCCGCCGGAAAGCCCGCCGGTAATCCCGGCATTGGCGAAGACGATGTCGAGCCCGCCATGCTCGGCCACCGCGCGCTCGACGAGCGCCTTGACGTCGGCCTCGACGCCCGCGTCCATTTGGACGCCGATGGCGGTGCCGCCGGCGGCCGTGATTTCCTCGACCGTTTCCTGCACGCTCGGCATCTTGTCCGCCGCGACGACCTTGCCGCCTTCGGCCGCGAAACGTTTTGCGGTCGCCCGGCCGATGCCCGAACCGGCCCCCGTAACGATGATCGATTTTCCTTCGAAGCGGTTCATGCGCTTATCCTCTTTCTGATCAGATCGTCCGGCCGCCGTCGACGACGAGCGACTGGCCGGTCATGAAGGTCGAGGCGGGCGAGGCGAGATAAACGGCGACGCCCGCGATTTCGTGCGGCTCGCCGATACGCCGGAGCGGTGTCGAGGCGTTGACGGCTTCCTCGGCCTTCGGATTTTCCCACAGTGCGCGGGCGAAATCGGTGCGGATCAGGCCCGGCGCGATGCAGTTCACGCGCACATTGTGCGGCCCATACTCATGGGCGAGATTGCGCGCGAGTTGCATGTCGGCGGCCTTGGAGATGCAATAGGCGCCGATCGTTTCCGAACCGCGCAGCCCGCCGATCGACGAGACGATAATGATCGAGCCTTCGCGCCGCTCGATCATCTCGGGCACCACCATCTGGATCAGCCAGTGGTTGGCGACGATATTATTGTCGAGGATCTTGCGGAACTGCTCGTCCGCCATCCCCGCCATCGGCCCGTAATAGGGGTTGGACGCCGCGTTGCAGACCAGCACATCAATCTTGCCAAAGGCCTTGCGGGTTTCATCGACAAGATTCTGGAGGTCCTCCTTCGAGGAGATGTTCGCGGGCACGGCAAGCGCCGTTCCTTCGCCAAATTCGGCGTTGATCGCGACGGCGACCTCGTCGCAAATCGGCTGTTTTCGGCTCGAAATCACGACTTTCGCGCCATGTTCGGCCATTTCCTCGGCGATCGCCTTGCCGATCCCGCGCGTGGAACCGGTGATGATCGCGACCTTTCCAGTCAGATCGAATTGCGACATGGGGCCCTCCGTCGGCTCAGGCTTTGGCGCCGGCAGCCTGGGCGAAACCCCAGGCCGATTTGGCAAGTTCGGGCACGCGCTTGGCGCGCTCTTCGGCTTCCGGCGACGACGCCGTTCCATCGAGCCAGCGTTTCTTGATGCCCTGCAAAATGCCGGTCAGCCGGAACAGGTTATAGGCAAAATACCAGTTGAGATCGGGAACGGTATCGCGCTCGGTCAGTTCGCAATAGAGCGCCGTCATCTCTTCCAGGGTCAGAATGCCGGTGCCCGACAGGTCGAAACTGCCCAGCGAGGCGGTGCCTTCGCCCGGCATCACCCAGTTCATCGCGAGATAAGCGAAATCCGCGAGCGGATCGCCGGTCGTCGATAGCTCCCAGTCCAGCACCGCGATGACCTCGGGCCGGTCGGTCGCGTAGATCATATTGTCGATCCGATAGTCGCCATGGATGACGCTGGTGCGCGTCTGCTCGGGAACGGTGCGCGCGAGATAATCGATCAGATGTTCGACTTCCTCGATCTCGTCGGTCTGGGCGCGGCGATATTGTTTGGTCCAGGTCGCGATCTGGCGTTCGAAATAATTGCCGGGCTTGCCATGCCCTTCGAGGCCGATTTCTATGTAATCGAGATTGTGCAGGCGTGCGAGCGTGCCGACCATGGAACGATAGATCGATGTGCGTTCGGCCGTATCGCATTCGGGGAGCATCCCGTCCCAGAAGGTCCTGCCCTCAACCATCTCCATGATATAGAAGGCGGACCCGATAACCGCATCGTCCTCGCACAGCGCATAGGGCTTCGCGACCGGAAAGCCGGTCGGGTGGAGCCCGGCGATTGCCCGGAATTCGCGATCCACGGCATGGGCCGAAGGCAGCAGGTCTCCAAAGGGTTTGCGCCGGAGCACCAATGCCCGGCCTGCCTCGTCCTCGATACGGTAGGTCGGGTTGGATTGGCCGCCCGAAAATTTGGTATAGGCGGCAAGGCCCGCAAAGCCCTCCACATGCTCGCGCATCCAGGCGTCGAGATTGTCCTCGTTCAGCCGGTCCTTTTCGGCGACGCCTTCGGCACTGATCGCTTTGTCGGCCATCCTCGTTCCCGTGTCGCTTGTTCTTGCTTTACGTACGCGTAACGCGGCGGTGCGAACGAGTCGAGAGCGGGTGGGCCACCATAGACTTTTGGCCATGCCGGTTTATGCCTTGGCCATATTGTTTCACCGACGGGAGATACCCATGACCCTTCGCCTTCTTTCCTTCGCCGCCGCGATCGCCCTGACTGGCCCGATAGCCGCGCCGGCCGTCGCGCAGAGCGAAACCGCACAAAGCGCCGACGAACAACTGCGGGCGCTCTACGAGGCCGACTGGGCCTGGAGCCTGGAGGATCAGGCGACGACTCATGACGAAGACGGGCAGCTGACATCGGGCGATCATTTCCCCTCGGTCACGCCCGCCGCCTATGCGCAGCGCCTCGCCCATTGGGAAGAAACGCTTGCCGCGCTCGACGCCATTTCCGCCGACGAGCTTTCCGAGGCCGAACGGATCAATGCCTCGGTCTTCCGCACCAATCTCGAAATCGCGATCAACGACACCCGCTATCGCGAATATGAGATGCCGCTCAACAGCGACTCCTCCTTCTGGTCCGGTATCAATCCGCGGCCCGGACGGCTGACTCGCACCGGCGATTTCCAGCGCTATCTCGGCCGCTTGCGCGACCTGCCCCGCTATTTCGACGAGAATATCGCCAATATGCGCGCCGGCCTTGCCCGCGGCTTCACCGTGCCGCGCGTGACGCAAGTGGGCCGCGACGCCTCGATGGTGCCCTTCACCAACGCCGATCCGGACGAAAACCCCTTCTACGCGCCATTCGCCGACATGCCGGGTGCGATTCCCGCCGCCGAGCGGGACGCGATGCGGGCCGAAGCGCGCGCGCTGATCGCCGAGGCGGTCGCGCCGGCCTATGCCGAACTCCTCGCCTTCTACCGGGACGAATATCTTGCGGGTGCGCGGACGACGACCGGGGCGCGCGACCTGCCCGACGGCGATGCCTATTATGACACGCAGATCCGCGAATTCACCACGCTCGACATGACGGCAGAGGAAATCCACCAGCTCGGCCTTACCGAGGTCGCCCGCATCCGCGCCGACATGGAAGCGACGATCGCCGAGACGGGTTTCGAAGGCAGCTTCGCCGAGTTCATCCAGTTCCTGCGCACCGATCCGCAATTTTATGCGCAAACGCCTGAGGAACTCCTGATGTTTTCGGCCTATGTCGCCAAGCGCGCCGACGCGACAATCGGCGACGTCATCGGCATACTGCCGCGCCGCCGCTTCACGATCCTGCCCGTGCCGGACGAGATCGCGCCATTCTATACCTCGGGCCGCGGCGGGCTGCGCAGCTGCCTGATGAACACCTACGACCTGCCCAGCCGGCCGCTCTATAACGCCCCTGCGCTGACCCTGCATGAATGCGCGCCGGGCCATTCGATGCAGGCGGCGCTAGCAGAAGAACGCGATGCCGGCCCCGAATTCCGCCGCTACACCTATTTCTCCGGCTATGGCGAAGGCTGGGGCCTCTACACCGAATATCTCGGCATCGAGATGGGCATTTACCGCACGCCCTATGAGAATTTCGGGCGGATGACCTATGAGATGTGGCGCGCCGCGCGGCTCGTGATCGATACCGGCCTGCACCGCTATGGCTGGAGCCGCCAGCAGGCGATCGATTATCTCTCGGAAAACACCGCGCTCTCCGATCTCGAGATCGAGAACGAGATCGACCGCTATATCAGCTGGCCCGGCCAGGCGCTGGCCTATAAGCTGGGCGAGCTGACGATCCGTCGGATGCGCGGCGAGGCCGAAGAAGCCCTGGGCGAGAATTTCGACCGCCGCACCTTCCATGACGAAGTGCTGGCGCTCGGATCGGTGCCGCTCTCGACGCTCGAAGAGCATATGCGCCGCTGGATCGCCGAGCGGTAGCTGGAGGACTAGAGCGCGGCGCTAGTCGCCGCTGCTGCCGAGTTGGTAGCTGGTGACGCGCACCGGCTCGAGTTCGAACGCGCTCGTTCCGTCGCCGTCTACATCGCCGATGGCGACGCTGACGCCGCCCTTGAATTGCGGCGTAAATCCGCCGCCGGTGACGGTTTCAAGTTGCTGGTCGTCCAGTTGCACAGTCTTTTTGGTCATCATGGCCTCCTTGGTCGCGCCGCAGGATTAACCCGAAGCAACGCAGCGATCAGTGACGCCGGTCACGGTTTTGCGACAAGGCGGCGCGCGCCTGCACGCGGCGCGGCGGATAACGCTGGCGGCATGGCAAGCGGATGGATCAGCCGTCCAGACCAGATCGGTCGACAGAGGCCGCACAGAACAGATATGATCAGGTCAGGCCGGGCCTTGTTCGGGCGCAACTGCTAATGTTGATTAATCTTCATTGTTGCGCTTAAGGATGGCCGCAGGAGAGCGACACGATGATCATCCATCCCTATGGGCAATTCGACAATTCGGCGCGCGACTATGCGCATATCGAAGCAAGGCCGCTCGCCGCGGCGATGGGCGCCGAGATTTCCGGAGTCGATCTGACCAGCCTGTCCGACGAGGCGTTCGAGGAGATCCGCGACGCGCTGTTCCGCCACAAGATGATCTTCTTCCGCGGCCAGAAGATCGACCATGGTACACACGAAGCGTTCAGTGCGCGCTTCGGCGACTTTGCCGAGGATGCCTATACGCAAGGCGTGCCGGGGCACCGCGACGTCCATCCGCTGATCAAGGAGGCCGACGCGGTAACCGGGCATATCTTCGGATCGGGCTGGCATACCGATTCGCCCTTCATGCCCGTCCCGCCGGCGATTACGTCGCTGCGCAGCATCGAGATCCCGCCTTATGGCGGCGACACGATGTGGGCGAATTCGGCGCTCGCCTACAAGATGCTCAGCGACACGATGAAGGCGCTGCTCGAACCGCTGCGCGTCCATATGTCGATGCGCAACGTATTCGTATCCGCGCAAGCCCATGCCAAGGCCGATGACGGCCCGGTCGGCCGGCTCTCCGCGCTGAAGGGCGCCGATATTCCCGAAGACGTCGCGCGGAAAATCGAAGGGACCTGCCATCCGCTGGTGCGCACCCATCCGGTGAGCGGCGAGAAGGCGCTCTATTTTGACCCCTCCTACGCCATCGGCTTCGAGGGATTGCGCGAGGACGAAGCCCAGCCGATCCTCGATTTCCTGAGCCGCCATCTGACCCAGCCGGCCTTTACCTGCCGCCTGCGCTGGGAGCCCGACATGCTGGCGATGTGGGACAACCGCCTGTGCGTCCACCAGGCGTTCAACGATTATGACGGCTTCCGCCGGGAACTCTACCGGACGACGATTGCGGGGGAGAAGCCCGCTTAGCCGCGCACAGTTGCGGAGGCCCGTCACATGAGGCAAGCCACGGCTCTGCCCGTCGCAACAGGACCTATCAAAATGCTCAGACCGCTCCTCCTCGCCGCCCTCATGATCGCCGCGCCCGCCAGCGCCGAGATGCGCGAATATCGCGTGCTTTCGGGCGGCAACGATGTCGGTCATCTCAATGTCGATGCCGAGCCGGGCCGCGTCGTGATCGATTATGACTACAAGAATAACGGCCGCGGCCCGACCATCGCGGAGACCATCGCGCTCGACGATAATGGCTATCCGACCGCCTGGGAGATCGGGGGCGCGGCGACCTTCGGCAACCAGATCGACGAAAGCTTCGCGCGGGCCGGCGACGGCGCGAACTGGCGCGATTCGGCCGGCACGGGCGAGGCGGCGGTATCGCAATTCTACGTGCCGCAAAATGCCAGCCCCTGGGCGCTGGCGCTGCTCGCCCGCGCATTGCTCGCCGACGAAGATCACAGCATCGACGTGCTGCCGGGCGGCGGCGCGACGCTAACCGAGCGTGCCACGGCACGCTATGAGGGGCCGGACGGGCCGGTGATCGCGACGACCTATGAGATCGGCGGAATCGAGCTCAACCCGAGCTATGTGCTGCTCGACGAGCAGGGCACGCTGTTCGCGGTCGCCTCCTCGCGTTTCGCGGTCATCCGCGCGGGTTATGAGGGCGCCGACGCTGCGCTGCGTGCCTACGCCCAGCAACTCTCGACCGAGCGCTTCGTCTCCATCCAGTCGGAGGCCGCGCACAATTTCGACGGCCCCGTGCGCATCCGCAACGTCCATGTCTTCAACCCCGAAACGCTGACGCGCGAAGGCCCCTTCGCGGTCGTATGGAATGGCGAGCGGATCGCCGGCGTCCAGCCGAACGACGAGCCGGCGACCCCGGGCGAGACCGTGATCGACGGCGCGGGCGGCACGCTGGTGCCCGGCATGTACGAGATGCACGCGCATCTTTCGCAGAATGACGCGCTGCTCAACATCGCCGCCGGCATCACCTCGGCCCGCGACATGGGCAATGAGAATGACGTGCTCGACGGCCTGATCGAACGCATCGAGGCGGGCACGATCGCCGGCCCGCGCGTCACCCGCAGCGGCTTTATCGAGGGGCTGAGCGAGTTCAGCTCGCAGACCGGCGAACTGGTCGAAACCGAGGAACAGGCGCTCGCCATGGTCCGTTGGTACGGCGCGCGCGGCTTTTACCAGGTCAAGCTCTACAACTCGATGACCCCCGCATGGGCACCGGCGCTCGCCGCCGAGGCGCATCGGCTCGGCATGCGCGTCACCGGCCATGTCCCTGCTTTTTCCAACGCCGATGCGATGATCGAGGCCGGGTTCGACGAGCTCACCCATATCAATCAGATGGTGCTCGGCTGGATCCTCGAAGAGGGCGAAGACACGCGCACGTTATTGCGGCTCACCGCGCTCGACCGGCTGCCCGAGCTCGATCTCGCCAGCCAGCCCGTCCAGCACACCATCGGCCTGATGGCGGACAACGACATCGCGCTCGATCCCACCGTCACCATCCATGAAAGCCTGCTGCTCGGTCGCAATGGCGAGGTTTCGCCGAGCTTCGCCGCCGTCTTCGATCACATGCCGGTCGGCGAGCAGCGCAGCCTGCGCGAAGCCTGGTCGGATGTTTCGGCCCCCGGGCAGGACGAGAAATATCGCGGCGCTTACGCGCAGATCATCGCGACCCTGAGGATGATGCGCGAGCGCGGCATCCGCCTCGTCCCCGGCACCGATATGGGCGGCTCCTTCGCCTATCACCGCGAGCTCGAACTGTTCGAGGAGATCGGCTATTCGCCCGCCGAAGTGCTGCGGATCGCGACCCTCGGCATGGCCGAATATCTAGGGCAGGACGAGGATCTCGGCTCGATCGCGCACGGCAAATATGCCGATTTCTTCCTGATCCCCGGCGATCCGACCGCCGATCTCGGCGCGATCCGGGCGATCTCCCTGGTCGTCGCCAACGGCACCGCCTATTTCCCGAGCGAAATCTACCCGCATTTCGGCATCCGCCCCTTCGCCGAGGCTCCGGCGGTGACGCCCGCCGATTAGGCGGTCGCGATCAGGCCGGCGGCGTCGCCTCCATGACCGCGTCGAACTTCGCCTGCATGGCATCGCGGAAGATGCCATGGGTGACGACGAACAGGGCATTGTCGAGGATCCCCCTGGCCACCATCTCGCCGGCTTCTTCGGGCTCCATCCAGTCGTCGCCGAGCACGCGTTCGGACAGCGCCTCTTCGGACTCCGCATAGCCGCTGCCTTCGCGCAGATGCGCGGGCCGGTTGAGCTTCGCCTCATGGATGTTCGATTTGACGAAGCCGGGTAGCAGCGCGGTGACGCCGATCCCGTCGGGCTCCAGCTCGTTGCGCAGCGCTTCGGAGAGCGAGATCACCGCGCCCTTCGACGTCGCATAGATGCCGAGCGTGCCGGGCATCTGCACCGTCCCGGCGAGCGAGGCCGTGTTGACGATATGGCCGCCGCCGCGTTCCTTCGCCCCGGCAATCATCCGCGGCATGAAGGTGACGATGCCGTTGACGACGCCGCCGATATTCACGCCGAGCCCGAAATCCCAATCGGCATAGGTCGCCTGGCGCAGCGGCCCTTCGGTGCCGACCCCGGCATTGTTGACGAGGATGTCGACGCCGCCATGGCGCGCCTCGATAGCCTGCGCCGCCGCCTCGAAGCCCGCGCGGTCGGTCACGTCGAGCAACAGCGGCTCGATCCGGTCGCCCTGCCCCGCCGCTTCGAACGCGGCGACCGCTTCGTCGAGATGATCCCGCCGCATATCCGCCAGGATGGCATAGGCGCCGTGCCCGACCAGCGCCTTGGCGATGCCCAGCCCGATGCCCGACGCGCCGCCGGTGATGAAGGCGATTTTTCCCTCGAAGCTCTCGATCGTCATGCTGTTCTCCTCATACCGGCGCGTCCTTGCTCTTGGCGGTGAAGATGTCGCGGCGCTTGCCGGCCCATGCCATAAACGCCTCGGTGCGCTTCTTCGCGCCTTCGGGGTCCGATTCCATCGGCGGGATGGCTTCGACAATCTCCGCAAAATGCCCGGCGATCCCCTCTTTCGCTTCCGGGTAGGGGATGATGTAGAGCGCGTTTGCGTCGATGCCCTTGCGGACATTTTCGGCCAGCTCCAGCGGGTCCATGCCGTGCCGGTAGATATCCTTCAGCGCCTCCTTGCTCTCCGCGTTGACGACATAGCCGGAGCGCCGGAGATGCTCCGGCCGGGTGTCGCTGGAAAGCGCGATATTGGAGTTGATGTTGGCCGGGCAGAGCACCGAAACGCCGATATCGTATTTTTCGAGCGCGCCGCGATAGCCCTCCATCAGGCTGATCACCGCCGCCTTGGCCGCCGAATACAGCGCCGCGCCGTCGCCGCCGCGAAAGCCGCCGAGCGACGAAGTGGTCACGATATGCCCCGGCCGCCCGGCCTTGATCATCCGCGGAACGAAGGTGACCATGCCGTTGACGACGCCGCCCAGATTGACGCCGAACACCCAGTCGAAATCCTCATAGGTGGACGCTTCGGTGGGGCCGTGCGCGAAGACGCCGGCGGTGTTGAACAGCAAGTCCGGCGGGCCGCCATAGACCTTTTCCACCCGATCGGCGACGCGCGCATAGGCCTCGCGGTCCATCAGATCGAGCTGAGTGCCCTCGGCCTCGATGCCCTCGCCGCGCAGCGTCTCCAGCGCCTGCGTCAGCGCGTCGCCGCGAATATCGACGATGAAGATGCGGCAGCCCAGCCCTCCGAAATAGCGCGCCTGCCCGAACGCCGCGCCATTGGCGCCGCCCGTGATGAAGGCGGTCTTGCCCTGATAGTCCATCCTCGTCCTCCCACAGCCGCTGCCCGGCTTTTGTATGCAGGGCATAATATCTGGAAATCGGGCGAAGGCCAATCGGCCGCGCGCCACCAGGCGAAACGGGGACGCTAACTTTACAAACTTCACACGCAGCGTTGCCGAGACACGTAATAAAATTTCCTACGCGGCGCGGAAGGTGGCGAAAGTTGCGCGCCAAAGCGGAAATTCGCTCCCGGCGTGCGAACACTATCGACGAGCGACTCGCTTATCGCATGGGGCGGGGCGTGTAGGACAGGGGATTCTGGCGGTGGCTGGCTCCGGCCGAGACGGCCGGACCAACGTCCGCTTTCCACCCATTGCGACCACGCACCTCTTGCCGAAATTGGGCGAGGTCTCTCACCCAGCGCCCTCCCCCGCCGCCCGCGCCCCCTCGATAAGATCCGCGCGATACTCCGCCTGTGTCGGCATGGCGTCTATCGCGCCGGTGAAGGCGGCGACCATTTGTCTCAGGATCGTCGCGATGCGCGGCATGTCCAGCGACCGGGCGAGCGGGTCGCAGCGGCGGGGAATGATGCCGAAGCCGATCAGCAGGTCGATCCAGCTTTGTTCGTCGAATACCGCGTGCTCATAGGCCAGGAAACGGCCGCGGCCGGCGAACTGGTCGATCCGCATTTGCAGGCTTTCGGGCGGCGCGGCCTCGCGCATCGCCGCCCAGGGGGCATCGGACCGTCCGTTCAGCAGGAAGGGGAGCAGCGCGAAATCGCGGATTTCCTCGATCGCCTCGGCCTGCCCGCGATTATAGCCGCGCGCCTCGATCGCCATCGCGGTGCTCACCGGAAGCCATTCCACAAGCTGCAGCGCCTGTTCGTACAGGGCCAGCATGTCCGCCGACTGGTAAGGGCCCAAGCGCCCCGCCGCGCCGCCGATCCGCACCAGATTGCCCGTCCAGGGGCGCTCCGCATGGCCCGCCGCGAAGGGCGACGATCCCGCCTCCCCGCCGACCAGAGCCTGCGCTGCCGCCTCGTCCATCACCGCCGAGGAAAAGAGCAATTCGGCGCGCCGCCCCTCGCCCAGCGGCGTTTCGATCAGCAGCCCGCCGGCACGCGCGCGGGCGGCGGTGTGGCCGGTATCGCCCGCGTCTGCCCCGGGGCCGGTAATGCTGCGATCGAAGGCGAGACTGGCTGAAAGCGGGCGGAACCGGGCCGCCCCGTCATCGCCCGCAAGGCCGGCCAAGGCGCCCGAGGCATCGATGAAGAGATCGGCGGCAACGTCCTCGCCATCCTCGAGCCGCACCGACGCGATAGCCCCGCTATCGGCCTCGCGGGTCACATCGACCGGGCGGCCCTCGCGCGGCTCCACACCGGCGGCGCGGCATCGCGCTTTCAGCAAAGCCGCGTAATCCGCGCGGTCGATCTGGACGGTCGGACCGAGCAGGCGCAGCGGCGATTGCGCATCGTCCGCGGGATCGGCGAGTTTGCCCGCCATCGCGGCGCGGGCCGCGAAACGGAAGGGCTGGAAGAGATAGGCGAGCTTTTCGGGCTCGTCGCGCATCAGCGCCGCGCGCAGCATGATATGGTGGAGCGCCACGCCGTTGATCTGCGGCAGCATGCCGGACCGGGCGGCAAAAAACCGGCTGCCCTCGCCGTGCCAGCCGAGGCAATCACTGCCGAGGCCAACCCTGCCGTTGCAGCGCAGGACAAGGTCTTCGACCGCGATACCGAGACTATGATGGAACCGGTGATCGGCGGGAATTGTGAGCGCCGCGCTTTCCTCCGGCGCGCCCGCATCCTCGATGACGACCAGCGCGATCCGGGGCGGCAGATTTTGGGCGAGCATCGCCGCGACCGGCCATATCTCATGGCCCTTTCCCAGCAGCGCGATGCGCGTCAGCGGCCCGGCCTGCCGCGTCATGCCGCGCCGCCGAACGCCGCGCCGTAGCTCTTGATAAAGGCGAGATGGCCGCTCGACCGCTCGACCGCATCGGCAATCGCGCGCCGCACCCGTTCGAGATGCGCGGTGCGATCCGCCTCCGCCATCCGGTCGACGCGCGGATCGCAGGCCTCGGGCACGATATTCTGGCCGATGAACACCGAAAGCCAGCTCGGCGGCTGGAACAGCCCGCTCGCATAGTTGGGCACGGCGCCGCGATGGCGGAAGGCCTCGATCTTTTCGGCCAGGCTATCGGGCCATTCCATAGTCCGCATGTCGCGCCAGAGCGGCGCATCGTCGCGCTGGGCGGCGACATAATGGAGCATCAGGAAATCGCGGATCCGTTCGAACTCAAGGTCCATCAGCCGGTTGTACTCATCCCTGTCAGCGGCGGCGCAGTCGGCCTCGGGCAACAGCGCGATCAGATTTTCGATGCCGCTCTGGATCAGGTCGATGCTCGTGGATTCCAGCGGTTCGAGGAACCCGCCCGAAAGGCCGATGGCGACGCAGTTGCGGTTCCACAATTTTCGCCGTTTGCCCGCCACGAAAAACAGCTTGCGGGGATCGGCCAGCGGTTCGCCCTCCAGGCTCGTCATCAGCTGGTCGAGCGCCTCGTCATCGCTGACATAACGATCGCAATAGACATGGCCGTTGCCGATCCGGTGCTGCAGCGGGATGCGCCATTGCCAGCCGCCGGTGCGCGCCGTCGAGCGCGTATAGGGGCCGACCTCCCCGGCGATCGCGCAAGGCACCGCCCAGGCGCGGTTGCACGGCAGCCAGTCGCTCCAGTCCTCGAAACCGGTTGCGAGCCGCTGTTCGATCAGCAACCCGCGAAAGCCCGAGCAGTCGATAAACAGCTCGCCCGCGATTTCCTTGCCGGATTCCAGGCGCACCGAACGGACGAAGCCGTTTTCGCCGTCGAGATCGACCGCGACCACCTTGCCCTCGACCCGTTTCGCGCCGCGCTTCTGCGCATAATCCGCGAGGAAGACGCCGTAGAGGCTGGCGTCGAACTGAAAGGCGTAGGAAAATTGGGTCAGCGGCGAGGCCGGATCGTCCTGCGGCAATGCGAACCGGTCGTTCCACGCCGAAACGATCGGGTAGCAATAGCGGCCGAAGGGCTCTGCCGTGCCCGCGGCGTTCTCCTTCAGCCAATAGTGATGGAAATCGGCCGGGCCGATCGTTTCGCCATGCGCGCCGAAGGGATGGATATAGCGGTCGCCGATCCGGCCCCAGTCGCGAAACTCGATGCCCAGCTTGATCGTCGCGCTGGTCCGCGCCATCAGCTCGGCCTCGTCGATGCCCAGCATCCGGTTGAAATAGCGAATTTGCGGCAGGGTTGCCTCGCCGACGCCGACGGTTCCGATCTCGGCGGACTCGACCAGGGTGACCGATATCCCCGTGCCCGCCAGCCGCCGGACGAGCGCGGCGGCCGTCATCCAGCCCGCCGTGCCGCCGCCGACAATGACGATATCGCGAACCATCCGGTCCGGCCGATCGGCCACGCTTTCCCTCCCACGCATCCCGGCGATATGCCAGCGAAGCGCAGACTAGACCGGATCGGAGCCGCCGACCAACCCTCAGGCCGCGCCTTCCCCCACCCGTTTCCACACCCGCTTGAACACCGCCGCGCGGATACGGACGAACTTGCCGCCCGACAGCTCGTAAAAGGCAAAACTGTTGATGTAGAGCCGGTCTCCCTTGGCGAGCGGCCCGGAGGTGAAATCGGGCGCGTCTTCCAGCGCCAGGAATTCGGATTCGAACTCGGCGGCGATGATATCGTTTACGGCCATACAGTGAAGGATCTTGATCGTCCGGACCGTCTGGCTTTTCACGACACTGTAGAAATCGACGATCGCCTGCTTGCCCCGCATCACCGTGCCATTGCCGATCACCAGCTCGACATCATCGTCGTAGAAATCGGTCAACACCGCATAATCGCCGCGGTTGAAGGCATCGATATAGGTGGCGAGGAAGGCCTCGACCGGCTGGCCGTTAATCGTCATGCCGTGGTTCCTTCGGTGGCGGCGGCGGGATCATAGGCATCCTCGCGCAAGCTGCGCGCGGCGAGCAGGAAGAACAGCGCGGCGACGAAGAAAACGCACACCGCGACGAGCAGCGCCTGCTGCACGCCCGCCGCGCTGGCGCCGCTGCACGCCGCCGTCAGCGCCGCATCGGCCCCTTCGGGCGCGATCCCGCCCGGGCAATCGGCAAAATAATCGCTGCCATAGGCGCCCTCGGCCATCCGATCGCTGACAAAGCCGACGAACACCGGGCCAAGGCCGTATCCGACCAGCGAATAGAAGAGCGTGAACAGCGCGATCCCCGTGGCGCGCATCCGCGGTTCGAGCAGGTTCTGGATCATCCCGGATGTCGGCCCGTAGAACAGCATCAGCATGACGCCCGCGAGGATCAGCAGCACCGCCGCCGCTATGATATCCTGCGCGTTGAAGGCGATAAAATAGACGAACGGCGCGACCGCGAGGCCGATCGCGGCGCCCCAGGCCGGCCAGCGGCCATCGCGTTTCGCCAGCCAGTCCGTCCCGAACGATCCGATCAGCAGCGCGAGCCCGATAAAGGCGGCCGAAATCGTGCCGTAGAGCGCGGCCGCGGACCGCACATCCATCTCGTGCACACGGGCAAGGAAGATGGCGAGGAATTGCGATATCGCGGTGATGCCGAAGCTGGCCGTGGTGCTGCCCAAAATGATGAACATCAGCGCGGGCTTGCTGCGCAGCGTTGTCAGGAAGGCGCGGAAATTGGGCGGCGGGTTGGGATTGACCGGAAGGTTATCGACAAGCCCGCGGCTGGGCTCCCGGATCAGCAGGCGGACGAGGATCGCGACCGCGAGGCCCGGCAGGCCGAGGACGAGAAAGGCCTCGCGCCAGCCTGCCAGCCCGGCGACATAGCCGCCGATCATCGCGCCAAGAAAGATGCCGACCGGCGTGCCGAGCATGATCAGCGCCATCGTCGAGGCGCGGCGGTGGCGCGGAAAAAGATCGCCGACCATCGAATTGGTCGCGGGCAGGAAACCCGCCTCGCCGACGCCGACGCCGACGCGGCCGATGGCGAGCGTCACGAAGCTCGTCGCGAAACCGCACCAGACGGTCGCCGCCGACCAGACGCCCGTGCAGATGGCGATGATGTTGCGCCGCGACGCACGCTCGGCAATCCGGGCGAGCGGCATGGAGAGCCCGGCATAGAGCGCGGCGAAGGCCAGGCCCTGCAAAATGCCGATCTGGAAATCGGAAAGCCTGAGTTCCTCCTTGATCGGCTGGGCGAGGACCGCGAACACCGCGCGGTCCGCGAAATCGAACAGGCAGACGAGAAACATCAAGATGATGAACCGGCGCCGATAGGCCGGTTCGAGCAACTGTGCCTGATCGGCCGGTGCCGTCGCCATTCGATGCCTCTCCCCGTGCCGATATCCCGGCCTCTGCGGCGATGCATCGTAAAGAGAAGTGTTGAGAGTTCAATATTCGATGGACTGAGACTTGGGCAGCGCCATTCGCGAAATGCGCCGCGCCCCTCGCTTGCGCTCGGGAGTTTTGCGGGCGGGTTAGCTTAGGCTTCGTAAACGAGGCTTCCGGCAGGGGCGCCCCCCTTACGTATCCCCCCATACCGCGATACCGCGATACACCGATACCGATTGAAACTGCGAAACCGCGATACACACAAATTTGCTTCAAGGCATTGATTTTTAATATTTTTTAGACCATATCATGCATATATACGCCATCTCATTGTCTGATCTAGCGTATTTATGCCATCTTATATTATAAAATGGCAATATAAATGTGCCTTATTCCAAGAAATGACCGAAGTTCGCACTTTGAGTTCGACGTATATATGCGTATAATGCTGGGCATCGTTGCGGTCGAGCGACTAACCGGCTTCCACCCCCGGTTGTATCGCTAAAGCGCCTTTCTTCGCGGTTTAGGCGTGAGATCGCGTAGCGAAGGGGCCGGGGTCCAAACCCGGCTCTGGGAGGGGCCCGGTGCATGTGCCGGGCCCCGTCTTACTCAATGAGGTGGTGAAATGGCAAAAAAGAAGAACCCGGTACTGGAGCGCCAGCTAAAGGCGAGAGCGAGTCTTTGGCCGGACGTGACAGATAACATGCTGTGGGGCGGGGATAATGCAAAGGGCTACTCACAAGTTCCACGTGTGATGCCACTTATGATGAGCATCATGGATGACTTATCCGGCAAGGGTTTCCCGGTTGGACAAACATATTTGGAAATGTGGTGTCGGCTAAGGGAAGAGGGCTTCTTGGCGCTCAACAAACCTGAGGAAATGGCCTTCCACACAGGATTTTCTGGACAGAGGGCCGTTCGCACTTGGAAAGATCGTGTGAAGCGTCTGGCCGATCTTGGCTTTATTGACGTGAAGCCCGGTCCTTCCGGCGAGCTGTCATTCGCAATCTTCTTCAATCCCTACCACGTAATCAAACGCGAGTACCTGAAAGGGAATGTGCAAGAGGCAAAATGGCAAGCGCTTGTAATGCAGGCTCTGGACATCAAGGCTTTGGATTTCGACGAGATAGACGACGAGGGCAATCTCAAAGGCCCGGAGGGAAAAAGCAGCGAAGAAAGTTAGGCCTAACCTCCGTCGGTTGTTCGGTCCGCGTTCCCATAGCGTGACCCCAAAACGGGTCTCCGTTTTGGCGGCACTAGATGCCATTTTTGACATTTTTCTGCGCTTTACAGCGCGCTGGTCGGGGAGAGAGGATTCGAACCTCCGGCCCCTGCCTCCCGAAGACAGTGCTCTACCTGGCTGAGCTACTCCCCGACCGATGCCAATGGGCCCGCACTTCGCGGACCGGCCCGGAGGCAGACGCGGGTCTTTAGCGGCGAAGCATCGCGCTTTCAACTGCTGTTTCACGCCCGCCGGTTGCGCGCCATCGCTGCCTGAACGCCGTTTTTGGTTAAGCCTGGTCTAACCATGGCTCGCAGGGCCCGGGTAAGGCCTATAGACGACAAGTGACGGATCATGCGCGATCCGGACCCCATCGACGTTATCGAGCTGTGGCGCGGCAAGGCCACCGCCTGGCTTGGCTGGGTGGCGCTCGCGCTGCTGCTCGTCATCGTGGCGATCCTGCCGGACCGCCCGCTCTGGGCCCAGAGCGCGCACCGCTCGGTCACTGTCGTCGAGACGATCGAATATATCGACTATGTCGATTACGGCGTTTCGGAGGAGGACGCCGCGTTCGGTTTCGATGCCGATGGCTATGCCGAACAGGGTGCCGCCTACGGGCCCAGCCGCCCCGCGCTGGCCCGCTACGGCCCCTTTCACGTAGTCGCGCCGGACAGGGCGGAGATGATCGGCGATGTTGACAGCTATACGCCGGGCGAGTTTCGCGCGATGCTGGCCGACTTTCCGGGGCTGCGCACCATCGCCATCCTCGAATGCGGCGGCACGATCGACGACAATGCCAATATCGCGCTGGCGCGGATGATCCATCAGGCGGGGATCGCGACGCATGTGCCGACGAACGGATCGGTGCGCTCGGGCGGGATCGAGCTGTTCCTGGCCGGGACGACGCGGACCGCCGAGCCCGGCGCCGAGTTCATCGTTCATAGCTGGCGCAACGATCTTGGCCTGGAAGCCGCGGACTATGCGGCAAGCGATCCGATCCACGCGCCATACCTCGATTTCTACCGCGAAATCGGCATGGCCCCCGATCAGGCCCGCGCCTTTTATGCGCTCACCAACAGCGCGCCCAATGCCGGGATGCTCCAGCTGTCGCTCGCCGATCTCTCGCGCTTCGGCCTGCTGCGCTAGAGACTAGGCCAGTTCCGGCCGTTCTTTTCGAAACCGCTGCGCCCATTGCGCGCTGATATCGTCGCGCAGGATTTTCAGATCGACGCCGGCGTCGAAATCGGCCGGTACGGGCAGGTCCATCTGCGCGCATACCGAGGCGACGAAACCCCCCGGGTCTTTGCAGATATCCTCATAGATACAGGTCTGCGCGGGCTTGCCGAGCCGATCGAGGATCTCCGAAAACCAGCGCTCGTTGCGCGTCACATGCGCGATATTGAAAGCGATCTTCTCGGCATCATAATCCTCCGCGGAGATCGCCTTCGCCTCTCCGGGCACCACCGAATGGAGCTTCCCGCCCAGCTCCGCGCGCAATAGCGAGATTGCCTGGGCGACCTTGTCCCGCCGCACCAGCCGGATGAACCGCGTGCGTTCCAGGGTTTCGGAGAGGAAGCCGATCCGGCTCGCCGCGATCAGCACCGAGAACCCGGCCTTGTAGCCGAAGGCATCGGCGGTGCCGCGATTGTCGATCATCCATTGCGCCGCCGCGCGGCTGTCGGCGAGACCATGGCGCTCGCGGATCGCGACGAGCTGCTCGGGCTGGAAGCTTTCGTTCACATCCGCGAAGGATGGCGTATTCGACAGCAATTTTCCGACATAGGTGCTGCCCGACCGGGCCGCGAAAACCATGCAGAGCACGCGCGGCGGCAGCCTGAACGCGCCCTCGCCCACCGGTTCGACCCGCTCCGATATGGCATCGACACGGCGCTGGCCGACATAGCCGGCAAACAGCCGCAGCAGCGCCTCGGGAGACCGGGGCCGGGGCCGAAAGCGTTTCAGAAAAGACAGCATGACGGTGGCAACCTTGCCTCAGTTGATCGCGGCGGCATAGCCCCGCGCTAGCTCGATACCGGCCAGTCCTCGCGGAACCGCGCGGCCCAGGCCTCGCTCACCGCATCGCGCAGGATTTCGAGATCGACCGAGGCGTCGAAATCGCCAGCCATCGGCAGATCGAGCCGGTCGCAGACCGACGCCGCGAACCTGGCGGGGTCGGCGCAGATATCCTCATAATAGGTCAGTATCGGCGTCACCCCGATCCTCTCGGCGAAATCGGCGAGATCATGCTCGGCGCGCTCGATCCGGTGCAGGCATTGGGCAATCGCCTCGCCGTCATAATCATCCTCGGTGACGGCGCGGTCCTGCTGCTGGTTGGAATGAAAGCGCCCGCTCATCTCGGCCCTGGCGAGGCTGACGGCCTGGGCGATCCTGTCTCGCCGGCGCAGCGCCACGAACTGCGTGCGCTCCAGGGTTTCATCCAGGAAACCGAGCCGCGCCGCCGAGGCGAGCACCGAAAAGCCGGCCTTGTAGCCGAACGCGCGCTCAGTGCCGCGCCGCCCGATCATCCAGCGCGCAGCGGCATGAAGATCGGGAAGCTCCCGGCGCTGGGCAATCGCTTTGAGCTGGTCGGGCGCGAAATTCTCGCCGACCTCCTCGAACAGTCCGGTCTTGGCGAGCAGCCGCCCGGCATAGCTGCTTCCCGAACGCGAGGCGAAGAGGATGCACAGGATGCGCGGCGGCGCGGCGAAGGGTTCGGGCGCGAAATCGCCGAGCGCTTCGTCGATCGCCGCCATGCGCGCGCCGCCGATATAACCCTCGATCAGCGCGCAAAGCTGGTCCCGGGAAAGCGCGCCCGGCGATTGGCTCATAACGGCAATCCTATTCCGCGGCTTCGGCGACCGGCACCGATTGCGGCCCGCGGATCAGGCCGCCGGGCCGCGCATCGGTGACCGCGCCGCCCCGGAAGGTGACAGCGCCCGACTTGATCGTCGCGTCATAGCCGACCGCCTTTTGCAGCAGCCGCTTGCCGCCGGCCGGCAGATCGAAGGCGAGCCAGGGTTTTTCGAGGCGCAGATTGTCCATATCGATGACATTGATATCGGCGAGATAGCCGGGCGCGAGCACGCCGCGATCGTTGAGCCCGTAGAGCCGCGCGGTATCGTGGCATTGCCGCTTGATCGCATGGGCGAGCGAAATCCGCCCGCCGCGCTTCCTGTCCCGCACCCAATGCTGCAGCATGAAGGTCGGCGAGGCGGCGTCGCAGATCGTGCCGCAATGCGCGCCGCCATCGGACAGCGAGTTCACCGTGTCCTCGTCCTGCTGCAAGGTTTCGAGGAAATCGAGATTGCCATCGGCATAGTTGAGGATCGGCAGGTAGATGAAGCCTTCGCCATCGTCTTCGCACAGCAGATCATAGGCATAGTCTTCCGGACTCACACCCTTGGCCGCGGCGCGCGCGGCGATGCTTGCTTCGGCGCCGGGCTCATAATCGAAATCCTCATCCATCTCGAACTGCAGGGTCCAGCCGCCGGCGATGACCATGATCAGCCCCATGATATCCTGGGGCTGGCCGGTGAAATCATGCTCTTCGGAAAGGAGCTGCACCTTGAATTCGGGATCGAAGAGCTTCGCCTTTTGCGCTTCCCAGGGCAGCCCTTCGATCGCCTTCCAGGAGGGGCGGAAGCGGAAGGGATGAACGGTGCCGCGCCACGCCATGACGACGCCGTTGCCGCGCAACGCGATCTGCGCGACGATATTGGCGCCGTTATCGTTCTCCGCGCGCATCATTGCGATCTGCTCGTCGAGCGGCAGTTCCTTGGCGATCGACTGGAGCGCGGCGAAGGTGACGGGCAGCCCGGTTTCCCGGCTAAGATCGCCCATCCAGGAAAACTCGTTCCATTCGCGGCGCAGGTCGCTCGCCATTTCGAACACGCCATGCCCGACCCGTCCCATCGCCCGGCCGATGCGGACCAGCTCGTCGGCGGTCGCGGTGGTGCCGGGCACCAGCTCGCCATCGACCGATTTGTGGATCACCGTGCGGCTCGTCGAGAAGCCGAGCGCGCCGGCGCGCAGCCCATCCTCGACGATTGCCGACATCGCGTCGATATCTTCGTCGGTCGGCACGGCGCCGGGCTGTTCGCGGTCGCCAAGCACATAGGCGCGCACCGCGCCGTGCGGCACATGGGTGGCGATGTCTATCGTCCGCGGCAGCTGTTCGAGCGCGTCCATATATTCCGGGAAGGTTTCCCAGTCCCAGCTCATGCCCTCGGCGAGCGCGGTGCCGGGAATATCCTCGACGCCTTCCATCAGGCCGATCAGCCAGTCGTGCCGATCCGGCTTGGCGGGCGCGAAGCCGACGCCGCAATTGCCCATGATCACGGTGGTGACGCCGTGCCAGGAGGAGGGCGCCATTTCTTCGTCCCAGGTCGCCTGGCCGTCATAATGGGTGTGCACGTCTACAAAGCCCGGGGTCACGATCCTGCCCGACGCGTCGATTTCCTCGCGGCCCGCTTCGCCGACTTCGCCGACCTGGGCGATCAAATCGCCGTCGATCCCGACATCGGCCCGGAAAGGCTCGCCGCCCATTCCGTCGACCACCATGCCCCCGCGAATAACCAGATCGTGCATCCATCCTCTCCTTTTGCCGACTCGCATATCATGGAGAAGGGTAGCGTGTCGAAACCGTTTTCGGGCGCACGGGCCCTGGTCACCGGCCTTGTAGCGCTCGATCCACGCCGCGTTCATCGCATCGCCGTAAGTTGCCGCGATGCCCGACGGCCCGCATAGGTGCTGCCCGAACGAGAATTGAACAGCAGGAACAAGATACGGCCGGACGCGCCGGAAAAATCCACCGGGCGCGTTTCGATACGGCCCTTGCCGCGCACGGATTCCGGAAGGTTTGCAGCATCAGCCTGCCAGCGCCGCGATCATTTCCTCGATGGCGACGAATTTTTCGCGCGGGCTGCCTTCGCGGGCGCGATCGGCCTCGGCCTCTTCGATCTTCTTCCAGTCGCGGAAGGTGACCACTTCGACACCGCGCTGTGCGAGCAGCGCATCGAGCGCGATGCGGCCCTGCTTGCCGCCGCCCGCGCCGACATCCTCGGCGATCAGATCGACGATGGTATAGCCGTCGGGCCGGTTGGTGCCGATCGTTCCCGAAGGCCCGCGCCGCGCCCAGCCGACGCAATACAGGCCCGGCAGGATTCGGCCCTCGTCATTGGCGAAACGGCCGCGGCCATGTTCGAAGGGCACGCCCTCGATCGGCGGCGTCCGGTAGCCGATGCAGCTGACGACCAGCGAAGCGGGGATGGTATAGGTCTCGCCGGTTCCCCGGCTCCTGAGCTCCTCGTCGAGCTCGGTGCGCTCGACGACGACGCTTTCGACCTTGCCTTCGCCCTCGATCCGCACCGGCGCGGCGTAGAAATCGAAGGCGATCTCCACCGATTTGTCGGCGCGGTAGGATTCCGGGATGGCCGCGAACTCGCGCAGCAAGGTCACCGACTTGCGCATGCCGGGCTCCAGCAGCGCATCATCGCCCTTGTCGGGCAGGTCTCGCGGATCGACACGCGGGCAGGCGCGCGCGAGATGGCCCAGCTCGCCCAGCTCTTTCGGCGTCATCGCAATCTGGTGCGGGCCGCGGCGGCCGAGCAGGGTAACCTGTTCGGTCTTCGCCTGTTCCAGCCGCGCAAGGGCATGATGGACGATATCGGACCCGGCGAACTCGCCCGGCGTCTTCGAAAGGATGCGCGCAACATCGAGCGCGACATTGCCGTTGCCGATGACGACGACCTGCCTGCCCTCGAGCGGCGGATCGAGATCGACGAAATCGGGATGGCCGTTATACCAGCCGACAAAGGCCGCGCTGCCGATCACGCCGGGAAGATCGGCGCCCTCGATATCCAGCGGCCGATCGTGCGGCGCCCCGGTGGCGAGAATTACCGCATCATACAGCGTCTGCAGTTCCTCGACCGAGACATGCTCGCCGATGGTAAGGTTGCCGACGAAGCGGACATTTTCCGAAAGCGCGACCTTTTCATAGCGCCGCGCGACATTCTTGATCGACTGGTGATCGGGCGCGACGCCGAAGCGGATCAGGCCGTAAGGGACCGGAAGCCGGTCGATAATGTCGATGCAGACATCCTCGCCGAACTTCTTCTGCGCGGCCTCAGCAGTATAATAGCCGGCCGGACCCGAACCGACGATGGCGATATGGCGCATCTATGGCGTCCTCTCCGCACTGTGATCGCCGCAGATGCTAGCGCCGTCGCCGCATCTGGCAAGCAAAAGGGGCGCACAGCCTGTTGGCTATGCGCCCCGAGTTTCGGGCCGTTCAAAGGGGAGCCTGTGGCCCGGAACCGTGTCGCTACTGGGCGAGCGGCGCGTCATAGGTGACGCCGCCCAGCTGGACGATCATCTGGCTGTAAGCGTCGAGATAGGCGGCCGCGACGACCTGGCCGATCTCGGTATTCTCATAGGTGCCGAGATTGATGCCGCCGAAGGTCTGGCCGAACACGCCGCCGCCGCCGAACAATCGGCCGCCAAAGCCGGTATCGGTTTCGCGGTGATGGCCCTCGGTCAGCCGCAGCGCCTCGGTCGTCCGGGCGTTGACCAGGGTCAGGGTGACGCTCGCTTCCTTGCGGCGCGTATTGATGCCGAGGCCGCCCTGGCCGAAGGTGTTGCCGAACAGGCCGCCGAAATTGCCGCCGATGCTGAAGCCGCCGGCGTCGCGGTTGGTCGATACGATATCGGGAATGATGAAGAAGTCCGCAGCGCGCACCTGCCCGCCGCCGAAATTCGATCCCGGCTGCAGGTCGCCATTGTCGGAAAGCGCGCGTTCGAGGTTGCGGTGCTGAAGCCCGCGACCGCGATCGACGATCGTGAAACAGCCCGAACGCAGGACCAGATAGTTGATCAGCGATTCGGGGCTGTCGAGGTCGTAACGCTGCCACCAATTGTCGTCGGGCTCGATAATCGCAACCGCGCCGATCGGCTGGGTGCAGCTCGGCAGTTCGGCGAGCTGGCGTGAACCGCGATCGGCCGAAGCCGGGGTTGCCGCCATGGTCATGGCGGCGGCAATGGCAGTTACTGAAGCAAGTTTCTTCCACATTGCACGTCTCCAAAAAAATTCGTTTCGTTTTCCGTCGCCGGCCCGCCATCGGGCCGCTTTGACAATCACGGTTATGAAGGAGGCCGCGCCGGCCGGCAGTGACCGGGGTCACCGCTTTCGCCATTCGGCCCTTGTTAATGTGTTTCGTTCTAGAAACCTTGATTTTCCGCCGGTTTGAAGGTAATCGGTCGCACCATAAAGCGCGGTCGCAGCCAGTTTGGAGATAAATGCTATGTTCCGACGTCAGCGTATCAACCAGTTCGTAGCGGCAGGCGTTATGTGCGCGCTTCTGGCGCAGCCTGCGGCAGCCTATCAATTTGGCGGCCTTTTGGGCGGCGGCCGTTCGAGTTCCTCGAGCAGCGACGACAATTGCGATACGGGCAACGAAAACCGAAGCCGGTCGGTGATCGGCAGCGTCCTTGGCGGCGCGGCAAGGATGGTGGGTGTCCCGACTTTCGTGCCCTCATCGACCTTTGCCGATGTGCTCGCCACCGCCATTGCCTGCCGGCTCGACGAGGAAGAGCAGGAAAAGGCCGCGGATGCGACCGTCGAGGCCACGCGCAGCGGCGCAGTCGGATCGACGGCAGAATGGGAAAGCGAAACGCGGCCCGGTGTGCGCGGCTCGTCGACCGTCACCGGACGCACGCAGCGCGCCAGTGCCGAATGCCTGGAGGTGACCGACGTCGTGATCGTCGATGGCGAGGAACTGCGGCAGCCCAAGACGATGTGCCGCACGCCTCCCTCGACGCGCTACGCGCTCGCCGCCTAGCGAGCAGCCATGCGTTCCCCGTTTCGTGCAATTCTTTTCGCCGGCGCGGCGCTCGCCGCAAGCAGCAGCGCGCCCGCGATGCAGTCCGATCGCAACAACCCGACATGCCCGGCCAACCCCAATTGGGCGGGCAACCAGCGGATGACGATAACCCCGCTTGATCAGGGCGGTGTCACGGTGCTGCTGGCCGAAGGCGTGATCGACGAAGGATTGCCCGATCGGCTGCAACGCGCGCTCGATCAGAATCCCGACGCATCGGAGATCTGGTTGCGCTCGCCCGGCGGCAACGCCCTTTCCGGCAATGCGGCCGGACGCCTGCTGCGCACCCAATATCCGGGGATCGTCACCCGCATCCCGGCGGGCTGGGCCTGCTTTTCCGCCTGCAACTTCGTGTTCATGGGCGGCCAGCTCAGGGTGATCGAATCCGGCGGCAATTTCATGGTCCATATGTTCACCCATACCGGCAACCGCCAGGCGATCCGGCAGGGCGTTTCGGGCGGCACCGACGAGGCGGTCGAGCTGATCGGCGAGATCGAGCAATCGAGCGCGCAGCTGGCGACCGAGGATAACGACTTCCTGATCCGCATGGGCGTCTCCCGCCGCCTGCTGTCGGAGGTAATGTACGCGACCCGCGCGACGGGCGCAGGCGAAACCCGGCGCTGCCTGACGCAGGACGAGGCTTACGAATATAATGTCGCCAATGTCCGCGAGTAACCGGCGCCAGTAACCGGCACCAGTCACCGGCACCAGTAACCGCCAGGCGCAATCGGCGCGAATAGCGTTGCCGCTGGCGCGCTCCGTGCTAAAGGGCGCGGGAAATGACCGACCTCTCCAAAATCCGCAACTTTTCGATCATCGCGCATATCGACCACGGCAAGAGCACGCTGGCCGACCGGCTGATCCAGGCGACCGGCGGGCTCACCGAGCGTGAAATGTCCGAGCAGGTGCTCGACAATATGGACATCGAGAAAGAGCGCGGCATCACCATCAAGGCGCAGACGGTGCGCCTCAACTATACGGCCAGGGACGGCGAGACCTATGAGCTGAGCCTCATGGACACGCCCGGCCATGTCGATTTCGCCTATGAAGTCTCCCGCTCCCTGGCCGCCTGCGAAGGCGCGCTGCTGATCGTCGATGCCTCGCAGGGCGTCGAGGCGCAAACCTTGGCCAATGTCTATCAGTCGATCGAGCATGATCACGAGATCGTGCCCGTCATCAACAAGATCGACCTTCCCGCCGCCGAGCCCGAACAGGTCCGCGCGGAGATCGAGGAAGTCATCGGCATCCCCGCCGACGAAGCCGTGCTCGCCAGCGCCAAGACCGGCGAGGGCATCGACGAAATCCTCGAACAGATCGTCGCGAAGATCCCGCCGCCGACCGGCGACCGCGAAGCGCCGCTGCGCGCGATGCTCGTCGACAGCTGGTACGACCCCTATCTCGGCGTCGTCATCCTCGTCCGCGTGATCGACGGCGTCCTCAAAAAAGGCCTCGCGATCAAATTCATGCAGAACGGCACCCAGCATCTGGTGGACCGCGTCGGCTGCATGCGCCCCAAGATAGAGCAGCTCGAAGAGCTTGGCCCCGGCGAAATCGGCTTCATCACCGCGCAGATCAAGGAGGTTGCCGATACCGCCGTCGGCGACACCATCACCACGGTGAAGAACCCCGCCCCCAAGGCGCTGCCCGGATACAAGGAAGTCCAGTCGGTGGTGTTCTGCGGCCTCTTCCCGGTCGACGCGGCGGACTTCGACAAGCTGCGCGAATCCATCGGCAAGCTGCGCCTCAACGATGCCAGCTTCACCTTCGAGATGGAGACCAGCGCGGCGCTCGGCCAGGGTTTTCGCTGCGGCTTTCTCGGCCTCTTGCACCTCGAGATCATCCAGGAGCGACTGACGCGCGAATATGACCTCGATCTCATCACCACGGCGCCCTCGGTGGTCTACAAGCTCAAGCTGACCGACGGCACGCAGATGGACCTCCACAACCCGGCCGACATGCCGGACGTCGTCAAGATCGCGCGGATCGACGAGCCGTGGATCAAGGCGACCATCTATGTGCCCGACGAATATCTCGGCCCGATCCTCAAGCTGTGCCAGGACAGGCGCGGCATCCAGCTCGGCCTGACATACGTGGCCGGGCGCGCGCAGCTGAGCTATGAACTGCCGCTCAACGAAGTCGTGTTCGATTTCTACGACCGGATCAAATCGATCAGCCGCGGCTATGCCAGCTTCGACTATGAAGCCATCGGCCACCGCGAAGGCGATCTTGTGAAGATGGAGATCCTCGTCAACGGCGATCCGGTCGACGCGCTCAGCATGATCGTCAACCGCGACGCCGCCGAAACCCGCGGCCGCCATATGTGCGAGCGGCTCAAGGACCTGATCCCCCGCCACCTCTTCAAGATCCCCATCCAGGCCGCGATCGGCGGCAAGGTCATCGCCCGCGAAACCATCGGCGCGATGCGCAAGGACGTGACGGCGAAATGCTATGGCGGCGACATCAGCCGCAAGAAGAAGCTGCTGGAGAAGCAGAAGAAAGGCAAGGCCAAGATGAGGGAATACGGAAACGTCTCGATCCCGCAGGAGGCGTTTATTGCGGCGTTGAAGATGGGAGATGAGGGGTAAAGCGTGAAGGCATTCATTGCGACGTTGATAACCGAGGAGGATTTCAGAGCAATCTTGAAATTTGAAGCGTTTCCCACTATCCTCTGCCCCATGAACGAGCTCTCGCCCATCGTTTCCGAATTCGACACGGTCGAACAGGCCGAGTCCTATGAAAAATGGCTGCGCGCAAAAGTCGCCAGGTCGCTGGCCGACAAGCGCCCGCCCATCCCGCATGACGAAGCCATGGCCGAGGCGCAGAAGATCATCGACGCGAGGAAGCAGCGCTGAAGCTCGTCTGGCTGGCCGGGGCGCGCGAAGACCTCAGGCAGATCGTCACCTATATCGCCGACCGCGACGTGGCCGCCGCGCAGCGCCTGAAAGACGCGATTGAAGCCTGCGCCGACCGTCTGCCCGATTTCCCTCTGATGCATCGGCCTGGCCGAGTGGAAGGGACGCGCGAGGCAATCGTGCATCCCAACTATATTCTGGTGTATCGGGTGGGTGAGAAGGCGGTCGAGATCGTCGCCGTCGTCCATGCGCGGCGGGAGTATCCGTAGTTCAATTCTCAGGAAGAGTGAACGGTCGAGCTGCTGGATCGTCGGCAAAATAAAAAACTATATGGTCATCATCCTCGTCGTCATCGCGGGGAGCCATTTCTAAATCGCTAATTGTCATGCCCATATCGAGCCAGCGTGCAAATAGATTGACGTCATCTGGCCGGTGCCAAAGATATTTCCTGAATCTTTCTTCAGAGATTCTACCCGCTAGCAAGTCGAGTAGAAGCCGCGCGGGAAATGTGATGCTGCGTTTGTTTTTCCTCATATCTATGCTCGCTGTCATCCCTAGATACTGTCCGGTTCCGTTTGGAGAAAAAGCTCCTTGTCGAAACAGGGAGCGCGCCTGATAACCCTCATAGTGAGGGGTGGGCAAAATCTCGGCTATTCTGTTCAGCGCTTCCGGCACACTCGGGAATGCTGGAGACCCAAAATAGCTGATGTTCCAGCCTCTTGATTTCCTTCCAAACGAGTCGCGTTCGCCGATAATTCGCGAATCTTTGTATGGTGAGAAAACAACTATAGCATCGACGTCTCTTGAATATTTATGAACGAAACGAGCCAGTATCTCTCGTCCGGATACACGATGATTTGTGGGGTCAATTTCGCCTACAGATCCGACGTCTCGCAACAATGTTGACCCGACATCCGCTACGAAAATTAGGGCGTCTATCCCCTTTACATACGTAACGGAATGGCGTATATAATGGGTATGGACAAGAAACCCCTCACCACCACGCAGTTTTTCCGCCAGTTTCCTGACGACGAAACCTGCCTCAATCACCTTTTCGAGGTTCGCTTCGGACAGGGCTTTGAATGCCCGTCATGCGAGCGCGCTTCCAACTGGTATCGGATCAAAGCCGAGCGGGCTTATTCGTGCCAGTGGTGCGGCCACCACCTGCATCCCACGGTCGGGACGCCTTTCGAGCAAACCCGGACGCCGTTGCAGCTTTGGTTCTACGCAATCCATCTCTTCACGACGACGCGCCACGGTGTCAGCGGCAAGGAATTGGAGCGCCAGCTAGGCGTCACCTACAAGACAGCATGGCGGATGGCGAAGCTGATCCGCGAGCATATGGCGGACGTTGACGGCGAGGCCCCGATCGGCGGTCCCGGAACGGCGGTAGAGGTTGACGAGACGCTGGTCGGCGGCGTGAAGCGCGGGAAGCATATGCGCGGTGCCGCTGGCAAGACGGTTGTCGTCGGCGCGATGGAGCGCGGTGGTGAGATAATCACCGCCGTTGTCCCGAACCAGCGCCGCGTGACCCTACAGCCCTTCGTGACCGCGAACGTCGAGCCCGGCGGGCAACTGCATACTGACGAGCTAAGCAGCTACAGGGGCCTTCACATGGCGGGCTATCGCCACATGACGGTCAACCATGGGGCTGGCGAGTATGTCGGTTATCAGGGTGCGTCAGTGAACCAGATCGAGGCGTTCTGGAGGCACCTGAAATGCTCGATCCAAGGAACGCATATCAGCGTCAGCCCGAAATATCTCGGCACCTACGCCAAGGAATTTGAGTTTCGCTTCAATCGCCGGAACGATCCGGCTTCGATGTTCCCGGCGCTGATTTCGACTTTCCGGCCATTGCACGAAGCGTAGCTTCGAGGGCGTTCGCGTCGCCCTTGGGGTCGCGCTTGTGCTCTTTGATGAACTGGTCGATTTTGCCCTTGTCGCGGGCCTCCTTAAGCGTCGTCATGGTCTATGCTCCGTAGAATTCCGGTTGGTCACGAACACTGGATAGATGCCCGAACCCATACGCAACCCTGAGGAACGCCAGAAAGGTCCACAGGAATAAGCAAAACCAAGCCACGATGACGAAGAACAGCGGAGAGTTAGGATTTGAAATCGCAGGATTTATGATTGTCAGGGGCAGCGAAGCGACGGTCAGGGCAAATCCGCCGACGTTCGCCCTGCGCACGTAACCCAAGAATCGGCGCATAGCGAGCTTGTCGCGGATTTCCTGAATAAAACCATCGTTCTTGCCTACCACAAATCCATAAACGCCGAAGGCGAAGCCAGTTTGGATCGCCGACCAATTGAACACGGCCCCATACAGGTTTGACACCTGCCACCCATCCGAAAGCTGAAACTTTGCGATGATGGACGGTGCCATAATGTAGATCGCTAGCGCACAACCCGCAGAAATTATCAGCGGGGCAAACTGCTCAAACAAGAGGCCGAGGCTTTTGCGGCGCCCGAGGGGTTCAGCCATGCCCGTCAAGCCTTTGCCGGACAAAAGCGGAGGTAGATGCATACACGTCGTCGGGTGCATCGCTCACGGGGTCGATCTCGCCTTTTTCAGAGAGCAAACTGTCAAGGAGGTTGATGTCCTCGTTTTGCACACCTTCCCCTGCATCGGGAGTTACCGAGACGGCGCGCACGTCTTGGCCATGGCCTGCCATGGCAAGGATCCGTTGCACCATCGCCTTAGCGCCCGCCCCCAATTGCCCTTTGTTGTGCCCCATGCTCAGTTCCACAGTCACAATAGGTGCCTCATACGCCTCCCCAAGGGACTGGATAGCCACGCCGGCAGCAGCGGCCTCATTGTCAAGAGCGTCTAGGTTCTGAGGCCGTGCGAGCTTAACCCTAAGTTTGCGAAGCGGCTGCGCTTGGAACCGCGCCAGCGCGGCCGCATCTAGGACAGGCTCCATCGTAAATTGGCCAGCATGGTGCATTTGCGTCAGATAGTCGTTGAAACGGCCCGGCGAAATGACACGCGTATCATAGTGGATGGCCAAAGTATGGTCTGCCTCGCGGAAGCGAAAAGCAACGCCGTCGCCGATTGGAACGTCCAGGCCTAAAACTCTAGTCCCGTCTGGGTGAACCTCGCACGGCAAATCGGTATCACGAATGCGCATCATCTCACCCGACAGATAGCCTGGTTCGAGAGCCAGCCGTTCTAGGCGACAAACGAAGCCGCCCGTCAATTGACGCTCTCGCGCGGAGGGCTCCCCCAATCCGAATATGGCTTGAAGCGTTGTTCTTAAGTCTGCCCCTTGGGGCGTGGCCTTGCCAATCGTGTAGAAACGAACCGTGATTCCCTTGGCCATCTTCACCCCCCCGAACGCGGGCAGGACGGTAGGCTGGAAACCCTAAAAGAGTCAAAGATGGGGCGAGGGTGTTCATTTTAGCGTCAAAGACGCTAACACATCCTCAGCGACCGATTCACGTATGCGAAGGGGATAGACGCCAAAATTAGACGTAGCACTCCCCGTTCGGCATGTTGAAATTTGCGTTTCTTTCTTCGCAGATGTTTGAATAGCGGATTGTCGTCAACGGAATGTGTTTCGGCTGGCATCGTGGACCAAACATTATGGTATCGCACTTGTTTGCTCGTCGTGTGTTCTACCTCAACGTCCAATGCAGGTTCTTTGGTGTTCGCAGAAGGTGCTTGCAGCCTGAGCCTTTTCTCCTGTGATTGCCCCGATCTGATCCACTGGCGAACAGCTGCTACGATATTTTCGGGCAGTTTGAAGTTGCTTGGTGCGAGACGTCGACGGACATATCTTCGATCCACATAGAAATGCTCTTCGCGAAACCGAAAGTATAGATACTCGCCACAGCCCTTCTTTTCGGAATCCACGGCGGCCATAATTTTGAGCGCGATGGCATCCATCGCTTCTTCACCGGAAATGCTATTGTCGCTCGGGGCATAAATTTCGATTGCCGTCATGCCACCAGGAACCAGTGATCCGGTGATGATGTCCGGTGTTTTCCCTTCCCACCAACCCGGCTCGATTTCTACTGGCCCGAGAGACCTAACGGCCCACATCAACGCGAGCTCCATTTCGGTAGGTAGAGCGTCGTCGACCTTCTTGTCATTGTTTAAACTGTTGAGGACCTCGGTGCCCTTGCCTCCGGCAAATGATGGTGCAAGCTCATTGAGCATCGACTGGAGTCGCCGGCGAGCAAAAATCGTCATTTGGTGAGGGCTAGCATAAAAGCCGCAATCGCCTAAGCCGCCTCCCGCCCGTCATAGCCTTCGGTTGCCAGAATCACGGTTTTCAGGATCAACCAGCCGCCCGCTCAATCAAGTCCAACGCCACCTTCGGATCGGCATCGACCATCCCCAACAGCGTCCGCGCCGGGGCGTCCGGGTAGCGCCGGTTCTGTTCCCAGTCGCGCAATGTGGCGACGGGGACGCGCAGCTTGGCGGCGAATTTGGTCTGGCTGAGGCGGGTCTTGGCGCGGATCGCCTTCACGTCCGGCCCGGCGGCGACACGGCCCTTGGCTTTATCGCCCCGCACAAAGGCGATCGCATCCTCCAGCCCCGCGGCGATGCCCTTGAAATCTTCATCCTTCATGAGCGCAATTCCTTCTTCAATGCTGTCGTCAATAGTTTGAACGCCTTTTCCTGTTCGTCGGTCAGCGTGTCTTCGTCCGTCTTGTCCAGCATCCAGAGCAGGAAGACCGGATGGGAATGATCGGCAAAGAAGCTGAACACACGATAGCCTCCGCTTTTTCCGGTCGACTCCTTGGCGATCCGGCCCTTGCGGAGGCCGCCGGTCCTCCTGACAATCGCTCCATAATCCGGCACCTTGGCGTACATGTCATAGATCGACGTCAATTCGTCCGGCGAAAGGCCGAGCTTCTTCACCCGCGTGGTGAAAGCCCTGGTTTCAACCACCGTGTGAACGGGCGCCTTTTCCATCGACGATCTATACGGCATTGCCGTATAGAAAGCAAGCGCCAATACGGCGTTGCCGTAGCAAGACTTCCCGCGCGTCGAAAAATCCGACGCGCCCCGATCCTATTTCCTGTCCTACACGTCCCCGCCTGTGGCATGGTCTCCGCATGCGCCGCGCCTTCGCCTTCGCCTTCGCCGCCTTTCTTCGCTCCATGCCGCCGTTAGTCGCGCCCCCTTTCCGGGAGGCCGTTTTCCCCTCGCCCGAAAGGTCACACCCGTTTTTCCAGCTTTCGCGGATTTCCGGGGTTTGCGCCGCGCCGCGCCCGCGCCTTTACCCCCGTTCCGTGTCAACCGGTGTCAAGCAGGGCGGGAGAGGCTTTGGCGGAATTTTCCGTGCGCCCCGGCGCGCAAAAGGCTCCGTGCGCCCCGGGCGCGCAAAAGGTCAGGCGCCGCCGCTATTTCATCGCGTTGGTGATCGTGTTGAAGATGTTGCCAAGGTTCAGCCCCAGGGTCGTGAAGGCGATGATCGCGGCGATGCTGATCAGCGCGGCGATCAGGCCATATTCGATCGCCGTCGCGCCCTTTTCGTTTCGCCAGAAACGCCCGCCAAGACCGGCGCGGGCCCTGCCGCGAAGAAGAATTGCCCGAAACCGTATCGCCATGATCCACCTCCCCTGCTGCTCCGCGGCCAAGGCTAGGGCGGCGGTTCTTGACGGGCGGTAAAGGATCGCGCCGGATCGGACCCAGTTGTTGGTCAGGCCTTCACGCTCTCGCGCTTGCCCACGCGTTCATACCAGGCGGCGATGTTCTTCAGTTCCGGATTGAGCGGCTGGCCGACGCTCTCGCCAAAGGCCAGGAAGGCATGGAGCAGGATATCGGCGAGGGTGAAGCGGTTTCCGGCGACATAATCGCGGCCGGCGAGCTGCGCGTCGAGAAAGGCGAGCTTGTCCTGCGCGCAGGCTTTGAGCCCGTCCGAGGCTTCGGGGATGCAGCGAATGCGGCTTTCGAACAGCGCCAGCCCTTCGCCGAAGCGGAAGCCATTGGTGAGCGGCTCGACGATGTTGAGATCGGTCCAGCGCGTCCAGCGGCGGGTTTGCGCGCGTTCTTCGGGGCTCGATCCGATCAGGCTGTCGCCGGGATGCGTCTCGTCCAGATATTCGCAGATCGGCAGGATCTCGGTAACGATGCTGCCATCGTCGAGTTCCAGCGCGGGCATCTGGCCGGCGGGGTTGGTGGAAAGATAGGGCTGGGCGCGGTTGGCGCCGGCGCGCAGATCCACCTCCTCCATCGGCAGTTCGATGCCGCGCTCGGCCATGAAGATGCGCACGACATGCGGGTTGGGGCCGATCGAATTGTAAAGCTTCACGGGGCGATCCTTTCGTCGAATGGGTTAGCGGGAACCATGATGGTTTTGGCGCGTAAGGCAAGCACAGGACGGGGTTCGGCGGGACCGGCTCGCGGCGTCGTCACAAAACAGAAATATAGACGCAATGTTGTGGTCATATTCTCGTCATAGAGGCGGAGCCAATTCGTCACTGGAGCTTCATCAAAATGAAACAGTCCGCCCTGTTGCTGTCGGTTTGCGCCACGGCGATGCTCGTCGCCACCCCCGCGCACGCCGAAGAGGTGCCGCCGGAAGTCACCGCCGAGCTGCAGGAGCTGCGCGCGCGCGTTTCCACGCTCGAAGCGCTCGTCCAGCAGCTGACCGGGAACCAGGCGGAAGTCGCGCAGCAGGCGGCCGATGCCAGCGCAACCGCCCAGGCGGCGCAGGTCTCGTTCGGCGCCGCGGCGCGCGCGCGCTCTTCGTCCGGCTGGAGCTTCCAGCCCTTTGGCCGCCTCCAGTACGATGTCGCCCATGTCGACGGGCCTGCGGGCTATACCGATGCGCGGCTCGGCTTTGGCAGCGAGCTCAGGCGCGGCCGGATCGGCGTGCAGGGCGATATTCCCGGTGGCTTCGGCTACAAGTTCGAACTCGATTTCGCGGATAATGACGTCGCGATCACCGATGCGATCATCACCTATGACGCCGGCGGCGGGTTCGAGATTACCGCCGGCCAGCACAATAATTTCCAGTCGATCGAAGAACTGACATCGAGCCGCTTTACCAGCTTCATGGAGCGCGCGGCCTTCACCGACGCTTTCGGTTTCGAACGCCGGGTGGGCCTGTCGGTCGGCTATGCGGCGGGCGATGTCCGCTTCAACGCCGGAGCCTTTACCGACGATATCGACGCGCTGACCGACAGCTCGGACAGCGCCTATAGCGTCGATGCGCGGCTCGTCTATTCGCCCGAAATCGGCGGCGCCCAGCTGCACTTCGGGGGTTCCGCCCATTGGCGCGACCTGCAATCGACGGGCAACGATATCCGCTATCGGCAACGTCCCGCCGTCCACACGACGGATACGCGCTTCATCTCGACGCCGAACCTGATCGTCGAGAAGGAAACCAGCTTCGGGCTGGAAACGGCGGTGATCAGTGGGCGCTTCCACGCGGTCGCCGAGGGCCATTGGCTGACCGCGGACGTTCTGGGCGCGGACAACCCGACCTTTTTCGGCGGCTATGCCGAGGCCGGCTTCTTCCTGACCCCCGGCGATTCACGCGGCTATAGCGGCGGCCGGTTCAACCGCACCCGCCCGGCGCGGCCGGTGGACGAAGGCGGGATCGGCGCAGTGCAGCTCAACGCCCGCTACGACTATCTCGACCTGACCGATGCCGGCATCGTCGGCGGCGAGCAGACTCTCTACGGCCTGTCGCTGATCTGGACGCCGATCGATCATGCCCGGCTTTCGATCAATTACAGCCATATCGGATATGACGATGCGGCGATCGCCGCCGGGCTCGACAGGGATTACAGCGTCAATGTCATCGGCGCGCGCGGCGAACTGGATTTCTAGAAGGCAGGGCCCGCCGCTAGGCGGCGAGCCTGTCGGGCCCGGTGTCACGGATGCGAGGCTGTTCGCCGGTCGCCATATAGGAAACCATCTCGGCGATATTGGTCGCCTGGTCGCCGATCCGCTCCAGGTGCTTGCTGACGAACAGCAGATGCGCGGCCTGGCTGATCTGATCGGGGCTCTCGATCATGAACTCGATCAGCATCGCGGTCAGCGCCTCGTGCAGATCGTCGACCGCATCGTCGCGCACGCAAACCTCATCGGCCAGCGCGACATCGGCTTCGGCATAGGCCTGGACGACATCGGTCAGCATCGCCTGCGCGGCATCGTTCATCTCGGCGATCACCTTGCGCAGCTTTTTGGGAAATTTGGCGGTGATACTCGGCACCCGGCGCGCGATATTCTTCGCATAGTCGGCCGTGCGCTCCAGCAGCGCCGCGATCTTGATCGCCGACACCAGTACGCGCAGATCGTCGGCCATCGGCGCGCGGCGCGCGATGATGTTGACGGCCGCGGCTTCGACCCCGGCGGCCAGCCGATCGGTCTCGCGGTCGGCCGTCACAACCTGGCGGGCAAGCGCCTGATCGCGGTTCTCGAGCGCGGAAATCGCATCGGTCATGGCCTGTGACGTACGCCGGCCAAGCTCCAATATATTGGCCCTCAGTGCCTCCAGCTCATCGTCGAAGGCGGTGACCGTGTGCTTTGCATCGCCATTCATGACATCCACTCCAATATTCAAATCACGCAAAAATTATGACACTTATGTTACAACAATGTCTGAATCAGCGCAACGCGCATGTTTCGCATAGAGAAAAGGCCGGGCAATCGCTTGCCCGGCCTCCCCTTAAATCATTGTATTGAAGTCTAATTTTCAAAATCCGCAGCGGTGAGCGGGGTCATCGCTTCGGCAATCGCGGCATAGCGTTCGCGGACATCGTCAGGATTGGCGATCATGCCTTCGCCGACAAGATAGCCGTCCGGGCCCCAGGCCGAAACATATTCGGCAACGAATTCGCGAAGCCCGCGAATGGCGTCGAGATGGTTGCCCTTGATATAGATGAAGAGCGGCCGCGCGCCCGGATATTCGAAGCTGGCGATCGATTCATAGGTCGGCGCGATGCCGTCGACCGGAACGCCGACGACCTGGCCTTCATTCTCTTCCAGATAGCTGTAGCCCAAAAGGCCAAGATAGCCGGGATTCTGGTTGACGCGCTGGATGATGAGATTGTCGTTCTCGCCGGCCTCGATGAATGCCTGGTCCTCGCGGATCGAGGTGCAGACCTCGTCCTTGCGTTCCTCTTCCATCTCTTCGACGGTGGCGTTGGTTTCGCAGCCGGTTTCCATGATCAGCTCGATAAACGCGTCGCGGGTGCCGCTTGTCGAGGGCGGCCCATAGACGCGGATCGGCACATCGGGCAGCGAGGGATCGATATCCGACCAATTCTCGGCGGTCTGCTCCTCGCCCCAAGGTTCGGCGGCAAGCGCCTGATAGATCTGCGCGCGGGTTAGTGAAAAGCTCGGGCCGTCGGGCGCAGCGACAACCGCGAGGCCGTCGATGCCGACCTGCAGCTCGATGACACTGCCGACGCCATTTGCCAGACAGTTTTCGAATTCGGTGACCTTCATCCGCCGCGACGCATTGGCGATATCGGGATGTTCGGTGCCGACGCCGCTGCAGAACAGCTCCATGCCGCCGCCGGTGCCCGTCGATTCAACGACCGGCGCTCCGAAATCGGGGTTGTTGCGCGCGAAATTCTCGGCAACCGCGCGGGTGAAGGGATAAACGGTCGAGCTGCCAACCACGGTGATGGCGCGCACGCCGCCATCGCCTCCGCTACCGCCGCAACCGGCCAGGGTAACGGCCGCAGCCGCCAACAGTCCAAAAATAGGAGCGCGCACATGATCCTCCATGATTGTGTGCAGATGGGCCGTGCTTCGTCCGCAGCGGCCCTTGAAGCGCCTCATGCGACATCTATGTGACACTATGGTTACATTGATGCCGTGATATGCGCGGCGTGCACGACGGTCGGCGCAATCCTGCGCTTCCCGCACCCCAGGAAATCGACTAGATACACGCGATGGCGCTCGAAGATCTCAGGTCCAAGCCCTTTTTCGGCGACAAGAACCGCGCTTTCTGGGTGCTCCAATCGGTCGGCTGGTCGGGCTATTTCGTCCTGCGGTCGCTCGGCGGCATCGCCAACAATATGGGGCCGCTATTTATCGTGCCCGCGGCGATCGCGACAGCGACCGGATATTGCCTGACCCTGATCATGGCGGTGATCTTCCGCCAGCTCATCACGCGCACGCCGCGCCTGACCTGGGGCGGATCGGTGTTCGCCGTGCTGCTCGCCTCGGCGGTTTTCTCGTTCATCGAGGTCTGGGCATTCACGGCTTTCTATCGCGGCGGCGAGATGCCCTCGGGCCTCCAGTTCTTCGGCGCGATCCTTCTCGATTTCACGCTGCTCGTCGCCTGGTCCGGTCTCTATTACGGCATCAACTTCTATATCCTGATCGAGGAGCAGAACGATCAGCTACTGCGCCTGGAAACCCAATCCTCGAATGCGCAGCTCGCGATGCTGCGCTACCAGCTCAACCCGCATTTCCTGTTCAACACGCTGAACTCCATTTCGACCCTGGTGCTGCTGAAACAGACCGAGCGGGCGAATGCGATGCTATCCCGCCTGTCCTCCTTTCTGCGCTACACCCTCGCTAATGAACCGACGGCGCGGGTGCCGCTCAGCCAGGAAATCGAGACGCTGAAGCTCTATCTGGAGATCGAACGGATGCGCTTCGAGGACCGGCTGCGCCCCGAATTCGACATCGACCCCAGGGTCACGCGCGCGCGCCTGCCGTCACTGTTGCTGCAACCGCTCGTAGAAAATGCTATCAAATACGCCGTGACGCCACAGGAGGAAGGCGCGGAAATCCGGATATCCGCGCAACAGGTCGGAAATCGGGTGCAGATCGCCGTGTCCGACACCGGGCCGGGCTTGCATGGAGCGCCAACCAGGCGTCAGGATTCAACCGGCGTCGGGCTGACCAATATCAAGGACCGGTTGACCCAGGCATTCGGGGAGGACCAAAGATTTGAAATCCAGGAGAACGACGAAGGGGGCTTTCGCGTTCTGATTGAGATTCCGCTGCAAACCGAACAGGCAAAGGAAGCCGCATGACCATTCGCGCTATCATCGTCGACGACGAGCCCCTCGCCATCCAGGGCCTTCAGCTCCGCCTGGAGCCCCATGACGATGTCGAAATCATCGATACCTGCACCAACGGCCGCGAGGCGATCCGTTCGGTGAAGACCCACAAACCCGACCTCGTTTTCCTCGATATCCAGATGCCGGGTTTCGACGGTTTTTCGGTCGTCCAGGGCCTGATGGACGTGGAGCCGCCGCTCTTTGTCTTCGTCACCGCCTTTTCCGACCATGCGATCCGCGCCTTCGAGGCGCAGGCGGTCGATTATCTGATGAAACCGGTCGATGAGGACCGACTCTCCGATACGCTCGCTCGCGTCCGCGAACGGCTCGCCGAGAAAAACAGTGGGGAAGAAATAGCGCGGCTGAAGGAAGTGCTCGCCGAAGTCGCCCCCGAAGCCGCCGAGGATCTTGCCGCCGAGGGTGATGCCCCAGCCGCCGGCCGTTACGAGAAGCTGCTCAACGTCAAGGATCGCGGCCAGATCTTCCGCGTCGATATCAGCAGCATCGAGCGCATCGACGCGGCCGGTGACTATATGTGCATCTATACCGGCGACAATACGCTGATCCTGCGCGAGACGATGAAGGATCTCGAAAAACGGCTCGACCCGCGCACTTTCCAACGCGTCCACCGCTCGACGATCGTCAATCTCGATCTCGTCCGGCAGGTGAAGCCGCACACCAATGGCGAATGCTTTCTGGTGCTCGATTCGGGCGCGCAGGTGAAGGTGAGCCGCAGTTACCGGGACGTGGTGGCGCGGTTCGTCCATTAGCGCCGGAATGCCATCACCGCCGGGATCATAGGCTGGTCGCTTGCCGGTTTGGCCCTGCACGGAATCGACGCGGATCGCCCAGCATGCTGATAGCGGCGCCTGCCTGATCGAGGTGGACGGCCAGGCTCGTCTGCTTGTCGAGCGCAAGAAACGGGGGGACGCGGTGTGGCTTCGGGCCTAAGCAGGTGGCCAAGGAGATTCATCGCTATGCCCCAGTCATCCGGCCAACAGGTTCGCGCCAAAACCTTCCACGACCTGCACGTGCCCGGCGCCCCCGTCATCCTGTTCAATGTCTGGGATGCGGGCAGCGCCAGGGCCGTCGCCGATGCGGGCGCGAAAGCGATCGCCACCGGCAGCGCCTCGGTCGCCGGCGCGCGAGGCTATCGCGATGCCGAATCCCTGCCGATGGAACAGGCGCTCAACAATGCGATGCGGATCGTCGACAGTGTCGACCTGCCGCTCACCGTCGATTTCGAGGGCGGCTATGCGGTCGATCCGAAACTGGTCGCCGTCCACGCCCGGGCGATGATCGAGATCGGCGTTGTCGGCATCAATTTCGAGGATCAGGTGATCGGCGGCGCCGGGCTTCATCCCGCCAGCCTGCAGGCCGAGCGTATCGCCGCGATCCGCGAAACCGCCGACAAGGCGGGCATCGATTTCTTCATCAACGCGCGCACGGACGTGTGGCTCGGCGCGGGACGCAAGACGCTGGCCGAGGAGGACCGGCTCGGCATCGCGCTCGACCGCGCCAGGGCCTATGCCGAAGCGGGCGCCAGCGGCTTTTTCATCCCCGGCCTCACCGACGAGGCAGAGATCGCCGCCGTCTGCGCGGCAACCGCGCTTCCCGTCAACGCCATGATGTTCGACGCGATGCCGCCGACTGCGCGGCTCGCCGAGCTCGGCATCGCGCGGATCAGCTATGGCCCCGGGCCTTGGCGAGAAGCGATGGCGAGCCTCACCGAAGCAGCGCGGGCTGCGTTCGAAGGCTGATATCGCGCAGACCCTGCACCAGCGTGGCGCAACGCAGCATTTGATGGCATATGCCCCTTCTGGCGGCTTTTGAGGGGCCTATGGCGCTGCTTAACCGATTCGACGATGCCGATGCCGAGAAACGCTATGTGACGAGCGAGCGCGAGGCGCGGATTCCGGCGAGCCGCGCGCTGATCCTGATCGGGCTGGCGACCTTCCTCACCTATATCGCGATGAACCCGATGTATTTCCCGCGCGAAGGCGTGATCGCGTACAATATCGCGGCGGGGCTGTTCATGGCGGTGCTCGCGAGCTTCTTCCTGTTGACGCGCACCCGCTTCTATCTCGAAACGCTTTGGGTGGACCTCATGCTGTTCACCGCGCTCACCGTCGCCATGGCGCTGCTGATCGAGGCGCTGGCGGCGCAGGCGGAGATCACCGGCATCTCGCGTTTCGGGATGGCGATCATCAATATCGGCATCCTCGTCGTCTTTGCCGGAGTCGGTTTCATCGCCAATGTCCGGCTTTACCTGCTCTGGGCGCTGACCCTGTTCGGCCTATATGTGCTGTTCCTGCTGACGGCGGATCGCAGCTTCATCTCCAAAGTCTATACGCTCACCAATTTCTCGACCTTCTTCGTGTTCGCGACCTATGTGAACTGGGATATCGACCGGCGCGCGCGCAACACTTTCGCCGCGAACGAGGCGCTGGAAGCCGAAAAGGCGAAGACCGAGGAGCTGCTATACAACGTCCTGCCGCAAGAGGTCGCCGCGCGGCTGCGCGCGGGCGAGGCGGTTGCCGACGCCTTTTCCGACGTCTCGGTGATCTTCGTCGATATTGTCGGCTTTTCGGGGCTCGCGAAACAGCTCTCGCCCGGTCATCTGGTCAAAACGCTCAACCGTTTCTTCCTGCTCGCCGATCGGTGCGCCGACAGCCACGGCATCGAAAAGGTGAAGACCATCGGCGATGCTTATCTTGCAGTCGCCGGCGGAACGGCCTCCTCCGGTGGCGGCGCGCAGGCGGCGATCGCCTTTGGGCGCGAACTGATCGCCGAGACGCAGGCGCTGGCCGCGGAAGAGGGCGTCGACGTCAAGCTGCGCATCGGCATCCATTCGGGGCCGGTGGTCGGCGGCGTCGTCGGGTCTCGCCGCCTCGCCTATGATTATTGGGGCGACACGATGAACATCGCCAGCCGGATCGAGGGCATCGCCGAGCATAATGGCATCGCCGTTTCCGCCGCGACCTATTTCCAGGCCCGCGCGCATTTCGAATTCGATGCCGGCGAAACGCTGACCCTCAAAGGGGTCGGCGAGACCGAGATCTACCGGGTGAAGCTGTAGCGGTTCAATATTCGCTGAGTTCGACCATCATCTTGCGATAGCCGTGAACGAAGCAGGCCGCGACGCGTTCGGGCTGTTCGACGACATTCACCCGCAACCGCCGCGCCGCGATTTCTTCCAGCAGGATGCGCAGCTGCAGCTCGGCCAGCCGCGCGCCAACGCAGCGGTGGATGCCGTAACCGAAGGCAAGATGCCGCCCCGCCTTTTCGCGGTCGAGGATGATGTCGTCGGGGCGTTCGAACTTGGTCTCGTCGCGATTGCCCGAGAGATACCAGAGCAGCAGCTTATCGCCTTCGCTGATCCGATGGCCGAAAAGATCGTGATCCTGCGTCGCCGTGCGCCGCATATGGGCGAGCGGGGTCTGCCAGCGGATCAGCTCCTGCACGGCATTGGGGATGAGATCGGGATTGGCTTCGAGCTTGGCGCGCTCGTCGGGAAAGGCGTCGAGCCCATAGGCAAAGCCGGACATCGAATTGCGCGTCGTATCGTTGCCGCCGACGATCAGCAAAATCAGATTCCCCATATAGGTGAACTGGTCCATGTCGCGCATCGCTTCGCTATGGATCATGCGTGAAATCAGATCGGGCGCCTCGTCCTTCTTGAAACGCTCGTCCCACAAATTCTGGAAATATGCGCCCATTTCGAACAGGATCCTGATGCGTTCCTCGCGCGTTTCCGGATTATGGCTGAGTTCGACATCGCCGGCCCAGTCCGACCAATAGGTCAGCAGCCGCCGGTCCTCCCAGGGGAAATCGAACAGGATCGCGAGCATGCCCGTCGTCAGCTCGATCGAGACCGTATCGACCCAGTCGAACGCCTCACCGCGCGGCAGCGAATCCAGGCATTCGCCGGTACGGAGGCGGATATCGTCGGCCATCCGCGTCATTTCGGCCGGCGTGAAGGCCGGGGCGACGACGCGGCGCTGGTCGGTATGCTGGGGCCGGTCCATGGCGATGAACATCGGCAGGATGATCTCTTCACCTTCGGGCGAAAAATCGGAATCGTCGAGAATGGTGATGCCGTCGGCCGAGGAATAGATGTCGGGCAGCGCCTCGACATGCTGGATCGGCGTATAGGTGGTGACGTTCCAATAATCGCCGAAGGACGATCCGGTGACCTTGTTGATCGGCGCCTTTTCGCGCATTTCCTTGAAAATCGGCTGCCAGCGGTCTTCGGCATAGATGTCCGGCACGCTGACGTCCCAGGGATGCGGCGGCTCGACGGTGATTGTCGCGACCTGTTCCTCGGGCTGCGCGGCGGTGGCCATGGTCACTCTCCCTCGTGTTTCCGGGCCTTGGTGTTTCTGGGCCCTTATGCTTTCGAGCGCTTATATTTGCGGGCGAGTTTCCGCCTCGCCCGATACAGAGTCAAACATCCCGATCAATACTTGACCAGTTTCACCGGCATCGATTTGTAGCCGTGGACGAAATTCGAATTCACCCGTTCGGTTTCACCGGTAGTTTCCGGCATCAGCCGCCGCGCGGCGAGTTCCTCGAACAAGACCTGGAGCTGGAGCTCGGCAAGCCGGGCGCCGACGCAGCGATGGATGCCATAGCCGAAGGCAAGATGTCGGCGGGCATTGTCGCGGTCGACGATCCAGCGGTCCGGATCCTCGAACACGCTCTCGTCGCGGTTCGCGGAGAGATACCACATGACGAGCTTCTCGCCCTTCTTGATCTCCTTGCCGAACAGCTCGGTATCCTCGGTCGCCGTGCGGCGCATATGGGAAAGCGGGGTCTGGAGCCGGATGGTTTCGGACACTGCATTCTTGATCAGGCCGGGATCGGCGAGCAGCTTCTCCCGTTCTTCGGGGAACTGGTTCATGAACCAGGCCGCGCCCGACATCGAGTTGCGAGTGGTATCGTTGCCGCCGACGATCAGCAGCGTGATATTGCCGAGGAAATTGCGCTCGTCCATGTCGCCCAGCGCATCGGAATGCGCCATCATCGAGAGCAGATCGGGGCCGGGGTCGCTTTCCTTGCGCTGTTTCCAGAGCGCCTGGAAATAGGTCGCGGCCTCCCACATGATCGCGTTGCGCTTGGGCCCCAATTCGGGATCGAGCGCGGCGACGATATCGCCCATCCAGTCCGACCAGTAAGTGAGATTGCGCCGGTCTTCCCAAGGGAAGCCGAACAGGATCGCGAGCATACCCGTCGTCAGCTCGATCGAAACATCCTCCACCCAGTCGAAAGTTTCGCCGACCGGCAACTGATCGAGCAATTCGGCCGTGCGATGGCGGACATTCTCGTCGAGCCGGGACATTTCACTCGGCGTGAAGGCGGGAGATACGGTGCGGCGCTGGGCCGTATGTTCGGGACGGTCCATGCCGATGAACATCGGCAGCGCCATCGTCGCATCGTCGGTGGAATCGAGGATCGTAAAGCCGCCATTGCGCCAGTCCGAACTGAAAATCTCCGGCAGCGCCTCGACATGGACGATCGGCTTGTAGGAGCTGAGCGACCAGAAGGGCCCGTAAATGCTGTCCTTGCAATAATGGACCGGATCTTCGCGGCGAAGCTTTTCGAACACGGGCTGCCAACAGTCGTGCGAATAGAGTTCGGGGCGGGAGACGTCGATGTCCGCAATCGGCGTGTCGGCGGTCGCGAGCGGCTTATCGAGCGAGGACCGATCAAGCCCGTCGCGAAATTCTTTCGCCCATTCGTCGCGATGCTTCTGTTCCGGCGTGCGCGATTCCTCGCCTGTGTTGTCGGCGGTCTCGGACGGCTGCGTCGCCATATCTGTCTCTCCTGTGTCGCCGGCCGGTTGTCCGGTCTCGGCGCGCCTCGAATCTGCTCCGGGACGACCCTATAAGTAGCAAAACGAGACTGACACAATTGACATGATTGTCAATAGAGCCACCCGATGCCCGGCGGGAAATCCGCAGAAGTGCGGAGATGGCAGGCAAGACGGCGATATCGGCGGCTTAAAGGCCGCGCTCGTGTGGAAGCCTCAAACCGGCTTTCCGTGCAACGCCGCGCCGATTCGCCGGAAAAAGGATGGGCCGGATTTGAGCACACCCTTGCGGAACCAGCGCGCGCCGACGGCGATGACGATGGCCACCCAGAGCAGCTGCCAGGCGATCGCCGCGATATGCGGCCACAGCGCCGGATCCGATGCGCCGCGCGCGGCCATCGCGAAGGGAGAGCTGAACGGGAACAGTTCGGCGACCATCGCCAGGGTTGATCCGGGCCGCGCGGCCGCCGCCGAGGCGAGGCCGAACATGCCCATCTGGAAGAAGGTGATCGGCAGCGAGAGCATCTGGATCTCGCGCATCGAATTGGCCTGCGCGCCGACCGCGAGGAACACCGCGCCGAGCAGCAGATAGCCCATGGCGAAATAGATGACCGCAAGACCAAGGAACGTACCCAGGCCGATGGCGGGCCGAAGCGCACTCACCGCCCCGGCATCAGCCGGCAGCTGCGAAAAGCCGAGCATGGCGATCGTGCCCCAAAAGGCGATGAAGGTCAGCGCGACGCCGAACAGGCCGATCAGCTTGCCGAGAAAGACCGCTTCAAGCGGAACCGCGGCGGCAAGGATTTCGATCACCTTGTTGCCTTTCTCCTCCGCGAGCACGCTCACCGTTTGTCCGGCCAGCAGCAAGGTGAGCAGGAACAGGACGAAGAGCACCGTGAAACCGAGCGATTGTCGGCCGCCGATGGTGGCGTGGACCCGCGCAATAGGCTCGGGCTGGATCGAAACGAGCGTTGCGCCCGGCTCCAGCCCGCTATCGGCGGCGCGTGCGGCGTCTTCGGCAAGGATCAGGAGATAACTGGCGCCTGTCCGCCCTCCCGCCGCAAACTGGATCCGCGGGGCATCGGGCCCGCCGAACAGCACGGCTGAGGCATCGACCGTCGATTCCGAAAATACCGCCCTCGCCTGGATGGCGATATCGCCCTGCGGCGCCCGGATATCGACACGCGGCGGCGCAACGCCGACCGGGAAAGCGCCCCGGATACGGCGATCGGCCGCCGTGATCCGCTCCGCATAGCCGGCATCAGCGATGACGACGAGCCGCCGTGCCTGGTTGCCGCTATCGGCAATCATGCGCGCGCCCGAACCGCCGACTGTCGCGAAGACCAGCATGAAGAGCGGCGCGAGCAGGAACATGATGAAAGCCGGTGTGCCGACGGTCGCCAGGAAATCGCGCCGGGCGATGACCGCGGCCTGGCGGAGATAGCGCGTCATGCGGCGATCTCCCGCACCAAATCGGCTTCCATCTCCTCGACGGTTTTTTCGCCGACCAGCGCGACAAAGACATCGTGAAGGCTGGGCCGCTCGATCGAGAGGCCGGCAATGCCATGGCCGCTTTCCAGCAGCGTGCCGAGCATCGCCTCCATCCCGCTATCGGGCACGGGGAAGCGCCAGCTGCCATTCTCGCGCACCGCATCGGCGGGCAGCAGCGCGGCGAGCGCCGGATCATTGTCGCGCGGCGTATAATGCGCCTGCATCGGCAGGGTCGCGCGCGCTTCGTCTACGCTGCCTTCATAGCGCAGCTTGCCGCCCGCGATGATCGCCAGCCGGTCGCAGAGCCGTTCGGCATGGGCCATGATATGCGTCGAGAAGAGCACCGTCGCACCGCGATCCCGCTGTTCGAGGATCAGTTTTTCAAGCCGCCCCTGATTGACGGGGTCGAGGCCGGAAAAGGGCTCGTCGAGAACGATGAATTCGGGCTGGTGGACGATCGAGCCGAGCAGCTGGACGAATTGCGACATGCCCTTGGAAAGCTTCTTGATCTTGTCGCGGGTCGCGTGACCGAGCCCGGCATTTTCCAGCAGCACCTCTGCGCGTTTGCGGCCCTCGGCCCAGGGTAAGCCGCGCAGCGCGCCCATGAAGGCGATCGCTTCGCGCGTCTTCATGTTGGAATAGAGACCGCGTTCTTCGGGCAGATAGCCGACCCGCTCGCTCACGGTGCGCGGCCTGGTCGTGCCGAGCAGTTCGCGATGGCCGGAATCGGGATCGATGATGCCGAGCAGCATCCGCAGGGTCGTCGTCTTGCCCGCGCCATTGGGCCCCAGAACGCCGTAGATGCTGCCCGTGGGCACGCGAATATCGACGCCGTCGACCGCGCGTTTCGATCCGAAATCCTTGACGAGTCCGGTCGCGACAAGAGCCCATTGGTCAGTCATGGCCCGGGACTTAGCCGCCCCATGGTTAAGAGGCTACCAACAAAGTAGAGGAAGGACGATGACAGCATCCACCCTCGTCCAGCGCCTGAAAGCGCAGGCCGAAGCCGAAGGTTTCGCCGCCTGCGGCATCGCGCGCGCTGACGCGGCCCCCAAGGCCGGCGCGCGCCTGAAGCAATGGCTGACCGAGGGCGCGCACGGCGAGATGCTGTGGATGGAAAGCCGTGCCCATCACCGCGAAAGCCCGAAAGCGCTGTGGCCCGAGGTGCGATCGGTGATCATGCTCGGCATGAGCTATGCGCCGAAGGACGATCCGCTGCGGCTCGAAGACCGGCCGGAGATCGGCCGTATCTCGGTCTATGCGCAGGGCAAGGACTATCACGATATCGTCAAGAAGGCCCTGAAACGGCTGGCGCGCTGGCTGGTCGATGCGGCGGGCGAAGAGTGCGATGTCAAAGTGTTCGTCGATACCGCGCCGGTTATGGAAAAGCCGCTGGCCGAGGCCGCCGGGATCGGCTGGCAGGGCAAGCACAGCAATCTTTTGAGCCGCGAAAACGGCAACTGGCTGTTCCTCGGCGCGATCTACACAACGCTCGATCTCGATCCCGACACAGCGGGCACCGAGAGTTGCGGCTCCTGCACCGCCTGCCAGGATATTTGCCCCACCAACGCGTTCCCGGCGCCCTATCGGCTCGATGCCCGGCGCTGCATCTCCTATCTCACCATCGAGCATAAGGGCCCGATCCCGCATGAATTCCGCGAAGCGATGGGCAACCGCATTTATGGCTGCGACGATTGCCTCGCCATCTGCCCATGGAACAAGTTTGCAGAACAAGCGCAGGCCAACCACGCCTTCCTGCCCCGCGCCGAGCTTGCCGCGCCGGAGCTCACCGACCTGCTCGCGCTCGACGATGCCAAATTCCGCGAAATCTTCTCCGGCTCGCCGGTCAAGCGCATCGGGCGGAACAGGATGGTGCGCAACTGCCTGATCGCGGCGGGCAATAGCGGAGACGCGGGGCTGAAGGAGCCCGTGCGGCGCCTGCTGGACGATCCCGACGCGGTCGTCCGCGAAGCGGCGCAATGGGCGACGGCAAGGTTGGAACCCGCCACCTGATTCCGTTCGGGCTTCGACAGGCTCAGGGCAAGCGGATATCAGGTCTATCTGCGCGCCAGAGCTTCCACACAGCTCGCCCGATCGACATCCTCACCCGCCGCATTGCGCGCATCGACATAGGTGACGATGAAATCGCGGCCCGATCCCTGCGGATAGAGATAGAGGTCGAGCACGCAGCGGCTGCTCGCGAATTGCAACTTGCGGGCATTGTCTTCGCGGAAATCCTGAACGGGCTCGCCGAACAGCCGAGTCAATTGATCGGCGTTGCGGCCCATCACCCGTTCGAGCCCCGCCACGCTCATCGGTTGCGACACGGTCGTCGGCGTCGGTGGCGGCGCGCTGACACAGCCCGCCACACTCGCAAGAGCGCCAAATGTTATTCCCTTACGTAGCATTTTCCGGTCCCCCATGCAGCAAATGCGCCGCCATCGCCGCGCTCAGGATCGGCGCGAGTAGATTGACGAAGGGAATCACGAAAAGCCCGGTCCCGACAAGCCCTGCGCGCATCCGTTTGCCGCGCGTTGCGCGCATCCAGTCGCGCCGATCGGCTTTCGGCACGTGGCGGACGGCGATCATGTCACCCAGATCGCGCCCCAGCAGCAACGCATTGACCAGATAGACCGCGATGATCGTCCCGATCCCCGTCAAGAACAGCAGGAGATAAATCGGCAGTGCCAGCAGGTTCCAGCCGACCGCCCGGCCGATCGAGGCAAGGCCGACCGCCAGCTGTTCGCGCAACGGCGAGCGCAGCGCGACGGCAGCCTTGTCGGGATAATGTTCCTGCTCGACCGCATCGACGATCTCGTCGGCAAACAGGCCGATAATTGCGGTGGCAACGGCGCGAAACAGGACAGTGATCGCGAGCAGCACGAAAAAGACGGTCAGCGCAACAGCGGTCAACGCATCGCCGCCGTCCATGTCCAGCCAGCCGAACCAATAGAAAAGCCCCATGACGAGCGCGGCCAGCACGGCTCCGATCACGATGAAGGCGAGCAGGGTCAAGCCCAGCGACTTGAGCAGCACCCTCTGGAAGGCGGGATCGCCGAGCTGGCGGATCGAGAGCAGCAGCGCGCGGAGCATCCGTCAGTGATGTGGCGCGCGCGCGACGCCGTCAACACAATCGCCCAGGCCCTGATGATCCAAGCCCTGATGATGACGCACCGCGAAGGGAAGCCAGACATCACAGCCAGGCTTGCACCGCTTCCCCGCGCCCGCTAGGTCCGCGCCATTCCCGTTCCCGAAAATTTTGAGGAGTTTCCATGTCCGATCCTACGCTCGATATCGTCGCCATCGGCAATGCCATCGTCGACGTGATCGCCCAGGCCGACGACGCTTTCATCGCAACCGAAGGGCTCACCAAGGGATCGATGCAGCTCCTCTTTTCGACCGAGGAAGCCGAAGCGCTTTATGCGAAGATGGGCCAGGCGGTGGAAACCAGCGGCGGATCGGCGGCGAACACGATCGCGGGCATCGCGGCGCTCGGCGGCAAGACCGGCTTTATCGGCCAGGTCGCGAACGACCAGCTCGGCCATGTGTTCGAACATGATATCAAGACGCTCGGCGTCGAATACACCACGTCGGCACGCGACGGCGAGCCGGCGACGGCGCGCTGCCTGATCCTCGTCACGCTCGACGGCGAGCGGACGATGAACACCTTTCTCGGCGCCTCGCAATTCCTGCCGGCCGCCGCGCTCGACCATGAACTGATCGAGAAATCCGCGATCCTCTATCTCGAAGGCTATCTGTGGGATCCCGAAGAGCCGCGCGCGGCGATGGACAAGGCGATCGACATCGCCAAGTCCGCCGGCCGGCGCGTCGCCTTCACCCTGTCGGATACTTTCTGCGTCGATCGCCATCGCGACGACTTCCTCGCATTGCTCGACAAGGGCCGGATCGACATTCTGTTCGCCAATGAGGACGAGATCAAATCGCTGCAGGAAACCGAAGATTTCGACGAGGCCGTGGCCAAGACCGCTGCCCAGACCCCGCTGCTGGTCGTCACCCGCAGCGAAAAGGGCGCGATCGCGGTGAAGGACGGGGAAACCCACAAGGTCTCCGCCGAACCGATCGACCGCGTCGTCGATGCGACCGGCGCGGGCGACCAGTTCGCTGCCGGTTTCCTGAAAGGACAGGCCGAGGGCCGGTCGATTGCGGACAGCCTCACCATGGGCGCGATGTGCGCGGCCGAAGTGATCCAGCATGTCGGCCCGCGGCCCGAAAGCGGCCTCAGGCAGTCGATCGACGCGCGGCTCGGCTAGCCCAGCAACCCCGGGAACAGGCCGAAAACGAGGATCAGCGCAACGCCGATCGGCGACAGCCAGGCGACGAGGAAGCGCCACAACACAAACATTCCGCCCGTGAGCCCGGTCTCGGCCGCGACCAGTTTCTTGTCGGCGCGCCAGCCGATGAAGATCGCGGTCAGGAATGCGGCCACCGGCAGCATTACCTTGCCGGTAAAGCCGTCGATCACGTCAAAAATGCTGGATTCGGCAAAGATCGACCAGAAGGGCAGCAGGCGGACGTCGCTCCACACATTGAGCGAGAGCAGACAGGCGATACCGACGATGAAGATTGCGAGGCTGAAGATCGTCGCCGATTTAAACCGCGACCAGCCCAGCTCGTTGATGCCCCAGGAAACCGGCCCCTCGAGCAGCGAAATCGAACTCGTCAGCGCCGCGAAAAAGATGAGCACGAAGAACAGGAAGCCGATCAGCGATCCGCCCGGCATCTGTTGGAAGGCGACGGGCAGCGACTGGAAGACGAGAGTCGGCCCGGCCGCGGGATCGAGGCCCACGGCGAAGACGATAGGGAAGATCATGAGCCCGGCGATAATCGCGACCCCGGTATCGGCGAAGGCGATCATCGCGGCGGTCGGCGGCAGCTTGGTGTCCTTGGAGACATAGGCGCCATAGGTAATGAGGGCCGCCGAACCCAGGCTCATCGAGAACAGCGCCTGACCGAGCGCGGCGTTCATCGCAGGCGCGTCCAGCTTGGAGAAGTCCGGCGTGAACATGAAGGCCACCGCCTCGCCGAAATTGCCGACAAACGCGCCGTAGATAGTGATCGCAATCAGCAGCACGAAAAAGGCGGGCATCAGGTAGAGCGCGGCCTTCTCGATCCCGTCATGCACGCCCCGCGCAACGATAATATAGGTCACGCCCATGAAAACCGTGTGCATGGCAATCAGCAGCGGGATGTTGCCGAACAGGTCGGTCATCCGTCCCTGGATCGCTTCGGCCTCCTCACCTTGCAGGGCCCCGGCAAACGGCGCGCCCGAGAAAAGATTGCCGAAGAAATCTCCGCCCATAACGCCGGCATAATAAATCACCCAGCCGGCGACGACGCTGTAGAAGGAAAGGATGAGGAAGGCCGAGAGGATCTCCATCCAGCCGAAAGTGGTCCAGCCCCTCGACACCCCGGATTGTTCGGCCACATTGCGGACGCTGCCCACGGCATCGCTGCGCCCTGCACGGCCGATGATGATTTCCGAAAGGATCAGCGGCAGGCCGATCAGGACGACGCAGCCGATATAGAAGAGCACGAAGGCGCCGCCGCCATTCTCTCCCGCCAATGTGGGAAAGCGCCAGACATTGCCCAGCCCGACAGCCGCACCGATCGCCGCGAGGATGAAAGCCCATCGCGACGACCAGCCCTCGGTCGTTACATGCGTCGGTCCCGCCATCAATGCCCTCCCAGGATGCTCTGTCGGCGGGAGACTAGCGCCTAGCTACGCACAAGCATAGGCCCCAGCGGACGACCGCCGAAGATATGGACATGGAGGTGGGGAACCTCCTGATGGCCGTGCTGGCCGATATTGGCGAGCAGCCGGTAGCCGGGTTCGACCAGGCCGAAGTTACGGGCGATCTCGCCGACCTTGCGCACGAAATGACCGATCTCCGCGTCAGAGGCTTTTTCGGAAAAATCGTCCCAGCTCACATAGTCGCCCTTGGGGATGACAAGGACATGGATCGGCGCCTGCGGGTTGATATCCCTGAAGGCGAGGACGTGCTCGTCCTCATAGACGGTGTCGTTGGGGATCTCGCCGCGCAGGATTTTCGCGAAGATATTGCCCGTATCATAGGGTTGGGTCGGGTCGATCGCCATAGCCGTTCCTCTCTTGCTCGATTTCCCGCAGTCTACCGCGCTGTTCACGCCATGGCCATTTGGGAAAAGCCAGATAAGGTCTACGGGCGCAGACAATCGAACCTGGTAAGGGGGATATTCGATGACGACATTTGCCCGGCCCTTGACGTTCCTGGCCATGGCCGCCGCCCTGATTGCCGCGCCCGTGGCGGCCTCCGCCCAGTCGCGCGAGCTGACCGATTGCGAAGGCCAATGGTATGCCTCGATCGAAAATATCTGGGTCACCGATGATGGCGGCGGCATCCGCACTTTCTACAATGGCGCGGTCCGCGTCCTCCGCATCGATAGCGAAGAGCCAGCAGCAGCATCGGCGGGCTTTGTGATCATGATGCCCGACGGCGACGGATCGGACGGTCCGCCCGGCACCATCTGCCGCGTCGTCTGGGGCTTGGCCTCGGCCGATGTCGACAATATCCGCTCGCGCTATGATACGGCGCGCGGGCTGATACTGACCATCCCGACAACCTTGCCCGATTTCGACGGTAACGGGCAGCGGCCGCGGGATACGCGTATCCTCATAAATGCCCAGCGGGGAACGATACAGCTGCTCGACTAGCCGGCGGGCTTCTTCTTCTGCAGGCCGGATCGCTTGCAGCTCGCGACAAGGTCGCCATGCTGGTTGAAGGCGCGATGCTCGAAGGTGACGACGCCCTGATCGGGGCGCGACTTGGATTGCCGCAGCGCCAGCACCTCGGTCTCGATGCGCACCGTATCACCGGGAAAAAGCGGCTTCGGGAAGCGCACCTCGTCCCATCCGAGATTGGCGACCGCCGTGCCCAGGGTTGTCTCGTTCACCGAAATCCCGACCATCAGCGAGAGCGTGAAGCAGCTGTTGACGATCCGCGTGCCGAACTCGGTCTCGGTTTTGCAATATTCCTCGTCGAGATGGAGCTGGGACGGGTTGTGCGTCATCGTCGTGAAGAGGACGTTGTCGGTCTCGGTGATCGTGCGCCGGATCGGATGATCGAATGTCTGCCCCACCTTCAGCTCGTCGAACCATTTACCCGCCATCGTCCTGCTCCCATCCGATCGTTGCTTGCCCCTCCCCTAGCAGCACCGGCGAAAGAGGAAAATCGCGCTCGCCCTTGCGCGCCCGCCGCGCTCGCATAGAGTTCGCGGAAAACGGATCGGAGGATCGCCGCGATGGATTTCCAGCTGACGCCCGAACAGGCAGACCTCAAGGATACCGCGCGCAAATTCGCCCGCGCCGAAACCAGGGAGCTGGCGCGGGAGCTGGAGGAGAGGAACCGTCCCGTGCCACTGGAAATGCGCCGCCGCTACGGCGAGATGGGCTTTCTCGGCGTCAACCTTCCCACAGACTATGGCGGGCTTGGCCTCGGACATCTCGAGGCGCTGCTCGTGCTGGAAGAATTCGCGCAGGTTTCGGTCGCCGTGGCCTTCCCGATTTTCGAGGCGCTGACCGGCCCGGTCCGCACCATCCAGCATTTCGCCTCGGATGAATTGAAAGCGCGGATCATCCCCGAAGTGGTGAAGGGCGAGACGGTCGTCGCGGTGTCGATGTCCGAACCCGAAGCGGGGACGGCGCTCACCGATCTCACCACCACCGGCAAGATCGAAGGCGACAACATGATCCTCAATGGCCAGAAACGCTGGTGTTCGGGCGCGGGCCATTCGGACGTCTATATCGTCTATTGCCGGATGTCCGACGCGCCGGGCGCCAAGGGAATCGGCGCGGTGCTCGTCGAGAAGGATCGCGACGGGCTCTCCTTTGGCCGGCCCGAAGATCTGATGGGGTTTCGCGGCGTCCCGTCGGCCGACATCTTCCTCGACGATGTCCGCGTGCCCAAGGGCAACATGATCGTGCCGGCGGGCGGTTTTGCGAAGCTGATGAGCGCCTTCAGCCTCGAACGTTGTGGCAATGCTACCATGTCGCTCGCGCTCGCCGCGGCCGCGCTGGAAGAGGCAACCGAATACGCGCAGGAGCGCCGCCAGTTCGGCAAGCCGATCGTCGATTTCCAGGCGGTGCAGATGAAACTCGCCGAGATGGCGATGAAGGTCGAGGCCGCCCGCCTTCTCATCCACCGCGCGGCAGTCAACGCCTCCCGGGACCTGCCGAGCATCTATGAGAGCAGCATCGCCAAATGCTTCGCCAACGAAATCGTTCGCGACGTGACAGCGCACGGCATGCAGATCATGGGCGGATACGGCTATTCCAAGGAATATGGGATGGAACAGCGCGTCCGCGACGGCTTCGCCTGGGGCATCGCCGGCGGCACCACCGACGTACAGAAAACCAATATCGCCGCCGCGCTGGTAGGGAGAAGGTTCAACCAGCGCGCCTAGCGCACGAACCAATTTGCTGTCCTACAGGACGATACCCGTGATATGATCGCGCAGTGCATGAAACGCGGCGCTTCAAACCCTCGATCCTGCATCGGCCTGACCGCTGAGTGTCGGCCAGGAGAGCGCCCGGCGCGCTTCAGAACAACGCTGTGCGTGAAGTTTGTAAACTTAGGGCAACATTATTGCGTACCGGCCGAGGCTAAAGCGCCAGCCCGACATAATTTTCCGCGATCGCGCGGCGCGCGGCTTCGGAGCTGGCGATATAATCGAGCTCGGCGAGTTGCATCTTGCGGTCGAACTCGCTGGCATCGGGGAAACGGTGCATGAGGTTGGTGAGGTACCAGCTGAAACGGCTGGCCTTCCAGACGCGGGCCAGCGCGTCGGTCGCATAGCTTTCGAGGCGGCTCTCATCTCCGTCGTTGAAATGCGCCTTCAGCGCGCGCGACAGATAGGCGATGTCGGACGCGGCGAGGTTCAGTCCCTTGGCGCCGGTCGGCGGCACGATATGTGCAGCATCGCCCGCCAGAAACAGGCGGCCATGGCGCATCGGCTCGAAGATGTAGGAGCGCAGCGGCGCTATCGATTTTTCGATCGCCGGACCGCGAACGATCTCGCCCGCCGCCGGTCCGAGCCGCAGCGCCAGTTCGTCCCAGAGCCGGTCGTCAGGCCAATCTTCGAGTTTCTCGTCGAGCGGCACCTGGATATAATAGCGACTGCGCGAGAGCGACCGCATCGAAGCGAGCGCGAAGCCGTTACTGTGATTGGCATAGATGAGCTCGTGGTTGCAGGGCGGAACATCGGCGAGGATACCGAGCCAGCCGAACGGATAAACCCGCTCATAGTCCTTCGCCGCGCTATCGGGCACGGCCCGGCGCGAGGGGCCGTGAAAGCCATCGCAACCGGCGATGAACGTGCAATCGATCCGATGTTCGGCGCCATCCTTCGCATAGCTCACCCAAGGCGCATCGCTTTCGATATCGTGGAGCGCGACATCCTCCGCCTCCCAGACGATATCGAGCCCGCGTTCGGGCGCGGCGGCGATAAGATCTTTCGTGACCTCGGTCTGGCCGTAGACGGTCACCTGCCGCCCGGTCAGCTCTTCGACATCGATGCGAATGAGCCGCTCGCCATCGGCGAAGAGGAAGCCCGAATGCGGCAGGCCGTGCGCGTCGAGCCCCTCGGCCAGGCCAAGATCGCGCATCAATCCCGTGGTGATCGTTTCCAGAACCCCGGCGCGAATCCGCCCTTCGACATAGCTGCGCGTCCGCCGTTCGAGGATAACCGTGCCGATCCCGGCCTGCCGCAGCAAATGGCCGAGCAGAAGTCCGGCCGGACCGGATCCTATGATCGCGACATCGATACGCATTCTCTCCATGCGCCCATCCTAACGAATTCGTACGTAATGCAAACAGAAAAGCCGCGTCCTAGCGCGTGGCGGCGCGGGCCCTGCTTGCCTGATCGTTGAGCCGGCGGATGCGTTTGACCTGCCACTCGTTGCGCGGCGTCACCTTCGCCAACATCGCCTCCACGCCCGCTGGATCGCCGGAAGCCAGCATGGCGTTGGCACAGGCGATCGCCGCCATCACACTCGTCTCATGCCCGCTTTCGGCGATTTCGCTCAACCGTTCGATCGCCGCCGCATGTTCGCCGACCCGCCCCAAGGCGACGCCGGTACGCGCCATGATCATGGGCTGTTGACGCGGTTTAGCCTCGATCCATTCGCGTTCGACGGCGAATACCGCGTCAGCTTTCTTCTGCTTCACCGCAGAATTGAGCAGGATGTTCCAGGGGAGGTTGCCCTTGGTCTGCGCGTTGCAGAACGGGCGAACGGTTTCCTCGGCAGCGGCATATTCGCCTGCCGCCAGCAGCGCTTCGGCGCGCAGCAATACCGCTTCTGACCGGGCAAGCCCGGCGAGCGCTTCGATCGCTTCGCCGGGGCGATCATTCTCCATCAGAAAACGCGCAAACTCGATCGCGAAGGCGGGGGAATCGGCCGCTTCATCGGCATGATTGTCGAAGAAATCGTTATCGCCCGCCGTCCGCGCCTGACGCGCCTTTTCGGCGAACAGCAGCGCCTCTGCCGATTCGGTGGAAAAGTCTCCGGCACCCGGAAGCAACTGCTCCGCGCTTTCGGGCCGACCGGTATAAGCATCGACCATCCGGGCGACATTATACTCTACGATCGGTCGCGTGACATGAACGAAATCGTCCATCCACGCGATGCGACGATCCGAGAGCGTGACCGATTCATAGCTCGGGAAATAGACGATCCGCTCGTCGGCGGTCACGATCTGTTCGGCCACGGCGCGCAACACCGATTTCGAATAGCTGTTCGCGACCAGCACGTCCTCGCGGCGGTGCGTGGCGAACATCGGCACCGGAGATACCGTGAGGATCACGCGAAGATCGTCGCGCCCATGTTTGAAGGCGATATCGAGAGCGCGGCGAAGATAGTGGTGGCATTCCTCGAAACTCAGCACGTGAAGCGAAAAGCGTTCGGGCATCGCCTTCATCACGCCGGGCAGCGGCACGGTGTTGAGATAGGCCTGAGCCTCTTCGTCCCACCACACTTCAGCAAGGCCCAGGGTCATGACGAGCACGCGGCAATCGACAAGCGTGCGGGTCGCCTCCATCAGCCCGCGCCGGCGCGCCAGCACGTCATCCAGCGGGCCGGGCCGCACCGAATTGACGATGTGGAGATCGGCATAGCGATTCTCACCGACTTTCACGATCGCCTTGTCTTCGTCGAACGTCTCTTCGCCAAACGCCCAGGCGAATTCGTTGTAAATGGAGGGCGTGCCGAAATTGTTCACGATTTCGTGCGCCAGGCCTTCGAATGCGGGCGTGTTGAAGAGTTGGCGCATCGGGATACGGAAGCCTCGCGCCAACAATTCGGCCTCGACATTGCGGGCGAAGCAGGATCCGATGGTGAAGATCGGTTCGCCCGGGATCAATTCGAAGGGCACGTCAAAGGCGGGCTTGGCGATCGGTTCGACACGGTTATCCTCGGTGCGAACGCCCCAGGTCGACTGCATATTGGCCTTCCGGATGCGCATTGCATCGGGGCCGTTTAAACTCTCAAGCGGCATGGAAAATCCTTCTAGTCTCTCGGAACGCGACGGCAATGCCCGTTTTTCCGGTAAACGCCGCCTGGGCGTCGCTCCGCGCCGGCAAAACGGATCGCGTGGCGGGGCGAGAGAAGAAAAAGGGAGGTGGTGCGTGACGCAGTCGGTGGCGAACCGGTCTCAGCTTGAATTTCCCTGCTCGAAATAACAGGGAATTACCCCACCGATATCAAGGAATCTGGAGTACGGATCAGGGAACCAACTGGCCGACATCAGCGAAGACCCCTCGCTGAGATCGCGACTTATGGCAAGCCGATTTTGCAGGAATTCTGGCGCCCAGAAGAGGGCTCCCATAAGTCACTCAAATCATTGATCTTATTACCAAATCCGGAAGGCGGAAAACGGAGCCCCGACGCGGCGCCCCGCCCGCTCGCCCTCAATTCCGGCCGAATCTTGCCCTCCGGATCGGGCCGAATCAACGGACCTGAGCGTACGGCGCAGATCAACTGCGGACAAGCTGCAGCTGTTCATCAGCCGGGTCAGATGGCAATCCCCGGCGCGGCAGTCTACGCAGGTCACCATGAGGAACTCACTTTTCGCTGGCCCCTGGACCCGGGGCGCCCACTCCATGGATATCGAGCACCGGTCAGGACGCCCCTTTGACCAGTCGCGGGCCGTCGTTCTGGAGTCTGAACGCTATTGGATCAGGAAGCCTGTGCCCGGCTTTGACCTCGACTATGTCTACCAGCGCTATCTCGATCCGGAGAACGTCGAAGAGTGGAGACGCCGAGCGATTGCGCTTCTGGACGAGTAGTTCGCCAATGATGGCGACGAAGGGATTGTGCTGTCATTCGTGGAGCAGGCCTCGCTCGCCAGAACACAGGCCTACTGGTGCAAGCTCACCACTATCGAGGATCGGCGCTATCTGCATGCGCTTGAGCGGTTCGATGTGAGGCCCGCGAAGTAGCAGCGCCCCGTCGCGCTCAGTCAACCGGGAAACGGTAGATCTCGATCCTGTTCTCGAGACGATCGTCCGCTGCGAGTTCCACACCCGAATACTCATCGCCATGCTCCTTGAGCAAACCCTTTCCCAGTTCCGGGTCGAGGCAGAACCTCTCCAGCGGCGCTTCCAGCCGCCCGCTGGCATCGATAATCGCTCGTACGAGCACGGTCGTCTCCACCTGCCCCTCGCCTGCAAGGTCGAGCGGAAGGGGTTCCGGCACTGCCGTGAGGTTCAGTACCTTCGCCATTCCTTCGGCGAGTTCATCAAGTCGCGCCATGTCGTTCCTTCCTGTCTGCCTTTATCAGCAGCACGCGTCAGAGTTCTTCGAGCCCCGCCTCGAGCAGGCGCATGTTCCTGCTGATCGCCTTCTCGATACTCACGTGGATCTCGTCATCGAAATCGGGCGGCATAATCGAGATGGCGCTCGACCAGTCCGAACTGAGTCCGCGTGAACTGGCGGTGCGGTTCATCCCTATCGGATGCCTAGCTTTCAACGAGAGGCCGAGGGAAGCCGGCGGACGGCGCTCCAGCCGGCCTTGGGAGAGGAAGCACGATTGCGATGGCACCAATGATCAGGCTCAGGTCGACGATCCATGACACCGGGTCGCTCGTGCCGGCTCCGCCGCGAAATCCGAGATGTATGAAGGCGGTCAGCATCATAAGGATTCCGGTAGCGATGCGCCCACTCCGCGACACTACAGGTGCGGGCAAGCGGGCGGCGAGCAGCCAGAACAGCATGGATGTTCCCATCCATGTCCAGATCGCCGGCGTTGGCTGCGCCGTCACCAGCGCTGCAACGCCCGCCGCGGCAATTGCTGCGGGCTGCCCCCAGACCGTCGCGCTCCAAAGGCGCTCCCAGCCTGGTGCTGGATTCCCCTTGTCGCGCCTGCGAGCGAGCCAGATGTGGACGCCGCTTGCGGCGAGATAGGTGAGCCCGAGGCCGAGGACGAAATAGACGATCTTGATCAGTCCGCCGCCGAACCAGCCAAAATGGAGGACGCCGATCGAGTTCAGGATGTCTTCGCCGAGATTATTCTCGGACGAATCGATGCGGTTGTAGAGCGCCCCGTCGCGGCGGAACGCATAGCCGTCCACCCCGGCAAGACGGTTCGGTCGCCTTACGTTGAACAGCGCCGCGCCACCCATCTCGGTCGGATGTTCGGTGAAGACGTACTCGATCCGCCCGTCCTCCGTTGGCACGTCCGCGAACATCGATTCGAGGTCGAGCGGCGGCGCCGGCCGCGGATCTTCGGTCGGCGGCTGGGGCACGAACATCGAATAGACCCGGTTCGTGTCGCCGTTGAACATCGCCATTCCCAATACGCCGACGATGATGGTCGTCAATCCGAGCAGCGCGCCGGTCAGCGCGATAAGGATGTGGAAGGGGAGCGCCCAAACGCCCAGTCGATTGTGCAGGTCCGCCTCCTGCAGCCGGCGCGAACCGCCGATCCTCAGGTGAAAGGCGTCCCGGAAGATACGCGGATGGGCAAGGATGCCCGAGATCAGCGAGGAAAGCAGAGCCACGCCGATCAGCCCGACCAGGAAGACTCCCCAAGTCACTGGCAAATGCAGGTTGATGTGGAGACGGGTGATGAACTCGGTCCAGGCGAATTCGTTCTCTTGGGCGATGACCCCGTCGGCGTCGGCAAGGAGCTCGCGGTCCGCCTCGGCATCGACGTAAAGCAGGAGGCGCGGAAGCTTTGCCGAGGGCATCGTAATATAGATATGCTCGAGGCCAGGGCCGGCGCGGGAAATTGCACCCTCGAACGCTCGCTGGACGGCCTCCGGGCGGACGCTCGTGACCTGCGGCGCGGCGGCGCTCTCCCACCGCTGAAACTCTTGCGCGAAGACCGCGATGCTGCCGGTCAAGCAAATGATGTAAATGAGCGCGGCGAAGGCCAGCCCGAGCGAACCGTGCCCGCGCAATACCGCCCGGACGAAACCGGCGGGGATGCGCGACATGAGGTCGCGCTTCTTTTTCGGCGCTCGAGTGCCAGTCATCAGAAACCTTTCAACATAGCTGCCGCAAAGCCGACCACCGCGACGCCGACCAGAACAGCCGTCGCCCGCAGGATGCGGTCGTCGGACAGCGTCCAAGCCATCGCACCGCCCCAGGCCACCGGAACGAGCAGCCCGCCCATGACGAGCCGGGTCTGGGGCTCGCCGGGAACCAGAGCGGCATAGGCGATGCCCACCGCCATTGCGGCAATCATGCCGATCGGACCTGCGAGCAGCCAGCGTAGCGTCTCGCGCCAGCGTGTCGTGGTTCGGGTCGAAGGCTCGGGCGCGAGGCTTGCGCGGCCCGTGCTCCTTCGTGCCTGGCGCAGCGTATAGCCGGAGGAAACAATCACTAGAGCGACGGTGGATACCAGGGCGAGAGCGATGAACGGGCCGCGTGCGGCTCCCAATATCCAGGCCGGCCAGACGAGCGAAAAAAGGATGAGAAGCCAGCCCGCGAACACCGGCCAGCGCGGCTTTCGAGATCGCTGCGCCCAGGATTGGCGCAGGATCCATATGCCTGTCCCCGCGCCGCCCAGCACGAGCAACCCCGGCAAAAGCGCTGAATTGTCATTCATCTAGAAGCCCCTCTTCCCGTATCGTCTATTGACTCTCATTCGCATTAGCAATAGCTGAGCCGCCGATTAACAAGGGGGACGGGGTTTGACAATGCGAAACACGATGGCCTGCCTGGCGGCATTTTTGATGGCCGGCGCCGCCTGGCCCAGCCATGCTCAGCAGGTCGATGACGCGACGGTCGATGCGATTGGCAGCGGAGCTGCCGACACCGACACCATGATCGTCGTCACCGGATTGAAGTTCGAGCGCACGCTGCAGGACACGCCGGAGAGCGTACGGATCTTCACCGCCGTAGACATCGAGCGGCAGAACCTGCTCGATGTCTACGACATCATCGACCGAACCGCGAACCTCTCCTCGACGTTCAACGATTCGGGATTCAACATTCGGGGCATCGCCAACACCAATGTGTCGGGCACCGGTCTAGGCGATCTGGCCACGGTCTATCTGGACGGTTCACCGCTTCCTCGCGAGGCGGCGAGCGGAGGCCCGCTCAATTTGTGGGATCTCCAACAGGTGGAGATCCTGCGCGGCCCTCAGTCGACGCTCCAGGGGCGCAACGCGCTCGCCGGCGCAATCATCCTGAATACCGCCGACCCCAGCTTCGATTGGCGCGGTCGGGCGCGCGCGATGTACACCGGTCGGACCGACGAGATGCGCTTCGGCGCCGCGCTCGGCGGGCCGCTGGCCGGCGACGTGCTGGCCTTCCGACTGGCCGGCGAAATCGCGCGCGGCAACGGTCTCATCGAGAACCGCTTCACCGGGATCGACTACGACCAGACCGAGAGCGAGCTGCTTCGAGCCAAGTTGCTGCTCACGCCGTCCGGTCCTGACGGGCTGCGCATCACCGCCGCCTATCTCTACAACAGGAACCTCGGCAATGACGGCCGCGGCTATGTGTTCACCGACGTCCCGAATTTTTGGGAGGATCGCTTCGTCGAAGCAAACCGGCCAACATTCACACGGACCGAGACCAACCTGTTTACGCTCGATGCGTCGCTTCCGCTCAGCGACGTCTTCGAGCTCTCCTCGACCACGACCTACAATCTCCTCGAGACCTTCTCGACCTATGACGGCGATCTTCGCCGCGAGGACGAGGCCTATGGCAGCTTTGCAACCGACCAGGAGATTTTCAGCGAGGAGCTGCGCCTGACCTTCGATACGGGGACGTTGAGCGGCGTGCTCGGCGCCTATTACTCCCGGCTCCAAAACCCTTATTATCGGGCGGAAAGCACCTTCAGCCTCGATCTCGACGCCGATCTCGCGCTGACCGATCGCGTCGCCGAGTTCCTGGTCTTCCAGGGCGGCTTCGATCCGATGACGGCGCAGGCCGTCGCCCAGCAGGTGCGCAGCGTCTATACGGGCCGTGCCTTCATCTCCTCCGTCCAGCGATATCCGCTCGACATCGAGACGATGGCGCTGTTCGGCGATGCAAATTGGGAAATCCTTCCAGGCCTGCGGCTGCTGGCGGGGTTCCGCTACGACCGTGAAGAGCAGCGCGTCGAGAATGACAACACCGTCACGCTCGATACGCCGCTGCCCGACCCGGCGGACTTCGCCTTCGATCCGACATTTGCCTTTATCATTCAGACGGTGAACGACCTGCTGCTGCAGGATGTGCAGGATGCCAACAGTACGGGGCCGGAAACGACCACCGAATATGAGGCGTTCCTGCCCAAAGCCGGCCTTTCCTACGAATTCTCGCCCGACATGATTCTGAGCGCGATCATCCAGCGCGGTTATCGCTCCGGCGGCAGCGGCATCAATCCGGCCCGTGCGCAGACCTATGCCTATGATCCGGAATATACATGGAACTATGAGCTGTCGCTGCGTACCCAGTGGCTCGACCGGCGGCTGACGTTGAACGCCAACGCCTTCTACATCGATTGGACCGACCAGCAGGTGCTCGTCTACCTCTCGCCCAACCGATTCGACTATGAAACGCAGAATGCCGGCAAGTCGCGCGTCTGGGGCTTCGAGATCGAGAGCAGCTTCGACGTCACGAACGAACTCAACATCTACGGCGCGATCGGCTTTGCCGACAGCAAATTCCTCGACTTCACCGTGACCAGCGGCGACACCGCCGACCTTTCCGGATTCGCCTTTGCCGGCGGGCCGCGATGGACCGCCTCGGCGGGCCTCGACTGGCGTCATTCGAGCGGGATCAGCGCGAACCTCAACGTCAACTATCGCAGCGCGCAATTCCAGTTCGTCGACATGCAGGCGGCGGGGCGCGATGTTCCGGCCCGCACCCTGGTCAACGCACGGATCGGCTGGAACAACGAGAATTTCGGAGCCTATATCTTCGCCAGCAACATCTTCGACGAAGAGTATTTCGACTATCAGTATGAAAATGCCGGCCGGCTGCAGGCGCTGCTTGGTGAGCCGCGGATGATCGGCATTTCGTTAGAGGGGCGATTCTAGCCGATGCTCGATCTCGAATTGAAGCTCTCTGATTGGGTGTTCAACGCCATCCGCGCAAATGAGGTGCTAACCCATGCACCCAGGTTATTTCCAGCTGAGAAAGCCGCTAGAGCGCTGGATTTACGAGATTGCGCGCAAGCATTGTGAACCGCCCCGGGATTGCCGGAGACCCTAACTCCTGAGAGGAAGGGTCTACTATGAGCAAGACGACGAACAAGTTTGCACCGGAAGTTCGAGAACGGGCGGTGCGCATGGTGCTGGATATGGTTTGCAGGGCGTGACCCGGGGCAGGCCGGTGAAGACCAGGTCAACCGCCAGTTCCATGCGCCAGCGCCTAACATGCGGTGATTGGGACGAAAGGGTTTATAGATTTCTGAGAATGCTGAGCCTTACTTAGCAAAATCAGAAAAAAGTAAACTCGACTGGCCCTGCTCGCGCCCATCGGCAATGTCCCTCCTGCCGAAGCAGAGGAGCGATACTACGCCATGCTGGACGACGCACCCATGGCCGCATAACTTAAACCAAATGGTCTCCGGCAATCCCGGGGCGGTTCAGATGCGGAGCCGAAACTGCCGATGGGCGACGACATGCTCGACATATTGTCGACCAAGGCGCTGACCGGCCTCCAGACGGTCGACCTGGACGAACTCGGTAAGAGGATCGACCGCACCGAACCCCGTAAGCGCGAATCGACCGACGTCGACCTGCCAACGCTGATGCTGTTCACATCGGGCACCACGGGCCGCCCAAAAGGCGCATTGCTCAGCGAGCGCAATTTGTTCGCGTACGCCATCAATTTTACCGCGATCGGCGCCGTTGACGGGAAAAGTGGATTTCTGTGCGAGCCGCCAATGTTTCATATCCTCGGGCTCGTCACCAATATCCGCCCCGCGCTCTACATGGGCTCTACGTTGGTGATATCGCCAGGCTTCGATCCTGAAGGCACGCTGAAGCGCTTCGCCGACCCCAAGCTCGGCATCACCCACTATTTCTGCGTGCCGCAGATGGCCGAATTGATCCGCAATCAGCCCGCCTTTGATCCCGAAAAGATGCGCGGTCTCGTCGCGCTGTTCACCGGCGGCGCGCCCAACCCGCCCGGCAAAATCCGCGAATGGCTGGCTGATGGCATCCCGGTCGTGAACGGTTATGGGATGACTGAGGCCGGAACGATCATCGGCATGCCGCTCGAACGGCGGCTCATCGAGGCCAAAATCGAAAGCGCGGGCGCCCCAGCACCGCTCGTCGAAATCGTCGCGGGCCATGACGACGGGAGCGTCGCTGAACCCGGCGAAGTCGGCGAACTCATGATACGCGGCCCCGGCGTCACCGACGGCTATTGGCGGCGGCCCGACGCGAACGAGGAGAGCTTTACCGAGGACGGCTGGTTCAAATCGGGCGATCTCGGCTATCGCGACGAGGACGGCTTTTTCTTTCTCGTCGACCGTAAGAAGGACATGTTCATCTCGGGTGGCGAAAATGTCTATCCGGCCGAGGTGGAGGCGGCGCTGCTCGCCCATCCGGCGATTTCGGAGGCCGCGGTGATCGGTATGCCCGACGAGAAATGGGGCGAAGTCGGCCATGCCGCGCTAGTGCTTCGTCACGGCGCGGCCGAGAGCGAATTCGACCTGGCCGAGCATTGCGGCCCGCGCCTCGCGCGGTACAAGGCCCCCAAATACATGACCTTCCTGCCCGAATTGCCGCGCACAGGATCGGGCAAACTGGCAAAGCACGAGCTTCGCGCGCTACTTGCCCGCAAAGCCCGAAAATGAACTTTCCACCAAAGCCCTTCTGTTGGGCGCCGAAATCACGCCTTTCCCGGGGAAGTCCGGCTCCATTCCATCCGCCGAGCGCGGTTCTCGGTCAGATAAAACAAAATTCCTCTCTAGATGAGCATCACGCAGCCTCGTTTGCCATCCCTGCTCGAGAAAATGGCCTGGCACATGTGAACGGGCCAAACATCTGGGGGAGAGACTATGTTCACGAGCCGTAACTCTATTCGTAAACGCAAGGCAATCCTGCTTACAGGTGCCATGACGGCGGTGCTGGCTGGCACGGCGGCGCACGCACAGGCAGACGAGCCCGGCGTATCGAGACAGTCGACGGGAAACCAGCCCATCATCGTTACAGCGCAGTTCCGCGAGCAGGATGTCCAAGATACGCCGCTCGCCATTACGGCCATCAGCGGCGACATGCTTGCCGCGCGCAGCCAGAGCGATATTTCGCAAATCGCCGGCCAGGCGCCTAACGTGTCGCTTCGACCACAAGCGGGCACATTCGGCCCAGCACTCGCAGCCTCGATCCGCGGCATCGGCCAATATGATTTCAACACGGCGTTCGAACCGGGCGTGGGTGTTTATGTTGACGACGTCTATTACCCCACCCTGACAGGATCGGTCTTCGACCTGCTCGATCTCGATCGCGTCGAGATCCTGCGTGGGCCCCAGGGAACTCTGGCCGGCAGAAACTCAATCGGCGGCGCCATCCGGCTGTATTCGCGGCGGCCCGAAGGCTCCAATTCCGGCTCGATGACTGTTACTTATGGCAGCCGTGACCGGATGGAAATCCGTGGAAGCATGGATCTCGGCATCCTGCCCGGCGTGAACTTCCGCATGGCCGGTGTCGCGAAGGAACAGGACGGCTATGTCGACCGGCTCGACTATGCCTGCCTGAACCCAGGCTCCGGCTTTCCGCAGCTGACCACCAACAGCAATTGCCGGCTCGGCCGGGATGGCGGGGTCGGCACGATGGCTTTCCGGGGCCAACTGGGGCTCGAACCGTCCGACAATCTGACGATTACAATCATCGGCGACTACACCCACGAAGATCACACGACGGCCGGACAGGTCCTGCGGATCGCCAATTATACCGGCCCGTTCGATATCGATCCCTACAATACGGGGACGCCTTTCGATTCCCGATTCATCTGCGGACGCTATTGCAACTATGCAACGCTCATCGACGAGGCGGAGGGGACGCGCCCGCTCGTTTTGGCCGACAATCGCGTCACGTTCGAGGGCTTCGGCTTTTCCGGCCATGTCGACCTCGAACTAAGCGATGCGCTAGCGTTGCAATCGATCACGTCCTATCGCGAATTTGACACCCAGTTCAGTACAGACAACGACCTCTCGCCCCTGGCCCATAGCCTCGGCACGAATTTCCTGCCCTTCTGGGCGTTCAGCCAGGAAATCAGGCTGAACGGTCAGTTGTTCAACGAGGTTGTCGATTTCACCCTGGGCGGATTCTACATGGACCAGCGGTCCTATGTGGAAACGATCCAGGATCTCCGCTATTCGCCGCTTCCCACCTTCTATCAGAACGATCCGGTCAACGCCGACTCCAAGGCGGCTTTTGCGCATGCCAGCATCCATGCGACCGACGCCCTGACCTTCAACCTCGGCATCCGGTATACCGACGAGCACAAGGATTATACGTTTGTGCGCCTTCCGCCGTTCGGCGGCGCGGGACCACTGCCTATCCTCGGCCCTCTCAACGGTGTGACGGGCGTTTACGACGGACCGCAGAGCACGCGTTTCGACTATCGTGCCAACGTGAGCTACGAGTTCACGCCCGATATCATGGCCTATGCGCAGATATCCACGGGCTTCAAGGGCGGCGGCATTAGTCCGCGGCCCTTCAACGCCGCACAGGTTTTGCCGTTCGCGCCCGAAACGCTGACGGCCTACGAACTCGGTATCAAGACAGATTTGCTCAATCGCCGGTTGCGTCTCAACGCCGCCGTATTTTTAAGCGACTACAATGACTTGCTGCTGACGCTCAATCCGTGCCCGCAGATAAGTCCGGGGCCCTGTGCGCTGCAGACCAATGCGGGTTCGGCGACGATCACCGGTTTCGAGCTGGAGATGAATGCCGAGCCAGCCGATGGTCTTCTGATCGATGCAGCTCTCAGCTATGTCGATTTTGATTACGACACGATCAATCCGCTAGCGTCCAGCATTCAACTCGATTTCGTGCCGCCCTATACGCCGAAGTGGAAATGGTCGATCGGCACCCAGTACGAGATTCCCTTCGGCAATGGGGATTCATTAACGCCGCGTATCGACCTTACCTATCAGAGCGAGATGTACTCTAACCCGACCAACGCTCCGTCGAGCCTGATCGAATCCTATACGCTTGTAAACGCGCGGCTGACCTACACCAACGAGGATGCAGACGTGGATGTCTCGCTTCAGGTCACCAACCTGTTCGATGAATATCACATTCTGACGGTTTTCGACCAGTCGGCGTCGGCAGGCTATGCGATCAACCAACCGGGGCGTCCTCGCGAATGGGCGATCTCGGTCACCAAGCGCTTCTGATCCACTGGCGGGTTTCTCTCGCCCGCAGGTCATGAAAACTTGCCCCAGCCGCCCCTTCCACGGCCGGGGGCATTTTTTTAATTTACGCTATTTTCGCCGACCTGCCCTTCGATCACCCTCACCCGGAAAGCGCTCGGCGTGACGCCGAAGCGCTCCTTGAAGGTCCTGCTGAAATGGGCTGAACTGCTGAAGCCGAATTCATAGGCGAGCTCGGTCAACGTCAAGCTCGCGCCGCGCACGGATTGCAGCTCCAGTCGGCAGCGGTCGAGCCGCTGCGACCAGATCATCCGGGACACCGACTCCTTCCCTTCGAATATCTTGTGGATATAACGCGCCGTGCATCCCATGGCCCGTGCGATCGCCTCCACTGACAGATCTGGGTCGCTGAGATTGCGATGAATGTAATCGCGCACCCGCTTTTCCACTGCTTCGCGGCTGGTCGAGCGCTGCTGTTCTGATGCGACTTCATTGATCGCCACCCTGAACATCCCGAGGATCGACAAGCCGAGTTCCTGTTCGGTCAGTTCACTGGTCACGCCGAGTTCCTCGATCGAGAAGCACAGACATTCGAACAGCAGATTGCTCACCCGTCCGCCCATCGGCAGGGAGCCCCCGATCGAGGTCGCAATTCGATAGTCCCGATCGGACAACAACGAACGCGGCAGGTGCAACGAGATCTGGCTCGCCTCCTTCGTATTGATCATCGAATGGGGCCGAGCTCCGTCGATAATCGTCCACTCTCCGGCCCTCAGCGTGCGCTGGATGCCGGCCTGCTCGATCACGCTCTCGCCGCTTCGCTGATAGCGCAGGCGCAAAAGGCTTTCCTGCAGGTCCGGCTCGCATTTCCGGCTCGATGCGATCCTGTGGGGTGAAGCCTTCAGGCCGAAGACCACGAGCGGCCCGAACTGCCGTGTCGCCGCTTCCGCCTCGAAGACGCTGTTCAGAGAAGTGACCGAAAGATCTCCGATCTTGCCGATCCGATCGGCGCCAGACATCCAAAAGTGCATCCGGGCCGGGGCGGCAACACCGGCAGTCGATACAGTGTGCACCTCCCCCATGCTATCCTCTCTTGCGTCTCTGAGCCAGCGTCTTGGGCGCGCCGCTGGCCGAGAGTGTCGCAGCCTAAGCGATGCTGGTCAATTAGGATGCAAAATGGACGCAGCCGACTGTGCCTATTTGTCCACAGTGTCGGATATGGCTCCTGCCAGCTCGCATATCGAACAGCTTTCCGCCAGTTTCCCTATTCTTCCGATCAGGTCCCTGGCCCTTACATCGTCCCGGCGGCCGCCAAATACATGTTGCCGCATGAATTTCGTATCGATCTCTTCGTCGGTCGAAGCGCGAGTCGCAGGGTGCCGGTTCTCAATATTCGCTAGTCGCGCGATCGAAGAAATTGATCGAATAGACGAGACTGAGGATAGCGAGTGTGTAGATTGATCGCGGCGTCCAGTCGCGATGGACGGGCAATTCCGTGTTCGCCGGTGTCTTCGCCCTAGCCTGCCCTTGCCGCTCCGCCGGCCCGTCCCGGCGCCTAGCGTTCTCCGGGCGAAGTCCAGGGCGAAGCGGTGTAATAGGGTGCCTGGTAAAAGGTCGCGACCACCGCCGCGATGCAGCCGTCGGTCACCTTGAACATCTCGAGCAGGCCCCAGCTTTGCGGTTCCTGGAAAATCGAACGCACCTCGGTTCCGTCAGTCAGTTGATAGGTGTCGAGTACACCCTTGTGATCGATAAAGCCTCGCGCCATCGCGATCTGGCGCTCCTCGTCGACCAGCACGATCTCGCGCCGGACGCGGTTGTTGAAGGCATAGCGCCCCGATTCAAACCCACCCTTGATATCGCTGAACAGCATGCCGTTTTCGCGCCGTGTCGCGTCATCATGGAAACAGGTCCCCCGGATTTCTCCATCGTTCATCTGCAGCGTATCGAAATAGCCGTTGGCATGGGCGATCAGCGCGTCGCGCGAGATGCGATCGGCCTCGGGCACGATCCGGTCGATAACCGGCTCGTGCAAATATTCGGCGACTTCGCCGATCGGCGTCGGCGGACTACTGAGGTTGCGCCGCGTCGAGATAATGTGCTCGGCCTCTATGATCCGGCCATCCTCGACCTTCAGCCGAATCGCAAGGAAACCGGGAACCTCGCGCTGGCGAATGGCAGTGAAGACGCCAACGGTGCCCATACCCGGGTCCGACAGCGTCAACGCCGGCCCCACTTCCTCGGTCACCGTATCCCAGGTCCCGTCCGGGAACGGCATTTCGATATTGTTCTCGGTGTATCGAACATGCTCGGCAAACGGCGCCAGCGAGGCATCGTGCGCGAGATAGGCCGCACGATAGCTGTCGCCGATCTCTTCGAGGCAAGCCGCGTCGCATTCATCCATGGTAGCTTCGCCAGAAGCCGCGACAAGCAAGAAACCCCAAAGGATGATCCACATGGCGGCAAACGCGTTCGGCTTCATCGTCAAAACTCCTGATCTTCCGGGCCGTGTGTCGTGCGAGAGTCAAAGCACCTCATAATAGTCGATCGCCAGACCGCCATTTTCCGACGGTCGGGCGATACCGACGAAGAGCAGGCCCAATGCCCAGCCATATTGCCCTCGCACATCCACATCGACCCAGCTGGAGACCCGGAAATACCCGTCCTCCCGGGAATATCCGATGTTGCGGATGTAGAACCACTCGCCGCTATCGTCCTGCAGCAGGACGTGCCCATTGATGTCGGTCACCCCATCTTCGCGGCGTAACGAAAATTCGCCCGCGCCATGGGGGTAGACGGTGCCCTCGATCCTGCCGAAGATGGTTCCGCCCGTGATCCGTCGCAGGATACGGTCGCCGTGCGGCGTCTCTTCGATATGGCGCCCGTCATATTCGAGCGTAAGATGGAAGGCCGGCGCGAATCCGATCTCGCCGATCAGCGACGGATCGCGGTCCTCGGGAATCACAAAGTCGTCCATCAGAGAATCTCGTAGTAGGTGAAGATTGTACGGTCGGGATCGACCCGGCGCAGCCCGTGACCGATGAAAAGCGTCCGATTCATCCAGTCGTGCGTGCTATTCTTGGGCGCGTCGAAAAAGGGCGAGGTGCGCATCCGCAGCGGGACTTCGGAATCGGGAGGAGCGACAAACTCCTGGCTAAACGCTTGGCCCGGCCCGGGCTGCTCCACATGGCGGTCGGCTGCGGTTGAGGGATCCAAGCCGACGCGGCGCATATAGGCGCGGTTGTTGATGTAGATGTAATGGCCGTCGTCGGCCTGGAACATGTAATGCGCGTCTAGCGGGCCGCCGCCACCGCCGAAATCGGCGCCGCCATAGGGCACAACGCGGCCCTGCAAACGCGGGCCCCAAATGGCTCCGCCGACGGCCGGCACAAAGGCCCGGCGAAACGGCGCTTCGATCATGATCCTTTCGCGGAAGAAGACGCTGACCGAAAACGCCCACCGATAACCCACACCGGCCATCTCCCGCGTCGGCGGCAGGCGTTCCGGATCGGGGTCGGCGGCCTGGGCATGGAGCCGCGCTCCCGAAGCGGCCAGCGCTCCCGCGGCCGACATGCCGGCTAATATTTTCCTGCGATCGATCACAATGGCACCTCCATTTGCGATTGCGGTGGCACGAACTGCTCGGCGTCATACCAGCATCCGTGTACCTGCGCGTCCGCTCGAAACGGGAGGTAGACCCGCGCGATATCGCCTTCCGAAAGCCGCTGCGCGTCGGCGATGATCAGCTCGGTGCGCATTTCGGCGAGGTTCGAGGCGGTGCCGATCAGATAGCCGTCGCCTTCCTCGCTGCTGCCACGGCGCGGAACGAAGCTGCATTCCTGCAGCGTGTGCGTCGCGCCGGCGAAATAGCGGTCGATCGTGCGGTCGTGCAAGTCGAAGCGGCCATAGCTGTTGGTGACCTGGCCGAATTTGGGGCAACTGCAGGAATCGTCGAACGGCCGATCATGATCGGCGAAATTGGTAAAAGCGTAGCGCTGGGGCAGTGACACATAACGCGGGTCGACTTTGCCGAGATCGCTGATCGGCATTGGGAAGACGATCTCCTCCTCCCAGCTATCGCCGGGCTTGGCGAGGTCGAAGGTCAACTTGCGAACGTAGGACACGGCCTTTTCCGGATCCCAGGGCGAACCGTCCACGTTCGGGAAGAAAGGAAAGAAATTGGAATCGTAAAAGGGCGCGTGGAGGATCACCCGCGCGCCGTCGCTGTAAGCATTGAACACGTGCATCATGCAGCGCTCTGGGCCCTTGAACCAGCGGATGTCGGATCCATCGCCGTCGCGGCGCACAATGCCGATCATGCTCGGCAGCGTGCGGTCCCACCCCCAATGGATCTTGCCCTCCCGTAGCCGTTCCATGCTGGTCGTGTAGCAGGCGAAGGGAAAGATCAGATGGTCCTGCGTGATCGCGAAATCGTGGACCATTGAGACATAGGGGAGTTTGAGGCGAATCTCGCGCGTGACCGCACCCGCGCGGTCGATGAAATAGACAAACAGATCGTCGCTCGCGAGGCCCGTCGCTTCATAGCCAAAGGTAATCAGTTCACCCGAAACCGGATCGAGCTTGGGATGGGCAGTGAAGGTCTGACTCTTATAGTTCCCGCCGAAATCCCACGGCCCGAGCGTTTCCAGTGTCTCCGGATCGATCCGGTAGGGAAGCGAATCCTCTTTCAGCGTGAACAGCATGCCCGCATGGGCGAGCGGCGCGGTATTCGAAACCGTCGCGTCGAGACTCTCCACCCCGGAATCGCTGGTAAAGGGATTGCGGTAATAACCGAATTGCTGCGTCCCAGCCTTGAGATTGGACAGGAAGCGCGGCGTGCACACGAACCGACCCTTGTAGGAAACCCGCCCATCCTTGATTCGGAAGCGGCTGATATAGCCGTCCGAATGCAGCATCGCATCGTCTTCGAATTTCGGCGGGTAGAACCATTGCCCGCCGACCCGCACGAAAGCGCCGTCCATGTCCGAGGGGATCGTTCCATCGACCTCGCAATCCAGCAGGTCCGCATCGAAACGCTGCGGGACGGAAAAGTCCTGCACCTCCGGATCGGAGAACCTAACGACCAACACATAGCTCCATGGCGGACAACCGCCGCAAATCAGCGCCGAGCGCGGCTCCGGTGCTCCTACCCTGTCTCAAAACCTCAGCCAGCTCCTGTTCGCCGGAAATTCCGGCCATATTTCGCAACGATAAGAGCGGCGGCCGGACGCCGCTTTTCCGATCAAGAACAGCCTTGTGCTTCCTCGTGAACCTTTCGTCGAAACGGCTCAGGCCGCCAAATGCGCGGCCAGCGCTGCCCGCAGCTCGGGTACGGGATCGTCCTCGACCCGGCATTCGCCTTCGAAGATCATCGTCTGACGCCGGGCCAGATCGTAGGCGGGCCAGATCGGAAGTTCGGTTCCACCGCCGTTCGGATCGCCGCTTTGCGCGAACGCCACCCAAGCGGAACTCATCTTCCGAGCAAGTTCGGCAACCTCGGGACCGTCGCCGAGCACGGCGCGGCCCGGTCCTGGCTGATTGAACAGCAAATTGCCTTCCATCGTATGCATCGCACCCAATTTCCCGCCAAGCGCTGGACTCTGAAAATCGAAGCGGTGGAGCCAGGTTCCCGCGCTGTCCGCTTCCACCCGCCGCTCCGCTTGAGCGATCATCGGCAGCATGACCGAATAATCCGAATGCGCCTGAATCCACAACCGACTCGGCGAGGCGTCGGGATAGGCAGCGTGATAGAGCGGCAGCATCGCCGCCGCGGCGTCCCCGAAAATATCCGCCATCCGCGCTTCCAGCCCGTTCTCGTCGAGTTCGAAACCCTCGGGGTCATTGCCCATGAAAAAGCTCATCTCCTGCGCGTTCCAGCCGAGGATCATCGGGATTGGCCGCGTCAGCCGCGCCGCATCGGGCGCAAAGGGGTGGTGTGGCAGCACCTCGGGATCGAGCACCGGAGCGAAGCAGGGCAGATCGATAAAACGTTTAGCCCGCATCAGCGCGGCGACCGCGTGAAAGCCGGCGAGCAACTTCGCGGCCGGTATTGATTGCAGCGCGCCGACATCGCCCTCGGCGAGATCGAGGGCCGCGAACAGCTTCGCCGTGGCCTCGCGCGCCCGGTCCGGTTCCATGAAGCGCAAACCGGGTCCGCTCTGCGTGGCAGCGCGATGGATCAGCCCCTCGGCCGTCGGACTCGCCATCAGGAAGGCGGTCTTCATCCCCCCGCCAGACGTTCCGAACACCATGATGCGTGAAGAGTCGCCACCGAATTCCTCGATATTTCGCGCACCCATTGCAGCGCAGCAACGATGTCCAGCATCCCTGCATTGCCCGAATGGACGAATTCTTCGCCATGGTCGGCAAGATGAGTGAAACCGAAAGCGTTGAGCCGGTGATTGAGCGACACCACGACCACTTCATCGCGCGCCGCCAGAGCGGAGCCGTCCACCGTCGATCCACTGCCAGCGTAGAAGAAGCCGCCATGAAGCCAAACCATGACCGGACGCCTGCCGCCGTCGCGCAACGCCGAGGTCCAGATGTTGAGGAACTGACAATCCTCGGCCTCAGGCGGCGCGGGGGGCAGAGACGGCGCGCCTTCGGGCCGCGGGATTTGCGGCAGGATCACATAGGGCAGACCGGGCGGCGGATTGAGATTGGTCTGTGGCGCGCTGGCCCCAAATTCGGTCGTCAGCCGGACGCCGGTCCAGCCTTCATGCTCGGCTGGCGGCATGAAACGTCGAGCGCGGGCATAAGGTATGCCCTTGAAAGCCAACGCCCCGCCTTGGAAGGTCCCTTGGACGTTTCCTCGCCCGGTCCGGGCAATCACGGCTTGTCCATTCGCGACGCCGATTGGCATGAAAGCAAATCCTCCGAATAGAGCGCCGCTTTTCGGATGGGGCGGCGATTTCCTACCGCCTGATGCGGGAGTTCGCCGAAACTATGTCAGCCACCGACATCACGCTTGACCTTATATGAAATCGCTTGTGCACCAATACGAATGGCGCGCGTTTCGGAAAGACATGATCATCGATGTCGCGCTCATCAAGCTGATCTTGAAGGCCCATGCGGCGCGCTCGGCGATCGAAGTGGAACCCCGATCACCGAACATGCGAGGCGGCAGAGCCATGCGCGGGAGTATTTTTGGCGTGCGGCTGCGGCTGAGCTATCTCGCGCCCGATATCACCGCTGCAATACTGGAAGGGAGCGAGCCTGCGGCGCTCAACCGGCAATCATTTGCGCGGCTGAAGGGACTCCCGCACAAATGGTCTGCCCAGTGGCGAGTGATTGCGAGATCGAAGGCCCGATAGCCGCACTTTATGTGGAATACGGGGCAGTGGATCAATCAAGGATGTGCGACGTTCGACCAATCTAACGGCCAACACTGAAATCGTTGTTCGCCTGGTCTTTTCCCCGCACGAGCCAGATCGGCCTTTTCGAGAAATCGATCACCTGATTTTGTGCAAGACGCGTCGGTGGAATCGTCCGATCGAAATGCGACGTTGCTGGCATGTAGCGGACCGCATAACCGCATCGGCGCAGGCCCGACGTGTCGGGCGCTGAACCATGGGCGACCATCGCGTCGTGGAAGGAAAATGCGCCAGGCTCCAGCTCGATGTCGACGGCGGATCCTGCATCGAAGCTTCCTGCGCACAACTGCTGATTGAGTGCAAGGCCGTCGGCCACGGAATGCTCATGCTCGAACAGTCCCGAACGATGCGTGCCGGGGACAATGCGCATGCAGCCATTTTCAGTCGTGCCCCGATCCACCGCGATCCACACCGTGACCGACGCAAGCGTCATTTCGGGACCAGGAAACCCTGCGACCGGTATTGCGCCAGCTCATCTTCGCTCAGTCGTTCTTCCATCGGGGGATCGCCTTTTCTGTGGGAATGCCTATCGCGCGGCGGCCCGGGCGGTGGCAGAAAATGGGCATGGAGATGGGCTGGGTGATCATGCTGTCTGGCTCGTCCCATCGCTCATTCCGGCACCGGCGCGTCGAGAGCGATCAGGCCTTCCGCCTTCAGCGCGGCCCATAGCTCGATCGGGATCGGCGCATCGAGGCTGGCGATATTGGCGGCCAGTTCGGCCGGACTGTGATGGCCGGGCAGGATCAAGACGATCGCGGGCTGCGCCTGGAGGAACCGGATCGCCGCGTCGGCGAGCGCCACGCCGAACCGTTCGCAGACAGCGCGCAAACGTTCCGCCTTGTCGATCACCTGTTGCGACGCGGGGCCATAGTTGAACTGGCCGCCGCGCTTGGCAAGCAGGCCCGAATTATACGGACCCGCCGCGATCACCGGTACGGCGCGCGCCATGCATTGCGGGAAGAAACGGCCGAGCGGTTCCTGTTCGAGCAGCGTGTAGCGCCCGGCGAGCAGGAAGAGATCGGGATCGACGATTTCGAGCAGGCGCGCGCGGGGCTGCCATTCGTTGACCCCCGCCCCGATCGCCTTCACCGCTCCACTGCTGCGCAACTCGTCGAGCGCGCGCCAACCGCCGGTCTCGATCAGCTCAAGAATACGCGCCTCGCCTGCCTCAGCCGAGCCGTGCGTGAAAATATCGACGTCATCGACGAGGAGGATGTCCACACAGTCAAGGCCGAGCCGCGCCAGGCTCTCCTCGAAGGAACGCATCACTCCGTCATAACTATAGTCGTAGACGACCTTGAGACCCGGACGATCGGGCCGCTCCTGCTCGGATTCCAAACCCGGCCGGATCAGGCGGCCAACCTTGGTCGAGAGCAGGAACGCGTCGCGCGGACGGCCTGCCAGCGAGCGCCCCATCCGCTCTTCCGACAGCCCCATGCCGTATAGCGGCGCGGTGTCGAAATAGCGGATGCCCGCGGCCCAGGCCGCTTCGACCAACGCTTCGCTTTCGGCAGTCGAAAGGTCGCAATACATGTTGCCCGGGGGCCCGCCGCCGAAGCCCATTTCGCTGATCGTCAGATGAGCGCCACTACGGGTCTTGACGGTGCACGGAGCGATCATCGCGCGAGCCTGCCCATCACCCGCCGGATTCGCGCTAGACCGCGCTGTTGCAGAAGATCGTCTGCGAATTGGTGTATTCGGAAAGCCCCTCGAGCGCATTCTCGATGCCGATACCCGACTGTTTGTGCCCGCCAAAAGCGATATGCGGCGAGAAGCTGTGAACCTCGTTGATCCACACCGTCCCCGCCTCGATCCGCTCGGCGATCGCGCGGGCGGCATCGATATCCTTACCCCAGACCGAGGCCGCCAATCCGTATTCGGTATCGTTCGCGCGCGCCACGACGTCCTCGGTATCACGGAACTTCAGGAGCGGCAGTACAGGGCCGAAGGCTTCCTCGGTCACGACGCGGCTATCCTCGGGCGGATTGTCGATGATCGTGATCGGGACGAAGAATCCCTGTCCTTCGGGAATGTCGCCGCCGGCGAGGAAGTTGAGCCCGTTGGCCTTCGCATCTGCCAGCAGATCCTTCAATTTCTCGAACTGCATCCGGTTTTGGATGGGGCCGAGATCTGTCCCCTGCTGCGAACCATCACCGACCTTCACCGTCGCGGCGAAGGCGACCAGCGCTTCGGCCAGCTCGTCATAGATGTCTTCGTGTATGTAGAGCCGCTTGGCCGCGACGCAGAATTGCGCGCTGTTCTGGAACGCCGCCCAGAATAGCTCCTCCGCAAGCTTCGGCACATCGACGTCAGGCAGCACGATCGCCGGATCGTTTCCGCCGAGTTCGAGCGTGATGCGCTTCAGATTGCCCGATGCGGATTCCATGATCTTGCGTCCGGTCGCCGTCGATCCGGTGAAGCTGATCTTGCTGACATCGGGATGCTGCGTAAGCCAGGCGCCGAGTTCGTTGCCACCCGAGACGACGTTGACGACGCCGGGCGGGAGGAGGTCAGCCAGCAGCTCGCCGAGCTTGAGCGTACAAAGCGGGGTATGGGGCGAGGGCTTCAAGACGACCGTATTGCCGGCGACGAGCGCGGGCGCAATCTTCCAGATCGCGAGCAGGACCGGGAAGTTCCACGGCATGATCCCGCCGACGACACCGAGCGGCACGCGTCGCGTGACGACCTCACGCCCTTTGTCCTGTTCGACGATATGGGACTCGAGCTTCTGGGTCGCGATCTCACGGCACCAAATCGCAGAGCCGCCGATCTCCCATTCGGCGCCGGCGCGGGCTTTCCCTTGCTCACATGTAAGCAGGCGCATGAAATCCTCGGCATGCGCCTCGATCGCATCGCCTATCGCGGCGACCAGATTTTGCCGTTCGACAATCGGCTTCCCGGCCCATGCGGGGAACGCTGCCTTTGCCGCGGCTACGGCTCCGTCGAGTTGGTCGCGCGATGCGTCAGGCACCAGAGCGAGCACCTCTTCGGTCGCCGGATTATAAGCTTCGAAGGTCGAGGATGCGCTGACCTGGCGCCCGTTGATCGTCATCGCGAAATCGCCGGTGAAATCGATTGCCATATGCCCTCCGAATTCTTCGGCCACCCTTCGCGACTCAGCGCGCGAAAATAACCGAAAACTGTCTACTGGAATGTTACATGCGCAGCCAAAACTGTCAATCGCTGCTAAAATGGTCCCAAAATTGATGATTTCGGTTGCATAAAGCGAGTAATATCGACACACTGACATTCTAATAGCGGAGAAATAAGTGGCGCGCGAGACGGATTTGGAAGCGGTGATCGTTCAGCTTCATCCCGACGACAATGTCGTCGTGGCCAGCCGTGCGCTCGACGCCGGACAGGCGGTCCCGGGATGGGGCTTCCGGCCGGCATCGATGATCCCGGTGGCCCACAAGATGGCGATCCGCGCGATTTCGTCGGGCAGCCCGATCTTCAAATACGGCCAGGTGATAGGCGCCGCGACGGCAGACATCGCGCCGGGCGAACTCGTCCATACGGACAACCTCGCGATGTCCGGCGACCGTGTGCCGGCGCTCACCGACAAGATCTGGCGGCGCAACGAACGGCCACGCAGCTTTCAGGGTTATGTCCGCAAGGACGGCCGCGTCGGGATCCGCAACTATGTCTGCATTCTCACCTCGGTGAACTGCTCAGCGACGGTTGCCAAGCTGCTTGCCGAGCGCGTGCGGACATCGGGCATGCTCGACGCCTTTCCCCATGTCGACGGCGTCGTGCCGATCACGCACAGCAGCGGCTGCGGCATGTCGGGCGAAGGCGAAGGCTATGACCTTTTGAGACGGACACTTTGGGGCACCGCAAGCAACCCCAATTTCGCCGCCACGCTGCTGATCGGTTTGGGCTGCGAAGTACTTCAGGTCGACGATTTCACCCGCGACTTCGCCGCGGCCGAAAGCGATGACTTTTACGCCTTTACCATCCAGGATGCGGGCGGCACGACGGCGGCAATCCAGCGGGGCCTCGAACAGCTCGAGCCGCTGCTCGCCAGGGCCGACAGCGCAAGACGCCGCGAGGTTCCGGCGAGTGAGCTGGTGCTAGGTCTTCAATGCGGCGGATCGGATGCATGGTCGGGCATCACCTCAAATCCGGCGCTCGGTAATACGGCCGACCGAGTCGTGGCGCTTGGCGGATCCGTCCTACTTTCCGAGACGCCAGAGATCTACGGCGCGGAGCACCTTCTTTTCGCCCGGGCAAGCGCCCCAGAGGTTTCCGGCAAACTCCAGGAAAAACTGGACTGGTGGAGCGGCTATACCGCCATGAACAGCGCAGAAATGAACAACAATCCGTCGCCGGGCAACATCGCCGGGGGGCTCACCACGATTCTTGAAAAATCGCTGGGCGCCGTTGCCAAGGGAGGCACATCGCCGCTCCATGACGTGATCGGCTATGCCGAGCCGGTCCGTACCAAGGGACTTACCTTCATGGACAGCCCCGGTTTCGATCCCTGCTCGGCTACGGGCCAGGTCGCCTCCGGCGCGACCATTATCGCGTTCACAACCGGGCGCGGCTCGGCATTCGGTTTCCAACCCTCCCCCTCCATCAAGCTTTCCTCGAACAGCGAGACTGCGGAACATATGGCCGAGGATATCGATATCGATTGCGGCACCATTGCAACGGGCACTTCGACGATCGAGGAAAAGGGCGAGGAGATTCTCGACTATCTGCTCGCCGTCGCCTCGGGCGAGAAATCGAAGAGCGAGCTTCTCGGCTATGGCGGCGCCGAATTTGTGCCGTGGTTGATCGGAGCGACGATGTGAGAACGGGAGAGGGATGATGGCAACCAAAGCGGCAAACCCGGAACTCGCCAATGCGGAAGACGATGGCGAACTGGTCGACCGACTGCCGGCCATGGACCCATTCCAGACGGGCCATATCCGACATATCGAGAATATTGCCCACCAACTGCCCAATGACTGGGCGCATATGGGCACGCGCTTTTCCTGGCAGGAGAATTTCGAGGCCTTCCGCTATCAGCTCGCGTATATGGCCTATGCGCTGGGGCTAGCGCATTTTCACCGCCTGCCCGCAGCATCCGGCTATTTTCGCAAGAGCTTCGACCGCCTCGTCGAGAAGATGCTGCTGCCCGACGTCTGGTATTTCTGGCGCGAGACCAGCCGCGGCGGCGGCGGCGCCAATCTCGATGCGCCGCGGGGCGAAGGGACGGTCAATCCCGTTGACCGGGACAACATCATGTTCTCAGCTTACGTCCAGTCGATGTCGGCGATGTACGACTATCTGTTCGACGATCCCAAATATCGCGAACCCGGCGCGCTGACCTTCAAGTTCGACCCGATCCTGTTCCGCTTCGACGAGCGGCGCGACTTCGTTTACGATGAGGAGAGCCTCAACGAGCATCTCTACTGGCGGATGGTCGAGAGCGGCTATCTCGGCATCGCCTGTGAGCCCTTCTGCACCTTCCAGATCTGCCAGCAGCCGGCGATCCTCGGCTTCCGCTTTCACGATTTCATGAAAGGCACCGACCGCGCCGACGAGGTGACCGCGGGCTTCGAACGCGCCTGGGCCGATTTTGGCCATTTCGACGAGGAGGGGCGCTATAACACTTTCGTAAGGACCCATGTCGGCGAGGTTATGCCCAATATCTTCGGGCCCTGGTCGGACGGCTGGCTCGGCGCTCTCCTCAACATGTGGAAGCCCGAGATGGTCAAGGAGCACTACCCCCGGCAGATCGCTCGCTGGGTTCAGGAGCTTCCCGACGGCACCGCCTATGTCCCGCCCGTCTCGCTGACCGGGGAAGAAGATATTTCGGGAGGCAGCGCGCTCGATTTCGGCTTTTGCTGCATGTGGGCGTCGGAGGTCGGCGATGCCGAACTGCTCGGCCGGTTCCTCGCCTACGCCGACAATCATATGAGCCCCGCCTGGGAGAAGGGCGGCTATTATTATCCGCGCAACGACCGATTCGAGGACGAGGACGGCCATGTCGTCATGGTCAGCCCCTGTTCCGGAAACGCATTGCTTCCCTATGCCCGCCTCAACGTGCCTGACGGGCTTTGGGGTCTCTATAACAAGCCCTGGGGAAAGGAGCATTTTGCCGAGCCTCTGATCTCCGAGATATCCGACAATGTCGATGTGCTGCGCGCCCGCTATCTGCCTGACTATAAGAAGCTCGTCTTCACTCTCGCGCCGCGCGAAGACCGCGATGGCGAGGCGCGCCTCACCATCGCCAATGCCTGGGGCGGCGGACGCGAGGACTGGACGCTTTCGCTGAACGGCCGCGAGGTGGCTTCGTGGCGGGATGGCGAAATCCGGGCCACCGGGCTTCGCGCCGAGCGGCGCGACGGCGCGCTCGATCTCGGATGCGCGCGGGACGGGCGAGCCGATTTCGTGCTGTCGTGGGACTGAGCCGATGATCGATGGGACGTTCAGGCTGACCGATCATCACGGCACGCCCGTGACCGGGGCCGCCTTTTTGGGCCGCTTCATGCTCGTCTTTTTCGGCTTCACCCATTGCAAGGTCGTTTGCCCGCGCGCGCTCTCCAAGCTCTCGGCGGTACTCGACGATCTCGGCCCGCTCGCCGACGAAATCGCGCCGCTCTATGTCTCGGTCGATCCCGAACGCGATCACCCCGAAGTGATGAAGGCGTTTCTCGAGGCCAGCTATCCGCGCTTCACCGGCCTCACCGGAACGCGCGAACAATGCGACGCCGCGAAGAAAGCGTTCCGCGTCTTCGCCGAGAAGAAACCCGATCCCGACGATCCCGAAGGCTATGACATGCCGCACACGGCCTTTGCCTATCTGCTGGGTCGCGACGGCCGGTACGTCGCCCATTTCGGCGACCATCTCGACGAGGTCCAGCTCGCCGAGCGCCTGCGCAAGCAGATCACAACGGCGACCGAGGTCGCGCAACCATAGTTCATAGCATCGGAGACGAAACATGCCGGAGATCAACGCCGCCATTGTACGCGAGAAATCGGGACCGTTCACCATCGAGCGGGTGACACTCGACGAGCCGCGCGACGACGAGGTGTTGGTCCGCATCGCCGGGGTCGGCGTCTGTCACACCGACATCGTCGTGCGCAACCAATATTTCCCGACGCCGCTTCCCGCGGTTCTCGGCCATGAAGGATCGGGCGTCGTCGAGAAGGTCGGGGCCAGGGTGACGTCGGTGGAGTCCGGCGATCATGTCATCCTTTCCTATGCCAGCTGCGGAAAATGCGAAAACTGCCGCAACGGCAAGATCGGATATTGCCCGGATCTTTACGGCCACAATTTCAGCGGCGGACGGCCCGACGGCTCCTCGCCCTGCTGCGGCGCCAACGGCGAGCGGCTTTCGGGTTATTTCTTCGCCCAGTCGAGCTTCGGAGAGATGGCGCTCGCCAATGAAAGCAACGTCGTGAAGATCAGGAAAGACGTTCCGATCGAACTCATGGGGCCGCTCGGTTGCGGCATCCAGACCGGGGCGGGCGCCGTGATGAACGCACTCAATCCGCCCGGCGGCAGCACGATAGCGATCTTCGGCGCCGGTTCGGTCGGGCTTGCCGCTGTTCTCGCGGCCCGGCTCGTCGGCTGCGAGAAGATCATCGTCGTCGATATAAACGAGAAACGGCTCGAGCTTTCACGGGACTGCGGCGCGACGCACATCGTCAACAGCGCTAATGCAAATCCGGTCGAGACTATCCAGGACCTGACCGCCGGCGAAGGCGTCCAATATTCGCTCGAATGTACCGGGATTCCTGAGGTCGTCCGCCAAGCTGTCGACAGCTTGCGGCTGACAGGCATTTGCGGCGTCATCGGGGTCGCCCCCCTCGGCACCGAATTCTCGCTCGATATGAACGCAATCCTCTTCGGCCGCTCGGTGCGCGGGATCATCGAGGGTGACGCGATCCCCCAAGTCTTCATCCCGCGCCTCGTCGATCTCTATTTCGAGGGACGTTTTCCCTTCGACAAACTCGTCGAAATCTATCCCTTCGAGAAGATCAATGAAGCGATCGAGGATTCGGAAAAGGGAAAGGTGCTGAAGGCCGTCTTGCGGCCCTAGCCGACCCTCAAATCACCTCGAGATAGTCCCGGTCCGGCAGTTCGGGGAATTCGGCCGTCGGCAGCGTCTGGTACCAGAAGGCGACCGAGGCGATATCGTCCTGGAGCGGCAGATAGCGGTGATCCTTGTCGGTGCGCCAGCCCAACGCCTGCATCGTCACCTTGAAATCCTCCTTGAAGCGGACCGGATCGGGAATGTGCCAGCGATATAGCCCGAAGCGCTGCTGCGAATGATAGGCGCCGTCGGGACGGATCACCTGATGCATGCCTGCATAGGGCGTCGTGAATTCCTGATAGAAAGAGGCCTCGGGCAACCGAGGCGGCGGGAAGCGCTTGCGCTCGGGATCATCGACCCGCGAAATGATCGCGGGATCAAAATTATAGGCGCCGCAGAAATAATCCTCGGTCCCGGTACCGCAGATCGTCGGAAATTCCCCGTCGCCGTCGATGAAGAACTTGATCTCGCCTTCGCCCCACCAGCCAGCGTTGTTGACGCCCCAGGCCATATACGTGCCGACGTAATGGCCCTTACCCTTCACGCCGTCGAGGATTGTAAAGACGTCCTTGTAAGGCAGCGGGTTGGTACGCCGGAACTGGGCGTGGAAATAGGCACAGTCCTCGGGCACGTCGGCGAGCGTGTAGTTGAGCTGATAATAGAGGATGAGCTCGTCCTCGCTGAGATTTTCCATCGTCACGCGCGCGCGTTTGCGGAACGGCATTTCCCAATAGCAGTTGAAGGCGCGCCCCGGATTGACGCAGACAGCGAGCGAGGAGAGCTGGGCATATGTCTCCCAGCCGCAGCCGAAGAAATCGCCGGCCGGGCATTCAACTGCAGGCTGTTCCTGGTCGTCCCAGTAGAAGCGCAGGATGCAGTGACGCATCTTAACGCGCGCCAGCGTCATCCAGATCTGCTGGATCGCGCCCGACCCCTCGATATCGGCGAGGGTGAAGGTCTCGCCCGGCGGGATCACGACGAAGGGCGAGACCTTCCAGCCTTGGCCAAGGTCGCGCGCGGCATTGGCGGCGGGGCCGTCGGTCGACATGCCGCCCTCGCCCTTCTCGCCTGTGAAATTCTCCGGGCTGATCGAACGCGTCTCCGCGTCTGAAAGCCGTGCCAGAGTGCCCATGTCCATGCCGAGCCCGGAAAATGCCATTTGAAAACCCCTTTTATCTTCTGTGTAACATATCACCATCGGTTAATTTCGGTGAATATCACGGTATATGCCAAAATGCTGGCGTTGCTGACATGTTAATGTTAAAGCATAGGCAGAACTTGTCCAGATTCGAAAGGGTAAAAAATGGGAGATATCGAAAGTCTGCGGTTCAGCAAGGTCGAGCGCGATTCCTTCGCGCAAAACGGGTATCTGATCAGGGAGGGCGTATTCAGCCCCGAGGAATGCGAACAGATCGCCGCGGACTGCGAGGCACTGACCGGCTCAATCGAGGCAGAAGCCAAGGGCAACAAGGAAACTTTTGGCAGCTACGTCTTCGAGCGCGACGATCGGCGCACCGTAATCAAGTGGGAGAGCGACCAGCCCGATCTCGTCCACGGCGTGGAATTCTTCGTCCACCTTTCCGAGCCACTCGACAAATGGAGCAAGGACCCGCGCCTTGTCGAGCCATGCAAGGACGTGGTCGGCGAGAACGAGATCAGTCTGTTCACCGAGAAGCTGAACCTCAAGCGCAAAAAAAAGGGCGGCGTCGTCATCCTGCATCAGGATTATCCCTACTGGACTGACGTGACGCCGGTCGCCGACCGCGCCGCAACGGCGATGATCTTCGTCGATGCGGCAAGCCGCGAAAATGGTTGCCTTGAAGTCTCGCCGGGAAGCCATCTCCGGAATGATTATGCAAAGCTATCGGTCGAAGGCTTCGGGCGCCACGAAATGGATCCCGAACAGTTCGACATGGAGAGCCTGGTCCCGGTCGAAGTTCCGGAGGGGAGCGTGGTGTTCTTTGGCCCCTTCCTTGTCCACCGCTCGCTGCCGAACACGTCGGACCATGACCGCCGTGCGCTGCTCTATTCCTATCAGCCTGCCGGCCATCCGCACGGGCGCGACATTGTCTATGAACGGCTGGGCGCCGGAAAAACGCAGACTGGCTGAGGGCCCTAGCCCGGGCGCCCGGCAAACTCGCCGCGGCGTTCGCGCAAGGCCTTCTGGATTTCGTCCAGCCGATCTTCCGTCAGTCGGTAGCGCAGAAGTACAAGTCCCGACGTTACCGCGATCACGGCGGCTCCCGGGCCCGCTATCAGGGCAAGGTTACGCACCGGTTCCCAAGGTATCGCGGCACCGCTCGCCAGATATTCTGGATCGGACGGAAAGCGCGCGAGATCAAGCACTAACCCGGCGACCAGCGCGCCAATTCCGGTCGCAGCCTTGTTCGACAGTGTAACGGCGGCATAATAAAGTCCCTCGCGCCTGGTACCGTAGAGATATTCGTGCTCGTCGGTCGCATCGGCCATCATCGCCCCGAAAGCGACGATCGCGGCAATGAGCGCGGCAAAGAGCACGATGCTGCCCGAATACAGCAGAATCCACAGCGGCAACCCTTCAGTCGGGAAAAGACCGGCTAGGCGCAGCGAGACAGGCAGAAGGTGCACGGCGCAGATGACGAAGATCGAGACCATGGTGATGCGGTGCTTGCTGAACCGCCGCATCAGTACCGCCGTTATCAGAAGGCCCGTGACCATCCCGACATGAATCCAGATCGGGCCAAGCGCGATAACCGTCATCGGTAGTTCCCAGAAATAGCGGATAACATAAAGTTCGAGCGCTATCGCCGTGCCTTCAGCGGACCAGAAGAGCATCAGCACCATGAACAAGATTCGAAACGACTGATTGCCGAAGACTTCGCCTATGCCGGCGAATATCTTCATCACGCCTTCGCGTTCTTCCGCAGGCATTTCGTGCATCCGGCCACGCAGATGACGCGTTCCGACATAGGTCAGCAGCATGGCAAGCAAGCCGATGCCGGCGATCGTCCAGCCGAAGCCTAGATAAGCCTCGTGGCGGAGAAGCCCGTCTTCGCCTGTGAAGAACAGGCCGAAACCTAAGCCGGCGGCGGCGAGGCTGCCGGCGATGTTGCAGAAGGTTGCGATCCCGCCGATCGTGGTCCGTTCGTGATAATCGCGAACGATTTCAGGTGCTATCGCCTGATATGGCAGCATGTAAACCGAGTTGGCGACGCGCACGACGATCAGCAGTGCCGCCGTCAGGATCGCAGTGGTATTATTGCTGAGACCCTCGGGCAATCCGAAGAGAAATCCGTAGGCCAGCGTCCAGGGCAGCAGCCCGGCCGCCATGAATGGGTGCCGGCGCCCCAAGCGCGACCGCAGATTGTCCGACATGTAGCCGATGAACGGATCGAGCACCGCATCGACGATCAACGAGATGAAGACGAGAAGTCCCGCCAGCGTGCCGCTCAGCCCGCAAACAGCCGTCAGGTAAAAGAAGAGAAAGGCGTTGATGCCCGCATTATGAGCGCCAAGCGCGAAAGTCGCCGCGCAATAGAGCCATTTATCGAGCAGCGAGAGCGACGGCAGCGCCGGAACGAACGGATCGCCAGTCGTCGTGACGGTGGTGCTCATCAGGCGCGACCGTGCATGGTGTAGGCCAGCCTAGCCGAGCCCGCCGAGCAATGCATATTTCACCTCCAGAAAATCCTCGATGCCGTACTTCGAGCCTTCGCGTCCGATTCCCGATTCCTTGACGCCGCCGAAGGGCGCGGTTTCGGTCGAGATGATGCCTTCGTTGATGCCAACGATCCCGTATTCGAGGGCATCGGCGACGCGCATCACCCGGCCGATATCACGGGTGTAGAAATAGGCGGCGAGGCCGAAGGGCGTATCGTTGGCGGCACGGACCACCTCGTCTTCGCTATCGAACGGGATGATCGTTGCGACGGGACCGAATATCTCCTCGTGGACGATCGCCATCTCGGCCGTCACGCCGGTGAGCACGGTGGGCTCGAAGAAGCTGCCGCCAAGTTCCGAGCGCTGGCCGCCGGTGGTTACTTTCGCACCCTTGGCGACGGCATCCTCCAACAGTCGTTCGACCTTCTCGACCGCCGCAATGTTGATCAGCGGCCCTTGCACCACTCCCTCCTCGCTACCGTCGCCGAGCTTCATCGCGCGCGCCTTTTCGGCGAGCCGGGCGGCGAATTCGTCGGCGATCCCGCACTGTGCGTAGAGACGGTTCGAACATACGCAGGTTTGGCCCATGTTGCGGTATTTGGAAATCATCGCTCCCTCGACGGCTGCATCGAGATCGGCGTCGTCGAAAACGATGAAGGGCGCGTTGCCTCCAAGCTCGAGACTGACCTTCTTCACCGTCGTCGAGCATTGCGCCATCAGCTGCTTGCCGATCTCGGTCGAGCCGGTGAAAGTGAATTTGCGGACCAGCGGATGCTGGGTCAGCTCCCTGCCGACGTCGGACGAGTGGGTAGAGGGCACGACATTGAACACACCTTCGGGAATTCCCGCCCGGTCGGCGAGCTCCGCCAGCGCAAGCGCCGAGAGCGGCGTCTCGCGCGGCGGCTTGACCAGGAACGTGCATCCAGCTGCAAGCGCGGGCGCCGCTTTGCGGGTGATCATCGCGTTCGGGAAGTTCCAGGGTGTGATCGCGGCGACGACGCCGATCGGCTCCTTGAAGACAAGGGTCCGCTTGTCGGGCGCGAATGCGGGGATAATGTCGCCATAGACGCGCTTTCCTTCCTCGGCGAACCATTCGATGAACGAGGCGCCATAGGCGACTTCGCCGCGCGTCTCGGCAAGCGGCTTACCCTGCTCGGCCGTCATCAGCCGAGCAAGATCCTCCTGGTTCGCCATGATCAGCTCGAACCAGCGCCTGAGGATTCCCGCCCGCTCTTTCGCGGTCTTCGCCCGCCAGGCCGGAAAGGCGGCGTTAGCGGCCTCGATTGCGGCCCGGGTGTCGGCGGCGGAAAGATCGGCAACCTCGGCAAGCGTTTCGCCCGTCGCAGGATTGCCAACGGCAAAGCGCGCATCGCCATCGCCGCATTTCCATAGGCCATCGACATAAGCGTCCCCGCGCAGCAGGCCGGGATCAGCGAGAGTAAACGTCATGATAATCCTTTCACGAATTCGGCGAGCGTTTCGGTCCATCCGGACCAGCGCGGATCAGGCGTCGCGCCGTCCCAGACCAGCGCGTCGCAGACGTAGCCGACGGCAATACCGCTTTCCGGATGCGCAAAGGCGAGGCGTCCGCCGGCGCCAGCGTGGCCGAACGACCCCTCGCCCAACATGGGCAATCCGTCGCGCGGAAATTCGAAACCGAGCCCGAAGCGAGCCGGGGATTCGACCGGGATGCGATCAAGCGGCGACGGCATGGCCACCGGTTCCGGCAGCTCGGCAATTCGGCCCACTGTTTCTTCCGAGAGGATGCGGAGCCCGTCTACTGAACTGATGAGTGCTGCGAACAGCCGCGCAAGCGACCGCGCATCGCCAATGCCCCCAGCCGCAGGAATTTCGGCTCGCCACGTTTCGGCATCATCGAGCATTTTTATCACCGCCGCGATCTGGTCCGATGCAAGCAGCAACGCCTCGGACACCGGATCGGTCGCGTCGATACCCTGGCTTTCCAGCGTCGCCATCCATTGCGCCCTGCCCACCCATGGCACGGTGACAAAAGCCGTCCGCACCCGCGACGCGACGTCTGCGGGTGTCCCGATCCACAAATCGAGATCGAGCGGTTCGGCGACTTCGCCTCGGAGGAACTCTCCCACACTGTATCCGGAAACACGGCGAACAATTTCGCCGAGCGCAAATCCGCCCGTGACAGCGTGATAGAGAGACGCGGTACCCGGCTGCCAAAGCGGAGTCATGGCCGCTATCGCGTCGGCCGTACGCGAGGGATCGAGGATGGTTTGCGCGTCGATACCGCTTCCGGCCGGAAAACTGGGCATACCGGCCCGGTGGGAGAGGAGGTGGGCAACCGTGACCTCTTCCTTGCCGTTTACGCCGAATTCCGGCCAGTAGCTTGTCACCGGCATCTCAATCGACAGGGCACCGCGTTCGGCGAGCATATGAACGCAGATCGCAGTCGCCGCCTTGCTGACCGACATCAATAGCCCGAGAGAGTTGCCTTCCCAACCGTCACCGGCCCAAAGATCAGCAACGAGCCGCCCGTCATGGTAGACTGCGAGCTGGGCCCCACCGGGCTGATCCGCCTGGCTTTCCAGAAAGCCGTCGCGAATCCGTTCCCAGCCAAGAGCAGTGAAACCGACAGTCACGGATCAGGCGCGTTCGGGAACGATGGTTTTGCCGCTGCGCTGATCGACATAAACTTTCCAGGGATAATGACCGCCTTCGCCGCCGGCGCCGGCCGCCTGCATATGGTTCGACACCGCCTTGCGCCATCCGGGCCCCTGATTGGCCGGCGTCATGTGCGGCATTTTGCCATGGTGGAAGGTCACGCTACCCTTGGGAATCGGACAAGCCACGGTCCGGGTCTCGTCGACGTCGCAGGTCAGAAGATCGCTGCGGATCCCTTCGACCCGATGATGGTCGAGCACCCCTTCCCGATGCCCGCCGTCTATGAAGTGCATGCAGCCCTGCACAACCGCGACATCTTGTAGCGGTATCCAGCAGGTGATTCCCTTTTCGTCGAGATTGCGCCCCCAATAGCCCTCGTCCTGATGCCAATAGGTGGGCACGCTCTGCTCCGGAGGTTTGGCGAGATACTGGTCGTACCAGAACTCCATCTTCTGCCCCATCAACGCGGAACCGAATTCGACGAGCCAGCGCTGATATCGCTGGCCGGCAAAATCCGGCCACAAATGGGAGGGAGACGCTTGAATGATCCGGAAGCTCCGATTTTCGAGTTCCTCTGCTTCATCCCACGCCCAATCCTTGGCGAGCGAGTCCTTTTGATCATGGATCTGGCCGCAGCGCCGGTCGATCTCGTCCAGCGCGTCATGCGGAATGGCGTTGGGGACGACGAGCCAGCCATGCTCCGCAAAAAATTCGATCTGGTCGTTGTCGGCATCGGGGAAAGCCATGCTTCGCTCCTAATAATGGGCCTAGCTAACATGTCACATGACTGCTATCAAGCCGGCTTGGGAGAATTGATGGCTTTTTTCCACTTACTGGTATTCTAGTAGACGAGGATATAGAGAATCGGTGAACGCCAATGGGAGGTATCAATGGAAACGCTTGACCAGCTGATTCGCGACATGCCGACACGCGAATTCGAACCCGAACTGCCGGCTTCGACGATCGAACAGTTCTGGGAAGAGGGATTCACCCGGATCGAGAGGATCACGACCGACGAGGAGATCGAATGGCTGCGCCGTCTCTACGACGTGATGATGCGCGGCGAGGTCGAGGATACGGTGCTGATCCGCGACGTTATGGTCAGGCTTGACGAACCGCGCGGCGACCGAGTCTCGCAGATTATAAAACCCGAGCTGACCGTGCCGGCGCTCAAGAACACCTTGTTCTGGCGCAATGGCCGCAAGCTCGCCGCCGCGATACTCGATGCCGAAGCCGATACGCTTGAGGGCTGGGGCCACATGGTCCGCAAAGCACCACATGACGACGAAGTGCTCGCCTGGCACCAGGACGAGGGCTTCTGGGATCCGCAATACGACTATCGCGCGCTCGCCGTCTGGCTGGCGCTCGACCCGGCGACCGAGGAAAGCGGTTGCATGACATTCCGGCCGCGCTCGCACAAGCAAGGCGTTCAGCATCATGCGCTCGGTGCCGGCGATCCGGCCGTCACCTATCTCGAGATCACCAATGTCGACGAGAGCGACGCGCAGCTGCAGCCCGTACCGGTCGGCTCCGTTTCGATCCATCACTGCCGCACGATGCACAAGTCGGGGCCCAACAAGAGCGATCACGTGCGGCGCGCTTATGTCAACGAGTGGCAATTGCCCCCTGTCCGCCGCGAAACGGCGTACGACAGGCCCTGGTGGTTCGCTCGCGAAGCAGCCCGGCGGGAACTCGAAACCCAATCATAGGCTCACCCGGTCTTTGCCGGTCAATCGGTCAGACAAAAATGGGGAGCGCGGTCGTCGCCCGCGCTCCCCAGTTAGAGAGTTCGCGTTTAGTGGTCGCCGAACCGGAAACCCAACCGCAGCCCGTATTGCCGCGGTGCACCCGGGAAGGTGATGTTGCCGAAATTCTGGACGCCGGCGAGATAGCGCTCGTCGAACAGATTGGACGCCCATAGTTCACCGTACCAGTTGCCGCCGTCGAGCCGCAGCCCGGCGTTGACGAGAGTACGTGACGGAAGCCTGGTCGACGGATCCGGAATGAGCGTTCCGTTCGAAGCCGAAGCATAGGACACGGCGACCCGCGGCGTCAGCGTGAGATCGCTACTCAGCTCGAACTCGTAGGATGCGAGTGCATTAAACGCCACCGGCGGAGAGAAGGGCGAGTCACCCCCCGAAATGCTGATGATATTATTGGGCGCCGTCAGGAACGGACTCACGACCCGCGGATATGTGCCAAGATTGCTCTCCAGAAGTGCCAAGCTCGCATCGAGATGGAACGCACCGAGTTGGGCCTGAACGGCTGCCTCGAGCCCGTAAATCTCGCTGCTGTCAGTAGCGTTCTGCAAGATATTGAGGTTAAATATCTCGTCCTGGAACTGTGCCTGGTAATTCGACAGTGTCTGATAGAAGACGCCGATCTGGGTCCGAACATCTCCGCCAAGCCAAGTTGCCTTCCAGCCGGCTTCATAGTCCCAAACCGTTTCCGAGCCGAATCGAATGCCGTTGGTAATCCCAAAACCGCCGGTAACATGGCCGCGTGCGACAAGGGCATAGATGTTGTGATCTGCTGTAGGGTGGAAAGTAAGTGCCAACTTGCCGTCGACATCCTCCTCTCTAAAGCCTTGGGTGGCGACGAAAAACGGAATGGTCGGCGGCGCCGCGCCGTTGCCGAAGACGATATTGGTCGTATTGTCGACTTCATAGTTCGAATAGCGAATGCCGAATTCGGCCTCCCACTGCTCCGAGAAGCGGTACCGAAGATCGGCGAATAGCGCGAACTCGTCCTCGCGGTTGAAATAGGGTTCGCCGAACGAGAAATAGGGGAAATCGGAGCTGACGACGAAACCGCCGAGATCGCCGGGTGCGCCGGTAATGTTAAACCCGTTGCGTTCATACTCGAAAATGATGCTGTCGGTTCGCTGCGCGAACGCGCCGAGCACATAGGAAAACGGGTGTTCAGGACCGGACGGCGAGATCAGGTTGATTTCTTCCGATATCAGTTCGAAATCGCCGGCGCTTTCGAATTGAGCGAAGCTCGGCAACTGGCCGTTCTGGTCATTGTTGTTGACGGTATTGGTAAACTGGTAGCCGGTCGTCGAGCGCAGTTCGTGCCCGCTGTCAAATTCATAGTTGATTGCTCCGACGACGCGCGCCGAACGATCGACATAGGCAAAGTCGGCATTCACCACGAGATCGTAGAGCGGGAAACCCGCACTGCTGGTGAGGCCGCCGCCGAAATCGAGATCGCTCAGATCGACGCGCAGTTCGAAGCTGAGATTGTTGGTCGGCTCCCATAGCGCGCCGAAGCGGATGCTATCGAGATTTGGCCTGCCCGGATGTCCGGTAAAAGTTCCCGACAAGGAATCAACAAGGAGTTCGTTGCGCTCGAAATGATTATAGGCAACGCGGAAGGCGAATTCGTCGCCCACCGGAATGTTCACGATGGCCGTGCCGCCGAACTGTTCGCGATTGCCAAGCTCGCCCTCGATGCTCCCGCTGAAGCGACGCAATTCAGGCGAACGTGTGTTGAGGAAGATCGCGCCACCCGCCGCACTCTTGCCGACAAAGGTTCCCTGCGGTCCGCGCAGCACTTCGACCGATCCGATGTCATAATAGGGCTCGTTTTGAAAATAGCCCGGAAAGGTGGGGACGCCGTCGCGATAGATGACGACGCCGGAGGAAAGTTCGATATCGACCGCGCTCCGGCCGATACCACGGATGTTGAGGACGTTCGCCGAGCTGTAATCGCTGACGGTGAGCCCCGGCGCTGCATATTGCAGAGATACGATGCCCTCGACGCCCTGAGCTTCGAGCACCTCGCCACTCAAAACCGTCGCTGCGATCGGAACGTCCTGGAGATTTTCCTCTCGACGCTGGGCAGTGACGACGATCGGCGCCGAGCCAGAACTATTCTGGGCAAGGACAGGACCCTGCCCTTGTTCGTTTTCCTGTGCCGCGGCTGCGCCGCTCCACAACAGCGCAAGAACACATGTACTGCCCGATAGCGCCGCAAATCTGCGTTGAACCATTTTCCCCTCTCCCTGTATTAGCCTTTATGCTCTTGGGCTAACATGTAGCATGTTAGCAGAACGAATCGCAAGCGCTGTGTTGCAATTAAGGCGATTATTCGCAAAGGCTGGCATATTAGCAACAGCCGCTCGTGGGGATCAGCGCCTTGCATGGACGGGCAAATTGCTAGAAAAGCGGCGCTTCAGGAGGGAGTATGGGGAATTCGAAAACATCTTCCGAGCAATCCAAGGCAGAGCGGGTCTATCAGGATTTGCGTCGAAAGATCAGAGAATTATCGCTCCCGCCCGGCTTCCCGCTGCGCAAAGAAGATATCGCCGCCTCGCTCGGCGTATCCCGCGCGCCGGTTAGCGAGGCCATATCCCGACTTGCCGACGAAGCCCTAGTCGACATCTATCCACAGCATGGCAGCTTCGTGTCCCCTATCCGATCGAGCGACGTGCGGGAGAGCCTGTTCATCCGTACCGCACTCGAAGTCGAGGCGGCCCGACGCGTTGCACAACAGGCCGACGAGGCCCTGATAGAAACGCTTGACGAAAATTTGCAGCAGCAGGAAGCGGCGCTGAAATCCGGGGATTTGCCGGCCTTCTACGATCTCGACGAGGCCCTCCACTCGTTGATTTTCGAGGCGATCGAATCGCCCCGCGCCCTTCGCTTGCTCGATGCCGCCCGCGCTCCGCTGGACCGGCCAAGGCGTATTACGCTTCCCGAGGAAGGCCGCGCCGCAGGAACCTATGCCGAGCACAAGCGACTCGTCGAGGCGATACGAACGCGTGATCCAGAATTTGCCGCCGCCGCCATGCGGACCCATCTGACGCAAGTGGCCCAGGCCGTCGAACGGGAATTGGCGGAAATCGAGAAAGCGGAAGAAGAAAAGAGTTAGCCTGATCCGCGTTTGGCCTGATCGGACGGAGAGCGAAGGCTAAAATATCAGAGTAGACGAGGCGACCTTTCCCGACTAAGAAATCCTCTTCTGACATGTTAGTGGGACGAGGATGCAGGTAAGAGACTTCACGACGAAGCGCGGCGAAAAGCTTTCATTCTCGCTCATGGGATGCGGAGGGACGCCGTTTGGCGACGTGCAGACGAGCCTGGGCAGCGCCGAAACCGCGAACCTTGCCAATGCCGCATGGAAAGCGGGCATCCGGTATTTCGACACTGCACCCTGGTATGGCCATGGCCTTTCGGAACTGAGACTTGGTCCGTTGTTGCAGGCGTTCCCACGGGACGAATTCCTACTCTCGACCAAAGTCGGCAAACTCGTCGAGCCCTGCTCGAGCAGCGACGCCGAAACGGTACCCTATTTCCATCCTGGCCCGCCGCCGCGCCGAATTGTCTTCGACTACAGCTATGATGGCGTTATGCGGTCCTTCGCGGAAAGTATGACGCGTCTCGGCCTCGAGAGTGTGGACATCCTGCTCGTCCACGACGTCGATCCCTATACCCATGGTTCACTCGAAACTTCGGAAATCCGGATTCGCGAACTGGTCGATCTCGGTGGTTGGCAAGCCCTGGACGAACTCCGCAAGACGGGCCTCGTCAAGGCGATCGGCGCCGGAGTCAATGATTGGGAACCGTGCGTTAGGCTTCTCGAACTCACCGACCCGGATCTTTTTTTGCTGGCCGGCCGCTACACGCTACTCGAACAGACGCCGCTGCATACGCTTTTCCCCCACTGTCGTCGGCGCGGAGTCGGCATCGTTCTCGGGGGACCGTATAATAGCGGTGTGCTGGCGCGGAAAGGCGGCGAATTCAATTACGGTCCGGCGCCGGCCAAGGTCATTGCCTTGGCAGAAAAATTGCGCGCCGTGAGCGAACGGTACGGGCTCACTCTCGCCGAAGCCGCAATCCAGTTTCTTACCGCCCTCCCCGAAATCGTCTGTATTTTGCCGGGCCACAACAGTCTCGACGAGCTAGCTGCGAATGTCGCCAATCTCGATACGTTGGCGCCACCTGCAATGTGGGATGAGATGAGGGCCGAAGGCTTGATCGACGCCGAAGCGCCGGTGCCGGGGGAGACTGTCGATGCTTAAGGGAATCAATCCGCTGGTGGGCCCCGATCTCCTCGCGATAATGCGCGCGATGGGGCATGGCGACGAAATCGTCGTCGTCGATGCGAATTTTCCGGCATCTTCGGTAGCGCGGCGATTGGTCCGCATGGATGGAACAAGCGCGACCGAAGTCGCGGGCGCAATCTTGGCATTGCTGCCGCTCGACAATTTTGATCTCGATGCCGCCTTCCGGATGGGCGTCACAGGCGCGCCTGAACAGGTGCCGGACGTCGTTGTGGAGTTTCAACGACTACTCGAAGCTGTCGGCTATACCCGCAGGATCGCCCAGATCGAGCGCATGGCCTTTTACGAACGGGCGCGCGCTGCCTATGCGATCGTCGCCACTGGCGAGACGCGGCTATGGGGCAATCTGATCCTCAAGAAAGGCGCGATCGCGCCGGGCACATGAGCCGGATCGACGCCCATCACCATTTCTGGCAGCTCGACCGCGGCGACCATGCTGGCTGGCTGACCGCCGAGATGCCCGAAATCCATCGCGACATCCTGCCGCCCGACCTCGAGCCGCTGATCGCGGCGGCGAACATCGACAAAACGATCCTCGTCCAAGGCGCCGAGGATGCGGGCGAGACCGAGTTTCTACTCGAGGTTGCGGCCGATACACCGTTCGTTGCCGGCGTCATCGGCTGGATCGATTTCGGGAGCGCGGCGGGGGTTGCAGATATCGAGCGGCTTGCCGGCAACCCGCTGCTCGTTGGTCTGCGCCCGATGCTGCAAGATGTGACCGATACACGCTGGCTGTTCCGCGAGGATGTCCAGCCAGCGATTCAGGCGATGAAGGTGACGAAGCTGACATTCGACGCGCTGATCCGCCCCTGGCACCTTGCTGATCTTTCCGAATGGGCCGCCGCGCATCCCGATTTGCCTATCGTCATCGACCATGCGGCAAAGCCGCTTGTTGCTTGGCGCCAATATGAGACATGGGCCGAAGGAATGCGCCAAGCCGCCGCCCAGCCCAATGTCCATTGCAAGCTTTCGGGCATCGTCAACAATGCCGGGACGGCCTGGGATGCCGAAAAGCTCAAGCCCTATGCCGATCTGCTGATAGACGCCTTTGGGCCCGAGCGGCTGATGTACGGCAGCGACTGGCCGATGATCGATCTCGCCGGCGACTATTCGAGCTGGTTCGCAGTTTGCGGGGAGCTGACCGCCGATCTGCCCGAAGCCGACCGCGCAATGATCTTCGGCGGCACAGCGGCACGCTTCTACGGCATTGCCGATGGTTGAGGCAGCCAACATCTTGCCCATCGACGGCCATGCGGGGACGATGGTCGGCCGGCTCTGGGTCGAAGGCACGGCACCGGGACCGCGCACGGTCGCGATCCGCGAAGAGGGCGTATTCGACCTCTCGGCGCTCGCGCCGACGATGAGCGACCTGTGCGATCTCGACGATCCGGCCGGGCAGGTACACGCACATCCGGGCGAGCGGCTTTGTGGGCTCGACGACGCGCTCACCTCGGGCGCGCTGCTCGCGCCTTGCGATCTCCAGGCAATCAAGGCGGCCGGCGTCACCTTCGCCGACAGCCTGATCGAACGCGTCATCGAGGAACGCGCCAAGGGGGACGCACAGGCGGCGCTGGCCCTCAGGGATGAGCTTGCCGGGATTTTCGACGGCGAGATCATGGGGATCGAGCCCGGCTCGCCGGCCGCCGAGGAGGCGAAGCGCCTGCTGATCGAAAAGGGGCTGTGGTCGCAATATCTGGAAGTCGGGATCGGGCCCGATGCCGAAATTTTCACCAAGGCGCAGTCGCTTTCCGCCGTCGGCTACGGCGCGACGATCGGGCTTCATCCGAAATCGGAATGGAACAACCCCGAGCCCGAGATCGTGCTCGCCGTCTCTTCCACCGGGAAGATCGTCGGCGCTTCGCTCGGCAACGACGTCAATCTGCGCGATTTCGAGGGGCGTAGTGCGCTGCTGCTTTCCAAGGCCAAGGACAATAATGCGTCCTGTGCGATCGGTCCCTTCATCCGGCTGTTCGATAGGAGCTTCGGCCTCGACGACGTCAAGGCCGCCGAGGTGCGGCTCGTGGTCGAAGGGGAGGACGGCTTCGCCGTCCAAGGCGCCAATGTGATGGCCGAGATCAGCCGCCCGCCTGAAAGCCTCGTCGCCGCGACGATCGGCCCCAATCACCAATATCCGGACGGCTTCATGCTGTTCCTCGGCACGATGTTCGTACCGACCGAAGACCGCGCCGGGTCGGGCCAGGGCTTCACCCACCGGATCGGCGACGTGGTGCGCATTTTCTCGCCGATGCTCGGTACGCTCGAAAATGTCGTCGATCTCAGCTCGGCCGCGCCGCCCTGGACCTTCGGGACGCGCGCACTGATGCGATCGCTTGCGGAAAGGGGGTTGTCGTGACCGGATCGAGCCATGTGAAAGGCGCCACCGAGCCGCCGCTGATCGAGGAAACTATAGGGACGATGCTTGATCGCGCCGTCGCCGAGGCGGGAGAGACCGAAGCACTGGTCTCGATCGAGCAGGGCATCCGGTGGAGCTTCGCCGAATTCACGCGCCGCGCCGACCGGATCGCTGCCGGACTGCTCGCGTTGGGCCTAGCGCCCGGCGATCGGGTCGGCATCTGGGCACCCAATTGCGCCGAATGGGCGCTGACCCAGTTCGCGACCGCACGCGTCGGCCTGATCCAGGTCAACATCAACCCCGCCTATCGGCTGAGCGAGCTCGAATACACGCTCAAGAAGGTCGGCGTGCGCGCGCTGATCGCCGCCGAACGCTTCAAGACCAGCGAATATGTCGTAATGGTCGAGGAGCTGGCGCCCGAGATCGCGGAGGGAGGCGCAGGGCCGCTGAGCTGCGCGCGCCTGCCGATGCTCGAGCGCGCGGTCAAGATCGGCGGCGAACGGCGGCCGGGCTGGCTCGATTTCGCCGATCTCGGCACCGAACCGGGTAAGGAATTTGCAGATGCAGCGGCAACCGTCGAGCCCGATCAACCGATCAACATCCAGTTCACGAGCGGCACGACGGGGAACCCCAAGGGGGCAACTCTCTCCCACCAAAACATCATCAACAACGCGTATTTCGTCGGCCGTGCGACGGGCCTCGCCCCCGGCGACCGGCTCTGCATTCCGGTGCCGCTCTATCACTGTTTCGGCATGGTGATGGCGAACCTTGCCTGCATCGTCCACCGCGCGACGATGATCTATCCCTCGGCGGGCTTCGATCCGCTCGCCGTTCTGCAGACCGTTGAAGCCGAGCGCTGCACCGCACTCTACGGCGTCCCGACCATGTTCATCGCCGAGCTTGGGCATCCCGAATTCGAGACGTTCGACTTTTCTTCGCTGCGCACCGGGATCATGGCTGGCTCGCCATGCCCGATTGAGGTGATGCGCCGTGTCATCAACCGGATGCATATGAGCGAGGTCACCATCGCCTATGGCATGACCGAGACGAGCCCGGTCAGCTTCCAGAGCGAGCCGGGCGACCCGCTCGAACGCCGTGTCACCACCGTTGGCCGCATCCAGCCGCATATGGAGGCGAAGATCGTTTCCGAGGTCGGCGCGACGCTGGGCTGCGGCGAGCCCGGCGAGATCTGCACGCGCGGCTATGCGGTGATGCTCGGCTATTGGGACGATGAGGAGCGCACCGCCGAGGCGATCGACGAGGACGGCTGGATGCACACCGGCGATCTCGGCACGATCGACAAGGAGGGCTATTGCAACATCGTCGGCCGCGCCAAGGACATGATCATCCGCGGCGGCGAGAATGTCTATCCGCGCGAGATCGAGGAGTTCCTGTTCAACCACCCGGACGTCGAGGACGTGACTATCGTCGGCCTCCCCGATGCGCGTTTCGGCGAGGAAATCTGCGCCTGGATCAAGCTTCGCGGAAGCGCTTCGTTGAGCGAGGAGGATATCCGCGACCACTGCCGCGGCCAGATCGCGCATTTCAAAGTGCCGCGCTACGTCCGCTTCGTCGACGAATTCCCGACCACGGTGACCGGCAAGATCCAAAAGTTCGTCATCCGTGACGCGATGATCGATGAGCTTGGGCTGACCAAGGCGGAGACCGCGTGAACGCGACCGCTGTCGCCGAGGACGCGCCCGCATCGCCCGCCGGCCTCACCCGCGGGCAGTTCGGCTGGGCGCTGTTCGAGTTCGCGCGCGCGCCGACCGGCACGCTGATCTTCATGTTCATCTTCGCCCCCTATTTCGCACAGACGGTGGTCGGCGATCCGGTGCACGGCCAGGAGGTGTGGAGCCTCGCCAACACCATCGCCGGGGGCTGCATCGCCGTGCTTGCGCCGCTGATCGGTGCAGCGGCCGACCGGATGGGTAACCGCAAACCCTGGCTTGTCGCCGCCGTCGTGCTGATGGCGCTGGCGACGTCGCTGCTCTGGTTCGCGAAGCCGGGCGGTGCCGGGCCGGTCGGTATCCCCGCGATTTTCGTCCTCATCGTCGTGATCGGGATCGCGATGGAAGGCAGCGTGATGGTCCATAACGCGATGCTTGCCTCGGTCGCGGGGCCGGAGCGGGTGGGGCGGCTTTCGGGGCTCGGTTACGGCCTCGGCAACGTCGCAAGTTTCAGCTCGATGATGCTGATTTTGCTCCTATTTGCGCTGCCGGCCAGCCAGACAGTGGATTGGGCCTTTCTTCCCGACGCGCCCGCCTTCGGCCTCGACGCGGACGCGTTCGAACATGCGCGCGTGGCCGGACCGATCGCTGCCCTATGGCTGCTCTTGGCGGCGACTCCCTTTTTCCTGTGGACGCCCGACCGACCCTCTACCGGCACACCGCTCCTCCGCGCCTTTCACGAGGGGCTAAGCCAGCTGCTGCTCACCGTTCGCCGAGCGCGGCGTGTCGCCAACGTCGGCAAATTCCTCATCGCCCGGATGATCTACAACGACGCGATCGTCGCGATGCAGGTCTATTGCGCGATTTACGCGGCCGGCGTGTTCGGCTGGGACACGGCGGCGATCCTGATGTTCGCGCTGATGGTCGCCGCCTGCTGCTTCGTCGGCAGCCTGGTCGGCGGCTGGATCGACACGAAGCTCGGCTCGAAGCGCGCGATCATCTGGTTTCTTGCCGCCAACTGCTTTGCGCTCATCGCCGCCGTCTCGGCTACTCCGACGGAGATTTTCTTCATTCCGATCGATCCGGCCGCGACGGGCCCGCTTTGGGACTTCCCCTATTTCCAGACGCTGCCCGAGGTTATCTTCCTCATCCTCTTCCTGATCCTCGCTGTCATGGCGACAGTCGTTCTCGTATCGAGCCGTGCGATGATGGCCAAGATCTCACCGCTTTCGCTGATGACTCAGTTCTTCGGCCTGTTCGCGCTATCGGGTTTTGCGACGGCATTCATCGGCCATGGCGTCGTCGCCTGGTTCACGGCAACTTTCGAGAGCCAGCGGATCGGTTTCGTCTCGGTGATTATCCTGATGATGATCGGCATCGCGCTGATGTTCACGGTGCGCGAGGAGCGCGCGCCCGAGCTCGGCTGATCAGGCGCGCTCGCCCCCGATCCAGACCTCCATATCTCCCAGCTTCGCATCGGCAACGACGAGATCGGCGCGGAGCCCAGGCGCGATCCGTCCGCGTTCACCTTCGATGCGGAGGAAGCGTGCCGGCGTCTCGGTTGCCATGACGATGGCGTCGGCAAGTCCGACGCCCATACGCTCCACCGCGTTGAGCACCGCCGCTTTCATTGTCAGCGCGCTACCCGAAAGGACGCCGTGCTGATTGCGGCAGGCGCCGTCTTCCAATTGCACTTCGCTATTCCCGAAGCGGAAGACGCTTCCTTCGGCCATGCCGACCGCCGGCATCGCGTCGGTGACCAGCATCAACCTGTCCCGGCCCTTGCAGCGCCAGGCGATCCGAAGCGCCTCGTCCGAGACATGATGACGATCCGCGATGATACCGCACCAGCACTGGTCGAGCGAGAGCGCGACGCCGGCGCACCCTGGCTCGCGCGCGGAGACCGGCGCCATAGCGTTGAAAAGATGTGTGAAGCCGGTGAGGCCCGCCTCGGCGGCGCACTTGACGGTTGTGGCATCGGCATCGCTATGTCCTGCCGCAACGATAATTCCCTGGGCTACGAGCGCAGCGATCGCCTCGGGCGACGCCCGCTCAGGTGCCAAAGTGACCAACGTCACGCCGTTGTCGAGACTGGTGAGCATATCGACCAGATCCGAGCCGAGATCGCGGAACATCGCAGCATTGTGCGCGCCCTTGCGCGCTTCGCTCAGGAAGGGGCCTTCGAGATGAACGCCGAGAATTCCGGGCACACCTTCGGCTATCGCGTCGCGCACCGCGGCGATCGCGGCCGGGATCTGGCCGAGCCGGTCGCTGACCAGCGTCGGCAGCAGCGACGTCGTACCGCTCGGCCGGAAGGTTTCCGCGATCGCGCGTAGACCTTCGATAGTCGGCTCAGCGCTGAACAGCACGCCGCTACCGCCGTTGACCTGCGCATCGATGAAGCCGGGAAAGAGCAGCCTTCCCCGGCAATCGACTCGCTCTCCCGGACAAGGCCCCTCATCCTTACCGATGGAGGCGATCCGCTCACCGGTTACCGTAAGACGCCAGCCGGTAACGAATTCACCGTCGAGAAACAGTGCAGCGTTCACGAAACTTGTCGTCGCCATCGCGCCTAACCCTCGCCTCGCGCGATCATGACCGCGCCCTCGAGCGCATCGGCCTTGGCCGGCGACAATCGGTTACGCCGTTCCAGATAGGGCATCAGCGGCCCGGCGAAACCGCCGACCAGCGACACCCTCCCGCCGCCCAGTTCCTGCGCTCGGTCGATCAGCGCATCGACATCCGCTGCCGCCTCGCAGAGCGCAGTCAGCGCCACGCCGTCCTTCCTGGCCGCCGCTTCGACCGCCCATGGCGCAAAACCACCGAATTCAGCGGGCGTCGCCGAGGCGGCCCAGAGAGCGATCTGCTCTGGATTGCCGTCGAAACGTTCCATCAGCCGCTTGGTGAGCCCGCTCGGCGGCCTGGTTCCGTCCGCCGCCGCGAGCGTGCCCTGTAACACGCGGCGCCCAACCCAGGCCGCGCTGCCGAGATCGTAAAGGCGGAAGCCATAGCCGCTCAAAAAATGCCGCCGCCCCTGTCGAACGGCAAGGGCGGCCGTTCCCGTGCCGACCGAGACCACGGCTCCGTCTTCACCGCCGCTCGCACCGAGCCAGGCGGCATAGATGTCGACTTCGAAACGAGTCTTTCCGAAAGGGCTTCGCCACGCTGAGAAACCTCTCGCCGGTTCTTCGCGGGAAACGCCCGCCGAGGCGATCCCCGCGCTGACAAAGGGCAATGTGTCTTCGCCTATGTCTGCGATTGCGAGACCTCGCGCAATCACCGCATCGAGCGTAGCAAAGCCCTTTTCGCCTTCCGCATAGGGACTGGCCGGCCCAGCTTCGCGCTCGGCCACAAGTGCACCGGCGGCATCGCGGATGCGCAGCTTGCACCGCGACGCACCAGCGTCCACCCCAAGGAAAAAGTCCGCTCGCTCAGCCATCCTACTGAAACGGCCGAGCCGTCAACATAGCACATGCGGTGCCGGCCAGTTCTTTGTCCACCATCACTCTACCCGGCGGAAGGCAATGAATGATGCTCGCCGGCCAATTGGTATCGAACCTCTCAAGGGCCGCGATTTTTACCAAACTGTGGGCTTTGTCTTCTCCCGTCATCACGAGCACGGTTTCCCGGGAAAATCGCTTGATCGTCCCAAGACCGACGCTGACGCCATGGCTCGGTACGGCTCCGGTCGAAGCTAATTCGGGAAAACTCAAGCGACTGTCACACCGCGTCGTTTCCGCCAGTTCTATTATCCGAGTTTCGCTCTCACGCCGCGTTCCCGGCGGATTGAAGGCGACATGACCATCGGTCGTACCCGAAGCCAGAAGGAACAGGTCTATGCCGCCAAGCATTTCAATGCGGCGTTCGAATGCAACGGGATTACCGGGTGGCGGCGCCAGAATGTTCGCGGCCGGCACTTTGTGCGAAACCGGCAAATGTTCATTGAGCGGGTCGATGATCTCGCGTCGGGCAAAGCCTATGCAGCTGCAGTGCCGGTCGGCCGGGATCCACTGCCATCCGGTTGCGGTCCTTTCGACGAACTCGTCCATCAGGGCGATGTGCAAATTTGAAAAATTGGCACGGCGCTCAGAAGCCATGGACGCGAAAGCGCGATAGGTGGGCTTCAACGAACGGCCGGAGGGGCAGCCTATAACATAAGCCCGCCCTTCTCTTTCGGCAGACGCCGCGCCATCGAGCAATTCTTCTGCGAGCGCTGCGCCCAAATTCTCTGGATCATCAAATATTTTGAGCGAAATCATGCCCTCACCGGCTGCATCTCACCGGCTAGAGCCGCATCGAAAGCTTGCCATGTCTCGCTGCAATCAAGAACTGACTTTGTTTCCATCGCCCGATCAATCATCATGATCGTCAGCCCGGCCTCTAGCGACTCGCGCGCCGTTACCGGATATTCTCGCTCACCACGTAAGGCCGCCAGCAGGTCCTCCGCCATCGCATGATCGGCACCGCCGTGCATCTTTTCCTCATCGACCTTCCAGCTTATTCTTTCCGGCTCGACATCGCCGTCGCGCGCAACCGTCAGCGTCAGCGTACCGAAATCCAGCAGCATGGTTCCTTGCGTTCCGGCTATGTACCACCGCCGTTCGGGAAGCGCGGTCTTCGTATTGCTATGGAGCGACAGACGAATACCGTTTTCATATTCAACGATCGCCACCTAGTGATCAACGATGTCATGATCGGCCGAATAGGGATCTGCAGCTGCGTTCCATCCGGCGAACGCGTTCAGGAAACCGCCATGGGCATCCGCGTCGAGATCGGGCCGTTCGACGGTATGCGGCGTGAACATCTTTCGCCCTCCGAAACTCACCACACGCACCGAACGCGCACCGATGATGCGCTGGAACAGGTCGAAATCATGACACATCTTGTCGAGCAGGTACGACCCGGCCCACTCCTGTTTCCGGCGCCAGTTACGCGCGATATAACCGCCATGAGCAGGTGGCAGGTGATCGGTCGCGTCGAACGAGACGATCTTGCCTATCTCACCTTCGTCGATTCGTCGGAATACATCCTGGATCGAGGGTGCTGAGCGGGCGACAAGGCCGACATAAATCGACGGATACGTGCCACGTCCCAGCCTCCGGGCCAACGCGACGCTTTCCTCCACCGTGCGCACTATCGGCTTCTCGGCAAAAATCGGCCAACCGCTTCCGATAGCCTCAATCAGGTGCTCAAAATGGAGATGATTTGGTGAACCTATCAAAACAAGATCATGCGGTCCTGCGGCGAGAAGCGAGGAGACATCATCATATTGCGTACCGATATCAATGCCCTTGGACTGTAGAATTGGCAGTCCTACCGGAGCCGGATCGCAATAGCCGGTGATTTCGAAATCCCACCCGATATCGCGCATGGCGCTGAGCACGAAGGCCATGCGCAGGCCGAGCCCTATGACGCTTATTCTGTCGCTTTGAGTGCTCATCGGCCTGCTCCTATACAAAGCAATTCCGTACTACCGAGCATTGACATGTTTGTCATCCAGAATTCTTAGCCAATATACCAAAAAAGTCCGGATAGGTGTGTGTCTAACATTTTAACGATAGATTTTTGATCTTGCTTGCGTCCAAGTCCGGCCAAGAGCCGCCCAAGCATAAGCCAGGTTCGGTCTCGCGACTGCAATTCGGGGTGACGCACGGGCGTGAATCCCGAAACCAGTTCCAGACCCCGGCCCTTAGCCGCATCTGCGGAATCTTGATCTCATCAATCCAGATGAATTTATCCGCGTGCACCAAGTTGACGCGCCGAGGCCCGCCAGACACATTACGGCCCAGCCTCCGGAATGGCCCAGTTTTTCGAGCTATTCCGGCCGACTACAGGCAGTCTGCTGTTCGATGAGAAAACGTCGGACGGACCGCTCCAGCGCCACTTTCCGCGAGCGAGATCGACACGGCTTTAGACACTGTCATAGTGAAACGGCGCGACGAAGGGCTCGGGATAGCATTCATACTCAACCGTCGGCGGCGCGTCAGGCTGGAGGCCTTCGATCGATCGGAGCAACTTGACTCCCCCCTTGTTCCAGCCTTCGTCATACTCGACATAAATGTTCATAAAGCCGTGCAGCCTGGCGATCCGCCATTCACCGTCAACCCGCACATAGACGTTCTCGTAGGTTGCCTCGCCCCAGCGCGCCTCGGCGCCAAGCGACCCCACCATCATGAAGCTGCGCCAGCGGCCCTGGGCGGTGCCGGCCTCGCTATCGACATGGATGACGGGCTGAAGCTGCATATGGTTGTAAAGCATGCCGCGGCCGTAGGGCGGCAAATGGTGGAGATATGCGCGGACTCGCTCGCGCCCGATAAAGACGCCGCGCCCGGCAAGCTCGAGGCTGCCGTCCGCGACGAAGAGGCTAGCCGCCTTATCCCACAGACCCTTATCGACATAATAGCCGTACGCCGCTTGCAGGTTCATGATCGACAGATGATCCTCTGCGTGACGCGCACGCTTTTCTATCGCCTCCTGCCTCGCACGCAGTTCGGCCAGCTCGGCGCGCAGCGCCGCAATCTCGTTGCTCATCCTTCTCTCTCCAGTGCTTGGCGGTCCTCCGCTTCCCTGTCTTCCCTGGCGCGGCTGACCAGATAGGCGCGGATCGCGGCGAGGTCGTGGCGCGTCAACTGGCGCGCAAAGCCCGGCATGCCGCGCGGCGCCAGCGCCCCACCGAGTACGACACCTTCGAATGCCTCCTCGCCGAGCAGCGGCGTCCTGCGCAGGTCAGGATAGGCGCCGGCGCTGACCGCGCCCGCGCCGTGGCAGCGCATGCAATAGCGGCCATAGAGAAAGTCGCCGCGAGCTACGTCGGCGACCAACACCGCGATATCGGGCGGATCGAGCGGCGAGACGGTGCGCTCGGGCGGTTCAGGCAGCTGCGCCTCGCCGTCGAGACGGAAGACGAGCAGCCGGTTGGGGCCGATCGCATTGCCCGCCTGGAGTGCCATCAGCCCGCCGGTCAACGGCCAGCCACCGCCATAACCGGCCATCACTGCGACGTACTGGATGCCGTCGAGCCGATAGGTGATCGGTCGGGCGACAATCCCGGTCTGCGCATCAAAGGACCAGAGTTCGCTCCCGTCGCGGGCGTCATAGGCGACGAGCCTCCCTTCGACGTTGCCCTGGAAGACGAGGCCGCCGCCCGTCGCCAGCACGCCGCCGTTGAAAGGTGCGGCGAGATCGTGCCGCCAGACCTCACGCTGCGTGACCGGATCCCAGGCGACGAGATAGCCGTGCATGTCGGCATAGAGCGCCTCGATCTGCCCCTCGTTCATCCTGCCGCCGCCGCGGATCGCCACGCCCGAGCTGTATGCGCCGAGCTGCGGTTCCTCGTCCTCAGGGGCATAGGGCATGCCGGTGTCCTGCGCGGGAATGTAGACGAGCCCGGTGTCGGGCGAGAAAGCCATGGGCGGCCAGTTGTGCCCGCCGCCCGAACTCGGACGCTGGAAGAAAGGTCGGCCGGTTTCATAATAGCGCGCATCGGGATTGATCTCGGGGCGGCCCGTATCAGGATCGATGCCCAACGCCCAGTTCTGCTCGACATAGGCTTCGGCAGAGATGAATTCGCCCGTCTCGCGGTCGATGACGTAGAGGAAGCCGTTTTTCGGCGCTTGCATCAGCACATGCCGCACTTCGTTGCCGATCTCGAGATCGGCAAGGATCATATTTTGCGTCGCCGTATAGTCCCAGCTCTCACCCGGCACCTCCTGAAAGTGCCAGACATATTCGCCCGTTTCGGGCCGGAGCGCGACGATCGAGGAGAGGAAGAGATTGTCCCCTTCCCCGTTCGAGCGGCGCCCGTAGTTCCACGCGCTTCCGTTGCCGGTACCGATATAGAGAAGGTCCAGCTCGGGATCGTAGGCGATGCTGTCCCACACCGTGCCGCCGCCGCCCCAGCGCCACCACTCTCCCGACCAGCTCTCCGCCGCCATCGCCATAGCCTCGTCGGAAGCAGCATTATCAGGGCCGTCGGCCGGATCGCCCGGGACCGTGTAAAAGCGCCAGGCGAGTTCACCGGTGGCGGTATCGTAGGCGCCGACATAGCCGCGCACGCCGAATTCGGCGCCGCCGTTGCCGATGATCACCTTGTCGCCGACGACGATCGGTGCGCCCGTTATCGTATAGTTGATCGCATGCGGGTTGTCGGCGTCGATCGTCTGCGTTTCCCAGAGAATATCGCCGCTCTCCGCGTCGAGCGCGATCAGCCGGCCGTCGAGCGCGCCGAGGAAGACGCGGCCTTCGGACACCGCCACGCCGCGCGATACCGGGCCGCAGCACGACCGCGCCGAAGCCTCCCGCACGTCGGGATCGTGGCGCCAGAGCAGTTCGCCGGTTCGCGCCTCGACGGCCATCACGATGTCATAGGCGCTGACGGTGTAGAGTAGGCCGCCGACCATGATCGGCGTCGCCTCCTGGCCAGCCTCGGTCTCGAGGTCGAGCGACCAGGCGAGGCCCAGTTCGCTCACATTGTCGCGATCGATCTGGTCGAGCGGCGAATAGCTCTCGGCCATCGCCGTACCGGCATGGACCGGCCATTCGGTGTCCTGAGATTCGCCGGTGGAGCAGGCCGCAAAGAGGACGGCCAATCCGAGGGCAAACGCCCCGCATGTTGCCTTTTTCACTTGTCCCACCAGCATCGCGATCAGGGTTGCATCACATGCTCGTCGGCCGCCCAGGGCGAGGGCATCCGGTAGGGCACGAAATGGAATACGGCCTCGATCGCCTGTATCGCGCCGTTCCTGATGCGGAATAGCTCGAGAAAACTGAGGCTGTGCGGGCGGCGGAAAAAGGCATCAACCTCCTCGCCGTCGGTGAGCGTGTAGCGCTTGAGATGCCCGCTATGGTCTATGGTGCCACCCGCGAGGACGATCCCGCGCTCCTCGTCGACAAGCGGATAGCGGCGCGCGCGCACCCAGTTGTCGAAGCGGAAATAGCCGAGCGCGAACTGCTCCTCGCAGCCGAGCCCGGCAACGGGGGAGAGGTTGGGCTGCGGGTTGTTGGTCGATTGCGTGCCGTTCTCGCGGCGGTTGCAATCGGGGGTGAAGACGGTGCGGATCGTGCCGTCGTTGCGTTCCATCGTCGAAAAATAGCCGTCGGCGAGCTCGATCATCCGGGCACGCGGCGTTCGTTCGCCGGGATCGAGCATGCCTTCGAGCTCGGCGCGCGGAGCCGGGTCGGCATCGAGAAAGGGCGTCCCGGAATCGATCGGCCGCGCGGCGACGAGCTCGGATTCGGCGATCTTACCGTCCGTCACCCTGAGCCGCAGCGCGAAAAGCGCCGCATCCCCGCTCTCCTCGAACACGCCGAAGCGGCAGACCTGGCCGGTCTTCGTATCGGCCAGGTCGATGCGGTAGTCGCCGACGGCAGTCACGGTGCCCCATGCGCCGTCGCCGAACGGCATCGACACACCGTTCTCGCTGTACCGCGCACCCCCGGCCCAGTTCACTTGGCCGGCGTCGTTCGCTGCCAGCGCGGCAACATGCCGATCAATAACGGCATACAGATCATCGCGGCTTGATCCTGTCACTTATCCTCTCCCGACCGGCGCCCATCCGGGTCCGTAGTCGGCAATAGTAACTATCGTTAGCTTTGACAGGCCACAAGACCCTGCCGGTCACAAGCCGGGACAGTCCGGATAGCTGGCGAGCATCTCGGCGGAACGGCGAGGCCGAGACCGGCTCGCCACAGACTGCATCGCGCACCATATTTTCCGCAGCCCCTCGGGGCGGCTGCGGAATCAGGCTTCGGCCTTTGCAGGCACCAGGCGCATGAGCAGATAGACAGGTATGCCGGCGATCAGCAGGAGGACCCCCCAGCCTACGGCCTCGCCGCCCGCTCCATATATCGTCCAGAGCGCATAGACGGCCGCAAGCCCAGAAATCCAAGGAACAGCGCGTGAGCGGGCCAATAGACCCCGGCCGAACAGCCTGAGCGCGCCAAGCGCGCAGGCGAGATACATGAACAGCGTTGTCGCGGTCGACAGCAGGATCAGGAAACCGAAGATTTCGGTCGCCGAGCGTTCATAGTTGAGGAGCACGACGATCGACATCAAAACGCTCGACACGACCAGCGCGCGCGCGGGCACCCCCCGCCGGTTTTCCTTGCCGAACCAGCGCGGAAAGGCGCCCGCCTTGGCCATCGCATAGGGAAGCTCGGACTGGACCAATATCCAGCCGTTGAGAGCGCCTATGCAGCTGATCGCGGCGAACGCGGCGACGAAAAGCGCGGGCCCCGGAGCCCAGAAATGCGAAACGAAATCGGCGAACGGGGCACCCGAATTTGCGATCACGTCGACCGGCATGAGCAATATGATCGCTGAGCAGGTGACCAGATAAAGAATACCGGTGAGTACCATGCCGGTCATCGTGGCAAAGGGAACCGTTCGTTCGGGATTCCGGATCTTGCCCGCCGGAACCGTTGCGGATTCGAGGCCGAGCAAAGCCCAGAGCGTCAAGGTCGCCGCGACTGTCACTGCGGGCGCCGAGAACGAACCCGATTCCACAGGCGGTATCGACGCCTCGCCGCCGATCAGCGCAGCAGCGGCAAGTATGACGACGAGCAGCAGCGGGATCAGTTTGATGATCGTCGTGACGAGCTGGAACCCGCCGGCCGAACGCGCGCCCATAAGGTTGAGCAATGTCAGCGCCCAGATAAGCACGCAAGCGGCGACCGGCGCAGCACCGGTAGCCCCTGTCAGCGCCGGGTGTAGCGCCCCTAAATAGCTGATCGCGGCAACCGCGATCGCCGCATTGCCGATCCACAGCGAAATCCAGTAGCTCCAACTGACCATGAAGGCCGGAAGCGGCCCGAAGGCCCTGAGCGTGAAGATGTAGGGGCCGCCGCCCTCCGGCATCGCCCGTACCAGCCAGCAAAAGGTGGCCGCGAGGCAAAGGCCCCCGGCTATGGTGAAGAGCCATCCGCCGACCGAATTCCAGCCGAGCGGGGCAAGCGCGGCGGGCAACAGGTAGATTCCCGAACCGATCATGTTGCCGACTACGAGCGATACGGCCATCCAGCGGCCGAGCTTGCCGTCGCCCTTTTCCGGCGGAGCCGCTGCTGCCGCACTGGTGCTCACGGTCTGCGGCCAAACGGCCATCCCCATCGCGCAACGGCCGGTGCGGATGGGAAAGGCATGAAGGGAATGACGGTTACGGCTGTGGTCCTAGAAGCGCCGGCCCACTCTCAATCCGAAGGTTCGCGGTCGGTTCGGCACATTGTAAACAATGCCCGGCGGCACGCCCACCTGGTCGGTTGCGCAGATCGATGGTGCGCATTGCGCGTAGAGATAGGCCTGCCCGCGTTCGTCCAGCAGGTTGGTGACGTAAAGTTCCGCCGACCATCCGCCTTCCGACGCCGCGCCCGCCGCGATATCGATCGTCCCGTATCCGCCCTGGGTTCCGATAAGCCGGTTGTCCTCAAGTGTCAGATTGGAACGAACGCTGCTTTGATACACGCCCGCGAATTGCACATGGCCTTCCAGATCGGCGTTGAGCGGAAATTCGTACCGCGCCGTCATGTTGCCTTTGAAACGCGAGGAGGCCGGAAGCCTCGTACCGGCAGGCGCCGGCGGATTCGCGCAGTTGGTTACCGGATCGCCGGTCGTCAGATCGACGAAGCCGCAGTAATTTTCCGTCAACTCGGCATCAATATAGGAAAAACCGGCCGTAATCGTGAGGCCGTCGGCCGGGCGCCATACGATATCGGATTCGATACCCCGGATGCGCGCCTGTGCCGCATTGCGAATTTCCGTCAGGCCGTTCTGGCCGAGAATCGAGAATTGGAAATTCTTCCAATCCTCCTGGAAAATAGCGGTGTTCCAGCGGAAGCGCCCGCCGGCCCATGTTGTTTTCAGACCGAGTTCGTAGTTGGTCAGGAAGTCGGCCCGGTATGGGAAGAGGCCGCCGCGCCGATTGGTGCCACCCGGACGGAAACCGCGCGACCAGGTCGCATAGACCATATGATCCGGCGTGAATTGATAGGTAAGGTTGAGGCGGTGAATGATGCCGTCATCCTTGGCGCGCCGCGGCCGAATAGTGCCCGACGCGTCAACAAAGCCAAGATTGGTGCAAGGCGCCGCCCCCGGAGTCGGGACAGGGGCGTCGAAACAGGCCGCCACACCCGTTCCCGAACTGAAGCCGTCGCTGTAACCGAAAAATCCGCTCAAGGTGTTGTTGTAGCGGAAATAGCGCAGCCCGCCGGTCAGCGTCAGCTCATCGGTGATGTCGTAAGCCAGCTCCCCGAAGATCGCCTGATCCCGGTCGACCCTGTCCTGTTTGGTCAGCCAGATCGTATCGGGCCAGCCCGGCACTTCGATTGAGGGATCGATGCCGTCGACGGTATATTGCTGCTGAATGTCGTGGCTTTGGCGCTGATAGAAGATGCCGCCAACGAAACGGAGCGGATAATCGGCAGGCGACGAAATGCGCAGCTCCTGGCTGAGCAGGGAGAAGCGGTCACGGCTGTCGAAATATTGCGACGGATTGGCGAGTCCGCCATTTTCCGAATAGAAATATGCCCCGTAGCCATAGAGCACGTCGTAGAAATAAGCATAATCCGAATAATCGGTCAGGCCATCGATCGAACGTTTCAGATAGGCGCCCGAATAGACCAGATCCCAGTTGCCGATCTGGCCCTCGACGGTCAACGCCGCCTGGACCCAGCGATCGTTCTGATAATCGTCGCGATAGGTCTGGACGTTGAGATCGCCCAAGGCCGGGTCGGACGCGAAGGTGCCCGAGCTTCTCTGCCGCTGCGCCATCACGCTCGGCGTAACCGTCCAGCTGTCGTTGAGCTCGATGCCCAGCGCCACACGCGCGCCATAGGTCTCGACGTCGTTGAAATCATCCTCGACCAGCGCCGCATTGTCGTCGGTCAGGCCGGAGCTCGGAAAGGTGCGAACACCGCGGACATTGTCGATATAGCCGCCGTCACGGACATACCATCCAACAATGCGGATCGCCGCGCCGTCAGCGATCGGGAGGTTGAGGTAGCTCTCCAGCGAGCCGCCGAAATCGCCATGATCGATGAGGTTGAGTTCGCCGTCGATGCTGCCCGAAAACTCGCTCGGGTCGGGCCGGTTGGTGATGATGCGAAGGGTACCCGACTGGCTGCTCGCGCCATAGAGCGTGCCCTGCGGGCCAGCGAGCGCCTCGACGCGGGCGATATCGTAAAGATGGACGTTGAGATTGCCCTGGTTGGTCGTGATCGGCTGCTCGTCCAGATAGGTGCCGACGCTGGGCAGCGACCCGGAATGGTTGCCGTCACCGCCGCTCGCCACACCGCGCATATAAACGAGTGAATAGGAAGGTCCGCCATATTCCTGGGTGGAGACGCTCGGAAGGAAGCGGGCATAATCGGCAAAATTGTTGATCTGAAGATTTTCAAGCCGTTCGGTGCCGAAAACCTGGATCGAAAGCGGAACGCTCTGCAGGTCTTCCGACCGCCGCTGCGCGGTAACGATGATCACATCGGAAGTATCGGCCGTGGTCGCGCTGCTGGCGCCGCTATCCTGCGCATGGACAACAGCGGCACTGCCAAGAGCGGTCGAGCCCAGGAGGATTTTCGCAAGTGGCCCGAACGGCTTACCCGGCTTCCTGTCGGTTTTGGCGATTAACATAATGCTTCCCCCTTCGATGTGCGGCCCTGGGCGAATGCTGTTTTGTTTTCATGCCCTTTGCGGCCTAAATTCCCGGTCAATCCATTCCCGCTCGAAATAATCTCATTCCATGTCAGAATGCCCAGATTTCCGGGTATTTGACAGTTGTAAAAGAACTGTAAAACACGGCCTTGTCAAGCGGCGGACGTGCCTGCCGCCTCATTGCGATTCGAAACTCCCCGGCTATGACAAATTAATCACAATCGCGGGTCAGTCCCGATACGGATATTCGTCGAGCACCGGACCGAGCGCTTCCTCCAACGGATCGAGCCAGGTTTCATAGTGGCGCCACTGGGCAAGCCCCTCACGGAATATCGGCTCGCGCACCTGTTCGGAACTCGCCGTCCGCACGGCGCGGTCCGATTCATGATAGCGCAAACAGGCCTCGTCGAATGGCAGTTCGAGGAAATCGAGCAGGCGACGCACCTCTCCTTCGAGATCGGCAACGACAGCCTCATAATGGACACGGTGGACGAAGCCCGGCAGCGCCGTGTCATAATGCGCCATCAATCCGGCGTACCCGCGATAGAAAGCGCCAAGTTCCGCCAGATCGTAGGAAAAGGCCTGGCCACGCGCGAAATGCTGCTTGAAGTTCGAAAAACAGCAAGCCAGCGGATGGCGGCGGGCATCGATCACCTTGGCGTTGGGCAAGATCAGACGGATCAGCCCGACATGCATGAAATTGTTCGGCATCTTGTCAATGAAATGGGGCTTGTCAGTCTTGCGCTGGACCCGGGTAGAATCGAGAAATTCCGCGCCCAGCGCCATCCGGTCGTCGGCCGATAGCGGCTCAACGCTTTCGGGATAGGCGGTTTCCTCGGACCGCAGCTTGCGGCCGCTGAGGCGCGTGGCAATCGCCGGAATATCGGGCAATTCCATGGTCCCCTCAATCAACGAATGGCTGGCGAGGATCTGCTCCAACAGTGTCGAGCCAGAGCGCGGCATGCCCAGGATGAAGATCGGATCGGGCGCATCGCACCCCCCTTCCTTGCGCGCGGCGAAGAATTCCGGCGTGAACAGCGCCTTCGATCGTCCGACGTGATCGGCTATGTCTTTTGGATCATAATGGATCAGTTCCCGCCGCTGGCGGTTCCCCTCGGCATAATGGGCGAAGGATGCGGCATAGTCGTGCGCATCCTCCTCGGCCTTGCCGAGCGCGAATTCGAGATGAAAGCGGTCTTCGGCGCCGAGTTCGCCCTGGAGCGCGGCGCGCATCGCCGCCCGGTCCTCATCGGAAAAACGGACGCGCTTCAAATTGGCGAGGCTCCACCAGGCCTCGCCCAGCCCCGGCGCAAAACCAATGCTCTTGCGATACGCATCGATACTGTCCTGCTGCCGGCCTACCGTTTTGAGCGCATGGCCGTAGCTCATCCACACCTTCGGCTGCTCGGGATGACGGGCGAGTACACCGTGGTAAATCTCGATCGCCTCGTCATATTCGCCGATCCGGCCGAGCGCGGCAGCCTTGAGGTTTTCCAGGCCGGCATTGTGGGGATCGTCGGCGAGCAGCATGTCGATCTGTTCGATCGCCTCTGCAGCGCGGTTCTGACGATGGAGGACCAGCGCGTAATTGTGACGCGCGGGCCGGAAACCGGGCGCCAGTTCGAGCGCCCGCGACAGCAGTTTTTCAGCATCGCCATAGCGGCCGAGCCGCGCGCCGAGTTCGGCAAGCATCCGGATCGCAGCGACATCGGTCGGCGCCTTTTTGAGCCTGTTGCGCAATATCGGTTCCGCCACGGCGAGCTCGCCCTCGACGAGCGCGTCGGCCGCTTTCATCAGTTCGGGATCGTTGACCGAAGCCCGGATCGACTGGGCATAGGCATCATCCGCGCCCTCGCTGTCGCCTGCCGCCGTCAGCTGGTCGCCGAGCGCGCGCCAGGCCGCCGATAGCTTGGGGTTCCGCTCGACGGCGCGACGCAGTTGCGCGATCGCCTGATCATTGTCGCCAAGCGAAGCGCAGGCGAGGCCGAGTTCCTGATGGACGTCGGCCCGCCCCTCGCCGCTATCGGCGAGCGGGCGGAGAAGGTCATAGGCGATCTTGGGCTGGCCCTGCCGCCGCGCCGCCGCCGCGACCAGCAATATCGCATCCGGGTGATCGGGCGCGCGCGCGAGGATGCCGCGGGCCCGCAGTTCGGCAGCCGCCGGGTCGCGCGAGAGCAGCTTGCTGGTCTCGCGCAGTTCGGCGCCCAGTTCGGCGCTCAGTTCGGCGACGGTCATCGGGCAGGCTCTATCGCCAGTTGTGTCCGCCGCGCCTTACGGGCAGTCTCGCGCCCGCCAACTCCAGCTTTAAGGGATGTGCGCCAATGCAATCCGCTTCCTCCGTTCAAGTCCGCCGGGCCGCGCGCCGATGACCTCCAGCCCGCTTGCTTTCGGCATAGTGCAGCCATGGGATTGCGATGTCATGGGGCATTTTACCGTGCGTCGCTATGCCGCCGCCTTCGACGATGCGAGCTACCAGCTGCTTTGGGCGATGAGCGATGAGCCGCCGATCGCGAAAGACGCGCGCATCGGCTGGGCCGATGTTCGCCAAGTCTATGAATATCATGCCGAGATGCAGCCCGGCGATCTGTACGAGATCACAGGAAAACCGGTGCGGCTCGGCACCAGTTCGGTCGATGTCGAATATGCGATGCGGCGGCGCGATACCGGCGATCTCGTCGCGACGATGGCCTCCTCGCTCGTTCGCTTCGATCTCGCTGCGCGCAAATCGGCGCCTATAGAGGGCGCGATACGCGAGCGGATCGACGCGATGCGCAACGAGTCAGCCGCTCCGGGCGCTTGAGAATCCGCCGAGGAAGGCCGTAAGATTGCCACCGAGCGCATCGCAAATATAACCGCCTTCCTGAACGAGAACGGCCGGTACGCCGATCGCGTCGCCGATCGCGCTGCCGATCCGGCCATAGCCCGGCGTCGTGACCGCCAACCCGCCAAAAGGATCGCCCTCGAACGCGTCGAGGCCGAGCGCGACGATCAGGGCATCGGGCGCGAAGCCGGCGATCCGGTCGAGGGCCGCTGACAGCGCCGTCAGGAAATCCTCGTCCCCCGAGCCGCGCGGCAGCGGCAAGTTGAGATTATAGCCCCGGCCGCCGCCTTCGCCCTGCTCCTGCGCATAGCCCCAGAAGAAGGGATAGAAGCGCAGCGGATCGCAATGGATCGAAACCGTGAGGACGCTGGGATCGCGATAGAAAATGTCCTGCGTGCCGTTGCCGTGATGGAGGTCGACATCGAGAATCGCGACCCGCGGATAGCGCGTCTGAAGCCGCCGTGCGGCAATCGCGCTGTTGTTGAGATAGCAGAAGCCGCCGGCGAGATCCGCCCCTGCGTGATGGCCGGGCGGGCGGCACAAGGCATAGGCCGCACGCTCGCCGGCGATCACGGCATCGGCCGCTTCGACCGCACACCAGGCGCTCCACAGCGCGCTATCCCAAGTACCGTCGGCGACCGGGCAGGAGGCGTCTGACATGTGATAGCCCGCCTGGGCGACGACCGACTGCGGATAGCCGCAATTGCGGTGCGGCGGATGGATATTGGGGATCACGACCTCGGTCGCTCCCGGAATCCGGCTCCACCGCGCGTGGGCGTGTTCGAGGAAGCGCAGATAGGCGGGCGTATGGACCGCAGCGATCGGCGAGAGGCCATGGTCGCGCGGTTCGGCGAGCACACACCCGGCTTTTTCGGCGCCGATGCGCAACAATCCGATCCGGTCGGGATGTTCCGGATTGTCCTCCATCACCCCGTTGACGAGGAAATGTTCGGGGAAATGCGCGGCCTGGCGCGCTTCTGCGAGAAACGCCCTCATGCCGCCACCGCCAGTTGCAATTCGTGCGCCAGCGCATCGAGGCTGGCTATAAGCTTGTCCATGATTTCCTCGACATGCGTTTCGATCGCGATCATCGGCGGGCAGACGAGGAAATGATCGCCCTCGATCCCCTCGCGCGTCCGCCGTGAATAGAGAATCAGCCCACGCTCATAGGCAAGCTCGACGAGCCGGATATAAGCGTTGAAGCCGCCGGGCAGCGGCGTCATCGTCTCGCGGTCGGAGACGAGTTCGAAGGCGAGCAGCAGCCCTTTTCCGCGCACATCGCCGATAAAGGGATAGTGATCCATCAGCGCCTCGAGCCGAGACTTGAGCAGATCGCCGATACTGCGGGTATTCGCCATCAGGTCGAGCCGTTCGATCTCGCCGATCACGGCGAGCCCGGCGGCGCAGGCGAGCGGGTTTCCGGCATAGGTAAAGCCATGCGCGAAGCCACCCGCGTCGAGCACCGGCTCGATCAGCCGGTCCGGGGCGATCGTTGCGCCAAGCGGCGCATAGCCCGCCCCGAAACCCTTGGCGATCGCGACAATATCGGGGACGATCCCCCAATGCTCGCAGGCAAGAAAGCGGCCCGTTCGGCCCGCGCCGGTCATCACCTCGTCATAAATGAGCAGCACGCCATATTCGTCGCAAATCTCGCGGACGCGGGCGTAATAGCTGTCGGGTGCGACGAGCGCACCGGTGGTTGCGCCGCCGACCGGCTCCATGATGAAAGCGAGGACGGTTTCGGCGCCCAGCGCCTCGATCCTGTCGCGCAGCATCTCGGCGTAGCGGATGCCGCGTTCTTCCTCGGACAAATTATCGCGGTCGAGATAGCAGCGCGGCGCGGGGATTTTCGGCATTTCACGCATCATCGGCGCGAAGGGATCGGTGAGCGGACGATAGCCGCTGAGCGCGAGCGCGCCCAATGTGCAGCCATGATAGCTCGGCATCCGGGATATCACCCGCCAGCGTTTCACCTCGCCGATCGCAAGCTTGTAGGCGCGCGCAAGCTTGATCCCGCTCTCGACGGCTTCCGATCCGCCCGAGACGAAGAAAACCCGGTTGAGATCGCCGGGGCTCATTCCGGCGATCTTGGCGGCGAGATCTTCGGCCGGCGCATTCTCGAAATGCAGGCGATAGCCGAAGGTCGCCTTCTCCATCTGTTCGCGCATCGCCGCGAGCACCCGCGGATTGCTGTGGCCGATGTTCGAGACCATCGCTCCCGACGATCCGTCGAGATAGCGCTTGCCGTCTGCGTCCCACAGATAGACGCCCTCGGCCCGGTCGAGCATCGGGCGCCGCAGGCGAGACTGGTAGAAGAGATGCGAAGGAGCCTGGGTCATGCGCTTTCTTCCTCGGGCGCGAACATCAGGCAATCTTCGGGCCAAAAGGAGAGCACGACATCCTCGCCGGCGGCAAGCGGCTCCCCTTCGATAAAGGCATGGGCGTAGAGCGAACGATCACCGGCTTCGACGAGATAGCGCGCGGTCTGGCCCTGATAGTCGACCGCAGCGATGCGACCGGGAAAGGCGTTCTCGCCGCGCGTATCGGCAGGCCTCTCGATTCGAAGCCTTTCGGCCCGCACCACCAGATCGACGGGATCGCCGGGCTTTAGCGCCGCTTCCGGCGGAAGGGTTTCGACGGTCCCCAGTCCGGTGGCCTCGGCTCTCGCAGCACCCGGCGACACCTCTTTCACGCGCGCGCGCACGACATTGCTGAGCCCCAGAAAATTGCTGGCAAAGGCCGAGACCGGCCGGTTGTAGAGCGCGGCCGGAGCGCCGACCTGCTGTGTCCTGCCCCCGCGCAGAACAGCGATGGCGTCCGACATGGCCAACGCCTCTCCTTGGTCATGGGTGACGAAGATAGTGGTGAGGTCGAGCCGCTGCTGGATGCTTCGCAGTTCGATCCGCATCTCGTCGCGCAGGTTTGCATCGAGCGCCGAAAGGGGTTCGTCGAGCAGCAGCACATCGGGTTCGATGACAAGCGCCCGGGCGAGCGCGACCCGCTGGCGCTGGCCGCCCGAAAGCTCGTCGGGGCGGGCGCTGTCGCGGCCCGGAAGCTGGACGAGATCGAGCATCGCGCGCACCCGATCGGCCGCCTCGAGGCGCGGCATATCGCGATACCGCAGGCCGAAAGCGATATTTTCGGCAACCGTCAAATGCGGAAAGAGCGCGTAATTCTGGAAAACAATGCCGATATTGCGCTTGTGAATCGGCACGCCCGCCATCGATTTTCCGCCAATGCTGACCGCGCCCTCGTCCGTCTGGAGCAGCCCCGCAATCATCCGCAGCAGCGTGGTCTTGCCGCAGCCGCTGGGGCCTAGCAGGGTCGTGAAGCTGCCCGGCGCAATGGCAAGCGAGACATTGTCCACCGCCAGCGCCCTGCCGAACCGCTTGGTGACGCCTGCAAGTTCGACGGCCGCGGCTTTTATGTCGGTCATCGCGGTCACCATCCTTTTTGCACGCGACTGAATTTTCGCGCCCAGGCGCCTTCGTGCCGATTCCAGTATGCAGGCTCGAAAAAGCGCATGGCAGAAAGATCGCCATCGGCGACGAAACCGGGCAGCCCGGTAACACTGTCGGGCAGCGGCACCTTGGTCGGATCGAGCGATGGCGGGTAATATTGCGCCTCGGCGACAGCGATCGAAACTTCAGGTTCGAGCATGAAGTTGAGCAATCGCGCATCGGCGATCCGCGCAATACGAAAATACATTCCTGCCAGACGATGCCGTCCTCCGGCTGGTGAAAGCCCATCGGGATGCCGGCTTCGCGCAGCGCGGCGATCCGGCCCGACCAGGCATCGGTGACGAACATTTCCTCCTGGGCGAGCAGCGCCATCAACTCGGCGCCCGAGGACCAGTATTTGACGGCGAGATCGCGGTGACGGCGGACCATCGCCCAGGCCGCCTCGATATCGGCGATGGCATTCGGATCCTGGTGCGAGGCGGCGGCGCCATACCAGACGCGCGTGCGCCAATCGTCCCAGCCGCCGATTCGGTGGCGATATTCGGGATCAACGAGGATGCGCGAACCGAGCTCGCGCACCCGCGCCACCTCGACGCGCGCTGGATTGAAGGCGATGCCGGTGAGGCCATAATCGTAGGGCACCGCCGAAAGCGTACCGCCGGTCACGTCGCGCAACGGGCGGATAAGGTCCGGAATGACAAGCGAGAGGTTGGGAATATTGGCTTCGTCGAGCACGCTGGACAGGCCGCGCTCGTGATAACGGGCATAGTCGAACACGCCCGAAAGATGCGCGAGATTATATTCGCCCGACCGGTTGGCGAGGATGCGCGCCAGAAATTCGTCGCCGCCGCCAAAAGTGCCGCTAACGACATGGACTCCGGTCTCGCGTTCGAACGGTGCGAAAGCGCCATCCTCAAAGGCTTGGGATACGACGCCGCTCCACCCGTCGAACCGGACGCTGCGCGCGCCGGGCCGGGCCGCCCAGGCGAAGGGTCCGCCGACGACGCCGGCCGCCACGCCGATCGCCGCCAGCCCGCGCAGAAAGCCGCGCCGTCCGGTCTCGCCGGACCGAAAGCCGGCAAACTGCCGGTAAGCGGCATTTTCGAAAGTCACCCGGCCACCCTTGCCGGAGCCGGCGACTCGTCCAGGCCATAGGTGCGCTTGTCGAGCGGCGTCCGCTCGATCCGCGCGGAAAACAGCTTCCAGAAGGCCTCTTCGGCGCGGCTCAGCCGGTTGCCGGCATGGCGAACGACCGAGACATCGACCGCAGGCGGATCCTCATAGGGCGGCAAACGCCAGAGTAACCCGTCGGAAAGGTCGCGCGCGACGACATGGATAGGCAACGGGCCGATGCCCAACCCGGCGATGACCATCCGGCGAACCTCTTCGAGATTATTCGATATACCGACAGGGTTACCGAGGAAATTGGCGCGCGCCCGGAGCATCGCGATCGGCCGGAGAACATCGTGGAGCTGATCGGTGTCGAACGACACGCTGCGCTCCCCCTGAAGATCGGCAAGCGCTATATCCGAGCGCCCGAAAAGCGGGTGCGAAGGACCGCAGAAAAACCCGAAATGTTCGGTATAAAGATGCGTATATTCAAGCTCGGGATCGCGCTCGCGAACGAGACAGACGCCGAGCGAACATTGCTTGGACCGCACGTCGTCGATCACCTTGTGGCTGCTGCGGACGCGAATCGCGACCATGGCGGCGGGGTGCAACGACTGGAATTCGGCAAGCGTCCGGTCCACCAGCGGGCTTACGACATGGGTTGCCATCGAAAGAGCGACCTCCCCCGAAACTTCGCCCGAAATATCGTCGAGGATCGCGGGCAAGTGATCGAGCGAGCCAAAAATATCGAGCGCCTCGGCGTAGAGCGCCTCGCCTTGCGGGGTCGGACTGAAAACGCGGGGGCCGCGATCGATGAGCCTGCAGCCGAGCGTTTCCTCGAGCCGGCGGAGCGCATTGCTGACCGTCGGCTGTTTGAGATCGAGCCGCGTGGCCGCGCCCGTGATGCTGCTTTCCTGGACGATGACGAGAAAGGTCCGGACCAGATTCCAGTCCAGCCGCCACGCAAGATCGCCCTTCTCTTCGGCCATAGCATCATTCCGTCAGACTATGATTGACGAACAGATCATCACAGGAAAGAATGGCACAAAGGAGGCGGGGCTGGCAATATGAAAATGCCGCGAATCGGATCAGGTGGACCGCAAACGCACAAATGGCTGCTGACGCCAGCGATCGTGGCGATCGGCCTGTTGCTGATCCTCCCGCTCGCCTTCATCACCACGCTTTCGCTCGGCCTGTCCTCACTCGACGGAAGCGGCGAGCCGGGTTTCGGTGCCTGGCGAGCCGTTCTGAGCGACGGTTTTTACGGCTGGTTTCTCGTCAAGACGCTCTTCGTCGCGGCAGTGACGACGGCAATCGCGGCGCTGCTCGGCTTTCCGCCGGCCTATCTGATCGCGACTTCACGGTTGCGCTGGAAAGGCCTGTTGCTGCTATTGATCATCCTCCCCTTCTGGGTCAGCTACATCATCCGGACGATGTCGTGGATCAACATCCTCGGCGCCAGCGGGGCGATCAACGAATCGCTGATGGCACTCGGGCTCGTCTCCGAACCGCTGCCGCTGCTGTTCAACCAGGGCGCAGTGATCCTCGGCCTCGTTCATTTCGTCCTGCCCTTCATGATCCTCAACATCTACGTGGCGCTCGACGGGCTTGACCATAGCCTGGCGGAGGCCGCGCGCGCGCTGGGCGCAAGCCCGTGGCAGGCGTTCCGCCGCGTCGTCCTGCCGCTGTCGCTGCCCGGCCTCGCCGCGGGAAGCCTGATCAGTTTCCTGCTCGCGGCCGGCAGTTATGTGACGCCGACGATCCTCGGCGGCCCGACCGATGCGATGTTCTCCAACCTCATCTACGAGAGCGTCATCATCCAGCTCGACTGGCGAACCGGCGCCGTGCTGGCCCTCATCCTGCTCGCGGCGTTCGGGACGGTGACGATACTCTTCGGCCGGTTCTTCGGGCTCGAGCGGATCGGGAGGGCGAGCCTGTGACATCCCGGCTGGCGCTTCGCGCGGCGACGATCGCCATCTACGGCTTTCTGTTCGTGCCGCTTATCGTCGTCATGCTGTTGGCCTTCAGCGCCAGCCAGTTCGGCGGTTTCCCCATCGAACAATGGACGCTTGGCTGGTTCGGCGCACTGTTCGAGAACGACACCATCCTCGGCGCTTTCCGGACCTCGATCCTGTTCGGCCTCCTCACCGCGCTGATCTCGACGACGGTCGGCGTGCTCGCGGCACTTGCCATGGTCCACTACGATTTTCCCGGCAAGGCGCTGGTGGCGACAGTGCTGCTCGCGCCGCTGCTCGTCCCGGCGCTCCTTGCCGGCGCGCTCTTCGCCTTTACCATTTCGTTCGACAATATTACCGGCACCTTGTTCTGGAAGCCGGGCGGCATCGAAACCGTTCCGACCCAGATTTACGCGATGCTTCGCGACTCGGTGAGCCCCGAAGTCAACGCGCTCGGCACGGTGATGGTCGTCGGCACGATCCTGATCTTCGTCGGAGGAATGTCCATCATGAGAGTTGTTTTCCGTGGCCGCCGCGCCTGAGCTTGCCGCGCAGGCGCGCGCGCCCCGCAAGGTCATCATCACCTGTGCGGTGACGGGGTCGATCCACACGCCGACGATGAGCGATTATCTCCCGATAACGCCGCAGGAAATCGCCGATGCCTCGGTCGAGGCGGCGGAAGCCGGCGCGGCGATCATCCATCTCCATGCGCGCGATCCGGACAGCGGTTTTCCGAGCGCGGACCCCGCCCATTTCGAACCCTTTCTCTCAGCCATCAAGACGCGCAGCGACGCCGTGATCAACATCTCGACGGGCGGCAGCTCGGTGATGTCGCTCGATACCCGGCTCGCGCCGGCGCGCACGGCCGAGCCCGAAATGTGCTCGTTCAACATGGGTTCGATGAACTTCGGCACTTTCCCCCTGGCCGATCGCTATGCGAACTGGAAACATGATTGGGAGCCCGAATTGCTCGCCAAAACCCGCGACACGGTCTTCAAGAACAGCTTTGCCGATATCGAAACCATCCTCGACGATCTTGGCGAGCGGCGCGGCGCGCGCTTCGAATTCGAATGCTACGATCTCGGCCATCTCGAAACGCTCGCCTTCTATTTTCGCCAGGGCCGGATCAAGGCCCCGATATATGTGCAGTTCGTCCTCGGCGTGCTCGGCGGCGCAGGGGCAACGGTCGAAAATCTGGTGCATCTCAAGGGCGTTGCGGAACGGCTTCTGGGCGATGCCTATCGCTTTTCGGTGCTCGCGGCTGGAACGAAACAGCTTCCCATAGCCACCGTCGGCGCGATCCTGGGCGGTCATGTCCGGGTAGGTCTTGAGGACAGTCTTGCCATGCCCGGCGGCGAACTCGCGACAAGCAATGCCCAGCAGGTCCGCGCGATCCGCACGATTATCGAGCAGCTCGGCCTTGCCGCGGCGACCCCCGACGAGGCGCGCGAAATGCTGGCGCTCAAGGGGCAGGACGCGGTAGCCTTCTGACCATGGAATCGGCGATCGACATCCGAACGGCACGGCGAAAGGATGCAGCGACCATCCAGTTGCTGCTCGAAGAACTCGCAGCGAGCACGGGGAAGCCGGGAGGAATACAAAGCGGCGTCGCGGAGATCGAATATTTCGGTTTCGGCAAGACCCGCTTCTTCGAGGCGCTGATCGCATCGCAAGCCAAGGTGGATGTCGGCCTTCTCCTCTACTTTCCCGAATATTCGAGCTGGCGCGGCCGGCCGGGCATCTATGTGCAGGATCTCTACGTCGTCGAAAGCGCGCGCTGCGGCGGTGTCGCCCGATCCCTGCTCGGCGAGGCGGCGCGCCGGACCGAGGCGATGGGCGGATGCTATATCCGGCTCGCCGCCGATACCGACAATCTTTCCGCGCAGGAATTCTATCTCATGGCCGGCTTCCGGGCCGCCGAAGACGAACGCCTGTTCGTGCTGGAAGGCGAAGATTTTGCCGGTTTTGCCGGCTCATGACGAAAGGACCGTCCGATGGTGCGCCTGTTCCTTTGCCTGTTCGCGCTGATCCCGATGAGCGCGGCAATGGCTGATCATCCCCGCGCCCGCGATCTCGGCATACCGTTTGACGGAACGCCCGGCGCGCTCAACGCGATTACCGATGTCGAAGGCATTACCGTCGGCTTTTCGACGATCGTCGAGGGCGAGGGCGATCACGCCGCCCGCACCGGTGTCACCGCGATCCTGCCGCGCGGGCGCGACACGCTCGACCGACCCGCCTTCGCGGGCTGGTTCTCGCTGAACGGCAATGGCGAAATGACGGGAACGACATGGGTCGAGGAATCGGGCTTTCTCGAAGGCCCGGTGATGATCACCAACACCCATAGCGTCGGCGTGGTGCGCGATGCGACAATCCAGTGGCGGGTGGCGCAGGGCGATGCCGATGCCTCGGGATATTGGTGGTCGCTCCCGGTCGTCGCCGAGACATGGGACGGGCACCTGAACGATATCAACGGCTTCCACGTCCATCCCGATCATGTCTTTGCCGCGCTCGACGGCGCCCAGGGAGGCCCGGTCGCCGAGGGCAATGTCGGCGGCGGCACGGGCATGATCTGCTACGAGCTCAAATGCGGTACCGGCACGGCCTCGCGGCGCCTTTCGGACGCGGACGGCGGCTATACGGTCGGCGTTCTCGTCCAGGCCAACCATGGCCTGCGCGACCAGCTGACCGTTGCCGGCGTGCCCGTCGGCCGCGAACTGACGACGCCGCGAGTCTGGAATGAGGAAACCGGCTCGATCATCATCGTCGTCGCGACCGACGCGCCCTTGCTGCCGCACCAGCTCAAGCGTCTCGCGCGGCGTGCCAGCCTCGGCCTTGCGCGTTCGGGCGCGATATCGGGTAACGGATCGGGCGACATCTTCATCGCCTTTTCAACCGCCAATCCCGATGCCGGAACCGCCGAACCGGCGCCCGCCGCGATGATGTCCAACGACCGGATCGACGCGCTGTTCACCGCGACCGTCCAGGCGACCGACGAGGCGATCGTCAATGCCCTGGTCGCCGGGCGCGAAATGACCGGCGCCGAGGGCCATCATGTCCCCGCGCTCGATCACGATCAGCTCCGGGCGATCCTCGCGCGTCACAACCGGCTTGTCGGAGACGCAGATGAATAAAACTGCCGCGCGGCTGCTCGCGCTGACGCTGTTTGTCACGCCCGCGGTCGCCTTCGCAGAACGCGAACCCGTACTTCGACAGGTCGATATTCCGCACAATTATTACTGGCGCGAAATGTGTATTCCGCAGCTCACAAGCGGGCCGAGCGCGCTCGCCTGGAGCCCCGACGGACACAGCCTTGTCTATGCGATGCGGGGCAGCCTTTGGCGGCAGGAAATCGGCACCGACACCGCTATTCAGCTGACCGCCGGGCCCGGCTATGACTATCAGCCGGACTGGTCGCCGGACGGCAGCCGGATCGCCTTTGCCCGCTATGCCGACGACGCGATCGAACTTTGGGTGCTCGACGTCGCAAGCGGCGAGACGCGTCAGCTCACGAACAATAGCGGCGTCAATCTGGAGCCGCGCTGGTCGCCCGATGGCAGCCGCATCGCCTTCGTCTCGACCTTCGCCACGGGCCGCTTCCGGATCTTCACGGCGAACATGACCGGCGCCTTCTCCCCCGTGCAATTCTCGCCCGAACGGCAGAGCGCAACGCCGCGCTATTATTACAGCCCGTTCGATCATGAAATCAGCCCGAGCTGGTCCCCGGACGGAAACGAGCTGCTTTATGTCAGCAATCCGGAAACCGGCTACGGCACCGGCTCGCTATGGCGGCGCGCGGTGGCAGGCGGCGATCCTGTGCTTGTCCGCGAAGAGGAAACGAGCTGGCGCGCCCGGCCCGACTGGGGCCCCGATGGCCGCCGGGTCATCTGGGCTTCCTATGCCGGGCGGCAATGGCACCAGCTGTGGATCACAACCAGCGCTGGTGGCGGTTATCCACTGCCGCTCAGCTATGGCGATTTCGACGCGACGGCGGCGCGCTGGTCGCCCGATGGCCGACAAATCGCCTATATATCGAACGAAGCCGGCGACGGGCGGATCTGGATCATGGACGTGCCGGGCGGTGCGCAACGCGCGTTGGAGCCGGCCATGCGGGACTGTCGCCAGCGGATGGGAACGCTCGATCTCGAAATCGTCGACGCCGAGGGCAACGCGCTTCCCGCCAGGGTGTCGATCACCGGCAGCGATGGCCACGCCTATGCGCCCCAAACCGCCTGGATCCATGCCGATGACAATTTCGATCGCGCCGACCGCAGCGAGGAAACGCATTATTTCCATACATCCGGCCGCGCCTCTCTCACCCTGCCCGCGGGCGTGGCAACGATCACGATCTGGCACGGCCTCGAACACGCTGTCGAACAGCGGACGATCGAAGTGGCCGGCGGAGAAACCGGGGCGTTGCGCGTCGCCTTGTCGCCGCTTGCCCTTCCCGCGCTGGCCGGCTGGCAGAGCGGCGACGTCCATGTCCATATGAATTACGGCGGCGTTTATCGCCACACGACGGACACGATGATCGCCCAGGCGGCTGCCGAGGATCTTGCTGTCGTCTTCGACACGATCGTCAACAAGGAGCAGCGCATCCCCGGTATCGGCGATTTCGCATCCGGACCGTCGGCGGCATCGAACCAGGACGTGCTGCTCGTCCCGGCGCAGGAATATCATACGAGTTTCTGGGGGCATCTCGGCCTTTTGGGCCTCACCGACCATTATCTCCTCCCGGACTTTTCGGCTTATCCCAACACCGGCGCTGCGAGCCTCTATCCGGACAATCCGGCGATCGCCGATCTTGCTCATGAGCAAGGCGCGCTGGTCGGCTATGTTCACCCCTTCGACCCGCTCGGCGAGCCGAACAGCTATTCGACCCATGAGGTCGCGGTCGACGCGGCGCTCGGCAATATCGACTATTATGAAGTCGTCGGCTTCGCGGATTTCCACACCTCGGCGGCGATCTGGTACCGGCTGCTCAACCTCGGCTTCCGCATCGCCGCGGCGGGCGGCACCGACGCGATGGCGAACTATGCCTCGCTGCGTGGCCCGGTTGGTCTCAACCGTACCTATGTCCTCCCCGGCGAAAGCGACGGCAGCCTTGTGGGACGCCGCGACGCCTGGATCGAAGGGTTGCGCGCCGGCCGCAGCGTCGCGACCAACGGGCCGCTCTTGAGCTTCACTGTCGAGGGGCAAGGCCCCGGCGGCGAGATCGCACTTCCCGAAGGCGGCGGAACGCTGCGCTGGACCGCAGCAATGACCTCGATCGCGCAGGTCGACCATGTCGAGATCGTCCGCAACGGCGAAGTCGTCGCCACGGTGCCGCTTGCCGCCGATGGCCGCTCGGCGAGCGGATCGGGCCAGATCACTATCGATAGCGGCGGCTGGATCGTGCTGCGGGCCTGGAGCAGCGAGGACCGGCCTGAAATCCTCGATCTCTATCCCTATGCGACGACGAGCCCGGTCTATGTGCAGGTCGCACGCGCAGCGCAGCGATCGCCCCAAGACGTCCAGTATATGCTCGACTGGCTCGACCTTATCGAGGGCGCGGCGCAAGGCGGCGACTATAACAGCGATGCCGAGCGCGAGACGGTGATGGGCAATATCGCCCGGGCGCGGGCCATTTACGAAGCGATACGCTAGCCCGGATTATTCCGCCAGCGCCGCCTCCAGCCGCTCGCGCGAGGGCTTTTCGCGTTCGCGCGCAATCGGGATCGTGTCCCGCATCCGTTCGGCAAAGGCGCGCAGGCAGATCTCGTTCTTGCCGAGCGGACCGGCGGCGAAACTCGTCGAACCCATGCCGTCCTGCACCCGTTCGATCAGGTTCCTGTCCTCGCTGTTGACGTCGCGGTTGAGCCGCTGGTTCAGATAGCGGGCGAGCCGCATCTCGCGCCGGTCGTCGGGCAAGGCATAGGCGCCGTCGCGCAAAATGCAGGTCGTCGGCGTCAGCGGGATGAACTGCATGAAATCGATCTGATCGGGATAGACGTCGAACATCAGACCCGGCCATATCCGATAATAGGTCCACAATTTCTGCCGCTCTTCGGGCAGGTGATCGACGGGCGGAAGGAGTCTGCGATAGAGATCAACCGACGGGCCAGCCCTGTTCGGCAAATCGACCGACGCGAAGATCTTGTCGACGCCGCGATCGACCTCGAGCCGGTAGGTTTCGCGCACGAGGCTGTCGAGCCCGGGATGGGCGACGCGGATGTGCAGCGCATCGACATAATTGTCGCAGGCATTCTTCCAGTTGACCTCGCGGATGCGGGTGCGGATCGGCCCAATCGGCTCCATCTCCTCGAACCGGTAGATCGCCATTTCTTCGGCGACCGGCTCCATTTCCTCTTCGAGGCTCAGCCCGCCCGTCGCGAAGCGGATATAGACGAAGCCTGCGTGAATGCCGTGTTCGATCGGCACGAGACCATAATCGGCCTTGTCGAAATTCTCGTATTCCTCAATGTAAGGAACGCCGAGAAGCTTGCCGTCGAGCCCGAACGACCATGCGTGATAGGGGCAGGTGATCCGCCCGCCGCAATTGCCGCCCTCGCCGTCAAGCAGCCGCGCCGCGCGATGCCGGCAGACATTGTGGAAGGCGCGAATTTCGCCGTCCTTGCCGCGCAGCACGATGGCGAGATCGCCCATCAGCCGGAAGGTCCGATAGTCGCCGGACCTGGCGAGATCGCTGACATGGCACACGAGATGCCAGGCCGGACGCCAGATCTTTTCTCGCTCCAACGCCATGAAATCGGGATCCCGATAGGTCCATGCCGGCAGGCTCCACGAAGCCTGATCGGCGGCGAGCCGGGGGCCGGTCGATTGGTCGAGGGCGGTGCTGCTCATCTTTCACTTCCTTCTTCGATAGCGACGTCGACGCGTATGATCGTTCCCCGGGCAAAGTCCGCAGTGGCGGCGGTGACGTCCTCCGGCGTGATTTCGGCCAGCGCGGCGGCCAGCGCCGCATGGTCGGGGAGGCTGCCCCGTTCGACATAGATGCGCGCGAGCCGGTCGGCGATCTCGGCATTGCTCTGCGCGGCGCTGAGATCGCGGCCGAGCATATGGCGGCGCGCGGCGTCGACTTCGGCGACCGTCGGCGGATCGCTGGCAAGGCGCAGCAATTCGCTGCGCAACGCGGCCTCCATCGCATCGAGCTTGTCGGAATCGACGCCCGAACCGATCGTTACCCAGCCAAGATGGCCATCGGTCCTGTAAGCGCTGTCGATATAGTAGGTGAGGCCGCGGTCGCTGATCGCGGTATCGCCCAGCCTTCCGCCATATTCATGAGTCAGCACATAGAGCAGCATTCGCCAGGCGAGCCCTTCACGGGTTCCCGGACGCGGGCCCGGCACGACATAGCCGAGCGCCGCTTGCGAGAGCGGCAGGTCGATCCGGGCCCGTTCGATGGCGAGCGCAGCGTTGCCGTTAACGGACGCATCGCTCGCCGGCGGCTGGGCCGGCGCCATATCGCCGAATGCGGAATCGAGCGCCGCGAAGGCCGTGTCCGGATCGATCGCGCCGCTGACGACCGCGACGACGGGCAAGGGCGGCGTTCCGCGACGGTGGCGCGCGACATGTACCGCGATCATCTCATCCATGCGCGTATAGGGATCGTCGCTGCCAGGCCCGGACGCGGTCGCCGACGTCGCACCGGCAACGGCGTCGCGCGCTTCGGCGATCAGGTCCGCCAAGTCTGCGGCGAGGCCCGAGCGTGTGACCGATCCGAAACCCGCGAGCAAGGCAGCCTCGCCTTCCTCTTCCGAAGGCGCCGACAGGACGATTTCGACCGTAACGGTCGGCGAAAGCGGCGAGCCCTGGACGATGCCCGGCAGACCGCCCGAAAGCATGCGCAGTTCGGGAGCGCCGGCCGATAGCATCTCGACCGTGCCATGATCCCGTGCGGCCGACCGAGCAGGATCGCCAGCGCCCGGCCTTGCCTGCCTTTGCCGCTCGCCCGGGACATACCAGCCAACCGTGCGGCGGCGCGGATCAAGATAGGTCTGCGCAACCCGCTGCACATCGGCGGGAGTCACCGCGTCGAGGCTCATGGGCAGTGCGCGCAGCGCGCTAAGCGCGCCAATGCCTTCGAAAAAGGCAAGCTGATGGGCGGCGTCCTCGGTGGTTCCGATGTCGAAGGCGAGATGGCCGGCGATCGCCGAACGCGCCGCAGCCAGCGCCTCATCGCTGGGCGCATGCGCGCGGAACGACGCCAGCCGCCGTTCGAATTCCGCTTCGAGCGCGGCTTCGTCTCCATCCGTTTCGGTCGAAGCCGAGAGCATGAAGACATAGGGATCGGCGGTCGGGATGAACCAGCTTGTCACATCCTCCGCCGCGCCATGGAGCGCCGCGCCCTCGACCGAAGGCGTTCCCCAGTCGTTCTGGTGGAAATTGACCCCCGATCCGCCCGAAACAAGCTGCTGGAGGACGAGGAACGCCGCATAATCGGGGCTCGACGCCGAGGGCGCCGGATAGACCATCTTCATGTAGCGGCGGTCGACCGGCCCGGACAGCCGCATCCGGCGTTCGCCCCGCTGCGGCGGCTCGACCGCGGCGGTCCGCGTGGCGGCACGAGCCGCCGGAATCGCACCGAAACGCGCACGGACCTCGGCCAGCGCATCAACCGCATCGATATCGCCGACGATCGCCAGCACCGCATTGTCGGGCGCGTAATGGGCGCGGTAATAGGCCTCCGCATCCTCGACCGTCAGCGCCTCGACATCGCTTTCATAGCCGATCGTCGGGATGTGATAGGGATGCGCCTGGAGCGCGACCGAAACGACCTCGTCGAAGAGCACGCTCGACGGATCATTCTCGTAACCGTGCATTTCGGTGATGACCGCGCCGATCTCCGCCTCGATCGACTCTGGATCGATCGTCACCCGCGCCATGCGGTCGGCCTCGATATCGAGCAGCAAAGCGAGGCCGGCGGCGGGCATCGTCGCATAATAGGTCGTCTGGTCGATCCAGGTATAGCCGTGCCACTCGCCGCCCGCATCGTAGATCGCGTCGGTCGCTGCGCCGTCCGGGTAATTTTCGCTGGCGCGGAAGGCAAGATGCTCGAGGAAATGGGCAAGGCCGGTATGGCCGGGCGCTTCGTCGCGCGTGCCGCTCATATAGACGATCTGGGTGGAGACGACCGGCAAGCTGTGATCTTCGAGGATGAGCACAGTGAGGCCGTTGTCGAGGCGCGAAACCGCGACGCGCGACAGATCGAGCTCGGCCGAGGCAGGCGCCGCGACGAGCAGCGACAGGCAAGTGAGGAGGCGGAGGCCCCTCATGCAGCCTCATGCTTTCTTTTGGGCATCTTGCCCCGGCGCAGGTCCTTGACGATTTCGGCTGCCGCATTGTGCCCCGGGATGCCGGTGACGCCGCCACCCGGATGGGTCGAGGAACCGCACATATAGAGCCCGTCGATCGGTCCGCGATAATCGGCATAGCCCAGCATCGGTCGGGCGCTGAACAGCTGGTCGAGGCGCAGCTGGCCGTGAAAGATGTCGCCCCCGGTCAGCGCCAATTTGCGCTCGAGATCGAGCGGCGAGAGGATCATCCGGCCGAGCACCGATGCCTTGAAGTTCGGCGCATGGCGATCGACGGTATCGATGATCAGATCGGCGACGTCCTCGCGATGATCGTCCCAGCTACCGCCTCCGGGCAGCTCGGGCGCGAAATGCTGGCAGAAGAGGCTCGCCACATGCTGACCGGGCGGCGCCAGCGTATTGTCGACCACGCTCGGCAGGTGCATCTCGATCGCCGGCCGCTGCGCCCAGCCTTTTTGGCGGGCATCGTCATAGGCCGTTTCCAGATAGCCAACCGAGGGCGCGAACATGATGCTGGCCGTGTGATGCCTGCCATGACCGTTGGCGGAAGACGGCAGGCAGGTGAAATCGGGCAGTTCGGACAGCGCGACGTTCATCCGGAACGTCCCCGAAGCGCATTTCCAGTTGCGGGTCCGCTCGTTGACCGACGCCGGCAGTTCGCTTTCCGGGATGAGCTTGCCGAAGAGCAGCTTGGGATTGATGTTCGAGACCACCGCATGGGCATGGAGTTCGCTGCCGTCTTCGAGCCGCACGCCCTGCACAGCTCCATTGTCGAGCAGGATATCGGCAACCGGGCTGTCGGTGCGGATATCGACACCATGCTCCTCGCAGGCCGCCGCCATCGCCTGGGTAATCGCGCCCATGCCGCCAATCGCATGGCCCCAGGCACCATCGACACCGTTGACCTCCCCGAAGACATGGTGGAGCAGCACATAGGCGGTACCCGGCGTGTAGGGGCTCGCATAATTGCCGGTGAGCGCATCGAAGGCGAGGATGCCTTTCAAGACATCGGTCTCGAACCAGCTATCGAGAATTTCGCCGGCGCTGCTGCCGAACAGTTCCAGCAGATCGCGCTGCGCCTCGATGCCGAGTTTGCGCAATTCGTTGCCGAAGCCGATCGCGCCGAGAATGTCGCGCAGCCCGCCGCCGAGATTGGGCGGCGTCTTGTGCAAGGTCGCGCGCAGCATTTCGACCAGTGCATCGAGGCGGCGATTATATTCCGGCCAGGCCTTGGCGTCCTTTTCCGAAAAGCGCGCGATCTCCGCCAGCTTCTCTTCGGGATCGCGGCTCATCAGGAAATAATCGCCGTTTTCAAGCGGCACGAAATAGGACATCGGCCGGATGCGGATATCGAGCCCGTGGCGATGGAGGTCCATATCCTCGATCACTTTCGGGCTTAAAAGGCTGACCGAATAGCTCGCCACCGAATTGCGGAAACCAGGGTGGAATTCTTCGGTAATGGCTGCCCCGCCAACGATCTCGCGGCGCTCCAACAGGCAGACCCGATGCCCGGCGCGAGCCAGATAATAGGCGCAGGTCAGCCCGTTATGGCCGCCTCCAATGATAAGTGCGTCGAATTGCGAATCCACACCCCGCCCTTTTTCGTTGCATTACATCCGTTTTGTTTGACAGATGTAAAACAAGAATTCAATCGCCCTATAACCCACGGAAAACGCGGCCTATTCGCCTCCGCCTAGCGTCATGGTGAGCCGATACCAATAATCGAGGGCGCCGTTGAAGGCCGAAACCGAGATGCGCTCGTCGCGGCCGTGAGCGCGAATATCGTCGGGATTTTCGGCGATAGCGCTCACACCATAGACCGGAATTCCGGCATTGCGGACGAACGCGCCATCGGTCGCACCGGTGCTGAGTTCGGGGATGACGGGCAGGTCCGGCCAGATCGCATGCGCGACCGCAGTGACCGGACCGAGAACATCGGGCCTGAGCGGCGAAGGCGGGCTGGGGGTTACCGAGGAAATCTGCTCGACGACGACGTTGTTGGGCGCGGCCATTGCAAAAATCGCGGCCTGCACGTCGTCGGTCGATTCCTGCGGCAAGACGCGGCAATTGACGACCGCTCGGGCGGTTTGCGGCAGGGCGTTTTCCGCATGTCCGCCCTGCAGCATCGTTGCGACGCAAGTCGTGCGGGCAAGCGAGTTATAATAAGGCGAGTCAGCGAGCCCCTCGGGCCCGTCCGTGCCGCTTTCGGCTGCGGCCAGCGCATCGAGCAGCGGCCGATCCGCCTCCGAAGCCACCGCTCCCCATTGCGAGAAGAAGCCGCGCGACGTTTCGTTGAGATTTATCGAAAAGTGGTTTTCCTCGAGAGAAACCAGCGTCCGCGCGAGCCGGGAAATCGCGCTATCCGCGCGCGGCAGCGAACTGTGCCCCCCGGGATCGGTCGCCGTCAGCGCGAAATCGACATAAACCTTCTCGGCCGTCTGCATCACAAAGGCTCGCGGCTCACGGCCTTCGTCGAGGATAACGAGCCCGCCATCGGTGTTCAGCGCAAAGTCCGCATCGATGAGATCGCGATGCTCATTGGCGAGGAACAGCGCGCCGTCGCCGGTCGATTCCTCATCGGCCGTCAGCATCACGATGATATCCCTGTCCGCCGCGAACCCCTCGCTGCGTAGCTGGATCAGGTTGGCGACGAGGATCGCGGCTCCGGCCTTGTTGTCGCTCGTCCCCCGGCCATAGAGATAGCCGTCGCTCTCCGTCAGTTCGAAAGGCGGAACCGACCAGTCCTCGGGCAGCGCCTCGACCACATCGAGATGCGCCATCATCAATATCGGGCGATGCTGCGGATCGGGCGACCGCAAGCGGATAACGAGATTGGGCAGCAATTCGGTGCGGCCGATCGCGGATATGTCCGCATCGGCAAAACCCGCCGCGCGAAGCCGCCTGACGATCATTGCCACGATTGCGCGCGTATCCGCGCCGCCACCCGGCGCGGTATTGATGGCGATCATTTCGCCCAGAAGGTCGCGTGCCAGCGCCGGATCGGGCTCGGCCTGAACGGCGGTCGGCAACACCGCGCCGGCCATCAGCATTGCGAACAAGCGGGTCTTCAGCGTTGGCATGATTGATATCCTTCTCGCTTAGTCGGGTGCCTTGCCGTGCCCCGCCAGCCAATCCAGCGTATCGTCGAGCGCAGCCTTCACCCGCGCGAACATCTCGTCGAGTTCGTCCTCGGTGATGACGAGCGGGGGCGCAAAGCACAATGTTTCGTTCGAAGCGCGGATCAGCACGCCGCGCGCGGGCGCTGCGGTCTCTGCACAATAGGGTCCGACGCCGTCGCCCGGCCCATAGGGCATATGCGCGTCGCGATCACACACGAGTTGAACCCCGCCGATCAGCCCGAGCGAACGCGCATCGCCGACAAGCGGGTGCTGGGCGAGCGCCTGGATATGCCGCGCGAACAGTGGCGCGATCCGGCGGACATGACCGAAGACGTCGCGTTTCTCGTAGATTTCGAGGGTCTTCAGCGAAATCGCCGTCGACAGCGGGTGGCCGGAATAGGTGAAGCCGTGGCCGAAAACGCCCAGTTCGCCGCTCGCTTCGACGCAGGCGTCATAGATATTCTGCGGGATCAGCACGCCGCTGATCGGCGCATAGCCAGAGGACATCGCCTTGGCGATCGTCATCGTATCGGGGGTGCAGCCCATCGTCTCGCACCCGAACGCTGCGCCCGTACGGCCGAACCCGGTGATAACCTCGTCGGCGATCATCAGGACATCATATTTGTCGAGCACCGCCTGGATCTTGCCGAAATATCCGGCCGGCGGAATGACGACCCCGCCAGCGCCCATCACCGGCTCGGCGATGAATGCGGCAACCGTTTCGGGCCCTTCGGCGAGGATCATCGCATCGAGTTCGGCGGTCAGGCGGCTCGCGAACTGCTCGTCGCTTTCGCCGCTCTCGGCGAAAATATAGGAATAGGGGCAGGTCGCGCGCAGGATACCGGGCAGCGGCAAATCCCATTGCTTGTGGAAAGCCGGAAGGCCGGTCAGGCTCGCCGCGCCGATGGTGACACCGTGATAGCCGCGATCGAGCGCGACGATCTTTTTCTTTTCCGGCCGCCCTATCAGATTGTTGTAATAACGGACGAGCTTGATCTGCGTGTCATTGGCGTCGGAACCCGACTGGCCGAAAAACACCTTGGCCGCCGGGAACGGCGCCATATCGACGAGCTTTTGCGCAAGCTCGATCGCGCCCTCATGCGCCTTGCCGCCAAACAGTGTCGCATAGGAAAGGGTGCGGATTTGCTCAGCCGCCGTTTCGGCCAGTTCCTCGTCGCCATGGCCGAGCGCCACGCACCACAAGCCCGACAGCCCTTCGATATAATCCTTGCCGGCGCTGTCGAAGACCCGGACGCCCTTGCCATGGGTAACGACGAGCCCCGGCCGGTCGGCCGCCGACTGGAGGTTGGTCGTGGGGTACAGCAACGCGTTGGATATCTGCGCCATCGGCCGGTCCGATCCATCGTGCGAAAGGCACAGCGTATAGCCGGGCGCAGCGGGAGAAAACCATTTAGATCGGGAATAGCGCCATTCGGCCGGGCAGGACTTGCACACCGCCGAAACTGGCGCATACCGCCAGTCAGTGGCCAACGATCTCTGGGGGACGGGCGATGAGCACAGCAGGCGCAGCGAGATTTTGCCTTAGCGGCCTCGCGCTGCTCTTGATCGCGTCGGCCGCGAAAGCCGAACAGGCGCTAGTTTTCACCGTAGACGATCTGTTGCGGGTCGAAGATCTGTCCGAACCCGTCTTCGCGCCCGACAGTGAACGCATCGTCTATGTCGTCGAGGGACTCGGCGAAGGCGACAGCCGGCAAAGCGACCTGTGGACGGTACGCTGGGAGGGCGGCGACCCGCAGGCGTTGACCGCGACCCCCGGCCACAGCGAATGGAGCCCGCGGTTCAGCGCCGACGGCAGTTTTCTCGCCTATCTGAGCGACGCCGCCGAGGACGAAACGACCCAATTATGGGTGCGGCGCGATAGCGAAGAGCCCCGGCAGGCAAGCCACCTTCCCGGCGGCGTTAGCGACTATACGCTCTCGCCGGACGGTGCGAGCGCGATCGTCGTTGCCGAAGTCGGCGCCCATATCGGTAGCAGCGAAGACCCCGCGCCACCGATCGTGGTCACCCGCTTTCTCTTCAAGGAAGACGGGCGCGACTGGATTGACGATCGACGCCAACAGCTCTTCCGGATCGATCTCGCCAGCGGCGAGGCCGTGCAAATCACCAGCGGCGATCATGACAACGCCTTTCCGCGCTGGTCGCCCGATGGCCGCTGGATCGCCTTCGTCTCGCGCCGCTGTGCCGATCCCGACCGCCATTATTGTTCCGACGTCTATGTGATGCCTGCCCAGATCGGCGAGCCGCGCCGGATCAGCCCTTCCGAAAACGGCGATGCCGATCCCGATTTCGAAGCCGGCGGGCCGCGATGGTCGTCCGATTCGCGCCGGCTGGTCTGGGTCGAGGCCGGCGAAGAGCGGCTGACCTGGTATACCCCCTTGCAGCTCGTGACCGCCGACATCGAAACCGGCGCAGTCGCCCGTCCCGGGCGGATCGACCGCTGGTTCTACTATCCGCAATGGTCGGCCGATGGATCGCATATCCTGTCGCTTGTCGAGCAGGATCGCGATACCTGGCTCGCCAGCATCGACCCTGCGAGCGGCACGATCGACTATCTGACCTCGGGATTGCGCTTCGCCTATGACTTCGCGGTCGCGCCCAATGGCCGGATCGCGGTGCTCGACGGCGGCAGCGACGCGCCGACCGAGCTTCGCACCATCGAGGCCGAATCGCGCGTCCTCAGCCCGCAAAACGCCTGGGTGACATCGCGAGCATTGGGCGAGACGCGCGACGTCTCCTTCATGAGCGGCGATGTCGAGGTTCACGGTATGATCGTGCTGCCGCCCGGCCATGAAGAAGGCCAGCGCCACCCGCTCATCGTCCGGCTCCACGGCGGGCCCGTCTATCAGTTCAGCCACGAGTTCATGGCCGACTGGCAGGTCTATGCGGCGAACGGCTATGCCGTGCTCGCGGTCAATCCGCGCGGTTCCTCAGGCCGCGGCCAGGCCTTCGCCCAGGCGCAGATGGCGCGCTGGGGCACGGTCGACGTCGAGGACATAAGCGCCGGCATCACCCATGCGATCGAACTCGGCATCGCCGATCCCGAAGCGATCGGCGTCGGCGGCTGGAGCTATGGCGGCATCCTCACCAACTATATGATCGCCAGCGACCCGCGCATCCGCGCCGGGGCGTCGGGCGCCGGCATGGCCAATTTCCTCGCCGGCTATGGCACCGATCAATATGCGCGCGATTACGAGTTCGAGCTCGGCACGCCCTGGGACAATGCCGAAAGCTGGTTGGCCCTGAGCTATCCCTTCTTCAGGCCCGAAACGATCACCGCGCCGACGCTTTACCTGTGCGCCGCACGCGACACCAACGTCCCCTGCATCGGATCGGAGCAGATGTATCAAATGCTCCGCTCGCGCGACGTGCCGACGACGCTGGTCATCTATCCCGAAGAAAATCACGGCCTTACCGTGCCGAGCTATATCCGCGACCGGATGCAGCGCCAGCTCGACTGGTACGACCGCTATCTACGGGGCGAATAGCCGGTCCTAGCGGACGATCCGGCCACCTTGCATGACGTGGCTGACATTGCTCAGGATCGAGATGTCGACGATCGGATCGCCTTCCACCGCGATCATGTCGGCGAAATGGCCGGACGAAACCGCGCCGATATTTTCCGACTGCCCCATCAGCGCGGCCGCGCTTGTCGTCGCTGCCTGAATCGCCTGCATCGGTGTCATCCCGTAGCGGACCATATAGGGGAACTGTCGGGCATTATCGCCATGTGGATAGACACCGGCATCGGTGCCATAGGCGATCCTGACCCCCGCCCGCACCGCGCGGGCAAAGCCCTCGCGCTGGGCGTCGGTGGTTTCCTCATTCTTGCGCAGCATGTCGGCCGGCCAGCCGTCGCGGGTGCCGATTTCCTCGATGAAATCCCCATTATAGATGTCCATGACCAGCCAGATGCCGCGCTCTCGCGCCATGCGAATGCCTTCATCGTCGATCAGCGAGGCATGCTCGATCGATCGGACGCCGGCGCGAATAGCCATCCTGATCCCCTCGGCGCCATGGGCATGGGCGGTGGCATAGCTGCCGTAGCTTTCGGCCACGGCGACCGCCGCGCGCATTTCCTCTTCGGTCAGTTCCGGCGTGCCGGGCTCGGTACCTTCGGCAAGTACGGCGCCCGTGGCGATCAGTTTGAGAAAATCGACGCCATGCTGGAACAAATAGTTCGCCCGGCTGCGCATCTCTTGCGGCCCGGACGCGACGCCGACCCGCATATCGGCAGGCACCGTCGCATCGGGCGCAAGCCCGGTCACTTCACCGCCGCCGCCCGGTGTCGTCAGATAGGCGCCCGCAACCCACATGCGTGGCCCCGGCACCCAGCCGCGCGTGATCGCGTCCCGCAGGGCGACATCGCCAAGGGCACGGAAGGTGCCGACATCGCGCACGCTGGTAAAGCCCGCTTCCAGCGTCCGGCGGGCATTGTCGGCACCGATCAGCGCAATCTCCTGCGGCGAATGCAGCAGGGGTTCGGCGACATTGTTGGTCTGTCCCCAATCGGCAAGATGGGTGTGCATGTCGATAAGGCCGGGCAGCACGGTATAGCCCGACCAGTCGATGACGGTCGCGCTTTCGGGAAGCGGCGCCCAGGGTTCGACGGCAACGATCCGGTCATCGTCGATGCGAATCAACCGATCTTCGAGCACCCGACCATTCTCGGTGTCGACAAGACGGCCGGCGTGGACATAGAGCGTTTCCGCCGCTGCCGGCATCGTGGCAAACAGGATCGCGGCGCACAGAAGCAGAAACCGCCCGATCGAATCTCGCATTGCATTCTCCCTGGCCGACATATCTTACGGGGCCGGTTCCGCTCTGCGCCGCAGTACATGCACGGTCAAATGCTCCCGGCAACGTCTTGCGCGTGTGAATCTCTTGTCTTACGAACGTAAAACAATCGAGGGGCTATGACCATCCACAGCGACGTCATTATCATCGGCGCGGGCCATAACGGCCTTGTATGCGCCTTCTATCTTGCCCGGGCGGGCCTTAGGGTCCGCATCGTCGAGCGGCGCGGGGTCGTCGGCGGCGCGGCCGTCACCGAAGAATTTCACCCGGGTTTCCGCAATTCGGTGGCGAGCTACACGGTCAGCCTGCTCCAGCCCAAGGTCATCGCCGACATGAAGCTGCCGGAGCGCGGCTATCGCGTCATCGAACGGCCGATCTCCAATTTCCTGCCGCAGAAGGATGGCGGCTATCTCAAGCTGGGCGGCGGTCTTGAAAAGACGCAAGACCAGTTCCGCAAATTCTCCGACGCCGATGCCGAGGCCCTCCCCGCCTATTATGACGCGCTCGAAAAGGTCGCCGACGTGCTGCGCTCGCTGACCCTCACGGCCCCGCCCAATGTCGGCGACGGCCTCAAGACGCTGATCGATGCCGCGCGCCAGGGTCGCCGCCTCGCGGGGATGAACCTCACCGACCAGCGCGACGTGCTCGACCTGTTCGTCAAAAGCGCCCGCGCCTTTCTCGACAGCTGGTTCGAGAGCGATGCGGTCAAGGCCGCCTTTGGCTTCGACGCTGTGGTCGGCAACTATGCCAGCCCCGATACGCCGGGCAGCGCCTATGTCCTGCTTCACCATGTTTTTGGCGAAGTGAACGGCAAGAAGGGCGCCTGGGGCCATGCGATCGGCGGCATGGGCGCGATCACCCGGATGATGGCCGAGGCCTGCCGCGAAGCGGGCGTCGTCATCGACCTCGAAGCCCCGGTCGAGCGGCTGCTCGTTGACGGCGGCAAGGCCGCGGGCGTCCGCCTCGAAAGCGGCGAGGAGCTGACCGCGAACATCGTCGCTGCCAATGTCGGCCCGAAGCTGCTGTACGAACGGTTGATCGACCCGTCCGACCTCGACCCCGAATTCCACCGCCGGATCAAGGGTTTCAAAGCGGGTTCGGGCACGTTCCGGATGAATGTCGCGCTCTCCGCGCTGCCGCGCTTTTCCGCACTGCCCGAGCCCGGCGAACACCTCCAGTCAGGGATCATAATCGCTCCGACGCTCGATTATATGGACGAGGCTTTTCTCGACGCAAAACGCGACGGCTGGTCGAAACGACCGATCGTCGAGATGCTCATCCCGTCCATCGTCGACGACAGCCTTGCGCCCGAGGGCCAGCATGTCGCGAGCCTCTTTTGCCAGCAATTCGCGCCCGAGCTGCCTGACGGTCGTTCATGGGATGACGAACGCGAAGCGGCGGCCGACACGATCATCGGCACGATCGAGGCCCACGCGCCCGGCTTTGAAGCATCGGTCATCGCCCGCGAAATTCACTCGCCGCTCGATCTCGAGCGCAAGTTCGGCCTGACCGGCGGCGACATCATGCACGGCAACATGACACTCGACCAACTCTGGTCGGCACGGCCGGTGCTTGGTCATGGTAGCTATCGGGGGCCGATCAAAGGCCTCTATATGTGCGGAGCCGGCACCCATCCCGGTGGCGGCGTGACCGGCGCGCCCGGCCATAATGCCGCGCACGCCATCCTCGCAGATCGATCGCTATTCAGCCGCCTCTTCGGCTGACCGGTCAAGCACCGAATCGAGCCATTTGATGGCCATCGCGCTGGCTTCGCCGGGAGTAAAAGCACTGTCATCGAGGCTGAGCTCTAGCCAGAGACCATCGATCATCGCGGTGATTGCAACGGCGGACATGCGGATATCGTCTTCCGGGACCGCGTCACCCCAGCATTCGGCAAGCAGCCGTTCGATGCCGCGCCGATATCCGGCATAGCTGTTGCGATGATCGGCCGCGATCGCCGGCTCGGTCCTGATCAGGCTCCAAAAGGCGATCCAGGTCGCAAGCAGTTCGGGATCGAGAATTGGCGGCTCGAAATTCGCCGTGACATAGGCGCCCAGTTTGGCTCGCGGATCTTCATCGGCTGCGGCCACGGCTGCGTCGAGCGCGTCGGATACGCGCCGATCGAGATCGCGATAGGTTTCCCGGATCAACTCGTCGATGCCGCTAAAATAGTGCGTCAGAAGCCCCGCCGAAACGCCGGCCCGCGCGCAGATCGCGCGCACCGATGTCCCGGCAACGCCCTTTTCGGCGAGGCATTGCGCGGCCGCGTCGATCAGGCTTTGTCGCCGGTAATCGGCATCCTCTCTCACGAAACTGGCGCGTCTCAACAGGCTCTGCCCCCCGATCCTCTGCTGACCTGATCTCTTCCCCACATTAGGGCGTTTTGCCGGGGCTGCAATCGCCGGGGTGCTTCGCGGGAAAATGCGCCCAGGCAAAGCGGAATTTTTTAAGCGCGGGAATCTCCCGCGCGGTACCGGTCAACAGATCGATCGTCCGGCTTGGATGTCGCTGCGGACTGCATGGCGCACCAGTTCCCACATTCAAGACGCCCTCAGATCTACAGGTAAAAGGGCCTTATCTTGGCAAAGAGCTCTTCGCGCGACGCAACGTTGAGTTTGGCGTAGATGCCGCGAATATGGGATCTGGCCGTCTCGATCGAGATGCTCATCGCCTCGGCGGCATCGTCGGCGGTCTTGCCTCGCGGCGTTTCGACGATCAGCTGATATTGTTTGGGCGTCAGCCCGAAAACGTCTCGAACTTCCAACAATTTCTCTTCCGAATTCAACCGGGACGTTATCAGAATGAGGCCGAAAATCCGATCGGCGGTATCGGGGCCTGATTTTGGCACAAACACATATCCCGCAGCATCGCTGTTGCGCAGGCAAGTGCGCAGCTCGGATTCAACGCGCCCGTCGGTCGCACGAACGCGATCATCGGCCAGTTCGAACAGTTGCTCGCCGTCCTTGGCGTCCAGAGATTCCCGCGCGCGTTGGTTCGCCCGGATCAGCAGCCGACGGTCGGCTTATCGCTGAGTAGGCGCGGCTTGTGCTTCACCGTTGCCTGGTCGCAGCATGAAGCTTCCAGCGCCATGTCCAGCGTATCGGTGACGTCCTCGGCCTTCATGGTAGAGCACAACTTCCACGCGAAAACATAGCGCGAGTGATCATCGAGCACGGTCGAGAGGTACATCCGGCCCCACCCGATGATCTTGAAGTAGGTGAAATCTGTCTGCCACATCTCGTTCACCCGGGTCGCTGGGTATGGAAGCGATCGGCAAGCCTTCCAGCACGATCCTTATCTTGTCTTCGGCAGAGAAGTGCCAGCGGGTCGCTCGGCGGATGTCTTTGACCACCGTTTCGGCAGATGCCTTGGCGCGCGATTTTGCATTGAGGGATTTTGGCTTCATCTTCGTTCCTTCGTCACTACGACGAAGCCAAAATCCTCCTTAACTCACAACCTCAAATCTGTGCCATAGGCGCTGACGGCGAACACTCTTACGATGGCCAATCTCCTGAACTCGGAGGATCGGTCTGCCCGATCTCCCGCGCTACCGATCTATCTGGGCAGCCAGTTGATCCGCGCGCTCGAAAAGGCCGCTTCTCTTGTCAACGAAATCCAGCGTCTCGGTTCCTTGAGTCACGAGATTACGCTGCGCCCATGACAATTGCCCACTGCTCGGTTATGTATTCGCTTGGCTGCTATAAAAACATACACCGAGCTGGAGAGAGAGCATGGACAAACTGCTGCCCACCACCCTGGTGGGATCCTATGCAATGCCCGATTGGCTGATCGATCGCGAGAAACTCGCCGGCCGCTTCCCCCCAAGGGTCCGCGCGCTGGAGCTATGGCGCCCTGCTCCGGAATTTCTCGATGAAGCCCAGGATGATGCCACGATCATGGCGATTCATCAGCAGGAAAGCGCCGGACTCGATATCATCACCGACGGCGAGATGCGGCGGGAAAGCTATTCGAACCGTTTCGCCACGGCGCTGGAAGGCGTCGACATGGACAATCCCGGCACCGCGCTCGATCGCAGCGGCCATGCCAATCCGGTTCCGCGGATCACGGGAAAGATCCGGCGCAAGCATCCCGTGCAGGTTCGCGATGTCGAATTTCTGCGCAAGCATACCGACCGCAAAATCAAGATCACCGTGCCCGGACCGTTCACCATGACCCAGCAGGCCCAGAATGATTTCTACCAAAGCGAAGCCGAAATGGCGCTCGACTATGCTGCGGCGGTGAACGAGGAGATCAAGGATCTTTTCGCGGCGGGTGCCGACATCGTTCAGATCGATGAACCCTATCTGCAGGCCCGGCCGGAAAAGGCGCGCGAATATGGCCCGCAGGCGATCGACCGCGCGCTCGACGGCGCGAACGGAATCACCGCGCTGCATTTGTGCTTCGGCTATGCCGCGATCATCCATGGCGACCGGCCCAAGGGCTATGACTATCTCGCCGAGCTCGCTGGCACCAAGATCGACCAGGTATCGGTGGAAACGGCCCAGCCGCATCTCGACCCCACCGAGCTGAAGCCGCTCAAGGACAAACATATCATGGTTGGCGTGCTGGATCTCAACGACCCGGAAATCGAGACGCCCGATATCGTCGCCGAACGCATTCGCCGGGCGATGACCGAAGTGCCGGTGGACCGGATCATCGTGGCGCCGGATTGCGGGTTCAAATATCTTCCGCGCGAAACGGCTTACGGCAAGATGTGCGCCATGGTCGAAGGAGCGACGCTTGTTCGCGACAGCCTCTAGCGCGACCATCAGGGAGATCGCGACGTGATCCTGCAACGCGTTGGCATGGTCGCGCTGGCCGTGCCGCTGTTCGCGGTCTGCGCGGCTTCGTCGGCGGCCCCGCCAGCCGTCGCCGTCCCGTTGGCCATCCATGGCAGCCAGGCAACGGTGGAGATCGGGCCGGTGCTGCTGACGGCGCGCACGCTCTATGGCGCGGACGATATCGTCCGCGATGGCGGCATTCCCAATCTCGTCGGCGTCACCGACCCAAGCTTCGGCGAGCCGGGCGTCGCCGATATCGCCACCCATGCCGAAACCCAGGCGCTGCGCTATTCGGTCGATAATCCCGGCGTCCGAATTATCCTGACTGTGACCGAGGGCCACTATCGCATCGTCGCGCGGCGTTCGGCGGGCATCGAGAGCATCGCCGATCTCGAAGGCAAACGGATCGCCACCCTGGCGCCGACCTCGGCCGGCTATTTTCTCGGCCGGATGCTGGCCCGGGAAGGGCTGACGATCCGCGATGTCGAGGCGATCCGCGTCTCGCCCGAACGGATGAACGAGGCGCTCGAAAACCGCGAAGTCGATGCCGTCGCTATCTGGGAACCGTTCGCCGGCAATGCGGCAGAGGCCCTTGGCGAGGATATCGTCGAGTTCGGCGGCGAAGGCGTTTATCGCGAACTGTTCAACCTCAACAGCACCGCCGCCAATCTCGCCGATCCGGAGAAGCGCGAGAGGATTGTCGCCTTTGTCCGCGCGCTGATCGATGCAACCGGGCGGATCGCCGAAGATCCCAGCGAGGCGCAGGCTTTGGTTGCCGCGACCGCGGGATTTACGCCCGACGAAATCGTCCGGTCCTGGCCCTATCTGAGCTTTCCCGCAGCGCTTCCCGACGACCTGCTCGATGTCCTGGTCGAAGAGGAACTCTGGCTCGCCGACCAGAGCGACCGACCGCCCCGCAGCCGCGCAGAGCTGTCCGCGCTGATCGACCCCAGCATCTACGAGGAAGCGCTGGCGCGCTAGCGGCTACCCCGTCATTCGCCAGCCATCAGACTGTCCCAGTCCTGATTGGTCCTGCGGATCAGATAGGCGTGGATGGCAATCGTGTCTTCATTGCTCACCAGGTCGGCAAAGCTCGCCATGCCCTGTTCCCGGCGCGAACCGCCACGGACGATATCCATGAACTCGGCATGGGTCGCCGGCGACATCCGGCGGAGATCCTTGATGCCGCCGCGTGCCTGTTCGCCGTGGCAGCTGGAGCAATAATCGGCATAGAGCCGCTCGCCCTGTGCGATCGTCGCCAGGCTCGCATCGGTGTCTTCAGGCCGCACCAGTTCCGGCCCGGCATCGCCGACGGGCGGGAGCTGCGCGGTTCCGCCCAGCTTGAACACCAGCAGGCGCGGTGAAGCCGATACCGTGAAACCGAGCGAGCCAACGCTCGTCGAATGGGCAAGCCCCCCACCCCATCCGGCGTTGACGGCAATATATTGTTCGCCGTCGATCATGTAGCTGATCGCCCCGGCAATCGGCACTTGCTGGACGGGCATTTCCCAAAGCTTCTCGCCGGTATCGGCGCGATAGGCCGCGAAGGTTCCGTGAACGGTTCCCTGGAAGACGAGATTGCCGGCCGTGGCGAGCAGGCCGCCGCTGCCGCGCTGCGGATAGGGCACGCGCCAGCGCTCTTCCTGGGTGACCGGATCCCAGGCCGTCAGCCATGTCTGATTGTGCCGTTGCGCGAATTCGGTTGCCGCCTGCCGGGTCAGCTCGAAACCGGTCGATGCAACGCCGAGCTGGCTCATATTGCCCGGCGTCTGCCGAAATTCCGGATTGACCGAATAGGCCATATACATCTGGGTGACCGGGAAATAGGCGAGCCCGGTTTGCGGGCTATAGGCCATCGAGTGCCAATTATGCCCGCCCGCCGGGCCCGGCGTGACGATGACCGGGGTTTCGCCATAGCGCGTTTCCGGATTCATGATCGGCCGTCCGGTTTCCATGTCTATGCCGGTCGCCCAGTTCATCGCAACATAGGGTTCAGCCGAAAGCAGTTCGCCGGTCGCCCGGTCGAAAATATAGAAAAAGCCGTTCTTGGGTGCCTGCATCAGCACCTGACGGGTTTCACCCTCTAGTTCCAGATCGGCCAGGATCATCGATTGGGTCGCGGTATAATCCCATTCCTCGCCCGGCGTCGTTTGATAGTGCCAGACATATTCGCCGGTATCGGCGCGCAGCGCGACAATCGACGAGAGGAAGAGATTATCGCCGCCACCGGGGCTGCGATAGACTTGCGGCCACGGCCCGCCATTGCCGACACCGATATAGACGAGATCGAGTTCCGGATCGTAGACGATCGAATCCCAGACCGTGCCGCCGCCGCCGCGTTCCCACCATTCTCCGAACCAGGTTCCCGCGGCCATCTCCATGGCCTCGCTTTCAAAGCCGTCCGCAGGATTGCCGGGTACCGTATAGAAGCGCCAGAGCTGCTCGCCGGTATCGGCATCATAGGCGGTGACATAGCCGCGCGCCGCGCCCTCAGCGCCGGCATTACCGATCAGCACCCTGCCGTCGAACACGCGCGGCGCGCCCGTGATCGTATAGGGCCAAACCGGATCGAACGTCGCGACGCTCCACACGGGTTCGCCCGTCTCCGCGTCCACCGCGATCAACCGGCCGTCGAGCGTGGCAATGATGATCTTGCCCTCCCATGCCGCGATCCCTCGGGAGATGACATCGCAACAGGCATGCCGGCCCTTGTCGCGATCGACCTCCGGGTCGAAGCGCCACAATTCTTCGCCGGTCGCCGCATTATAGGCGACGGTAACGTTCCAGGGTTCGGTATTGTAGAGGACGCCGTCGACCATCAGCGGCGTGCCCTCCATGCCCCGGTCGACCGGCAGATCGGCGAACCAGGCCAAGCTCAGCTCGCCGACATTGCCGTCGTTGATCTCGTCGAGCGGGCTGAAGCGCTGCTCGCCATAGGTGCGGCCATGCGCCATCCACTGGCCGGGCTCGCTATCGGCGGCGAGCAGCCGCTGCTGATCAACATTGGCTGCCGGGAAGGCGGCCATCGCCATATGTGCTGTGCCGAGAGCCACGCCGCCGATCATGACGGTCTTCAAGAAATCCCGCATACCCATCCTCTTCCCAAAATTTTCTGCTATTTATCAGCCTGGTTTATATATGGCAATTTGATCAGCGGATCATTCATGGATCGGCATTTCGCCGGTCGCCATCCGGCGGTAGAGGCGCAGCAAATCGCGGCGGTTGGCGACGCCGAGCTTGCTGTAAGCGCGTCGGCGATAGGTAACGACGCTGCCATGCGAGAGCCGCTTGCGGCAGGCGATTTCTTCCTGCGTTTCGCCAAGGATCATGGCGGCCGAGATCTCCGCCTCGCGCATGCTGAGACGGCAGTGGAGCGCCATCAGCGATTGGACGAGATCCGGCTCGTTGAACATAGGCCCCGCGCTGGCGCTTGCTTGCCGGTGACGATCGACGGCGGCCATCAGCAATCCGGCGTGGTGCTCGAGCCGGTCGATATCGGCGGCCGAAAAAGGCGGGTTTTGCGCCGTGCGATAGCCATTGGCGACCAGGGTGGGCGGCCCTGGCCAGAAGATCGAAACCCGCTCGATGATCCCGGCCCGTTCGTAACAGGCATTGCGATAAGCCGGATCGGCGATCTCCGCCGCGCATTTGCGCACGACAATCGGCGCCTTGCGGCCGGACCGGGAAAGCTGGGAGATCTGATGATCGGAACGCCAATGGGTGCGCGCATAATCGAGCGACGCGCGGAACGGAAAGTCCGCATTGTGCGGCTGATCCCCCTCCGCGAACAGCAGCCTGACGGACTCCGCCGGGCTGCGCTGGAAAACCGAGCATAGCTCGACGTCCGCCAGGACCTGCATCGTCTTCAGGAAACGGCAGGGGAAACCATCGCTGCCAATGGCACCGATAAGATCGGCGAAACAATCCGGCACCGACCGTTCCCTGGCCTTTCCGCGCGGCGGCATCGCGAAGGGCGGCGCGCTGCCCGCACACGCATAGTCGATCGAACCGGAGGCGCGATCATTCGGCAAGCAGGCCCTTTCGCCGACTCCAGTCGATCACCGTGTCGATGCACCGGGCGAGCAGTTCGGGCTGACCCAGATAATAATGCGTGGCGCCTTCCAACCGCACATATTCCTTGTCCGGCGTCGCCAGGGCATCGCGGATCGCGGGATTATGCGTCGCGGGCACCGCTTCGTCGGCGGTGTTCTCGATCTGGAGCACCGGCGTCTGGTGAATGCGCGCGGCGTTCATCGGGCCCTTGGCGTTGGACTTGTCGTAGCTCCACTGGCTGAGCCAGGAGCGCAAGGTCGTATAGCGAGCCAGCCCGACCGGACCGACATTCACTGCCACCGGATCGCCCATATAGGTCCATCGCGGTTTCCGGTCCGAAGGATCGACTGCCGGGTCCAGCAAGCGCACGTCGCACATCGTGCGATGGACGATGAAGGCGCGCTCCTGTTCGGCCGTGCCCTTGGCCTGCAACCGGGCGAGCTCGCCCTTCGCCCATTGGGTGATCCGCCAGTTGCGTTCCCGCTGGGCCTCGCGGAAGCGCACGATGAAATCCGCGTCATAGGGCGGCTGGTGCGGGCAATCCGGCGAGTAGATATCGAATTCGGGATCGCGATTATCCGGATCGAGCTCGTCGCGCACCGAAGGATCGAGCCATTCGGTGAGCGTCTCGGCACGCGAAAGATGCGCGGCGATGAAGATCACGCCGTCGGCCGGGCGCAAACCGGCTGCGGTCAAATCGACGGGATCGCCCGCCGGCGTTTCGGTCACGCTCGGATTTTCGGCCTGCGCTTGATAGAAGAGCGATAGCGATCCGCCGCCCGACCAACCGACGAGCACGACCTTGTCATAGCCGAGTTCGTCCAGGGCATGGGCGACCCATTTGCCGAGATCGATCGCGACTTTCTCGAAGATCAGCGCGGTGTCGTTGCGCGGGTAGCGGCTGGCCGCGCACAGCACGTCAAGCCCGGCATCGGCAAGCGCAGTCGGCATCGGCAGAAGATGCAGCACCGAGGTCGGATGCATGAACACGTAAACCGTCCGCGAGGTCGATTGCGGATCGCGCAGCAGCTGCCCTTCGAGGTTCACCTTCCCGGAATTTCCAGCAAAGCCGTAGGTCTCGGTGAATTTTGAATTGTCCGCAAAAGACACGATCAGCGGGGTTCGGGTCCACTCCGTGGTCGTCTGGCTGGAGGGCGTCGGCATCGCGCTTACTCAGCCGCCACGATCGCATCGACGCTGCTATCCGTCAGTGGCACGGCGGTCGCGTCATAGCGGAACAGCCATTCATAGCGCTCCACAACCAGGTCGGGCTGCCATTGCTCGTCGACATAGGCCTGCGCGCCCGCGGGATCCGCCAGCGCCGGGTTGTGGAAGCGTTCGGTGTTGGCATAGGCGCCCTTGACGGCCTTGGTCGTGCGCGGAACACGCATGCGCTGATAGACCTCGAGCGCTTCCTCGGCGGTATCGCAAGCGTCGAACGCGCGGGCGAGAATGCATCCGTCTTCCAGCGCCATCACCGCGCCCTGCGCAAGGAACGGCAAGGACGGATGGCAGGCATCGCCGAGCAGCGCGACGCGTCCTTCCACCCAGCGCTGCATTGGCGGCCGCGCGATCAGCGCCCATTTGAAAGGCTGGGGAATGGCGGAAATATAGGCGTGCACCTCTTCGTTCCAACCGGGATAATCGTCATGATATTCTTGATTGGTGCCCGGGGTCGACCAGGATTCCACCTGCCAGTCCTGCCGCTCGACGACGCTGGTAAAGTTCATCAGTTCGCCATTGCGAATGGGATAATGGATGACATGGCCGCCCGGCCCCACCCAATTGACGCCCACTGGCCTGGCGAGTTCTTCGGGTAGCATTTCCATCGGGATAACCCCGCGCCAGGCAACGATGCCGGTGAACTTGACCGGTCCCGATCCGAACAGCAGTTCGCGCATCTTTGAATGGACACCGTCGGCACCGATAACAACGTCGAAGGTTGCCGAGGGCTTGCCGTCGAAGGCCAGGGTCACCTGACCGTCATTGCGCTCAACCTTGGTAAAGCGGTGGCCGAGATGGATCGCATCGGGCGAGAGTGCCTCCACCGCCTTGAGCAGCATCTGATGCAAATCGTTGCGGTGGACGGTGATATACGGGAAGTCGTAGCGTTCCACCGATTCAGTGCCAAGATCAAAAAGCTTCCAGGTGTCGCCGGTACTCCACAGGCGGATTTCCTTGCCCCGCGGCTCGAAGCTGATTTTTTCCAGTTCCTCCATCAGCCCAAGCGACGCGAGCACGCGCACGCCGTTCGGACTGATCTGAAGGCCCGCGCCGACTTCCTGCAGAACCGGTGCCTGCTCGTAAACCGATACCTCGAAGCCGCGGCGCAGCAAGGCGAGCGCTGCCGTCAGCCCCCCGATTCCGCCGCCGACAATCCCGATCCCCAGATTATTCTTCAAGCCATCTACCCCTCTGCATCCGCACCAATCTTCATCCGCAATCTCTATTTTAACGAATTGCATTCGTCATTATCAGACATACGGAACTCTGACTACTCTTTCCGCACCCCCACAAGATCGGTGGACATCGGCGACCGAGCTGGGGCAGGGAAGGGGCTGGTGATGGCAAGCAAAGGGGCAAAATCGGCAATGGCAGATACCGCTCAGTCTCGCAGGCGCGTTCAGTCGATCGAGGTTGGATTCCGGGTGCTCCGAGTTCTCCGGACCGCGAACGGACCTTTGCCGCTGCGGGAAATCGCGGCGCGAGCCGAGATGCCGCCCAGCAAGGCGCATCTGTATCTCGTCAGCTTCGTGCGCGAAGACATGGCCTATCAGGATCTGAGCAACGGCCATTACGGGCTGGGATCCTTCGCGATCCAGCTTGGGCTGGCAGCAATTCGTCAGCTGGATGTCGTGAGCCTGGCTTCGGACGTATTGAACGACCTTCGCGACCAGACCGATTGCGCGGTTTATCTATCGCTTTGGGGGGATCGCGGCCCGTGCATCGTAGCCAAGGCCGATGGTACGTTGCAGGGGGCCTTCTCGATAAGGCTCGGCTATATTTTGCCGCTGAAAACGTCCGCAACCGGCCTTGTCTACCTGGCCCATTTGCCGAAATCCGAATCCGCCAGGGCAATGAAAGCTCAAAACGCCTATCAGGCTGCCAGCAAGAGGGCCAAGGTTCCTTCCGCGAAGGAACTGAACGCGGATATCGAGAAGACCCGCAGAGCCGGCTATGCGACCACGGTCGGCAATCTGCACCGGAACTTTGCCGGTATTGCCGTACCGATCCTCGATTATGGCAACCAGCTGGCCGCGGCCATCACGCTGCTCGGGCCGACCGATTATGTGGTTGGTGAGCGGCAAAAGGCGTTCACCACGCTGCTCGTCGAAAAGGCACAAAACATCTCCGAACGGCTGGGCGCCGCCGCCGCGGAAGGCTAAATCTCGGGCTGCATTTGCCGCCGCTTCAGACGATCGGGTTGGAGAGCAGGCCGATCTTCTCGATTTCCACCTCGATCCGGTCGCCAGGCTTCATGAAAACGGGCGGATCGCGCCGCAAACCCACGCCGCCGGGCGTTCCAGTGAGGATCACGTCGCCGGGCGAAAGCGGCGTGAAGGTAGAGATATATTCGATCAGCTGCGGGATACCGAAGATCATGTCCCCGAGATGCGCGTCCTGCATTACTTCGCCGTTCAGCCGGGAACGGATGGTGAGCGAATCCAGATCGTCGATTTCGTCGCGGGTCACGAGCCAGGGACCGAACGGGCCGGTGGTCGGGAAATTCTTGCCCGGCGTCATCTGCAAACTGTGCTTCTGCCAGTCACGCACGCTGACATCGTTGTAACAGGAATAGCCGGCGACATGCGCCCAGGCCGCGTCGCGGGCGATCCGGCGTCCGCCCCGCCCGATCACCACTGCAAGCTCCGCTTCATAATCGAGCTTGGCGGTCTCCGCAGGATGCTCGACCGGGGCGCCGTGGGCCGTCTGGCTGTCAGCGAAACGGACGAACAGGGTGGGATAGCCTCGCTCAGGATTGTTCGATTCGATGCGATGTTCGTCATAGTTGAGACCGCAGCATATGATCTTCGACGGATCGGGGATCACCGGCAGCAGGGTCACCGCATCCATGGCCAGCAGCGGTGCCGAAGCCGCAGCCTCGCGCGCAGCATCCAGCGCGTCGGCGGCCAACAGCGCCTTGAGCGAAGCGATTCCCGGCAGTACCGCGCTCATATCGCGAAGGCCCTGCTCTTCGGCAATTCCCCAGCCCGGACGGCCCTGATATTCGAAACTCATCAGCTTCATGTTATTCCTCTCACGTCAGTCATTCCCGCAGACGAAGTCCGGCGCGCGGCGCCCTTGTGCCGCTGCATCCAATCTCAGCTTCCGCGCCTCGGCCCGTTTGGTATCGTCAAGCCACGAGCGTTCATGGCCCCACAGGCTCGGGCCGTAATCGCATTCGAACGGCTCCCAGTTTTCCGGATCGATCGAACGCCCACCCCAGCCATATTCGATCATGAAGCCCGAGGGCGAGCGCGCGTAAAAGGAGGTCATGAAATCGTTGGTATGCCGACCCAGGGTCACACCGACCTGGTCTTCCACCAGCTGCGCTAGGTCATAGGCCTGGCCGACATCGTCGAGCGAATTGAGTTCGACCATCAGGTGATGAAATCCGTCTTCGCCCGTCTCGACCACCGCGAAACTGTGGTGGCGGCTGTTGAGATGGAAAAAATAGGCCTTGAACGGACGCAGCGCGTAATCACTGAGACGAAAGCCCAGAAGATCGATGTAGAAGGGTAGGATTGTATCGAGCGACTGCGCAGTCAGGACGGCATGGCCGAGCCCCAGCGAGCCGGTTCGAAAGCCGCTGATCGCACGAGACGGCTCGAAGGGCCGCGTCGCCTCGGCGGCGCCGTGAAAGAACTCGAGCCGGTTGCCCACAGGATCGCGCGCGACGATAAGCGCGGCGACACGGCGCTGCTCGGCCAGCCCAGCGTTGCCCGGCACCACCTCTTGCCCAGCGTCCGAAAGCCGGGTCGCGAGACCGGCCAGCGCGTCGCCATCGGCAACCTCCCAGCCCATCACCTGTACCCGCTCCCCCTCACCGCTTTCCACGAACAATCGCTGCGCACGGCCGTCAGTGCGTAGCGCCAGGGCGCGCGCGTCCCGCTCGCCGATCTGCATACCGAGCAGGTCCGTCGCGAAGCCCGCCCATTCGTCGAGCTGCGTCGTCGTCACACCGACATAGCCGAGGGAAAGTAGTGGTGAGCTGGTCCGCATAGGATCCGCTATTGTTGAATAATGTCCGATATTACCATTTTTCTATGGCGGCTTCTAGAGTAAAATCGCATAATATGAGATAATGTCAGAAAATTGCCACTTCAGGAGCCGTAATGTCTAGCCTCTCGAAAATGCTCGGTCTGCTGGATCTCTTCTCGCCGGACCGGTCTTCGATCACGCCGGACGAGGTGCAGGAAACTCTCGGCCTCACCCGTGCGACCGCCTATCGCTATCTGAAAGCGCTTTGCGACGCCGGGCTGCTCACCCGTTTCGGCGGCGCCTATCGGCTGGGGCCCCGAGCGATCGAACTCGACTATCTGATCCGCAATTCGGATCCCCTGCTCGGTGCTAGCGAGCGCATCATGGCCGAAATCGGCGAGGCGCGGCATTGCGACCTGCAGCTGATCGGTCTGTCCGGCAACCGCATCCTCGTGCTGAATCATGTCAGCCACGATCCCGGCATCACCGTCAGCTATGGACGGGGACGCACCATGCCGATGATGAAAGGCGCGGGCGGCCGCGTCGTCCTGGCGCAGCTTTCCGCGGCCCGCCAGAAATCGCTTGTCGCAGCAGCCGAGGGCGCCGCGCCGTCGCGGCTCGATCCGGAGATATGGGAAGAGCGGCGCGCCCAGCTCTCAGCCATCCGCCGAAACGGCTTCGCCATATCGCGCGGGGAACTGGACTCTGGCAGCGTGGGCGTCGCGGTGCCCATCCCGTCCGAAGCGAATGACAGCCCCGCCGCGCTGGCGATAATCGTGCCGGAGAAGCGTTTCAACGGTTCGGACGAAGACGAAATATTGGCGCTACTGCGCGCCACCGCCCGCCAAATTGCGTCGGCGCGCGACCGGGAATCCGGCGGCTCGGAAGCGGCGGCACCTCTGAAGCCATCCTCGCAGGGCGATCAACTGATCGGCCTCCCCGCGAGCCTTGCGGGCGCAACGCCGGACCAACAGCGGGTCGTCGACAAAATCGCGGCCGGGCCGCGCGGCTCCGTACCGAGCCCCTTTCTCGCCATGCTGGATGCTCCGCTATTGACGGAAACGATCCAGGAGGTCGGGGCCGTATTGCGCTATTCCTCGGCCCTGCCGGACGATCTGCGGGAGATCGCGATCCTCGCAACGGCCGGCACCGTCGAATGCGGCTATGAGTGGAATTACCATGCCTCGATCGCGACGACGGCAGGCGTTGCTGACGCTGTATTGCAGGCGACCCGTCCGGGCGCGCTATGCCAGAATGCCGGCGAACCCGCAGCAACGGTGATCGGGCTGTGCCAGGCCGTTGTCGAGACCGGCGAAGCACCGCCTTTTTTGCTGGGCGCGGCAGTCGAACGGTTCGGTCGCCGCGAGGCGACCGAGATTGTCGCCATCGCTGGCTATTATGCACTGCTCGCCAATTTCATCAAATCGGCAGGCTCCGACGAGCCGTTCGCGGAGGAAGTCTAGCCCCCACCGGCGTGTCGCGCGACTGCTATTCAGCCTTTTCGGTGGGATTTTGGGCGACGGGGGCCATGGGGTCGTCGGCGACGATGGCGAGGCCGCCACCGCGATCGGAACGGGTGTTGACGAAAGTGCCGGCATCCTTCTTGCGCAGGCCGAACGAGCGGACCTCTGCGATCTCTTCTTTCACCATCTCCGGCAGCGCAACCTGCGCCTTGCGCGCAAGCGCCGCCTCGACATAGGGCGCAAGCTCGGCCTCTTTCTTCGCCAGCCGCTCCTCCTCACCCGCCTTCAGCTTCGGCATCGCCGTTGAGGCAAACAGCTTGAGCGATTCCACGATATGATCGTGATTGGCCGGGCCTGTCTGCTGCACAAAGATGATCTGATCGACACCGACATCGGCGTACGCCTTGCAATGCTCATACACCTGGTCGGGCGTGCCGATCCCGCCATTGCCGTGATTGTCGTCGATCGAGCCTTCCGCCTTCTTGAAGTCTTCCCACACTGTCGAATGGCCAGGCACCGTCTTGCCGAACGCGGCATAGAAGCCCAGCGAGTAGCCGAAGAACTTGAACCCCTCGGTCCCCCGGTCGATCGCCACCTGCTCGTCCTCGTTCACCGACAGCGCGGTGACGATCGCGACGTTCGGATTGACCGCATGGCCGATCGGCACGCACTCGTCCGACTTGATGATGTCGTAATATTCCTCGACCCATTTGCCCGCCTGTTCCGGCGCGGCAAAACCGAACACCAGCGCCCCCATACCGTTTCTTGCCGCATGGAGGATCGTGTCGCGCCGCGAGCACGCCACCCATAAGGGCGGGTGCGGCTTCTGCAGCGGCTTGGGCACGATATTGCGCGTCGGCATCGAGAAGAACTCGCCGTCATGGCCCGGATAGGGGTTCATCGTCAGCATGTTCGCGCATTGCTCGGTCGCTTCGCGCCACGCCGCTTTCTTGGTATCATACTCTACCCCGAAGCCTTCCAGCTCCATCGCCGTGCCGCTTTCCCCGGTTCCCCAGTCGACACGGCCGCCCGAAAGCAGGTCCAAGGTCGCGATCCGCTCGGCAACCCGCACCGGATGGTTGATCTTGGGCGGCATCACGCAAATGCCATGCCCCAGCCGCATCCGCTTCGTCCGCTGCGACAGCGCGCCCAGAAACACCTCGGGCGCAGAGCTGTGCGAATATTCTTCAAGAAAGTGGTGCTCCACCAGCCACGCGTAATCATAGCCGAGCGCGTCCGCCAGCTCGAGCTCGCTCAGCGCGTTCTGGAAGGTCTCATGATCCCCCTCCGCGCTAAACGGCGCCGGCGACTGATGCTCGTAAAATAATCCAAACTGCATGGTTGCCCCTCTCTCCTTTTTAACAGCATGGCTTATAACAGCGAAACTGACAGGAGGGAAGGGCAAGCCGCGAGCGGCACCCCGTCGCGGAAAAATTCAGTCCATTGTCGAAGAATTTCGCCTGATGGAGTTCCCCCGATGGTTGTCTCACGCCGCAGCATCGATCGGCCTGCAAAACCGAAATCGGCGTTAAATCAGCGCGGGGAGGCTAGGGAAAGAGCCCGGTAGATTGGCTTCCTGCACGCCTCACAGCAGATATCTTCGGTCGGTTGCGGCATGGGCGGCGAAGAGTGTTCATGCTCACCGCCACAACAGGCGCAGGCGGAAGGCAGCGAATAGCGCTCGAGCAAAGCGAACATTCCGTCCGTCCAACCGGCGCCGCAAAAGGGACAGACCTGTCCTGCCGCCTGACCCTTTTGCAGATCGCTCATCCGAATCGACTCACGGTTGCAGCCGTCAGCGTAATCGCTCTCTTCCCCAAATATGATTTCATTCCCTAGCCGAGCCCCGCGCGGCGAGAGATCACGTAAATTTCATCGTTGAACCAGAGCCCCTGATGGCGCTGCAGAACCTCGCGCGTCGCTTCCAGATAGTGATCGGTGGAATGGGCCTGAGCGAGACGCCCGTCCTCGATCTGCGCGACATAGCTTGCAGCATTCCAGGCCGCGAAAAGCGTGGAACTGCCGATCGGCGTGTGTTCGTCGATTTCGGTCGGCAGGGTTCGGATATCGTAGCGGAACAACGCTTCCGAATTCGCCGGCGAATGAAACTCGAAGTCGCGTGCTGCCGGGCCCATCTCCGCCTTCACAGCGTCCAGGATCATCGCGCCGTCGTCCCGAAAAGGATCTTCGTCCGGCCAGATGCTGCGGATGATCTCCATGCCCGGGTCGTTGCCGTGGCTATGAACGCCCATCAATCTCCCGTTCGGCCTTAACGCCTTGGCCAGCGGCGTCACGATCCGGGAGGTCTTGAATTCGATCGGCGCGCGGGCGTTATATGGCTGCGAGAGCAGTACGAAATCGAAATCCGCGATGGCCTGGCCACGCTTGGGAATGATCGGCCCGAGCATGAAGCCGTGATCGCGCCGATAGAGCACGAGAACCACCGGCGTCTTGTACACCGGATTGCCGCTCGAACTGCCGATGCTCGCCTGCCAATGCTGTGCCAGAAAGGGTTCGAGTTCGGCAATCTGCTGCTCGAATTCGCCGGCGCTTGTGCCATCGAGCGCCACCTCGTGCCAGACCGTGGCGTTGGCGCCGGCCGGGGTTTCCGGCTGGAGATAGGGCGCCTCGCAATATTTCATATTGGTGAGCACCACCACCGTCGCGCTATGTTCGCGCAGGCGATCCGGGATCTTGTCGAGCGTCAGCCGGATATTTTCCATGCTGATTTCCTTGGCCACCACATAATGCGGCACCCAAGGGTGGCTGCTGTGCAGGCTCCGCAGGATCCGAGCCAGCGCGGTACCGTCGCCGGCGCCGCCGTCGAAAAGACGGATCGCTGGCGGGGCGGGCTGGGTTTTTGCCAACTCCTGTACCGCGCGATCGGCGATGATCTGCTTTTCCGTCGTCGTGTTGACGAACATCAGATATTTCTGGCGGTTGTCGTAAAAGCGGAAATTATGCTCGGGCCGCGGGGCGGAGCGCAGCCCCTTGATGCCCGAACGCAGCGCCAAGGCCGAAGCGCCGTCCTGTTCCTCGATAAAGCGATGCACGCGTTCAACCGTCTGGACTGTGACGCGCCCGCCCTGTTGCAGCCGGGAAACGAGCTTGCCGTCGTTGACCGACAGCCGGCCAAAGGTCGATTGTGCCATTTTCATGCGGCGGCAAGCATGTTCGATCTGCTCTAGAAGAACCTGGGTATCATCCATCCGCTTTGACTTCCCTGTCCCGGCCGCAACGCTCAAAAAATCGCCAATGAGGGATACTCCCTAGCGAAATGCCGTTGTACAATCTTGCTGTCCTATCCCTTTGCGCGCGTATAGCGCCCGTCGAGATAGATCAGCGGATCAGCGTCGCCATGGGTATGCACTTCGCGAACCGCGCCGATCACGATGACGTGGGTACCATATTCCATATGGGTTTCATGGTCGCACAGGAAACTGGCCTGCGCATCCCGGAGATAGGGGGTCCCGCAGGCACCCGAGTCCCAGCGACCTTCGCGAAACCGTGCCTCGCCCTTGACGGCGCCGCTGCAGGCCTTGGAAATAGCCAGCTGATCAGCGTGAAGGATGTTCACGCAAAAATTCGCGCCGGCCGTCAGCGGCCCGAACATACTGGCCGAACGGTTGACGCAGACGAGGAGCGAGGGCGGGTCCATGCTGAGTTCGCTGACCGCGGTGGCAGTCATTGCCCAGCGCTTTTCCTCATGCCAGCAGGTGACGACCACCACCGCCTTGCCCAGCCTGCGTAACCCGAGGCGCATGGCATCCGCCAGGCTCTGTCCTGCCTGCGGCACGGCTCGCAATTCCGCCATTCCCTCTCTGCCTTTCTCCACTTGGCGGCTCCAACCACCCTTCTTTCGTGTTTGATAATGTTGTATAGCGTTTGATATGTCCAGTTGTTATTGAAATGTGCGAGGGATCCGGAGCGCCGGAAATGTCGCCCCTGATAGATGACAAGCCGCGCATTTTGCGCTTGGTATCCTGAAGCGAAGGAGAGCAAGATGACGGACGCGAAACCGCTGAACGGCCTGTATCATTTCGCCTATCCCTGCCGCGATGCAGAGGAAACGCGTCATTTCTACGAAGACATATTGGGGCTTCCGCTGGTCAACTGCATGCTCTCCGAACGCGTGCCCAGCACAGGCGAGGAGACGCCCTATGTCCATTTCTTCTTCGAAATGAGAAATGGCTCCTACATCGCCTTTTTCGATCTCGGCGGAGACGAGATGCCAGAGCCTTCGCCCAACACGCCGGACTGGGTTCAGCATTTCGCGATCGAGACCGATTCCGTCGAAAATGTCGAAGCGATGCGCGGGCGACTTGCAGAACATGGCGTCGAGACGACACCGATGGTCGATCACGGCTTTGTCCGCTCGGTTTATTTCTTCGATCCCAACGGCCTGAGATTGGAAATCGGCGCGCGTACCGAAGAACCCGGCTTTCTGGAACGGGCCGCAAGCGAAGCGCATGGCACGCTCAAGGCCTGGAATGACCGCAAACGCAAAGCGGCAGCCTCCAGCTAGAGCGCCATCGCCACGGCCTTGGTCTCTGTATAGGCCTCGATACCCTCGCGGCCGTTTTCGCGTCCCCAGCCCGATTGCTTGAAACCGCCGAACGGCAGCGCCGGATCGAGCCCGCCGCCATTCACCCGCACGGTTCCCGCCTTCAACTTCTTCGCCAGCTTGTGCGCGGCGGACAGATTATTGGTCCACAGCACGGCGCCGAGACCGTAATTGCCGTCATTCGCCTCGGCAGCAATCCTTTCCAGATCGTCGTCGCCGAACGCCATGGCGCAGAGCACCGGCCCGAAAATCTCCTCGCGCCGGACGGCCATCGAGGCATCGGTATCCGTCAGGACCGTCGGCGATACGTAAAAGCCCGTGCTTTCGACGGCACCGCCGCGCGCGCGCAGAGTCGCGCCTTCGTCCAACCCGCTGCGGACATAATCCTGTACGCGATCGCGTTGCTTGGCCGATATCACCGGGCCCATCTCGGTGCCGGCATCGAGGCCCGAACCGAGCTTCATCGACGCGGCTATTTCTGCCACGCCATTAACCACGGCGTCGAAATTGCTGTGATGGACGAACAGGCGCGAACCGGCATTGCAGACCTGCCCGGCATTGGTGAATATCGATCGCGCGGCGCCCTGAATGGCGCTGGCAATGTCGGCATCGGGCAGGACTATCACCGGAGTCTTGCCGCCCAGTTCAAGCGTCACCCGTTTGAAGTTGCCGGCCGCAGCCTTGACGATGTGCCTGCCCACTTCGGTCGATCCGGTGAAGGTGACCTTGTCGACGCCGTCATGCTCGGTCAGCGCCGCGCCGGTGGTCTCGCCAAATCCCGTCAGCAGGTTGAAGGCGCCGTCGGGAAACCCGATTTCCGCGATCAGATGCGCCAGCCGCAGCGCGGTAAGCGGAGTTTCCTCAGCTGGCTTGAGAATGACCGCGCATCCCGCCGCGAGCGCCGGGGCGATCTTGGCAACGGCCATCATGATCGGCGCGTTCCAAGGCACGATCTGGGCAACAACCCCCACCGGTTCGCGCAACGTATAGGCATGCCATGTGCCCGGCCCGGACAGCGAAATCGTCTCTCCATTGAGCTTCGTCGCCCAGCCCGCATTGTAGCGGAGCATCTCGGTCGCGTAGGGAATATCGAAATTCCGCGCATCGCCGACCGGCTTGCCGTTATCCAGCGTTTCCAGCGCCGCAAACTCGTCGGCATTTGCCTCCAGCGCATCGGCCAGGCGATTGAGCAGGCGGGCGCGGACCGAAGGCTTCATGTCGAGCCATTCGGGATTTTCCATCGCCTTGCGCGCCGCGCGGACAGCTGCGTCGACATCCGCTGCCCGGGCCTTGGCGACATCCGCCAGATGGCGGCCGGTTGCCGGGTCATAGGTCGCAAAGTTTTCGCCATTCAGGGCGTCGGTCCATCGGCCACCGATGAAAAGCCGATGCTTGCTGGCCGCGAAAGCGCGCGCCTCCTTCAGCGAAGGAATATCCGCCCCTTGTGCCGTTGCCATCCCCGTCATTTCCGATCCTTCCACGATCCCGCTTGCACTATAATCACGGCCAAGCCTATAGCCCTTGGCGTTAGCTCTTGTCGAATGCTGTTCGCTATGAGAAAACGCGAATCGACAGGGCGAGGACCGATGGAACTGGCATTTTCCGAAGACGAAAGTCGTTTCCGCGCAGAAGTGCGGGAATATCTGCTTTCGAATGTGCCCGAGAATATCCGCCAGGCGGTTTACGAGGAAAGGCCATTGCCGCGCGAATGGCAGGTCGAATCCCAGCAGGTACTGAACCGGGCCGGCTATGCGGTTCCGCATTGGCCGGTTGAATGGGGAGGCCGCGACTGGTCCGCGGTCAAGCGGGCCATATTGGTGCAGGAAATCGACCAGAATTCGATCCCCCGACCATTGCCATTCAACACCGCGCTGGTCGGCCCGGTCGTCGCCGCCTTCGGAACCGAAGAGCAAAAACACCGGTTCCTCGGGCCGGTTGCCAATCTCGACATCTGGTTTTGCCAGGGCTTTTCCGAACCCAATGCGGGCTCCGATCTGGCCTCGCTCAAGACATCCGCCGTGCGGGAGGGTGATCAATACAGGGTCAACGGCCAGAAGATATGGACAACCGCCGCTCACAAGGCAGACTGGATCTTCTGTCTTGTCCGCACCGCGCAATGCGAACGCAAACAGCAGGGCATATCCTTTCTGCTGATCGACCTTGCCACGCCCGGCATCACCATCCGCCCCATCCCCACCATCGACGGCTTTCATCACGTCAACGAGGTCTATTTCGACGATGTGCTCGTTCCGAACGAAAATCTCGTCGGCGAAGAAGGCCGCGGCTGGGATTATGCGAAATATCTGTTGGGGCAGGAACGGACCGCTTTGGGCAATATCGGCTTTTCCCAACGGCGCTTGGATCGGGTTCGCGCCTTGGCCGGGGAGCGGTCGGGCGAAGCCGGGCCACTGATCGACGACCCCGCCTTTCGGCGACGACTAAGCTGGTCCGAAATCGAGCTGAAAGCGCTGGAAATCACGCAGATGCGCGTCGTAGCTAGCGCCGGCAACCCGGCAGGCGGCGCCGATCCGAAAACCTCCATTCTGAAGATCAAAGGAAGCGAGATCCTACAGGATGCGGCCGAGCTTCTCCTCGACGCGCTAGGCCCCGAAGCCCTCACGGCCGGCTTCGGCAATCCCCTGCCGAACGACGATTCCCAAGGTCTGGATGCGCATTCTTCGATTCTGTCGGCCTATTTCACCTCGCGCAAATATTCCATTTTCGGAGGGTCGAACGAAATCCAGCGCAACATATTGGCCAAGGCCGTGCTCGGCTTGGGGAGCAAAAGATGAACTTCGATCTCAGCGAAGAGCAACAAATGTTGGCCGATGCCGTGGGGAAATTGTTCGAGGCGCACGCGCGGGATGTCGACGTCGATCCCGGCTTAAAGTGGATTGGCTATCTGGAGCTTGGATTGCTCGGCCGGCCCTTTGCCGAAGAGCAAGGCGGATTTGGTGGCGGCCAGGAGGATATCATGCTGGTCATGGAAGCCTATGGCCGCACGCTTGGAACGGCGCCCTATCTCCAGTCGGTCCTTATGGCCGGCCGGCTCTTGGCGCTTGCCGGAGGTACGGCCGCAACCGAAGCGCTATCCGGCCTTCTGGACGGCAGTCAAAAATATGCGCTTTGCCTTTTCGAGCCCGACTCGCGCTATCGCTGGGACAAGCCCATGACGAAGGCCGAGCGGTCGGATACAGGGTGGACGCTGAGCGGCGAGAAATGCGCGGTCCTGAATGCCGATGCCGAGACCACCCTCATCTGCCCTGCCACTACGCCCGAGGGCTTGAGGCTGTTCCTGATTCCGCCCGGCACATCCGGCGTGTCATTGCGCGAGCGGCCGACCCCGGACGGGCGCGTCGCTGCCGATATAGTGCTGGACGGTGTGGAGATTCCGGAGACCGCCGCGATCGGCGATCCCGCCGATAATGGCGAACTGGTCGTCGAAGTCGTCGATGGCGCAATCCTCGCCTGCTGCAGCGAGGCGATTGGCGCGATGGAAAAGCTGCTCGCCCTTACCGTGGAATATCTCGGCACCCGCAACCAGTTTGGCACGGCGATCGGATCGTTCCAAGTCCTGCAGCATCGCGCGGCCGACATGCTGATCGCCCTCGAACAGGCCCGTTCCATTACAATCCATGCGATCTCGATGATGGATGCACCGCCGGCGCAACGGCATATCGCGGTGGCCGCCGCCAAGGCGCTGGCCAATCGCACCTCGCGCTTTGTCGGCAGCCAGGCCATCCAGCTGCACGGCGGCATGGGACTGGCGAGCGAATATCCGGCGGGCCGCTACTTCCAACGGCTAACCGTGCTGGAGACGCTGTTTGGCGACAGCAACCATCATCTGACCGAGATGGAAAAGGGCGGCGGGCTGGCCGCCGCCCTGATTCGACCGAACCGCCCTAATCGCGTTCGTAGTTGCCCAGCCCCGGCTTGAACCGCTTCTCGTCGAGAAATTGCGTCAAACCCTTGTCGCGGCCCTTTTCGGTATCGACGAAGGTCGTCTGGTCGCCTTTGGCGGTCAGATATTCGACCGCCTGTTCCCAGTTCATCTCGCGCGCGTATTTATAGGCCATGCGCGCCTGGCGCAGCACCGTAGGATTCTTTTCCAGCAGGTTCCTGGCCAGTTCGCGCGTCCGGTTCTTGAGTTCGCCCGCCGGCACCGCTTGGTTGATCAGGCCGACTTCGGCCGCGCGCGTCCCGTCGAACTTCTCGCCGGTCATGACATAGTAAAGCGCTTCGCGGTCGCCCATCAGCGTCGAAATCGCCTTCGAGACCACGCCGCCGGGAATGATACCCCAGTTGATTTCCGAAAGGCCGAACACCGCATCCTTGTCGGCAATGGCGAGATCGCAGCAGATCAGCGGCGTAAACGCGCCACCGAAACACCAGCCATTGACCATCGCGATCGTCGGCTTGGCGTAGTGCATCAACGTCCGCCACTGCCAGGCGCGGGTTTCGCGATAGGCACGGTGCCGCTCGACATCGGAGATCGCATCGGTCGTGCGGAAGAAGCCCTGAAGGTCCATGCCGGCGGAGAAAGCTTCGCCTGCCCCGGTAAGCACGATCACGCCGCAACGGTCGTCGATCTCCAGCGCGTCCAACACCACATTCATCTCGCGGGCGAGCTCGACGCTCATCGCGTTCCGCTTCTCCGGCCGGTTCAGATACACCCAGGCGATGCCATCCTCGAACTCGACGAGCACGTCATTGCCGCCGGGAACGGCTTTGTCCTCGGTGTTTCCCATAGTCGTATTCATTGCATATTTTCCTCTTGCCTGTCCTGTTCGTTGCCGACGGGTGCGCCCATCGCGGTGCCGGCGACGATCAGCGCGTCGAGCGCCACCGCCCCTTCCCCTTCGGCACCCACCATCAGCGGATTGATGTCGATTTCCTCGATACCCAGCCCGGCACGCATGACGGCACCGATTTTCACGACGGCATCGGCGACGGCACTAACGTCCCGGGCCGGGCGGCCGCGAAATTCTCCCAGCAGCTTGGCGCCGTGCAGCTCGCGAATCCGGTCCACCGCGCGGGCGCGCGAAATATCAGCGGGGAGCAACAGCGTCGCGTCCAGCGCCTCGGTCAGCACGCCGCCCAATCCGACCAGCACGGTAGCGCCCCATTCGGGACGATGGCGCGCGCCGACGATCATTTCCAGGCCGGGTGCCGACATCTGCTCCACCAGCACGCCATCTATCTGCACCGATCCGAGATTGGTCATCAGCCGGGCCCAGCCGGCACGTAGCTCGTCTTCGTCAGCAACACCGAGGATGACGCCGCCGATATCGCTCTTGTGCGAAAGCTCTGCTGCCTGCGCCTTCAATACCAGCGGAAAGCCAATCTTAACGGCGATCGCCAGCGCCTTGTCGAGCGACCCCGCGAGATCGCCCTCGGGGGTCGCGATGCCGATTTCGCGCAAGAAAGCCTTGCTCTGATATTCGGCTTTGACGCCGGGTTCCCGCCAGCCCGAAAGCCCGGTTGCGGGCAACGTGCGATCGTCGGCATCGCGCAGCGCCCGGGCGTAGCGCTCGGCGGCCCCGAAGGCGCGGACCGCGCGTTCAGGGGACCGGAACAGCGGCGTCTCGCTATCGCGCATCGCCGCCAGAAAATCCGGATCGAGCGGCGACTGATCGCCGGTTATCGCCATCGCGACGGGCTTGGCGCTGGCCAGTGCAACGGGAATGACCGCCTCGGCCTTGGCACGCTGCTGCGCCGGGGCGCCGCCCGCCATGGGCAGCAGCACCGCACCGACTGCCGGATCGTCGAGCATCGCCTCGCTCGAATCGCGGAAAATGTCGCCGCTGACGAAGCCGGCCGTGCCGACATCGAGCGGATTGTCGATTTCTATGCCCTCCGGCAGCAGCCCGGCGAGCCGCGCGCGGGTTTCTTCGGAAATATCGGCGACGGGCACGCCGGCATCCTCGGCGGCGTCGAATCCCATTCCGCGAATCGCACCCGAGTTGGTGATCATCGCCAGCGCGCCGGGCGGCGGCAAGGGAAAGCGATGGAGCAGCGCGACGGCGTCGAACAGCTCGTCCATCGTCGGCACCATCGTCACCGCTTCATTTTCGACCGCCGTCTGCATCACGCCATAATCGCCCACCATCGAACCTGTATGCGATTGCGCCGCTTCCTGCCCGCGCTTGCTGCGCCCGGGGTGCAGCATGACGACGGGTATGCCGGCCTGACGCGCCTTGCGCGCGGCGGCGAGAAAGGCCTGGGGATCCTTGATCTGTTCGGCGTAGAGCGCGATCGCATCGGCCGCGCCTTCGGCGACCATATAGTCGATGAGGTCGGTCGCGCCGATAACCGCCTCATTGCCCGTCGCAACCGACAGCGAGACGGAGATGCCCCGCCCCTGCATGGCGGCGCGCATGCTCGATGCGATGGCCCCGCTCTGGGCGATGACGGCCACACTTCTGCGATCTTCCAGCGGGCGGGGATGAACGGGCTCGAAGGTCAGCGCTGAACCACCCGCAAAGTTCACAAAGCCGAGGCAATTGGGGCCGAGCAGGGCTATGCCCGCCTCCCGGCAGGTTTCGGCAATGGCCTCCTGCGTCGCCCGGCCCTCTTCGCCGGCCTCTGCGAATCCCGATGCGAAAACCACGATGCCACCGACGTCGCGGCGCGCACAGGCCTCAACCGCCGGCAGGATCGCCGGACGCGGGATACTCAACACGACGGCATCTACACCGGGCGGAAGATCATCGACCGATTTCACACAGGCATGCCCGCCAATCTCGTCGCGCGTCGGGCTGATCAGGTGGAGCGGCCCGGCAAAACCGAATCGCTTGCAATTGCCAAGGATGGCGCCGCCCATCGTTTTGGGATCGGGCGAGGCCCCCGCAATCGCGATCGAGCAGGGGCGCAAGAGCCGCGCAAGTACCGGCTTTCGCGCGGTATCCAACGGTTTTTCCGGCCCGCTATTCTTTTGGGACTGCGTCGTCACCGCGCCGCCAACCCGTCGGTCCGTGACATCATTCGGCAAACCTTCCTCTCCCGCAATCCGCCTTATGGCGGAATTGCCTTTTGGACTCGATATCATATAGCCTTATATCATCTAGACTGATACTCCTAGAGGATTAACACCCCCTCGGATAAGGATTTGGTCCGTGATATCCCGGGCCGGGAGATTGGCGCGGACCAACCAGACACCGGAGCCAGGAGAGGAAAAGCGATGTACGGCCGCAACGATTTGAGAGCGAGCCTTGCCGGCAATTCGGCAGCCAAGGCGCCGACTGGCTTCAAGGACGCCAGCTATGCGCATTTCTACAGGAACCCGCCGCGGGAAAGCTCCGATCTCGCCGACAACTGGTATGTTCGCGGCCAGACTATGGTCGTCGCCTATAGTGAGACGAAGCAGGGCGCGGTGTTCGAACGCGAGGACCAGATCGACGAATATGCCGTGGTGCTTCCCGATGATGAGACCGAGATCGAAATCGCGATCGACAACGGAACGGAAATCGCCAGCGGTCGTTCGGTCGCGTTCATCCCGGCAGGCGCCAGCAAGATCACGGTCCGCAAGGGCGGCCGCATCGTACGCCTGATCACCACCCGCTCGGCCGACATGGTCGAGAAATGCCCCAACGCAGCCTCCTATGAAGTACCCGATCCCAACGTCGCCCCGTTCGAGCCTTGGCCCGATCCCGTCGGCGGGCGGAAGATCCGGGTCTATTCCGGGTCGGTTGAACCCGAAGAAGGGCGTTTCGGCCGTCTCTATCGGGGCTCGACGATCATGGTGAATATGGGCGACGGCCGCGTGGGGCCCCGCGCGCCCGGCAACCTCTCGCCGCATCATCACGACGATTTCGAGCAATATTCGGTCGGCCTCGACGGCGATTATGTCCATCACCTGCGTTGGCCTTGGATCAGCGATTCCACGACATGGCGAGACGACGATCACGAGCCGTGCGGAACGCCTTCGGTGGCGGTCATCCCGCCGCCAACGACCCACACATCGCAGGGCATGGCCGAGGGGCTCAACCGATTGCTCGACGTATTCTGCCCGCCGCGGAAGGATTTCTCGATGAAGCCCGGCTGGGTGCTCAATGCGGGCGATTATCCGATGCCGGAATTCGGCAACGAAGAGTGACCCTATGACCGCGCCGCGAACAGCCGCGCGCCATTGCCGTGCAGCAAAGAATCGCGTTCCCGATCGTCGAGACGTCGGGTAGCGGCGATGGCGGCTTCGACGATGCGTTCATAGGCCATGGCGGTGTTGCCGTAGTCGGAACCCCACATGATACGTTCGGCACCGTAGATATCGACGGCACGGCGCAGAAATTCGGCGCTATCGATCCCCGTACCCTCGAAGCGCTTCAGATTGATCTGCGAAAGCTTGAAGCTGATATTCGATGTCTCGGCGAGCGTGAGATGTTCCGGACTGAGCGCCCCGCTCGCACCTTCGTCGAGTCCCGGCCAACCGAAATGGTCGAGGATAACGGGCATCGGCGCCAATCGGGCGGCGAGCCTCGCGATCCGGGCAAAAGCCGCCCGCAATGCCGACCCGCCAGCGTACATCAATATTGTGACAAGGCCGAGGTTCGCAGCTTCTTCCCAGATCCGCGCCGCCATCGGCGTGTCTAGCCAGGAATAACAACCGTCCGCATCGGCCGGCCCGAACAGCCGTATTCCGGAGACATTGTGGTTCTGCGCCAGGTTCCGCAACTGTTGCGGCGTCCCCGGATCGGCGGCGTCGAGCATGACGACCGCCGACAGCCGATCGGGATGGCTGTCCGCCACCGCAATGCTGTAGCTGTTGTCCATCTTGTACAGGCTGTAATATTGAACCGCGGCACCGCCCGTCACATGGCAGCCATCCCACAAAGGCAACACCCGTTCGATCGAAATGGGATCGCTTTCAGCCCGGCGCAGGATCGCCTCTTCGCCTTCCTTTGCGCCTGAAGGATCGACCGGGAAACGTGCAACATCGCTGGTGGACAGATGGATATGGGTGTCGAACAGCCTGATAGACCGGCTTGGCATTCTCCCCCTCTCCTGACAGTTTTTCCCTGCCCCCGCAGGTTCACGGATTGGCTCCCGATGACACCGCTCAGCGTAGAGTTTTCTCTGGCAATGTCTAACAGGATTCGTCAAGGTATGACATCCGGCGCTTTCCTAGTGGGATGATTGCGACGCCGGAAGTGTCAGGCGTAACGGCATCGGAAGGGCGAACGGCCATGTCGGCCGGAAATTGAAAATCGCGATCCCATGTCTCTTTGAAGGAATCCCCTGTGATCAAATCCCAATCCCATTTTTCATTCTTGCTGACCGGCGTTTCGGTAATCCTGCTGGCCGCGTGCGGCCAGGGTGGCGGGAGCGAGGCCGCGGCAGCCCAGAGCAGCGCGAGCCCGGAGCCTAGCCAATCTGCCTCGGCCAGCGAGACCGAGGAAACCGCCGAAGGAGCCGAACCGGAAGAGGCTGCCACGGAAACCGCCGTCGCGGCCGAAAGCCCGGAAGCCGAGCCGAGTGCGCTGACCGCCGCGCCGGCCAGCACAGCAAGCGAGCCACCTGCTGCGGTAGCCCGTCCGGCCGCCTTTGCGTCCTGCGCCGCCTGCCATTCGGTCGAACGCGGCGCCGCTGCGACCGTCGGGCCCAATCTCTTCGGCGTCGTCGGCAGCAATGCGGGCCGCAGCGCCGGCTTTTCCTATTCCCCGGCGATGCAGGATTCGCAAATCCGCTGGACACGCGGCAATCTCGATCGCTTCCTCGCCGATCCCGCCGGTGTCGTCCCGGGAACCCGTATGGGCATACCCGGCACGCGCGATGCCGCCGCGCGCACCGCGATCATCGATTATCTGGAAACGCTGCGATAAGCGCGAAAGGGTCTGCGACAGGCAGTCCGTCAATCATAGGGGAGCGTTCGATGAAGACCCGTATCGGCCTTTGTGCCGCCATTCTTCTTGCCGCGCCGTCAATGGCGCAAACGCCGCGCCCAGGCCTCGACTATGCAAGCGCATCGACGATCGTCAGCACATGCGTCCAATGGGCGACGGAAAACGATCGCAACGTCGCGATCGCCGTGATGGACAATCGCGGAATGCTCGTCGCGTTCGCGCATATGGACGGCGCATCGGCCGCGGTCGGCGAACTTGCGCGATGGAAAGCCAATGGTTCGGCGATGTTCGGCAGGGCCACCGCCGATATCGGAGCGCTGAATCCCCCCGCCAATCTGCCACATGCGGCAACGCTGACCGGCGGCGTCCCGATCTACACCGCCGACGGCGTACGACTTGGCGGCGTTGGCACATCCGGCTTGCGGCCGGACGAGGACGCCGCCTGTGGGACCGCCGGCGTCGAAGCCGCCGGTCTCACGACGTCACGCGGCGAATAGCGACCCTCAATAAGCATCGATTTCCTTGAGCGCTTCGGCGGCCACGCCCCAGCTTTCGACCCCGCCGGCGACGCCGATATACAGCGTCGTCTGTAGCAACACTTCGCGAATGTCCTCCTTGGTCGCGCCATTGCGCACCGCGCATTTAACGAGACGGCTCAGCGGCAGGTTCCGGCCAAGCGCCGCGCAGATCGCCATGGTGATCAGGCTACGCTCACGCAGGGTGAGGCCTTCGCGCGTCCAGGTTTCGCCGAAACAGGCCGAGGTCACATAATTTTCCAGCGGTTCGTGGAAATCGTCGGCGGCGTCGAGGCGTTCGACGCTCGCCTCGCCGAAAAGGTCTTTTCGAATTTCCCGGCCTGCCTGAAAGGCGGGGTCTTCGGTTTTGAGGGCCATCTCTGTTGTCCTTATTCTGGTTGAAAATATGTCCGTATCGCCTGACCGAGTTGCCACATCTCGGCGCGCGCGGGCTCGGAAAAGCGAACGGCGCGCAAAAAGCCATGCGGCATGCGTTCGGCGATGCGCATTTGGGCTTCGACACCCGCTTCGTGCAATCGTCGGGCATACTCCTGCCCTTCGTTCAGCAGCGCATCATATTCCGCGCCGACCAGCAGCGCGGGCGGAAGCCCTGCCAGACTTTCGCTGTGCAGCGGCGCGGAAGGGGGATCGGAGTCCCGGGACGCGCAATCGCGATAGGTCGCGATCATCGATTTGATGATCGGCAAGGTCAGGATCGGATCGCCGGATTTCTGATAGGACTCTCGCGTCTCGTCCAGATCATAGAGGCCGTAGAACAGGATCTGGCAGGCGAGCGCCGGGCCGTTGCGGTCTCGTGCCATGATTGCAAGCAAGGCCGCGATGAACGCGCCCGCGCTGTCCCCGGCCACCGCGATCCGCCGGGTATCGACGTCCAGTATCGACGCGATCTCTGCCATCCAGCAGAGCACGTCATAACATTCTTCGAGCATCGCGCGGGGCGTCGACTGCGGAAGCCGCGCGTAATGCACGCTGACGACGGTGGCTCCGGATGCTTCAGACAGGGCCATCGGAACGGGTTCGTAGCTTTCGAGGCTTCCTGTGGTGAAGCCGCCGCCATGAAAATAGAGGATGGCCGGCTGCGACCGCTCCCCGCCGGGCCGATAGATGCGCACCGCCGTTTCGCCATTTTCGCGCGCGACGAAACTCGTCGTAATCGTCATGCCCTCCGGCTGCGGATAGGCGATTTTTTCCGCATGGAGATCGGCCGCCAACCGGGCTTCATCGGGAGACAGCGGCGCTTTCGACGGCGCCGGACGGACGGCGGCAATATAGTCGGCCAGTCCTTCGGCGAGCGGCGGGCTTCCGGACATACTCAGTTCCAGAGGCGGTCGGACGCCAGCGCCGCGCCTTCAACCAGCGCTTCGAGCTTGGCCCATTGCACTTCGGGGTGAACGCGCGCCATGTTCCAACCTTGCGAGAAGCCGCAATCGGTGCCGGCGATGATATTTTCGCGGCCCACGACGCTCGCAAAATTCTCGATCCGCCAGGCAACGAGCTCGGGATGCTCAACGACATTGGTCTGGTGGCTGACGACGCCCGGCACCAGGATTTTGCCGTCGGGAAGTTTCACATCCTTCCACACCATCCATTCATGTTCGTGTCGCGGATTGGCGCCTTCGATGACATAGGCCTGGGCGTCGATTTTCAGGATGATGTCGATTACCTCGCGTAGAGGCACGTCGGTCGTGTGCGGCGTGTTCATGCTGCCCCAGCACATATGATAGCGGACCCGGTCTTCCGGGATGCCGCGCAGCGCGTGGTTATAGGCTTCGACCTGCATCTCGGACGCGCGGCGCAGGTCCTCGGGGCTGGGGTTGGGATTGCCCGGCAGCACCTGGTTACGCGCGGGCAGGCCCAGATCGAGCTGGACGACGAAACCGGCATCGACGATCGCCTGATATTCCTGATGCATCGCATCGGCGAGCGCATAGAGATAGTCGGACATGCTCGAATAGACCTCGCCCGCATCGGCATCGTCGCGCGCCGGCGTTGCCGAAGGCATGAACGCCTCGACGAAATCCTTGCCCTCCAGCGCCGCCTTGTAATTGTCGAGATCGCGCTGGAGGTCTTCTTGCCCGATATAGGTGATGGGCTCGACCACGCGGCAGCTGGCGTTCGGCACGGCCAACGCCTCCTTCACGCGCTGCGGATCGAGCTCCGGTGCCATCCACATGCTTTTGTACATGGCGTTATACTGCTTCATGAAGCCCGGGAAATCGTCGCTTAGCTTTGCATAGTAAGCGCCCTTTCCCGGCGGGACGCGTTCCAACCCACCCAGCCGCTCGATGACATAGGCGTGAAAACTCGGCTTGGAGATTTCGCCGTCGCTCGGAATGTCGATCCCGATCTCGGCCTGTTTGGCCACGACATCGGCCACGCCTTTGGAAACGCTTTTCTGAAAGGCCGCCTCGTCGACAGGTTCGCCCAGCACCTTGGCCATCATACCTTCCAGAACGGGGACGGGCCGGATCAGGCTGCCGACATGGGTGGTGAGAATACGGTCAGTGCTTTGCTTCACATCGTCCCCTATACATGACCCTGCGGGCCTTATCTGCGCTTCGGCTTCAGGCGGCATCGCCGATCGAAAGAAGCTTGGCTTATACGTATGGTGGTGTCATGTTGAACGCGATTTGTAAATAACAACTAACATGCCGGTGCAAACGAACGGCCCGGACGCAAAAGAGGGGAAAGCCGATGTTCAATGCGGCGGTGAAACAGAAGCTCGAGGCCGGCGAGACCGTGTTCGGCAGCTTCTTCAAGTTCGATTCTCCGCCATTGGTCGAACTGTTCGGCCTTGCCGGTTTCGACTTCATCATCGTCGATGGCGAACATAGCTGCTTCACCCATGCGAGCATCGAGAATCTTATCCGCACCTGCGAGCTGGTCGGCATGAGCAGCATCATCCGCACCCCCGATGCTGCGGAGACCAATATCCTCCATGCGCTCGACAGCGGCGCGAGCGGCATCCAGGTGCCTTCGCTCAAAAGCGCCGCCGAAGTGGAGGACGTTATCCGCAAGGCAAAATATTGGCCGCTGGGCGAGCGCGGATCGGCCCGGGGCTGCCGCGCAGCGGCCTATGGCCAGTCCGGCCCCGACTATGAGGAACGCGCCAATCGCGACACACTCGTCAGCGTTCATATTGAAAACAAGGAGATGGTCGAGCAGGTCGAAGCGCTCTGCGAGATCGAACATCTCGACGTGCTGTTCATCGGCACCGGCGATCTCAGCCAGTCGCTCGGCCACCCGGGAAATGCCCGGCATCCCGATGTCGCCGCGGCGGTAGACCGGGTGATCGAGGTGGCCGCCGGCCGCAAACATATCGGCGCGGTGGCGGTGAACGCAGAACAGCTCGAATCCTATGTCGCGCGCGGCGTCAAATATATCGCGTGGAAATCGGACCTGACGATGATCCGCACGATGCTCAAAGGCGCGACCGAGAATTTCTCGTCCTATCGGGCGGACTAAACGGACAAGACGGAGATCAAGCGATGAAAAGACCCTCAGGCGGACGAGGCAAGCAACTGGCCGGGGTCGCGCCCCTGCTCGACGAACTCACCCAGAACATCCTTTACGAGAAGGTCTGGGAACGACCCCAGCTTTCCAAGCGAGACCGCAGCCTGATCACCATCACCTGCCTGATCGCGCTTAACCGCGATCAGATGCAGGGCCATATGGAACTCGGCTTGGAAAACGGCCTGACGGTGGAAGAGCTGGGCGAGGCGATCGCCCATATCGCCTTTTACGCGGGCTGGCCGGTTGCCGTAATCGCCGCGCGGCGGTTGACCGAACTGGCCGCAGCGCAAGAGGAGAATGCGGGGTCCTGAGATAAACGAGATACAGGGCGGCGCCTTAAGGGAAGACGCCGCCCTGTGGGTTAAAGGCTATTCAGCCTTTTCGGTGGGATTTTGGGCGACGGGGGCCATGGGGTCGTCGGCGACGATGGCGAGGCCGCCACCGCGATCGGAACGGGTGTTGACGAAAGTGCCGGCATCCTTCTTGCGCAGGCCGAACGAGCGGACCTCTGCGATCTCTTCTTTCACCATCTCCGGCAGCGCAACCTGCGCCTTGCGCGCAAGCGCCGCCTCGACATAGGGCGCAAGCTCGGCCTCTTTCTTCGCCAGCCGCTCCTCCTCACCCGCCTTCAGCTTCGGCATCGCCGTTGAGGCAAACAGCTTGAGCGATTCCACGATATGATCGTGATTGGCCGGGCCTGTCTGCTGCACAAAGATGATCTGATCGACACCGACATCGGCGTACGCCTTGCAATGCTCATACACCTGGTCGGGCGTGCCGATCCCGCCATTGCCGTGATTGTCGTCGATCGAGCCTTCCGCCTTCTTGAAGTCTTCCCACACTGTCGAATGGCCAGGCACCGTCTTGCCGAACGCGGCATAGAAGCCCAGCGAGTAGCCGAAGAACTTGAACCCCTCGGTCCCCCGGTCGATCGCCACCTGCTCGTCCTCGTTCACCGACAGCGCGGTGACGATCGCGACGTTCGGATTGACCGCATGGCCGATCGGCACGCACTCGTCCGACTTGATGATGTCGTAATATTCCTCGACCCATTTGCCCGCCTGTTCCGGCGCGGCAAAACCGAACACCAGCGCCCCCATACCGTTTCTTGCCGCATGGAGGATCGTGTCGCGCCGCGAGCACGCCACCCATAAGGGCGGGTGCGGCTTCTGCAGCGGCTTGGGCACGATATTGCGCGTCGGCATCGAGAAGAACTCGCCGTCATGGCCCGGATAGGGGTTCATCGTCAGCATGTTCGCGCATTGCTCGGTCGCTTCGCGCCACGCCGCTTTCTTGGTATCATACTCTACCCCGAAGCCTTCCAGCTCCATCGCCGTGCCGCTTTCCCCGGTTCCCCAGTCGACACGGCCGCCCGAAAGCAGGTCCAAGGTCGCGATCCGCTCGGCAACCCGCACCGGATGGTTGATCTTGGGCGGCATCACGCAAATGCCATGCCCCAGCCGCATCCGCTTCGTCCGCTGCGACAGCGCGCCCAGAAACACCTCGGGCGCAGAGCTGTGCGAATATTCTTCAAGAAAGTGGTGCTCCACCAGCCACGCGTAATCATAGCCGAGCGCGTCCGCCAGCTCGAGCTCGCTCAGCGCGTTCTGGAAGGTCTCATGATCCCCCTCCGCGCTAAACGGCGCCGGCGACTGATGCTCGTAAAATAATCCAAACTGCATGGCTTTTATCTTTCTCTGATTTGCGTCTGTTTCGGTCCGGCGTGGATCATGCCCTCGGTCACGACGACGCGCCGCGAGGTACGGGAATGCCGGGAATGCTAAGCCTGATACGGTTGAGCGAGCGCGCACCGGTAAAATACAGCGTGCGCCAATCGTCATCGCCCCAGTTCATGTTGGAAGCCCGGCCCTCGACGAGAATCGTGCCGAGATGCTTACCGGTGGAATCGAGAATCCAGATGCCGCCGGGGCCGGTGCAATAGATATTGCCCTCGATATCGCATTTCATGCCGTCCGGGACGCCGGGGCGATCATCGCCGCGCATGTCGCAGAACAGCCGTGCGCTGCCGAGATCGACCATGCCGTCCTTCTCCACACCATAGGCCATGATCAGCTTGCGGTGCTTGTTGCTGTCATTGACGTAGAGGATGCTCTCGTCGGGCGAAAAGCAAAGCCCGTTGGGATTGATCAGGTCGCGCGTAACAAGGTTGATCCGATCGCCCTCGGGCGCAACGCGAAACACGCCGGCAATATCGAGTTCGGGCGGATGATCGACCGGGGTAAAGGGCACTTTGGGCGGCGGATCGGTGAAATAGATCGCGCCGTCCGACTTCACGACGACGTCGTTGGGCCGGTTGAGCCTCCTCCCGTGATAGCTGTCGGCGACGATCGTAACATTGCCGTCGGCGTCCTCGCGGTCGACGCAGCGGCTGAAATGATGGCAGACGACAAGCCGGCCCTTGCCATCAAGCGTCTGGCCGTTGCCATTTTTGGTGTCGTCCTTGTCGAGTGTGATGCCATCCTCGGCGGACCAGCGATAGCGTTTGCTGTTGTGGATATCGCTGAAAAGAAGATACCCGCTTTGAGCGACCCATACGGGACCTTCGGCCGGCCCCGTAGGACCGCCGAAGCCGTTCCCCAATTCTTCCCAATCCGCCCCGGCGGGGACGATGGCGTCCAACCCCGGGTCGATCTGCTCTATCGGCATGATTGAGGGTCCTCTCCAACCCTTATTTTAGCAGCCAAGCTTATAACAGTAAAACTGACAGGAAAGGAGAGATATGTAAAGGGCGCTCCGGTCGGCGGTAGTGAGCGGCGTTGACAAGCAGCTAGGCTTATACTCTTATGCAGCCCGGCGGGGTTTGATCCATCGAGCGATCGTCGGAATATAAAAGAGAGGATACTCCATGGCCTCAGCGCCTCCCGGCAAGACGCCCGTCGATATCGAGACCTTTCTCGACACTGTGAAGTTCGGGCGTTTCCATGTCCGGGTTATGCTGATCGGCGCCATGGTGATGATGGTCGACGGTTTCGACCTCGCCTTGCTATCCTGGGTTCTGCCCAAGATTTCCGACGATTACGGCGTACCGCGTACATCGCTGACCTGGGTGCTGATGACCCAACAGGTGGGCATGGTGATAGGCGCCTTCGTCATCGCACCGATAGCCGACCAGATCGGACGACGGCGACTGTTGATGCTGTGCGTGGCGACCGTATCGGCGAGCTGTTTCCTGACGATCTTCACGACCAGCGTACCGGCGCTCGCCCTTTGCCGCCTGGCGACGGGAATATTCGCCAGTGCGGTGATCGCCAACATGGTCGCGCTCGCTTCGGAGATGGCTCCGGCGAAGCGGCGCTCGACCATGGTGACGATCGTGCTCGCCGGCTCGATGCCCGGCGCGCTGTTGGGATCGCTGATGCAGGCTTTCCTGCTGGAAGATTATGGCTGGCACATCGCTTTCTGGATCGGCACGGCGATGCCGCTTCTGCTCGTGCCCATAATATATCTCTTTCTTCCCGAATCGCCCAAGTTCCTGGCTGCCCGAAACCCAGACGATCCGCGGCTCAAGACCATTCTCCGGTCGCTCACGATCGATGGCGAACTGCCCGAGCTGGCCCCGCCCACCGCTCAGGACGCGCGCGACGCCAGCGATAGCGGCATCACTCGCGTCAAGGGTCTGTTCAAGGACGGCCTCGGGATACCGACTCTGCTGCTCTGGTTCGGTTTCGTCGGCAGCTTCGGCTTCATCAGCGCCGCGCTTTGGAAGACAACCGTCTTCCATGACGTCATCGGCCTCAATTGGGAGCAGGTGGGCCTCACCACCGCCATCGGCGTGATCTTCGGCGGCATCGGCATGGTGACGATCGGCATGATGATCGACCGGTTCGGGTTCAAGACCATCGTCCCGACCTATTTCATCATCGCCTCATTGGCCGCTATCGCCATGGGCGTCTTCGCGCCCGGACCGTTGATGTTCGTCGCGCTGGCAATCAACGCTGCCGCCCAGCATGCTGCCCATGCCGGCCTCGCCTCCATCGCCTCGACCCTCTATCCGACAAGGAACCGCGCTACCGGCGTTGGCTGGGCCTATGGTGCAGGACGCATTACCTCCATTATCGGTCCGATGTACGGCGCCCTGGCGCTCGAACACGATATGGGCGCGATCGGATATTTCTTTCTGCTGGCGGGTCCTCTCGCTGTCGCGGGCATCACCCTCTACGTCCTGCTCACCATCAAACAGCTTAACCCGGCGCAACGTGCTGCGGCCCATTAATGCACGGCGCGAGACAGGTTTGGGTGGGATTGCTGGAAAAAGAGGAGCGGCCGGAGCCGTTTGAAACCGCCTAAGGGCGCTGCACGCCAGCGCGGCTATATTCCTCGGTGAATTCCTCAATCTCAGGCCCCTCGTCTTCGTCGTCCAAGGGCGCGCTGAGCGAGGTATGCAAGCGCACCAGATAACCGCGCAATTCGCTCTGCTCCCGAGAATTCAAAGGCCCCAGGATTTCACGTTCCAGTTCCCGCGAGTCCTTCTGGCATTGTTCGAGACGATCCTTGCCCGCCGGCGTCAATTTGAGTTCGAGCAGCCTTTTGTTGTTCTTGCTTGGCTTCCGATCGATCAGACCTTTGGATTCCAGCAGGAGGATCTGCTTGATCATCGTTTGCGGTTTCACGTCATAGAGCCGGGCAAGTTGCGCCGAAGACATTCCGGGACGCGCGGAAAGAGTCGTCAGGATACGGAATTGAACAGCGGTGATGTCATAGGGGTGGAACACCGTTTCTAACTGCACATAGGCCTTATACTGCACTTGCTTTACAAGGTGCAGGATCGACGGCCATTGCTTGTCGAGGCTCGGACGAACGGTTTTCCCCATCGCGTCCTTAGTGTCGGATATAAGCGCTGCTGTCTAGAGCTTAGCATGATTTGCCGGGGGCGCTCAACACCCAAAGGGGAGGACAAGTCACTGCCGGTTGCGAAGCAGTGGCACGGCCCTCCTAGCAACGGGACATGACAGGTCGACGTCATAGCACCATTGCCGGGAACAGGCGCGCGGCGCGGCCTGACATTCCGCGCAGAAATCCGGGTAGAAAGGCCGAGCCGCTGCGCAAAATTGTTTAAGCGCCTTTCAAGCGCTTACTCGCCAACGCAGCACCTTCGGTCATCGCGGAAAGCTTCGCCCATACGACTTCCGGATGGCCGACCCGCGACCCGATTCCGCAATCGGTGCTGCCCTGCAGATTCTCCATACCGACGAGCTTGCCGAAATTGACGAGCCGCTCGGCAACGAGTTCGGGATGCTCGACGAGATCGGTATAATGGCCGACCACGCCTGGGCAGATGATCTTGCCATCGGGCAGCTTCACATCCTCGAACACATGATATTCATGCGCGTGACGCGGATTGCTGGCTTCGAACGTGTAGCATTGCGCGTTCACTTTCAGCAGCAGATCGACGATGTGCCGGAATTCAATATCGTGAACGTGCGGGCGGTGGCCGCTGCCCCAGCACATATGGAAGCGAACCTGCTCTTCGGGCAGGCCATCCAACGAGTGATTGATCACTTCGACGGCGAATTCGAGATAATTGCGATACTCGTCCACGCTCCAATCGGGATAGAACATCCAACTCGTGGCGAATTCGGGCTCGTCGAGCTGGACCACCAATCCGGCATCGGTGATCGCCCTATATTCCTCGCGCATCGTTTCGGCGACCGCGATCATATAGTCGCTCTCGTTATCGTAATATGCGTTGCGCGCGCCAGCGCCCGCGCTCAGCGGACCGAGCGCGGCGATAAAGCCGTCAGTAGCGCTCTTGCCCTCGAGCCCTTTTTTCAGCGCATCGATATCGGCCTGGATCGCGTCCTGCCCGGTATAGGACAGCGGGCCAGTGCACACCTTCTCGTTCGGCTTTAGCTGCATCGTCTTTCCCGGGGTCATGAAACCGGGGCGAATCGGGCCGCCAGCGCCGGCAAGCCACAGGCCGGATTCGTAAAAGCCGGGGAAGTCTCGCCGGTCGCGTTCGCCCGGACCGCTGCGCTTGGGCGGGATCGAGGTGTCGCGGGGCAGCATTTCCCATCCGGTCGTGCGAGCCTGAACATATCCCGAATAACTGCCCATATTGGCGGCCTTCACATATTCGCCGTCGTTGACGACATCGAGGCCGCAGGCGATCTGCTTGTCGATAACCTCCTGCACCGCAATCGGAAGCCGTGCTTCAATCGCCTCTCTATTTGCTTCGGCATCGACGAGCAGTGCGTCGAGATCCGCCGGACGGGGCAGATTTCCTCCATGGCTCGTTAGAATATGGTCGGTTGAACGCCGCATGTGTCTCTCCATCAAATAATCTGTGCCGAAATCAGCTTCGGCGTGTGAACTTTTGAATCTGGTGGCCGGCATGCGCCTCATCGATCCAGCCGACCCTGAGCGCGAAGCTGTAAGTAACTTCGGCAACATAAACGTCGCCCCGGCTGTCCACGGCGATGCCGTGCGGCGCGATGAAATTGCCGGGCGTGTGGCGCGCTTCGGACGATCCGCCCCAACGATCCAGCACCTTGCCATCGCCATCAAGCACAGTGACCCGACCCGGACAGTCTTCGAGCATTTCACCGTGAACGAAGCTTTTCTTGCCCTTGGGCCGCCATAGCTCGGCGACGTAGATCAATCCGTTGGCATCGACGGTAAGATCGCAGGGCCGCTGGACGTCGGTCCACTGGTCGAGATAATCGCCATCGGGTGAAAAGACCTGAACCCGGTCATTCTCCCGGTCGCAGACCAGCACCCTGCCCTCGGCATCGCAGCCGATGCCATGGGGCAGATGGAATTCGCCCGGCCCGGTGCCGACCTCACCCCATGACTGGATAAGCTCGCCATCGGCCGTGAAGCGATGGACGCGGCAGTTGCCATAACCGTCGGCAACGTAAAGCTCGCCGCTCGGCGCGACCGCCAAATTGGTGCAGCGGTTGAACGGTTCGCCCGGATACTGGATGCATTCGCAGGCATGAACTTCGAACGGGGGCTTGGGATCATAGCCGGTATCGGACGCCTGGCCCGGTATGCCCAGAGTCATGATCGGATCGCCATCCAGCGAAAACACCCGGATCGAATGATCGCCATTGTCCACGCAATAGACGCGGTCGTCCGGGCCGATGGTGAGGCCATGCGCCATCGTGAAGATGTCGTCGCCCCAGCGCCGGACAAACGTCCCGTCCCGTTCGTAAACGAGGATGCGGTGAGGGAAGCGAACGAAGAGATAGACACGGTCGGCGGAGTCGACGGCAACGCCCGTGACATCGCGATGCGACACGCCCTGGGGCAGTTTTTCCCAATCCGCATCCGCATCGAAAACGGGCATGGCGCCAGCACTGCAGCGAGACGTCTCTATCTCCATGAACTCTCTTGAAACCCTCAAAATCCGCCGCCACAGCTATGTCGGATCTGAATATGAATCCTCAAGCGACGTTTGTCTATTTAGAATGCTATATGATATAGATGATTGACACGCTGGTCCAGTTACTATTCAAATCGGCATCAAAATCATGAGGCTGATGCGCGGCCGAGGGAGAGGGAATGACCGACACCGACCAGAAGCCGATCGAGGTCGATACCTTTCTCGACGGCCTCAAGCTCAACCGCTTCCATGTCATTGTTCTCGTGTTGTGTACTCTATTGGCAGCGATCGACGGCTATGAACTCTACGTCGTCGGCTGGATCCTGCCTTTGCTGGCTGAAGATTTCGGAGTCCCGCGCGAGGGCATCGCGTCGGCGATGATCGCACAGCAGGTCGGCATGCTGATCGGCGCGTTTCTGATCCCCCCGCTCGCCGACCGCTTCAGCCGGCCGAAGGTTCTGCTCCTCTGCTACGCCGGTATGATGCTGAGCGCGCTGGCGATCCTCCAGACGAGCTCGCTGGCCCCCTTCGCGGTATTCCGTTTTCTTGCCGGCCTGTGTGGCACCGCCATGATCCCAATCCTGGTAACCTTGGCCTCGGAGACGGCGCCAAAACACCTTCGCTCGACCTTCAGCACGATCACCGTTTCGGGCACGATGCTGGGAGCTCTCTTCGGCGCGGGGATGCAAGCCTTCATATTGGAGCCCTATGGCTGGCAGGGCGCATTCTGGATCGCCGCGCTGATGCCGGCGATCATGCTACCGCTGATCTGGTTGTTCCTGCCGGAATCGCTGCGCTCGATGATGACGCGCAACCCGGACGACCCGAAAGTTCCTGCGCTGGTCGCGCGGATGCGGCCCGCCGGCGCCGCGCCGATCACGCTCAAGGCTGAGGCCGGTGAAACCGGTGGGAAGACGCGCGGGAACATCGTCGAAATTCTCGGCCGCGGGCAACTGGCAAAGACACTGCTGATGTGGGCGGTCGCCATTTCCAGCTTCGTGTTCATTACCGCCGGTGTCTGGAAATCGACGATCTTCAAGGATGTGGTCGGGCTCAACTGGCAGGAAGTCGCGGCGATCAACGCGACCAACACCATCGCCGGCTTTTTCGGCATGCTGTTGATCGGTGGCTTCATCGACAAGCTCGGCTTCCGCCTTGTCATGCCAGTGACATTCGGGATTGCCGCCGTGAGCGCGGCGATGATCGGCGTGCTCGCCCCCGGTTATGGCATGTTCGTCGCCGTCGCTGTGATGGCGGTCTTCCAGCACGGCGGCCAGGCCGGGGTCGCCGCGATGGCCGCCGCGCTCTATCCGCCCAAGGTGCGCGCCACGGGTGTCGGCTGGGCCTATGGCGCCGGCCGCGTCGCTTCGATCTTCGCGCCGATGTACGGCTACATCGTGACCTCCGGGATGGGCCCGGTCGGACTGTTCATGTTGCTGGCGGTTCCGCTAGCGTCGGGCGCGTTCTTCTCCTTCTGGCTGATGAGCATGAAGGGCGCTCCGACGATTACCCGCGCCTCCCTCAAACATGGCTGAGCCGGCATCGGAAGAACCGGCCCCGCGCGTCGATGCGCATGCGCATATCTTCACGCGTGCCATGCCCTTTGCCGAAGACGCGCATTCGACGCCGGACTATGACTATGCGGCGGAGACCTATCTGGCCGATCTCGATACGTTTGGGATCGACTATGGCGTCATCGCTGCGGCGAGCCTTTACGGCGAGAATAACGAATATACGCTGGAGGCGCTGCGGCTGCATCCGCGCCTGCGCGGAACGGTGATCGTCAGCCCGCGTACCAATCTGGCGAAGTTGCGCGAGATGGCCGATCAGGGGGTCGTGGGCGTGAGACTGCAATGGCGCCGCACGGACGAATTTCCGGACCTGCGCGAGGAACCCTATCGCACTTTCCTCGGCCGGATGGCCGCTTGCGGCCTGCACGCCGAATTGCTGGCGAAAGGCGAGCAGCTTCCCCTTCTGCTTCCCCGCTTCGTTGAAACCGGTGTCCGCATCGTTCTCGATCATTTCGGCGCGCCACCGCGCGATCCGGAGGCCCGTGCAGCAGGAATGGACGCCATCGAGCGGGCCGCAGGGCAGGCCGATATCTGGGTGAAAATCTCGGCAGGGTTTCGTATGCCCTATGAAATCGCTGCGGAATGCACAGGCCGCTTGCTGGCCAGCATCGGACCGGACAGATTGCTCTGGGGTAGCGACGCGCCCTTCGTGAACCACGAAGACAGCGCGAGTTTCAATAGCGCGCTGGCACTTTACCGCCGCCTCGTTCCGAACGCCGCAACGCGGCAGGCTATCGACGAAGCGGCACTGAAACTGTTCTTCCAATGATGGAGCCAACACGATGAATCGCAGAGAAAGAGCGATAGCGACCGCCGAACTGGAAATGGGCCTGGCCGATTTCTGGCACGACGTGGACACCAATTGGGGACGCCGCGCCCGCGAATATTATGCGCCGGATGCCGTCTACCAGTCGGGCAGGCTTCATCTGGCCGGGCGTGACGAGATCCAGCAATTCTACAGCTGGCGCGAAGGACGCGGCGAGCGCGTCGCGGTACACGGGTTCAGCAATTTTCGCGCGGAATTCGACGACAATGGCGGCGCGGTCGCCAACTGGTACATGCTGCTCTGGGCCGCGGACGGCGTCGCGCCGCGCGAAAGCACCGCACCGACCCGGATCAGCCGGGCGACGGAAACCTTCCGCTGGAACGAGGAGGAAGGCCGCTGGTTGTGTACCCGACGCGAACTGGTGAATCTCTTCAGGGGCGGTGAGCAGCTGAATTTCAGCTCTTAGCCGCACTGGTCGGCGGATGGCTATCCGCTATGGGTTCGTTCGCCTCGCGAAAAGCGTTTCCCCGGTGTCGTGCAGGACGTGCCGCCGTTCCTCGTCGGTCAGGAGCGCGGTCGCGGCGCGAGCGCGGGCGGCCATATCGGCGAATTCGCCGTCCGTATTGCCATAGTCCGACCCCCACATGATCCGCTCCGCCCCGAAACTGTCGACGAGATGGCGCAGAAAGGTATCGGCCGGCAAGTCATGGCTCTCGAGAACGTAGAGATTGTTCGAGGTGACCTTGAAATAGACATTCGGATAAGGGGCCAGTGCGTAGTGGGCGGGCGCGAGACCGTAGTCGGGAGCGCCTTCGGTGGCCGCCCAGCCGGCGTGATCCAGGACGATATTCACATTCGTGAACCGTTCGGCAAGCTGGCGGATCTCGTCCAGCGCGCGCGCCGAGGGCTGCTTTGGAAGGTACATCAGCACCATCGATATACCCAGCCGATCGGCCTCCGCCCAGGTTTCCAGAGCGGCTTCGGAATTCATCCAGGGCCAGGAGCCATCCTCGGCCGCAAAGCCGGTGAGACGCAGGCCGGTGACCCCTCGTTCGGTGACCAGTTCGCGGAGCCGTGCTGGAGAGGCCGGATCCCGCGCATTCAGGATGACAACAGCCGAAATGCGCTCCGGATAGGTGTCCGAACTGTCCAGAACATAGCGGTTATCGGTCTTATAGGCGCTCGTATACTGAACGCCCGACCCGCCGGTAACGTCGTTGGCATCCCAGAGTTCGAGAATGGCCTCCGGCGTCGACGGATCGGCGAGGATCCTCTCACGCAAGACATCCGCTCCCTCGCGGGCACCCGTCGTGTCGATCGGGTAGCGCGCGATATCGTCGGTGAAGAAATGCGCATGGGTATCGTATAACGTCATCGAACTGCCCTCTCCGGTAGTCTGGCATGATGCGGTGCAGAGCAAAGTCAGCGCAAGCCATTCGGGTCGGATGCCTGATCGTGCCATCGTTTTTCCCCTCAGCTTGGCCGCCATCACAGCGGCTTGAGCCTCTGCCACGCGGCGCCTTCTGGTTCGGCATTTGTCGTTCTGCGGCTGCGAAATACCAAAAAAAAAGGCGCTCCGGTTAGGAAGCGCCCCATAGTTGTGAGCTACATGACTAGAACCGGACGCGTGCGCCGATCGTGAAGCGCCGGCCGATCTTGTCATAGTACTGCCCGTTCACCGGAGAGGTGAGAATGTAATAGGGCGTAAAGCGCGGGTCCTGATCGAGCAGGTTGTTGATCGCCCCGAAGATCTCGTACTGCTCGTTTTCTCCGAGATAGAAACGCCCGAAGAGGTTGAAGTACCAGGTCGCCGGCACACTGTTGTCGTTGACGTAAACGAGGCCCTGCGAGGTCGCGATATCCGGATCTTCGGTATAGTTCCGGTCCTGCACGCCCGAGCTGATGAAGAGCGCCTGCAAGGTAACGTTGAAATCGTCATTACCGGCCGTACCGGACAGGTTGCCCTGGAACGTCGGCGTGGCACCCAACGTGTAGGGGTTATGCGCCCCGGCGCTATCCAGCGGCGAACTGCCAACAAGGCCCGGATCGAAAATCGAGTCGATCACATAGGTACCGCTGCCCTGCAGGTTGAAATATCCGCCCGGGCCGAAGGATTCGACATCGGTGCGATAGTTCACGGTCATATCGATACCCGTCTGCGAGAAGGAACCGATATTCTGCGAACCCGAGATAAGCCGCGTATGGATCCGCTCGCCGGCGTTCAGGGGATCGGGACCATATTCGAAGATATCGCAGAAGTTCTGCTGGCCTGCGTTGCAGAGACCGGCAATCTGCGCCGCGGACGGGTTCGAAATCGCGTTCTGGATGTCGATATCGTAATAATCGACCGAAAAGCCGAGGCCTCTCAGCCCGCCGCTGCCTTGATAGGCGAAGCCCGCCGTCCAGGTTTTGGCGATTTCGGCGCCGACATCGGGATTACCGCCCGCCGAGTTTTGCTGGATGACGTTCGTTTTCTGCGTACCGTCGACGTTCAGGGTGACGGGGCCGAAAACGAAGTTGCCGGTACCGGCCAGTTCAGCGATCTGGGGTGCCCGGATGTCGCGCGAACGCGAAACGCGGATCCTCAGCCCTTCGATCGGCTCGAAAACGCCGCCCAGTTTCCAGGCCGTCAATCCGCCGGCCGAACTGTAATCGGCATAACGGATGGCGCCGTTGAGATCGAGCATGTCGAACACCGGTACGCTCGCTTCAATATAGCCTTCGGTGACATCGAACTCGCCCGAATAGGACGGAGCGTTACCAGCACCCAGATACCCATTGATCTCGGAAAGGGCATCGGAGACCAGCGACTGGGTTTCCCTGCGATATTCGCCGCCGATCGCCACCGTGACCGGCCCCGCCGGAAGTTCGAAGATATCGCCGATCAGGTTGGCCGCAACCGTGAACTGCGTGTACTCCACATCGTTCGTCGGCTCGCCCATGACGTAGTCTCTGGCGGCCGTGCTGAAGTTGTTTTCGCCGAACAGGTTAAGCGGCACACAGCCGGCTGCGGCCGGATTGCCGTCAGCGACGGCGCGGCACACGACGTTGCCGTTGGGAACGCCGCCCAGATACGCGCCTTCATCCACCGCATCGAATGCAAATGCCAGATTCTGAATGATAGGCTGGTTGAACGCACGCTGCGCATAGTGGTTTTCACCATAGGTCGCATGTGCGTCCCACCGCCAGCGGCCGCTATCGAAGTCGCCCCTGATCCCGAGCGTACCATGAGGCGTTTCATTTTTCGTGGTGAAATAGTTGACACCGAGATCATAGCCCTGGCGGCTGATCCGGATATCGTCGGCACCCAGCAGTGCCCGTGCTTCTGCGGGAATGAAGGGATTGTCGTTGCTGATCAACTGGCTCGTAATGCGCAGGTTCGCACCGTCGATCCGGCCCGTACCGCGCGACCAGCCGCCCTCGATATAGGCCGTCACATTATCGGCAAGGTCGTAATAGACACTACCGTAAAAGGTGAAGCGTTCGACTTCCGGAACGAGGTCGGTCATCAAGATCTGGGAGAAGCCTTCGCCGCCCACCATGTTCCGGCCGGCACGCTGGGTACCATAGTTGAACGGACGGATCGAGCCGTCGGGATTGAAGGTCTGGCCGATCAGTGCCGCCGGACCGCCAACGATCACGCTGCCGGCGCCCAATTGCTGCCGCACCATCGTCGTGCGGATCTGGTCATAGGGCACACCGGTAGGGCCGGTGATGCCGTCGGCATTGGGAACGATCAGCTCTTCCTGGCGGCCCCAGTCGCGTTCATAGTGGCTCTGGACGCCTTCCGACTGCGAATAATCGAAGCTCGCGACGACATGGCCACGTCCGTTCGCAAAGTCGGTGCCTGCGAGGACGCCGAGGCGATAGCGCTCATCGTCGCCTTCGTCGGAAATGCCATACTGAACGCGGGCGTCGATCCCGTCATACTCGGTCCGCATGATCAGGTTGACGACGCCGGAAACGGCATCCGAACCATAGAGCGCCGAGGCACCGCCGGTGACCACATCGATACGCTCGATCATGATCGTCGGCATCAGGTTAAGGTCGGGCACGGTCGGCACACTGCGGCTCGAGGCTGGGGCAAAAGGCACGACGCGTGCGCCGTTCACCAGCACCAGGGTACGCTGACCGCCCAGCGCGCGAAGGTCGGCAGTCGCCTGACCCGGGCTGGCAAGGTTGGTCGCGTTCGCGTTCGGCGAACGGGTCGCCTTGAATGCGGGATTCTGGTTGAGAACCTCCATGATCGTTTCGGCCGCCTGCCGATCAATGATCTCGCCGCTGACAACCTGCGTCGGCGTCGGCGAATCGAGGCCGGAAGATGCGGTGCGCGAAGCCGTGACGATGATCGTCTCGTTGCTTTGATTCGCAGCGGCGGAAGGTTCGGCCGCAGGCGCTTCGTTTTGCGCGAGCGCCGGTGAAGCGATCAATCCGGCAGCGCTCAGCGCTGTAGTAATCATAAGCCGCCGCGAACACGTTGGACGGCGGCCATCGCTCAGATGTTGCATATTCAGTCTCCCCTCTTACTCCGGTGCTTGCAGCACCGCTTTTTATTTCCACCAGCCATTTTTTGCCGGGTGTCGGACAGGCATTATAAGAAAAGCTGATAACGTGCAAGCCTGACTTATTCATATTGCGAAAAATGGTGTTTTCCCGGTAACAATTGTGCCCAGTCGCACGGGATCTGCGTTCATTCCGACGCGATGGATCGCCGGGGAAGGCCCTCGCATTGCGCACAAGAAAGGGCGCCGGCCAGTGTTGGCGGGCGCCCTTTGGTTGGGGGTTGGGGGTTGGGGTGTGTGTGGTTAGTAGCGATAGGCGTCGGTCTTGAAGGGCCCGTGCTGTTCGACCCCGATATA